>Ga0268299_1000032_pt1 | contig 565405 bp, 504 predicted proteins | sample NOBtaG_FD_193484 | JGI IMG/M metagenome (GOLD analysis project Ga0268299, IMG submission 193484) | Activated sludge microbial communities from bioreactor in Nijmegen, Gelderland, Netherland - NOB reactor | ecosystem: Engineered > Bioreactor > Aerobic > Activated sludge | place: Netherlands... | reverse complement strand
TAGGTTGGAAAATAAACTTGACAATGACACACTCAAGTATTATATTTGCTCCATGCTCAAGTGGTTTTATTAAGGTTATTATTTTGAGCAGAGCAATTTTACAAAAGCGGAGATAAGAGAATGAGCAAAATCATAGGAATCGATCTGGGAACGACGAACTCGGTCGTCGCCGTTATGGAAGGCGGCGAACCGGTCGTTATCACAAACGCCGAAGGCGGCCGCACGACGCCGTCGGTCGTCGCGTTTACCAAGGACGGTAACCGTCTCGTCGGCCAGGTCGCAAAGCGGCAGGCGGTGACGAACCCCGAAAACACGCTTTATTCGATAAAGCGCTTCATGGGCCGCAAGTTCGACGAGGTCCAGGGCGAGGTCAAACAGGTGCCCTACAAGGTCGAAAAAGCCTCGAACGGCGACGTCCGCATCAATGCCGACGGCAAGCAGTACAGCCCGCCTGAGATCGCCGCGATGGTACTGCAGAAGTTGAAACAGTCGGCCGAAGATTACCTTGGTTCTAAGGTCGAAAAGGCGGTAATTACGGTACCAGCATATTTTAACGACGCTCAGCGTCAAGCGACGAAAGACGCCGGCAAGATCGCCGGCCTCGAGGTTCTTCGTATTGTCAACGAACCGACCGCAGCTGCCCTCGCTTACGGCCTCGACAAAAAGAAAGACGAGGTCATCGCCGTATTCGACTTTGGCGGTGGAACTTTCGATATTTCGGTGCTTGAGGTCGGTGAAGGCGTCGTCGAGGTCAAATCGACGAACGGAGACACTCACCTTGGCGGCGATGACGTTGACGAAGTGCTCATCAAATGGATCATAGACGAGTTTAAGAAAGATCAGGGCATCGACCTGACCAGCGATAAGATGGCGCTTCAGCGGCTGAAAGAATCGGCCGAGAAAGCCAAGGTCGAACTTTCGTCTGCGATGGAGACCGAGATCAACCTACCGTTCATCACGGCGGATGCTTCCGGGCCAAAACACCTAGTGATGAAACTGACGCGATCGAAGTTCGAGCAGTTAGCTGAGCCGATCTTGAAACGGCTCATGCCGCCCGTCGAACAGGCGATCAAAGACGCCGGTTTGACCCCGAAGGACATTGAAGAGATCGTTCTCGTGGGTGGTTCGACCCGCATTCCAAGAGTCCAGGAAATGGTCAAGGAATTTTTCGGCAAAGAGCCGAACAAATCGGTTAATCCCGATGAGGTCGTCGCTCTCGGTGCGGCCGTACAGGCAGGCGTTTTGGGCGGTGAGAAGACCGACATTCTGCTTTTGGACGTTACACCGCTCAGCCTCGGCATCGAGACGCTCGGAGGCGTTACTACGCCGATGATCGCGCGTAACACGACGATCCCTACACGCAAGAGCGAGATCTTTTCGACCGCATCCGACAACCAGACGTCGGTCGAGGTTCACGTGCTTCAGGGCGAACGGCCGATGGCCGCTGACAACAAGACGCTCGGCAAGTTTCACCTGGTCGGCATCCCGCCGGCACCTCGCGGTGTGCCGCAAGTGGAGGTCACGTTCGACATCGACGCCAACGGCATCGTGAACGTCTCGGCGAAGGATGTCGGCACCGGCCGCGAGCAGAAGATCACGATCACCGCGACCTCGGGCCTCTCAAAGGACGAGATCGATCGGATGATGAAGGACGCAGAGTCGCACGCCGGCGAAGACGAAAAGAAAAAGGCCGAGATCGAAGCACGAAACCGTTTGGACGGTTTGGTTTACAGCGTCGAGAAGACTTTTTCGGAAAACAAGGAGAAGCTCGATGCCGAGGCGATAGGAGAGGTTGAGGCCGCGATTGCGGAATCGAAATCTGCACTCGCGGGCACCGATACGGATGCGATGAACAACGCGTACGAACGGCTCCAGACCGCTTCGCACAAGATAGCCGAAGTACTCTACAGCCAGGCCGGCAGCGCGACACCGACTGACAGTGGAAATGAGCAGGCATCGTCAGCAACCGCGGGAGCCGACGGCGACAGTGCGTCTGCTTCGTCGGATGACAATGTCATCGATGCCGAATACGTCGACGTTGAAGAAGAAAAGAAGGACTAAGCGTCTTATAAGAACGATAAGGGACGAGGGACGAACTGGAACGAAATTTGCCGATCATCCCTTGTCCCTTTACAATTGTCGCTGATTCGCGATGGCCAAAAAAGATTATTACAAGATCCTTGGGGTAAAAAAAGACGCAAATGCGGACGAGATAAAGAAATCGTACCGCAAGATGGCGCGTAAATTTCACCCTGACGTCAACCCTAACGACAAAACCGCCGAAGAGAAATTTAAAGAAGTACAAGAAGCCTACGATGTTCTCTCGGACGAAAAAAAACGAAAGGTATTCGACCGATTCGGCTATTACAACGACAATTTGGATGCTGAATCACCGTTTGCGTCCGGCGCCGCAAGTGGTACTGGTGCACCGGGTTTTGATTTTTCGGGCTTCGATTTTTCGAGTACGTCGGGCGGCGGTAGTGGATCCAGCTTTCGCGATATTTTCTCTGATCTTTTTGGCGGTGGAGGTGGCGGGGCAGGCGCGCGGCCACAGCCTGAACCGCCGCGGGCGATGCCTAAGAAAGGCCGAGATATCGAAATGCCTTTGGCACTCAGTTTCGAGGAGGCATTTACTGGTCTGACAACCAACATCACGGTAAACCGGTCGGAGCAGTGTTCTCGATGTAACGGAGCGGGTGACACCGGCGGTCCGGTCGTTCAATGCACTACCTGTAAAGGAACGGGACAGGTCATGCGGTCAGGAGGGCGTTTACAGTTCGCCCAGGATTGTGCAGATTGCGGCGGAACCGGTCGACGTCGAACCCCGTGTTCGCTTTGCAGCGGCAAAGGAACAACCCCGAAATCCGAACAAGTGAAAATCAGGATTCCTGCCGGTGTCGATACTGGTTCCCGTGTACGGATTCCAAAGAAAGGCCATGGTGGCAGGCTAGGAGCAGAACCAGGGGATCTCTTTATCCTAACAAATGTCGGAAAACATCCGTTCCTGACACGTAAAGGAGACAACGTCTACGTTTCGGTCCCGATATCGGTTTCAGAAGCTGCATTAGGTGCGAGGATCGAAGTTCCAACAGTCGAAGGAAAAGCTCAACTCAAGATTCCGCCAGGCACAGAGTCTGGGCAAAAGTTTCGACTGCGTGAGCGTGGCTATCCAAGCTTGCGAAATCCATCGTTGCGAGGGGATGAGTTCATTGAGGTAAAGATCGCGCTCCCGAGGGTAATATCCGAAGAGACAAAGGAAATCTTGAGACAATTTGAGAAACTTAATCCGGAGAACCCCCGAAATGCAATGGGGTTAGACTGATCCACTAAATGCCTTGAAGAAAGGTCTCGGCAATGTCGACATGAGCCTGTTGCACCCGAATTAAGATGTTTCCGCCGTTTAATTAACGATGAAAAAGCGCGTCAAAACATATACGATCAGTGCCGTCGCGGAAATGTTCGAAATACATCCGCAGACACTGAGGATGTATGAACGTGAGGGCCTACTAAAGCCTTCGCGATCGGTGGGGAATACGCGACTTTATGAGGACTCGGACCTCGAGCGTCTGGAAATAATTCTATCGCTCACGCGCGATCTTGGAGTCAATCTTGCTGGTGTTGAGATAATTCTCAATATGCGGGAAAAAATGGATGCGATGCAGCGTGAGTTCGAGCGTTTTTTTGAATACATCCGCAGTCACGCGAGTGAGATCCCGCGAAGCGGTCAGCAAACAGCTCCTTCGGATGCCCTAATACCCGTTTCGCGAGTCCGCAGAGCCCATTATGCGGAAGTTACGATCGACGACGAGTAAGTCAGGCTTAAACGATTCACGTAGATTTTGCAATTGATCGTTTTGTGTTGCAAAATATCCCGTCCCTTTAAACAGTAAAAATTTCTTCAGGAGTATCGTGATGAAAGTTTTTGCAGGAAAGTTCTTGCTTTCGTCTTTGGTGTTTTGCACCCTTTTTGCCGTCGTACGATCGAGTGCCCAAGATCTTGATGACGTTACGATCGCGGGCCGAATAACCGATTCGAACGGGATGGCCATCGTTGGCGCGACTGTCATTGCAAGTCAAGTTCAGTCTGGGCTGTCACGGACAGCAGTGACGAATAGCGACGGCCAGTACCGGTTTGTCGAATTGCCCCCAGGAACATACAAGATCAGGGCTTCGGCGACCGGATTCGGTGCAAAAGAGCGGATCGATTTGGTCACGATCGCCGGACAAAACCTTCGACTCGACCTCTCGTTGTTGCCGGCCGATGTACAAGCGGAGACAACAGTTACGGTAACTGACGATGACGCACCAGCTATTGACGTGACCCGAACAATTGTAGGCGGAACGATCGAGGAGCGGGAGATCGAAGAACTTCCGAATGTTAATCGAAATCCGCTAGACCTGGTCTTAACTCTTGGGGGGACCTCCGAAGAGGCTCTCTCAACTTCAGATCTCGCCGAGGACCGAAACGCGAATCCGCGGAGCACACCCTTTGAACAGGGCAATTTCACCATTTCGGGCGGGGCCTCTTATTCCAATAACATTACGATCGACGGTTTAGATAATAACGACGACAGGTCAGCTCGAGACCGGTTTCAGCCGTCTTTAGAAGCGATCGCAGAAGTGCAGGTAATAAGAAATCAATTCTCGGCTGAGTATGGACGTGCATCTGGCGGACGTATCAATTTACGAACTCGCTCCGGCTCAAACCGCTATCGCGGCAGGGCATTCATGTTCTTCACCGATGACAGTTTCAATGCGAATACTTGGTACAACAACAGCCGAGGAATCGATCGGTTGCCGCTCACGTATTACAATCCCGGTTTTACGTTCAGCGGACCTGTCAAATTGCCGTTTTACAATGGAAAAGACAAGACATTTTTCGCATTTGCTTACGAATATCAGCGGTTTGAAGATACGACTCTGATCGATACGTATATTCCTGTGGTTCCGAATCCACGATTTACGTTACCTTCGCCGACCGGGACGGAGCAATTTTGCGACAATGCGAATCCCGCGAACTGCCCGGCTACAGCAGGTTTTATTTCTAATTATTCGAATTTGTATGCGACTCCGAACGCAGGAAATATCCTCACGCTGCGATTCGATCACCGATTGACCAAGAAAAATGATTTTACCGTCGGTTGGCAGTTTGGCCGGCGCAAAAACCGTAGAACTAGTGGGACTTCAACTACTCGTATAGAAGAAGCCTTGCAGGCAAGGAACATAAATACAGACGCAATAAACTTCACTGACAACCACGTTTTTGGATCTAAAGCCGTAAATCAGTTCAGGTTTCAATGGTCCAATTACAAACCGAGTTATCAAACGGACGACCCATTGGCACCGGTGATCTTGATCGGGTATCGAAATCCGGTAACTAACAGCGTACAGACACTTATTGCAGGTAATTCTACAGCAAGCAGCTTGCAGAATTTTGCCGACAGCCGCGAAGAACGAAGATTGCAGTTTCAAAATTCGTTCACCTATATTGCAGGATCACACACGCTTAAGATGGGTATCGACGTTCAGGACGTCAATTCGAAGGCAGTAGCGCTGGGCGATGCGACGGGTACCTACAACTTTGGCAGCGTTTTGAACTATTCGAACAATGTTTTATCGAGATATCGGCATAACTTTGGGACAGCCACAGACGTTACAAACACGTATTGGGGTTTGTTCATCAACGACGAGTTCAGACTCACTTCGAACCTTACACTCAGTTACGGGGTCCGTTATGAACGCGAGACTGCGATCTCTGACAACAACAATATTGGGCCTCGTGTCGGTATTGCGTGGGATCCTTTTGGAAAGAAGCGTGGAGCGGGCAAAACGGTTGTTCGATTCGGAGCAGGGATTTTTTACAACCGGGTCCTTTTGCGAACGGTCGGCGACTTCATACAGAACCAATTAGGCAGCCTTGCAGCATTTGACTCCAATACGATACCCACAACCAATAATTCGAGAGCAAACGTCCTTGCCCAGATCGCGACCAGTTTCCCGAACGCTTATCCATCTGTTGAAGCTCTTCGAGCGGCAGTCACGTCGGCAAATTGCGGACCAGTGGCTACTCCGGTTCCGTGTGGGCCAAATACAGGTTTCATTGCTAATACCGCCAGCGGCGGCAACCCGCTACGGTCCGTCGATCCTGACCTCAAAATCCCTGAGAGCTATCAGTTCAACGTTGGGTTTGAGCGTGAGATATACAACGGATGGGTTTTTGAAGCAAACTATACATGGAACAAGACTGCTCACCTTTGGCGAGAATACAACACAAATCTTCCGATACTTCCGTCCGGGTTCCAGGATTATACCGCGTACCTTGTCGCATCGCAGTACGTTTTTACTAACTTTAACGGTACCCAGCGAACATATCGCTTTTACCTTGGTCCGACGACGGATCCCAGCGGAGTTTCTACAAATCCAGCAACTCAGACCGGTACCTGTGGCACAACGGTGAATGTCACGTGCTGGATAAATCTGAATACCGTAAACACCTCGACGACGACTCCGAACACCAACGCATCGGACGGTGTTTCATCAAACTCGATCGGTGGGCCAATTGGCATTGCGATCGAAGCACTTCGGAGTCTGCGTCCCGACCCAACCGTAGATGAGAAAGAGCGAGTCGCGTCGATCGGGAACTCAGCATATCAAGGACTGGTTTTGGAGTTTCGCCGCCGTTACCGAAAGATGGGTTACGGTTTCGGAGGATCTTTTCGTGCAGTATATACTCTTTCGAAACTGATGGATGACGGACTCAACAATACTTCGAACGCCGAGGTCAGCGGTGATTTCAGCCGCGAATGGGCTCGAGCCCTGCAGGACAGGCGACACCGTTTCGCTCTGTCGGGCTCGATCGATACTCCGTGGTGGCTCGGGAGCGTTCGGTTCTCTCCGATTTTTCGTTTTGGAAGTTCAGCGCCTTTCAATCTTGGATATGGCATTGATCGAAATTTGAATGACTCGAGTACCGATAGGGTTCAGTTCAATGGCAACCTTGCAGATCTAGTTTGGCGTGAGCCGGGTTCCGGGGTTCCGGAGGCTTTGCTTGCTCAATTTTCGCTGCAGCCCATCGGGTCGCGAAGCGGAAATCTTCCGCGGAATGCCGGCCGAGGTCCGAAACAGTATATATTTGATCTGAACGTTACTCGTGAATGGAAGTTTGGCGAGCGTTTCCGTTTACGGCCAACAGTCGAGTTCGGCAATATCCTTAACATGGCTGTGTTCAGTTTTGGCTCTGAGTTTGTTGATTTTATAGGGCCGAACGCGTCGGCTACCGCTAGAGAGAATTTCCTGGTTCCAACCCGCACCTTTCGCCCAAGGCAGATTCGGTTTGGTATTCGGTTCGATTTTTAGATTAATTACACCGATCGAAATAAAAGACCGCCACTCGAAGCGGTCTTTTTTCGTTCTTCAGATGGAAGATTTTTGATGACGAATTCACAGTGAATGTGATAGTTTTAAAATGTTGAACATCTTTGTTCCGTGCCGACGATGAATCAAGTATTAGAGTCTGCCATCCCCGTAAGTGAGATCTCGATCGAATCGGTGTTGCTGGACGCCGATCTTTTTGTGAAGTACAGTTCGCCTGAAAAGGCCTTCACCCTGCTTCGGGAGTCGATCGAGCGCAGCCCGCGTTCGATATCTCTGCGCGAAAAGATGCGCGACATCAGTATCAAGCAGAAGAACCTCTCCGAGGCTGCAAAACAATGCCTTGCATTGGTAACGCTATATATTGCCCGTGAAGACTTTGACCTGGCTTACGATCGACTTCAGGAAGCGAAACTACTCGATCCGCGGATCTCAGTAGCCCCTGGACTCGAAGCTATCCGTCGTGCCCGGCGACCAGAATTTGCAACAAACCGTGACAGAACACCGCAAAAAGTCAGAACCGATGTGACGTTTGCAGGAAATCTCGGATACGTCAGCATTTTTGATGCGGTTCAGGTGATAGAAAATGCAAAAATGACCGGGCTTCTGGTATTAAAATCCGACATGCACCTGGCCAGTGTTTCTTTTAACGAAGGCAAGATAGTCGATGCGGAATGTAACGGACATAATGGTGTTGGCGCATTCAGGGAGATCATTGAGATCAGCAGCGGGACATTCGAATTTTCTACGTCCGAAAACGAGTTTCAAGTCATAATCAGCGTTTCGAGCAATACAAACTTTTTGCTCGATGTTCTTACCGAACTCGATAACGAAAGAGCTGAACAGCAGGGGCTTCGTGACGTTGGGAGCGAGCTGATTTAGCCGCACAACTCACAGTGTGGCCCCCCAGGGATTCAATCCAATTCCGCTTATTCACATATCGTCACGGAACGTCTCATCCGACAGTTTCAGTTGACTAAAACCGCCGATTACCCCAAAATATAGTGCTACCTCGAATAACCTAGCACTATAGAATGTTTAAGCTCCAACGCCTGGAAATCACAGGTTTTAAATCTTTTGCGGACTACACGGAGATCGTCTTTACCGGAAACGGAATAACGGCGGTTGTTGGTCCGAACGGCTGCGGCAAATCGAATGTCTCGGATTCGATCTCGTGGGTACTGGGAGAACAGCGTGCCAAGTCGCTTCGTGGAGGCGAAATGAAGGACGTCGTCTTTCAGGGTACAAAAAACCGAAAGCCGTCTGGCATGGCCGAGGTTGTTTTGCACCTAGTCCGTGACGACGATGCGTTTGATATTGATGACCGTGAACTCGAGGACATCGATGAGGCATTAAGCAATATTGACGAGCTTGCCGTCGACATCGACGCCCTTGAGGCTGAGACCACGGAATCGTCGGCGGAGGCGGCCGCGGATGCTGCATACGTTGCCGAGGCCGAGCAGAATGGCCTTCACGAAGAAGGCGACATCGAGATCCAGAAGGTTCAGGCGGCACAGGTCGGTTCGATACAAGTGGTAGAGCGAACCGTGAGGTCAAAGCGCCATTGGCGGCCTCGTTCGTTTGCTTTGGATTTCGCACCTGGAGAAGCGGTTTCCGTCACCCGACGACTTTATCTATCGGGTGAAAGTGAATATCTCCTCAACGGGAAAACATGTCGGCTTCGTGATATTCAGGACCTGTTCGCGGGAACCGGACTATCAGGCGCTCATTACGCGATCATTGAACAAGGCCGAATCGGTCAGATACTATCGGCAAAACCAGCTGACCGTCGAAATCTCATCGAAGAAGCGGCCGGAATATCAAAGTTTCGGACCCGACAACGTGCGGCAGAATCCCGGCTCGAGTCAGCAAAGTCCAATCTTGGCCGAATCTCGGACATCGTATCAGAGATCGAGAAACAAGCGAATTCATTGAGACGTCAGGCTGCGAAGACCCGGCGGTATGTCGTTTTGCAAGAGGATTTTCGGGTCCTTTTAAGGCAGCTGTTCGCAGCCGAAGGCAAGCATCTATCGGGCCTGATCGATGAGCTCGGTGAAAAACTGGCTGAAGCGATCGAGACCGAGCGTGGCTTCATCGTCAAGGTCAGTGATCAAGAAGAGACCTTTCGAAAGGCAACGATCAGCGCCCGCGAAGCAGAGGAAGCTCTCTCGGAGGTTCGGCGACGGCATGCCCAGAACGCACTTGAACGCGATAGAGCCGATCGAGAACACCGCTATCAGTCAGAACAGATCGTAAATCTCAACAATCGCGTTGTTGCATTGCGCGGTGAGATCGACGCCTCGAATGAGCGGCTCAGGCTAGCAGCGAATGAACGCGAACGGCTTGAGATCGAGGAGCAGAAAGAAAGTTCTGAAGCCGACGCCTCGCGGCTGATACTTGTAGAGGCTGAAAAGACCTACGCGGCAAAAGTTGACGACGTTCGAACGATCGAGGCGGAGGCAGAGTCTCGTCGGAACGAATTGATGATACACAACGCGGCTGTCGAACGATTTGACGAAATAGGTCGGCAGCTTGAAATGAACGTCGCTCGACTGCTCGAGAGGCTTGAAGGTCTGGAACGCGAGGGCTCACGCGCGGACGAGATGCACGCTGATTTCGTCGCGGAAGCTGAACGAACTTCGAAAGAGCTGGCCGGTGAGCGGGAAAAACTCGATTCGCTAAATTCTGAGAAGAAACAACTTCTTGAGAATTCCGCGGCCGCTCGCGAATTGCTCAGGCGGGCCGATGAGCATTTCAGACTTAGAAGTTCTGAACTTGCACGAACGCGCAATCGGCTTGAGACGCTCCAGGAACTTGAAGAAAAACGAGCAGTGTACGCGCCCCAGATACAGAAGCTATTTTCCGAAAAGGACAAAATGGGTGTGCAGCCGCTCGGCGTGCTCGCAGATTTTCTGAACGTCGATGAGACCGCAGAGAGAGCGGTTGAAAGCCTCTTTGGCGGATATCTGCAAACGGTATTGGTCCGGAATTTGGCCGAAGCAAAGAAAGTTTCCGACTGGCTGCGGCAAAAGCCGATCGGACGCGTTTCGATCTTGATCGCACCCGATGCAAAACGTGTTGAAAACACATCCGTCAGGATCGGCAACTCGAAGAGCATCGAAAAAGTCCTCGGGGTTTCGCCAGAGTTACTCGCGATATTGCGAAACGCGTTTCCCCGAGAGATGTCGGCCGATCTGGTCGATGAGCTCGATGATACACCCTCGGCAGCTGGCGGCGTAACTGTTGCAGAAAACGGAGATATACGTTTTGGCAATAGTCTTTTCATAAGCGGCCAAACCTCGACCGGTGAAAGAAACGATTCGCTTCTTGCATTCAAACGCGAACTTACCGGTCTTGCTCGGTCTGCCGAAAGGCTTGAAAACGAAGTCGCAAAGGCTGAGGAGGCTGCTAATGCCGAACGGTCGGCACTGACAAACCTTGAGGAAAGGACAGTTGATCTTCAGTCGCTTATCATCAAAGTAGAGCGCCATATTCTGAGCCTTGAGCTTCACGAAAAGAACGTGCGTCAAGAGATCGATCGGACCGAGAGACATCGAAAGGTCGTTGTAGAAGAACACGCTCAATTGACTGCAGAGATCGCCGATATGCGTGCTAAGATCGGCGCCGCGCAGACGAGTCGGATCGAGGCCGAGGCGGCTCGTCGCGAAGCACAGGCCGATCTTGATGAGACCACTCGACGCCTTGCTGCGGCACGCGAACATGCTGAAGACGAAAATCGGATTCTAAACGAAAAGAGGACTCTTGCCGCCACCTCCGGTGAGAGGCGCCGATCGGCCCAAGCAGCATTGCGTCGGATCGAGAACGAACAAAAAGAGGTCGAATCCCGGATCGCCATTCTCGAACTTGACCTATCCGAGACGGATATAAAATTAGGGGAACTCCGCAAATCGGTCACAGAGATCGCCGGCCGGATCACCGGTGTCGAAGCGGATCTTGAGGCGGAGCGGCTCGAAATTGATACGGCCGTCAGTGCGGTCAATGCGGCGCGCACTATTGCGGACGAATCGAGTGAGACCCTGGCAGAGTTGAACCGAAAAGCTGCCGAGGCAATGAACGAAAGGGCTGCGATCGAGGTTCGTCAGACCGAGGCGGTCACGCATCTCAAGAATATTCAGGAGAATTGTAATCAGGAACTCAGCATCGAGCTTGATCAGCTGGTTAATTCTGTAGAGCTGCCGCCGGATTTTGCTCTGGACGATGCCCGGCGGCAAGTAGACGATCTGCGGCAACGGTTGGACGGATTTGGGGCCATAAACATGCTCGCCGTAGATGAACTCGCTGAAGCCGAAGAGCGATTACTTTTCCTGACGTCTCAAAGGCACGACATCGTCGAGAGTATTGCCTCGGCCGAAGAAGCTCTGCGTGAGATCAAAGAGCGCTCGCGCGAGCGGTTCAAACATGCGTTCGAGGCCATCAACGAAAATTTCAAGACCTATTTCAGCGACCTTTTCGGCGGCGGACGGGGCGAAATGACACTCCTCGAATCTGACGACATACTCGAAGCCGGGATCGAGGTTTCGGCTCAGCCGCCAGGCAAGCGTCTTCAGAATATCCTCCTGCTCTCGGGCGGCGAGAAAGCGATGACCGCCATTGCTCTCGTGCTCGCCATTTTCAAATATCGACCATCGCCGTTCTGTTTGCTCGACGAGGTCGATGCGCCGCTAGATGACGCAAACGTCGGCAGGTTTGTTGGAAAGATCGCTGAAATGTCCGAAAAGACCCAGTTTATTGTGATCACCCACAATAAACGGACGATGGAGGCCGCCCGGGCGCTTTATGGCGTTACGATGCAGGAAGCCGGTGTATCGAAGGTGGTCTCGGTGAAATTCGAGTAGCTTAACATCTAAATCGAACCAAACTTGCTTTCGACTCATCGAAGAAGCCGGTGTACAATTGCGCGTTCGGCCCGTTTTGAGGCCAGCCCAATGATGATGAAAGCAGCATTTGCAACAATGATCGCGGCTATCTTCGTGTCCGTTTTTGCTTCCGGCATCGTCGGGCAAACCAAAACGCGTAAATCAACTGTCAAACGTCCGGTCGCAAAAGCGGCGGTTCCGGTCGAAACCAAACGAGAGGAGCCCGTTCCTGAAACGGTTTCGGCACCGCCGAAACGCAACGAACGGCCGAGCGGATCAACGAATAATCCTGGCGTTGCGGTCTCAAAACGATCCACGGGGACCGAACCGACCGCGTTCTCGTACGAATTCACACAACCGAATTTCACGCTTGCCCTGATCCGGGTCGACCATGACGAAAATGGCAAGGGCAAGATCTCGTTCACCCGAAAGGATTATGACGAGGCGATATCTGATCCGGTCAGCCTCTCAAAAGCAACCATCGATCGGTTGAACACGTTCTTTGACGAATTGAATTTTCTCGATTCGAACGAGGATTATCAATACGAGAAAGACTATTCTCACCTCGGAAATATAAAGATCACACGACGTAAGGACGGCCGTCAAAGGACAGCTGCATTCAATTGGACGGAGAACAAAAGCGCCCGAAAGCTCGCCGACGAATATCGAAAGATCACAAATGAATATGTCTGGATATTCGACATCAAGCTTGCACGCGAAAATCAACCGCTGGAAACACCGAAGATAATGAGCCGCCTCGAAGGACTTATAAAACGCAACGAGATCTCCGATCCACCCCACCTTATACCTTTTCTTACCGAGCTGAATAACGACGAAAGGCTCCCGCTAATGGCTCGTAACAACGCATCGCGGTTAATTGCCCAAATTTTGAAACAGGTCGAAAAGGCCGCAAAATGATCCGCGTCCGAGCGATTTGATCCCGAAACGGTCTCGTAGGTTTTCAAATACCACCCCAAAACACCCAGAGTGTATCACAAAAGTGACAATATTGCAAGTATGAAAATCTGCAAAAAATACGATTAGCCCAGTATTGACGGGCATATGAGCAACGGGTGACCAACGGAGGCGGCTGTTTGTAATGGGTACTGAGCGGTTTGTCGGGGCGTCGCCGCCCGAGGTTTCAGGGCGATCGGTTCCAGTCGGCTTGCGGCAGCGGGCAATGACCGTTACAGGCTGTTCGCGGAGTTGTTCGTGGCCTTCGCTGCTAATTGATAGTGCCGATATCCGAACAACTTGACGATCGACCGTCTCTTCGTCGGCCACGGCGTCATCAGCATAGCGAACTCACGGACCACTCGGCAACGAACCGGAAACCGCCGTCGAAGTGTGAGAGTTCGGCCGCGACTTTCTGCCAGCCGTTAGTTTGATATCGTCCCGTCGTCGGCGATCTTTGGTGCGGTAGCGGGGAAGTCGGCGTTTGAAAGCGAGCGAACTTTACGGATCGACTCGCCCGAGGGGTCAAGGACCGGTATTCCGCGTCCTTCCTGCCGGCCCGAATGGATCCGTCCGCCAGCGAATTTACCATCGTGGCCTAGTTCAACTTCGAGGATCATCGTCAGGGCAGTTTCATCCTGCAGCCGGAACCAGCCGTAGGTCGCGAAATTGCCAAGGCTGTATGCGATCAGCCGCCCTTTATAGATCTCCATTCCGCGAAGGACGTGCGGGCCGTGTCCGAGAACGAGGTCTGCTCCTGCATCGATAACGGTGCGGGCAAAGAGCGGCAGATTGCCGCGTTTCTCGCCAAAATACAGCTCGGTGCGATTCGGCACATTTTGGGATGCAGTACCTTCGGCACCGCCGTGGAAAGAAACGACGACGATGTCTGCGTTTCTGCCCGCGTCAGTGACAAATCGCTTCGCCGCGACGAGATCATTGACGTTCGGGACGATCGCATTGTGGGCAAACGCGACGAACGCGATCTTGATGCCTTTGACGTCGAGGAAAGCTGTCGAACGCTGAAGTCGATCGCTTCCGGCGTGTTTTATACCGACCGCATCGAGTGCCTGCCGGGTACTTGTCATACCCGCGTTTCCGAAATCGAACGAGTGGTTGTTGGCTAGGCTGACGACATCAAAGCCGGCATCTTTCAAATACTTTCCGTAACGGGTCGGCATACGAAACGCAAAACAGCGGATCGGTTCGGGTTCTTTGCCGGGAAGCGGCGGTTTTGGCGGCTTGCACTTGGCCGATTCGCCGCTGTCTGCCATCGGGCCTTCAAGATTGCCGAAAGCTATGTCGGCTGCCGAAATAACGGGCGTCACGGCCTTTAGCAACGATCTGCCGTCTTCGGGCGGCATTCTCGTATCGTTCGGATAGGGCGAGCCGAGCATGATATCGCCGACGGCGGCGATCGTGATCGTATCTTTTTTCTGAGGGGTCGGGGTCACATCAGCCTCGACAAACCGGGTTGCCGAAACGTTCTCGATCTGTCCGGCAGTGCATCCGGACGCAAAAGCGCATATCGAAAGTGCCAAACCGAACGACAGAACCATATTGCGTCGTCTATTCATCGGGGGAACAACTTGGGCACGCATTATCACGAAGGTGCGGGCACTCCTTCAGTTCAAATAATCTCAGCGGTGTGAACCCTAGGCCGTCGCCGGGGCAAGTTTCTCGGACACTTCAGGTTCGCTTGCCGCTGAGATCTCATCGGAATCCTCGATCAGCGATGTTTCCACGATCGCTTTCTGTTCCAGCTCGTGGATCGCATACGAACCGGTTGCCGGCGACGCCGATGCGACGCGGCCGACGTACCTGAGCGTAAGATGCTCCGGTTTGATGTCGCGTATCCGTTTTTCGACGAACGTCCATCCACCCATGTTCTCGGGCTCTTCCTGGGTCCAAAATACCTGCGATGCATTTGGATATGATGCAAAGACATCTTTCAGCCCTGCGGCCGGGAACGGATAGAATTGCTCGACGCGGACGATAGCAACGCGTCCATCGTTCGATTCTTCGCGGCCGGCATCGAGGTCGTAAAAGACCTTTCCCGAGCAGAGCACGATCCGCTTCACCTTTGCACGATCGGCGATCTTTACATCATCGATCAACGGACGAAATCCGCCGGTCGTCAATTCATCGATCGTCGACGAGGCGGCCGGCAGCCGAAGCAGGCTCTTTGGCGTCATCACGACCAGCGGACGGAGCATTTCTTGTTTGGCTTGTCGGCGTAAGAGATGAAAATACTGCGCGGGCGTCGTCGGGTTGCACACCTGAAGGTTATTCTCGGCGCACAATTGTAAAAATCGTTCGAGCCGGCCGGAGGAATGTTCCGGGCCCTGGCCCTCGTAACCGTGCGGCAGCAACAGCACGAGACGGCATTTCTGATTCCACTTGTCCTCGGAAGCAGCGATGTACTGGTCGATTATTACCTGCGCTCCGTTGGCAAAATCGCCGAACTGAGCTTCCCACATCACGAGGTCATTCGGGCAGATCACCGAATATCCATACTCGAATCCGAGCACACCGGCTTCGGACAGCGAGCTGTCGAAAACGTAGAACCGCGAGCGTGGGTCGCTTTCGGTCTTCAGCTCGGTCAAAGGCGACCATCGTTCACCGGTGACCGTATCGTACATAGATGCGTGCCGCTGTGAGAAGGTCCCGCGTCCGGAGTCCTGGCCCGAAAGCCTGACCGGCGTTCCTTCGAGGACGAGCGAACCTACCGACATCGCTTCGGCAAAACCCCAATCCATCGGCACTTCGCCGCTGCCCATCTTTGCCCGCCGGGCGAGCTGGCCGACCATCTTCGGGTTGATGTTGAAATGGTCTGGAACGAGCGAGATCTTTTCGGCGACCGTCGAGATGATCTCGCGCGGCGTCCCCGATTCGAATACGGCCGAACCGTCGTCTTCGGCGGCGACCGGCGGCAGTTCGCTTCGTTTCGAACCCTGCGAAGCGATCTGTTTTGCACGTTCGAGAATGCCTTCGTATTTGTGGACGACCGCGTTCGTCATTTCGCCGAGCACCTCTGCGGTGATGACACCCTCGCGGATCAGGTGTTCCGCGTAAAGATGGCGCGTTCCGGGGTGTGCTTTGACCCGGGCGTACATCAGCGGCTGTGTGTAGCTGGGTTCGTCACCCTCGTTGTGCCCCAGCCTGCGAAATCCGACCAGGTCGAGGACGACGTCTTTGTTAAACGCGTGGCGATAATCGAGTGCGATCTGGATCACGCGGTAGGCGGCCTCGGGGTCGTCACCGTTGATGTGAAAGATCGGCGTTTGGGTGATCTGTGCGGCGTCGGTCGAATAGATCGAGCTGCGGCCCAATTGGGGCGAGGTGGTGAACCCGATCTGATTATTGATGACGATATGGATGGTCCCGCCTGTTCGGTAGCCCGGAAGACTCGCCAGCTGCAGCGTTTCCATCACGATCCCTTGACCGGCAAATGCCGCGTCGCCGTGGAGCAGGACCGGCATCACAAGGTCGTAAGCCTCTTCGCGGGGCCGCTGGTCGCCGTTTCGCACGTCGTCCTGAAGTCCGCGGGCCATGCCCTCGACCACCGGATTGACGAATTCCAGATGGCTCGGGTTACAAGCGAGCTCGATCTTGATCTCGCTGCCCGACTTTGTGATACGCGTGCCGACAGCGCCCTGGTGATATTTGACGTCGCCCTCGTCGGCCGGAAAGCTCGGGTGCGAACTGCCCTCAAAGATCGTGAAAATGCGCTCGGCCATATCGCCTTTTTCCGCATCGCCGACGATATTCGAAAGAACGTTCAGACGGCCGCGGTGGGCCATACCCATAAAGATCTGTCTGATGCCGCGTGCGGCTGAGCCCTCGACCAGCTGGTCGAGCATCGGAATCACCGTTTCGCATCCCTCGAGGGAGAAACGCTTTTGCCCAAGATATTTCTTGTGAAGAAACTGTTCGAACTGCTCGGCTTCGATCAGCTTCTGCAGAAGCTCTTTTCGGATCGCCGGATCGAGCGGAACGGTATCGACGAATTGTTCGCGGATCTGGCGGCGGATCCAGTCCTTTTCTTCCTTGCTCTGAATGTGGCGATATTCGATCCCGACCTTTCCGCAATATGCCTTGCGAAGGATCTCGAGTATTCGCCGAAGCGTCGCGGTCTTTTCATCGTGAAGCCCGCCGGTGATGAATTCGCGGTCAAGATCCCAGATCGTCAGGCCGAACGATTCGAGATCAAGTTCGGCGGAGTGGTGCGACGTCATGTTAAGCGGATCGATATCGGCCAGCAGGTGACCCCGGATGCGGTACGCGTTGATCAGCTGCAGCACGTTCGCCTGCTTTTCGGCCTGCTCGGTAAATCGGTCGCCGCCGAGCAGGGACGGGTTATAATCTTCGGCCCATCGCAGCGGCGGAATATTGATCTCGAGGTCGGCAAAGATCTCATCATAGAACCGGTGCTGCCCGACGAGCAGCTCGCTGATCTTTGCAAGAAACAGGCCGCTTTCGGCTCCCTGGATCACGCGGTGGTCGTAAGTGCTCGTCAACGTGATGATCTTGCTGATGCCGAGCTGCGAAAGCGCGGCTCCGGTCATAGCCTGATATTCCGCCGGATACTCGATCGCACCAGTGGCTATGATGGTGCTCTGGCCGGACATAAGGCGCGGATTCGATGCGACCGTGCCTATCGTGCCTGGATTGGTAAGCGAGATGGTCGTTCCTTGAAAATCGGATATCTCGAGCTTGCCGTCGCGAGCTTTTCGGACCGTTTCATTGTAAGCGGCAAAGAATTGAGCGAAATTCATCGCCTCGCAGCCCTTGATATTCGGGACGAGAAGATTTCGCGAGCCGTCCTTTTTTTCGATGTCTATCGCGATACCGAGATTGATGTGCGGATTTTCGATCCGGGCCGGAGCATTGTTCACGACGCCAAAGCCGTTGTTCATCGCCGGATAGGCCCGGGCCGAGGAAACGATCGCCCAGGCGATCAGATGCGTGAACGAGACCTTGCCGCGTCCGACGGCATGGAGGTGTTCGTTGATGATCCGCCGGTTCTCTTCGAGCACCTTGACCGGTATCGTCCGCAGGCTCGTGGCCGTCGGCACGGTGAGACTTTGCTCCATGTTCTCGACGATCTTTTTCGCCGGGCCGACGAGCGGTTTTGATTCGGAACCCGTCGGTATCGCGGCCGATCCGGCAACAGCCTTCTGCTTTTGAGGTTCGGCGGACACTGTTTCTGTTGCAGGGACGGCCGCAGCAACTGGCTCGGGCTTTGTTCCGGCGTTTGACAAAAGCTCGTCAAAATATGCCTGCCACGATTCGTCGACCGTCGTTCGGTCGGCACGATAGCGTGACAAAAGCCCTTCGACGTAACTTGCATTAGCACCGAAATTCTCAGTGATCAATTCCGAAATGTTTGTGTTCGATTCGCGCACGTTATTTATTCTCAACCTCTTGATCTGATCAGATGGTGTAAACCAATATCTTATCGCAATCGGGCAGAAAAGCTAAATTTTAAGGGCATCAAGGTCGGGGCCTCTTTCAAGGGTCAACTGCTTCTTAGCGGATTTGCGATCTCGATGTCGATGTCGATCGGAACGACGCGTTTATGGTGAAAGCCGAATCGGCGAAACTTGCCAAAAACGAAGACCCTGCCGCGAACCGTCCATCGTTCTTTCGAATCGCGCAATTCTCTGTACGCGGCCTCGATCAAACGTCCGGTCGGAAGAAAGATCGTCGCCGGTTCGGGTAAAACGATCGCTTCATTTTTCCGGAATTTGAAGCTCGCTGTGTATTCGTCGATCTCGACCGGAATTTCGTTGACGCGAAAGTCGTGAAAAGTGAGAAATTCGACCGTGCCCGATTGTTCAAGCGCCCGGATCTCGGCGTTGAGTTCTAAATTTATGCCGGTCAGGCCGACATCCACGAGTTTTGGGTCCCCGATCGTGACGACCGCTTGTTCCTCGCCCGATCTCGACCGGTCAGACGATGTCGAGCTGACCAGGATCGGCTTTCGATGGACCTTGTAACCGCGGATCGAACTCGGCAGCGTCTGCGCAGCAAGCGGCGCGACACCAAAGACCGCAGCGATCGCGATGAACGCTATCGCGGTCGATCGGGCGGCTCGGGCGTTCGAAATGATCTCAGGATGAATGTGCGGAGCCCAAAAGCCTTCAAGACGTCGAAGCATGTGAGCTAATCACCTCGTCGGGCGCCGACTCTTTGGCCGAGGCCTCGAGGTCCAGTTTTATTGCGTCCAAAATGCCGTTGATGAACTGGGTTGCTTCGAACGTGGAGAATCGACGGGCGATCTCCAGTGCTTCGTTTATGACGACGGTGTGAGGCGTGGTTTCGTAAAGGAACTCGTAGACCGCGAGACGGAGCACATTGCGGTCAACAATGGCCATTCTCTCGATCCGCCAGTGTTCGGCCCGGGTCCGGATGCGGTCATCTATCGCCGCAATGTTCTTGAGTGTGCCAATGACAAGATTGTCGGCGAATGCCCGAGATCGTTCGTCGAAATCGGTCTCACCCAGTTCTGACCAATATATCTCGGGCGTAAACTCCTGGACGTGTTTCACGACGTCGGCCGCGAAAAGCATCTGGAGGGCGCATTCGCGTGCTTTTCGTCGGGTACCCGAACTCTTGGTTGATTTTTCAAACGACATGCTGCAAAACCTTATCGTTTCCCGAAGCTCGATCGCTGCTCATTTCGCGATAAAGATTTACGACCTCGACCGCGGAAATGGCAGCCTCATAACCCTTATTGCCGGCCTTCACGCCAGAACGGTTGATCGCCTGATCGAGCGTATCGGCCGTCACGACGCCGAACATCACCGGTATGCCGGTCTGCATTCCGGCCTGACCGATGCCTTTTGCCGCCTCGCCGGCGACATATTCGAAGTGCGGCGTCTCGCCGCGAATGACGACGCCGATCGCGATCACGGCATCAAATCTGCCGCTTTCGGCAAGCTTGAGCGATGTCAATGGCAATTCGAACGACCCGGGCACTTTGAAAATCTCGACGTCGCTTTCGGCAGCACCGTGGCTTTCGAGTGCATCAACGGCACCGTCGATGAGTTTGGATGTCAGAAAATCGTTCCAACGGCTTGCCACGATGGCGAATCGAAATCCCTCTGCATTAAGCCTGCCGCGATGAACTTTTGGTTGCACTATCTTGTGACCTCAAAAAACAAAAATGCCAAACCCAAGTATAGAGAACGTTAAATCTAAATGACAAGCAAAAAAGGTGCTTTGCAAAATGCCCGGCCTGCCTGAATAATATCGGGTTAGGCCCCTTTAATGCAGCAGGCGATAATCGAAACAGAAGAAACGCTGATCATCGAAACACCTGAGCGTGTCCCGCTGGCATTCTCGCTTGCCTCGATCGGCAACAGGTTCCTTGCCGCCGCGATCGATCATTTGCTTCAGTATGCCGCGATCATCGCGGTAATTTGGATCGCGCTCACCGCAAGCGGAATATCGCTTTTCGGGCCGACCGGCGACACGGCCGAAAGCCTTTTTGCCGATGCTCCGAAATGGGTGATCGCGATATTGATCATCGTCGTTTTCTTGCTGTTCACCGGATATTTTGTTCTTTTCGAGTGGCTATGGAATGGCCAAACGCCCGGAAAGCGGCTTTTGAAGCTGCGGGTGATCCGTGAGGACGGGCGCCCGGTGACGCTCTGGGAAGCCGTAGCCCGCAACCTGCTCAGGGTCTTTGACGCCGTGCCCGGATTCGTTGTTCCGATCTATTCGGTCGGGCTAATAGTCATTTTTCTAAGTAATCGCGACCAGCGGGTGGGCGATATATTTGCCGGTACCGTGGTCATCCGCGAACGGACCGACGAAGCCCCGACGTTCGCCGAGACATTCTCGAACCCGATCGCCGACGCCGCATTCAGGCGTGTTCAGCCGCGAACTAACTTCAGTGCAAATGTCGCATTGTTGTCGAGCGAAGAGATCGAAGTGGTCGAAAATCTCTTGCGGCGGCGATGGGATCTGACCGAGCGACAGCGTGCCTGGATGGCCTGGCGTGTCGCTTTGCCGATAATGTACAAACTCAAACCCGATTACGACCTTCAGACATTCACGTACGAGGGCTTCCTCGAAGAGATACTACATCGCTTTCATGCCAAACAGCGGTTTTTGAATTAGCCCGATTGCCTGGAAATCGGCGTTCGTGTTACTTTTTTCGAAACTCCGAGCGATGGCTTTGTCGTTCACGGTCCTTCTTGAATCAAGTGGCAAAAAAGATCCTTTTAACTGGCGGAGCCGGATTCATCGGCTCGCATCTGGCTGAAAATCTGCTCCGCGAAGGCGGTTGGCGGCTTACGATAGTTGACGACCTCAACACCTTCTACTCACCCGCGATCAAGCAGAAAAACCTGTCGCAGATCCGCGAGATCGGCGAGGTCGATTTCGTCGAAGCTGACATCCGTGATTTCGGTGCAATGGCGGACGTCTTCGCTGCGGGCGAGTTCGAATGTGTGGTTCATCTGGCAGCCAGGGCAGGCGTCCGACCGTCGCTTGCTGAACCGAGGCTTTACTATGAGACGAACGTGACGGGTACGCTCAACCTGCTCGAACTTGCCCGCGAACATCAAATTCGGCAATTTGTTTTCGGTTCGTCGTCGAGCGTGTACGGGGTCAACTGCAAGATGCCGTTCGCAGAATCGGACAACGTGCAGCGTCCTATCTCGCCTTATGCTGCGACCAAGGCAGCGGGCGAATTGATGTGTCACACGTATTCGCATCTATACGGGATAAGAACGGTCGGTCTCAGATTCTTCACCGTCTACGGAGCGCGGCAGCGGCCTGATCTTGCTATCCACAAATTCTGCAGGCTGATAGCGGAGGGCCGACCGATACAGGTATTTGGCGACGGCACAACGCGGCGCGACTATACCTACATAGACGACATCATTCAGGGCGTCAGGGCCGCAATGGACTACGACGGGTCGATGCACGAGGTATTCAATCTGGGCGAATCTGAAACGACCGAGCTATCGCGACTGATCGAATTGATCGAGGGCGCTCTCGGCAAGAAAGCGGTCATCGACCGTCAGCCGATGCAGCCCGGCGACGTGCCGATCACATTTGCCGATATATCTAAGGCTCGGCAATTGCTCGACTATCGTCCGACCACGAAGATCGAAGACGGAATTCCCAAGTTCGTCGAATGGTTTCGCTCGTCGATCACCTGATCTAGCGCATTGAATGAAGGCCGAAAATGTTGCCTTCAGTATCGTTTGCAAGCGAGACAAAACCATATTCGCCGATCGAGAACTTTGTCTTGAATATCTTGCCTCCGTTCTGCTCGACGCGAGACTCTTCGACGGCACAATCGTCACAATTGAAATAGACCAGCGTGCTGTTGCCGCCGGCCTTAAAGCCAGGCATATAAACCAGAGCACCGGACGAACCCGGGGCTTCGTCGTTCATCGGGAACGACCACATTTCGACTTCGGGGCTCTCCAGGCGATCAAGCGTAACCGCGAAAACCGCTTCGTAAAACTTCTTCGCCCGCTCTACATCGTCAACGTAGATCTCAAACCAACCAACCGCGTTTCTGCTCATATTCTCCTTCCTCGGCCTATTCTGTGCGAATTTTGTATACCAACAATACTGATACGCAGATCGGGGGAGAAACGTTCAGCTTAACTCCAGCCAAAAACTCGTTTCATCGCGGGCAAAAGGCGGTGTCCGGTGACGACGGAGCGGAAGTATTCTTCGTGTTCTAGTTCGACGCGAGCCATGTCCAGAAGCTCGGCGACGCAGTCGTCCATGCCGAGTTCTTTTGCAAAGGCCGCGGCATCTTCGTATTCGATGGAGTTCTTGCTCTCCAGTCGCCCAGCGAAATACATCGGCATGAACCAGCCGGAGACGTGACAGGTCACGCCGAGGCTTCGGCCGATGGTCCAAAACACTTTTTCACGGATCGGTCTTGGTTTCGCACCGAGCTTTTCGAGCAACTGGCCGACCCGCCGGCGATGGTCCCATTCCTCTTCTTCTATCTGCATGATGCGAACGCGTTCCGGCGACTCTTTCAGAGACCTCCAATGCCCACGATAAGCATATGCCGCTGCCACCTCGCCGGAATAAGCGTTCTGCAGAATGCGGATCAGATTTTCGCGGGCTGTTCTCAATTTGATTTGATTGTAACCGAATCACCGCGTAATGCGAGAAAGTTCAGTTGCAGCGACCGAACTGCCGTTTGACATTGATTAGAATTGGAATTATTCTAAATTGAAATCGAGTATTAGAATGCACCCAATAAACGAAATCGAGAGCTTAGGTTTGACCAAGCAGCGTCAGGCGGTGCTTCAGGTGATCCGCGAGTCGGAAAAGCATCTGACCGCGAATGAGGTATTTGAAGATGCTCGGCGTAGATTGCCGGGCATTTCGTTCGCGACCGTGTACAATTCGCTCCATTACCTGAAGAGCGAAGGGCTGATAGGCGAAGTTCGGTTCGGCAACGACGCAACCCGTTATGACCGGACGCTCACGCGGCATGATCATGCGATCTGTGACAAATGCGGCGAGCTCGTCGATCTGAACCTGAAAATTCCAAACAGCCTTGTCAAAAAAGCCGCGGAGCTTTCTCAGTTCGCTGCCGGGTCGATCGAATTGACGCTTCACGGGCTGTGCCCTGCCTGCTCGGAATAGAAATCTACAAAATCAGAAACTAAGGAGAAGATAGAGGGATCACAATGGGAAACACCGAAGAACAAAATAGTGGCGAAGCCTTGGAAATAAACGAATCGAGCCGATGTCCGTTCACGGGCGGTGCGATCGGTTTTACGACGAGCACCAAGAGATCGAATCGTGATTGGTGGCCGAATGCATTGGATCTGAAGATGCTCAGGCAAAACTCTTCGCTTGCCGACCCGATGGGCGAAGACTTTAACTACGCAGAAGAATTCAAAACGCTTGACCTGAATGCGGTCATGGATGACCTCAAAGCGTTGATGACCGACTCGCAGGACTGGTGGCCGGCTGACTACGGTCATTACGGGCCGTTCTTTATCCGTATGTCCTGGCACGCGGCCGGAACATACCGCGTTGCGGACGGTCGCGGCGGTGCCGGTAACGGTGAACAGCGGTTTGCGCCTACCAACAGCTGGCCTGACAACGGAAACCTGGACAAGGCCAGGCGTTTGCTTTGGCCGATAAAGCAAAAATACGGCCGAAAGCTCTCGTGGGCAGACCTTTTCGTTCTTGCGGGCAATGCCGCTCTCGAATCGATGGGCTTTAAGACATTCGGTTTCGGCGGCGGACGTGAAGACGTATGGCAGCCGCAGGAAGACGTTTATTGGGGATCAGAAGGCGAATGGCTTGCTGACAAGCGTTACACGGGCGATCGCGAACTCGAAAATCCGCTTGCGGCCGTGCAGATGGGCTTGATCTACGTCAATCCCGAGGGGCCGAACGGCAATCCTGATCCGCTCGGGTCGGCTAGGGACATCCGCGAAACGTTCGCCCGGATGGCGATGAATGATTATGAGACCGTCGCCTTGACCGCCGGCGGCCACACGTTCGGCAAGGCCCACGGTGCAGGCGACGCGGCACACGTCGGACCCGAGCCGGAAGGCGCCCCGATCGAAGCTCAGGGCTTTGGATGGCTCAGCACCTATGCTTCCGGAAAAGGTGCCGATACGATCACCAGCGGTATCGAAGGTGCATGGACGCCGACGCCGATCCAATGGGACAACAGCTATTTTGAGACATTGTTCGGCAACGAATGGGAACTGACCAAGAGCCCCGCGGGTGCAAACCAGTGGCGGCCGGTTGGAGCGGAACCGAATGTCCCAGACGCGGCCGATCCGAACAAAAAGCATCTGCCGATGATGACCACCGCCGACATGGCGATGCGTATGGACCCGGCATATGAGAAGATCTCGCGGCATTTCATGGAGAATCCGGAAGAATTTGCGGATGCATTCGCTCGAGCATGGTTCAAACTGACGCATCGCGATATGGGCCCGAAAGCCCGATATCTCGGTCCGCTTGTTCCGCAAGAGGACCTTATCTGGCAGGATCCGGTCCCGGCCGGCACGCGGATCGATGCATCGGACATCGCCGCACTCAAGGTAAAAATCCTTGCTTCGGGGCTTTCGGTCTCGCAGTTGGTCACAACGGCGTGGGCATCGGCATCGACATTCCGCGGTTCTGACAATCGCGGCGGTGCGAACGGCGCTCGCATTCGCTTGACGCCGCAGCGCTACTGGGAGGTCAATAATCCAGGTCAGCTCGCGGGTGTGCTTTCGACCTACGAGGGCATCCAGGCTGAGTTCAACGCAGGCGGCAAAACGGTCTCGATCGCCGATCTGATCGTGCTTGGCGGCTGTGCTGCGATCGAGAAGGCGGCAAAAGATGCGGGCTACGACATTTCGGTTCCCTTCACACCGGGCCGCGGCGACGCGACCCAGGAACAGACCGAAGTAGATTCGTTCAAGTTTCTCGAACCGCAGGCTGACGGTTTCCGCAATTACAAAAAAGGCCATCACAAGACGCCCGCTGAGGAATTGCTGGTCGATAAGGCAAATCTTCTGACACTAACGGCTCCGGAAATGACGGTCCTTGTCGGCGGAATGCGCGTTCTGGGAGCAAACTACGACGGTTCGAAGCATGGCGTTTTCACCGATCGGCCGGGGACGCTGACGAACGATTTCTTCACCAACCTACTCGACATGAAGACCAAGTGGGAATCGGCAAACGGCGACGGCCAGGTCTTTAACGGCGTTGACCGTGCGACGGGCAGCGTCAAATGGACCGGAACCCGAGTTGACCTTATCTTTGGTTCTAACTCGGAGCTTCGGGCGCTTGCTGAGGTTTATGCATGTGCCGACGGCGGAGAAAAATTCGTCAAGGATTTCGTCGCGGCGTGGGACAAGGTAATGAACCTCGACCGGTTCGATCTGGCATAAGATCTTTCGATCGATGAATGGAAAACGGCGGTCCGGCAGCGGGCCGTCGTTTTTTTAGCTTGCGGACCCTGATTTCAATGAGGTTTTTATCAATTCCTCGAGGACCTTTATGTCTACGTCTGCGAGTTTGTTGATGTAGAGGCAGCCGACGCCTGTTTTGTGTTTTCCGAGCTTTGCGAGGGTGTCCGCCTGCTTCTGAATATCCATCGTCAAATGCAACGACAGATTTGCCTTCCGCGGTGAAAATCCGATCAGGAACCAATCGACCTCGCGGCCCGTCGCCGGGCTTTTGTACCGCTTAAGGCCAAAGCCGATCATCGAACCGCCCCACATCTTCGGCTCCTCACGACTCGCTTTTTTCATCATCTCCAAGATCACAAAACTGTCTTTACGCTTTTGATCGCCGTCGATCGCGTTCAGAAAATCGTCAACGCTCGCCGTGTTTTGCTTCGTCTTGATCTCAACTAGTTTTGATTTCTTTTCAGGCATATCTCAAACCCTCAACGAGCCGCGAAAGGCTCGGGCGGCGTAATATGATTCGGCGCCGTTGTGGTAGATGAAGACATGGCCGTAACGCCAATCGCCGAAGATGGCGCCGCCGAGTTCGCGGATATCGGCTGGTGTTTCGATCCAGCTAGATGTTTTGGTGTCGAATCGCCCGAGCTTTTGCAAAGACCTGTACTCATCTTCGTTAAGGATCTTGATGCCCATCGAGGCCGCAACTTCGAGAGCGCTGCTCGCGGGTTTGTGCTCCTTTCTCGATTCCCACGCGGCGCGATCGTAACAGAGGCTCCGGCGTACTTTTGGAGTCTCAGGTGAGCAATCAAAAAAAATGAACTCGCCGGACCTCTTATCGAACCCGACAACGTCGGGCTCGCCGCCGGTGCGTTCCATTTCGCTCAGCGACCACAGCTTTTCGGGGTTGGCTTGCAGCTTTGCTTCCACGTCGACCCACTTAATACCATTGTGGCGGGTAGAATTGTTTTCAAAACGCTCTTTCAGCGTGGCGACGAGTTCCGCACGATGCGCCGCCGATATTGTTTGTGTTTTGGTTTTGGAGGTGCCCATAGTTCTTACCGCTCAAAATGAAAGAGTCCTGAGTGGCTCAATATACTATCGGCTAATGAAGTCGAAAGGCAACACCTCGGCTGTGAACCGATCGAGATTTTCCTCGTTCGCCCGTGCTACGATCCTTTCGATCCGGCGTATACATCCGCGCCGGTATTGCTTTGGATCTAATCCCAATCGTTCTTGAGCAGCAGCTCTTCGATCCGGTAGGCGTGGAACATCTCGTGGTTGAAAAGATGCCGGAACATTATGAACACCGAATAACGATCGAACGCCTCGTGCACGGCCGATTTCTGCCACTCTTCCTCCGATAGCGTCTTCAATCTTTCGACCAGCGTAGCCCGCTCGCGTGCGTACCGATCGAGGCTTTCGTCCAGATCTACGTCGAGCATCGCTCCTGCCTCGTCCTCAGCAGAATTCTCTATCGTCTTAATGAAGGGCTCAGGCTCGGACAAGATCAGATCAAGCCGCGCCCGAAACGCAACGTCAGACTGCGACAGGTGAATAGCGTGCTCGTACGCCGACCATTTCGCCGGAGCGGGGCGACGCTTCAGTATCAGCGGCGGCACCTCGCGAATCAGCGGAATGATCACGCCGGGTGCCGTAGCGAGAGCAGAGATCAATGTGGTTGCATCGCTAGTAATCTTTTCTTGCTACCTGTATGCCGACGCGGGCGGCGTGCCGCAGTATTCCTTTTCGGTAGTACCAATGAGTTTATGATTTGCGTCGAACGAGTATCGGCGAACGGAATTCAGCTTTCCGCCATTCGTACAAATGCGGGATTCGGCGGTCGAAGTCCCGATATTTAGAAACCAAACCTTCGCGGCGGCAAGTAATTTCGCATCGTCGGTGTATTTACCGCCGGTCAAAGCATAGGAATAGACGACACGGCTATTCTCATTAATTACCAACCGAAGCTTGTCTGCTTTTAGTACCGCTTTGTACGGGGCCGTTTTTGCGTCCCAATCTTCATTCACCTTTTTTTCCGGTGCGACGCAATATTTTTCTTTGATCTCGCCGAGCGTTGCATTCCACTTGATCTCAGCATATTCACCGACTCGAACCGTCGGTGAAACTCCGCTCGCGATGAGTTTCTCATACTTATCCAGGCAGTAAACAAACTCCATGGGAAAGATCTTATCGCCGTCCTCGATCGACGACCGGATAGACCTCACTTGAGACATAAAGCTGTAGAAATTCTGATTATCCTCAAGCGATTGAGCAGACACGCAGAACGTGAACGCTACGCAAACGGCCGCCAACGCAAAGCAAACTGAAGTAGCCTTCATATTAACTCTCCATGGTTCAAACAGATGCTCGCTAAGTATAGTCACGAATACGTTTTCAAACAACTGTTTTCTACCACACTTAATTCAACGGAAAACTGGTTGACAAACCTACACTACCGCTGCGGGTTGTAGGCAGTGTCGCGGGCGCCGGCTTAGAAACCGGCGCGGGCTACGCGAACCGCCTCGTAAGGCGTTTGGGCGCATTCATGAGCGAGCTTCGTCACCTGGCGATCATTCAGAGATCTGCAGTATGATACGCCCGGCTCGCGCAGGATCTTCGACCAGTTCATGGGCATGGGCTATTTCGCCCAGTGGCAACGACGCGGCTATCTGAAAGTTTTTCCACTCTTTTTCGAGTAACTGGTTGGTCGCGGCAACCGCTTCTGCTTTGGCGGCCTTCGGGACGTCATCACTCCCAACAAAGAAAAGCCGGGCATTAATAAAGACCAATTCCCACACCGGAATCGCGGTAACTGCAACGTTCGTCGCATAGGTAGAGATCGATCCACCTAGCCCCAGCACGGCGACGTCATTATTTATATTCGCTCCGAGAGCGACTTCTACAATGTGATCGACCCCGTCGGGGGCAAGTTCCCTAATTCGATCAACGAGCGAACCGTCCGCAAGCACGACATGATCTGCGCCATAAGCGCCGGGAGTTCCCAGATCACGTTCGGAACGAACCGTTGCAATTACTCTTGCGCCGGCTTGACGGGCGAACTGAATTGCCGTCATACCCACGGTACCAGCGCCACCCTGAACGAGGACAGTTTTTTCTATCAATGGCCCTGCGACATGCACTGCTCGATGCGCCGTAATAATAGGTATGCCCAAACAAGCTCCCTGCTCGAACGAGACCGGGCCAGGCAGGACAGCAACCTGCTCCAATGGCACCACCGTGTACTCCGCGGCAGTCCCGAAAGGCCGGTAAGTTTGTGCGCCAAAACACCAGACGCGTTGATCCAGCCACTCGGACGAAACCCCTTCGCCCAACTGATCAATTACCCCCGCACCGTCACTGTGCGGGATGATCCGGGGAAACGGCATGCCAGCGCCAAATGAATCTGCACGCTTCTTGACGTCGCCCGGATTGATCCCGGATGCTCGCACGCGAATCCTCACCTCGCCCGCTGCTGGGATCGGGTCATCAACTTCGCCGATGACGAGGACTTCCGCCGCGTTCCCTTGTTTTTCATACCAGGCAGCTTTCATAAAAGATCGTGATTCACTTCAGTCAACTCTAAATCGGACGCCAAACTTACACTGCCGCGATGCGGTTGTAGACGGTGTCGCGTTCGACGGGGTCGAAGCCGGCACGGTGGATCATTTCGATGATCTCTTGTTTGGTCATTTTTACTTCGCCTTCGGCGGCACCTCGCGGATCAGCGGAATGATCACGCCCGGCGCCGTCGCGAGTGCGGAGAATAAAGTGCTTATGTCTTTCATCCCAATGGCAATATACGGACTCTCGCTCGTGATTCGTCGACGACGATCAAAGCACCTTGTTCAAGTGCGACCTCGTGTTCGCGAATTACGGAAATGATGGTGGACGAAAGGTCTGACGGGAAGACATTTTGTGTTCGCACTTGGATAACGCTCGGACCGATTGCTTAAGTCAAAGCCAAGATCGTTCCAAAATCGAGGTCGTGTGTAAAGACTACGAAACCATTTGAACGAGCGAAATCGACGATCTCGGTATCTTCGGCTCGAGGGTCGCCGATAGTTGACCAATGAACCGACTCGATACCAGCAGCCGTAAATGCGGCTGTCAAATCTGGCGATAGGTTCATATCGATGAGGACCTTCATGCAGCAGCAAGCGGGAGTTCGATCTCCTCAACACGCCAAGCGGCATATGCAAGTGCCTCAGTAAGGTCGCCTTCCTCCAGATACGGATAGGCCTTCAGGATATCTCCGAACGAATGTCCCGAAGCGATGAGGCCGACGATCGTTCCAACCGTTACACGAAGGCCGCGAATACATGGCTTTCCGCCCATAACATTGGGATCAAATGTGATTCTCGCTAATCGTTTCATTTCCTGCCTCCCCAAACCTTTGTTTGCTGATTATACACCGATTTTTGTCGTTGATGAGCACAACTTGATAAAGGTCTAATAGCTTTTGGGATGGTACGTAGGACCATTGGGAGCTACGGCTGAAGCTGAAGCAGGTTAATCTATCGCCTTTTGAGAATAAGACGTTGCTTTTACCGTTCACAAGCCATTTTATGAGCTTCTTGAGGAACTTTGTGGTCTTCGTGAGCAAGTTTCACGGCTTCGTAAAGAATTAGGCCCCCTTCGGCTCAGGTTTTTATGGTTTAAACTCAAACGAGACCCAGCCAGAAACTTTTGTGGGAACGCCGGACAACTTGGTCGGCGGAAACTTCAGGGTTCTCGCGGCATCGAGAGCCGCGTTATGAAAATCGACCGGACCGCGCGAGACGTCCGCTGATATAACATTGCCTTCAACGTCCGTCATAATCCGAACCTCTACTCGAACCGCTGATCTTGGCTTTTTGATGGCCGATGGATACTTCGGATCAAGGAAGTTTAGCGCGCGGCTATTCATCCAGCCGGCAATAACCACTTTTTCTTTCTGCGGAGCACTTACATGTGATCGAGCATACCCTGCGTTGAAAAATTCAGATACGTCTTTTTCAGTCTTTTCTAGCTTTCCTGTTCGTGAGCAGCAGCAACGCGTAGAGTATGTGATCTTATCGTCATTTAGGTATCCGTATACGAGATACTTATCGCCGATCTTCCAGCCTTGAACACAGCCATAAACGTAATATTTGATCGTCACGATGGAATCGACATTCTCTTTCCATGCCCGATCGACTGCAACCTTTACCGTTTCGTAATATCGGTTTTGGTTGTCGGGTTCGGACTTTTGTATGTCAATAATTTCGCCCGTAACGACTATGGTCGCGTCTTTAAATTCTTCGAGTGCGGTAATGTTTGGCTTTGCACATGCACACTGAGCGCTAGCAGTTTCAAAACACAGAAAAGAAAACACAAAAATTGCGAGTACTGAATAGGCAAAATTGAGCAGAGGATTCATTGACTTAATCACACTGCGATTCCTCCCACGCGATTATAGACGGTGTCGCGTTCGACGGGGTCGAAGCCGGCAAGGTGGATCATTTCGATGATCTCGGCTTTGGTCATTTTTACTTCGCCTTCGGCGGCGTAGGCGTGGGTTAGTTCGCCGCCGTCGGTGATTGTGCCGTCATCCAGGCAAACTTATAGTTTTTCAAATTCGGCTTGAGTAAGATGTGCCTGCCGAAGGATACTACGGAGAGTTCCGCTCGCCACTTCTCGATGTTTCGGAACCGTGGTCGTTATCAGGCCGCTCGATACGGTCTTTGCGAATTTAACATGGCTGCCGGCTTGAGCGACCTGATAAAAGCCCGCTTTCATAAGTTTGCGTCTGACCTCGCGATATGGGATCGGTTTCACGCAGCGATCTCTAATTCAAAATGTCGGACGTTGGGCAACACGGTAGCCACAGGCGGAGTGAAATGAAGCAGTAGCGCTTCATTCAGATTTCTTAAGGCTTCATCTTCAGTTTCACCCTGCGAAGCCACGTCAACTTCCAAGCACTGGGCAATATACCAGTCACCTTCTTTAGTAATCACCGCATTAAAATTCTGTGTCATATTCGTATATTAACATGATTCCTGAGGGCGGTATTCATCAAGTTGCGCTTGCTACCCGGTTGTAGACTGTGTCGCGTTCGACGGCTTCAAATCCGGCGTTTTGGATCATGGTGATGATCTCGGCTAAGGTCATTTCACACGGCCTGTCTTGAAAAACCTGTCGACGCCTGCAATCCGTTCGACTGATTCTTCTAAGCGAAAGAGCGTCGGAGGCACAGCCTGCTCTGAGGATTGTGGGGTAAGTCTGCCGGTCAGGCAAGCCTGACCGCCCGCCCAGTATTGGGGCAAGCCCAAGAGCGCAGGGCTTCGGGTCCTGTCTGACTTATTTGAGTTCTGCAGCGCGGCGCTCGTCGGCATCGGCCAAGTCAGGTTTTTTCATTTCGCGGTAAACCATCGCTCTGGCTTTATAGCCGTTTGCCCGTTTTGGTTGCACCTCAATGACTTTAGTAAAAGAGTCGACAGCTTTTTGGGGATGGCCGGTATAAAAATGCGCGATTCCCAGATTCATGTAGCCGTCAGCGAGATAGTCTGGATCACTTATTAACGAAACGTACTTTTCATAATCAGGAATCGCCATTGCAAATTCTTTCATGGCCGAATAGATAGTGCCACGATTATAATACGGCTCCGCATATGTAGGACTAACCTCAATGGATTTTGCGAAATCACGCAAGGCGTCGTCGACTCGACCCTGACTGCTATACACCACTCCGCGTTGTGCGTAGGCTTGGCCATATGTTGGATCGATCTTGATTGCCTGCCCGTAATCCTTCATGGCGTCGTCTATTCTTTTCATGTCTACGGACGAATTGGCTCGGTTGACAAAATATTCAGGCTTTTTCGGATTCAGCTCGATCGCCTTCGTATAGTCTGCGTATGCTAGGTCGGGCTTTTTGAGCGCTCTTTGTGATATGCCACGATTGTTATATCCGTCGGCAACGAATTCCGGTTTGAGACCGGGAATCATGATGTACATGCTGAACGACTCGACGGCCTGTGTGTGTGCCCCGCTCCGATGAAAAACAATTCCAATATTGTAGTAGTTCTCAGGGTTCGCGGGATCGGCCTGTAGTGCTTTTATCCGACCATCAAGCTGACACTTGAAATCGCGTTCACCGCATCCCCAAGTCTGCCCTTGGGCGTTCAACACAGCCAACGTCGCAATGCCCACTGCCAATACAAAAACTCTTCTCATATTCATGTTCCGTTCTGACCTCAATTCAAGCGTCGTTTGATGTAATTCAGTTACTGCGTTGCAGAAACTACGCACCAACCTCTTCCACCCGGTTGTAGACCGTGTCTCTTTCCACCGCCTCGAACCCAGCGTTTTGGATCATGGTGATGATCTCGGCTTTGGTCATTTTCACCTCGCCTTCGGCGGCGTAGGCGTGGGTGAGTTCGCCGCCGTCGGTGATGGTACCGTCGAGGTCATTGGCTCCGAAGTGGAGGGCGGTTTGGGCGGTGGCCTTTCCGAGCATGACCCAGTAGGCCTTTATGTGGTCGAAGTTGTCGAGCATCAACCGCGAGACGGCGATGGTCTTGAGATTGTCGATCGCGTCAGGGCCCGGCAAGCTGTCGAGCGCGGTGCCCGGCGGATAAAAGGCGAGCGGGATAAAGCATTGGAAACCGCCGGTCTTGTCCTGTTGTTCGCGGAGCTTTACGAGGTGGTCGATGCGGTCTTCGACAGATTCGATATGGCCGTAGAGCATCGTGGCGTTGGTCTTGAGGCCGGCGTTGTGAACCTTTCCGGCCAACTCGAGCCAGCGGTCGCCGTCGCATTTGTGGTCGCAGATTCTTGAACGCGTCGGCTCGGCGAAGATCTCGGCACCGCCGCCGGGGCAAGAATCCATTCCGGCGGCTTTCAGCTTTTCGATCACGTCTTCGTCGGTCATCTTGTAGAAGCGAGCAAAGAAATCGAGCTCGACCATCGTCAGGGCCTTCAGATGCAGCTTCGGAAACTCGCGCTTCAGTGACGAGAAAAGGTCGGTGTAGTACTCGAAGGGAAGTTTGCTGTTAAGCCCGCCGACGATGTGCAGCTCGGTCGCACCTTCGGCGACGGCTGAGCGTGCGATCTCGATGCCTTCTTCGATCGAGTGGGTGTAGGCGTCTTCTTGTCTCGCACGGCGATAAAAGCCGCAGAATTTGCAGTCGGCGACGCAGATATTCGTGTGGTTAAAGTGGCGATTAACGTTGTAATACGTCGTCAAACCGTGCTTGCGGCGGCGGACGGTGTCGGCCAGCTTGCCAAGCGCATTGAGGTCGGTGGTGTTGTAGAGCGCAAGGCCATCGTCAAATGTGAGCCGTTCGCCGTCTTCGACCTTAAAGGCGATGTCGATCAGATCCCGATCAAATGAGAACTTCATATTATTGCTTTCGCCTGATCGCCCAAAGCGGATCTTTCGACAAAAGCTCAATTGAATTTTAACAAACTACGAACTGAAAGTCTTAGGCCGAGAGCTCAAGTAAAGCGGCATAAAAATCTCTTCAAATCAACGCAATTTCGCTCAGGCGTTACGTCAACAAGAAAAGTACCAACCAATTTGACCCTTTGTCCGCAAAATGGAGGCTGAAAATGGCGCAACTCTCGCAAACAAAGTTCCAAACCGCCGGCACGCGTAATTTTTGCTTTGCCGGATACCCATCGGCAAAGATACATAAAGAATCGACCGGTTCCGGCTGGAATCAACATCTTATCTTTGGCGACTACATACAGATACTCGACCTCGAGGTCAAAAATAACCGAATCCAAGTAAAAAGCCGAAACAGCCGCGGTTGGATCAGCGTCGACAAGGTCCAACGTGAACGCGTGCTCGAGGTAAATTTTATCGATATCGGGCAGGGCGACGGCTGCCATGTCGTAACGCCCGACGACCAGCATATTCTGATCGACGCTGGCGAAGGCGACAATATGGTCAGATATTTGGTGTGGCGCTTTAACCTATACGGCAAAACGACGCCGCTGCCGATCCCCTTCAACGTGATCATCAGTCATTCTGACGAAGATCACTTTGGCGGATTCGGGCATATTTTCAAGAGCCCGCTATTTCAGATCGCAAAGATATTTCACAACGGCATAGTTCAGCGGCCGGGCGACGCACACGACTTCGGGCAGGTAACCGCAGGCTACATAACGTCGCTCGTAAAGGACACCGCCGAAATGCTGACGATAATCAGCGACCCACAAAAGCGAAAAGGAACCAACTCAAAATATCCGCAGGTGCTTTGGGCCGCCCTGACCCATAATCCGGGCGTGACATTCAAAATGCTCTCGAAGCAGGATGGATTCGTCGATGGGTTTGACGCACTTAATCAGGTGAATGGAAGGCACCTTTCGCTAAAGCTGCTCGCGCCGATAACCGAAAAAAGGAACGGAAAAGACGCTCTGCCGTTCATCAAAGACGTGGGCAAGTCGAAGAATGGCCATTCAGTGATGATCAGGCTCGATTACGGACATGTCCGACTGTTGCTCGGAGGCGACATCAACGAAGAGGCCGGCGAGGCGATAGTCGATCATTACAAGAACGCCGGTGCGCTCGGCGAACTGCAGGTCGATGCGGCGAAGGCGTGCCATCACGGGAGCAATCATTTTCACCTGCCTTTCATCGAGGCCGTAAATGCGGCGGCGACCGTCATCTCAAGCGGAGACGAAGAGAACTATGCGCACCCGCGACCGGACGCCATCGGAGCACTGGGCAAATGCGGTTTCGGCGATCGGCCATTGATCTTTTCGACCGAGATCGCACGCTCGGGCAAAGAGGTTTCGCGCAAGAGTCTCGAAAAGGTGAACAAACTTCAAAACGAGGTTGCAGCCTTACGGATCCAGCGAGATGCGATCATCGCCGCGGGTACGAATACGCCGGCTGACCAGGCAAAGCTTGAAGAGATCAAAAAGTCGCTGATCGCCAAAAACAAGACCATCAACTCGCATCTGACGAAATATGGAATGATCAATCTGCGGACCGACGGTGAAAAGATGATCATCGCTCAAAAGCTCGAGATCGACGCGCCGTGGGGAAAATGGGATATTCATGAGCTTAAGTTCGATCCGGCCGCAGGACGGTTCACTCTCGTCAGCTAAAGGCAATCGGGCCGTTTGACGTCAGTTATCGAATTCGTGTGAACTTGACAGGCTCAAAGGAGCGTCGATAAACTTCGGCGCACCTTTAGAGGCCGAGAATGAGATCCCTGATCCTTTTGATGTTGTTGACGGCGCCATTCTGCGTCGAGCCGGCAAAGGCGTTCGACCTCGCCATCGAGATCAAGCCGCAAACCGATGGCCACGTCCATATTCTGAGTCCCGAGTTGATAAAGATATGGAAAGGCCTCGGGATCCCGTTTTCACGCCCGGACGAATACTACTCAGACATCGGCGCGATCTTAAGCAACACCGCGGTCAGACGGATAGATCTGATCTCAATGGCACACGTATTCTCTTCGGAAGAATTCGGCGGTTTCAAGAACGAGCGCGAACTGGTCGAAAAAGAGAATAGCTACGTAGCGGCGGCGAGGGATAAACACCCCGGGAAGACCCGCGCGTTCTGCAGCGTAGATCCGCTGCGGGACTATGCCCTGGACGAGCTCGAGCGATGCCGAACGACGCTAAGAACGGACGGCATCAAGCTTCATCACAACGCTAATCAGGTATATCTTACGGTTCCGGGCCACTTGGCAAAGGTGAAACGCGTCTTCCAGTTCGCGGCCGACAACAGATTGCCGATCCTGCTGCATTTCGATAACAGCCACAGAAGGTTCGGAAAACCGGATGTGGATCTGCTCGTCGGTTCGATCTTGAAGGACCTTAAGCCGATCGATATGAGGATCGCGCATTTTGGTACTTCAGGCGGATTCGACCAGCGAACGCGGGGATTCCTGAACGCCTTCATCGACCAGCTTGCCACCGAGCCCACGCTCAAGAAGCATCGGATCACATTCGATATTTCGGCCGTTGCTCTCGATAAGGATAGCGAAGGCGTACGCCGGTTGACCGTTGAAGAGTTTGGCGTGCTGAGGCGATACATCCAGCGGCTCGGGCCGGAACGGATAGCTTTCGGCACCGATTATCCCCTTTACACTCCGGCCGAATACGCAGCGATCCTGAAGGGCCGCCTCGGGCTGACCGACCGCGAGATGCGGTCGATCCTCAAGAATAAGTAAACACCTATGAAATACACAGTAACGATCGAGATCGAAAAGCCAATTGACGAGGTCGTTGCGTTGTTCGATAACGCTGACAACCTCTATGCGTGGATGGAAGGCCTTGAGAGTTTTGAACACCTGAGCGGCGAACCCGGCCAGGTCGGGGCAAAGTCGCGGTTGAAGTTCAAAATGGGCAAGCGCGATATTGAGATGATCGAGACGATCACCGTTCGCGATCTGCCCGATGAATTTACCGGGACGTACGATGCAGAAGGCGTTTTCAATATAGTCAAAAACCGATTTGAGGCGATAAACCCGACGCGTACCCGCTACATTTCAGAACAGGAGTTTCAGTTCACCGGTTTCATGAAGATCTTCGGCTGGCTGATGCCCGGAGCCTTTCGCAAGCAGTCGATGAAATATCTGGAAGCATTCAAGGCGTTTGCCGAAAGCCAATAGCCTCATCGTTTCGACACGGCACGTTCAGAATTTTCGACAAGGTGATTGAAATCATATTGCGATCGCCGGATCCGTGGTAGCTTCATTTCGTAATTTCAATATTTCTCGCTCTGCAATTTGAGCGGATGGAGAAAAACCAATGAAGAAACTATGGATCTTGCTGGCCGCGGTTTTTGTCATTTCGTTCGCGATCCTCGGATGGGTCGGGAGCGAGATCTTCAGACAGGTTCCGCCGATCCCAAGGCAGGTCGTTACGACCGACGGGCGAGTGATGATACCGGAGGAGAGCGTCTCCACGGGTCAAAACGTCTGGCAGGCGATGGGCGGAATGCAGGTCGGTTCGATCTGGGGACACGGAAGCTATGTCGCACCTGATTGGACCGCTGATTACCTTCATCGCGAATCGATCTTCATTCTGAACGAGTGGTCCGGCGGGCGCTATGGAAAAGACGGCAGTTCGCTTCCGAGCGAAGAAAAGGCCGCTCTGCGCCAGCGTCTGCAGGATCTGATGCGGACAAATACCTACAACGAGGTCAACGGTTCGATAACCGTCGACCCGATCCGCGCACGAGCTTTCGAAGACAATCTCAAACACTACACGGATATTTTTTCGAATGGCAGCGATGATTACGCGATCCAACGCAACGCTCAATCCGATCCGGCAAAGCTTCGTGATCTGAACGCATTCTTCTTCTGGACGGCCTGGGCATCCGCAGCAAACAGGCCGAATAATACGATCTCGTACACAAGCAATTTCCCGTCAGAGCCGCTCGTCGGAAATGTCCCGACAAGTTCGGCGATCGTCTGGACCGGCGTCAGCGTAATAATGCTGATCGCCAGTATCGGAGCTATGGTCTGGTTCTACGCCGGGTGGCGCCGCGAACAGGACGACCACGACACACCGGAAAGCGATCCGCTTATCGGCGCCGGGGTCACGCCTTCGCAAAAGGCGACCGTCAAATACTTCGTCGTCGTCTCGCTCTTGTTTCTGTTGCAGATAGCGATGGGGATAATCACGGCCCACTACGGTGTTGAGGGCGGAGGCCTTTACGGAATTCCGCTTGCCGAATACCTGCCGTATGTAGTGACGCGAACATGGCACACGCAGCTCGGAATATTCTGGATCGCAACCGCGTGGCTGGCCGCAGGGCTCTACATCGCGCCTTACATATGCGGTTACGAGCCAAAATTTCAAAGGCTGGGCGTCAACCTGTTGTTCGGGGCGCTGCTTGTCGTCGTTCTTGGTTCGATGGCGGGGCAATGGATGAGCGTGATGCACCTGCTTCCGGGCGACCTTTGGTTCTGGTTCGGACATCAGGGTTACGAATATGTCGATCTCGGCCGCGTTTGGCAGGCCGCTCTGTTCGTAGGCCTCCTTCTTTGGCTTTTCCTCATCGCGCGGTCGGCGATACCGGCGCTGAAGCGAAACGACGGAAGTAGATCGCTGGTTCTGCTATACCTGTTCACCACCGCGGGGATCGCGTTCTTTTACGCTCCCGGACTCTTCTGGGGAATGCGCTCACACCTCACGGTCGTCGAATATTGGCGATGGTGGGTCGTTCATCTATGGGTCGAGGGTTTCTTCGAGGTGTTTGCGACCGTGGTGATCGCATTCCTTTTTGCACGGCTTCGGGTCATTCGCGCTGATCATGCCGCATACGCTGCGCTACTTTCGGGCGCGATCTATCTCAGCGGCGGAATCATCGGTACGCTTCATCACCTATACTTCGCCGGGACGCCGACGGTCGCTCTGGCCTTCGGCGCCGTTTTCAGTGCGCTCGAGATCGTCCCTCTCGTGTTCGTTGGTTACGAGGCCCTGGAGAATATCAGACATTCGCAGGCAAAACCGTGGCTGGCCCAATATAAGTGGATCGTCTATTTCTTTGTTGCCGTGGCCTTTTGGAATCTGGTCGGTGCCGGTGTTTTTGGATTCATGATCAACCCTCCGATCGCTCTCTATTACATGCAGGGGTTAAACACTACGGCAGTTCACGCACACGGAGCACTTTACGGCGTTTATGGAACGCTCGGCCTTGCCCTCTTGCTGTTCTGTATGCGGGCAATGCAGCCTGAAAGAAAGTGGAACACTAAACTGTTGGGATTTGCCTTTTGGTCAATAAATATCGGAATGTTCCTCGAGCTTATGCTGAGCCTCCTGCCCATCGGGCTGCTGCAGACATATCAGTCTGTGAACGTTGGCTACTGGTCTGCACGAAGCCCCGAGTTCATGCAAACGGATCTGATGCAGTTTCTACGCTGGATGCGAATGGTGGGCGATACGATATTTGCGATCGGTGCGGTCGCATTCGTGTGGTTTGCGATGAAGATGATGCTGACGCGCGACGTTCGGTCGGAAGGCGAGAAGATCGAAGATCTCGCGGCATCTTAAGCGATGACAACGGTGTGCCTGTTCGCTTTAGCGGGCGTGCACCTGCTGTTTTGCGTTCGGCCGGCAGCCGGGGTTGAACAAATTATGGAGAAACGTGACATCGAGGATCGTGAAGACATCGATCGGCTGATGGGAAGCTTTTATTCGCGAGCGATAGCTGACCTTGAGATCGGATATATCTTTACCGATGTCGCAAAACTCGACCTTGCATCTCATTTGCCGGTCATTGGCGACTTTTGGGAGACCATATTGTTTCAGACCGGAGCTTACGCGCGCCATGGTAGAAATCCGCTGCAGATTCACGCTGCCCTTAATGAAAAGACGCCGCTGCGCATCGAACATTTCAAGCGATGGCTTGAGATCTTCGACTCGGTCGTTGACGAGGGCTTTGCCGGCGATCGCACAGAGTTTCTTAAATCGCGTGCTCGTGCGATCGCGAACCGTATGATGAGTTTTGTCAGTAGCGCTCCGTTGGCGGATGCTAAAGTGTGAAGCGATCGCGAAGCGGCCCGGCGGGATCCACGAATACCTTGCCGTTCTTTATTTCGATCAGTCCGGCGTCTGCAAATTTACGAATGACGCGAATGGTCGTTTCGGTCGTAAGTCCAGCCATTTCGGCGATGTCGCGGCGAAGGACCGTGATCTTCACAGGCGTGTCTCCTTTGCCGCGTTTCGCCAGCTTGAGCAGCACATGGCCGACCCGATGTTCGGGCGAGGCGGTCGCAAGATTTTGAATTGTTGACGTCTTTTCGCGGAGCATCTCGCACATCCAACCGATAACACCGAACGCAAACTCATCGTATTGGCGGATAAGTTCGAGAAATACCGGCCGATCCAACAGCAACAGTTCGCTCTGCACCATCGCGATCGCTGTGGACGGATACACCTTGCCGTCAAACACCGGCGGAACAGCAAACATCTCGCCTTGTTCAAATATCCCGAGAATCACTTCCTTGCCCGGCTCGAGAAACTGGATCATCTTGATCCTTCCGGAAATGACGATCGGGAGAAATGCGGCTTTATCACCCTCGGCAAAGACCTGTTCGTTCTCTGCAAACGGCCGCAGCTGACCGCGACTGTGGAGAGCCGTCGTCAGATCTTCGGATATCGATCTTAAAAACGGGATCATTTCGGCAGATCACTGAGATAAACCGCCCAACCGAACGTTGCCAGCAGGATCACGCTAACGAAGGCGTTCGTCGTGAAGAACGCAGCGTTCATACGGGAAAGGTCGTTGGGTCTTATAAGAGTGTGTTGGTAGACGAGCAACGCCGCAACGATAGCGACGCCGGCGACCGCCGGCCAGCCAAGCCCTGAGAAAGCGAGCAGCAAAAGAAGGACGATGAACGCCTGAAAGTGGAAGAGCCTCGCGATCCAGAGCGAGCGAGCGATCCCGAACCGTGCCGGGATCGATCGCAGGCCGGCTTTATGGTCAAAATCGTAATCCTGGCAGGCGTAAAGAACATCAAAGCCTGCGGTCCACATAAGAACGAAGAGCGACAAAAGGAGCGGGAGTTCTGAATCGATCGTTCCGCGAACTGCGATCCAAGCTGCAGTCGGCGAGATCGCAAGAGCCCAGCCGAGCAGCACATGGGCAAAAGCGGTGAATCGCTTTGCGTATGAATATCCAAGAACACTCAGCAATGCGACCGGTGAAAGCGCAAATGTAAGCCTATTGAGGGAATATGCCGCGACAAGGAACAAAATGATCGACGCAAACAGAAAACCCCAGGCAAACCCTACCGAGAGTTTTCCGCTCGGCAATTCGCGATTCGCAGTCCTCGGGTTTGCGGCGTCGATATCGCGGTCAACGATCCGATTGAAGGTCATCGCCGCCGATCTCGCTCCGACCATCGCGACCGTGATCCATACAAGCTGTCGCCATGTCGGCAGACCGTTCGCCGCCATCACGGCGCCGAGAAATGCGAAGGGCAATGCAAAGAGTGTGTGCTCGAACGTGATCATTTCGAGCGTGGTCTTCAGTTTTGCGAAAATACCAGCCATCAGAAGCAGCGGTGTGCGATCATTTAACTTGGTCATCCGATCGGATCGAAGAACGAATTGTAGCAAAACCCGACCGGAATTGCAGACCGCGCTTTGTTCGTTCGCCAAACCGTTGCAATATATCAAAGAGCAGCGATCTCAAAGCTGAGTGTATGCCCGGATCTCGAACTCACGACGCAGTAACATTGCTTTTGACAGCACCGGCCGCCGCTGCAGCTTATGCCGCGGGCTTGGATATTGGAGGTTCTGCGCTCGTTGCAGCGAGCTTTTTATTTGGCGGATTGATGTTCGGTCCCGATCTCGACATTCTCTCGAAACAACATTCGCGATGGGGTGTTCTGGGGTTTCTATGGTATCCCTACAGGTCTTTTTTCAAGCATCGTTCGCGTTGGTCGCACGGATTGCTCTTCGGTACGCTGATCCGTGTTATCTATTTTATGGGAGCAGCGACACTGCTTTCTTTCGCGGCGGCATATCTGATCGCAGCCTACAACGGCTCCGATCTTCCACGCCTATCTGAGCTTGCGTTGACGTGGAGCGTGTTAGGTGAATCGGTGAGGTCGAAGACAAGCACCTATTTTCTGCCGGCGATCTTTGCCGGTCTGTGGTCGGGTGCCGCAAGTCACACGCTGACCGACATGGCGGGATCGTACGTCAAGACGGGCCGTGTGACCGAATTTCTCTAGGACGACTTGCCTTTCCGAGCCTGCGAAAGCCTCAGAGCCTGGCGGCGGACCGCATCTGAAACATTCTTGTTCTTCGACAGCGCATCCAGGTCGCGGCCCTGCAGCCGGGTGAGTATCGACAATACGTTGGCGATCGGCGTCCGCGGATTCCGTGCCAGATTATGCACGATCGAATAGCTTCGTGACCATTGACGATTATTGGCCAATTGTCGAAGAACGTCCTCGGTCACGGAACGCATCGCCGCGATCTTTTCTACTTCTTGTTCGGTGATGCGCGGATTGTTGACCACGGCCTGACAAACGATCCTGTTGGGGTCGCGGATCAGGATATTGCGGGCCTCGCGGTCGCCCTTCATGGCGAGCTTGACGCGGTCTTTCATACCCATCTTCATGATTCGGTTGATGACCGAGATCCGCTCGTTGGGCATATCTGCATCGTCGATCTTCATCTCGCCGATGATCTTGTCGACGATACGCTGTCGTTGCTCTTCTGTCTCTTCGTAGAGTTCTTCGAGAAATTCAAGCCCCATCCAGGAATCGTCGGTCTCGCTGTCAGGGACCTCGATCATCGAGGCTATCAAGAGCGCGTCGTCGAGATTCGCTTCCTCCGAGGCAAATTCGGCCTGTTCGATAAACTCGGCGGCCGCCTCTTTACCTTGAGCGCGAAGTTCGTCGGCTATCTGCTGTGCACCGCGTTCCTTTTCAAAGAACTCGCGTTTTGTTTCTGCTGCCCGACGCTCGGCCTCTGAGGTCCGGTTCGGGTTGCCGATGATCGCATCGATCAACGCCGGCGTTCGGATCAGCAATTGCTGATTCATCGAGATCAGTTCGAGCAGTTCGCCGTCCTGAGTATTGCGGGCGAACGTGACCATCGTCGATTGAGGCGTCTGAGGATTTAAGATGATCGCCTCGTGGAGCGACTTTTCGATGTTCAGCTTCCCGGCGTAATACGAAAGTACGGATTTCGGCACGTCCTCAGAGCGGAGCGTTTCGCGCAGCAGGACAGTATCCTGCGTGTTCAATGTCTCGCGGGCGTGCTCGGCGATCTCGGCATCATTTGCCGCAGCGAAGGCGACGAGCACTTCAAGCAGATCGTTCGGCGGCAGCGGGAGCATTCCCCGCGCTGCGGCGAGCTGCGCTGGGCGCGGAGCCGACCCTTCGATTATCGCCTTAACAACTGGATTCGCCGATTCTATCGTGGACTGCATATTCTGCTGGACAAACAGGAGGATTGGAAGTATCTCGTACTTTGACGCCGAGTGCGCTCCATTACCGGCATTTTAACACAGATATTGAGGCGGTTGACTAACTCGAGTGGGTAACTTAAGTTTAGTTACATGAGGGGCTTATACAGCCCGATCGCAAAAAATGATTAAGAATGAACTAAGATCGCTGATCGCTGACAAAAAGGCCCGGATCGGCGTTATCGGCCTTGGATACGTAGGATTACCGCTCATCGTAGAGTTTGGCCTGAAGGGCTATGAGGGTATCGGGTTCGAGGTCGATCAGAAGAAAGCTGACGATATCAACGCCGGCCGCTCGTATATCGTCGACGTAACAGATGAAAATGTTAAAGCGTGTGTCGATGACGGCAAGCTTTCCGCTACAACGGACTTCGGCCGCCTTGCTGAATGCGACGTCATTATCATCTGCGTCCCCACGCCGCTGCGAAAGACCAAAGACCCGGACATGTCCTTCATCATCGCGGCGGGCGAAGAGATACAGAAATATCTTCGCCGGGGACAGATGATCATCCTGGAATCGACCACCTATCCCGGTACCACGGACGAAGTTCTTTTGCCGATGTTCGAGGAAAAAGGCTTTAAGCTCGATGATGATTTCCTGCTCGCGTTCTCGCCCGAGAGGGTCGATCCGGGCAATCCGCAGTTCCAAACGCACAACATACCAAAGGTGGTCGGCGGCGTCTCTAAGGATTCGACCGAGATCGCGTCTTTCCTATATTCACAGATAGTCGACCACGTTCACAGCGTTTCTTCTGCCCGCGTGGCAGAGGCATGCAAGCTTTGGGAAAACACTTTCCGAGCGATAAACATCGGCATGGCCAACGAAATGGCACGGCTATGCAACACGCTCGGTATCGATACCTGGGAGGTCGTGAAGGCAGCGGCGACGAAGCCTTTCGGCTTCATGCCGTTCTATCCCGGGCCGGGCATCGGCGGCCACTGCATTCCGCTCGATCCGCATTATCTTTCGTGGAAAGCTCGTCAGCACGGTTTCGATTCGCAATTCATCAGCCTTGCCGAACAGGTGAACTCAGGCATGCCGGCATATGTCGTGAAGCTTGTTTCTACGGCGTTGAACGATGTGAAAAAGGCTGTCAATGGTTCGAAGATACTCATTCTCGGCGTCGCTTACAAAAAAGATATCGACGACATGCGCGAATCGCCCGCTCTATCGATCATCGATCTTCTGCGTTCACGTGGGGCGGATCTCAAATATCACGATCCGTTCGTCCCTGAGGTCACTTTCGATCATGCGTATACGATCGGCGACGGCGAACCTATCTTTAATCAGGAACTGACAGACGAACTTATCGCCGATTCAGATTGCGTGATCATATGTACCGAACATTCGGGCGTCGACTATCATCGCGTGTGCCAACTCGCCTCGCTTATCGTTGATACGCGAAACGCGCTTTCTCAAGACCAGCGAAACGGCAGCAACGCGAAGATCGTTCGGCTCTGATCGATCTTCCGGACAAAAAAAAGACACAAGCCTGAAGATCTCAGGCGTGTGTCTTTTTTGATTCCCTATCAGCGGATCTCGACCGAACCGATCATGGGCCCGGCTTTTCTTCCATCGGATAACCGGCGGTTCGCCAGGCGGCGGTTCCGCCAAGCAATGCATATGAATCGTTGAATCCTTTACTACGCAGTTGAGCAACCAGACCGGCGCTCGAATTTTCGGCCGGTCAGGAACAGTAGGCAATTATCTTTTTGCCTTTCGGTATTTTGTTCAGGTTGGCTTCGAGTTCGCCGGCGGGCACATTGATCGCACCTTTGATGCGGCTCGACGCAAATGATGCCGCCGAATGCGTGTCGATGAAGACGGCGCGGCCAGCGTCAAAATCCGCCTTTGCGTCTGCAAGAGAAATTCGCGGTACGCCCGGATATGGTATCGGTAGCGGCGGTGCGGCGGCCGGCGTCGCACCAGCAGCGGCGGTGTTCTTCGGAGGCGCCGGCTTTTCCGCCTCGGCGCAAGCCGCGACAAAAACTGCTGCGGCGATCAAAACTAATACACTGACCTTCATTAAGTTCTCCTTGATCCTGAAAACCAAAACAGTTGGCAATATTTATATGGAACCAAAGGCCGCCAGTACTTCATCGGCGTGTTCGGCTACTTTGACCTTATCAAAGATCTTCACGATCTTGCCTTTTTCGTCGATAAGAAATGTCTTTCTGAGCGTGCCCATATACTTTTTCCCGTACATGCTTTTCTCGCCCCAAACGCCGTAGGCCTCGACTATCGACTTGTCGGTATCAGCGATGAGATCGAAAGGAAGCTCGTATTTTGAAATGAATTTTTGATGCGACCTCTCATCGTCGATCGAAACGCCGATGACCGCGATCCCGGCCTTTTTCAGGTCGCCGAAGCCGTCGCGCAGCGAGCAGGCCTGCTTTGTACAACCCGGTGTATCATCTTTAGGATAAAAATAGACCGCGAGCTTCGTGCCTTTGAAATCAGATAGCTGAACCGTCTTTCCGTCCTGATTCTTGCCTTTGAAAGCCGGAGCTTTGTCACCTTCTTTGATCATTATTCCTCCTTGTTCGTAACACCTCGAGTTTATCACGTGCGTTGAGATCGCCGAAAAGGCGCCGGTCGGCGTCACTTCTTTTTTCCGAAGTTCCAACGCAAGCCGGTCGCAAAAAGAAAGTCATTTCGCTTTGCATTGCCGGCCGGATCGTTATTGAAACGGTTGCCGATCGTGAACTGGAGTCCGACGCGCTTGGTAATATCAGCGGAGACAGACGAATCGAAAAGAAAGCGGAATTCGTTCCTGTCGGTGGCGTTCTGAAAGAACGTGAAAGTTTGTTGGAATTTAAGCCGTCCGTTGAACTGATGTTTTAGGGTGTTCCCGGCAAGAATCTCGGGCGTGTCGGTGTTCGGCCCGACCTGCCATGTGCGATTCCAGGCTCCGCCCGCGAGAACGTCGATCTCGGTCTTTTCGTTCTTGACCATGTGGCGGCCGATGCCGCCGCCAAGCACCGAGCGAAAATACAGTTTCTTTGGACGATCTCGTTCAAAATCGTATGAACCGAAACCGAAAGTCCGGTCGCCTAGATTGCGATCGTATCGGGCACCGCCCCACACGGCATTCTGCGTTGTCGCGATCGCAGCGTTTCGGTTACTGTACCAAAGGCTGCGGGCATAGACGGTCAACTTGTCGCGGCCGCCGGTCTTGACCGCGCGAATGCCGGTCGTCATCGTGCTCGTTCGTGAATTGCCGGTCGTGTAGCTGAAGCCGATATTTGCATTTCCTTCCCAGCCTTCGGCGATGCCCATAAAGCGACCGCCAAAAAGGCGCGGGCCGCGATCGACGGCACGAGGCCGCGGCGGTTCCTGTTCTGAAACCGCGGAGTTTGGCGCAACCGGCGCTGCTTTTATCGGTTCAGGTACTTTTGCGGTGCCGAGGTTTGCGCTTTTCGATCTGAGCTCCGTGATCTTTTCGACGTGTGCAGCGACGATCGTGACCTTTCCGGCATATTCCGTCTCGATAACCACGGTCTCGTCATTTTTAGAGACGATCTTGCCGCTGAGTCGGTCACCGTTCTTGAGGGTTATCTCGGTTTCGGCGGCCAGCGCAAATGCATTGAGGAAAATAAGCGGCACCAGCAGCCAAGCAATATACTTGGTCATTTTGTTATCCTTCGGGCGTATATTTATTTGATCGGGGCGAACCGCCGGATCAGGGCGAACCTCCTAAGATATCATTATGAAATCGCAAAGTGAATCAACAGTGCTTATGACACGAGCGGTCGGGTCTTTGAGATCGGGTAGAATATGGTGAGCTAAGGAAATGAGATATATCCCGGAGAATATAGCGATAACCAGACTTAACCGCCTGAAAGAGAATTTCGCAGAGCGGATCCGACTCGAATATGAGGTGCGTGCCAAGGACTGTGCTTCATGCGAGACGCCGGGCGCTTGCTGCCTCGATGCGCATTTTGTGAATGTACATATTTCGAAGCTCGAGGCCGCTGCGATCGAGCGCGTGCTGCGGCGTCTTCCGGGCGCAACACAACAACAGGTCATCGAGCGGCTGGAAAACGCGATCGAAAAATACCGACTAAGCGAGAACGGCGACACGTATTCGCAGACCTACGCCTGTCCGCTTTTCGAGAAAGGTGTTGGATGTCTCGTTCACCGCGAAGGTAAGCCGTTGCCGTGCATAACCCACGCGTGTTACGAGAAAAAAGACGACGTGCCGCACGAGCGTTTGCTGGCCGAACAAGAGGCGGTCGTTGACCGAATGAACCAGCGCGTTTACGGCCGGCCGGCCCGATGGCTCCCGATACCGCTCGCTTTGAGAGAGGCGATCAAAAACGCTTGAGTTTTCCGCCAAGTATCGTCATCGGGATCAGCATCGCCGAGAAGACGACGTGATACCACAACGGAATTATCGACCAGGTCATCGACACGATGAAGAGGCCGAATGCAAGCAGCAGGATCCCAAGCGTCAGCGTCGACTTCTTATTTTCGCCAGCGATGAGGGCCGCAAGATAACCCGAAACGATCGAGACAACGATGCCGCGAAACACGTTGAAGATCAAGATCGTTGCGTCGGCCGTGAATGGTTCTTTGTTGAACGTCGCCTTTTCGAATGCGATCTGGTGAGCACCGAACCAATCAGCGAACACCGCGCTCAGGACCTGTTCGCTACCAACCCACAAGATCGACCAGGCAAGAAAGCCGGCGATCACCGCCAGAATTATCCGGATCATGTAATTCTCCTTTAGGCAGACGCTGCGTCAAATTTCTTGAGCTTTCCGCCGACGACCGACATCGGTACCAGCAGCAGCAAGAAGATCGCGTGATACCAGATCGGCAGATAATTCCACGCCATAAGCTGGACCATCAGGCCGAAAAGCAGCAAGAGTATGCCAAGTATCATCGGTGAACGGGCATTTTCGCCTGCGATCAGAGCGGCAAGATATCCGGCAATTATCGAAAAGATCACACTTCGTACGATGTGCATAAGCAAAATAGTCGAATCAGGCGAAAACTCCGACTTATTGAACATCGCCTTTTCAAAGCCGATCTGGTGAGCACCATACCAATCCGGTGAAACCGACTGAAGCACCTGATCGCTCCCTATCCAAAGAATAGACCACGCAATGAAACCGCCTATCACAGCCAGGATGATTTTAACCATACGCTCTCCTCTGCAAATTTTTCGATCGGGTCAGGCAAGCACGGCAGAACAGCCGCGGCGCGGCGATTATAGGTCAACTTCCCGAACGAAACAAGCCATCTGCATCCGTCGTACGAAAGTAAAAAGGGCGGGAAATCCCGCCCTTCCTTACATCACGCGATCGCGCGTTTATTTTATCTGAAGTTCGAACGGAAGAAGCATCATCGCTTCGCCGCGTTTCATTGTGTCGAAAAGCGCGGCATATCGAAATGCCCGCCTGGCATCTTCGGGCAGCGAGTCGATCAACGCTCGCTGTGCCTTCTGCTCGGCAGAGACGGTCGATTCCTGACTGCCGAATAGCGTTTCTATAAATGGCCGCGGGGCCGGCAAAACGACCCGCCGAACGTCCTTATCCGCAGGCAGTTTCGCCAGCTCCTTGGCGATGCTGATCGCTTTCTCGAGACCGCCGAATTCGTCGATCAGTCCATTGGCCTTTGCTTGGGTGCCCGTCCATACGCGTCCCTGACCGATCGTGTTCGCCGCCTCGACGGTCATATTGCGGCCGGATGCGACCTTCGGAATAAAGTTGTTGAAGTAGATGTTATTCGTCTGCTCTTCCATCTTGGCCCGCTCATCGGCATTCCATTTTTCGGTCTCGCGAAATATCCCGGCGTTCTTGCCGCGCATCGTATATTCGTTGGTTACGCCGAGCCAATCGTAGAGGCCCTTGATCACCGGTTTGCCGACGAAGACACCGATCGAACCGGTGATGGCCGTCGGCTGTGCGACGATCTTGCTCGCATTAGTAGAGATATAGTAACCGCCCGATGCGGCGACATCGCCCATCGATACAACGACCGGCTTCTTGGCCTTGGCATTCTCGATCGCACGCCACATGAGATCGGATGCAAGAGCCGATCCGCCGGGCGAATCCACACGAAGGACGATCGCCTTGATCGAATTATCGGCCGCCGCCTCATTGACCGCTTTGACAACGGTATCCGAGCCGACCATATTGCCGCCGAACGGGCCGTCGTTCGAGCGGCCGACGTTTATCGCACCGCTCGCAAAGATTATCGCAACGCGTTCGCCATTGTTCAGACCGAGCGAATCGGACGGAATATCGCGATACTGGAATCCGCTGATGGTCCGTAGCTTTTCGTCAGCCTTGTAACCGAGCCTCGTCTTAAGCTCTTCGTGAACCTGATCGATATAAAGAGCGCCGTCGATCAAACCCTGCTCTTTTGCCTGTCCGGCATTGTACGGAGCATTGTCGATGATCGCCTTTACATCCTCGGCGGACTTGCCGCGCGATTCGACGATCGCGTTGGAGTAGCGGCCATAATATTCGTCGAGGATCGCATTGATCACTTCTTTCTGACCCTCGCCCATTTCTTTGCGAGTATATTGATCCGGCGCATTCTTGTATTTTGGCCCGATCTGAATCACATCAGCTTCGATCCCGAGCTTGTCGAGCGAACCCTTATAGAACATTGCCTCGGCGGCGAACCCATTGATCCAAAGATCACCCGGCGGCGGCATGTAGATCTTTTCAGCGGCTGTGGCGATGAAATAGTCTCGGTTCATCCCGAGCTGCATATATGCATAAACAGGTTTGCCTGACGAACGGAGATCTTTGATCGCATCGCGGAGTTCTTCGGCCCGGCCCCAGCCGATGCCCGGAAAGTTTATATCGAGCAGTACCGCACCGATGCGGTTGTCGGCTTTCGCTTTCCGCAATTGCGTCAAAAGGCTGGTGAAACTCTGACCCTGCGAGATCCCGACCGCTTTTGCGACCGGATCTTCGGGAATATAGTCAGGAAGATCGCCCGAAACATTGAGCACCAAAACGCTGTTGTTCGCGACGCTCGGCCGCCCGATCTGATCGGCGATCAGCGCAATGCCGATGATAGCGATCAATATCAGCACAAGAGACACTGCTCCGGTGATTAGTAGGATCTTGGTTGTTTTAGAAGTAGCCATTATAAATATTTTCTAAATTCGAATTTCGATCAAAGCTCCGCGAATTGCCGCGGCTCGTAACAATTCTAATACGCTCAGCGTCAAAAAAAGGTTTATTCCGCACGATATTCTAGCGTTTCGTCACAGCGAGCGGACGAGGGGGTAGATCACGGGATCCGGCAAACGATCAGGTTTATTACCCCGAATGCCTTTCGCCGAATTTCGAGAACCTCCAATCCGGCGGCCGCGGCGATATCCGCCGTTCGGCGATTGAAATGGTCATCGATCAACGCAACCGTCAAGACGTTCAATGCATCGAAAACGACTCCGAGTGGTCCGTCGGGCCTGACATGTTCGAGCAGAACGAGAGTTCCGCCCGGCTTGACGACACGGAGCAGTTCACCGAAGGCCAGTTTTGGTTCCGGAATTGAACAAAACACAAGAGTTGCGAATGCAGCATCGAACGAATTCTCATCAAAGGGTAATGTTTGAGCATCGGCCTGGACGAGCTGGTTCGATCGTCGTTTTGTCACGGCGACCGTGAGCATTTCGGTGGCGATCTCGCTCGAGATCGCGATCTTTGAGGTCGGGTAGAATTTGAAATTGGCTCCGGTTCCGGCTCCAAGTTCGAGAATTGCGGCGTCCGAAGGCAGAACGCTGAGTGTCTCGGAACGCCAGCGGCCTAGGAATCGTTTCTCGAAGGGTGCAAAGAGCCGGTCGTAAAAACGCGCAAAACTGTCGTAGACGGCCATATCAGCATCGACGATATCGTACCCATTGCCGTAAGCCAAAGCCGTGCGTTCGATACATCGGCAGAAAGGCGCTCGTCTTTGCTCAGTTGCGGGTTTGAGTTATATTCAACGTTTATGGCCAAGAAAGGTTCGATCCTCATCTGCGACGACGAAGAGATAATGCGCGACGTTTTGGAGACAATTCTCTCGTCTGCGGGCTACAAGGTCGATCTGGCTAAAACTGGCGAAGAGGCGATCGAACTCTATACAGAACGAAACCACGATGTTGTTCTGATGGACGTTTCGATGCCGGGAATGGGCGGCCTGACGGCCCTCGAGGAACTGATAAAGCTCGATCCGGAAGCCGTCGTTCTGATGATCACTGCATTCGCGACGTTTGATACTGCGATCTCGGCCTGGGAAAAGGGCGCGACCGGTGTCATTCGCAAGCCATTTCAGAACGATCAGATACTGACCTTCATTTCGAAGGGTGTAAAAAAACGCCGGAAAGAGGAAGAACGACAAACACTGCGGCAGGTGATGACCCGTTCGGTCCGGCGAGACGCGATCATTGGCCGGTCAGAAAAGATGGAGGAGATCTTCCGTCTCGTCGAGCGAGTTGCTCCGGCCCGTTCGACAGTTTTGATCACCGGCGAAAGCGGAACGGGAAAAGAATTGCTGGCAAAGGCGATCCACGAAGCGAGCCCGCGGGCCGACAAGCCGTTCGTTGTGGTCAATTGCTCGAATATCCCGTCGGAATTGTTAGAATCAGAGCTTTTCGGGCACACGAAGGGAGCGTTTACGGGTGCGGTCGCCGCAAAAAAAGGGTTGTTCGAGGTCGCTGACACGGGCTCGATCTTTCTTGACGAGATCGGAGATCTGCGGCCCGAAACTCAGGTTCGATTATTGCGCGTGATCCAGGAACGCGAATTTACGCCGCTCGGGGATACGACCCCCGCGAAAGTCGACGTCAGGATCATCGCAGCCACCAACGTCGACCTAAAAGATGCGGTGAAGAACGGATCGTTTCGCGAGGACCTTTATTACCGGCTATCGGTCGTTCCGATAGAATTGCCTTCATTGAGGCAGCGGCCCGAAGATATCCTGCCGCTGACCAAGCATTTCATCCGCAAATATAACGAAGAGAACGGCCGGTCGATCTCAGAAAATCTATCGTCCGAAGTTCTCTCGCTGCTTGAGAACTATTATTTTCCGGGCAATGTGCGCGAACTTGAGAACATAATCGAGCGTGCAGTGGTAATTGCGACGACCGACGAGATCTCGGTGGAGTGTTTGCGTCCTGAAGTTCGTGATCCCGGCGTAACGCATGCGCTGCTGCAGCAGACCGAGGGGGCATCGGCCGAGATCGATATCGCCCGCGGCGTGAATTTTTACGATGAAGTTAAGCGATTTGAGATCGATCTGATCCGAAGAGCCCTCGACCAGACCGGCGGTCACCAATCAAGGGCAGCCAGGCTTTTGGGGCTGAATGCGACCACTTTGAACTCCAAGATCAAGTCCTACAATATCCACATTCGTTCCTGATCCAGCGAATCCTTACAAATTTATCCAAATTTCCGTGCAAAAACTCGAAAATTTGGTCAGTCTGACACGTCAGCGGGCGTTTTATCCCAGAAAACGCAGCGGCCCTGGGCTGAAAAATGACACCTAAGCTAAGCGTTTGCAATAGGTTAGGTAATACATTGTGCATTTCAGTCATTTTCACAGCTCAATGGCACGGCGCTTGCACTTTTTGAAGAGTCACTTTGACTTCCCAATTTTAAGAAAGACCTATTAGGAGGACTTGTAATGCGAAAATTTGTTGTTTCCTCTTTGCTGCTTTTCGCAATGGCCGTGATCGGCCTCGCACAGTCCAATACGGGTAACCTCACGGTTAACGTATCGGATGCGTCGGGTGTGATCCCGGGTGCGACTGTCGTCGTCAAGGACGAACAGACAGGCAGCGAGAGAACATATACGACCGGCAACGGAGGTTCGATCTCGGTTGCACAGTTGGACGCAGGTACATTTACGATCACCGTTTCGGCCCCCGGCCGCAAGACGAGCGTAACGACCGGCGTTAAGATCGACATCGCGCAGACGACCGTCCGCAATGTCACGCTCGAACCCGGTGAGGTAACCGAGGTCGTCGAGGTCGTCGCCGGAACCGAGGTCATTAACTCGGCCAACGCTGAACTCTCGAACACCGTCGGCACACGACAGATCCAGGATCTGCCGCTGAACGGCCGCAACCCGCTTGCGTTGATCGCTCTTCAGTCGGGCACATCGGCAAACGGTGCGACCAATACGGTCATCAACGGCCAGCGTACCTCGTTCACCAACATCACCCGCGATGGTTTGAACATCCAGGACAACTTCATTCGTGCAAATGCGACGGACTTCGTTCCGGATCGCCCGAACACGGATGACGTTGGCGAATTTACGATCACGACCCAGAACGCCGGTGTTGAGGCCGGATACGGTGCGTCACAGGTTCAGCTCGTGACCCCGCGTGGTTCGAATCGTTTCACCGGTGCTGGTTTCATCTACAACCGCAACTCAAAGTTTGGCGCCAACGATTTCTTCCGAAATCGTCTTGGCCAGGCAAACCCGTTCCTTAACCGCAACCAGTTCGGCGGACGCCTCGGCGGCCCGATCATCAAGAACAAATTGTTCTTCTTCGGTTCGTACGAAGGATTCCGTCTCCGTCAGTCGACGAACGTCAACTCGACCGTTCTTCGTCCGTCGGCACGCGCCGGTATCTTTACCTACCGCGATACGTCGAACGTAGTTCGAACGCTGAACATTTTCACTGCGGCACAAGGCCCGAATCCGGGAACCGTTACCGGTATCGATCCGCTTATCCAGAGCCGTTTTCTTGCCAACATGCCGGCAGGTAACAACGAGAGCATTGGTGACGGATTGAACACCATCGGATACAGCTTCACCAAGAAGCAGGACCAGGATCGTGAAGCCGTAACGCTTCGTTTCGACTACGACATGAATTCGCAGAACTCGATCAACGGTGTTTGGTCGTGGCGTGATGAATTCCTTCTCCGTCCTGACGTTGATAACGGCGGATTCGACAACACACCGTTCGGTTTTCAGGTTGCCAAGACCTGGACGACCAACGTTGCGTGGCGGTATACGCCGAGCTCAAGCCTCACGAACGAACTTCGTGTCGCTAACCAGCTCAGCCGGCCGCAGTTTGACCGCAACAATGAGCCGAGCGATTATTTCGTGACCCTTCCGGTCGTGACCAGCCCCGAATCGACCTTCCAGACACAGGGACGTAATACGTCGACCTGGCTGGTCTCGGACAATGCTGTTTACACCTGGGGCGATCACTCGATCCGCTTTGGCGGCCAGATCGCCTGGTATCGTATCAATCCTTATGGCCCGGGCGCCTTTGGTGCTTCGACCATCCCGACAATCACGATCGGTACGAACACGACGACACCGTCGATCCAGAACAACGCCACCAACTTCCCGACCGGAACACTTTCGGCGGCACAGCTTGGAACGGCAAACGGGATGCTCGCTCTGCTTGGCGGTATCGTTTCAGCGAACACTCAGACGTTCAACGTAACGAGCCAGACCAGCGGCTTTGTTCCGAACACTCTGCCGGTACGCCGTCTGCACTACGAAAACTATTCGTGGTACATCGGTGATTCGTGGCGTGTAAATCAGCAGTTGACACTCAACTTCGGTCTGCGTCACGAGATCTTCACGCCGGTCAGCGAACCGGATGGTCTCGCTCTCGAGCCGGTCATCGGTTCGAACGCCGATATCGTTGCCGCGGTCCTTAACCCGACCGGCACGTATAACTTCGTCGGCACCAATGTCGGCGACAACCGTTTCTTTGGCGCCGACAAGGACAACTTTGCTCCGAACGTCAGCTTTGCCTGGGCACCGTCATTCGGCGGAGCACTTGGCAAGCTCTTCCCGGGCGAAGGCAAGACGGTCTTCCGCGGCGGATTCAGCATCAACTATGTTAATGACGAATTCGTCCGTTCGGCTGACAACGCCCTCGCCGGTAACCAGGGCCTTTCGGCTGCTCGTACGATCACGAACCAGAATGGCCGCCTGAGCACGTTCAATGCAACGCTTGCTGCTCCGACCTTCCAGGTTCCGCGTACCTACGCTCAGAACAACGCACTTGCCGCTCTTCAGGGAACGGTATTTGCGATCGATCCTGACATGAAGACGCCGAGCCTCTATCAGTGGACTGTTGGCATCCAGCGCGAGCTGCCGTGGAAGACCGCGGTCGAACTTCGCTACGTTGGAAACCGCAGCACCAACCTGATCCGTGGTTTCGACTACAACCAGGTCATCATCGGTCAGAACGGTTTTGCGGCTGACTTCAACCGTGCTTACTCGAACGACCGTCTTTGCCAGGCTGCGAACCAGACCACGCCGGGTTCGTGTACGACCGGTGCGGCCTTTAACGCTGCGATCACCGGCAGCCAGGTGTTGACGGTATTCCCGAATCTTGGCGGCGGAGGTCTGCTCACGAATGCGACCATCCTCAGTCAGATCCGTGCGGGTACGCCGGGCGACCTTGCGATCACCTATTTGATCAACGGTCTCGCCGGGTCGGTCCAGCTCGTGGCGAACCCGAATGCGTTCGTTGCTGACGTACTCACCAACGGTGCAGAGTCGAACTACCATTCGGCGCAGCTCGAGTTCCGACGCCGTTTCGCTAACGGATTCTACATGCAGGCAAACTACACCTTCGCAAAGGCTTTGACCGATGCAGCCGGCGTCGGACAGACCCGCTTCGATCCGCTTATCGACAATGCTCAGCAGAGGCTTGAATATGCCGTGGCCGATTTCGACACACGTCATACCTTCAACTTCAACGCCATTTACGAACTTCCGTTCGGCAAGGGCAAGCGTTGGGCAAATCAGGGCGGCATCCTCGATTACATCATCGGCGGATGGCAGTTGACCGGTATCGTTCGTTGGTCGTCGGGTGCACCTATCACCTTTACCGACCCGCGTGGAACGCTCAACCGTGCAGGACGTTCGGGCCGCCAGACGGCGAACTCGAGCCTGAACCATGAGCAGATCGCAGCTTTGATCGGCATTTTCCGCACACCTTGCGGTGTTTACTGGATCAATCCTTCGGTCACGAACATCAACCAGAACGCGCTCAATGCCGGCCAGTGCGGCAGCCTTGGTCTCGGAAACGCAGCCAACGGTTTTGGAAGTACGCCGTTCTCGGGCCAGGTGTTCACCAACGTTGCTCCGGGAACGACCGGTGCACTTCCGCGTAATGCATGGCGTGGCCCGACGTTCTTCAACGTCGATGCTTCGCTGTTCAAGAACTTCCGCATTACGGAACGCGTTCGTTTCCAGGTCCGCGGAGAAGCATTCAACCTGACCAACAGGGCGAACTTCTTTGCCGGCTTGTTCAACGGAAACATCAACAGCACGACCTTTGGCCGTGTTACCACAACCTTTGGACCGAGGATCTTCCAGTTCGTCGGCCGTGTTGAATTCTAATTTGTCCGGCGAAAGCCGATAAATCTTATGGGCAGAGACCTTTGGGTTTCTGCCCTTTTTTTCTGTCGGCGAGGTGGTTTTATCGATCGATCTGTATTATAATCCCTCGAATCGAACACAAAGGGCAGTTAGTTTTGCGGTCTTTGGCCATCCGGCAGCGGGATCTTGTTAGGTGCGTCGTACGGCGCCGAGATCGCATTGTTCACAGCGTTCGCTCTCTTAATACAAAAATATCAAGAGTAAAAGCAGAAAGATCACCAACCTTCGGAGGACTAAGATGAAAAGGTTTCTAATCGCCTTTCTACTGATGGTCTTCAGTGCGGCAACTGTTTTTGCACAGGGTACAACAGGACGCCTTTCGGGAACCGTTTCGGGACCCGACGGCGTTTTGCCCGGAGCAACCGTTACTGCCACTGACAACACGACCGGCAGAGAAACGACCACCACAACGAATCAGGCTGGTTTCTACCAGTTCCCTCAGCTTGAGTTCGGCACCTACACTATCACCGTCACGGCCAGCGGTTTCAAGACGCTGAAAGCGACGCAGCAAAAGATCGACGTCGGCCGCGAGTCGGCGTTTAACCCGACAATGGAGATCGGCGAGGTAACGGCAGAGGTCGTTGTGACCGCTGGTGCCGACATCGTCACGCAGGGAACCGCACAGGTCAGCAACACGGTCAGCCCGCAGCAGATACTCTCGCTGCCGCTGCTCACGCGCAGTCCTCTGACGCTTACAACGCTTCAGGCCGGTGTTTCGTCGAACAGCGCTCAGAACACGACCATCAACGGCCTGCGTACGACCTTCACGAACATAACCCGTGACGGCATCAACATTCAGGATACTTTCATCCGAACAAACGCGACCGACTTTGCTCCCGGGCGGCCATCAGTTGACGACACGGCTGAGTTCACGATCACGACGACCAACCAGGAAGCCGATCAGGGATATGGCGGCGCGCAGATCCGCCTCGTGACCCCGCGTGGCACCAAAGATTTCCGCGGTGCATTGTTTGCATACAACCGCAACTCAGCGTTTGCGGCAAACAGTTTTTTCAACAACCGCAGTTCGAATCCGACGGTGAGCGAAAAGCCTTCCTATCGTAACCGCAATCAATACGGAGGCAAGGCAAGCTGGAGGCTTCCGGTTCCGGGGCTTGGCGAAGGAACCCCGATGCTTTTCTGGGACAAGGCCTTTTGGTTCTTTGCCTATGAAAAGATCAAGGATCCGGTTTCGACGGCCGCAACGCGAACGATCCTCTCGCCTGCCGCGCGTGCGGGCACCTTCACCTATCAGCGGACGAACAGCACGTCGGTGACGCCTTTCTGTCCGTCACAGACCGTCGGCAGCATTTGCACGATCCCGAATTTCCTGCAGTTCGCACAGACCGTGTTCCCGTCGGGCAACATCCGGAGTACGACGTCGCCGATAATCGACGCTCTGGTCCTTAGTCAACTGCCGACGGCAAGCAATTTTACCGGCGGCGACGGCCTCAACACCCAGGGGTACCGGCTGCTTCGCGGTTCTAACCAGGAACGCGACCAGTATTCGACGCGAGTCGACGTTGATATCAACGACAGCAATTCGCTTCAGTTCATTTACAACTACAACAAAGAAGTGAATCTCAGGCCCGATATCGACACGACCGGATTCACACCAATTCCGGACGGGATCCAATCGTCCGCCAATAAGCAGTTCACCACCGCCTATCGACGCGTTTTCACGCCGAATTTCCTTATCGAGTTTCGCGGCGGGCTCTTTACTAGCGAAGTGCCGTTCGACCGATTGAGTGAATATCCGACGTACATCGCTGCGGTCCCATTGGTAAGCGGTATGAATACATTTACCGATCAGGGACGCAACACCAAGGCATTCAACTATCAGGCCAATGCCGATTGGATACTTGGCAAGCACTCTCTACGTTTTGGCGGCCAGATGCAGTTCTTCAAGGTCAATGCCTACAACGACGCAGGAACCGTGCCGACGGTTACGGTCGGCAACACGACCGGAACCGTATTCACCGCGACCAACTTCGCCAGCCTGGGTGGGATCAACACTACTCAACTAGGTACGGCGAACGGCCTGCTAACGCTCCTCGGCGGGCATTACAATGCAGTAGCGCGCTCGTTCAATATCACAACACTGGACGAGGGCTTTGTTCCAGGGGCTACCGAGTTTCGGCCATTCAGGAACGAGAACCACTCGCTCTATTTTGCTGACAGGTGGTCGGCGGCGAGAGGATTGACGCTCAGCCTTGGCGTCCGGTACGAGATCTTCCCGGCGCTTCGCAACCTTACCGGCCGCGGCCTTGAGCCGTTGATAACGGATCTCGACGATCCGGTCGGCGACCTGCTCAATCCGGCAGGCAGCTACGTTGCCCTAGGGACCAGCATCGGCAAGGAATTTCAATATTACGAAACCGACTGGAACAACTTCGCCCCTAATCTGGGCGTTGCCTGGGCACCGTCATTTGAGAAAGGCATTTTCCGTGCGATCTTCGGAAACGGCAAATCGGTCATTCGTGCCGGTTACAGCAACGTTTACGGAAACGATTCGATCATCACATCGATCAACAACGCGTCGGTCGGTAACGCCGGATTGGCGAGAACGACGATCACACAATCTGGTCAAGTTGGGCGTCTGGATGCTGCTCCTGTAGTCATTCCCGGCCCACCGTCCGTTCCGACACTGCCGCTTTCGTACTTGACCAACAACGGCCCGAATATCGGCAACCATTTCGGCACCGTTTTCGGGATCGATCCGAAACTCGAGACTCCGATGGTCGAGCAGTACAGCCTTGGCTGGCAGCGTGAGATCTTTGGGAATATGGCGTTCGAGATCCGTTATGTCGGCAGCCGCAGCGACAACCTTGCCCGCGGTATCGACCTCGGACAGATCGACGTCAATAACAATGGATTTCTCGCCGACTTTCTCCGCGCACAGAACAATTACCGCGTTTCGGGCGGCGATCCGTTCTGTATCGCGGCCGGCTGTGTTCCGCTTCTGATCTTCCAACAGGCGGCGAGTGCACCCGGACGACTTGGCGTTGCTCCGACAACGACGACGACCCCGGCAGGCCATATCGCCCGTTCGACCTTCCTGAACGCACTGACCAACGGCACACCGCTCGATCTCGCACTTTCGTACATCAACAGTACGAATCCGCGAAATCTGAACAATCAGCCGTGCGTCGGTTCGGCCGGAACGTTCGTCTGCAATCCGTCGGCGACGCCGTTCGTCAACTTCCTGCCGAACAACTCGACAGGTGTTATCGATCTTTTCGTCAATGACGCTTTCCACAACTACAATTCGCTTCAGGCCGAGCTTCGTAAGAGGTTCTCGAACGGATTGTATTTCCAGGCGAACTATACGTTCTCAAAGAACCTGACGAACGCCGTCGGCACGTCGCAGCAGCTCTTCGAGCCGTACCTTGATAACCGAAACAAGAACCTCGATAAACAGCGGGCTGATTTTGACACGACCCATGTGTTCAATTTCAACGGTGTCTATCAATTGCCATTTGGCCGCGGCAAGAAGTTCCTCGATTTCGGCAGCGGCTGGGACAAGCTGTTCGGCGGCTGGGAAATCTCCGGCCTGGCACAATGGCAATCGGGAGCACCGATCACGTTCGTCGATACGCGCGGTACGCTGAACCGTTCGGCTCGTTCGGGCCGTCAGACGGCCAACAGCAATCTGACGAATGACGAGATACGGGCATTGATGGGGATCTTCCAGCAGAATGTCGGCGGAACTGACATTATCTACTGGATCAATCCGGCGATACTTTCGGGCGGAGCGGCCTCGGGCGGTTACAGCATAACCGGTGCAAGTTTTCCGGGACAGGTATTCTTCAATACCAATCCGGGTGAAACGGGCAATCTCGGCCGAACCATCGTCAACGGTCCGAAATACTTCAATATCAACGCAGCTTTGCTGAAGAACATCCGCTTTACGGAAACGATGCGGCTTCAGTTCCGCGTTGAGGCGTTCAACCTTTTGAACAATGTGAACTTTGTCCAGAACACTCAGTTCGCAAGCATCACGTCAACTTCCTTCGGGCAGATCACGGGTGCTTTCGGTCCGCGTGAAATGCAGTTCGCACTCCGGTTCGAATGGTAGTTTGAACTATCTGAAGTGAAAACACTTGCCTGCCGGTCATCGCGATCGGCAGGCTTTTTTGTAATTTATGGCATGGTCGAAGTCTGCTAAAAACGTTATAATTCCAACATTTCTTTCACGCAATGGCCTCTTCTGCCCCAGACCACTCAATGATGTCGATCGTCCCGCTCGGAGCAGGTGACCTCATCGACCGTGCGGTCAGATTTTATCGTCAGAACTTTCTCACGTTCATCTTCGTCGCGGCTCCGCCGGTGCTTGTCGGCACCTTGCTTTCCGTCGGTTGGCTATTCTTGTCGCGATGGCTTTTCTTTACCGGAGGCTACGATCCGCTCGAATCGACGGTTTATGTCCTGTTCTCAGCACTCGGTTCTTCGGTGATCTGGTTTACCGAGACGGTCGCGACACTCTCGGTAATGGGCGGAGCGTCGCGAAACTTTGTAAGGCACCTGCTTTTCGGTGAACCGATCAGCTTCAAGGACACGTATCTTAATGTCTGGGATCGGGTCGCCGGGCTGATCGCCGCGTCTGTATTGCTTACGCTGATACTCGGGATCGTCGGACTGATGATCTTCTACTTCGGCCTCGGTATCGGCGCCGTCCTGATCGCATTGATCGCGGTCGGGCTCGAAGCCGTTCCGTTCCTTGCTTTCTTTTTGTCACTTGCCGTCGGACTCGTGACCGTCGGCGGTGTCTATTGGCTCTTTTGCCTTGCCGCTTCGCGCTTCGCGTACGTACCGCAGGTGATGCTCGTTGAGGGGCAGGGCGTTTTTGCAGCGATCGGCCGCAGCATCTCGCTCGCGAGCGGCAACGTCAAGCGATTTGCGGCGTTGTTCGCGTTCACGCTAACCGCAACCTATTCGGCGCTTGCGTTGATCTATGTACCGCTCGGGTGGTACGCATGGGCCGAGGGCGTCGAGCTTTTCGCATTTGGCGGGCAGTCGGCTCCGGCTTGGTACGAGATCGCGTCGCAGATGGGTTGGCAGATAAGCATTATTCTGCTCTCGCCGGTCTGGATGGTCGGGCTCTGCCTGCTTTACGTTGATGAGCGCGTCCGTCACGAAGGCTATGATATCGAGCTGATGGCCGCACGCCGCCTTGGCGAGATACCCTCGGTTCCGCAATCGTATTACAATCCGCTTCAGCCGGCACTCGGTGCACGCGAAGATGCGGCAATACCGGCCAACGGATCGTCAGAATCAAGTTCGTTCACGACCCTCGGTTTGAAATAAGATGCGGATCTTCAACCTGACGGCCATCGCCGTATTTACTCTGTTCGCCGCCATGCCGGCGAGCGGAGCGAATTTGGCTGAATACCGTAATGCCGTCGATTCCGCCCGTCGTTTAACGATCGAAATGAGCACGGATCTTCGCAAGGGAGTTCGTGAGGGCGCGGTCGTGACGTTCGATGCCGGGCGCGTTGTACAGATCCGGCGGACACTGCCGGTGGTCTACCGCGTCGAGTCAGGCGATGGCCCGGTCGAGGTCTCAAATCAATGGCTTCATACGTTTCTCGATCAATACGTTGTTAGCGAAGACCCTGCCAAGCAGGCAAACATCCTTTCCGGCATCGAAGAACGCCTTTCGTCGATCTCGTCAAAAATAGCCGAACTGGAAAGCGCACCTCGGTCATCCGTCTCTAAGGACGAAGCAAAACAGAAATTGGCAGAGATACTAAAGCGAGAAGAGTTTCGAAAACCGGCCGAAGAAGAGCAAAGCCGATTCGGGCGTTGGTTGACCGAGTTTCTCGAGTGGCTTGAAGGACTGCTGCCGCGCCCATCGGGCGAGCCGGCAAGCAAGACCGGACTTCCGGGGCTCGCATACTGGCTTCAGATCGTGATCATCGTCGTCACCGTGCTTTTGATCGGGTTTGCTGTTTTTCGTTTTGCTCCGATGCTATTTCCAGCGCTCAAGAGACGCCGGACCGATGAAAAAGCGGAACGCATCGTTCTCGGCGAAAAGGTAGCGATCGACAAATCAGCCGAGCAACTCTTCGCCGAAGCTGAACGAATGGCACGTGACGGAGACCTTCGCGGAGCGATCAGAAAAGGATACATCGCTCTACTTTGCGAACTCGATGATCGAAAGCTGATCGGCCTTGCCCCGCACAAGACGAACCGCGACTATCTTCGCGACCTCAGAAAACGCGGCGAGATCTATCAGAGCGTCACTGGCCTCACCGATGTATTCGAAAGCCGATGGTACGGCCCGATGCCTTCGGATGAATCGGCTTGGGCAAGCTTTCGGGCCCGATACAAGGAGGCTCTTGGCCGCAAATAGTTCCGGCGTCTCGGCATGAAACAGCGCTTACTCATCTTTGGTTCACTGGTGCTCCTGATCGCTCTTATGATCGGGCTCAACGCCGCAACCTACGTGCAGAAGGTGAAGGAACCAGACAATGAATTCATGCCTAATCGGTCGAGCTTTAATTCCGGTTCGACCGGAACGCAGGCCTACTTCACGCTGCTTGCCGAGACCGGCCGCAGCGTCCAGCGATGGCAGCAGCCTCCGGCAATACTCCGGACCGAGATGCGCGAAGCACCAAAGAACTTCGTGCTCATTGGTCCTTTCAGGCGACCTTTTACCGAGGATGAGCGGACGGACCTATTGAGTTGGGTAGAATCCGGCGGCAGGCTCGTTATCATCGATCGCGAACCTGTTGGGGAACTTGTCAGATCATCCACTGAATGGAATATCAAGATCGCATCGAGGACCGACATCGAATTGATGACCGTCGATCCGGCCGATCAGGTTCAGATGACCGCCAAGACGCCGGCGATCAGGCCGATACAGACGACCGTCTTTACCGCCGGAGTCAACGCGGTCCAGCCATCGCGATTTGCCTCCGCCGTTGATATCGAACGGTTTGATAACGATGAGATCTTTGCGACCGAATCAGACGAAGAGTATGAACAGGGAACGGGGGTTGCCACGCAAAATGACGACCCGAACCCGGAATCGCAAAGCACACCGGAACCGCAGGTGAACACCAGTGCGATCGAACCTGAAAGTTCAACTCCATGGTTCGAGGCTCCGGTCGTCCATGTTGCATCGGCCGATCGAAACCTGGTCGTTGATGTTCCTTATGGTTCGGGCCAGATAGTCTTCGTCGCCGACCCGTTTATAGTAGCCAATGGCGGCATAGCGATGGCCGACAATGCCCAGTTGGCGTTGAACATCGCGGGCGACGGGCTGATCGTGTTTGACGAATACCATCATGGATTTGGCGCCGGCAATAACCGGATCTTTGAGTATTTTGAAGGTACGCCGGTGACCTCGATGATCTTGCAGATCATTGCGGTCGTCGCATTTGTGATGTTTTCACGCAGCCGCCGGTTCGCTCGTCCCGTTCCCGAACCCGAGCCCGACCGGCTATCAAAGCTCGAATACGTCGGAGCGATGGCCGAATTGCAGCAGCGAACGAACGCTTACGATCTGGCGATGGAGAACATCTTTACAGACTTCCGTCGGCGGGCGGCGAAGCTTCTTGGCGTCGATCAGATGACCACACCGCGGAGCGAGTTGGCATTGCTTATTGCCGACCGGACAGGATCAGACGTGCGTAAGATCGAAGAATTGATCGAGAGATGTGAAGATATCATACACGGCGAGCCGACGGGAAAGCGCGAAATGCTCTCGCTGACCACCCGATTGCGCGAGATCGAAGGTCAGCTCCGGCTTGGACGGCAAAGCAAGACGAGGATCTGAGACGATGACCATTTACATTCTTGCTGTGCTCGTGATCTTGTTCTTTCTAACGAGTGCGGTCGGTGTCGTGACGGGAAGCAACTCGCTCATTACGGTCCCGATAATGTTTCAGTTCGGCATCGACGAAAAGGTGGCCATCGCGACCAACATGTTTGGTCTGACATTTATGGCTATCGGCGCGACGATACCGTTCTTTCGAAACGGACAGATCGAGGCAAAGCGGCTGTCGCCATTGATCGTACTGACGATCATCGGCTCGGCGATCGGGGCGTTGCTCGTAGGGCGGCTCACTGATCAAGGCATCAAACTGATCGTTTCGATGGCGATGATCGCGGTCGTGCTGTTCACATTGTTCCAACGCGATAAAGGCGGATCCGACGGTTCCGAGCCCGGTCGAATAGACAAGTGGGGCCTGACTGTTGCCGGGGTCGCGGCGACATTTCTTCTTGCGATCTACGGCGGACTTTACAGCGGCGGATACGTTACCGTCCTGACGGCTTCATTTGTCGCGTTTTTCGGTATGACCTACGGCGGTGCGATCGCCGCAACCAAACTCGTGAATGTCTTCTCGTCGGCAATTGCGACCCTCGTCTTCATGTGGCAAGGCCTGGTGGATTATCGACTCGGGGCTGTTCTGGCCGTGACGATGTTCATCGGTGCCTATGCGGGAGCGCATTTCGTGGCTAAAATGAACGAAACGCTGCTGCGGCGTATCTTTTTGATAACAGTATTATTGCTTGCAGCGAAATTGATATTTGATCTGATCAGAACGTAAATGCTTACTTATACACCTACAACGATCGCACATATTTTGAACGAATTGCGAAAGACCATCGTCGGACAGGACGACGTGATCGAACAGGTCCTCGTCGCAATTCTCGCCGAAGGGCATGCATTGCTCGAAGGCGTTCCGGGGACGGCAAAGACCTTGATGGTCAAGACACTTTCCGAGATCATCGGTGCGAGATTTTCGCGTATCCAGTTCACGCCCGACCTGATGCCTTCGGACATAACCGGCACAAATGTGTTCAATATGCAGTCGTCCGAGTTCACTCTGCGACACGGCCCTATCTTCACCGATATCCTGCTGGCTGACGAAATCAATCGGACACCGCCGAAGACCCAGGCCGCGCTGCTCGAAGCAATGGAAGAACGTCAGACAACGATCGACGGCGAGAGGTACCCATTGTCGCCGATGTTCACGGTACTCGCCACCGAGAATCCGATCGAATACGAAGGCACATATCCGCTGCCTGAAGCTCAGCTCGACCGCTTTCTGCTGAAGATATTGATCGATTATCCGGATCTGGCCGACGAACAGGAGATCGTCGCCAGATGGGACGCGGGCTTCAATTCGCACCATCTCGACCGTCTCGACATCCAGCAGCTTCCCGATGCCGTCGCGATCTCGCATTGCCGGCACGAGGTCAGGAACATGCGAATGGAACCCGGTGTTCAGAAGTATATCGTCGAGATCGTCAGAAGATCGCGCAGCCATCCTACGATACTCTACGGCGCGAGTCCGCGAGCCTCGATCGCCCTATTGTTATGTTCGAAGGCTCTTGCTGCGATCCGCGGCCGCGAATTTCCGACGCCGGACGATGTACGCGATATCGCGGCTCCAGTGCTGAGGCATCGTTTGGCGTTGCGAGCCGAAGCCGAACTCGAGGGGGCGACGACCGACGCCGTTGTCAGCGACATTCTTCGATCTGTCGAAGTCCCGAGATGATTTGAGGTTATTTTTGCGTGAGCCGGCTTAAAGACTAACTCTCCGTGCCGTTCGGGTTCGGACGATTTCCGGCCGGTGATACGGCCGGGCTGCGGGTCGGCGCAGGTGTACGAACTGGTGTCGGTGACGGCCTTGGGGTCGGGGTCGCTGTCGGAGTTGCCGTATTGCTGTTTGTCGGTGTATCGGCGCGCGGGGACGGGGTCGGCCGCACGTTTGCCGCAGTGTTCGCCGGTACCGGAACGAGGACCACGCCTCCTTCGGGCGGCATGAACTGACTCGGGCTATTAGGGTCGATAGTGTAGACCTGTCCGGTCGGCGGCGTATATTGCGGTGCTCCCGGCGGCGGCATCCCGGTGCCCCAGGGATTGTAATTATCGCCGCCCGGTATCGTGTCCGGCGGCACCGGCATGCTCGAATTGCCCAACGAATCAGACATAGTGCCGGGCATCGCGGCAAGGGCTTGTTCTTCGACACCGGTCGCCGGATTAATCGGTTGAACAGGCAGGCTGTTAACGTCAGGCTGCAGTGCGGCGGTCGGATCGGTTTGTCTTACCGACGTCGCGTAGATCAACGCACTTGCGAGCAAAGCCGTGCCGACGACGACCATGGCTGCGGTCTTCCAAAAATCACCGCCCTTTGAGTCTGCCGCTGCGCCGCTCGCCGCTGAGGCCGAGCCTTCCAGCGATCTTGCGAGGTCATCAGCCAATTCGCCCGCCGTCTGTTGACGCATTTCGGGCGACTTCGACATCGCCTTCAGTACGACCGTTTCAATTCCCGGCGGCAGATCACCCCGAAATGCCATCATCGGCGACGGCGGTTCTTCGATGTGCTTCAACATCACATCGGTCGGTTTCACACCCGTAAATGGCACCACCCCGGTCAGCATCTCGTAAAGGATCACGCCCAAAGCGTAGATATCGCCGCGCGCATCGGGCATGTCCCCTCCGGCACATTGTTCCGGAGCAAGATAGGCAAAATCGGCAGCGGTCGAATCAAGCACATCACCGGTGCGAGCGATCGCGTTCGGCGTCCCGATATCGGTCACCTTTGCTTCAACATCGCCATCGGCTTTTTCGGTTATCAAAACACTTTCAGCCGTAAGATTCCCATGGATCGACCCTACGGCATGGATCGCTCCTAGTCCGGCAGCGATCTGACGGCCGATCAAGACCACATCTTCCGGCTGCGTTTGGCCGCTCCTTAGGATCATCGATTTCAGCGTTTCAGTTACCAGCCCATCGCAAACCGCATAGGCGTACCCCTGCCCATCGGTTCCAAAATCGCTGAATCCGAGAATGTTCCGATGAGATATCTTTGCCGCTGCCCTGGCTTCGTCAAAGAACCGTATGGCGGGTTCTTTGTCATTCGGGGGCCTGAGCGCAAGCACCTTGATCGCCACGGGTTTGTCCATCAAAAGGTGAGTTGCCTGGTAAAGGTCGCCATTCGCTCCGCGCTTTATCAAAGCGTCGATACGATATTTGTCGGCAATCTTTTTTCCTAAAAGATCCTCGGTCATTAGTGTTTAGAACGTCAAAATAGTGCGGAGGTTGCAAACTTAGACGAAAGCAGAACGCAATTTTTGCAAAAACGCCTTAAAAGCGAGAACGCGGAACCGGAGTTTGAAAACCCGGCCCGCGTCCTAATTTGTGCTGTCAGATTAGCGAAGTACCGCGAAAACGATAACCAACGCGAAAAGTACCAGCGATTCGATCAGCGCGAGGGCGATGATCATGATCGTCTGGACGGTGCTTGCTGCTCCGGGATTGCGGGCAGCACCTTCAGCGGCACGCGAACCGACAAGTCCCTGACCGATAGCGGCCAAGCCCGCAGCGATACCGAAACCAAGGCCTGCGGCAAGCGCCTTCGACGATGCGACCGTCGAATCATTGTCCGCTGCTCCCTGTGCCATTGCCGGCAATGCCATCAGGGCCATTGCAAGCGTCGAGAAAACAACATATTTGATCTTATTCATTTTTTGATAGTCTCCAGTTTTATTTATTCGAAGACCAACAGGTCCGGACAATTCGAAACCCGACTGCGGTTATTATTTCGCCTCGCTTCCGGTATGCCTTGATTTCTACTCTCGTTGGAGTCAAGGCTCCTGTTGCGTGCGGGCATATCTGCTATAAAACACGAGTCAAAGAACGTCCAAAGCCTGTTGGGTCAACATTCTTGCCCTCTCGGCCGCAGCCCAGAGAGCAAAAGCCTAAGCATGAGCCGCGGCCGGTTCTCCATGACCGGCTGCATCCTCATCGTGGTGTTCGTCGTGCGGCGCATGGGTCACTTCGCTTATATAGATCATCGAAAGCAATGTGAATACGAGCGTCTGAACGAACGAAACGAATACCGCCATTATCAACAAAAAGGCGGGCAGCAATATTTGTGTGAAAGGCGGGAACAGATTAGTGATCTGCAAGTAGATCTGTTCGTCCGCAAACATGTTCGCGAATAGGCGAACGCCCAGCGTGATCGGCCGGATCATGTTGCTGATAAGCTCGATCGAGAAGATCAGCGGCGTAATGAAAAGGGCCATCAAAAGCGGCAATTTCGGTCCGGCGAAATGTTTGATGTGATTCAAAAAGCCGTTTTCACTGATGCCGAGATAGTTGTAATAAACAAATGACGAGATTCCGAGAGCGAACGTCACATTGACTGAAGCGGTCGGCGACATAAACATCGGGAACGTCCCCATCAGGTTCGATATCAGGACCAGCACCGCAAACGAAGCAACGACCGGGAAGTACTTGAATCCATGTTCGCCGACAACGCTGACGATCAGATCCTTTACTGCGAGGAATCCCGCTTCGAGCGTCATTTGTCCGGCTTTCGGGTCGTCCTCAGAAAGCTTGCCCTTAAATATGCCGATAAGGATCACCGACAGAACACAGGCGATCACAAACATTATCGTGTACCAAGGAATCGCATTTTCGACGGTGTAGGGCGAGCCGAAAACGGTCTCGGCGTCGGTGCCGAAATTCGAAAATATCTTGTCCCAGATCGGCTTTGTGTAAGCCATCTGAAAATTGTGGACCGGTTCGCCCAGATAATGGTTTATAAACTCAACGATCAGCGGGGTATGATGACCGCCTTCAGCAAATAAGAACATTCTTAAATTTCCTTCCCGTTAAGAAAGCTGCAAAAGATCCTGATAATACCCTCGGCGACCACCGCAAATCCAAAGCCGGCGAGCCCGAGAATGACCGCAATGATCGGAACGAGATCCGTCGCGAAGATCACGGCGATAACCAACGCCAATGAAAAATATCTCGCAAGATAGCGGATAGCCGAAACTTTCGGCCTCTCGCCATCCGCTGCATTTTCGAAGACGCGTCTAAGCGAATACTTGAGCCAGTAATAATTGACAAAGGCAAGGCCAATGCCGATCAAAACACCCCCGCCAAACAACGGTGACACAAAAGATCCGCCCGCGATCGAACCAATGACGCCTAATGTGCCCATCAAGATCAATATTCGCCGGTGCGAATCGGGCATCACACCCTCAGCAGGGCTGCCTAAAGGCTCGTTCTCATCGCGCATTCAAACCCTAAATTCTACAAGTTAAATCGAGAAAACTCAAAGGACGCAGTCGAGATTGTAAGGTCTATCGAGCAGGCTCAGTTGTCGTCATTTTCGGACCGCTTGAATATCTCGGCGTTCATTCTGAAGAACTGAATGAACCCGATCACCGAACCGAGAACGATCCCGCCGACGATGCCCCATGGAGATGAGCCGAGCAGGAGGTCGGCAAACCAACCGATGATCAAGAGGAATATTATCGATCCGAAGAGCGAAATGCCCGCTGACCATGCCAGCCCCGTCATACGAACCGTTTCTCCGGCAGATGGCGGCGAGTAGTCAGCTAACGGCAATGGCGGTTCGTGAATGCTCAACGGTACGCGATCTTCGTTTGAATCTGATCTCGTTTCACTCTTATCCGAAATCGGGTCAAATAGACCCAGGATCTCGGAGGAAGATGAGCTTTTCTCTGCCGCTGGTGCCGTCTGCGGTTGGTCGATGTCGCTGTCCAAGAGGTTTTTGATCATAGCCGCAACGCCCCTTTCATCTGTGACGGATCCTGAAGACCATGAAACTACTTTTCCGTGATCTCGGTCAAAATGCTGAACAGTTTGTCCTGGATCTCAATGCTCGATACAAGCCTGCTGTGCGATTCGCATTGGGTGAGTTCGGAGACAATCGGCAAGATCGCCGGGCCGCCATTCTTCGTGAATGTCTCACCCGCCAGCGACCGACGCGAAACGACGCCGTCACCCTTTGCGATCAAGAGAGGTTTGAGCTCTTCGGCCGTGACCCGCGTTCCGTCAGAGCGTTTGAATGCCGTGGGTTTGAATTGAGTGATCCAACGGTCCTTCTTTTCGTCGCGGTAGAGCACTAACGCATTTTGAGTATCCTTGCAGTCGGCGCCCATCAAATAGAACGAGACCGGCACTTTCCCGACAGTTCGGGCATTGATCGCCCTTTGAAAGTCTTTCGCACGTTTAAGTACCGCTCTAAAGTAAGGCCGGGCCCTTTCCCGGTCGTCCGCATCCACCCGGCGATTGAAATTCTTGTCCTTCCATATACTCCAGTCGTATTCGTCCCAGGTTGCCGGGTCGTAAATATCGATCGCTATCGGCTTGAGTTCTTCGTCGTAGGCGATCAGGCTGGTTTCGTGGGGGAGAAGCTGATATATCGACGGTATCGTGAAAACGTCGAACCGCGTGATGTCACGAATGAAAGGAAGATTTACCCCGCCGCGAATGTATGAAAGACCGTTCAGCAAAGCCTCGAGCGATAGGATGGAGCCCTCATTCGGCGTTCCGAGAAGAAAGATCTTGTTGAGATGTATCGCCCCGGCCCAAGATGGCCGCGGAATTCCCGGAGGAATGTCCGCATTGCCGTACATTGCGGCATAGCGCGAGATGAGGCCGCCCATTGAATGAGCGATGATATTGAACTTAAGATCGGGTTTCCCGAGTTTCTTTTTGAGGTCCTCGATCTGTCTGATCAGCAGTCGGGCGCTTTCGACGTTATCGCGACGCCAATCATATGGAAAAACATAAAACGTGTCCTGGTGGCCATCTACGCCCGGGTCATCCCATTTGGCTTCGCGATAACCGCCACGCTTTTGGAGCCCATCTATCAATCGCTCATAGATCTCGATCTCGGGCAGGAATCCGGCCAACTTAACGCCCCGAATGATGTCACGGGTTACAAGGCTATCGCGGTTGGCCGCTAGATTTGGCGAGATCGGAAGCCGTATGTCGTCGTCTTTTGCACGTCCGGCTCTAAACCAAACCGTCTTTTCAGTTTTCGAATTTATAAGGTCGGAGCCAGTAATGCCCGGAATGATGATGACCGGATCTTTGCCGGTCGCGGTCGAAGGGACGCTCTGTCCGTTCGCGGCAACAAGAGATAATGAAATTATGGCAAGGGCCAAAGCCGCACGAAGTAAGCTCATATAGTTACGATGTCGCCGGGCCGATACTGGCTTGCCGAGAATCGATCTGATAAAGAGTATCTTACAACATTTGGCCGGGGCTATCGGGCGAAAGCCACGTTTGGGCCCCGATCTAACCTGGGTCGATTATCTTTGTCACCTCGGGCGATGCCATTTCGTACTCGGTACCGCGCCAGCGCATTCGGCGTGAAAGGGCGGAAAAACAATTGACGAGAAAAACGGCCGGAGTTATCAGCCATAGAGTATTTTGGGTGAGCCATTGTCTTTCAAGGGCTCTTGCGTGCTGGGAAAGGACGAGACGAACTGCCCGAAGTCGGGTCCACGCCTTTCCGACGCTGAACCCAGAGACCGTGATCAGAGTAAAGATCGCTGCCCAGACCAGAGCCGTATTGGCCCTGCTGAAAATGACGATCAGGAAGGCCGAGATCAACACCGAATTGAACAAAGCCGACCCGAAGAATGACATTAGCCAGAGCTTTGGCATATAAACGCGTGTGATCTTCATCTGTCGATTGGTGAATTCGAACAGCTGACCAATGGTGCAGTTTTCGACCGAGGCTGCGAGGGCTTCGGGCACGAATTTGATCGGCAGATCTCCGGCATTCATCGCGCGTGTTACGGTGAAGTCGTCCGAGAGCGATCCGTGCCAGCGGTCACGGATATTTAGTCTTTCGAATGTGTCACGCCGGATCGCCATCGAGCCGCCCCAACAGAAATTGCTTCTGGCGTTCGGACCGAGCGCCGATGCGATCGATGCGTTCCACGACGAACGGATCTCGCTCGCCAGCGACGGATCTTCGGAAATGAACCAGCGGTAGCCCGTCGTTGCCCCGATCGTCTCACCGCGAAGAGGTGCGACCAACGCCCTCAGCCAGGCAGGCGACGGACGTGCATCGGAATCTACGAATACAAAGACCTCGCTTCGCGGATCGGCATGAATCACTCCTTCTCTTAAATTCTCGACCTTTTGGCTCGAATCGGTCGCCTTCGGTGCGACTGTCAGAGCCGTTTTCTTTCGATAGCCTTCCCCCGTCTGCGAAACGGCTTGAATGACCTTTACCGCCGGATCTTCCGGATCATCAACGACAAAGATCACCTCATACTCCGGGTAATCCAGTTCAAGCAACGCCGTGAGGTTTTGTTCCAACCCGTCATCAAGGCCCTTGCATGGAGCTATGATCGTCGCAAAGGGCTGCCAGTCAGGCCTCACGGCGGAAAGCTCTGCTCTGAAATAACGCAGGTATGCGATACCGCCGAGAAACGACTTGACGCTGAACCAGATCAGAACTGCAGCGAAGATACAAAAGATATAGGTCATTTGAAGCGGTCAGCTCTTGGAGATGATCACTCGGAGCGATTCAACTGTGCTCTCCGTCGCTCCTCGGTTCGCGTTCATAACGGCTTTGGCGTTGTGCCCCAGTTCGGCGATCGTTTTCGGCGATTCGAGCAGATCGGAGAGGGCGAGAAAAAGCTCGTCTGCCTTTAATACATCTTGAACTACGGGTAATTGGATCAAAGCACTATTGCCCAGGAAAACTCTGACGACATCGGCAAAATTATGCGTATATGGCCCGGTGATGACGGCCTTTCCGACAGCTGCCGGTTCGAGAACGCTCTGACCGCCATGCGGGATCAGCGATCCGCCAACGAAAACTATATTGCAAAGAGAGTATGCGGCACGAAGTTCGCCGATACTGTCCAGCAGAATGACATCGGCGGTCCTATCACCATTTTCCGGTTCGGAGGAACGACGAGCGAAACTATATCGCGGATACTCACACGACGGGTCGTCACGAAATTCGCGAAGCAGTTGGACGACCGACTCGAACCTCTCAGGGTGCCGAGGAGCGATCAGCAGCCGCGGCTTGAGCGGCTTGTCATCATTCATGAGCGAACAATAAGCTTCGAGAATCCAGCGTTCTTCGGGCTCGTGTGTACTCGCAGCGGCGATGACCGGCCGCTCGCCGTCGAAATGAAACCGTTCGTCAAGGTGCGAAGCGATCGCGTGGTCGTCGGGCGAGACCGTGATATCAAACTTGAGGTTGCCGGTGACGGTCACGCGCGAAGGGGCCATGCCAAGCGACATCAGCCTTCTTGCATCAGCTTCGCCCTGCATCAATGCGGCATCAATATCAGAGAGCACGCGTTTGATAAAAGCCCGGAGGTTTGCATATCTAAGAGCCGAAGTCTCCGACAGACGGCCGTTTACGATAGCTACCTTAGAACCCGCGAGCTTTGCTTCGTGGATAAATCGCGGCCAGATCTCGGTTTCCATCAGGAGGACAAGTGATGGTCGGTAGTTTGCGAGAGCTTTTCGGACGCTGAATCTCCAATCAAAAGGGAAGTAGAAGACCGCATCCGCTTTGTCTGCGAAGATCCTCTTCGCAAGGTCCTGTCCCGTCTTTGTCACGGTCGAGATCACAAGCCGATGAGCCGGAAGATCGGCGAGCAGCTTATCGACGAGCGGACGCGCGGCGTTCGCCTCGCCAACGGAAACACAGTGAAGCCAGATAACGTTTCGTTCGTCCTGGTCGAAGGCGGGATAGCTGCCGAGACGCTGCTTGAAGCCTGATGCGTATTTCTCGCGCCGAAGAAGAAATGCCGGAAGCATTAGAAGAAAAACTATCGAGTACGCGATCGAATATAAAAGGTACATTCAATTGCCAACGGCTTCAGGCGACGGATATCTTCTCTCAGAAATAGATAGGGCTTTAGCCCAACAATAGTATTGAGGCTAAAGCCCGTCAACGGCTCGGCACATTTTAAGTGCTGATCGAAGGTTACGCCAGATTACTTGACCCGTTCCATATACTTAGCTTCGGTCGGGTTGACGCGGATCTTTTCTCCTTCGGCGATGAATGGCGGAACGTAAAGGGTGACCCCGTTTTCCAACGTTGCCGGCTTATTCGAATTCGAAGCGGTCGCGCCCTTAAGCTGCGGTTCGGTCTGCGTGACCGTCAATTCCATCGAAGCCGGCAGAGTTACCCCGATCGGGGTTCCGTTGTAGAATTCGACCTCGATCTTGAGCCCCGGCATCAGCCATTGCGCCGCGTCGCCCAACTCGTCTTCGGTCAACGCAACCTGCTCATAGTTTTCCTGATTCATGAAATGATGGTGTGAGCCATCGGAATACAAATATTCCATTTTCTGCTGATCGAGGATCACGCGCTCAAGGGTGTCGTTCGAACGAAACCGGAATTCGAACGAATTGCCCGTCAGCAGGTTTCGAAGCCGTGCCTGAACCATCGCCCGCAGGTTGCCCGGCGTGTGATGGTGAAATTCCATCACCTTTACCGGCACGCCCTCATGGAGGATCACCATTCCCTTTCTGATATCGTTTGCTGAAAGTGCCATTCTGTTAAAGTCGTCTCCAATAGGAAAAAATGTATGTTATCGCAAAACCGATAGTTTAGAGCCTTGAAGGGCGGTTTGTCTATTTGACGCTGACGCGGAACTTGAAACGGCCACGCCATTCATCCGCTTTTCTGCACTCAACGACCGTGAGGACATAATCTCCGGCCTTGGTGGGCGAAACCTCCCGGCGGTTATTGCATGACGCGTCCATGTCGCCGACATCATTGCCGTCCGGGTCGGCGATCGCGATCGTGATCGGACCCGGATCGTCAAGTTGCCGGGTACGTATCGTCTGACCCGACCTGACTCTCAGTACAAATGATCTCTGCTCCTCATATCCGCGTAACCTGCCGGTAACCAAGGCCGAGGTCGAACCCCGGGCAAAGTTTATCCTTGTCGGTGCCTGCGACATCGTTTGGCTTGAAGCAAGCAAACAAATAGCAGCGGCAGCGAGCGCGAAGGTGATCGTTCTCGGCATTTTAGATCGTGCCTTTTTCACCCTTGAAAGGAAGCGGCGGCGGTTCTTCGCCCGGTTTCGGATAATCCTTTTTCATCATTTCATAGATGCCGATTATCTGTTTCTCCCATTTCAGCGAGTCTTCGTGATCAGGAAGTATCTTCAATGCCCGGCGGTAATCGCCAAGCGCGGAGGCATATTGGCGTGCTTCGGTCAGAGCAAAACCTCGCTTGAAATATGCATCGGCGGCGGCGAGTTTCGCGACCGGGTCTGACGACTTCGCCTTCAGCGATCTCTCGGCAGCCGCGATCGCGTCATCAAACGGTTTGGTGTCTATCGGTTCACCGCTCTGCGACCATTTTCCGCCGGTCGAATTCGAATTAGACGCGGGGGCCTTGGGCGTTTGATTTTCGGTCGTGTGATCGATGGTCGACCGCGCCCTTTCGGTACGCATCGGTCCCGAAGCAGAATTTGCCTCAGAGTTTTGGGCGACCGGTGTACCGGAAGTCCCGCACCCGAGAACCGAGAAAGCGATCATCATTGCAGCTGGTAATTTCATAATTTCTTCTTTTGCACTTCAAGGCTGTGCCGAATTGTTTTCGAACGGCTTTACCGAATCGATGTATGGCCGGGCCTGTACGACGTAGATCTTATTCGCCAATATACCCCATTCAATATCCTGTGCGCCCGAGCCAAAGACATCGCTTATCGTCATCGCCGAACGCGCCAGCGATCGGATCTGTGTGTCGGTCAGGACGCGGCCCTGCGGATCTGCACATTTATCATTGGTCTGTTTGAGAGCTCCGCGGATGTCAAATCTAAGCGAGTTTTCCTGGTCCGAAAGCGTCATCACCGAGATGGAATCAGAGCCCGGCAAGTAAAGCACTTGTTCCGGCAGCCCTGAGTTGTTAACTACACGCGAATTGTGGCCGCATACCGCGCTTATGTAAACGGCATCGCCTTTGGTGTTATTGAACGGATCCTTGGTTATCAGGACGCCACCCTTTTGCATGTCTACGCCGACCTGGATAAGGGCAGACATATAAACGTCTGTCTGGCTAACGTAATTTCGAACCCGGGCCTCGTAGGCCTGAGCCTTCCACAGCGAAGCCCAGACCTTCTTGACCGCGTTGATAAGAGCGGCCTGAGTTCGTACGTTCGGGACGCTCGAATAAAGCCCGGCCCCCGAAAAGTTCGGCAGGTCCTCGGCGTTTGACGAACTGCGGACAAATACGGGGCGAAAACCAAGCGTTCGCCATTTCTGTATGACCTGTCTCCGAAGTGCGGGGTCGAAGCGACCGTTTTCTATCGCGGCACGCAGTTCCTCAAGTTTTTCGCGCCGATAACGCGGATTGTGGATGAAATCGTAATCGTCCAAAAGGGCAGTTACCGTTTTGTCGAGACCGTTGGCCTTCATGAACTTGTCGTACCAATAGAAGGGGATCGAGAAACCGTCGGGTATGGTGATCCCCGGTACGCGGGCATGTATGATCTCACCCTGGTTCGCGGCCTTACCGCCATATGCCACGCTGTCGGTGCGCCGCTGTTGGCGGAGATCTGCCAGCCTGGTCACCTTCAGATCGACCGGCGGCACCTGCTGATCGGGCGAAACGAATGCCGTCTTTAGTTTCTCGGCATCGACCGGATTTAATTTGTACCCGGTCAATGTGGCTTCGAGTTCCCAGACGAATGTGTTCTTGTCAGCAAACAGCTTGTCTGCATCTTTGATGTAGACATTTGGAATACCCCAACCTTTTGCGAGCACATTTACGTGCGAAAGCGGCGACGAAGGTTTTGCGACAATGATCCCGCGAACGGGTGGAAGCGATATCGGAAGTTCTTTGAGTACGACGATCTCGTTGTCGCCGATCTCGACCGTATCGTCGAGCTTATCGATTATGTGAAGGCGCCCGACGGCCCGGCCGGTATTCAGCGCAAGGTATTCCTGATTCCTATTGATATCGCTTTGCAGAATCCGAGCGATCTCAAGGTTTGCCGAAGCGTCTTGCTGATGCGACGAATTCGGTTTGAAAGCGACGGCGGTGAAAAACGTCTTGTTGATCACATCGTTCGCCGTTTTGATATGCTCGGCTGTCGCCATGTCGCCTTCCCAAAGCTCCCATGTGAAGCGTTCGACCGTTCGCTGCCATGCGACGCTGCCGACGATGAACCTTCGGTCCTCGTCTATGTAAACCGGTTTGAAGACATCGGCTCCCAGCGGCGCAAGATACGTCGCATACAAAAAATCCTTGTGAAACCGGAATCTGAGAGAATTGACGTAATAGATCTTGTTAGCATCGCGGCGGTCGATGACGAACATCGCGTGCGGAAGCGAATAAGGCGTACCTTGATGGTAGGTGCGTGCGATCGAGTCAAATTCGACCTGTGACCCAACGGAGCCGATCGAGTTCAGAGCCGTTTCGCTTTTGGGGCCTTCGGCTATCGATGAGCCCTCTTGAGCGCCTGCCGTTTCAACGAGGGCGCCAAAGGCCAGTGTCATGGCCAATAGAATTGAGAAAAGATCCCGGTGTTTGGAGAACCTCATTTTCCTTTTCCAGCTGTAAGACGATCGAAGGTCCTGATCCTCATGGCGTCAAGATCAGGCAAATTATCGACAGACACATTCAGATCACGGTAGATGCCGTCCGCTATCGTATAGATCCAACCGTGAACGGCGACCTCCTGGCCGCGATCCCATGCATCCTGAACGATGGTCGTCTCACCTACGCTGACAACTTGTTCGATGACGCTTATTTCGCAAAGTCTGTCCAGTTTTGACTGATAGTCCGGTTCGGCGGCCAGTTCGGCGACGTGTTTGTGCATTATGTCCTGAATGTGACGGAGCCAATTGTCGATAAGGCCAAACCTCGAATCGTCGAATGCAGCTTTGACGCCGCTGCACCCGTAGTGGCCACAAACGATCACATGCTTTACTTTCAATACCTCTACAGCGTACTGAAGCACCGAAAGGCAATTCATATCGGTGTGGTTGACCAGGTTCGCGACGTTGCGATGGACGAACATTTCACCCGGCAGAAGCCCGACGCTGGATGAAGGCGTGATACGGCTGTCCGAACAACCGATCCAAAGCAGTTCGGGGTTTTGGATCTCGGAAAGACGTTCGAAAAACCCCGGATCACTCTCTTTGAGACTCTCGGCCCATCGCCGATTACCGGCGAGGAGTTCGTTCAGTACGGGCATCAATTTATCCTCAAACTGTTATTCTACCCTGCGAGGCCCCGCGTTCAAAACATCTTCGATAGCGTCGCAGGCTGCGGCCGTGCCGGGCTCGGCGGCAACAATTGCCGCAAGGTTCTTTGCATTGGCGGCATATGACGGGTCGCGGAGCAGCTTTTCAAGCATCGCTGCCGCGCTGTCAGCATGATAACTATCGCGATGGATGACCTCGGCGACACCGGCCCTTCGACACCGTGCGGCGTTGTCGGGCTGGTCGTGGCTGTAAGGCATGATCAGATGAGGGACGCCCGCCCTAAGGACCTGCCCGGTCGTGCCGACGCCACCTTGATGCACCACGCACGCGGACCTCGGGAACACCTTTGAGAACGGAGCATAATCGACACCGACCACCGTTTCCGTCAATCCCTGAGGAGGCTCGCCAAATACGCCATGGATCACGACGGCTCTTTTGTTTAGCTTCTTTGCCGCATCTATGCTTTGCTCAAAAAAATCGCGCGGATCCATTACCGCCGCCGATCCAAGGGTAAAGACCAGCGGTGGTTCTCCGGCGTCGAGAAACGCCTCGAGTTCGTCTGGCATTTGACCGCTGTCCGCCTGACCGTCGTAAAAGCAAAAGCCGGTCTGCTTCGCCTTGGAGGGCCAATCAGGCTGCGGCTCGCCCAAGACGCGCGAAAATAGGACGAGATGGAGAAGCTCTGAATATTTGTCTGCAAATATCGGGTCGTGATCTTCGCCGAGTCCAAGATCGCGTCTGAACTCCCTGTACGGCCGATACCAATCCTTTACCGTCCAATGCATGACCCGAAAGAACGACCGGAAAAACCACGGCGGCATGAACCGCAAGTGTTCGATCCACGGAGCAGCGGGCGGGACGAACGGATCGTAAGGCGAAAACAGCGTACCGGGCTGCAGACTCGTTGAGACCCATTTTATGCCGGTGAGCTCAACGACCGACTTTATCGGATAGACGATCTCGCCGGTAACGACGAGGTCGGCGTCGGCGACCGCGGCCATCAGATCGTCATGCATCGCCCTGATATTGCCGAAGATGATCTCTTTGATTATCTTTTCCGGGCCCTTTACGGCGTCCATCAGTTCGGCGGCCAGCAGCGTGTCGTTAGGGTCGAGATGCGGACGCATCGGCGAAAACCCGAGGCCAACCTGGCCGATCTTCTCGCGGTAGAATTCCATAGCCGCGATCGATACGTCGTGGCCGCGGGTCTTAAGCTCGAGCCCCAATGCGATCTTCGGGTGCATGTCGCCCAGGGACCCGAATGTTGCCAACACGATCTTTGCCATTCTTAAGAAGGGAGGGCAGATGAAAGTCAATCGTCAGCCGACGCGTCTTCGTCGCCCGCAGTTTGCATTGCGTCGCTTTCGGCATCACGTTCACGATTACGCTTCTTTGCCTGAAAACGCACACTTAACAAAAAAGCGACCGCGCCGAATACTGCGGCGACAAACATACCGTCTCTGTTGTCGTTCAAAAAGAAATAGGCGGCGATCCCGGCAAGGATGGCCGCCAATAATTGAAAAGCTCTGTCGATCGTCATTCGCTCTTGATCTCGTCGTCGGCAATTTCAGCCGCCGTTTTGCGTCGGCGTGCCTTTCTCCAAAAGTAACGGATTAGAAGGTACGCGGGCAAGCCTATGAACAGAATGAACGGAATTACTGCTATTGCGAAGGTGATCAGCCCGAGCACGAAATCCATCGCCGCGTCGATGCCGGTATTGATCGAATCAGCCAGCTTGGCGAAAAAACCGGCCCCGCTGGCTGAGATCGCCGATGGGGTTTGAATGCGTAGCTTGATCGTCGAAAGGGTCGCCTGATTCTCGAGAAAACGCTTTCGGCCCTCGATCTTTTCGATCTCGCCGCGAACTTCGGCCAACTGACGCTGGACGTTCAATGCGTCCTCGACCGAGTTCGCCCGCTTCATGATCTCCATGAATTGTTCCTCGAGCGCTCGTTTTGCCTTCAGGCGTGCTTCGATGTCAATGAATTCTTCGGTGACATCCTGGCCCTTTACGGTCTCAATAACGACACGGCCGGCCGCCGTGCGGATCTCGTCAAGTGCCTCGTTGAACTTCTCGGCCGGAACACGGACGGTCATGGTAACGGTATCGCGCGTTGACGACCTTCGGTCGGAACTGCTCTGCTGCGACTCAACCACGAAACCGCCTTTGGCCTCAGCGATCGAAGCTACTTTTTTCTGAGTTTCCTCGGGCGAATCGGATTCGAGGCCTAGCTCGGCATTGCGGATTATCTTGCGATCGGTCGGGACGGCGGGCTGGCGGGCGCTTTCGGTCTCATTCAGCGAAACGACCTGAGCGACGGGGGATTCCTGACGTCCGCCGCCACCGCCGCCGGTGTTTGAAGCGCTCCGTGCGAGCTCCGGCGACGCCGGTGAACCCGAGGTGTCATATAGGCCGAACGATATCTTGTCGTTTTGCGAATCAGCGGCCCGGCCGCCGCAACCTGAAATAGCCAGCGAAATAATGGCGATCGCCAGAGAGAGTCTCTTCATTGTTTTTCCTCCGTTCAACTTCAAACCACGGAGATAGAACGTTCGGCATCAGCCCGCCTTGCGTGCGACCTCTTTCATTTCCTCACCATTGAAGAATGCTTTAACGCCTGAGAATAATCGTCTGATAGCCCGAAATATCTTCGGAAAGAACCATAAAAAGAGGATCGTAAATATCGCAAGCACGATGGCGATCACGACCGGAGCAAAAACGGCAAGGAATGTTCCCCCGAATGCGATGATGTCCTCGACTATTGAAAGCGTCCAATTCGAGACCGGTTCAGGAGAAAGATTGGCACCCATCCGGGCCGCTGCCTTCGTACCATGTGACGCAAACGCGAAACCGCCGCCGATCAGCGTCGCCGGAATAACTATCGCCGGATCCATATCAGCGACCGCCGCATATGCGACTACGGCCCCCGCCGGAACCCGGATGAATGTATGAACTACGTCCCAGACGCTGTCGACATAAGGTATTTTGTCGGCAAAGAACTCAATAATGTAAAGGCCGCCGGCGATGCCGATTATCCACCAATTATCAAGCACGTCGAGGCCGCCGGGAAGCTTAACTCCGCCGAGCCGCTGGAGAAGCCCGAGAACGGAAACGGTGGCGTAGAGATTGATGCCACTGGTCCACGCGGAACCTAGCGCGAGCGTCAAAGTCGAGAACCATTCCACTGTAGAATCCTCCTTTTCGATCGCGATGAGAACGAGCGAATCTTAACACAGGATTACGAATCTTCGTCGTCTGCGGTTCCTTCGCCATCCTTCTTAAAGCCAAACTTTTCGAGTCGATACTGTAGGGTCCGAAACGTCAGGCCCAGAAGCTTGGCCGATTTTGTTATGTTGTTGTCGGTACGGTCCATTGCCTGCATTATCAGGCTGCGTTCGACGTCCTCAAAATTGATGCCCTCCGGGGGCAGTTTGAACTGAGCATCGGTATCTGCCGACGCGTGAACCGTGCCCTGGGTCATTTCAGGCGGCAGATCATCGGTGGTGATAGTGTCTTCCTCGCAGAGCAGGATCGCGCGTTCGACGGCCGATTCAAGCTGGCGTACATTGCCGGGATAGTGGTAATCGATAAGAAGTTTTTTTGCGGCCGACTCGATCTCGATCTTTCGGTCAGTGCCGCGAGTGTGTTTTTTGACAAAGTAATCGATCAAGACAGGTATGTCCGAGCGCCTTTCGCGAAGCGGCGGGATCTCGATCGAAAGAACGTTGAGCCGATAATAAAGATCCTCGCGGAACCGCTTTTCTTCGGTCATCTTGAGCAGGTCACGGTTGGTTGCGGCAAGGACGCGAACGTCGACCGGGATATCCTTGATACCGCCGACCCGCCGGATCTCTTTTTCCTGAAGTGCACGAAGGATCTTTGCCTGAAGCGCGATGTCGAGTTCGCCTATCTCGTCGAGGAACAGCGTCCCGTTGTTGGCGATCTCGAATAGACCTTTCTTTTCGGCAACCGCACCGGTGAACGACCCCTTCTCGTGGCCGAACAACTCGGATTCGAGCAGGTTCTCGTTTATAGCTGCGCAGTTGACGGCCTGAAACGTCTCGTTGGAGCGAAGACTGTTCTTGTGCATCGAACGGGCGATGAGTTCTTTGCCCGTGCCGCTTTCCCCTCTGATCAGTACGGTCGAATTCGATTTCGCGATCTTAAGTATCAGCTTCTTGACCTTGTCCATTTCGGGCGAAACCGAAACGATCTCGGTGTCGAGCGCGGACAGCTTCTTGAGGGCCCGATCGACGGTGTCGAGCAGCTTTTCGCTGTCATACGGTTTCTGCAGATAGTCGAAGGCGCCGAGCCGCAAGGCGTCGACAGCCGAATCGACCGATCCGTGGGCCGTCAGCAAGATGACGATGATCGACTTGTCGTAATTGGTCAGCTCCTTGAGAAGGTCGAGACCCGACATGCCGGTCATTTTCAGATCGGTCAGAACAAGGTCGAAACGCCGCGATTCGACAAACTTCATTGCCGCCTCGCCCGAACTCGCGGTCGTTACGTCATAACCCTCTCCCGACAAGATCGTTTCCAATATTTCCCGTTGGTTCTTTTCGTCATCAACGACGAGTATCGATTTACGTGCCATAAGATGTTTTTATCGCATAGAACATTCGATGTTCGAAGGTTCTTTGACGCCAAATGAGTTCTTTCTATCACCTGCGACCTTCAACCGTCGGCAGCCTGACGGAAAACTTTGTCCCTTCGCCTTCGATCGACTCGACAGCGATCGTGCCGTTGTGGACGTCAATTATCTTTTGAACGATCGCGAGGCCAAGACCCGTGCCCGTTTCTTTCGTCGAATAGTATGGTTCAAATATCTTTGAGAGGTTTTCAGCCGGAATGCCGTTGCCCGTGTCGGTAACCTCAAAGCGTACGTATTGCCCACCATCATCGAGGCCGATCTTCACGGTGAGATGCCCTCCGTCGGCCCCCATCGACTGCACTGCGTTAATGAAAAGGTTGGTGAAGACCGATCGCAGGAATTCTGGATCGCCCAAAATTTCGGGGACGTTCTCGTGTTCGATAACGGCGATCTTTATGTGGTTCTCTTCAGCCTGCCCTTCGATTATCCGAAGTGAATTTTCGACCACCTGACGGGCGTTTACTGGGCGGAGGTTTGCGTTCGCCGGACGCGAATAGTTAAGGAAATCGGATATCTGACTATTGATCCGGGCAACTTCGTCTTTGATCTGCGAAATGAGTTTCTTGAATGTCGCTTGCCGGTCTTTATCGTCCGGTGCGAACTTGGAGCGAAGATGGTCAAGCGTCAGATTTATGTAATTAAGCGGATTGCGTATCTCGTGGGCGATCGCCGAGCCGAGCCGCCCGATCACGGCGCTTTTCTCGGCTTGCTGCAGTTGCTCTTCGAGTTCCTTTGATTTCTCCAGCTCGGAGGTCATTTCGTTGAAGCGTTGTGCGAGACGGCCCATCTCGTCAGAACGATTTTCATCCGGGACTCTGAAAGTAAGATCGCCTTCCGCAACACGCCTAGCGGCAGCCGAGAGATTTGCGATCGGCCGGGTGAATCGCCAGACCAGCAAGAAGGTGACCAGGGTCGAGATCGAAAGAACGGCCAGTGTGACGATCAATGGCTGAGCTGCACGCCGTGCCGCTTCACTCCGGTCATTCCTGAGAATCACCATCACGTACCATCGGCCTTTACTTGTTTCGATCGGTACGACATGAGCCTCGTCGTCGGCATTCTTGTTTGCCGCTGATTTTCGATTCGGAAATCGGGCGAGGTCATCGCCAAGACGGCCTCCCTCCATTAGCGGCGGAAGGTCGGTAAGCTCGGAGAGGCGGCGATAGACGACCTCGCCTCCGTCGCCGGTCGTTGGCAAATAATCCTCATTAAGACTGTCTGAGATCCGCCATTCGTTATCGATGATGATGATGTCTTTGATCCGGGCACGGCATTGGTCATCCAACCAGCGCTGGCCGGGCTGATCTACCAGGTCCTTTACACGGTCCTCGCCTGTAAGGGTATAAGCCCCAAGGGCAAAGCCCGATACGATAGCACGTGCCTGCTCGTCGCGCAGCTCATTGTTCTCTTCCTGCGAAACCAGGTTCAGATAATACTGGACGCCGATCGTGCCGATAAGCATCAGCGCAAGTATCAGCAGCAGCCGCCCGCGAAATGTATTTAGGAAGTTCATCCGTCCAATGAGGCTAAACAGTTGCTTAAAATCCGCTTGCGCTTACGAAATCTGAATGATATATTGAGGTTTAGCGAATTCGCAAAGTTCCGCAATGTTAACACGTTCTGACCCGCGGAACTCTGAACCACTCTCTTCAATCAAAAAATCAAGCCCTGCGAGCTGAGGTAAACCATGAAGTCAATGTGTCCCAAAATGCGTCTTGTGCGGTTCTGTGTTTTAGCGGCGTTCGTTATCTCGGCGATCACGACCGGGATCGACGCTCAGACCCGCAGATCGTCCACTTCCGCAAAACCCGCGGCTAAAAAGACGACGCAATCAAAGGATGCTAAGAAGTCCGCTTCAACTGCCTCAAAGAAGACCGCAACCACTAAGAGCAAAACAACAACTTCCAAGAAAGCCGCGACCGCAAAGTCCAACGCAGCTTCGAAATCGAAAACCTCCAACAACAAGAGCACTGCTCAAAAGAGATCGGCGGCACCCGCGAATAAGAAAATGACCGCGGCAGAGCGGCGAAAGGAAGCTGCCCGAAAGAAAGCTGAAGAAGCCCGACGGCAAGCTGCCCTGGCCGAACAACGCCGCCGAGAACAGGCTGCCCGTGAAGCGCGTGCCCGCAAGATCGCATTCGAACGCGGACTCCGGACCGAGACGGCTGCTAATATCCTCGCTGACAAGACCGAAGGCGAGGACCTCGAAATAAGACAGACAGCGGTCAATGCTCTCGGTGAACGTGCCGGAACGGTCGTCGTAATGGAGGCGAAGACCGGGCGGGTCCTGACCATGGTCAATCAGGAATGGGCGATCAAACAAGGCTTCAAACCTTGCTCTACGATCAAGCTTGTTACTGGTGTGGCCGGTATAAACGAGAAATTGATCGACGGCGACGGAAACATTACTGGCAATTCCATGCAAATGAACCTCGACGATGCTCTGGCTCGATCGAACAATGCATATTTTCAACGTGTCGGGGCAAATCTGGGCAGCGAGAAAATGATCGACTATGCCAAGCGTTTGGGCCTCGGACAAAAGACCGGCATCAACGCCGAGGGCGAGACTGCCGGCAAACTGCCTTATGGCAACAACAATCCAAGGATATATTCGCACGCGGACGACTTTGAAGTGACTCCGCTGCAATTGGCGGTCATGGTCACGGCGATCGCGAACGGCGGAAAGCGCGTGATTCCACAATTTCAACGAACACGCACCGAACGTGCCGCTTTCAAATCAACCTACCGCGCCACTGTAAACCTGCCCGACCAGAGTATCGCGGGTGTTTTGCCGGGCATGATCGGGGCGGCCGAGTACGGAACGGCCCGCCGCGGCGTAGACGCATCGATGGGGGTGGCAGGCAAAACGGGTTCGTGCATCGGACGAGGTTCGTGGGTCGGACTATTCGCCTCGGTCGCTCCGGTCGAAGATCCGAAATACGCCGTTGTGGTGATAACCCGCGGTGAAGGCGAACGGGGCCGAAACGCCGCGGCGATCGCAGGGCAGATCTACCGGGCGCTTAGCGGCAATATAAAACGCGATGCTGAAAAAAGCCTTGCTTTGAAACAGATCCGTTCAAAACAGCCCGTCGGTACGGACGTTGCTGCGGTTGACGACGAAGACGAAGACGATGTTGTTCTGGTCGAAAGCTCGGAAAGCAGGAACAGTATTGCCAATTCAGCTCCTCGAACACCCGCGGTGCAAGCGCCGGCCCAGAAAAAGATCGTTACCAGGACATCTCAGTCAAAGCCAGTTTTTCCTCCGGTGGTCATTCAATACAGCAAGGACAAGGGCAAATCCGATACCGTGAACAAAGGTGACAGATCGAGGCCCAGGGTCGTAAAGAACAAATAGCGATCAGGTTAAAGCTTCCAAACTCAACATTAACGTGAGCACGCCGGGCAACCGCCATTGAGAGCACGCATTTCGGCCTCGCGAATGTTGCGTTTTCGCTTGACACAGGTGCGTTTATTGCGTGATTATTTAGCTTTCCGAATTTGAGCGGATCGAGTCGTTTGCGGCGCTCGTTGACCCGCCCTCGTCATTTATTATTTGCAACTTTTTGAATTTGCTCTACATCCGAAAAGCACGCGAAACCAAGTGCGAGAACGCACTGGGCGTCGCTGAAAAGATATCTCGGTTCGATTACAGGTTGGAGGAAGTATTTTAATGAAATCGTTTATCAGATTTGCTGGAATGGCAGCGCTCCTGGCAGCGTTCGTAGCGATCGGTTCGACCGTCGGCTACGCACAGAATTGCGAGGACTACGATGGCAATGCGGCTCTTGACGCCAAGATTCGCGAAAGCTATCCAAAAGATGCGACTCTCAAGGTCGCTGTCGAATCGGGCAAGCAGTATCTTGAAAAATATGGCTCGTGCGAGGTTTTTAAGGATTTCAGCGACTGGCTGAAAGTTCAGGTGCCGAAGTGGGAAGAGCGCGTCAAATTCCTCGAAGCTGCGGCATGGCTAAAGGAGCGTTTTGCCCGTTTTGATAACAGTGTCAAGAGTCAGAACTACGATGATGCTTTTGCTGCCGGCGGCGAGATAATCGCAAAATATCCGGTAGGGCAGACCGATAAGCTCACCGGCTTTAACAGTATCGACCAGGCCGTGACGCTTGGCTTGATCGGGCTTCCGGCCTCTTACAGCAAGAATTTCAAGAACAACGATCAATCGCTGAAATACGCAAATATCGCTATCGCCGAACTCAAAGCAGGTGGAAAGGCGACCAAGCAGGATAAAGACAAGAACGATGTGTTTGGCATCTTCCAGTTCGAACGCTCGCGTCAGGATGCGATCAGCGAATTGACCTACACGATCGGTTTCATCAAATACTGGGACAAGGGTGACAAAAAGGGCGGACTTGCAAGCTTTTACGAAGCGTCTCAGCTGCCCGGATCGTTCAAGTCGCAGCCGGCGCTTTATGCGACGATCGGCGAATATTATCGGGACGAAGCCCTGAAGATCACCGAAGATATCCGCAAGATGATCAAAGATCTTGAGGCCGCAACGACCGACGAAGAGAAGCTTCGCATCGATGGCCTTATCAAAGGCAAAGAAGCCTTGTTCAACGGATATGCCGAACGTGCTATGGATGCATACGGCCGTGCACATTCGCTTTCGCAATCAACAACACCCGATCAGAAAAAATACAAAGACGCTTTGTACACTACGATCAGCGGCCTTTACGAACTCCGTTTTCAAAAGAAAGACGGCGTGAACACCTGGCTGTCGTCGGCGGTCGCAAAGCCGATGCCCAACCCGACGACTGAGGTCGAACCGATCAAGGACCCTGAACCGACGACCACGACCACAACAACCTCCACAACCGGTGCGTCGGCTGTCTCGCGGCCCTAGTTGATTTGTTCGGCTGTTCGAACCGACAGCAAGACCGATAAACGTCCGGGCGCTCTATACTGAGCGTCCGGCTTTCTTTTTTCAGGCATTCTGCATAAACTTGTGTATTGTGCCGAATGAAGCTGGCGAAACTCGAAAATCTGATCGGCCACCGTTTCTCAAAGCCCGAACTGCTTGAACGAGCGGTCACGCATCGTTCGTGGGCACACGAGAATATGGATGGGGCGACCGAGGCCGAGCTTCGCGAACTGGATAATGAGACGTTCGAGTTCGTTGGCGATTCGGTACTGGGCCTGGCGATCGCCGAGGAATTGTTTTTGCGGCATCCAAAGCTCGGTGAAGGTGATCTGACGCTGATGAAGCATCGGCTGGTCAGTACGTCCTCGCTGGCCGACACGGCCGACCGAATGAAGCTTGGCGATTTCATTCGCTTTGGTAAAGGCGAAGAACGCACCGGCGGACGTGCCAAACGAGCACTGCTGGCAAATACGCTCGAAGCGGTCATCGCAGCCGTTTTCTTCGACGCCGGATACGTCACTGCCAGGGCGTTTGTTGTCAGGATCTTCGCCGACGCGTTCCGGAAGTCAACGCCCGAGGCTTCGCTCGATTACAAGACATTGCTTCAAGAAACGCTTCAGGCAGCCAAACTCGCGGCGCCAACGTATTCACTATTGCGGAGCGAGGGGCCGCCGCACGAAAGGACGTTTTTCGTTGAGGCGATCTGGGAAGGCGGCCGAACCGAGGGAACCGGGCGGTCAAGAAAACTTGCCGAGATGATGGCCGCGAGTGCGGCCCTTGCCAAGATCGAAGAAAAAGGCGGCTTGGCGTGAGCTTAAGTTTCAAGAAATTTGACTATGACAGATGATCCAACTGAAACAGCCGTAAAGGACGCACCGGAAAAAAAACCGACCGGCCCGCCAAAATCGATCTTCCGCGAGTACCTCGAATCGTTCGCAGTGACCCTGGTCATGGCGATCTTCGGCATGACGTTCATACTGCAGGCGGTTACCGTACCGACCGGTTCGATGCAGAACACGATACTGGTCGGCGATTATCTGCTTGTAAACAAGTTCATCTTCAATCCCGGGGGAAATCCGCTTCCGTTCCTTCCGATGCGAGAGATCGAACGCGGCGACATCATCGTTTTCAAATATCCCGGCAACAGCGTTAATCCGAGGTCTGACCGCGAACGCGGGCTCGTTAAATATCAGATCAACTACGTAAAGCGCGTCATCGGGCTTCCGGGCGAAACGGTCGAGTTCAGGAACAACCAGGTGTTCGTCAATGGAAATCTGCTTCCCGAAACGCGAGTGATCGGTGATGCAAGCGACGACATCTCCGCACTTGAGACGCACGAATTCGAGCCGGCGAATCCCGATGCGAAATGGACGGTGTTCTATTCAGAGGACACGATGCGTCCGGTAATGGAGGGGCGATCGATAACGCGCAGCGGATACAATTTCGGCGTTCAGGGCAAACCGATGGTCGTGCCGCCGAATAGCTTTTTCGTGATGGGCGATAGCCGCGATCGCAGCGACGATGGGCGAGGCTGGGGGTTTGTACCTCGTGAACTCGTCATTGGCCGTGCGATGTTCGTTTATTGGTCTTGTGACCGCGGAGCGTCTAACGGTAGTATGATCGGCTGCATCACACATCCGCGTCTAAGCCGAATAGGCAAGTTCGTTAAATGACCGCCGACCTGATGTCCGATGAAGTTCGTGCATTGCCCCCGGACATCGAAAGTTAGGGATCGGGATCGATCTGATGTAAACCCGGCACATTTGTTGTGATGAAATTCAACTATAGCGAAGAAGTGTCGGGCGCGATCCATTTCGGACGCCCGCTCGTCGCGCTCGAATCGACCGTGATCGCACATGGCCTGCCTTACCCGCAGAATATCGAGACCGCATATAAGCTCGAAAGGATCGTCCGTGATAATGGCGCGGTCCCGGCAACGATCGCTATTTTCGACGGCGAGATATGTGTCGGCCTGAATGAAGATCAGATCGCTAAATTGGTCACAGAAAAAGAGATCAGAAAGATCTCGCGACGCGATCTGCCGATAGCGGTTGCTCGACAGCTCAACTGTGCGACCACCGTATCGACCACGGCGTTTATTGCCCGCGAAGCTGGGATCAGCGTATTTGCCACCGGCGGTATCGGCGGTGTGCATCGGGGCGATGCGGCGGATGTCTCGGCCGATCTGCCCGAACTAGCTCAGACACCTATCATAGTCGTCTGCTCGGGTGCAAAGATCGTGCTCGATCTGCCGGCGACGCGCGAATGGCTGGAGACCTACGGTGTGACGATATTGGGCTGGAATTGCGATATGATGCCCGCGTTCTATACAGTTTCAAGCGGCCTGCAGGTCGATGACCGGATCGAGACTGCCAAGGACGCTGCCAGAATAGCGGCTGCCCGTGACGGCCTCGGGCTCAAAGGTGCTGTGATCGTTACGGTCCCGGTTCCGGACGAGTTTGCGGTCGAGTCAGCCGACGTCGAACGGATCTTGGCCGAATCGATGGCGGCCGCAGACGAACTCGGGATCAAGGGCAAGGACGTAACGCCGTTTCTGCTTTCTGAAATGTCCGCCCGGAGCAATGGCCAGACGCTTCTGGCTAACATCGCCCTGCTTGAGAACAATGCCCGCATCGCGGCCCGTATCGCGTGCGCGATTTAGCGGTCCCTGCTACTTCGCTTTCCGTTCCAGCTTTTCACGCAGAGATTCGAGACGCTTTTTGGCCTCTTCGGCTTCGGGCGATCCCGCATATTTGGACACGATCTCTTTCCATGAATGACCATCGTAATGGAAGAGCACCGTCGATGAATTGAAGACGAATGTGACGCCAAGGCGCCGGTAGCGATCGAGTCCGACGTAATTAAGATAATAGCTGTGAAGCGGTGCCGCGGAGGCAGCCATCTCGCGGCGGTCCAGACGCGTTGTCGCCTCGCGGGTCAATCTTCCTGCCGTGTCCTCGAGTATATCGCCGAATAACAGCAGGATCGCGGGACGGAACCTCGATGCGGGATACATCTGAAAGAAATGGGTTGCGGCCTCGACCTGTTCGAATCCGCGCGACGCCTGCACAAGCCGCGCGAGGCGTTCTTCATCGTCCGGGCGAAACGATCCGAATACGGCATCTGCCTGCACCCATCCTGAATTCGTCGGCGGAGCCGAAACCCTGTAGAACCTGACTCCGTCGGCCTCGGCGACAGACATGATCTTCACCGTGCGTCCGCGACGCATTCGCTGGATAGCATTGCCAAAGAGGCTCGGCTTATCGCGAAGAACCGAAAGGGTCTCATCGATCACGACCGCATTTTTTCCGATCTCGGGAGCACGAACAGCGGTTGTTCGCTGCGGGCGGGCGGCGGACGCACCGCGACGCTGGGCCTCGGCTGCGGTGGAAGCCAGCAGCAGGATAATAAGCAGGAAAGATACTTTCATATCGATCTAGCCAAGTGCTTTCTTTATTCTTTCGGATGCTCCGCTGTGATGGAAATGACAGATCGCTATAGCGAGGGCATCGGCGGCATCGTGCGGCTCCGGAACCGATCGCAGGCCCAGCAGCACCTTTACCATCTCGCCGACCTGGTGTTTTTCGGCATTTCCATAGCCGACAACCGTCTGCTTTATCAATCGCGGTGCATATTCGGCGATCGTCAGCCCACGCTGTTCGCCAAGGAGGAGTACCACACCTCTGACCTGACCAAGCTTCATCGCAACATTCACATTTACCGCATAGAACGCGTCCTCGATCGAAAGAACGTCGGGCTTGTAGCGTCCGATCACCTCATCGACACCGGCAAATATGTTAGATAGACGCTTAGCGAACGCATCACGCCGGTTCGAACGGACGGTGCCGTGGCCGACCGCCGAGTATTTTGACCCCTTTCCCTCCACAACGCCCCAACCGAGCGTTTCGCTTCCGGGATCGATGCCTAAAACACGCATTTATTAAATATTCGCCTGGTGAATTTAGAAAAGATAACCGATGTCGGGGCCGATGACAAGCCGATCTCGGCGGGCGACACCAAATTTGTAAATCGACCCGATAAACATTATCATTTTGTAGCAAACGATCGCAGAATCAACAGATAATGAACGCCCAGACCGAGTTAAACAAGCCGCTCGAATCAGTCCGGATACTGCTTTCAGAGATAATCGACTACGCGGGATTGTTTCCGCCTTCGCAGGTGTCGATGCAGGAAGCCGTTCTGAATTATGCCACGTACCGTAACAGCAACTACGGCTGGATGCTCGGACGATTCATTATTCCGGTCGCAAGATTGGACGAATTCATCGAGTTTGCCGAGGAATTCATCTCGCGTGACGGCAGCGATGATTGGCGGCTGAGCGTACTTGCGGGCGAGGACATTGCCGCGACGATGCGGAAGATAAACGAATTTGGCCGGCTTCACCCAAAGGGTGTAGTTATCGATGCGCTCGAGGTCAAAGCCAACACGCTTTCGAAACTGGACAACACGCTGACCGCATTGCCACCCGAGATCAACGGATACTTTGAGATCTCGATGGGCGATGAGTTTGTCGATCTGGTAACGGCGCTCGCGATGAGCGGACAGCGTGCAAAGATCAGGACGGGCGGTGTTACCACCGAAGATTTTCCGCCGTCGCGCGAGATCGTCAGGTTTGTCCGTACCTGCATGGCGGCTAATCTCCCGTTCAAGGCTACGGCGGGCCTTCATCATCCGCTTCGATGCTTCAAACCGCTCACCTATGCACCGGACGCGCCGCAAGGCACGATGCACGGTTTTCTTAACACACTGCTGATGACGGCATTTGCGCGCGAGAGTTTTCGCCCGTCGCTGCTGGAAGAGCTGATGGAAGAAGAGTTTGAAGAGGTGTTTTCATTTTCGCCGGCAGGTGTCGCATGGCGCAGCGAACACTTTCTTACCAACGCCCATCTCGCCCTATTGCGAACGCGCGGTATGCACTCCTTCGGCTCGTGCTCGTTCGACGAACCGGTCGAAGACCTCCGAGCGATGGGATTGCTCTAAAGGCGGAAACCCGCTTGTATTGCACGGGTGTCGTTCAGAAGATCGAACGGATAAAGTAAATGACCCGAGATTTAACGCAGCACCCTCCCTACCGGTCGGGTTTCCGCCTGAATCGGGAGCTAGCATACAAGGGCGGAAACCCGCGCGGTAGCAAGGGTGTAGAATGACAAAACGATGCACGAGATAAACGAAACCCACGACCCGAACCTCAAAAGCTGGGTCGAATCCGCCAACGATCCGAATACGGATTTCCCGATACAGAATTTGCCGTTTTGCATGTATTCGAGTGATGGCTTTCCACCTCAGCCCGGCGTTATTATTGGTGACTATGTCGCAAGCTTAGATATTCTCCGCGAAGAAGTATTTCAGTCTGGCTATTTTAACTATTTTCCTGGCGGACCAATTGATTTAGCCGCCATTGACCTAACGAAGACTGAACAATTGCGTAGCGAGCTTTCCGAGATCTTCCGGGACGATTTTGTTTTTGCTGAGCGCGAAATAATTCAACAAACGATGCATCTGATTTCGGACGTGACTTTTATTTCCGGCTTTCAGATCGGCGACTACACCGATTTCTACTGCTCGATCTATCATGCGACGAATGTGGGGTCGATGTTTCGGCCGGACAATCCTTTGCTGCCGAATTATAAATATGTGCCGATCGGGTATCACGGGCGGGCTTCGTCGATCGTGATCTCGGGGACGGACATCAAGCGGCCGCACGGGCAGAACCGCAGCGACGCCGAAGCTCCGCCAAAGTTTATTCCGTCGAAGAGTTTGGACTACGAGATGGAGCTGGGCTTTTTTGTCGGGCAGGGAAACGAACTCGGCACGTCGATACCGATCTCAGAGGCCGAGCAGCACATTTTCGGCGTGTGCCTCGTAAATGATTGGTCCGCACGCGACATACAGGCGTGGGAATATCAGCCGCTCGGGCCGTTTCTGGCAAAGAATTTTGCTACGACAATATCGCCGTATGTCGTCACTATGGAAGCTCTCGCACCGTTTCGCACGCCTGCTTTCGAACGCGATGCCGACGATCCGCAGCCGCTCGAATACCTGAACAGCGTGCAGAACCAAAAATTCGGCGGCCTCGACATCAATCTTGAGGTCTACATACAAACCGAAAAAATGCGGAGCGAAAAGATCGAGCCGCACATGCTCTCGCGTTCGAATACAAAAGACCTTTACTGGACCATCGGCCAAATGCTGACGCACCACGCGTCGAACGGCTGCAACCTGCAAACGGGCGATCTGATGGCCACCGGCACCGTCAGTGGTAAAGAAAAGTCGGAACGCGGCTGCATGCTGGAACTGACCTGGCGGGGCACCGAGCCGGTCGAACTCCCGTCCGGTGAAACCCGCCGCTTCCTCGAAGACGGCGATGAGGTCATCATGCGCGGCTACTGTGAACGCGAAGGCTTTCGCCGCATCGGCCTCGGCGAATGCCGCGGACGCATCTTGCCTGCTGACTAGAGGTTTTGCCACGAATTACACGATTTGCTTGTTTCGATCCCATAAAGCACGAATATTGGCATTCGATCTGACGGCAAGACGACTCGATTTGTGTTATTCATGGTTACCTACCTCGTTTCTATTTAATTCGTAGCTTAATTCTCCGTCTGATAGAATCTCCGTGTGAAACCCGCACTAGCTTTTTCAAAGACAACCGTTCGCCGCATTACCTCAGGTGTTGAACATGAAAAGTCCGACGATGTGCTTGCCGTCGAGGAACCGCTTGAGATACGGCTCGGATTTGCGGACGGAACGCACAGGGCTGTATCGATCACGATGCGGACGCCGGGCGAGGACGGTGAACTTGCTGTCGGTTTTCTTTTTACCGAGGGGATCATCAGGTCGGCGGACCAGGTTAGGCAGATCCGGCATTGCGGGCTCAAGATCGGAAAGATGAAGGGAACGGTCGACCGGGTCGCGGCCTTGAATTCGAACACGATCAGGGTCGATCTGGCTGAAGGCGTCGAACTTGATCTCAAGAAGCTCGAACGCCATTTCTACACCACCTCAAGCTGCGGCGTCTGCGGCAAATCTTCGATCGAAGCACTTCAGGCCCATGCGAAACCGATAGCGGATCCGGGCTTTCGGGTAGCGTCAGATATTATCCATGGCATGCCGAAGCAGCTTCGCGATGTTCAAGATGTCTTTGAACGCACCGGCGGCTTGCACGCATCGGCTTTGTTCAACGCAGATGGGTCGCTCGACATCGTCCGCGAAGACGTCGGCCGGCACAACGCTCTCGACAAGGTGATCGGGGCGAAGTTTTTAGAAAGCCAACTGCCGCTGTCTGACAAGGTCTTGCTCGTAAGCGGCCGGGCGAGTTTCGAGCTGGTGCAGAAAGCCTTGATGGCCGGCATTCCGATCCTCGCCGCCGTCGGCGCGCCTTCGAGCCTTGCGGTCGAATTAGCCGACGAATTTGGAATGACGCTGGTCGGTTTTGTCCGCGACGGACGTTTTAATATTTATTGCGGCGAGCAGAGAATCGCGACAAAATCATGACCGAGAGTGAAAACTCGCGTGCTTGACCATGGCTAAACACCAAGACGACGCCCCATTGAAGATCACACCGCCGCCCGAGGTCTCGGCGGGCATTCATGCAGTGACCAATGCCTTGAAGCATCTTTACGGAAAAATGGGGATCGTCCGCGGCACTCGCGGCATGCTGAGCCTAAATCAGAAAGGCGGCATCGATTGCCAGTCGTGCGCGTGGCCCGACCCCGAACACCGCACTATAAACGAATTCTGTGAGAATGGCGCAAAAGCACTCTCCGATGAAGCAACGACGGCGAAGATCGGGCGGGAATTCTTTGCCGAGCATTCGGTCGATGAACTTGCGGCCAAAAGCGACTTTTGGCTGAACAAACAGGGCCGCATCACGGAGCCGCTTATTTTACGGCAGGGCTCCACGCACTATGAACCGGTCGCTTGGGACGAGGCGATCGGCCTGATCGCGGAAAAACTCAACTCGCTTGCCTCGCCCGACGAAGCGATCTTTTACACTTCGGGCCGAACATCAAATGAGGCCGCGTTCCTGTATCAGCTTTTCGTGCGGATGTTCGGCACGAACAACCTTCCGGATTGCTCGAACATGTGCCATGAATCGACTAGCGTTGCCCTGGCCGAATCGATCGGATTGGGCAAGGCGACCATCCGATTGGAGGATTTCGAAGCAACCGATCTCGTGATAGTGATCGGCCAGAATCCGGGCACGAACGCGCCGCGAATGCTCGCGTCACTGGCGGCGGCAAAGCGATCAGGTGCGAAGATGATCGCGATCAACCCGCTGCCTGAGGTCGGGCTGACGAGTTTCGTCGACCCCAACCCGCAGCACGGCAACCCGCTTGGCATTCTCGGCCTTAAGCCGGCAAGGCTGGCCGATCTGCATCTGCCCGTCCGCATCGGCGGCGATATGGCAGTTTTGAAAGGCTTGATGAAAGCAATGCTCGAACGTGAGCGTACCGAGCCCGGCACGGTATTTGACCACGGCTTTATCGAGTCGAAGACCACCGGATACGGCGAGTTGCTTCGATGTATCGAAGCAACGGAATGGGATGAGATCGTTTCAGCCTCGGGGCTCACGCGTGAACAGATCGATGAGGCCGCCGGGATGATAATTGCAGCGGGCTCGTTCATCACTTGCTGGGCGATGGGTGTGACGCAGCATACGGCCGCCGTTGCGACGATACAGGACATCGTAAATCTGCATCTGCTTCGCGGTTCGATCGGACGTCCGGGCGCGGGCCTGTGTCCGGTCCGGGGGCACTCGAACGTCCAGGGCGATCGGACGATGGGCATCTGGGAAAAAATGCATCCGGTATTTCGCGAAAACCTCGAACGGGAATTCGACTTCAAAACTCCGCCTGCCGACGGCCTCAATACGGTCGAGAGCATCGCCGCGATGCGTGATGGCCGTGCGAAGGTCTTTTTCGCGATGGGCGGGAATTTCGCCGCCGCTTCCCCGGATACCGACGCTGTTTCCGACGCATTGCGAAACTGTGACCTGACCGTACAGGTGATCACAAAGCTGAATCGAACCGCCCTGACACCGGGCCGGACGTCGATCATACTGCCATGTCTCGGCCGATCGGAGATCGATCGTCAGGCAAGCGGCGAACAGTTCGTCTCGACAGAAAGTACGATGCTTAATGTTCAAATGTCGAAGGGCATCTTCGAGCCGGCGAGCGAACATCTCCGCAGCGAGACGTGGATCGTATGTCAGCTGGCGCAAGCTACGCTCGGCGATAAGGGCACGGCCGACTGGCAGGCGTTTGCCGACGACTACGACGAGGTCCGCGAAGCGATCGCACGCGTTGTTCCTGGTTTTAGGGATTACAACCAGCGTATTCGGAAACCGGGCGGTTTCTATCTGCCGAACCCGCCGCGTGACGGTGATTTTCCGACCGCGTCCGGCAAAGCAATGTTCACCTCTAATTTGCTCGAAAAGATCGACGTCCCGCCGGGCCGAATGCTGATGACAACGATCCGTTCGCACGACCAGTTCAACACGACGATCTACGGGCTCGATGACCGTTACCGCGGCATTGACGGCGGGCGCCGCGTGATCTTTATGAACGAGAACGACATCGAAGAACAAGGCCTCACGGCCGGGGAGAAGGTCGATATAACAAGCCACTGGGACGATGCCGATAGGCATGCAGACGGCTTTTCGGTGGTGCCGTATTTGATCCCCAAGGGATGTACGGCGGCCTATTTTCCCGAGGCTAATCCGCTGGTTCCGCTCGGCAGCGTGGCCCGCCGCAGCTTTACCCCGACGTCGAAATGCATCGTTGTCTCGGTCGCAAAGAGCGGCGATGCTTAGACACCATTTTTCTGGGCGTTCGCCTCATCTGAATCTGTTGTGGCAAAATAGAGGAAATGGATCTGATCCTGGATAAGTTTCACGAAGAGTGCGGAATTTTCGGCATTTTCGGCCATCCCGAAGCGTCGACGTTGACCCAGCTCGGGCTTTTCGCCGTCCAGCATCGCGGGCAGGAAGCTTGCGGCATCGTTTCCAGCGACGGCGAGGATCTGCACCAGTACCGTTCGCAGGGCCTGATCGCAGATGTGCTTACCGAAGAGGTTTTGAAGAAGTTGGTCGGTTCGGCTGCGATCGGCCACACCCGTTATTCGACGGCCGGCCGCAACACGATCAAAGAGGTCCAGCCGTTCTCGGTAACCTGCCAACACGGACAGATCGCCGTTTGCCACAACGGTAATCTCCCTTTTGCCGAAGCTCGCCGCCGTGAGCTTGAGCAAAGCGGCGCGATCTTCTCCTCGACGTCCGATACCGAGACGATCCTCCACGGCATCGCCCGAACGCCGGCCGTCAATGCGATCGAGGCGGTCAAAAAGGTCCTTGCCGATACAGAAGGTGCATTTTCGCTGCTTTTTCTTACACCCGGAGCTCTTGTTGCGGTTCGCGACCCGCGCGGTTTTAGGCCGCTTGTGCTCGGCAAACTAAAGGACGCGTGGTGCGTCGCGTCGGAAACCTGTGCCTTTGACCTTATCGATGCTGAATATATCCGCGAGGTCGAACCAGGTGAAATGCTCATCATCGACGGAAACGGGCTGCATTCATCTAAGCCTTTCGCAGAAAAACCGCGCTCGGTCTGCACGTTCGAGCACGTCTATTTTTCGCGGCCCGATTCGATCATTTTCGGCCGCTCGGTCAATGAATCGCGTCACAAGATGGGTCGCCAGCTTGCCATCGAACGACCGGTCGACGCAGACCTCGTCGTGCCCGTTCCCGATTCGGGCGTCGCGGCAGCGATCGGGTATGCTGCCGAGTCGGGGATAAATTACCGGCAGGCGATCATTCGCAATCATTACGTCGGCCGGACATTTATCGAACCGTCGCAATCGATCCGATCCTTCGGCGTCCGGCTCAAACTCAATCCGATAAAGGATCTGATCAACGGCCGCCGAGTCGTCCTCGTTGATGATTCGATCGTCCGCGGAACAACATCGAAGAAGATCGTTCAGATGGTCCGCGAGTCGGGTGCCGCCGAGGTACACATGCGCATTTCATGCCCTCCGACGATCTCACCGTGCTACTACGGGGTCGATACGCCCAGCCAGGGCGAGTTGATCGCTGCCCAAATGTCCGTCGAAGAAGTTCGCGAATATATCGGTGCCGATACGCTGGGATATCTCTCGCATGAGGGAATGTTGGCCGCGATCGGGCTTGCGCAAACCGGTTCGTGTACCGCATGCTGGACAGGCAAATACCCGACGCTCATCGCTAACAGCCACGCCGCGTGATCGCACTCACAACTGCCAGGTAACGAGGTCTTTCCGTTGACATCAACGATCGAGAGGAATAGGCTGTTAGCAAGCAACAGTTGCTGTTCACCTTTCCCCGGGCCGTATTTATTGCGACCGTTTACCTGCATTATTTGACCCTACAAGAAGGAGGTTGTCGTGAAAGAACATTTTAAAACAATAATATTTTTGCTCGGCGTAGTTTCGATCGTGTCGGTCGCCGGCCATTCCGCCTTCGCACAAATGAGCGATAAGGAAAAAGCAAGCCAGGTCAAGAAGGCCAGCCAAACCGCGAGGTCGGCATCGAAAACGCTTGATGAACTAATGAGAATCCCAGCAAATTCTATCCCGGAAGCATTGCTAAAGGATGCAAAGGCGATCGCTATTTTTCCCGGGGTCGTGAAGGCGGCTTTTGGCATTGGCGGCAGCGGAGGCCAGGGCCTAATATCGAGGCGGCTCCAAAGTGGATGGAGCGCTCCGACAGCGTTCAAAATTGCCAGCGGCAGCGTTGGGTTCCAGATCGGTGCTTCGCAAACCGACTTCGTGATGCTGTTCATGACAGAAAACAGCCTCAAGAATCTACTGGAGGACCGCTTCGAGATCGGAGGCGAGGCATCGGCCGCGGCGGGTCCGGTAGGCCGAACGGCCAAGGCATCGACCGATGCCCAACTCAAGGCTCAGATACTATCTTATTCTCGAAGCAAGGGTCTTTTTGCCGGCATCTCGCTTACGGGCGGAGTCATCAGCCCTGATAACGACCGAAATATGGCTTTATACGGTTATCCGGCGAAGGAGCTGTTGACCGGCATCAACAAAGTGCCGCTGGCTTCGATACCGGCAGCGACTAGAGGTCTTCAGCAGACGATCACTCGCCACGCGAAGTGATCCGATCCGAAAGTCCCCGTGCTCGCCGTATTGATAACGGCGAACCGGGGGCTTCCAATTTTCATCTTAATCTCGTACACTGGCACTCCGCCAAGGGCGTTCGTCATGAACGAATGATCCTGAAATGGGGGCGACAGGCTTCGACAGGGGCTTGTATAGATCTTTGAATGCACGTCGGGCTTGCTTGTTAGCTCGTTAAAAAAACACGCAAAACACAAATGCTAATCAAGAATTAGCTCTTGCTGCCTAATTAACTTTAGCTACAGCAATGTCTTACCGGAAGTCAGCCTGATGCGACCGGCCAAGGTATAACTCAGTTCGGGCTCGGGCGCGTCCTCCACCTGCGGACGCGGCTTAAAGTTAGCCGGGTTAGCTTTCGAAGAGGTCTTGTCGGTTCATCTGCTCTTCGAAGGCGAACTTAAAGTGAATCGACTAAACGTGTAGATTTCACTGGTCGCAACCTTTGGATGCGGGTTCGATTCCCGCCGCCTCCACCATTTCTTATCAGCAGCTTTTCAAATTCCGTCAAAACTCGGTTGTTCGGCTATAATCGACGCCTATGGGCGTCATGCGTCAGCTGCCGATAGCCGGCTCGATCGGACTTGTGGTGACCGTGCTTGCGATCGCCACGGCGGTTACGGACGCAGCTGCGCAGTTCGATCGCAGCTATTTTCTGAAACACCTGAGAGAGAAAGCGGCGTTCGCGCCCGAAGACCTGGCCGCTCTCGAGGCGGGACAGACCGTCGTCAAGACCATCAAGACCGGCGATAAACAAGAGACCGCAGTGGTCGGCGTCGTAAAGACCACAATTGACGGGAGTGTCCCATTAGATCGATTCAGAGCGAGTTTTTCACAGAAACGCAGCGACGAGATCGGTCCCGGAGCGAAATTCAGCTCGCCGCCGATCAACGATGACCTGCGATCACTCGAACTTGAAGAAAAGGACATAGAGGAATTAGAGAGATGCTTCGTCGGCAACTGCGATCTGAACATGACCGAGAAGATGATCGTTCGGATCAACGCGTCGGTCGATGGATCGGCGGTGGATCGCAGCCAGAAAATGAGCGAAGCCTATCGGACGCTTTTGGCCGAGATCGCGGCGGCATACGAAGCGCGTGGGGCAGCGTCGCTTGAACCGCTCGTGAACCGGCGGAAACCGGTACCGATCGGGGAAGACCACCGATCGCTTCTGAGCAGATCGCTGTTCTTGCGCGACGCAGCGCCAAAGTTGTATTCGTTTCTCCAGAATTTCCCGAAGGGTGACGACGATGTCGAGAACGCCTTGTATTGGTCGACTGTCGAATTCGGCCTGAAACCGATGATCGCGATCTCGCACGTTGCCGCCGATGCAGAAAAAAGCGGCGGCGGAGAGCGATTCGCGATCGCAACTCGGCAAATATATGCCAGCCGCTATATCGATTCGTCTCTGACCCTTTCCTTCTTGTTTCGATTTGCAGACGACGGTAAGTCGGAGGCGTACCTCGTTTTTGCAGATCGGACGCGCTCGGATGCTTTAGGCGGCCTGCTTGGCGGAGTTGCACGCGCAGTTGCCGAACAGCAGGGCAAAGAACGCGTAAAGCAGATTTTGGAAAGGTCGCGAGATCAGCTGAAAGCAAGCCTGGCGGTCACTCCGGCTGGGCCTGAGCAGCCGCAAACCGAGGCGGCAAGCGGCACATTGACCAACCGAGCCGTGATGATCATCGCGGCCTTGGCCATCCTGGCAGTGGCGATCGCGGTTTGGCTGATGAAACGAGATCGTTTCAAACGATAGCGTTTATTTACTCTTTCTCGAGACGCTTTGTGATGGTTCAAAATCTAGCCCGGTCAGATCGTTCTCCAGGGTAATGAAACGTGTTTCGAACGCATAACCCTTGTGAGCAACGGTCGCAGTATAGCTCGAGCCGCCACGCAGTCCGCCGATCGCGTAGTATCCGAAGGCATTCGTGATCGCTGAAAACGTCTCACCATTCTCACCGACAAGTCGGACCGTGGCACCGGCGATAGAGCGTCCGTTGCTTTCGTAAACACGTCCGGAAACACTCACCCGTCCTGAGCTGGGTACCAACGAGATCGAGAAATTTGCAGACGAGACACCCGCCGGCGCGACAAATCCAGCTTCGCGGACGCGAATTCTTGCCTGAGTGGTCGTCGTTCCCGGTACCGTCCAGGCAAACGATCCGGAATTGGCGACATTTGTGGCGATCGCCGAATAGGTAGTCCCGCCGTTCGTTGAGAGTTCTATTGTGACGTTTCGGTTGAAGCCGCCCGTATTGTTCCAGGTGATATTCACATTGTTGCCGACGAGCACAAATCCGCTATTCGGCGTCACATTTGTGATCGTATCCGGCACATTGTCGGTCGTCGTATCGCGATACCAGCCGATGTCGCGCATCAGTTGTCTAGATAGATCAAGGTCGATCGGCAAACCGGGATTTATCGACGGTTCCATCAAAAGGTCAGGTGTTGCCAGGGTACTGAAATGAGAGACCGAAGACCCCGAGGCAAAGGTCGTTGGAGCGTGAAGATGAACCCTTCCGGCGGTGTCGCGGCCCGCCGTAAGGAAGTCGGACGAGATCACCACATTCGGGCCATCCCAACGCAGAGCGCCGTTGCTTATCGCAGACGCTTGCCGCTGAGCGTCGGTCATTGCGTTCCAATGCAGCCCGGTCACATTATCGTACATGAACCTCGACCAAACATCGGGTAAGCCTCCGTTCAGCGTACCGGTGCTGCCGTTTGCAAAGGTCGAGAATCCAAGCCCGTGACCCATTTCGTGCAAGACGACGACAAGCAGGTTTATTCTCAGCGATGGCGTCGAGTTATCGAGGCCGTAATACCATCGGCTGCCTGCAGCAAGGCATCCGGTATCGATCTGAGAATTGAATATCGTATTGATGTCCGGATTTGCCGACGAGAGATCAAAACCCGCCTGTTTGTTTGCAAGGGCGGCATGGTACCAGGTGCCGGTAAGTTCGGCACCGCCAAAATCACGTATCAGATAGGTTGTGCCGGCGGACCCAAGTACCGCACCGCTCGTCGAGCAGGTCTGGGGGTTCATTTGGGCGCCCACAAGGATCGGCACATTGGAATCAAGAAACGCCCCCCATATAGCACCGGCAAAATTGAATACGTTAAGCCGCTGCTGACCGCGGGTTGTTCCGCTGTTCCCGCCCTCACCGACAACAAAGGCCGGGAGTGTGTCATTAAATCCCTCGTTCACTCCGTCATTGTTGACGATGGTTATTGTCGCACTGGAGGGGGAGGCAACGACCTCGTTCAATACAGCTTCGCTTACCATTCGGCTGTAGAAAAGAAATTCATCGACGCTCATTCCATGCCGCGTCGCGATCGATTCGAGGTCTTCCTCTGGAAACGGAGTTGCGATCGGGCGTCCGGTATCAAGGTCCCGCCCGAAAAACTGATTCGCCTCGTCGATGCTTGTCACACATGCGGCAACCGGATCGCCTTTCGCATTTATTTTACCGATCACCACGTTCTGAAAACGGCCGTCGAGGTTTAGTGCGGTGCCATCGCCGGGGGTGACAAATTCTTGGAGCCCGTCGGTGGTGCGGTTGGTAAGCGAACGGATCAAAGTGCCGAGCTGCCGGTCGTCGGTACGCGACGGCTTTTCATTCATCGCAGTGTCGCCAAGCCGCTGTGCGGACGAGCGGCCGAAGTCCGACAAAAGGCAGATACACAAAGAGAGCAAGGAAACGGTCGTGAAGATGACGGCTTTTCGCATCAAGATTTCTCCGGATTTCTTTAGATGATGGCGCGGAAGGCTTGAGGTTCCGCGACGGGTAATCGGGCGGGGGATCGATCAAGGTCGCTCCCTGCAATGGGCAGGAATATTTTATCGAATCCGCAAATGTTTGGCAATACGAAAATTGAACAGTGTTTAACACTCAAGTTGGATCAAGCACCGGATGCCGGTCACAGGCCAAGCTGATCGTTCCGAGCGACCAAATTGACTTTCGGCCGCGCGGTCTCTATTCTCATTGCTTTCTGCCGGATGTGATTCAGAATGGACAAGCCGAACGAGATAAAGAGCCTGCCGATCGGTATTTTCGACTCAGGCGTGGGCGGCTTGACGGTCTACCGGGCGCTTCACGACCGGTTGCCTAACGAACACTTCGTTTATCTCGGTGACACGGCACGTGTTCCTTACGGGACGAAATCCCTGGCTACCGTCGAACGATATGCGCTTGAAAACGCTCAGTTTCTGGCAAAACGAGGGATCAAGATGCTGGTCGTTGCCTGCAACACGGCATCCGCACTCGCGTTGCCGTCGATAAGGTCGCAGATCGGGCTCGATGTGGTCGGCGTTATCGGCCCGGGCGGTCGGAAGGCGGTCGAAGTGACCATGTGTGACAGCCCGCGGATCGGTGTGGTAGCAACCGAGGCGACCGTAGCGAGCGGTGCTTACGCCGAGGCCATTCACCGTGCTTGTCCGGAAGCCGAGGTGTTCCAGACGCCATGCCCGCTATTCGTCCCGCTTGCAGAAGAGGGTTGGACGAACGAACCGGAGACCTTCTCGATCGCCGAACGGTACCTTGCGGCAATGCGCGACCTCAAGCCGGATGCCCTTGTGTTGGGATGCACGCATTATCCGATCTTGCGCGACGTGATCCAACGAACGGTCGGCGAAAATGTTACGCTTATTGATTCAGGCGAGGCGACCGCGGACGAGGTGGTGACGCTCTTGCGTGAAAAAGACCTCGCGAACCCGAACAGTGTGACCGGCAGCCGGAGATTATGCGACGACATCGACCATTTTTTTGTTACCGATGCTGCGGAACGTTTTGGCCGGGTGGCTGAGCGGTTCTTAGGAATAAGGCCCTCAATACTCGAGGCGATCGAGCTATCCGCGATCGGTAAGTAAATTCGTACGCTGCCGTAAAGCTCGAACCGGAAAATCTTGGAGACCACAGCATTCTATAAACTTAATGACCTACGAACGCACAGATAAACGCACCTACGACCAGATCAGAAACACAAAGATCACGCCGAACATTTCGCCATATGCCGAGGGTTCGGCGCTCATCGAGGTCGGCGGTACCAAGGTGATCTGCACCGCATCGGTCGAAGACCGCGTGCCGATGTTCCTTCGCAACAAGGGCCTGGGCTGGGTCACGGCTGAATACGCAATGCTTCCGCGGGCGACGAATACCCGAACCCAGCGTGAAACGCAGCGTGGCCCGTCGGGCAGGACTCAGGAGATACAACGATTGATCGGCCGAAGTTTGAGGGCGATCGTAGACACCAAGCTACTGGGCGAAAGGCAGATCTACATTGATTGTGATGTGATCCAGGCCGATGGCGGTACCAGATGCGCCTCGATAACGGGTGCATACGTGGCTCTTGCTCTCGCCTGCCGCCGATTGCTAAAACAAGGCGTGATCAAGACATCGCCGATCCTTAGCGAGGTTGCGGCAGTAAGCGTCGGGATAATCGAAGGCACGTCGATACTCGATCTTGCCTATACCGAAGATTCGGAAGCCGATGTCGACATGAACGTCGTTTGCACCGGATCAGGCAAGTTCATCGAACTGCAGGGAACTGCTGAACGCGAACCATTCTCGCGAGAGCAGATGGACGAGATGTTGATACTTGCAGAGATCGGGATAAATAAGCTGTTCGAGATCCAACGCAGCGTGCTTGCGGGCTGACCGTTCATTTATGACGAAGCATCTTTCCCGGAAGCGAGCCTGTTATCTTGCCGTTCTCCCAAACCGGCGATCCGCCGACGAAGACCGTCCGGATGCCCTCGGAGATCAGCTGGGGCTCGGTAAATGATGCACGGTCGATCACAGTTTTTGGATCGAAGAGAACAAGATCTGCGATCATTCCTTTTCTTATCAAACCGCGGTCCTTCAGGCCCAACCTTGCGGCAGGCATTGAGGTCATTTTACGGACGGCCTCTTCGAGCTGCAGCCATTTGTTCTCTCTCACAAATCGGCCAAGTACGCGTGTGAACGTTCCGGTGCCGCGCGGGTGCCGGCTTCCGATGCCGCCGTCGCTCGAGACCATCACCCATGGCGTTTGGTAAAACGCCTTTACATCAGATTCCGTCATCCCGTGGCCGACGACGCCGGCACCACCTTGCTTAACGATCTCGATATAAACGTCGACCGGTGTTTTATTTGTCATCGCGGCGATCTCAGCGAGGTTCTTGCCCTCGTATGCCGGAAACGCCCGGCAGCTTGTTATCAACACTTTGTCAGGCCCGCCGATCGCGTCGATCCCTTTCTGGACCTCGGCCCGGTCTTCGTGTTTACGGCTCGGCACAAGTACCGTGATCGTCGAAGCCCAGGCAGTATACGGATAGGCGTCAGCGGTGACGTCCTGACCGGCCTTTCGTGCTGCATTGACCAAGGCAATCGCATCGGCCGACTTGCCCCAAACGCTGCCGTTGCCCATTTTCAGATGAGAGATCTGCACCGGTAACTTCGCGTCGCGCCCGATCCGCAGTGCCTCGGCTATGGCCCGAAGGACACCTTCCTCTTCATCGCGCATATGGGTCATGTAGATGCCGCCATACTTTGCCGCAACCTTAGAAAGGGCGATCAGTTCATCGATGTTCGCTGAAAAACCTGCATCGTATTCCAACCCGCTCGAGAGTCCGAATGCCCCCTCGCGCATTGCGGAATCAAGGAGTTCGATCATTGCAGCCGTTTCGACCGGAGTCGCTTCACGCCTCAGGCCGCTTTTCATGACAAGCGTCCGTAGTGTACCGTGACCCATGAACGCCCCGACATTCACTGCAACTTTGCCTTCTATGCTTTTCAAATAATCGCCGATCCTGTCGGGCGAGCCGCCGTCGGGTCCGACCATCAATGTCGTGATCCCCTGCGAGACCTGATTGGCCGCGGTGCCCTCGCGCAAAAGGCCCGATTCGGAATGGTTGTGGATATCAATGAATCCCGGCGCAACCGCAAGCCCGCTGCCATCGATGACCCGATCGCTCTTGTTTGGCTTCAGTCGGCCGACGCCGACGATCCTTTCTCCCGAAATACGAACGTCCCCGATGATGGCCGCCCGTCCGCTGCCGTCGATTATCGTGACGTTTTGAATGAGTATCGGGCCGACCTGGGCAGGTGCCGCGATGGCCGCGATCATGACAAGGACAATAGTGAAGAATGAGGCAAAGGTTGAGTTCATATTTTAATGAATCATATTCAATAAAGCCGAATGAGTCCACCGCCATATCGGACGGCTTTTGACCTTCTGCCCTCGCGAACATAGAATGAGGTCATACTAACTATGGAGATTTCAACATTTGAGCGAGAAACAGTTTGAAGGCAAAGCGGCGATCATCACCGGCGGAACGCGCGGCATCGGGAAAGCCATCGTATTGGAACTCGCCGCACGCGGGGCTCACGTAGCTTTCAATTTTTCGAAGAGTTCGGACGAAGCCGAGAGGCTCGCGGCCGAGATCCAGCTCTTGGGCGTGAAGGCGTTTTCGGCTCAATGCGATGTTGCAAATACCGAGGCGGCTGCCGATTTTGTGAAGCAAGTTCACGCCGAATTCGGCAAGGTCGATTTTTTGGTCAATAACGCCGGCATCACGCGCGATCAGCTTATTCTGCGAATGAAAGAAGAAGATTGGGATGCCGTGATCGATACTAACCTCAAAGGAGCTTGGAATTTTTCAAAAGCCGTTCTTCGTCCGATGATGAAGAACGAGGAAGGCGGTTCGATCCTTAACATCTCGTCGATCTCGGGCGTCGTCGGCATGCTGGGCCAGTCGAACTATTCGGCCTCAAAGGCCGGAATGATCGGCCTCACCAAATCGCTCGCGAAAGAAGTGGCAAGCCGCAAGATAACGGTCAACGCACTCGCTCTCGGCTTGATCGAGACCGAAATGGCATCTGAAATGAACGCCGAATATCGCGAGAAGATACTTTCTCAAATACCGCTCGGCCGGCTCGGTAACGTCAGCGAAGTCGCTGAGATCGCTTGTTTCATGCTTTCCCCGTCGGCCCGCTACTTGACCGGCCAGGTGATCCAGCCCGACGGCGGATTGGCGATGTAAATGTCATACGAATTTCAACCCCCCGAAAATGAGCCTGAGGTCTCACCGGTCACACCGGAGGAATACCTCGCGGAACAAAAACGATCGATCCGGAAAAAAGCGTATTGGGCTCTGGGGATCGGCGGGCTAGTTGTCATCGTACACCTCGGATGGCTCCTGCTTTTTTCGATGGCCGGCATGGAACCTGACTTTTCGGTCCTTTTGCGAAGCGTGTTTTTCATACTCGGGCTTTTTGCCACGATCGCCGGTTTGTACGGCCTGTATTACGCCCGCAGCCTTTCTCTTGCTGATATCATCCCTTCCGAGAAGGCGATCGAGTTTGCTCGCCGTTCCGAAACGTCGACGGCTTATTACACGATCATTCTGATCGGCTGCATTCTGGCCGTTTTCATTGCTCAGACCGTTGCCGGGCTAGAGCAATCGGTCGCTGCTGCCGGGTTCGTAAAGCCCGATTTCGCCGAGAAAGGCGAATATTGGCGTGTGCTTACCGGCGGAGCACTTCATGGCGGACTACTTCATATTTATTTCAATTCGCAGGCGCTTTTCGGATTCGGCGGGTTGATGGAATACCTTTCGAACCGTGCGCATCTTGCTATCGTGTTTTTGCTCGCCGTTGTCGGCGGCGGGCTGCTTAGCTACGTATTCATGCCCGATGGCACTTCGGTCGGAGCCTCCGGCGGGATCATGGGATTGATCGGTTACCTCGCTATTTACGCCTATCGGCGAAAGGAGCAACTCCCGCCCGATTTTCTCAGGAGTATGCTTGTCAACGTCGGGTTCATCGCTGCCTTTGGCCTGATCGCTTACCAGCTTGTCGATAATTTTGCCCACGTCGGGGGATTTCTGGTCGGGGCGGTATATGCTTTCATTCAGGTCCCCAAAGATCTTACTGCGGATCCTCGGCGAAGCAGCACGGCACTCGACGTCGCCGGAACGGTCGCGATCGGGATCTACATCGCCGAAGCGGTGTTTGCGATCCTGCGAATAACGGACGTCGCTTGACCATGCCTCGCGTACGCGTTCATCAACATGTAAATCCACTCTCACCGTTCTATCGGCGCGAGCCTGAGCCGATCGACATCGAGACGGCATTTGCCGATCCGGATCTGCCGCTGCTGCTCGATATCGGGTGTGCCCGCGGCAGGTTTTTGCTGCGAATGGCCGAGGCTGAACCGGAATGGAACCACCTCGGCGTCGAGATCCGGCATCCGCTCGTCGACGAGGCGAACCGGTTGGCAGAAGAGGCCGGCCTTCAGAATCTGCATTATTCGTTCTGCAATGCGATGCTCTGGCTCGGACGGCTTCTCGAGGGAATTCCCGATGGCAGCCTGCAAGCCGTCACGATCCAGTTTCCCGATCCGTGGTTCAAAAAGAAACACGCCAAACGCCGGATGGTGAACAATGAAATGGTCGCGACCATTGCACGCCATCTTTCTCCCGGCGGCCGTGTTTTCATTCAGACCGATATCGAATCGCTTGCAGAAGAGATGTTTGCGCTATTTCGAGCGGACGACCGGTTCGTGGAATCGCCGATAGACCATAACCCGTTTCCTGTGAAGACCGAACGCGAAAAGGCCGTGGAAGACAAGTCACTCGCTGTCTACCGGGCATCGTGGATCCGGCTGTGAAGCTATTTCCAGTTCTTCTCTTTCTTAAAGCGCTTTACCAGCATGTCACGCCGGAGTTTCGGCAGGTGATCGATGAATAGCTTTCCGTCGCAGTGATCGGTTTCGTGCATGAACGCACGCGCGGCGTAGCCTTCCGCGTCGCGTTCGAACCACTCGCCTTTTTCATTCTGGGCACGGAGCCGGGCTTTAAGAGGGCGGACGACGACGGCCGGAACCTTGCCTACCGACAGGCAGCCCTCCTGGCCAGATTGTTCGCCTTCCGTGTGAATTATCTCAGGATTTGCGGCGATAAGTTTGATGCCGTCGCAGTCCATCACAAACAGCCGCAGGTTCAGCCCGATCTGAGGTGCGGCAAGCCCGACGCCCTCAGCGTCATACATCGTCTCGAACATATCGGAGCATAGTTCGGCTAATTCCCGGTCGAACTTTTCGACCGGCTTACCAACCTCGCCAAGGACCTTTTCCGGGTATTCGGTGATCTTTCGGACCGCCATAAGAGAGAACGCAGTAATTTACCTTAATGAGATGAATTAAAAGATCCGGTTCATCGAAACTCGCGCTTGGTCTATCTGGGAATCGTTCCCGAACGGGCTCCTCGGCGAAAATCCCGTTTTGCATTGAAACCCTTTTCATCGCGTGCAAGGCATTGCCAGCAAACATTAGATCGTTCGTTGGTCGGCGAAAGGAACGTGTTGTAATGAGTCATTTCGCGGTCACACGTACCGCAGCGGACGGCTGGCTTCTCGATGGTCTTAGGATCAATGGCGGTGATCATTTTGTTTGTCTGAATCGAATAGACTCTCAAATTAGTTTAGGGTGATTTCAATAAAATTGCCAATATGCTCCTTGATGCGTGAATCTCATCGATATCTAGTTGACCGAAAGCCGTGTGCCGTCGGCAACGCTGTTCGGCGGATGCAATATCACTCTTTCGCCTTCGGCCAGGCCGCTCGACACCTCGACGAACGCCGGCGAACGGTGGCCGATCTCGATATTTCGGAGTCGTGCTCTTGAGCCATCAATGACGAAAACGCTCCAGTGATCGCCCTGCCGAAAGAGAGCACTCGCAGGCACCCGCAATACGTCCTTGCCATCCCAAAGCACGATCTTGACATCGACGCGATAATTGTCGCCGAGGCGATCCGGGACGGATTCAAAGTCGGCGATCACGTTGACCCTTTGCTCTTCGACACCGAGCGTAGAGACCTTTGTGAACGCCTGAGGTTCGATGGTGCGAACACGAGCCTTAAGCGATCCCTCGCCGCCCCAATTCTCGATCGACACTGCCATATGAGGCTTTATCTTCGTTGCGTCTGCCGACAGCACATCGGTCACGATCTCGAGCTGCGATGGCTTGCTCACCTCGGCGATCGGAGCGCCGGCCTGGACGATCCCTTCGCTTGTGACAAAGATCCTTGTGAGAACGCCGTCAACCGGAACGTAGACGTTGTAGGCGTAGGGATAAACACCGCTATCGGGAACGCGGCTCGGATCGAGCGGCCGCGGCGGTGCCGGGTCAACCCGCGTCAGAACATAGCCCTTTGGAACGCGATCGCCCTCGTGAAGCTGAATGCGGAACATCTTGCCGGAAACCGGCGCCGTGATCGTAAACCGCTCGTGGTAGCGCGTTTTTCCCTCGGCGTCTATCGTCGACTGAAGCTCGCCGCGTGATACCGTCCCCGCTTCGACGGCCACCGCATCCGACCTGAAAATCGCAAAGTAAACCAAAACGAGCAGCGACAAAACGCCGCCGGCGTAATAAAGGTATTTTCGGTTCGGAAATTTCATCGTCCTATTCCCGTGTCTTCAGTACTGCGATCAGATCCATTCGTTTGATCCGGCCTGTCACCAGCAAACCCGAGACGATCGCAGCAACCACGACGATCAGCCCAGATAGAAAAAACGTTCGAAATGAAAACACCAGCGGCAGCCGAACGATCTCGGCATCGATCACCCGCGTTATCAGGTAACAGGTCGCAATACCGATGATGTAGCCGATCGGAACGGCTGCCGCCGTCAACACCGCCTGTTCGCCGAGCAGCATCTTGCCGATCTCTTGTTGGGTAAATCCGAGCACCCGAAGAGAGGCAAGCTCACGGCCCCGCTCGGCCAAAGCTATCCGAGCGCCGTTATAAACTACACCGAAAGCGATCGCACAGGCAAAGCCGATCAAAAAACTGGTCGATGTACCTATCGTCTTGGCCATCGTGTCATTAAAACTATCGAGAGCGGCATCGGGCAGGCCGACCCCGGCGACCGCGGGCGTACGTTTCAGCCTGGCGTTCAGCTCATCAAGATGGTCGGCGTCGACCGAAAGAAATGCGCCGGAGATGGTATTTTCTTCACGCATCAATCGATTCAGCGAACGAATTTCCATGTAAGCGCCGAGGCCGAGTAGTTCGTCAGCGACATCTGCGATCGCAACTTGACGGACGGGCCGAGCACCCTCGGTCACCTCGACCGTGACGAGATCGTCCTTTGTTATTCCCAATGAATCCGCTAGAGTTCGTCCCAGGATGATGCCTTCGGCCGGCAGGTTTATCACGTTCAGGTTCCTGTCAGCAATGCGCCGCAGTTCACCGCGGCCTTGCAGACCTGTGAGCCCGACGCGGCGCGTCCGGTTCTCAAACCGCAGTTTTGCCGGGACGATCCTGTAGGGTTCGACCCGGGTCACACCGGGCATCGAGGCAAGTTCATAAACCGTGCGGCCGGGCCGCGGTTCGTTGAACGTGACCTCGACGTCCTCGCGCTGAACCTGATCGAACTGGACGGTTATTATTCGAAAGATGGCGTCAAAAAAATAGAAGCCGACGAAGAGCAATGCGATCGAAAGCGAAATGCCGAAGGCTGAAAGAAGCGATTTGAACGGCTGCCTCACGATGTTTCGCACAACGATCCGCCACTCCATCGAAAGCCATCGCCTTAAGCCGGCGTTTTCGACGAATCCCGCGTGAAAATTGGCCGGCGGTTCGGGCCGCATCGCCTCGGCTGGCGGAAGAGCAACTGCATTTCGAACTGCCCCCGCAGCACCGACGGCCGCAGCCGCGAGACTTATGACCAATGACCAACCGATCACGAGCGGGGAGATCGAATATTCCAACACGGGAAAGTGAAAGAACTCACCGTACAGGGCGTTCATGCCGGTCCCGAACCATGCGCCCAGTCCGATACCGGCAACGATACCGCCAAATATTGCGATAATGGCGAGCTTGAAATAATGAATGCCGACCTCGCTGTTCGTATAGCCGAAAGCTTTCAGCAGTCCGATCTGCTCGCGTTCGACATTGACTAAGCGAGAAAGGATCAAATGCAGGAGAAATGCCGTTACTCCGAGAAAGATAGCCGGAATGAACGTTCCGAAGACCTCGAGCTCGGCAAGCTCGTTCGAGACGAACCGATGCGAATTCTGGTCGGCACGGCCGTAGGCCCCAAACCCTCCGTATTGCTCCAACGTCCGATCGAGATGTTCGATGACATCGCTTTCGCTTGACCCGGGAGCGAGCGTCAGCGCGACATCATTGAACGAATCTTCCATCTGAAAGACCGATGCAACGGTTCGGGCGTTCATCCACAGAATTCCGAATCGGCGGTTGTCAGGGAAAATATCGCCCGGCCTTATCTCGTAAATATACTCGGGCGAAAGTGCGACGCCAACAATGCTGAGCTTACGCAGACGGCCGTTCATTACCGCATCGATGGTGTCCCCGGGGTTCAGGCGATTCGCGTCGGCAAACGCACCGCTGATCATCACTTCATCGATGCCGGTCCTTTCAAGCACGCGCCCTCGAAGCAAAAAAAGGCCATTGAGGCCGCTGCCCGGATCTGTGACGGAGACGAGCCGTCCCTGAGCAGGTTCGGGGAGGTCTGGCAGGTCGATCGTGACCTTTGTTACGACGCGGGTCTGGACGGCGGCAACGCCTGGTATTGCAGCGATCTGTGCTGCGACCGAATCGGGAGCCTGCTTCAGTCCGGCAAATACATCGCCGAAGCGGTACAGCGTGTAATAGATGTCGCGGCTTTGGACGAGCGATTCATAGCAGCTGCGCATCGCAACGAACGAAGCTACTCCGCAGGCCACAACAAGCGCCGTCGCTATTACCTGGCCGCGGAGATGCCAAAGATCGCGAACAAGTTTTCGGTCGATCGGCTTCATTTGTTACCAAACAAGTTCATCCGGACTAGCCTTGTGTTCATTACTTTCGATCGAGGTGATCCTGCCGCTGCCAATGTGGATGATACGATCGGCCATAGCTGCGATCGCGGCGTTGTGTGTTATCACCGCCGTGGTAGTTCCGAGTTCGCGGTTAACACGACCGATGACCTCGAGGACGATCTTGCCGGTCCTTACATCGAGTGCACCGGTCGGTTCATCGCAAAGCAGGACGTCGGGCTGTTTCGCGATCGCCCGGGCGATCGCCACTCGCTGCTGTTCGCCGCCCGAAAGCTGAGCGGGAAAGTGGTTCAGCCGTTCAACAAGCCCGACCATTTTGAGAGCCTCTTCGGCAGGCAAGGGATTCTCGGCAATTTCGGTGATCAACTGTACGTTTTCGAGTGCTGTCAGGCTCGGGATCAGATTGTAGAATTGAAAAACGAAGCCGACGTGCTCACGCCGAAACCTTGTCAGTTCGGCATCGGTTGCCGATGTCAGGTTGTGGTCGCGATAGATCACGGTGCCTTCGGAAGCTACATCGAGGCCGCCGATGATGTTGAGCAGCGTAGATTTGCCGCTTCCCGATGCCCCAAGCAAAACGGCGAACTCACCGCGGTAAAGGTCAAGATCGACCGACTGCAGAGCCCTGACCTCGACCTCGCCCATCCTGTAGATCTTTGAAAGGCCGCGAACCTGAAATACGGCATCCGGCTTCAGATCGGTTAATGCGATATTCGTCATTTCTATCAGCTGAAGTGGCGTGTGTTCCGATATACTCTGCATAAATCTTCCGGAAAGCAAGCCCGCTCGATCGTTGAACAATCAGGCGTTCTATCGGTCATGATGCAATCCGACTGCCATATCCTCGGCACGGTGATTGAGTGTACTTATGACATATGAAACTCAGGATACAGGGCAATTCAGTTCGGCTTCGGCTAGCCCCCGAAGATATCAAGAGATTTGCGGAGCACGGGATGATCGAGGACTCGATCAGGTTCGGCACGACGGACGATTCGGTCCTGAGCTTTGAGCTGAAAGCGACCGAGGTCGGCGATCGTTTCCACGCGTCGTATCACTCAAATCGAATCATCATCGATGTTCCACAAGAACTAGCCGGGCATTGGATCGATACGGAACAGGTCGGGATCAGCGGCTCGATTCACCTCCCCGACGGTGTCGAACTCACGATATCGATAGAGAAAGATCTATTTCGCGGGTCGCCGAAGAGCGGGGCGGACCTATCAAAAACTGCCCCCGAACCGAACCTGAAGAACGCGTTTACGGCGGGTTGAAATGCGCGAAATATCACGCATGAATTGAGTAGAATTGCACACCAGGACGCACCGAAACGCCGGTGTAACAAGAGGTATAAGAAAATGACACAAACAGGAAAACGACACAGCTGGTCGACATTCTTGAAGTTTTTCAGTCAACAGTATCAAGGCAGGAAGACGCGGATCGGCGTTTTCGAGGATGGTAACGATTACTGGCTGGAGTCAGGTCTGCCATTAACCGGAATCGATATCGACACTCACTCGGACGAACCTGAGGTCGAGATCATTCTCGGTTCATTCACCCATCGCGTTGTGAACGTAAGGTCGATCACCATACATTTCAGCCAATCGGGCGAGGAAGACGGGATCGATGTAACTTCGTTCGACGGAAAGAACACCATTCTGCGATTCGAGGATGTCTGATGCTGCCGTATCACGCGTTTTGCGGAGCGGATGATCGGTGTCACCGCATCGATTCGATGATATCGGAGATGTCCTTTTCGGTCGTATCCGGGTTGATGAAACAGAAGCGAGAGACCGTCTCGTGAAGTCCATTGGCACGCCATTTCGTCGGGGCGACGAGCGCAAATCCGTCGCTGTGATTCTTATAGGTCCAACGATTGTAATCCTCGGCTTTCCAACCTTTTCGTCGATAAAGCACGCATGACAGGCTCGGCTCGCGGACAAGTTCAACGTGGTCGGCGCTTTCGATAAGACGGCCGGCGATCAACGCAAGTTCGATACCGCGTTCGATCGCGGTCGCATATCGGTCAGTGCCGTGCATAGCCAGCGAGAACCAGAGCGGCAAGCCCCGCACACGCCGGGTAAGCTGGATCTGGTAATCGGCAGGATTAAAACCTCGTGCTCCCTCATCGTAAAAGATGTCCAGATAAGACCCGCCCTGCGAATGTGCGCGTCGGGCAAATTCAGGCTCGCGGTAGATTACCGCGCCGCAATCGTAAGGCGAAAACAGCCATTTATGCGGATCGATCGTGATACTGTCGGCCATTTCGATCCCATTGAAAAGATGCCTGACCGACGGCGCGGCAAGTGCACCTCCGCCGTATGCTGCATCGACATGAAACCAAAGCTTTTCGGCCCGGCATAACTCGCCGATCCCTGTAAGGTCGTCGATGATCCCGGCGTTCGTTGTTCCGGCTGTCGCGACGACCGCAAAGAGGCGGCCGCGTTCCTCTGATGAAAGCGCGTTTATCCGATCAGCGAGCATCCGGCCTTCAAGCTCGGCCTCAGTATCGATGAGCATTACGTCGGCATCGATCACCTTTGCCATCGCCCTGACCGACGAATGGGCACCTGACGACGTGATCACGATGCCGCGGCGAACGGCCCGCTCAGCATCGCTCTCACGCCAGGCCTCGCGGGCGGCGACCATTGCAGAAAGGTTCGCTTCGGTCCCGCCGCTAGTGAATACTCCGAATGCACCTTTGGGGAGTCCGGTCAACGAAACGAGCCATCGCATCGCTTCATTCTCGGCAAAAATACAGCCGCCGCCCTCCATCCAAAACGCACCGTGAACGCTCGTGGCAGAGGTGACGAGATCGAACATGATCGCAGCACGCGTCGGTGAGGCGGGAACGAACGCAAGGTGACGCGGATGGTCGATCGGCACACTTGCCTTCACAAGGACGTCGCGAAACAGTTTGAACGCGGTCTCACCGCCGATCCCCTTCGGCGTTATGGTATCGCCGGTCAGGGCCTTCAGCTCGAGTTCGCTTTTTGGTTTACCGAGATGCGGGTTGGTGTCGGTAATGCGGTTGATCGCATATTTCATGACGTCGAGCGTCATCTCGATCAGGTCAATGTCAACTTCGTGCATTTATTTGTTCGTCTTTGCGGTTCGTTCAAAAGGGGTTATCACGCGGATGCCGGTAATTGCCGAGATCGATCGGCCCATCTCGGCAGCCTGATCGGGCGTAATGGTCTTCAGCAGCCGCGAAGTACTGTGCGTCTCGGTGACGTTACCGCGCGATTCGATGTTCCAACTCGCGGGAACCGGGCGGAGCGGCAGGTTGAGTTCCACTTCGTTCGGGCCAAGATCGCGGTAGATCGAAACGAGTTTCTCAACCTCGCTTTCGTCCGGCTGGCTGAGGATCATTGTCTGGATCCCGAGAAACCCGTCGAAGTCGGCCCGCAGGGTCTTTATCCCGCCGATGATCGATTCGAGTGTGATCCCCGGAGCAGGGCGGTCGATTCGTCGAAGTACATCGTCGGACCACGCGTCGAGCTTGCAGTAGATACGGTCGGCATTCCCGATCTCGTCCCGAACTGCTTTGTCCCCAAGCATCGTCGAATTGGTAAGAACGGCGATCGGTTTACCGGTCTCTCGCCGGATCGCTTCTATTGTTTCACCGAGATTAAGGGCAAGTGTCGGTTCGCCGCTGCCTGAAAAAGTGATGATATCGGAATTGCGCCAATCGGATACCCGCAAGTCGCTCAGAATACGGCTTGTGGGAACAAAGACGGCCCGCTCGGTTGTCAGCCGGTTGATCTTACCAAGCTGACAATAAACACACGCAAACGAACAGATCGAATCGATGCAGAGAACGTCAACGCCTAAGGAACGGCCAAGCCGCCAGGAATTCACCGGGCCATAGATACAACTGTTCGATCCAACCTCCATCTGATCACACGCGTATATAATAACCGAAACGGGGCAAATCGGCGGTGATCAAGCTCACGCATTGAAAAATATCAGCGCTGAACGGCCAGAGCGGAAGCATTTGCCTCCATCTCGACCGCGTTTGGAAATAAGACGTTGTTCTCGAGGTGAATGTGCACATGAAGGTCACGTTCCAATTCCGCAAGCCTGTAATACAAACCCGTGAAACTCGGGCACGCATCGGGCGGCGTTACGTAATCATTGGTCAGTTGACGCATTTTGGCCAGCAGATCGCCAACGGCCTCGTGTTCCATTGACATCATTTGTATCGGATGGCCGACCGTTCCGAACGGCGGGATAGGCGGTAAGAGCCCCTTTTCAATGTTTCGGGCCATTCGGTCGATGTAGGGGAATAGTACGGTTTCCTCTTTCATCATATGCGGAACAAGATCGTCGGTCATTTCCTCGAATACGGACTTCAGCTCGATGAGCTCAGGGTGGTTATCGCCGTGTACACGGGCCACCTTCTCCATCAATGGGGTAAGGTTGGCGAGCTCGTCCCTGGTAAAGACATGATGTTTGTCAACGATGTGATCCATGAGTTCGGGCAATGACGATTTATCTTTCATGTCATCCCGAGAGGTTTCGGCCTCAGGCAGAGCTTCGATCCTCGCCATCACTTTCACGGGGTCAACACCGGCTTTCTCGCACGCATCCGACAGCAGTTTTCTTCCGCCGCAACAGTAATCGATCTTGAATTCCTCGAAGACGCGAATCGTCTGCGGCAGCTCCAAAGCGATCTCTCGCACCGTTTTTCCTTCCAAAGTTTGCATAGATCCTCCGATATCCAATATTTCAAATGCTATTATCGAACTACGTGATCGCAGTAAAAATGACTTGAATCATATTCGTGAGGATCTTTCTTGGAACGGATCGGAGCTTACATACTGACCGGCGGCCAGAGCAGCCGAATGGGAACGCCAAAAGCACGACTTAAGATCGGCGGATACAGTTTTGTTGAAATTGCCGCTCGTGCTCTCGGGGCTGTCTCTGACGAGATCAAGATCGTTGGCGGGGTGATCCGCGAATCGGATAAATGGGCGACGATCCCCGACGCAGCCACTTGCGGTGCCCGCGGCCCGCTCGTCGGGATCTATTCCGCATTGTCGGATTGCAGTTCAGCGTGGGCCTTCGTACTGGCGTGCGATATGCCTTTTGTCTCAGCGGACCTGATCGCCTATCTGGCATCGGTAGACCGCGTTGGGTTTGATGCGGTTGTCCCGATGCAGGCAAATGGTCGTGCCCAACCGATCTGTGCTCTTTACAGAAGAGCGACTTGTCTTGCCGCAGCCGTTGAACTGATTCGTGGAGAGGATCAAAGTCTGCATGCCCTTCTGGAACGGATCCGCGTCCGTCCGGTACCATTTTCAAGCTTCGAGTTGATCGCGAATTCGAAAGACCCTTTCATGAATGTTAATACGCCTGAGGATCTTCGTATCGCCGAAGCTCGTTATTTGAACAGCAAAACTCTTCGAGATCAGATCGGGCTTACCTCATTACCAGTCCACCCGCCGCCGATCTTTGGTAAAGCTGAATAGTGTTTGGATCAATTATAAGTCCACGGATAACAGCAAGATGCCTTTCATTGATGGCAGCCATTGTCGTCACGGGCTCGGTCGCGGCTCAAGACCGTGTGTTATCGGTAGCGGCGCGTGATTCGTTCGGCCAGCCGGTAATGCCGACGAGTGTGGTGATCGTTGACGCAGCCAACAGCACACGCCTGTGTTCTACCGTCTCCGGAAGATCTCAATGCTCGATCCGCGAAGGTGACGTTAAGGTGGTCGTCTCGGCCAGGGGATTTGAAGACGGTTCGGTGCCGATACCGGCAGCTGAAGCAGAGCGCGTTGAGGTTGAAGTGCAACTGCGGCCGGCCGGGATCCGGGAACAGGTCATCGTATCGGCAAACCGTGTTGAAACGCGTCTTGGCGATACACCGGTGAGCGTCTCGATCATAGGACGCGAAACTCTTGCTTCGGCTGCCGCGCCGACACTCGACGATGCTCTGCGACAGGTTCCGGGGTTCTCGATCTTTCGGCGCTCGAGCAGCAGAAATTCGAATCCTACGACGCAAGGCGTTTCGCTTCGCGGCGTAGGAGCAAGCGGAGCCAGCCGGTCATTGGTATTGTTCGACGGCGTGCCGCTAAACGACGTATTCGGCGGTTGGGTCCAATGGAACCGGATGGCCCCGATCGCCGTCGAGCAGGTAGAGGTCGTTCGCGGCGGAGCATCAAGCCTTTACGGGAGCGGATCTCTCAGCGGGACGATCGACATCATTCCACGGTCGGCCGCCGAACCGCTTTCGCTTGCCGGTGATCTTTTCGGCGGGACTCAACGGACGATCTCTGCGTCGGGTTTTGCGGGCGGTAAATTCGGCAATTGGGCAGGCGACATCGCTGTCGGCCAGTTCAAGACAAGCGGCTTTATTACGGTCGACGAGGCGGAGCGCGGGGAAGTCGATTCGGCCGCCGGGGTCTCATCGACCACCGCCAGCGGACGTCTAAGCCGCGAATTCGGTGCGCAGCTCAAATTATTCGTACGCCCGTCGTATTTCACTGAAAACAGAACGAATGGAACTCCGCTGCAAACCAATCGGACGCACTCCCGAAGTCTGATCGTTGGGGGCACGTGGTCACCATTGTCTCGGCCTGCCCTTGATACCTCCGATTTCGATGTGGAGTGGCGGCTCTACGGCGGGTCTCAGGTTTACGATCAGACGTTTTCAGCGGTGAATGCCGGTCGTTCCTCCGAGAATTTGACACGCCTGCAGCGTTCGCCGGCACAGTATTCGGGTTTCTCGGTTCAGGTCGGTACTGTATTTAGAAAAAACACGATCATCGGCGGGTTTGAAGGACGCTCGGTTCGCGGCTCGAGCGACGAAGTGGTCTTTGTAAACAACACTGCTTCATCGTTGGTCGGATCTGGTGGGCGAGAACATTCATTCGGCGCCTTCGTGCAGGATATACTCGCGCTCGGCGAGCGTGCGGTCATATCGGGAAGTGTTCGTTTCGACCGCTGGAGCAACGAACGCGGACTCTCGGTCTTGCGCAATCTTGCGTCCGGAAACATCACCGTTACAGAATTTCCGGATCGTCAAGAGTCTGCTTTCAGTCCACGACTGTCGGCCTTGATAAGGGTGAACGAGGCGGTGTCATTTCATGCTTTGGCCTCGAGGAACTTCCGAGCCCCGACGCTCAACGAACTCTACCGCGGTTTTCGGGTCGGCAATGTCGTCACGGTCGCCAATGCCGCTCTGCAGGCCGAGAGAGCCTCGAGCATCGAGGCCGGATCAAGCGTGGTCATTCGGGGGATCTATCTCAGAGCGACCGCGTTTCTGACCGATGTCGATCGGGCGGTCGCGAACGTGACTATCGGATCGACGCCTGACCTGATCACACGGCAAAGGCAAAACGCCAGGAAGACAAGGGCGGCCGGTTTTGAGGTCGATGCGGAAAAGCGGTTTGCGGATCTTGTCGTCAACGCCGGGTACATGTTCGCCGATTCGCGCGTCACCGCATTTTCAGCAACCCCGCAATTGGTCGGACGGAAGATACCTCAGGTGCCGCGCCATCAATTCACGGTCCAATTCAGATATACTGTCGAAAAATGGTCGATATCGGTTCAAGGCCGCGCCGCGGGTCAACAGTTTGACGACGACCTCAACTTATTCCGGCTCGAACCGTATCTTCAGGCCGATCTGTTCGTCAGCCGTCGGATCAAAAAGAGCATAAGCGTTTATGCCGCGGTCGAAAACATTTTCAATTCGCGCTATTCCGTTGGCCGTACGCCCGTCAGAACGATTAGTTCGCCGCTCAATCTACGGATCGGGGTTCGCTGGAAATAAAAAAAGGCGGGACTCGCCCGCCGATCGAAAATGATCTTTTCCCGCCGCTATTCAGGCTGGCCCTTGCATCCCGAACCGAACAATGCAGGCTGCTTGGTGCTGATGATTGGATAGTTCTCAGCCTCTTTATTGATCTCGAGCCACGGCAAATATTCCTCCGGTATCGACATATCAGAAAATATGGCCTCGACCGGGCATTCCGGGAGGCAAGCGTCGCAGTCGATACATGTGTCCGGGTTGATCAGTAGCTTATCGGGCAGCTCGTGAAACGCCTCCACGGGGCATACGGCGGCACAGTCGGTATACTTACATTCAACACACGGTTCGGCAACAATATAGGTCATCTGGCAATAAGTCTCCTCTCTATGGGTGCAAGACCAAAGTAAAACCGTAATATCCAGAGCGAAACTTGTCAAATCAGCCTAAACAAATGGTAAAATGCGGCATTTCATAGGACAATCAAGTAAAATTTCGGCACGGAGAATCGGATGAAAAATATCAGAGCTGAGCGCGATCTGGCGCTTGAATTCTTACGCGTTACAGAGGCGGCTGCGATCGAATCGGCCAAGACGATGGGACAAGGCGACCGCAAACACTCAGACCATGTAGCGGTCGAGGCAATGCGGGAAGTGATGGATACGGTCCCGATGCGCGGCCGGATCGTGATCGGCGAGGGTGAACGCGACGAAGCTCCGATGCTCTATATTGGCGAGGAGTTGGGCGGCGGAGTATTTTCGGACGAAGCGCGGGCCGAGTTTCCCGAGGTCGATATTGCCGTCGATCCGCTGGAGGGAACGAACCTGTGCGCTCTCGGAGCAAATAACGCGATCGCCGTATTAGCGGCAGCAGAACGCGGCGGACTCCTGAACGCGCCGGATATGTACATGGACAAGATCGTCGTCGGGCCATCGTGCCGCGGGGCCGTTGACATCGATGCCCCAGTTGCCGAAAACCTGAAGAACATCGCCCGCAGGCTTGGCCGTGACGTCGAAGATCTGACCGTGATCTGTCTCGACCGTCCTCGTCACAAGAAGCTTGTCCAGGACGTTCGCGATTCGGGTGCCCGGATCCGCCTGATCTCGGACGGCGATCTTTCGGCTGGAATATCGGCGGCCGTTGCGGGTACCAATATTCATGCACTGATGGGCATCGGAGGCGCCCCCGAAGGGGTGATTACCGCGGCGGCCATGAAATGCCTTAACGGCGAGATACAGGCCAAACTCGTATTTGACCACGACCGGCTCGGGGTTGACCGCACAAAGGTCCCGCCGCTCGAGCAGCTGCTCGAACGTATCCATGAGATGGGGATAACCGATACCGATAAGATCTACGATACGAATGACCTGGCACCCGGAAAGAGGATAATTTTCGCTGCGACGGGCGTCACCGACGGCTCGCTGCTCAGAGGCGTCCGCTTCTTTGGCGAAGGGAAAAGGACACACTCAGTGGTCATGACGACCGATTCGAAAAGTATTCGGTTCGTCGATACGGTTCATGTCGAAGGCGGCCCTGATGCCGTGATCCGTTTCTAGGAATTCAGCGTTATATCTGCGTTTTTAGTGTGCAAATCGCGCAAACACCGTGGTTTTTCTTGGCATTTTTACCAGGTCCCCGAGAGGCAGTGAATAATGAGTGAGAACAGAGCGTTCGTTCTTGATTTCAGTCAGGTCGGTGCAGGCGACGTCGCGATAGTTGGCGGAAAGTGTGCGAGCCTCGGCGAATTGTTTCGTGAACTGACGATGCAGGGCGTCCGGGCCGTCGACGGCTTTTCTACGACGAGCCATGCCTATCACACGCTTCTTGACACCGAGGGACTCAGGAACCGGCTCAAGAAACTGCTCAAGAATCTCGATGTGAACGATCTTGACGAACTGGCCCGGGTCGGCGGCGAAGCGCGCAAGATGATGATGGAAACGCCGTTTCCGGCCGAGGTCGAGGCCGCGATATTGGACGCTTACGTTCGGCTCGGCGACCGGATCGGCAAAAAAGCATTCGAGGTTGCCGTTCGGTCTTCGGCAACGGCCGAAGACCTGCCTGATGCTTCGTTTGCCGGCCAGCAGGACACGATCCTGAACGTCCGCGGCGAACAGCGTCTGATCGAAGCATGCCGCGAATGTTACGCGTCGCTTTGGACAGATCGCGCCATCTCGTATCGAACGGCCAAAGGATTTGATCATTTTGACGTCGCGCTTTCGATCGGCATTCAGCCGATGGTGCGGTCAGACATCGCATGTTCAGGCGTGATGTTCACGCTTGATACTGAATCGGGTTTTCGCGAGGCAGTTGTCATTAACGGCGCTTGGGGACTCGGGGAAGCCGTCGTGCAGGGAATGGCGACGCCGGACGAATGGATCGTGTTCAAACCGACACTCAAGCTCGGATTTCGTCCGATCATTACCCGAAAACTCGGCGTCAAAGAGGTCAAGATGGTCTTCGCCGACGACGGCACCGGGACCCAGGTGCGAGACGTTGTCGAAACACAACGGAATCGACTTTGTCTTGCCGGGTTTGAGGTTCTGCAGTTGGCGCATTGGGCATGCGCGATCGAAGATCATTACTCTAAATTGGCCGGCAAGCCGCAGCCGATGGACATCGAATGGGCAAAGGACGGCATCACCGGCGAGCTATTCATCCTGCAGGCAAGGCCCGAGACCGTTCATGCTCAGAAGGCTGAAAACTACATCGAAACATACGAACTCACAGGGATACATGGCGCTCCGCTGACCTCGGGCGTAGCGGTCGGTGAGAAGATCGGAAGCGGGACCGCACATGTCATGCTCGATTCCGCAAAACTGAACACGTTCAAGGAAGGCGAGATCCTTGTTACCACCATGACCGACCCGGCATGGGAACCGATAATGAAACGGGCCGCTGCGATCGTCACCGAGCGAGGCGGCCGTACGTGCCACAGCGCAATCATCAGCCGCGAACTTGGCATTCCGTGTATCGTCGGTACCGGCGACGCTACGGAAAAAGTCAGAAACGGCACCGATATAACTGTCAGTTGTGCCGAAGGCGATGTTGGCAATATCTATTACGGCAAGGTCGATTTCAAGGTCAAGAAACACAAGATCACCAGTACCGAACGGCCGCGAACGCAGGTCATGATGAACGTGGGCGACCCGGACCACGCATTTTCGGTATCGCGTCTGCCTAACGATGGTGTCGGACTCGCGCGACTTGAGTTCATTATCAACAACCACATCGGTATCCACCCGATGGCGCTTGTGAATTATCCGAACCTCAAGAAACGCGAGGACATCGAAACCATCGCAAATCGGATCCTTGAGGAAGACCCAAAAGAATTCTTTGTCCGCTCGCTTGCCGAGGGCATCGGCCGCATCGCCGCAGCGTTTTATCCGAAGCCGGTCATCGTGCGAATGTCAGACTTCAAATCGAACGAGTACGCGATGCTGATCGGCGGAAAGGAGTTCGAGCCGGTCGAAGAGAACCCGATGATCGGATTCCGCGGTGCGTCGCGTTACTACGATGACCGATACAAGGCCGGCTTTAAGCTCGAGTGCCTCGCCCTTCTGCGGGCACGCGAAGACATGGGCCTGACGAACATCAAACCGATGATCCCATTCTGCCGGACGGTCGAAGAAGGCGAGAAAGTAATTGCTTTGATGGCCGAATACGGACTCGTCCAGGGTGAACACGACCTTGAGATATACGCCATGTGTGAATTGCCCGCGAATGTCGTGTTCGCCGATGAATTTCTAAAGGTGTTCGACGGCTATTCGATCGGCTCCAACGACCTCACCCAACTCGCTCTCGGGCTCGACCGGGATTCGGAAATGGTCGCGCATTTGTTTGACGAGCGGAACGGAGCCGTCGAGAAAATGGTTGCGATGGCGATCGACGCCGCAAAAAGAAGCGGTAAGAAGATCGGTATTTGCGGCCAAGCCCCTTCAGACTACCCCGAGTTTGCCGAATTCCTCGTGCAACGAGGGATCAACTCGATCTCACTGAATCCCGATACGGTGATCCAGACGACAAACCACATTCTCGAGACCGAGAAGACTCTCGACATGGCTGCAAGCGGTTGATCGAGGCTATCCCGGCCCGGCCACCGATCGAAATTGCCGCCGCATTCACGGCTGTCCGGGTGCCTCGTCCTCGTCGTTTGCTATTGTCCCGATCAGCGAAGAGCTGATCGTTACCCGGAGCGGCGAATGCGACCGAACGGACCTCGAAAAACCTGACCAGGTTTCGCCTGAGTTCCAGGTAAACTTCACCGCCGTCCTCCCCTTCGGACGCGAGACTGCCCAACAGCCGGGCAAGTGCCTCGCTGTCGAGCTGCCATTTGGTTCGCAGGGTCTTAGGTTCCACGGTTCGTGTGCCGGCTGACTGCGTTGGATGGTTTTTCAGAACGACGCACTGATAATTACATAGCGCACAGCGCACAATCAAAAGAAATTTGGCGAGTGTGGAAGGTCAGGTCTCTTCGGATCACTCTTGAATGCGCGGCCGGTGGCCGAGTTCCGATATTCGAAACCCGACCGTTAACATGGTAATATCCGAGAATAACCGGCCATCGCCATTAACGATTTGAGGTCGATCGCCGGGCTCTCGAATGCGCAGTCATACGTAATGCAAAATACAGTAGCCGACGACCGATCAGGAGTTTATAACTCAGTGTATGCGCGGGGCGAAATGCGGAAACGGTCGTACCGCGTCTTGATTCTTTGCCTCGCGATAGCGTTTATTTGGCTGGCCGCGATCGTGTCGCCGCCGGTGCTTGCATCGCTTGGTTCACACCCGGCTGCTGCCGGGGTCTTTTCGTTTTTTGGCTGGATGTGTCACCAGATCCCTGAGCGTTCATTCCATTTTGCCGGCGAGCAGTTAGGGGTCTGTTCACGCTGTTTCGGAGTCTATTTCGGACTGCTGGTCGGGTTCGCCGTATATCCACTTTGGCGGAACATCGAAAACATCGAACCGCTTCCGAGGCTTTGGCTTTTCGCATCTATCGTTCCGCTAGGCATCGATTTCGCATTGACCTTTTTCGGCATTTGGGAGAACACGCATTTCTCCAGGTTTGTAACCGGGTTGATCTTAGGAGCGGCGTGTGCGACCTACATCATTCCGGCCGCGGTCGAGATCGCCCAGAACTTTGCCCACGCCCGCGCACGGCGTGCCTGAAGGCGTATGCTATTGCGTCGAAACATTCATTGACTATTGGTCGTAAAAGTCGCAGAATCGGAAGTAATACGACTAAACATGAGCTTTGATAAAGACAGTGCGGTAAAACGAGCGAAGCAGGACCTGGCCGAACGGCTTAAATTGAACGAGGACGACATAAAGGTCGATTCGGTCTCGTCAAAAGAGTTCTCTGACATGTCGCTTGGTGCGCCGGCCGATGGCGAAATGGCGGCCCAGATGATCGCCTATGGCTGGCAGATAAGTCTGGGAGCCGGCGGCAAAAGTTACGATTACCGAGCCGATAAATATCAGCTTCGGCTTAAAGGTTACGGCGGGAAGAACCACGTCATCGTATATTGACCCGCATTTTTGGGGCATATCAGGTCTGGCCGTTTTGGCCAGCAAGTTTCCGGGAGATTTGAAGTATGAATCGCAATAATATCTGGATACACATCGGTATCGCATTGATCCTCGTCACGCTGGCAGCAGTGCTTGGGCAGATCGACCGTTGGCGGGCAGGCCTGCGTCCCGCGACATCGGAAACTCGCGATATTGCCAGATCGGCGGGCAAACCTAACGCGGTGAAACGAAGCCGTTCAGATTCAGAGCCTGAAGTGCTTGTGCGGTTCAAGCCGGGCGTCAGCATGACCCAGATCGCCAAGCTGGTTGCGAGGAATAACGATCGCGTCGAAGACAACGTCGAATTCGTTCGTGGGTTGACCTCGATCGATGATCTTGACGATGCCGATCCGGCGGCGGTCGCTGCGCAATATACCGCAATGACCGACCTTGTCGAGTATGCCCATCCTAACTATCGCATCGAGCTGGGAACGCCCGACGCCAAACCGGTCGAAGAACGGTTTGAAGATGACGTCACATCCTCGCCTAACGATCCTCATTTTGCTGATCAGTGGGCATTGAACAATGACGGTTCGGGCGGTGGACGCAAAGGAGCACATATCGATGCCTTGAAAGCCTGGAACATCACGAAAGGCAGTTCGGAGGTGGTCGTCGCGGTTCTTGATACAGGGGTCGATTACACACATCCGGACCTGATCTCGAATATGTGGATCCGGCCTGAAAATGTTCCCCAGTATTCCGACGGCGAACTTGGTGCATTCAATGACAGGTATGGATTCAACGCCGTCGACAACGCCGCCGACCCGATGGACGAAAACGGGCACGGAACGCATTGCGCAGGCGTGATAGGTGCGGAAGGTGACAATGAACTCGGGATCGCCGGGATCAATTGGAAGGCCCGGATAATGCCGCTCAAATTTCTGGGTCGAGGCGGCTTTGGTACGACCAAAGATGCGATCGAGGCGATCAATTATGCGGTCGATCGCAAGCAAAAGGGTGTCAACGTCCGCATAATCAGCGCCAGCTGGGGATCGACGCAGTATTCGAAAGCGCTTGAGGATGCGATACGAGCTGCCGGGGAACAAGGGATCTTGTTCATTGCGGCTGCCGGCAACAGCAGTACGGATAACGATCGGCGTCCGCATTATCCATCGAACTACAATTTGCCTAATGTCATCAGCGTTGCGGCGCTGGACCGCACGGACGCTCTGGCGTCGTTCTCAAACTACGGTGCAAAGACCGTTCATGTAGCCGCACCCGGAAAAGAGATCGTCTCGACGTGGCTCAACGAGGCATATCGCGAGGCATCCGGCACCTCCATGGCAACGCCGCATGTAGCCGGCATTGCCGCCTTGATCGTTGCAAGAGATCGCAGCATCACCGTCGAAAAGCTTAAAGAACGCGTGATGGCTGCCGTTGACAAGATCGAACAGCTTAACGGCAAGGTCGTCTCGGGCGGCCGCATCAATGCAGCAAAGGCCCTTGCCAATTAGCTTGCTTACCATCTGATTCAATCCATCTACGAAATGGAGCATTGTGTGCCTTACGCGAAGGAAACGGTGTTCCATTTCGCTTCTATACATCTCCGTATCTTATTGCAAACAAATAGCTAAGCATTTCAGCGAGGTGTTTTGTGGCGGTTTGGCACGCTCATTGCCCTATTCATCAGCGGCAGTGGCCGAAACCATTGCGTTAACAAAAAAGGTTAGGGGGAGAAAGAGAATGAATCGAATCAACAAAATTATCGCGATCACTGCATTTTCGCTTTTGGTTTTGGCACTGCCTTCAGTCGCATCCGCGCAATGGCGTGACCGTGACGACGATTACTACGGCAACGGCGGATATGGTAACGGTAGCTATAACCGAAACATCCGCGGCACGCTGCAGAATCTGAAAAACCGTGCGAACAACTTCGAGAAGATCACAAACCGGATCGAGGATCGGAACGACGACCGTTGGGGCAACCGAAACGGCAGATACGGCGGCGGATACAATGGCGGAATCGACCGCATCGAGGATCTTGCAGATCGCTTCCGTAAGGCTACAAATGACCTTTTGGACGATTACGGCAACGGCCGCAATCTGAATAATAGCCGCGACGAGGCACGACGCGTGCTTGACCTCGGCGGCCAGATCGACCAGATGATCTACAGCACACGTGGAAACAGGCAGCTGCAGAACGAATGGAACATGATCCGGCGAGACCTGAACGTCGTTTCGCAGGTCTACGGATACAACTACAACAATGGCGGCCAGAATAACCGCAATCGCGGCAACAACCGCAACGGCGATTGGCGCAACCGCATACCGTTTCCGCTTCCTTTCTAGTTGAACGAAATACGCAAGGGGTAGCCCGGGCAATTAATTTGTCCGGGCCTTTTCCGTTTTTTGGGTTGCCGAATTAACATTCGTCTATGCCCGGAACACTTTACCTCGTAGCGACGCCGATAGGGAATCTGCAGGACATGACGTTTCGTGCGATCGAAACACTAAGGAACGTTGACCTGATCGCCTGTGAAGACACGCGGCATACCCGAAAGCTACTGAATCACTTTCAGATCGCAGCAAAGCTGATCAGCTTTCACGAACACAACGAAGCTGAACGCGCGGTCGAACTCGGACGGCAGTTGTCCGAAGGAAGTTCGATAGCGGTCGTCACCGACGCGGGAACACCGGCGATTAACGACCCAGGTGCGCGGCTCGTTAGAACGGCGATCGAGCTCGGGGTCAGGGTCGTCCCGATCCCGGGAGCCGTCGCATTCGTCAATGCTCTTGTGGCCTCGGGGCTTCCTGCCGATTCCGTCTTTTTTGGCGGGTTCCTTCCGTCAAAGAAAGGCGAGAGGCGAAAGCGCCTCGACGCCGTAAAAGACATACCTGCAACACTTACCTTCTATGAAACGCCTCACCGAATAGCAGCCGCACTGTCTGATTGTCTTGATATCCTCGGCGATCGGCAAGCTGCCGTCGGTCGCGAATTGACGAAGCTTCATGAAGAGGTCATTCGCGGTTCGATCAGTTCGCTTGCCCGCCATTTTTCTTCTGCAAATTCGCGCGGAGAATTCGTTCTTGTAATTGACCGTGCAGATGAAAATGCGCGGGCCGAAGATCGGTCAACGCAATCTTTGAAAGAGCGGATCAGCCAACTTGAAGGCGAGGGCCTTGAAAGAAAGGCGGCGTTGAAACAAGCGGCAAGAGAGTTTGGCCTTAGCCGTTCTGAAGCCTACCGTGCGGTTCAATCCGAAAGCGGGAAGTAAAAGCACGAAAGGCGGCAGCGAGGGAACTATTTCCGCGGTCCGGTGTCTAAATCAAAGAGAAAAAATGTGCCGGGCGAGCAACGCTTTCATGAGTCTCAGATTCTGAATAGTTGCGGTTTCCAAAGTCAGTCATTAAGGAGTCTTGGTTATATGTTGAGGTCCTTTGTTTCTTTTGCGGCGATCATGCTGCTGCTTGCCGCTACGTTCGTCATGCCGCCCTCGGCCGAAGCACGCCGATGCGGTGAGAAGCCCCCGGAAACGCTTCTTTCGCTTTACCGAAACAGTACGGGAATATATGTTTCGCGATTCGATCGCGTTGAAGATTTTGCGGTCATCGAAGATGAAAAAGAGTATTCGGTCGTCGATATTCGTAGACACTTCAGTGTTTCCGGTACGTTGAAGGGCGAAGCCCGAAAGTTTGTAGTTGTCGAGGAACAAGAATATCGGAGCAAGGACATACAGCCCGAGGAACCTGAATCGGAAGAGCAACTGCCCGCAGAGACCGAAACTCCTGAAACCGATGCTGACACCGAGACCGAGGAAGAAGAATATTTTGGCCCGCCAAGACTCGAGCCCGGCGATGAGGTCCTTATCTTTGTGAAGAACGGAGAAACCGAGGGTTCCGTCGTGCTGACTGACTACCGTGATGCTGTAAAGAAGCTAAACCCGGAAGCGATGGCCGCATATGAACAGCGGGTAAAGGAACTCAATGGCATTTTTGGTTCCGGAAAGGTTGACGACGCTGAAATTGTGGCCTGGCTTGTTCGAACCGCCGAAGACCCGATCACGCGTTGGGAAGGTGCTTACGAACTCAGCACCGCTTTTGAGACGTTCGAATGGAAAGAAAAGCGCGCGGCGATCGTTAAGGAAAAAACGGCCCGCGGCGAAAAGCTGGAAGACTGGGAGATCGAACCCGAAGAAGGCAGTGAAGGAGATGAAACCGAGATCGACACTTCGGCATATGCACGGTTATTGACCGATGGACAAAAGCAGCGATTGCTAAACGTACTTCTCGAACAGATGCCTGCCAAAGACGGTGCCGAGGGTGAGGGCAAACTCCGAAAGATGAGCGAAGGTGACCGGATCCTTCTTGAACTTGTTGCACGGTGGGGCGATGACCGCCTGGCTGTATTTCTGCTAGAGCAGCTGAAAGCAAATCCTGATGTGCCTTATCTTAATTCGCAGTTGATGGAAAAGATCGCGCTGGTGCTGGACGACCAGAGGGTAAAAGATCTTGCAGAACGCTATGGCAGGATCTATTACGAAGACAGCGAGGAAATTACCGACGACGATGCGGAGGCCGTCGTCATGGAAAAAACCGACACCGACACGCCGGAAATTCCCGAGACTGGCGAACCGGCAAAGGAGGCTGACGCTGATATTGAAAGCGAGGGATCAAAGGTCAAACGAAAGACCTATGGCGAGCTTCGCGCGGAACTGATGTCGGCTTTTGTATTGCAAAGCGAGCAGGTGCTGGCAGATCCGGAACGACAGTTGGCTGCCAAATAAGCTTTCGGAAAAGTAGCGTGAAAAAGGAGCGGTTGCGGCCGCTCCTTTTTTGATGAGGTGATTTTCTTCTGATCGTAACGATGCAGTGGTCAACGCTGCGTAAGCTCCGGCGGCAACTTCTTGTCAACTGCAGGCCGCTGTTTCAGATCGGTCAATTCCCACATCGTCAAGAAGATCGTCCGGGTGATCTTTTCCATCTTTTGATAGTCGATCTTGTCCGGATGGTCGCCGGGCTGGTGATAATCCTCGTGAACGCCCGTGAACCAGAATACGATCGGTATGCCGTTGACCGCGTAATGAAAATGATCCGACCGGAAAAAGAAACGATTCGTATCCTTCGGGTCGTCATACTTCAGGTTGTAATCGAGTTTCTGGTATGCAGCATTGGTGCCCTTTGCCACCGCGCCTAAAGTTGAGCTCATCATTTCAGAACCGATCACATATACCTCGTTCGGTCCAGAAAGATCCTTGTTCCGCTCGTTAGTGTCACCCGGTTTTTTGCTGCGGCCGATCATGTCGATGTTCAACTGTGCGACGACCTTTTTGATATCGACCGTCGGGTTCTTGTTGAAATACTCAGCTCCCCAAAGCCCCTTTTCTTCGCCCGCATGCCAGACGAACAGCACCGAGCGTTTTGGGCGGATGCTGGACCTTGCGAGAGCCTCAGCTATCGCGAGAACGCCGACCGTGCCCGAGCCGTCGTCATCGGCGCCGTTCCAGATCTTATCGTCCCCTGGGGCATTCTGGTTCGTTCCGACGTGATCGTAATGGGCTCCGATCGCAACCATTTCACTTTTCAGGACCGGATCTCGTCCTTCCCAGATCGCGACCACATTCTGAGTCGATTTGCGTTCGACCTTTGCCATCGTCGAAACGTTCGCGGACTTGTTTATGGCGAATGCCGCGGCCGACTCTTTGCCGGCCGATTCGCCCGCGAATATCGCATCTCCGACCGCTGTCGAAACAAGGACGACCGGAAGCGCTGACGCGGACGGAGCAGTATCACCGGGCATCTCCATCGATGTACGTCCACGCCCAAGAAACCCGCGAGCCTGCTGCCAATTTGCCTGCAGCTGCGGGGACGCCACGAGGATAATTCCCGCCGCTCCTTTTTGCATCGCATAGGTCATCGGGTCGGCCCAGTCCGTACCCTTTGCACCCGCGAGATCGTCATCCGTTACTCCGGCAGGCCGACGGGTCACCGTCTGAAGGTCGGGGAAACCGGCCGTATAAAGAACTACGATCTTGCCGCGGACATCCATGCCGGAGTATGGATCGATATTCTTCGATCTGATCATCCAGCCGTTGCCTCCAAATACCATCGATCCCGATCCAGTGCCATTGCCGGCCATGCGGAAAAAATCGCTGCCAAGGGCGAACGCCCGATCGCCGATGCGGACAGAATTGCTTGCAGCTTCGACGCTTTCGGTTCGAAGGGTGATCTTTTGAAAGAAGGTGCCGTTGTCGCCGCCGGGTTTGAAACCCCACTTCTTAAGGTTCATTTTCAGGAATTCGGCGGTGACGTCGAGTCCCTGCGATGGGGTATCGCGTCCGGCCATTGCATCGGACGCAATGAAATATAGATAGCTGCTGAGCTGATCGGCCGTTATGGTTTCGGCGATCTTTCTTTCGGCAGCTGAAATTTTCACGGTTTGTGAAAACGCCGTCGGCGCGAGCAATGCGACGAACAGCACCAATAGATACAGATGTTTTCTCATTTCTTCTCCGGAAATTTTGTTAATTGGATCGAGGATATGATCGTAGCGTTTAATACGCTTGCGTAGGGGTCTAAGTTTCGTCTGGTGAGCCAATGACGGCTATTTTCTTGTCGTTCGCCAGCCGGATCACCTCCTCACGGTCGAATATGAGGGTCTTGCCGGCAGTAACCGATAAGCACGTAGCTCCCGCGGCGATCATCGTCTCTATCGTCGGGACACCAACGACCGGTACATCAAAACGCATGTCTTGACCGGGCTTCGCGACCTTAACGACGGTAAGCTTGCCGTTCGCGAGTTCGCCGGCACGCCGAATGGTCGCATCGGTTCCTTCCATAGCCTCGATGGCGACGCACGCCTTTGCCCGCACAACTATGGTCTGCCCCAGGTCAAGCCGGGCGATCTCGTTCGCAACATGAAGGCCATATTCAATATTGCCAAGTTCGTTGTCATCGGGCTTCCGCTTCGTAAGGACGCCCAGCGAGGCTAGTTGGTCCTTTATGAAAAACGTCGAATCGATGAGTTCGATACCTTCTTTGGCCATTTCGTTGGCGACACCGCCGATCAGCGAATCCGTGTTCCGTTTCTCCAGGTTCCAAAGCATCTTGAGCATTCGCACGTCGGGCAAAGACCCGGAAAAGATCTGAACGTGTTTTACCTGGCCCGCCATTATCGCCTTTTCGACTCCGTGACTCTTGAAGAAACCGATCATCTTTCCTAACTGACCGATACTTACCCAGACCACCTTTTCGGCAACGTCGTCGATACGCGGATCGGTCTCTTCCTTGATTGCGACGACCGAAAGCGAAGCACCCGCGCGCTTCGCACCTTCGATCACCAGAAATGGAAACTGGCCGTTGCCAGCAATAAGGCCGTAATTCATCAGTTAAGGTCGCTAGTATTATAACGAATGCCCACAATTGCAACCGAATCACGGACAGTCTGAAAAAAAAGCCAGCCGCCCTTAACCGAGGGGAAGTTAAGATGAACTAAGCAGGTTTTTTTGTATCGTTAACCGCTTCAGCAACAAAACCGAATGAGTAGTCACCATAGAATTCGGCAATGTAGCTGAGAATTGAATAGCAAAAGAAGGTCATTGAAAGCATTTCAAGGGTTTCTTCAATGGACGCAAGAATGCCAATGGTGATGTTCTCCGTACCGTACATCTCATGAATGGGACCCTCGATCATCTCCATTCCGATCGTGGAGGAAACATACAATGCTCCTGCTAGCATGAAGTGGACTGCATATCGTCGTGGTAAATTTTTGAGGAACAGAAGAGACAGAATTCCAACAATGCCGGCAAACGCCGCGTACGGGATCACCCAAGCAGAATAGAGCAGACCGCTTGTCGGTAGAACCATCTTTACGGGAGCTTCGAACATGCCATGAATACTAGTGAGCTCGTCAATAGAGAGGAACATGAAAATAAAAGAAAGCAACGCCCAAAAGCGGAAAAATCGATCCTCGGTCCCACGCTTCATAAATGCGATTATTGCCAGCAACCCGGAATTCAGCAGTATTAACTGGGCGGAATACCAATTTGGAATATTCCCTTCGTCATCTGCATAAAATTGAGGGACCAAACCGAATACCCACCTATGTTCGGTCATGAATAAGAAGTATGCGGCCGTCAGACTCAACCCACCCAAAACCAAAGCCACGATGATCTGCAATGCGATCACTCGTTGCACAAGTGTTTTGGTGAATCGAATTTGGAACATAGTTCACACGTTCCTAAGGGCTTTGGACCTTTCGTAATGCTACTGTATATATGGACAATATGAATTGATTTCCATGTTGACCGACAAACCAATGACGAACTTTAGTTTCGCTGAAATCTAGCAATTGCCTTGGTGCGTCGTTTAAGGGTGCGAATCGTCACCAAACCATCCAATAACCGGCCACGGCCAGCCGATCTAAAGCCAGGTATTCGCAAAACAAACCCTGACTCACAATATATTTTCGTGTCACTCGTTTCCAGACCGATTTCTGCTACGGCAAACATCACACACGGTAAACACTACCCTAAGCGACGACAAGTGTTAGCCGGTTGACCATCGATATAAATCGGTGGACAGTTGACTCCATCCGGATCATCAGCGACCAAGTAGGTCTTCTCATCGTCTGACTCTCTCCACCAGCCTCTTACATCACTGTTGTGACACGAGTAGAAATAGAAACCAGTAAAGAGAAGCACGATAGCGAGGCCGGCGAAAGATAGTGTTCTCATATCCCACTATTCACGCAGGTGTCTCCGCCTGTTCGCGGGCATGATACGAACTCCGCGTCAGCGGAGAAGATTCGACGTGCTTGAAGCCCATGTCCAGCCCGATGCGTTTCCATTCAGCGAATTCCTCGGGCGTGACGTAGCGTTCGACCGGGAGGCGTTTTTCGTAAGGCTGCAGGTACTGGCCGATGGTCATGATGTCGCACGAGACCTTCCTGAGATCTCGCATAAGCTCGACGACCTCTTCGAAGGTCTCGCCAAGGCCCGCCATTATCCCGCTCTTAGTTTTCATCCGGGGTTGATGTGTGTCGCGCCAATGAGCAGACCGTTCGAGTAGTTCGAGCGTCTGGGCATATTTCGCATCGGGCCGGACGCGGCGGTAGAGGCGGGCAATGGTTTCGGTGTTGTGATTGAGGACATCGGGACGAGCAATTAGAACATTGTTCAGTGCGTCTTCGTCGCCGTTGAAATCGGGGATCAAGACCTCGACCTTGCACTCGGGATTCATCTCGCGCACTTTCGTGATCGTCTCAGCCCAGTGCATCGAGCCGCCGTCCGGCAGGTCGTCGCGATTGACCGAGGTGATCACGGCATGAGCTAGGCCAAGGTGTTTTACCGCTTCGGCGACGTGTGTCGGTTCGAGTGGATCGAGGTCCATCGGCTTGCCCTTATTGACCGCGCAGAAACCACAGTGACGCGTACACGTATCGCCGCCGAGCATAAAAGTTGCGGTCTTATCGGTCCAGCATTCAAAGATGTTCGGGCATTTCGCTTCCTGACAGACGGTGTGAAGATTGAGTCCGTCGATCAATTCCAACACGGAGTTCTGATTCGCCGGGTCGCCAAGCTTGATCTTAAGCCAATCTGGTTTCTTGACGCGTTCGCGCTGTTTCCGGTTCAAAAAACTCTGAACCAGTTTTTTTTCCTCGATCATAAATACAAAACAGGACAGGCCGGAGCCGGGATTGCCTCGTGCCTCCCGACTGTCTTCCTATCCTGTGATTCTATCACCTGAGCCCGGCTTTTACGCACTCGCGCCGCCGGCCGCCGAAAGACGCGAGTTGACGGTCTCCCAATTTATGTTCGCAAAGAACGCTTCGATGTACTTTGGCCGATCAGCCGGAGCATAATCTTTGATGAACGCGTGTTCCCAAACGTCCATGATCAGGATCGGCTTGTAGCCTGCGACGTTGCCGGTCTCATGCAGATTGATCCAGTGGTTCGAGAGCGCACCATTTGACGGATCCTGATAAGTTGCGGCCCAGCCCACACCTCGCATTTTGCCCGTGGCCATGAAATCGGCTTTCCAGATATCGTAGCTGCCAAAGCTATCCGCAGCCGCCTTTGCGAAGGCCGAATCCTTGGCCGGATCACCGGTGCCATGCTTCACCATATTCTCAAAGTAATATTCGTGGAGCACCATGCCGTTGTACTCGAAGCCATAACGGCGGCGCATCTCAGAGAACGCAGCTGTTTTGGTAGCGTCAAGTTCACCGCCGCCGATCAGTTCGGCGATCTTTTCATTGAGCACATTAGTGTTGGTCACATAGCCTTCGTAAAGCTTGAAATGCATGGCCAGCGTTTCGTTCGAAATGCCGGTCAGGTCGCTGAGGTCAAAGGTCTTTGCTTTATAAACAGTATTCAAACCCATTGTTGTATCTCCTTTGAATTATGGCTGAATCACAATTATAGCAGATTGCGTTTAGCACCGCGATTCAATCAACCGGCCGCGGCCCGGCGTCGATCCCGTCCACGCTGGCCTGCCTGACCACCTTAACGTGAAGATCATCGGCTACCCGTATCTGGCAAGAGAGCCGCGTATGGTCGCCGATGTCTGTCTTGGTCGCAAGTACAGCCATCTCGGCCTCGCCGATCGGGCCCGGATCGCCCGACAAGATCTCGACCCGGCACGTGGTGCATCTGGCGTTGCCACCGCAGCGGTGCAGGATGTCGACCCCGCTGTCCTCAAGGCAAAGTACGAGTTTCTTGCCGGCCTCACCCACGATCACCACCTGACCGGTGGCTGTTTCAGCCGTTATAGTTGGCATAAATTATTCTCCCCTAAATAAGATCTTATTTCCGCTTATTCGTCGAATTTCGCATAACCGTTTAGCGAACGCAAACCTCGATAGCGAACCTCTATCGTGCGTACTCGACCTTTTCAAGGTAAAGGCCCGACGGCGGCGCCGTAAATTTGGCCGGTACGTTCGATTCGAATTTCAAGAGTCTGTCAAATGCGTCGAATGTCAGATCGCCGCGGCCTACCTCGACCAGCATGCCGACGATCCGTCTGACCATCTTCCACAAGAAATGCGACGCTCCGATGCGAAAACAGATGATGTCATCCTCGATCGAAATAGCCGCGAGCTGTACATCGATCGATGTATTCTGCCGTTTTCCGTCTTCGGATTCGCAGAATGAACGAAAATCGTGCCTGCCGATCAAAAGTCGTGCCGCCCCGGCCATGGCTTTGGCGTCGAGATCATCCTTTACCCACCAGACAAGGCTCTTCGCAAAGGCATTACGCCGTCGGGATATTTTGTAGAGATATTGTCGATAAACGGCATCGTGCCGGGCGTGAAAGCCATCGGGCGCATTTGTGACCTTGAGGATGTTGATGTCGTGCGGCAGCACATCATTGAAACCGTGTTGGATCTGCCGAGGGGTGATGTTCACTTTGAGTTCCGGGACCTTCAGATGAGCGATCTGGTGAAGGGCGTGCACGCCCGCGTCGGTTCGTCCGGCGCCGAAAAGCTCGAACTTTGATGCAAAAAGCTGGCGGGCTGCGTCCTGAAGTTCGCCCTGGATAGTCCGGGCATTATGCTGCATCTGCCAGCCGCGATAGCGGGTTCCCTCGTATTCGATCTCGAGTTTCCAGGTCGGCATTACTTGTTCCCGATCATTACCTTTTCGCGAAACTGATTGATCGCGACGTAGATAACCTCGGCCTCAGTGACCATCACCTTTTGACCCTGGCTGCCGAATCGTTCGGCCTCGACGACAACGTGGATCGTTATCGACGTATTACCGACCTTTAGTGTCTCGGCATAAAAGCTCACCAGGTCGCCCATGAAGACCGGTTCGTGAAAGATCACTTCTTTCATCGCCACCGTGACAAAGCGGTCGTGTCTCGTATGCCTGACCGCTTCGACGCCGCCGGCTACGTCTATATAGCTTAAAATTATGCCTCCGAAAACCGTACCGTGTGCATTCGTGTCGCGCGGCATCATAGTCAGCCGGATCGCTGCGTTGCGCTCTTCGGCGGTCGAGTGTATCTGTTCGTTCATGATATTTGGGTGATAAAGGACATTATATGGCCTGAGCGGTGCGGCGTTCAGGCTTGCGCGATCTTTTTTTCGGTCCATTCGCGAACCGTGTCACGTAATTCGTTCAGGTGCTCGTCGAAAAAGTGGCCGCAGCTGTGGAACAAAACCAACTCGCAATCTGTGTTTTCTGCGACGCGGTCGACCAATTCCTTGAGATTCGCGACAGAACCAAATTCGTCGCTGTCACCGTGAACGAAAAGGATAGGCTTTCGCAGCCTGATTAGAAATTCATAATCGTCGTACTTGTCGACCGGCGTGCCGATACTGATCAGCCTTTTGACACGGTCATCGGCCATTCCGACCTCCATTCCCGTTCGCGAACCAAACGAAAAACCGGCGAGCGTCACGTCCTCGCCCGGAAATCGCGATGCTGCATAATCGACAGCCGCCCGTACGTCCTCGAGTCCGCCAGGTATCTCAGAATGCACACCGGTCGATGACCCAACACCACGAAAATTGAACCGGAGCGTAGCAAGCCCCGCATCGACAAGGCCGGCCGAAGCCCTAAAGACAACCTTGTTGTGCATCGTCCCGCCGCCAAGCGGATGCGGATGGCAAACGACGCCGACGCCTCGCCGCTCGCCCACGGGCTCTTTCAAGATCGCCTCAAGCTGCCCGTGGGGCGCCGGAATTAGCAGGTTTCCTTTCGGGTACATTGCGAAGCCTAGATTGTAGCAAAGTGGGTGATATTCAGCGCAACGAAGATGCAAAGGTTTGAGCTGCAGGCTGGCAAAACAACCGGTGGGAAGGAAAGTGGCCAGCCTCAATACACCGAGAAGCCGTATTCGATGGTCCGGACAACGTCCACGGGCTTTCCGTCAATTTTCGCCGGGATAAACTTTATTCCCTTCAAAGCGTTAAATGCCCGTTCATTGAGTGCTTTGTTGACCGACTGTAGCAGTTCAACCGGCCCAACGGTTCCATCGGCACGAAACGTGGCGCGAAACTTTACGGCTCCGGAAAACCCTTCCGCCCGGTAAGCGTCAACGAATCCAGGCCGAGGCATACGGAGTATGATTAAACTACTTGAGTATTTCGGGGAATCTTCCTCCGTAATCTCGATGTCCTTTTCGGGTTTATTACCGTCTTTCGTGGCGCCTGAAAGGGTATATTTGAGTCCCTTCGGCGTCGAACGCTTCAACGCTTCCGCAACCTCCTCACTTGTCGGTAGGCCCTCGATCAGCGTTACCGAGACGTCCTCAGCCTCTTTGGATATCTCAGCATTTACAAGTTGCTTTCCGCCCAACCGAATGCTTCCCAAAAACCGCTCCAGGTTTGCATTCCGACCGTCTCTAGACCGGGCAGTTATGCGATACAAACCGTTCTTTGATGCAAGTTGAAAAGATGCGGAGTCAGTGCCCTTTGTCGCATCGGTGTCACGTTTCCACAGGCCGTAGAAATCATCGAGAGTGAATCCCTTGTACTCTTTCGACGAGGGAAATTCAGCAATTTCCATGAACCTTTTCTTTGCCCCTTTTGTCCGATCCGCACGGACCGAAAGTGACAGTCCGCCCTTCACGTAAAGCACCCACGTGGTTGGGCCGTCCTGGTCAACTAAAATGTCTGTTCCGGGAAAGGCAAAAGTGAGGTCACCGGCCGAGGTCGAGTAGCGATGCCAGACGGCTTCGTCGGTCTTTTCCTGTCCGTATAACTCCGGGACAAACGCCGCAACAGCCAACATACAAAAGCCTACGACAAGGCTTGTGGGTGCAAGGTGCCGCTTCATTCTGCTAATAATAACGGGAATTGAGCGATCTGTTAAGCTTTTTCTCTTTTGCGGCAATGAACAGTTCGCTCGGACCCGATAGAATTTGCCCGTCCTTTCGTGATAACGTTTCTGTTTAATATTCTGCGGGCCCGGGGCCTGCTGCACGGCTTTCTTTTGCAAATGGAAGAACAGAACCCAAACGATAACTTTGCCGGCGAGCCGGCCGAGCGTACCTTGCCCGAAGCGGTCCGGACCGGCTGGCGCGATTATCTTGAAAGCGAAGAAGCGACCCGAACGGTCTATTTGATATTTGGTTTGGTCGCGATCGCGATGGTGATGAGCTTTCTACAGTTTCGTACGTCAGCGATCTGCTGCGGCGATTGGGACGGCTACTATCACATCCGTTGGAGCCAACTGCTCTGGGAAAGCCTGTCCAGCGGCAGATGGCTTCCTACTTTCGAGTGGCTTCCGCTCACGGTTTTAAATCCACAGCATTACAACGACCATCATTTCCTCTTTCACCTGATGCAGATCCCGTTTCTGTGGTTTCTCGAACCGGTGATGGCGGCAAAGGTGGCGACCGTCGTATTCGCAACATGTGCGATCTTCTCGGTCTATTGGTTCCTTCATATCTATAAGGTCGACTATCCGCTGATCTGGCTTGGTGCATTGCTGACGTGTGCCAATATGTTCTATTACCGGATGAACATGGCGAAGGCTCCGCCGCTGACGATCATAATGACGATCGCGGGCATCTATCTCCTTTTCGAACGGAAATATATATGGCTCTTGCCCCTGATGTTCGCGTTCGTCTGGACCTACAGCCTTTTTCCCCTGCTTTGGATCGCGGCACTTATTTGGGTGATCATCATTGCCTGGAACGAACGCCGTTTTGAATGGAGGCCGCTCGCTTATACGACCGGGGGAATGATCCTGGGGAATCTTATCAATCCTTATTTTCCGAACAACCTGCTCCTGTTTTGGGAACACGCCTACACCAAGATCAAGATCGGCTCTGATTTTGCGGTCGCGGTGGGCGGCGAATGGTATCCCTATACCGGAATGGAGTTGTTGACAAACTTCCCGATCGCGATGGCGGCGATGCTTGTCGGCTACATTCTTTTCATGCCGAAGAAAGGAAAGCTCCCTGAAAAGGCAACGTTCTTTCTGATGTTCGTCACGATTTTGCTTGCTGCTCAGTTTCGTTCGAAACGGTTCGCTGAGTACTTCCCGCCGTTCGCCGTACTTTTTGCGGCATTTAGTTGGCAGGCCTTCTCGCTCCGCGACGCGGTCCAACTCCCGGCTGACTTCAAACGCGATATCGAGCCGTATCTCGACGCCCAGCCGCCGATCCGCGATCAACGCATCGAAAACATCAAAGCGGCCGGAGCGTGGACGCTCGGCATTGTGCTCTTCATCATCTTTATGGTCAATATGGTCGGGCTTCAGAGGTTGGGGATCGAATATGGCGGGCTCATCTCCACGATCGCCGGCAATGATGCGAACGACCGATATGAACGCGCGATGAGTTTCGCTACCGGAGTCGACAGCGAAGGCAAAGAGAACATTCCTGCCGGCGAACGGATATTCAACGCCAATTGGGACGATTTTCCAAAGCTTTTCTTCTTCAATCAGAAACACAGCTACGTGTATGGCCTTGACCCCAACTATTTGTTTTCGCAAAATCCTGATCTGTACAAACTTTTGACCGAGATCACCTCAGGCAAAGTAGATGAAGCAGGCCCGCAGATACGCGACAAGTTTGGCGCCAATTACGTCTTTACAGATGCGAAAGAGAATGAAGACATGGTCGCCAAATTGCTCGACAGCGGATGGGCGGAAATGATCTACGAAGACGATGAATCAAGGATTCTCCGTATTCGGAAGCAGAAAGGGGACGCACCTGCCGACTCGGGAGATGAGCCCGAAACGGACGAAGAAAAGAAACTGCTGGATGAAGAAGAGCGGAAGACCAACGCAAACACCGCTCAAAATACGAACGCGGCGGAAGATACAGAGGAAACGCCATGAGGTTGAGCGGAAATATTCGTTCTTTTGCGAGATCATCGGCTTTGCCGATCATTGCTGCCATGAGCGCGGTCTCAATGGCGTCAATTGCATGCGGGCCGAACCCGCGGATAATGAACTCGGCGGCCGAAACGCCGGAGTCTGTTTCGCAGCAGCCTGTCCGCTCTGCATACGAGACCGATATCGAGGCGATGCGGACCGCGGATTTCAATTTCATTTACGTCTTTCGCCGCAAGGACGGAGCTGCGATGACAGCCGAAGATCGTTCGTTCGTGATAGCAAACACACCGGTCGAAACTAACCGGCGAAAGGTCTCGGACGGAGAACGGGCCATCATTCTCGGCTCGAATTTCCGATTTCCTCCGGAAATTATCGCAAAGCTCGCTGAACGATTCGCATTTGAAGATCTTTCAAAACCGGAAAGCGAGTTGCAGAAATTGGCTGCGAATGCGAACGCGAATGCAAACTCGAACACGAACTCGAAGGACTGAGGAATAAGGTGGCCGATAACACGATCGAGACATTAGAAAACGCCGGTGCAATTGAAGAGCCGCGAGCGAACGATGGACAACGGGTGATTCTTGATCCGGCTTCGTTCTCGGCGCGTGCCGTTTTTAGGATCGTTGTCATATCTCTGATATTGATCTTCGTCGGCGGGTTTGTGGCCTCGGTGATCAGTTCGCTTACTTACCTTTTCTTCTTATTGGTGCTCGCGATCTTCTTCGCCTATTTACTGACGCCGCTTGTCCAGCTCATCCGCAGTCCGTTCAAGCACCGAAAACTCGAACGCTTCATGCCGCGTTCGCTCGCTATTTTCATAGCGTACCTTGTCGTCTTTACGGTGCTGGGAGTTGGTATCGCATATCTCGCCCCGCGCGTTACCGAACAGGGAAGGGAATTTGGTGCAAGCCTGCCGGGCTATGCCGCCGCGATACGCCAGTCGTTAAACGATATGAACCGCCGGTTTGACCGGCTGAGGATCCCTGAGGAGGTTCAAACAAGGATCAACGATCAAGTTGTTGTCGCGGGGGAACGCATCACCTCCGGCTTTGGGAATTTTCTGATCAGCCTGATCTACTATTTGCCTTGGCTTGTGATCATTCCGATACTGTCGTTCTTTTTCCTGAAGGACGTGAATGCGATCCGACTTGGGATCTTAAGGATGTTTCCCGCCGGCCGATGGCGGATGCGAGCCGAATCGGTCCTGGAAGAGGTCAATTCGACCCTCGCTGCCTATACGCGCGCACAGCTGATCTCATGCCTTCTCGTTGGCACGGTCTGTACCATCGGGTTTTACGCGCTTGGCCTCAAGTACGCGCTTTTGTTGGGTATTCTGGCGGGCGTGTTCGAATTCGTACCTTTGCTCGGCCCCCTTACGATCGGGCTCATCGCGACTACGACCGCTGCGTTGGGTGACGACCCGCGGCGTGCGGTCTGGATCGCCATATTTCTGATCGTATTCCGGATCTTTCACGATTATGTATCGTATCCGCGGATCGTCCGCGGCGGCATTCATTTACCGCCGGTACTTATAATTCTTTCGGTGATCGCGGGCGAACAGGTCGCTGGAATTCCGGGCGTATTCATAGCGATACCGATAGTTGCGATCATCACCGTGGTCTATCGCCACGTTCTCGAACATCAAGGCAAGACACGGCTGCTTTCCGATCTCGAACCGAACGACACCGAAACGCCGGCATAGACCAAGAATATGTCCTTTGCTGCCTGGCTCACTGCTTTCTTTTTTGTCTTCCTCTTTTTGTCGATACTCGTCTACGTTCTCGTCGTGCGGGCATTCTATTGGGGAGACAAGAAGGAGCCGCCTAAACGCCGAACAGCAGAACGCGGAGATCCTCAGGACGGTCAATGACCGATGCGGACTCGACTACAAAGCACGGGATCCTGAACTTCAGGCCGTCCAGTTTCACAGCGTCTTTAGCCGTTGTCACTAGTACGTCAACCCCATTCTCATTTGACGCACGTTCGATCGAATCAATATCATTCTGCCCGTAACGGTGGTGATCGTTAAATCGGCGGGTCATAGCGATCTCAACCACGCTGTCCCCGATGCCGATAAACGAACGGCGAAGCTGTTCAAAAAAAGCGTCCGGATTCCCGATACCGCAAAAAGCCCCGACACGGAGCGATCCGCTATCATTCGAAATCCTTGAGCGAACAAGGTCTTCCCAGACCTTTACGCCGGTCAGATCGCGATCGGTTTTCGGCTCCCGATCGAGAAACGTCACGAGTTCGGTAAACCGTTTTATCTGCGTTACTGCCCGAAACAACGGGGCACCGGCATTTCGCGCTCTCAGTCGAGCCTCGATCTCGGCGGTCGAACTCACCAGGTCAGCACGCGTGATGACGATCGCATCGGCCCGATCCAGATTCCTGAACGATTCACGCAGCCGCCCGGCGGGCAGCATCCTTCCGTTACCGCAGGGGTCGGTCGCATCGATGCAAACGATATCGACGTCGCGTCTTGCCCGTCGATGCTGAAAGCCGTCATCGAGGATGAACGCGGTTACGCCAAATCGTTCGCGAGCCCATGCGGCGGCCGAAACGCGGTCGGCATCGGCGATGATGATCGCCTTTTCACCCAGCCTCCGAGCCAATTCTATCGGTTCATCTCCGCCCGCTTCGGGGTCGCTGAGGATCTTTTGACCGTCAGAGACCAGCACGCGTCTGCCGGCATTTTTTCTTCCGTAGCCTCTTGTCAGGATGCACACACGTTCGCCTTCACCAGCAAGGATCTCGGCGACAAGCGCGACGATAGGTGTTTTACCGGTTCCGCCCGTCGTTAGGTTTCCGACGCTTATCGTTCGGACACCAAGGTCGTACGATCGTAAAACTCCCCGATCATAGAGCGCGTTCCGGATGTCGACCGATCGGCCGAAGACCTTGCCAAACGGGATCAAGAGATCTTCAAGATTCATTCACGCTCATGCAGGCAACGACAGGAAATTCCGCAGCATGGTCCTACCGTGCTCGGTCAGGATGGATTCAGGATGGAACTGCACGCCTTCGAGCGTGAATTCCCGATGCCTCATCGCCATTATCAGACCGTCGGGTGATTCGGCCGAGATCTCAAGACATTCAGGCAATGTGGCACGATCGACCACCAGCGAATGGTATCGTCCGGCCGAAAAGCCGTTTGGTATGCCCGAGAAGATCGACCTGCCGTCATGATCGACAACGACGGGCTTTCCATGAACTGGTTCGGGTGCCCGAACGACCTTTCCGCCAAAATGCTGGCCGATGGCCTGATGGCCAAGACAGACACCGAGTATCGGAATGCGGCCCGCGAATCGTTCGATCACACCAACAGAGATGCCTGCGTCGTCTGGCGTTCCCGGTCCGGGCGAGATCAATATCCGCTCGGGCTTGAGCTCGTTTTCGATATCGTCGATCGAGATCGCGTCGTTCCTGAGAATCGTCATTTCTGAACCCAACTCTCCGAGATACTGGACGAGGTTGTAGGTAAATGAATCGTAGTTGTCGATCACGAGCAGCATAGGTATAGAGTAATTCTGCACTAAACGAAGGCAAATCAAAATTGCTGTGGCCGCTTCGAATGTCCGTATGCTGAGAACAAACATTCTGTTTACATAAGTTCGCAAGAAATCTATGATTGAGACGTCCACTATCTGGAGGCCCTTTAATGTCGTCATATCTGAAGATGTTCCTGCTTATCGTTTCGATCTGCGCTCAGACCGCGCATTCACAAAGCAAGGCCGAGCCTGACGCTGCGAAAGAAGCAGAAAGGATCAGAAAGGAAGCGGTTGCTTTTCTTCGCGAAACGAGCTCCGATGTCGCAAATATGCGTACGCTCGAAAATCGCATCAGCTTTGCCTCTGAAATGGCCGCGCTTATGTGGTTTCACGATGACCGCGAGGCCCGGGCCATGTACGGAGCGGTCGTAGCCGATTTCAAAACACTCTTGGCTCAATATGACGCTCAAATGAACGCTCTTGACCTTGCTGGTGAATCGGCCTCCACGATCACCGCAGGCAGTTTCGTTCCCGAGCCGTCCGAACGCACGAAAGCGATGCGTAAGTTCCGCACAGCATCGGCGGTGCGTCAACAGATCGCAATGAGCATTGCCGAACATGCGCCTGAACTCGCATTCAACTTCTATCACGACAGCCTAAGCCTGATCACCAATGCGGAGTTCCGAAAACAGATGGAGTCAGGTGACGAATATTTCGGATACCGGCTGATGACAAAGATCGCCGAGAACGACGCATCTCGCGCGGTCGAACTCGGCAAGGCCTCGATCGGGAAGGGACTTAACTTCAATCACATCGAATTACTAAAGACCATTTATGCGAAAGACGTCGACAAGGGCGTCGAGTTTGGGGCAAAGGTCTTGAGCGAGTTCAGGTCGGCGCCTAGCGAGAAGTTGAACGATTCGGTAACGCTGCTGCTTTTCGATTTCGCAAAAACGAATCTTGAGGAATCGAAGAAAGGCGGAGGAAAGAAGCCCGTATATTCGGAGAACGAGGTGCGCGAGATCGGCGAAATACTCGCAAAACAGATCTTGAGCCCAGCCGAGTTATGGGATCCTCACACGGCTCTTCGGTATGCCGCTTCTATCGAATCGATCTTGCCGGGACGTGCAGAGCAGATCAGGGCAAAATTCAAGATACCTGAAACGGAAGGTCAAAGCCGCGGCCGGTTCCGTAGTACGTCAGGGCGAGCTGTGCCCCCACCGCCTGTTGCGGCGGTCGAGCCGCCGGATCCGAATGAGAAAGAAAAGCAGCGGGCGGAAGAGAAGTTGATGCAAGAGGTTGCGAGCATCGGAACGAAGCCGCTGCCGAAAGAGGAACGCGAGCGTATCGTCGGAGAAGCCCGACGCCTATTGGCGCAGGAACCAGTACGCGAGCGCAAGCTGATGGGGCTGAGCGCTCTTGCCGCGGGTGTAAAACGCGCAGGCGATGCGGAACTCGCCGCGGAACTGATGGTCGAGGCTTCGAAGCTGGTGAATCCGCAACCGAAGAACTATCAGGATTTCATTTTTACGTGGCTCCTCATCTCGGGCTATGCCGATGCCGATCCGGACAATGCCTTTAAGACCCTTGATGGTGCGATCTACCGAGCCAATGACCTAATCTCCGCGTTCGTAAAGGTGGGTGAGTTCATCGATGTCGGAGAAGAGATGTTCGTCGATGGCGAGATGCAGGTCGGAGCCTTCGGGGGTGAGATGATCCGTGGATTGACGAAAGAGATCGGCATTGCCGAATCGACCATCAAGTCGCTGGTTCGTGCTGATTTTGCCCGGACAAGGATCTTGACCGATCGTTTCGATCGTCCCGAAGTACGTGTTCTTGCAAAGGTCCTTGTTCTTCGAGCGGTATTGGGCAAGAACGCCGAACAAAAGCAAAGGTCCGATTCGCCGGAAAGCGTTCTGGGTACGTCGCCGCAGGCCGAGCCCTCAGATCAGAAATAACGATCAACCCAAGCTTGTCCCGAGCAGCCATTGCCCGCCGTCGACGACGAGTGTAACGCCGTTTATGTAACCGGCGGCATCCGATGTCAGGAACAACGCAGCGTTCTCGATGTCCTTTATCCTTCCAAACCTCCCAAGCGGGATCTTTTTGGTGATCTTTTCCTTCAGCGGTTCTGGCAGCAGCCGCTTCATTCCTTCTGTGTCCTCGATAGGCCCTGGTGCGATCCCGTTCACCCTTATTCCGTGGCGTCCCCATTCGACCGATAGATTACGCGTGATCGCATCGACGCCCGCCTTGGCCGCGGAAACGTGAATCTGCATCGGCGTGGCAAGATAGTGCAGCGTGGCTGAAATATTCAGTATCTGACCGTTTGACCGCTTCAGCTCCTCGAACGCTGCTCGGCATACATTGAACGTTCCCTTTGTGTCGATATCAACGACCGTTCCAAAACCATTCGCCGAAAGCTGGTCAGCCGCGCAAAGAAAATTGCCCGCAGCCCCATTCACAACGATATCGATCTTTCCATAATGTTCGACGGTCCGTGCTATCGCATTCTCGACGTCCGCGTAATCCCGCACATCCGCGACGACCGTAAAACACTCGCCGCCGCCATCTTCGATCACTTTTTTCATTGCGGCAAGATTCTCTTCTTTGCGGCTTGTGATCGCGATCCGGGCGCCATGTTCGGCAAATGCGCGGGCAACGCCGCCGGTAATGCCGGTCCCGCCGCCGGTTACAAACGCGATCTTTCCCTGTAAAATGTCATCAGCAAAAATTTTGTCCGCCATATTCCGACGATGTTATCACATAAGCTTTCCAGGTCTGATGCCAGCAGCGGCCGACCGCGCGTGCCCGTGTCGTTTTTCCGTCGGTCGGCAGAGTCGTTGGGTAGAGCTGCTTTCCATTCCCGTCTCTCCGTCGGTCTGGCGTTATTCTGCTTATTCACACTATCATGCGGTTCACCGGCGATAGATGTCCGGACGGTGCTTCCGGGCGATGCCCTCATCTACCTTGAGACCCGCGATCTTGGCAGAGCGATCGCAACGGTGACGGAGAGTGCGGCCTATCAAAATGCCGCAAAAACGAAGCCCGACCTCGGATCGATCGACGGTATCGAGTTGGGCGTCGCGGTGACTGGTTTCGAGACGTCAGAGCAGCAGATAACCGAAGAGAATTCGGTGCTCAGTTTTCAGCCGAGATTTGTCGCGGCCGCAGAAACGAGGCTTTGGAATTTTCAGGTCATTTCTTTCGTCGAACACCAGCTTGGGCTCTTCATCAGCGAGGCTTACGGGGGCGAAGCCATGCTTGAGACGTCCGACAAACATGGCGGGAAGTATTTTGTTTGGACGGCGCAGGATGGACGAAAGGCATTTGCGTTGGTCGACGGCGGATCGATCCTGTTCGGGAATGACGAATCGGCGATCGAGAAATGCCTGGCTGTAAAGCGAGGCGAGATCGAGAGCATTGCTAAGAACCCGAGAGTGGCCGGCGACGACGGACTTGCGTTTGGCTTCATCTCTTCAGACGGCATAGCCCAGCTATCTAACATTGCAGGTCTCACGCTCGCCAAACGATCGAGTGACGAAGCGGAGGTTCAATCGTTCATCGCCCGAGTTCTTCCGGAACTACTGCGCAATTCGCTGAAAGGCCTTGATTGGACAATGAGCGCGACGGAAAATGGAATAGAAGACCGGTTCAAAATCGAGACTTCGGCCGAGATCGCAACAGTGCTCAACGAAACGATCAAGCCTGCCGGAGGGCAATTTGCGGGGTTCGAGCCGTTCATGAATCAGCAGTTCGATTCGGTTACCCGTTATGACCTGACCGACCCGCGGATCGCGTGGCGAAGCGTCGTGTTGACCGCTCAGAAACAGATCGACCCGACCGCGGGCAGCCTGTTGTCGGCGTTTTCCGACAGTATCTTCGAGCCGTACGGCGTCGATAATGGCGAGCTTTTCCTGAGCGCGATCGGCTCGAACGCTGTCACCATCCGCTTTGATCCCGAGGGCGAAAGACAAGTTGTTATCGCAGATGTCAGAGGTCCGGCCGACCTCAAAAAGGCGGTCGCTGCTGAATTGAGAGCCGATCGCAAGCCCGAACGGCGATCGGACGCCGATTACTGGGCGACGGACGACGGCGATGTTGCGATGGTCCTGGTCGATGGCAAGGCGATCATCGGTGACCCGGAATCGGTGATCAGGTGTCTCGAATCATATCGCCGCGGACCCGACGTGAAACAAGCCGCGAGATTGCTACAGATCGCAACATCCAATGCCCCGGCAGCTACTCTAGGTTACGAAACGGGCCTCGCCGACCGCATCGCGGACGTCATCTCGGAAAAGAAGGAAGGCGGACAGAAGTCGTCGTCGGTATATTTTGTTGAAACTCGTTTCAACTCGAAAGGGATCGAACGACTAACTATCTCAGATCTTGGGTTTATCGGGACGATAGTCGCGCAATTTGCCCAGGACTGACAGATTCTAGCCGCGTCTTGCGTTTCGCTTTAATCGCCGTACGTTCTGCTCGATCCATCGTTCGGCTTCCCTGAAATAGCGATATCTCTCTTCGTCGCGTCGAAACTCCGCAGTGTGGTTGTATCGCCGTCCGTTGTGGTGGACCGTCGGATGGTGAATGTGAAGCATTTCGTGATAAAGAACGTATTCGATGACGTACCGCGGCGTTTCGGCCGAATCCAATGATCGGCTGATAACGATAGTTTCGTGCGTTGCGTCGTGATGCCCGAGTATCCGAAAGGTCTTGCGGGCCGACCAGGTGAGCGTCGGTTTGGCCAGACTGCCGCCGAAATACTTTGTGTTCAGGTCGTCAAAGATCTCGTTAAGATCGTAGATCTCGCCAGACGAGCCGGTAACGACCTTGCGGCCCCGGTCACGCTTGCTCGCGGTCGACCGTTCACGGATCGTTTCTGCCTTAATGTATTCGCCGTAAACCTCGCGCGCACGTTTCGGAACCCGACGTCTGTACAGTTTCGATACAAGTATGTATGCGAGTGATCGCTGGACCTGAGGCGGCATATCGTGGCAGATCTCAGCGATACGGACGTAAATCATACCGTCCCTTACCCTTATAGTGTGGTTGATGCCGACATATGGGTAAAATCGGACGCTGATCGGCGGCAATCTGCGCGAAGGATCGTAATGGGCGAATGCCTCTTCGAAAAATCCCCTAAATTCCGTCGTATCGGCTGATGCCTGCATGTTAATCAGAGTTTAACTAATAAACGTTGACAGAAATCGCTCTAAAGTGATATTCCTTTTAAAGGAGCATACCGTCATCACGCGGCTTGCTCAAGACTCACCGTGATAAGATGCTGGTTCGCGAACCAAACCGAAAAGTCGAGAAAACTTCTGATTTTCCCGATTCTCGCGGGCAGACCATCCTCTCAGCGATAATCAACGAACATTTTGTCACGGGCGAGCCTGTTGGGTCTAAATCCATTGCGGACAAGTTTGCAAATGCTTCAGGTCTGAGCTCAGCAACCATCCGCAGCGTTATGGGCGAGTTAGAGGAGCTGGGGCTTCTCGAGCAACCTCATACGTCAGCCGGACGAGTCCCGACCGACAAGGGGTATAGGTATTACGTTGATAATCTGCTTGGCGTCCTAAGTATCTCGAACGAAGATCTGTACCGGATCGGTGACGAATTCGGCCTGTCGACGAACGAGTTTGCGGAAACACCGGACAGATTGATGGAACGTACATCCCAACTCCTTTCTGTTCTTTCAAATAATGTTGGCATCGTGGTTTCGCCCAGCTTGTCGAGCGACCGCTTGCAGCATATCGAATTCGTAAATCTTTCCGAGAATCGAATTCTTGTCGTTCTGGTCTCTGCTCCGAATATCGTCCATAACCGGATCATTCGGCTAAATGTCGCCTTTACGAAAGAAGAACTCGATCGGTGTGCAAACTATCTGAACACCGAATACGCGGGAAAGAACCTATCGCAAATAAGGGCCGAGATACTCGCGTTGATGCACGAGGAAAAGGCACTTTTCGATAAACTGCTGCAAACCGCCGTCATCCTGTGTTCTCAGAGTATCGAGGACGACGAGGAAATGCCCGGTGAGGTCTATGTCGACGGAACGTCGAATATTTTGACCAAAAGGGATTTCGTCGACCTTGAACGGCTTCGCGAACTGCTTTCGACGATCGGCGAGAAATCGCGTCTCATCGAGATCTTGAATGAGTGCATTGCTCGCGATAAGACTGGGAAGGGCGACGTTCAGGTCGTCATCGGCAGCGAGAACCGCACGCCATCGATGCAAAATTGTTCGCTTATATCGGCACCCTACCGAATCGGCAACACCTCGGCGGTAGGCACCCTCACGGTGCTTGGCCCAACGCGGATCGAATATGCAAGGATGATATCGATCGTCTCATACGTCGCCCGCGTCCTCGAAAAGATGATGTCTAAGGACATTTCGAATAACTAACCTTACCTGACCGGCATTTCGCGGTTCGATTCAACATGGATCCCAATGAGGAAATAGAAGACCTTGAGGTCATTGCGGAAGATTCTGACGACGAGACGGTCTCGGTCGACGATTTCATCCGTGAACTTGAGGCGAAGGAAAAAGACCTTCACATCACTGCCGAGACGACGATCATCGAGATCGAGCAGGGATTTGACGACGGTAATCCCACCGATTTTCTCAAGTCGATGCATTCCTTCGAACCGCCGACCGAGATTGCTCCGGCAGTCAAACAGGCCGATCCGGAGGAAGATCTTCTTGTTCAGGAACTCAAAGAAGAAAAATCCGACATGGAAGCCAAACTCGCACGCCTCAATGAAACGATCTCCAAAATGGAAGAAGAGCGTGCCGAGATGTTCAAGAACTCGCAGCGAAGGGCAAAGGATTACGAGAATTTCAAGGCCCGGACCGAAAGAGAGCGCAATGACATAATGCATTCGCAGGTCAGCACACTCGCGACGCAACTTCTGCCGGCGATCGACAATTTGAACCGGGCGCTCGAACATTCGGGTTCGACTGGCAAGAAAATGTCGGGTGAATTCAAACAGTTCTTTGAAGGCATCGAATTGGTAAATCAACAGGTCAACGACATTTTTGCGGGTATGGGCATTAAGCCGATCCCGGCTGTCGGCGAAGTTTTCGATCCGCATTTGCACGAGGCGGTCGCAACTGAAGAATCAGATGAATTTCCGGCAAACGTGATCTGCGAGGAACTACTTCGCGGATACCGCATCGGCGACCGGGTTATCCGCCATTCGATGGTGAAGGTATACGTTGCTCCGCCAGGGCAAAATGGCACTCGTCCGTCCGAAAAGGACGAAACGGCCCGATCGATCAACGACGCGGATACTCCGGCGGTATCGGATGAAGCAGAAATCGGCGATGAGGCCGCCGCTGCCGACGACTCTGCTATGCAAGTTGACGAATCGGCAACTTTCACCACGACCGATGAAGAAATAGCCGAAAGCATTCCAGACGATGAGAATTGAACGAATCTTCCCCGCCTGATCATTACCTCCCTATTAACCCCCGTTTGAGGACCTAAAATATGAGTAAAGTAATTGGAATCGATCTTGGCACTACGAACTGTTGCGTTTCCGTACTCGAAGGCGGAACGGTTCAGATCATATCGAACAAAGAAGGCGGGCGGACAACCCCATCCGTTGTTGGCTTTACGGACAAAGATGAACGGCTCGTCGGCCAGATCGCCAAGCGACAGGCGGTGACCAATCCGGCGAACACGTTGTATGCCGTTAAGCGATTGATCGGTCGTAAGTTCAATTCACCCGAAGTCGAGAAAATGCGCGAAACGGTCCCGTTCGAGATCGTCGAGGCACCGAACGGCGACGCTCACATCAAGGTGCTTGGCCGTGTTTACAGCCCGCCTGAAATATCCGCGATCGTACTGCAGCGGCTGAAGATAGCCGCCGAGGAGTTTCTGGGCGACAAGATCACGGAAGCCATCGTGACCGTGCCGGCCTATTTCGACGATATGCAGCGTCAGGCGACCCGCGATGCCGGTAAGATCGCCGGCCTTGAGGTTGAAAGGATCATCAATGAGCCCACGGCCGCGGCGCTCGCGTATGGTTTTGGCAAGAATAAATCCGAAAAGGTCGCTGTCTATGACCTTGGCGGCGGAACGTTCGATATTTCGATCCTCGAGATAAACGACGGTGTTTTCGAGGTGCTTTCGACCTCAGGTAATACATTTCTCGGAGGTGAGGATTTTGACCAGCGGATCATCGATTGGTTGGTTGATAACTTCAAAACGAGCAGCGGCATCGATCTGAAAGAAGATCGCCTTGCCCTGCAGCGGCTGAAAGAGGCAGCCGAGCGGGCAAAATGTGAACTTTCGAGCGTTGATGAAACGAGCATAAGCCTCCCCTTCATCGCCGCAGACCCGACCGGCCCAAAACACATCAACGCCAATTTGACGAGAGAGAAGTTTGAGGAGCTGGTTCGGGACCTTGTCGATTCGTCGGTCGAACCATGCCAGAAAGCCCTTTGGGATGCGAAGCTCAAGCCGGTCGATATTGACAAAGTCATTCTGGTCGGCGGCCAAACGCGTTCGCCGATAATCACCCGAACGGTTTCCGAGGTTTTCGGTAAAGAGCCATCGTCCGAGATCAACCCTGACGAGGTCGTGGCAATGGGTGCGGCGATCCAGGGCGGAGTTTTGACCGGTGACGTCAAGGATATCGTGCTGCTCGACGTTCTGCCGTTGAGCCTTGGCCTCGAAACTCGCGGCGGACTTTTCGTCAAACTGATCAACCGAAACTCTACTATCCCGCTAAAGAACACGATGACGTTCACTACCGTCGTCGACAATCAGCAGTCGGTCGAGATCCATATTCTTCAGGGCGAACGCGAGATCGCCTCGGCGAACCGCAGCCTTGCAAAGTTCGAACTGGTCGGAATCCCGCCGGCACCCCGCGGCGTACCGCAGGTCGATGTGAGTTTTGAGATCGACGCCAACGGTATTGTGAACGTCTCGGCTCAGGACAAGATGACCGGTCTCGAACAGGCTATGCAGATATCGCCTTCATCCGGGCTTTCGCCGGACGAGATCGAAAGATTGATAATGGAAGCCGAAACCTCGGTCGACCGCGACCGCGAAGAACGCGAACTCATCGTGCAGCGTAACCGGCTTGAGAACATGATCAAGAACGCGAGGAAGGCAATGGTCGAGTATGGCCGATCGTTCGCCCTCGAAGAGCAGCAAGAGATCAACGGCATTCTAAACAATGCCGAAGAATCGCTCAGTACCGACGACATCACCGAGATCAACCTGGTGCTCGTCAAGGTCGAAGAGGCCGCCGGCCGTATTACCGCCGCGATGCTTGCAGCCGTCTGACCCATACTGCTTGAGAAAGCGCGGACAAATTGGTTACAATACCAGGGAGCGTCAGTTCAACCGGTTGAGCTGGCGCATCTTTGATTTTTGTTTGCGGTATGATCGGAAAAAGCACCGGTCATTACGATTTCATTGACCTGAGATCTTAGCTTTCAATATGGCGAAGAGAGATTATTACGAGATTCTGGGCGTGTCGCGGACCGCGAGCGACAGCGAGATCAAAAAGGCCTACAGATCGTTGGCGGTGAAGTTTCATCCTGATAAAAATCCTGATGATCCTCACGCCGAAGAAAAATTCAAAGAGTGTGCCGAAGCGTATGCGGTGCTTTCCGATCCGCAGAAGCGCGCTTCATATGATCGTTTCGGCCATGCCGGCGGCGGGGCTGGCGGTTTTGACCCCGGCTTCTCGAATATCGAGGATATTTTTGACCTCTTCGGTTTTGGAGATATGTTCGGAGGTCGCGGGTCGCGGCGGTCAACGGTACAGCGCGGTTCCGACCTCCGGTATGACCTTGAGATCACGCTGGAGGATGCGGCGTCAGGTAAAGATGAAAAGCTTCGCATCCCGCGGCTTGAAACCTGCGGAACCTGCGAGGGCAGCGGTGCCGAAGCCGGCAGCCAGCCCGAGACTTGCGTAAGCTGCGGCGGTCGCGGACAGACGCAATACCAACAAGGTTTCTTCAGTGTTATGAGGACTTGCCCGAATTGCTCAGGAAAGGGCAAGATCGTCCGTAACCCGTGCAAGGAATGCCGAGGTCAGGGCCGGGTAGAAAACGAAAAGTCTCTTGAAATAAAGATCCCGGCGGGCGTTGAAACGGGCTCGCGATTGCGTGTTTCGGGTGAGGGTGAATCGGGCGTGAATGGCGGCCCTTCGGGCGATCTTTTCGTCGTGATCCACGTTGCAGAGCACGAGACCTTTGAACGGCAGGGTGCGAATCTCTATTCTGCCGTCCCGATCACATTTGGCCAAGCGGCTCTCGGTGCTGAAATAAAAGTGAAAACGCTGGACGGCGAAGAGGACCTGAAGATTCCGGCCGGGACGCAGACCGGTACCGTATTCCGTTTGAAGTCACATGGAATGCCGGCCTTGGGCGGCCGCGGCAAAGGTGACCTGTTTGTCGCTGCAACGGTTGTGACCCCAAAATCTTTGACGAAGGAACAGCGGAAGATATTAGAGAAACTAGCCGATGTTGAAGACACCGACTTTAACGACGCGTCGTTCATGGACAAGGTCAGGAATATCTTTGGCTAGGAGAGTTTTGCCTTTACTGCCTCGCTGACCACGCGACCTTCGGCCGATCTGCCTGCGAGTTTGGCGGTCACGGCCTTCATCACAACTCCCATTTCTTTCATCGAAGCTGCTCCGGTCTCTGCGATAGCGTCGGCGACGGCCTTTTCTATTTCTTCAGCAGTGGCAGCTTGAGGAAGGTATGCCTCAATGTGTGTGATCTCGGCCGCTTCTTTTGCTGCAAGTTCCGCCCGTCCGGCCTTTTCATACTGTTCGATCGAGTCACGCCGCTGTTTTACCAACGACTGCAGTGCCTTCTGCACCTCTTCATCGGTCAACTCCGAACCCTTTTCGATCTGTCGGTTCATCAGGTTGGCCTTGACCATTCGCAGCGTCGAAAGCCGATCTGCGTCCTTTGACTTCATCGCGGCCGTGATGTCGGCGATTATCAATTCTTTTAAGCTCATATCGTTGGATGGGCTGCCGGTCTGGTCACGCGCAGATCGATCGCGCTCGCCATCTATCTGGGTGCAACAAAATTGTATGTGATCACTCCTGATACCTTTACGGGTTTACCATCAAGCAAGGTCGGTGAGAATCGGGCGCCGCACGCAGCTTTGCGCGAGGCATCCTGTAGGGCATGATGACCATTTTTTGCACCGGCGGAGACCACTTTGCCTTCCTCGTCGATAAGAATAGACACGGTGACTGTCCCCGAAACGCGGCTCGAACGGGCTTCGAAAGGGTATTCAGGTTTTGGAAGTGAGATCGCACGGCCATTCATGACGCCCGCTTTGATCGTCTTCGGTGCTGCGACGCCTGCACTTTTCGAGGCTTCTTCACGCCTTCTCAGGAGTTCTTCATATGCCCTACCGATCCAGAAGTTGATCCCGATCTCGATCTCTACGGGTTCTCCGTTCTTCACCGCCGGTGAAAACTTAGTTTGCCTGAGATTCTCCATTACAGACTCTTTGACCCGCTCGATCTCCATTTTTGGCTTCGAACTGCAAGGCCATTCGGGTCCGGCGAGGATATCCACTCTGCTTACGGCACCCGTTTTGTCGATTTTGACCGCGATCCAAAGTGTACCATCGATGCCGGCGGCGATAGCTTCCTGCGATAGTTCGAATACCGGCTGATGAAGTATCTCAGGTTCCTTGTCGACGGTTGGCCTTTGGGAGACGACCTGACTGTGAAGGGCGGCGAGGAAAATGAATGTCGGTAAGAGCGGACGCATGAAATCTCTGGGCAAATTTCCCAAAGAATATCACGAAATTTCCGTTTCACGGAATATTCCGCAAGGAGTAGATTACCGCAAGGGTACGAACGGCGGATCAATTGAGGAAATGGACAATTATCACAGGAAAATAGAGAATGAGAAGACCGGGGCATCGGATCTGTTTGACCGTTACACTCTATAGTTTATGAAATTACGCTGGCGGTTCGGCATTATTGCCGGCCTATTCCTCGCCATATTCTGCACGTATCCGCAATTCAAGATGTGGTATGAACGCGGCGGTGAATGGAATGGCCACTACGCTTATAACGATATCGACGAGGTCGCATACGCGTCTTACGTGAGGGCGTTGATCGACGGCCGGCCGCGCAAGAACGATCCGTATACCGGCCGCGATGATAGCCCCGAATCGCCTCAACCTGAATCGCTTTTCTCGATTCAGTTCGCGGCTCCGTACACGATCGCGATCCCGGCACGAATATTGGGTTTTGGAACTCCGTGGGCGATGGTCCTCGCCGGCGCAATTGCCGGATTTCTCTCGGCGTTCGCTGTTTTTTGGTTCATTGGCCGAATGACGGGCGATTCGTGGTTCGCAATGGCAGCGGCTCTTGCGGTCTTTTGTTTCGGAACTCTGGCCGCCGGGGAAGGGGCGATAAGTGAGATATTGTTCGATGGGTTCTCGTATCCCTACTTCCCCGGCTTTCGCCGCTATATTCCAGCGATGGCCTTTCCGGCCTTCTTCGCATTCGTTGGCCTGGTATGGAAGATCATTTCGGATAAGGATCATTCAGTTGAAAGAACGGGCAGTTTTGGAGGCGGCGGTTCGTCGCAGCTGATCACGATCGCGATCGCCGCATTGTGCTTCGCATATACAGTTTTCAGCTACTTTTATGTATGGACGACCGCCGCGGCTTTTCTCGGATGCGTCTGCGTCGTCTGGCTCGCGGAACGGCCTGAGGGCTGGAAACAGGATATAAAACAATTGGGCCTGCTCGGCGGCCTATGCATCGCAGCCCTGATACCGTACGCGTATCTCCTTTCACAGCGAACTGCGACGATGGACAATGTCCAGCTGCTCGTACACACACGCATCCCGGATCTTCTGCGTTTCCCGGAGTATGTAAGTTTTGCTGTGCTTCTGATCCTGATAGCTGGCCTTGCGACAAAGCTTATAAATATAAAGGAGCGTATCGTTCTGTTCGCATTGGCTTTGGCGCTTGTTCCGTTCGTAGTTTTTAACCAACAGATCATTACCGGACGTTCGCTTCAGCCGATCCACTATCAGGTGTTTATCGGCAACTACGTTTCGGTCCTCGCCCTCATCGTATCTGCCGCTGCGTTGCTAAACAGCCGATCGGCAGAGACCCGAAAGAGCTTGAGATCGATCTGCGCCGGAATTGCTCTCGCTGCGGTGATCTGGGGATTTGTCGAATGTCATTACACGGTGCGTGTTCTCGATTGGGCGAACGCCCAGCGCGATGCCGGCCTGCCGGTGGCAAAGAGGCTTGAAGAGCTTGCGAGGACGGTTCCGGATGCAAACAGGACGACGGTGTTGTCCTATGACGGCATCTTTGCAGATGATATGCCGACCGTGGCTCCACAGAACATAGTTTGGGCACGACATCAGCATGTTTTCGCCGGCCTGAGCTGGGAAGAGAGCAAAAGGCGCTACTATCTTCAGCTTTATTATCAGGGGATCGACGGGAAAGGCCTGGACTATCTATTGAAAAACGACTTCGTCTCGATGATCGCGCTCTTCGGTTGGGGACGCCACACCGACCGGCTCAGCAGTGAGGCAAAGCCTTTGACCTATGCAGAGATCGCCGAAGAGGTTCGAAGTTATGAGCGGTTTATTTCTGCGTTCAGCATTCAAGAGGCGTCCGACCCACTGATCTCATACGTCGTACTCAAGAATGACGACGATACTGACCGTTCGAATCTAGAGCGCTGGTATGTTCTCGATCAGATCGAAGACATCGGGGACTTTAGGCTATTGAGGGCTACCTTGAGACCGGAAAAGCCGCAGTGAAAATAAAAAAGACCGCCAAAATTACGGCGGTCCAATATATATTGCTAGTAAAACTTATCTAAACTATCAAGCGGCCAGGAGGTCGTTTGACGTTTCCGCAAAGACCCGGCGGCCATTTAGGGCATCGTCGATGATCTCGCGCACCGCCGAGGCGTCAGGATTTACATCCATTCTCGCGCAGGCTCGGAGATGCCGAATAATGCCTTCTGCCGCGATATCAATCGCGTCACCCGTCAATTTAGAAAAACGACGAGCTTGAATGTGATCGATCTGCAAGATCCTATCCTGCAGGGTCATCTGTTTAGCTGCTGCCACGTTTTGTTCTCCTTCTACGTATTTTTGTACTACTTCCACAAAAAACACCTTTGAGCCGAGAACGCTATACTCCCCAGAAAATCCCTTTTTTCAAAGAATTTCCCGATAAGATCAAGTTGAAGTTATCAACCAGTTTGCTGCAATAAGATCGGGGATTTCGCTGTACTCAACTTTGTAATGAAATGTTAACAAATCGAGTTATGTTTGTCACCACTTTTTTTTCAAGATTGTGACAATTTTCGCAAAAACACTTCGCGTCAAAGAAAAAGGCGAGCCCGACAGGCCCGCCTTTTTCTCGCAGATCTTCTTTCGGATCGAAACTCCTGACTAGCTCACGGCATCTTTCATAGATTTGCCCAAGCGGAATTTAACGGTCGTTTTGGCCGGGATCTTGATAACTGCACCGGTTGCCGGGTTGCGGCCTTCGCGGGCCTTTCGGGTGGCTTTGACCAGTTTGCCGAAGCCTGGCAGCGTGAACTCGCCATTTTTCTTTACTTCTGCGGTCGCCAGAGCGGCAAGCGCATCAAATATTCCTTTGACATCGGTTTTCTTGAGCCCCGATGAATCAGCCAAGCTGTTAATGATCTCCGTTTGTGTCATTCGAGCCATAGTTTAATTAACCTCCAAGGTGATTGAGTATATAAAATTTTTCAAACCTAATTTGCCGGCGAAATAGGAAAGCAACGACGGGCAAGATTGAGTTGTTTGAGCCAGCCTGATGGTCGGGGCGGCAAGATTCGAACTTGCGGCCTCACGGTCCCAAACCGTGCGCACTACCAGGCTGTGCTACGCCCCGTGTTTCATCTAAGAAACGGTTCCAAGTGTCGAATTTTACAGGCGAAAAATCGATTGGTCAAGTCAAAGCCCGATAAAATCGAGTAAATATCGAATAAATGTCGCAGTGGCCTTCGCTCGATGACTGATTTGGCTTTTTTCCGAGTCGGGCAATTCCCCGAACGTGCGGGTGAGGCCGTTCGGAATGAAGATCGGGTCATAGCCAAATCCGTTGCCGCCGCGCGGTTCGAACGCGATCACGCCTTCACATTCACCTCGTGATATATGGATCACCTCACCGCTCGGCAATGCAAGGGCTATCACGCTTACGAATCGAGCGCTACGGTCGCCGCCGACGGCATTGATGGAATCAAGCAGCTTAGACATTTTCGCATCGTAGTTTGCTGATGCACCGCCAAATCGGGCCGACCTTACGCCGGGCAGGCCACCAAGAGCCGCAACCTCCAGACCAGAATCGTCGGCAGCGGTAAGTATGCCCGATCGCTTTGCGTATTCTGCAGCTTTTAATGAGGCATTTTCCTCAAATGTCGTGCCCGATTCTTCGACATCACCTATTTCAGGAAAGTCATCGAGACTTCGCAGTATGACCGGGGCCTTTTGCAGAAGTTCGCGGAATTCGCGCGTCTTTCCCGAATTTCGTGTTGCGATCAAGAGTTCCGTTTTCGACATTTCCTTCTTTTTACGATACCGCACGAATTCGTGCAAATCTGTGTGTACAGGCGGGTTCAGGGCATCGATCGGCGATGCGGCGATCATTATTTTATTGCATCAACACCTCGGAAAGAGTTATAAATTATATAGGAGGCTTTCTCCTGCATACCGACTTCACCCGCCCGATCCGAAAGGAGTTTCTTTGGCATCCTTCTCTTCACAAATACAAGCGCCTTTTGCCGACACCGTCTATACGGACGAACTCCTCGAGGGTCTCGGTTCACGTTACAGCGGCGGCGATCCGGCCGATCTTTTGTTCGATCTCGGCGCCTGGTCCGCCGGGCTTGAGAGTTTCTTGAACGTTTACGATCGTTCGATCTCGGATTCGGACCGCATACGATCAGTAACGAAGGACCGGCTTTCAGAATTCAGACTGACGCATTCCGCTCTTGCGAGGATCGCCGATCTGCTTCGCCTTGCACGAAAACTGGATCGCGAGTCGGCCGTTCGATTGATGCGAGCAGGCCCGAAGGACCTGGACGAACAGTCATCGGCGATCGAAGAATGCCTTTCCCTGAACTCAGCTTTGATCAAGAGCAGCGGGCTAGGTTACGCCGAATGGAAAGCCTGGCGATCGCTGCTTGCAGATCGGCTTAGATCGGGGCCAATTTCAATAAAGCTCGAAAATGCGTCCTACTCGCTTGGAGCAGTCAGTTTGCCGCCCGAGCTCCGGAATGTCTCCGATAATGCCGAACTTGCATTCGCCGATCGTTCGGCTATTGCGGGTGTGACCTCAAGGCTCGGCCGCATCCTCAGGACGCTGAAGATCGTCGGCAGAATGCTCGACGAAGATGAACCGCTCAAACCATCTATATTGTTGTTCTGCAGTATATTTGAGCAAACACGCGGACTCATCGACCACATCGATATCAGCTTATCGAGATTTCCCAATGAGGAATCGGAGCTGTTCGCACTTCTCGACGGAGCGTCATACATGGCCTCGCTCGAGCTTAAAAAGGCATACTTCCAGGAATTGACCGGCATTGTTGGGCTGCGGCCGGCGCCTTCGGTCTACGCACGCGTCGAGACGGCTCATGCCCTTCTGAACGATAGCTTTCAACAAATACTCACCGGTTTCGCAAAGATCATCAGGCCCGGCGTCGAAACGGCCGAGCTGTTCCCTGAATTTTCACGGAAACTAACCGAATCGTTGACCCTGCGGACAGGCCTTGCAGCGGTATTAAAGGCCGTCCAGGCTGCAGAGTCTTCTCCGGAGACAAAATCCATCGAGCATCTTCGCGGCGTACTCGGCATCTTTCTCGGCGAAAATCTCGGCTTTCTCTTTTATAAGGATCGGGAAGCCTTCGAGCGATTTTGCGAAGAGGTACATGCCGTCGATGAAAAGAAAGAACTTGTTCCGATCCTGCATCGATTCGCCGCCTACGCCGAAACCCTCTTCAGGCAGGTCAACATGCGCGCCGTCCTGATCAACCACCCATTCGAAATACCGAGCTGATCACTGTGAACGCAGCGTGCCAAGCGGTTTACGGAACAGCACGTCAAAGCTTGAAATTACGCCGACGACCAACACGACCGCGGCCGTTGCCGCTATTCCGGCCAGTGAAAGGACCGGATCGAATTCCCAATCTATATTCAGAATATAGCGGCTGACCGCAAAGGATAAAACAGCGGCGAAACCGGCTCCGATAAATCCGGCAAGCAGCCCGAGGATCCCGTATTCCGCAACGAGGATGGCCGACAGCGTACCGCGTTTTGCCCCGAGAGTTTTGAGTATCGCGTTCTCATAGACCCTCTGAGATTTTGTCAAAGCGATCGAACCGATGAGAATGAGTATGCCGCTCAGGATGACAAAGCTCCCGACGAATGAGATCGCAAGAACGAAATTGTTGACGAGCCGCTGAACCGTCGCGACAATATCCGCGACGTCGAAGATCTGCACATTAGGGTATTCGCCGATGACCTCGCGTTGGAGCCTCTGACGTTCGGTCGCCCCGACGCGGCTCAAAACGGTCGCAGCATAGCTTTGCGGCGCTTTTTCAAGCACACCGGGCCGGAAGACGAAAATAAAGGCCGTGCGCGTATTCCTTAGGTCGAGTTTGCGAATGTTGGCGACCCGAACCGTTACCTTGCGGCCCGAAATATCAAAGGTGATGGAATCGCCCGGCACCACCTTCAAGCGCTCGGCCATCTCATCCTGTACGGAAACCTCAGGTATCTCAGACGGCTCACCCGCCGGCCACCATCGACCGGCGACGACCGTTTCATTTTGATCCAACGCCTGACGATATGTTACGGCAAACTCACGGCCGATCTGACCCTGCATTTGCCGGACCTCACGCTGTTGAAAATCCAGCGGCTTACCGTTGACGAACGCGATGCGGGCGCGAACGGTCGGTGTCGTTTCCGGCTTTTCGCCGATCCGCTTCTCGATCAAGGCTGCCAGTTCGTCGATCTGGCTCTTCTGAACGTCGATGAAAAAAAGCGTGGGTAACCGCTGATTACGCGTGAAATCGAATTCACGAACAAGATTGGTCTGGAGCGACTGCACGGCGAGCACGACAAAAGCGCCAAGACCGACGGCAAGCAGAATGATCCGGGTCTGATTTCCGGGGCGATAAAGCGAATTGATCGCCTGTTTTAGCGCGAAGTTTCCCATCGGCCTCATCGATCGCAGTATCCGGGTGAGTATTACCGCCGATACATACAGCACGGCCGACGTGGCTCCGAGGCCGATAAGAAAAAAAGCTCCGACGGTCAGAGAACCGGCTTGCCATGCGGCGAGAACCAAAAGGCCGAGCAAGCTCAAAGCTCCGAAAAGCCATTTGGTCTTATCAAGCCGCCGCAGGCTTTCGTTGTTCTCGTCACGGAGCAGGAGCTTTGGCTTGATATTCCTCACCTGAAGAAGCGGCAGAGCCGAAAATAACATCGAGATCAAAACGCCCAAAACAATGCCCTGTGCCGCGGTCGAACTACCGACAGCGTATGACATTCGGTCGGGCAGATCCGCCGCGAACTGCGATCTGACGAACCAAAGGCCGGCCTGTGCCAATACAACGCCGAAAAGACTGCCGATAAGCCCGAGAGTGAGTATCTGGAGAAGATAGACCGCGATTATCCGGTTGCCGCCAGCACCAAGGCATTTAAGCACAGCGACCGACTTCCGCTTCTGCTCGACAAAGGCACGCGAAACATTCCATACGCCTACGCCGCCCAACACCAAGATCAGAAGGCCCGTCAGAGCCAGATAGTTTTCGGTCCGCGAAAACTGTTCACCAAGTCTTTCTTGAGTCTCGCGATATGATTGAACCGTAACTGTCGTTCCTTTCAAGGATTCACGAAGGCGCGTCACCAATGGTGTCGGATTCTCAGACGTTCGGTAGAGTATGCGGTGACGGACACGGCTCGCATTTCTTGTAATGCCGGCGTCGTCGAACGCCCGCTTCTCGACGAAAACACGGGCACCAAGCCGGAATCCGCCAGTTCCGCCGGGTTCCTCGTCAAAGCTCCCGCGGATCTCGAATTCGCCTTCGCCGATCTTGATCCGGTCGCCTACCTTTACCTTCAGATCTTCGAGCAATATCTTTGCGACAAGAGCTCCGTTGCCCTCGAGCAAGCGGTGATCGAACGGCTCGCCGTTATCGAGTTCGAAGCTGCCGACCAGCGGAAACGGCGGTTCGATGCCTTTAAGTTCCACGAGGCGCAGATTCTCGTTCGTCGGGTCGATCGGCCTCGCCATTGACGACGTGGTGATCGCCTCGTTACGTGCTTCAACGATGCCAGACGCGGTGATGACGTCCTCGATCTTTTCGATGTCGGCGGGCGAAAAGTCATTTGTCGAACTCACTTCGATATCTGCCGTCATCAATGCACGGGCATCCGTACCGACCGCTTTGGTGACATTCTGGATCAACGATCGCAGGGCGACCACCGACCCGACACCGAGTGCGATGCAGAGAAAAAAGAACAACAGCCGCCGCCACGATGAACGGATCTCGCGGGCGGTAAGATTTATTATGAAACTCATCCGTTGATCGTGTCGCTGACCACGCGTCCATCCTTGAGGACGATCTGCCTTTGGGCGTTGGCTGCCAGAGCCTGGTCGTGAGTGACAAGGACGAGCGTGACGTCGTTCTGGCGGTGGAGGTCGGTCATCAATTCAAAAATGTGCTGGCCGTTCTTGGAGTCGAGGTTCCCGGTCGGTTCGTCCGCCAGGAGGATCTTTGGCCGGTTCGCAAAAGCACGTGCGATCGCAACACGCTGCTGCTCGCCGCCTGAGAGTTCGGTCGGATAATGATGCCCGCGATTTGTCAGGTCAACGTCTTCGAGCAATCGGCTCGCCCTTTCTTTGGCGTCTTTTGCTCCGCGGATCTCCATCGGGATCAGAACATTCTCAAACGCGGTGAGACTTGGTATGAGGTGGAACGACTGAAAAACGAACCCGATCTTTTCGCTTCTGATCGCGGCGAGCCCATCTTCGCTCATTGTCGTGATCTCGTCGTCGTCGATCGCAATAGTTCCCGAACTTGGTGAGTCTAGACCAGCAAGCAGGCCGAGAAGCGTCGATTTTCCGCTTCCCGACGCACCCGTTAGGGCGACGAACTGGCCATCGGGTATTTCGAGCGAAACGTCCGAAAGTATCGTCAGGTCCTCGGTTCCTGACCTGACCGTTTTGGTCACATTTCTTAGATGGATCATAATGTTCTGCTCAGCAAAATGTTACTCTTGAATCGTGATTCGTCCGGGTCGAAAATGCAAACGCCCGCATTCGCCCGCAATCGCGGCCGCGCTGTCGCGTGGGCCTCGGCAGCAGATATTTGCATGATCGGTCATTAAAATTGCATCCAAATCGCACATTCGTTCGTAAAAACACTTTCAGCCATGCGTCCTATTATTCGATTTACGGCAATAATAAGTTTCAGCTTTCTCGCGGCCCTTTTCTCGGCGTGCGGTTCAGCGGCGGGCGATCCCGCTGCCGTTCAGGATCTTGACCGTCCGCTCGTCCTGCCTGAGATCACCGCCTCGAAGCCAAAGATAGTGGCATTCGGCGACAGCCTTACGGCCGGGTTCGGCCTGGCTGAGCCGGAATCTTATCCGTACCTCTTACAGGAGAAGTTACGTTCCGAGGGATTCGATTACGAGGTCATCAATGCGGGCGTTTCGGGCGATACAAGCCTCGGCGGCCTAGAGCGAGCCGACTGGGTATTGGAGCAGGAACGGGTCGAGATATTGATCCTCGAACTTGGCGCAAATGACCTGCTTCGCGGAATGCCGGTCGATCGGATGAAGAAGAATCTCGCAACGATCATTGAAAAGGCCCAGGCCAAGAATGTAAAGGTCTTGCTTTGCGGAATGGTCGCTCCGCCCGCTATGGGATCGGATTACGAAAGAGATTTTCGAAATGCATTTCCCGATCTTGCCGATAAGTACAAGGTCGCCTTTCTTCCATTTCTGTTGGAAGGAATAGCGCTCAAGAAAGACCTTAATCAGGCTGACGGCATCCATCCGAACGCAGAAGGAACGCGATTGATGACTGAAAATATTTACCGTGAACTAAGACCACTGCTTAAAAAGAACACTTGATCATTAGATCTGAACGAACAATGGGAATCTCAAAAAACATACTTTCACTCTCGATGATCTTCGTTTTTACCGCGTTTGATGCAGCGTCACAGGACCTGCCGGCGCCGATCGCGGCCGTTAACGACGTTGTTGCCGCCAAAGACGTCAACCTACCCAACGCAGTGCCCGCTGAAAAATGGTTGTCCGAACCGATCTCGCCGCCATCGCAGACCGGCTATCAACGGCCGGATGCGGGAAAGCGATTCAGGCGTTATGTCAACAGCACCGTTGGGCCGTTTGCATTCGTCGGCACGGCAACTGGCGCAGGATTTGCGACGCTTTCAAACTCGCCCGAAGAATGGGGCAGGTCGTGGGAAGGCTTCGGAAGGCGGTTTGCCTCTAACTTTGGACGGAATGCGATCAAGAACACGATGATCTACGGCCTGGATGAGGCGCTGAAACTGGACAGCCATTTCTACCGCAGCGAAAAACGAGACGTTGGGTCACGGGTCGGGAACGCACTTTTATCGACGGTCACAGCACGAAAGCCGAACGGAAAACGGACGATCGGCGTCCCGCGCCTCGTCGGAACTTACTCGGCAGGCGTGATCGCTGCCGAGGCATGGTATCCCGCAGGCTATGACTGGAAAGACGGAATGCGCAGCGGCACGATCTCGCTCGGCATCAACGCGGGACTGAATCTGTTTCGCGAATTTGTCCTCAAAAAGTGACCCGCTCGGGCTGACTTCAGCGGCATGTTAATCTATTGCCATGAACGTCACACATCTGGAATGCGCTCTTTGCGGGCTTCGCCACGAGGCCCGCGCTCTTCAAAACCTCTGCCGGGAATGCGGGAAACCGCTGCTTGTAAGATACGACCTCGCCGCGGCCTCTCAGACACTGAAAAAAGAACATCTCGCCGAGCGCGAATCATCGCTTTGGCGCTACCGTGAGGTCTTACCTGTAAGCGATTGGGACAACATTGTCTCTTTCGGCGAAGGCTGGACGCCGCTGCTCTCGGCCGTGCGTGTTGCAGAATCTCTGACGGTTCCGGTCGATCTCTATATAAAGGATGAAGGCCAGAACCCGACCCAATCATTCAAAGCACGCGGGATGACGGCTGCGATCTCGATGGCAAAGGAACTTGGCGTCAGGAAGGTCGCCGTGCCATCGGCCGGCAATGCCGCAGGGGCGATGGCCGCTTACGCGGCGCGGGCCGGAATGGAGGCGTTCATCTTTATGCCGGCTGATACCCCGCGTGCAAACGTCGTCGAATGCGAGCAGACCGGTGCGAACGTGACGTTGGTCGACGGCCTTATCACCGACTGCGGCAGGATCGTCGCTGAGCGAAAAGAGGCAGAGGGCTGGTTCGATGTTTCGACGTTAAAAGAGCCCTACCGAGTCGAAGGCAAAAAGACGATGGGCTATGAGCTTGCGGAACAATTCAATTGGGAACTGCCTGACGTCATTCTTTATCCGACAGGTGGCGGTACAGGCCTGATCGGGATGTGGAAGGCCTTCGATGAGATGGAGGAAATGGGATGGATCGGTCCGAAGCGGCCACGGATGGTCAGTGTCCAATCCGAGACGTGTGCCCCGATCGTCCGCGCCTTCCACGCGGGGGAACGCTTTGCCGACGAATTCGAAAACGCCGCGACGGTCGCGTCCGGACTCCGTGTGCCAAAAGCCATCGGCGATTTTCTGATCCTTGATGCGATACGTGCCTTCGGCGGGACCGCGGTCTCGGTCACAGATGATGAATTGGTCGCCGCCGTCAAAGAGATCGGAGCACTGACGGGCATTTTCACTGCCCCCGAAGGCGCCGCGTGTTTGCCCGCACTGAGACACTTGATAGAAAGAGGCTTTGTGGCCGGCGGTGAAAAAGTGGTCCTCTTCAATACCGGAGCGGGCGTAAAATATCTCGAGTGTTATTGAAACGGGGGTTGCCGGTCTTTCATCATCGAGAGCATTTCAAAAGTCGCTAACTTTTGGTAAAATATCGGGGAATTTATTCTCTTTAACTATGTTCAGCGACAACTTCAGAAGAGGCGAAGAAAACGGAAAGGGACGAACCGGTTCGAAGGCCGTTTCGAAACTGGCCGATATCGGGTGGAAGGCGTTTCAGACGATAAACAAGGCGTTGCCAGAGGGCGAGTCGATCCAGCCCGCGTGGGCCGCGGAGCCGCTTCTCAAGTCGTATGAACGAACGGCTCCGCCGCTTGGGTTTCCGCGGCAGACCGACAGTCTTTGTCCGAAATGCGTCAAGTCGGTCCGCGAGGGCGTCATCTCCGGCGACATCCCGCTCGACATTTTGATGCATTCACATCCGGGCGAGATCAAGGCCGACATAGTCGAAGAAAATGGCCAGGTCCTGATGCGGAAGACTTGTCCGACACACGGCGAATTCGAAGATATTCTGGCAACCGACGCTCGTTTTTTGGAACGGATCGAAGGCCTCTTTTTCGGACGCGATTTCAGATCTGCTGAGGATGAACACGTTCACCATCACGGCACGAGCGACATCAAATACGGCCGCGGTGCAGTTTTAACGGTCGATTTGACCAACCGCTGCAACATGATGTGCAATCCGTGCTTCATGGATGCGAATCAGGTTGGCTACGTTCACGAACCGACGTTCGAGGACACGAAGGCGATCCTTGACCGGGCAGTCTCGTTCAAGCCGCGGCGACAGATCATCATCTTGTTCTCTGGCGGCGAACCGACGCTTTCGCCGTACTTTCTTGATGCCGTGGCGTACGCTAAGAAGGTCGGTTTCTATCGAATCCTTGCCGCGACGAACGGCATCAGATATGCCGAGGATATCGAGTTTTGCAAGGCAGCGAAAGAGGCCGGGCAACACGGCGTTTATCTTCAATTTGACGGCACAAACGAAGAGGACAATAAACACCGAGGCGTAGGCAACCTCTTTGACGTCAAGCTCAAAGCGATCGAGAATCTTGCCGCGGTCGGGATCAAGGTCACTCTCGTCACTACGATCGTAAATTCGTGGAACAACAACGGCATCGGAAGCATCGTGAAGTTTGCCGCCGAGAACATCGACAAGGTGCAGACGATCGCCTTTCAGCCTGTGAGCTTTACGGGCCGCGATGAAGACGTTTCAGATAAAGACCGGATCGAACAGCGTTACACACTCGCCGGTATGACGCACGATCTGAAAGATCAGCTTGACGGTGTCCTTCAACCGATGCGTGATTGGTTTCCGCTTTCCAGCTATTCGGCGTTCACGTCCGTCATGGATATGCTCCAGGGGGCTGATGCTCCGTGGGGATGGTCGTCGTGCAATTGCCATCCGAACTGCGGAATTTTTACGCTGATGGTCGTAAATAAAAAGACCAATCACATGAAGTCGCTCTTCGAATTCTTCAACTACGAGCAGTTCATGAAGGATGTTGCCACGATCACCGATACGGCACGCGGCAAAAAGCTGACGATGGCTCAGCTAGGCATGGCCATCATGCGAAATTACGACGCGGCGAAGGCGCCTGACGGTTTTCCGATCTCGCAGATCGTTAATCTTTTCAAGCCATCTTCAACGACATCTAACTCCGACCGCAATGACCGAATGAAGGTCGAAAAAGCCGACGACGACGTCTGGCGTGTACTTTGTGTCGAAGGAATGTGGTTCCAGGACCTGTTTACATACGATTTCCGTCGGACGGAAATGTGCGTCATCCCTTATGGCACGCAGGAAGGCGAGGTCTCATTTTGCGCTTACAACACCGGCGTCGGCTGGCGACAGATCATCGAAGAGATGCACAAGACCGCCAGCTTGAGTGAATGGTATCAGGAGCATGGGCGACATGCCGTTTACGCCAAGGGCAAAGAAGTGCCCGGAATCGGGAAGACCCGGTCGCTCTCTTTGCCGGTCATCGCCAAGGTTCTGGAACAAGATATTGACCGTCCCGCGGTCACGCCGTACCTGATCGAATCGGAAGATCGCGAATCGGTCGGCGCTTAGAATTTACGAAGTTACAAACAGATCTGTGCGGCATCGTTAGGGGTCAAGGTCCGTATCGATGTCGCGTTCCGGCTTTTCTATCGATTGAGCTTTACCCCTGCTCGCTTAGGTCGAGGTTTGTCCCGCGAAGCCCTTAATTGATCAGGTTTGTGAGATGACCGCAAAGGTCCGGTTTGTTTTTTCACTTTCGTTACTCTTCATATTGACGTTCGTCGGAGCGGCCGTATTCTCCGATGAACTTGTGATCGCAAGACGGGCTTTGCTGCCGCCCGGACCCGGCTCAGGTGATCCGGGCAGACGTGACATCCGCGTTATCGATATTCCGGTGAGCGGCGGCAAGGCTTTGCTTTGGCGGGAAGATGATGCGAACGGCGGCGTGATCGATCGATATGCGTTGAGCTTGAACGGCAACGAGATCAGCACCATTAGAGAAACAGACTATGAGATCAAGCTTCGGTATACACACTTCGATCCGCTGACCGATCCGCCTGACGTCGAACACAACTTGCGGGCTTTCGATCCTGAAGCCGAGCATCGCTCGGCGTATATCGTTCAGTTCGTCACCCAACCCCTCGACGAGTATCGGGACGCCATCAATGAATTGGGCGGCAGGGTTTTCATCTACCTCTCCGAACATGCTCACATCGTCCAAATGGATGAGAAAACGCGTTCACGGGTCGAACAGCTTCCTTTTGTTCGTTGGGTCGGCAGATATCACCCGGCGTACAAGATCGATCCCGAGTTGTTGAGCCCGCTAGGCCGCGGCCAGCTCACGACGCGACGTTACAACATAATGGTTCTCGAACGCGGCGGCGAAATGCATCGCGTGGTAGCAGAGCGGATCCGCACCAAGGGCGGCGATGTGCATACGATCTTGCCTGACGGATTTCGGCTTGAGGCGACGCTGGATCCAAATCAGCTGATCGATATCGCACATGACGAAAATGTACTTTTCATAGATCAATGGAGCGCGGCGGAAAGCGACATGGACATCGTCCGGACGACCAGCGGGGCCGCACAACTCGAGACGATCGAGGGCTTTCGAGGGGATGGCGTACGGGCCGAGGTCGCTGATAACGGGCTTCGGCAGACTCACACCGATTTCCAATCAGGTCTTCCGCCGCTCATCCACAATTCCGCGAATACGAACGAGCCGAACAACCACGGCACCTCAACATACGGCATACTTTTTGGCCGCGGCACGGTCAACTCTTCGGCGCGAGGAATGCTGCCCGAGGCCCAGGGCATCTTTGCCGATTACGATTTCATGACCGACCGTTATGCGCATACTGCACGCCTGAATCAGCCGCCTTACAATGCTGTCTTCCAATCGAATAGTTGGGGCAATGGCTTGACGCAGAACTACAACACCATCGCTGCGGAATTTGACGACATCATTTTTCGAAACGACATTCTCGTTCTCAATTCGCAGAGCAATACCGGCACACGAAGTTCGCGGCCGCAGGCATGGGCAAAGAACGCAGTGTCCGTCGGCGGCATCAGACATTTCGGGACCGCCGGTTCCAATGATGACAGATGGGCAGGCGCGGCTTCGATCGGGCCGGCCTCTGACGGACGGATAAAGCCGGATCTCGCCCATTTTAATGACGCCATCCATACGACCGCCAACGCGAGCAACAGCAATTACGTTCTGGATTTTGGCGGGACGAGCGCGGCAACGCCGATAACCGCAGGTCATTTTGGCCTCTTTTATCAGATGTGGCACAGCGGAGCGTTCGACAACGCGACCGGTGCGACCGTTTTCGAAAGCCGGCCGCATATGATGACGGCAAAGGCGATAATGATCAATACGGCCATTCAATGGGATATGACGATCGCCGGAACTGACGTCCGGCGCGTCAACCAGGGCTTCGGCCGCGTGAGTATCGCGAACCTTTACGGTCTTCGCGAAAAGATGCTGATAGTCGACGAGCAAGACGTTCTGACGACGCTGCAGTCCAAAACGTACTACGTCACCGTTCCGCCGGATTCGTCCGATCCGCTCAAGGTCACTATGGCGTTCGCCGACCCGATGGGTAATCCGGCCTCCTCGGTCGCAAGGATCAACGATCTGAACCTGACCGTCACAGCGCCCGACGGGACGGTCTATCGCGGGAATAACGGCCTCGGCGTCGGGCAGGGAATGTGGTCCGTGCCCGATGGAAATGCTAACAGCATCGATACGGTCGAGAACGTTTTTATCGAAGCACCGATCGCCGGAACCTGGAGGGTCGACGTCGTTGCAGCCGAGATCAATCAGGACGCGCGTCTTGAAACACCCGGCGTTATCGATGCCGATTTCGCTCTTGTTGCCAGCGGTATCGCCCGCGTTGCTCCGACAGCGGCATCGGTTTCGGTCGGCGGCCGAGTATTGACATCAGACGGACGTGCGATCGCCGGTGCAAGTATCTCGATAAGCGGTATCAACGGCGCGGTCAGAACTTTGAACACGAACGCCTTTGGTTACTATCTTTTTGAAGGATTGCGGGCAGGCGAGACGTACACGATCGAAGCCGCATCTAAACGGTCCATTTTTGATCCGGCATCGATCGTGCTCCGGGTAGACAACGATCTCGCAGGAGTCGATTTCATCGCGATCGAATAATGAATCCTGGACGGGTCAGACCGTTCGAAGCGAACCTAGTCGACGCAGACCCTCGGCAACGTCGGTCCCAAGATGAACCCTCAATGCACGGCGGCCGCGGTCGAGCAGAACCTGGAAATCGCCGCGGGCCTGAGCGGCCTTTACCACGCCAAACGTATACTTCTGCCCGGGAACCGGCAGTTCAACTACGTCGTCTGAGGTTATTTGGAGAAAGACGCCGTTATTAGCTCCGCCTTTGTACGCCTGTCCGGTCGAGTGCAGGAATCGAGGTCCGAAGCCGAGACATGTGGCGACGAGCCGCGACTCGAGGATTCGTTTCCTGATCGACTGCAATAGGTCTTCATTCCGATCGTTCATCTCGACGTAACCGAGCACCGCGAAATAGTCGCCGTCCTCTGTATTCGAAAAATGTGCGGAAAGATAATCGTCCAAATCGGGTTCATCGACCATTTCTCGCAACCTTGCCGCATACGCTTCGGATGTAAAGAGCTTGATCCCGTCCTGCTCGAAAAACGGTGTCTCAGCCGGTAATTCACCGGTCACCTCATACTGTTCGGTGATCTTTCGGGCCTCGATCTTTGCAGATTCCACGTCGGGCTGATCGAAAGGGTTGATGCCCATTACGCTACCTGCTACGGCGGTCGCAAATTCCCATCGAAAGAACTCGGCACCGATATCGTTTCGATCGTTCATGACGATCTCGATCACCGGGTGGCCCGACGCCCGCAGCTCGGCAAGATCAGCATTACTTTGCGAATCGGCTAGAGTAACATGAACGAAAACGCGGTCGACGCCATAGCTGACTGCCGGTTCGGCCGGCTCACGATCGACCGGTATGATCGCCACGCCGTTCTTGCCCGTCGATTCGGCGATCAGCTGCTCCATCCAGGCACCGATGTCGTGGATATCAGGCGAGGTCAAGATCGTCAGTTTGTCGCGACCGTGCTCATGGCAAACTCCGAGGATCAGGCCGAGCAGGGCCGAAGGATTCTCTGAAACGTCGCTCTCTCGGCAAGATCGGGCCATTTCTTTCGCGCCGATGAGGAGCCGTGCGACATCAAGCCCCATTGCGGCCGCCGCGGTCATACCGAAAGGCGACAGCGCCGAAAATCGTCCGCCGACCGTGGGTTCGCCGTAGATTATATGGCGGAATCCGTCTTCGCGTGCGACCGCTTCCATCTTCGAACCAGGGTCTGTGATGGCGATGAACTGCGTGCCCGGATCACCGCTGATCTTTGAAACGCGGTCAAAGAAGTACTGTTTGAAACAATTCGGTTCGAGAGTCGAGCCTGATTTGCTCGCAACGATGAAAAGGGTTTTGGCGAGATCGAGCTTTTCTTCGATCGCTTTCACTTGCGCCGGCACGGTCGAGTCGAGAATGTGGAAATTCTTGACCCCGAAGGTCATTGCGAGGACCTCGGGGCAAAGCGACGATCCGCCCATTCCCATCAGCAGGATGTCTTCAAAACCCGCATCGGCGAGATCGGCCTGCAAGGCACGATACTTTTCGAGGTCATCGAGTTCGCGGTCGACGATATCCAGCCACCCGAGCCATTTTTCTTCGCCGGACGATGTCCATACGCCGGCGTCCTTTGCCCAGATCCGAGCGATCTTGTCGGCCGATCGCCATGCTGCAATCTCAGCCCCAACGGCCGCTTCGATCGATTCAGGGAGTGAGAATGTAAATGAAGAGTTGGACATAAATGCGTTCGACCTCAGAGCGTTCATAAAATTCGTGAGCCTGTATTTTCACGCGAAGCCGCACAGAACGCAAAGCCCCGACGGCATCGCATTTCCCCGAGGTGTGACTTTGCTGTTAAAATCTTGGCCATGAAATTTCCAGGCATGATCATCGCGCTTCTAGTCTCAGCAGTCTCCGTATTTGCACAGAACTGTCCGGAAAATGCTAAGGTCGTCGCTCCATCGATGAGTGCCGATGCAAGGGCCGAGAATGTCAAAAATATCGAGGCTGCGACCCTCAGATACGAGGCCGAACCGACCGCCGACAATCTGATCTGGGTCGGCCGACGCGTCGCATATCTTGGCCGATACAAAGACGCGATCGGGGTGTTTTCGAAAGGTATCGAGCAGTTTCCGAAAGATGCGCGGTTTTACCGCCACCGCGGGCATCGTTACATAACGATCAGATGTTTTGACGATGCGATAAAGGACTTCGAAAAAGCAGCGGCTTTGATAAAGGGTAAGCCTGACGAGATCGAACCCGACGGGATGCCGAATGCCAGGAATATTCCGACAAGCACCCTGCAGTCGAATATCTGGTATCACCTCGGCCTCGCATACTATTTGAAAGGTCATTTCGGCAAGGCGCTCAAAGCATATGAGAATTGTCAAAAGGTCTCGAAGAACAATGACATGCGGGTTGCTACCACGTATTGGCATTACATGACACTTCGGCGAATGGGCAAGAGAAGCAAAGCGGAAAAGCTATTGAAAGACTTTGCCACCGATATCGAGATCATAGAGAACGCAGATTACCTGAACCTTTTGAAACTCAACAAAGGTGAGGCGAGGGCCGAGAACCTTCTTTCCACTATCCGCGGCGACGCAAGTACGCTCGGTTCGGCCTCGCTCGGCTACGGCATCGGGAATTATTTTCTCTACAACGGCGATATGGAAAAAGCCGTGACGATCTTTCGACAGATCGATGCCGGTAATCAATGGTCGAGTTTTGGGTTTATCGCGGCCGAGACAGATCTCCTACGAACACGAAACCCATAGGATCTGGTAGAGCTTCAGAGAATTGATTGATTGCTTTGAAGAGCTAATGTTACGAGTATTCTGATTATGAACAGTGATTCGCTGACGATCGCATTAGCACAGATAGTTCCAGTCTGGTTCGATCGGGGTAAAACGCTTGCGAAGGTTGCGGATAGCATTGCGGACGCGGCGTCGAGCGGCGCGGACCTTGTCGCATTCGGCGAGGCTCTCGTTCCCGGATACCCCTTCTGGATCGAGTATTCGAATGAAACGGCGTTCAATTCGCCCTTTCACAGAGCTTTTCACGCTGAATACATAAAGCAGGCGGTCGTAATCGAACGCGGTGACCTGGACGGCATTTGCCGGCTCGCTGCAGAAAAGATGATCGCCGTTTGTCTTGGCATCATCGAACGGCCGGGCGACCGCGGCGAAAGCGTTTACGCCTCGCTGGTCTTCATCTCGAAGTCAGGCGAGATCGGCTCGGTTCACCGAAAGCTGATGCCGACCTATGACGAGCGGATGACGTGGGCCATCGGCGATGGGAACGGACTGAGGACGCATCGGCTGGGCGAGTTCACGGTCGGCGGTTTGAATTGTTGGGAGAACTGGATGCCGCTCGCCCGGACGGCACTGTATGCTCAGGGCGAGGATCTGCACGTCGCCGTCTGGCCCGGCAGCAAGCGCAACACGAAGGACATCACGCGGTTCATGGCACTCGAGGGCCGTTCGTTCGTCGCTTCGGTCTCGGGCCTGATGAGACGGAGCGACCTGCCGTCAAATTTGCCGGGCATCGAGCGGGTGATCGAAAACGCGCCCGAATTTGTGGCGAATGGCGGTTCGTGTATCGCTGGCCCGGACGGGAACTGGATCATTGAGCCGTTTTGCGATGACGAGAAGTTGCTGGTGGCGACGCTGGACCACACGAGGGTCCGCGAGGAACGGCAGAACTTTGACGCGACGGGCCATTATTCGAGGCCGGATGTGCTTGAACTCCGGGTAAACCGGGCAAGGCAGCGGGTCGCTAACTTTGACGATTGAGCCATCGCTCGAGCATTGCTTCCTGCTTGTGAAACGCGTGCTCAGGCTTGGTTGAATTTATCATCGGCAGTTTGAAAAAGACCGAAAGCTGTTCCTGAATTCCGCCTTCGCCGCGCTGTTGGGCAAGATCGAGACAGCGGGCGATCTCGATCGCAAGCGGTGCCGCGAGGATCGAATCCTTACAGAGAAAATTCACCTTGATCTGCATCGATTGGCCGAGAAATCCGCTGATGTCGATATTGTCCCACGCCTCTTTGTTGTCGCCTCGCGGCCGGTAATATCGGATATCAACGATGTGATCTTCGACCTCGTATCCGAGAATGTCGTCGAGCACAGAACTCTTCGTTTTCACCTTCGAAGCCAGCGAATCTTCGTTCGAAAGCGCCAGCCCGTCGCGGTTTCCCAAAATATTGGTCGAGTACCAGCCATCAACATGAAGAGAGCGGCTCTTTAGCGCAGGGGCCAGAACGGTTTTGATAAAGGTCTGCCCGGTCTTGCCGTCCTTTCCGGCGATCGGAACATTTCGCTCACGGGCGAATTCGATCAATGCGGGTGTATCAGCAGATACGGACGGCGTGAAGTTGCCGTACGGAACGCCTTCGGCGATCGCGGCGTAAGCGTAAAGCATTGCTGGCGAAATGTCGTCTGCATTCTCATCCAATGCATTCTCAAAACCGGCAAGCGTGTTAAATATCTCGTTTCCTTCTACGGCAAGCTTTTCAGTTGAGGCAAGGTTGATCACGACAACGGAGTCGCATTTCGCCTTGAACCCGGCGAGGTCGGCTCTGAGTTTATCGATCGTTGCCCGGTGACCTCCGGTACCGATCTTGTTTTGGCCTTCGATTAGCGAAAGAAATCGTTCATCACCGACGGAATGCCACGGCTTGATCTGCCGGAGTTCGTCTTCAACGGCAACGTGTTGTTTGTATGTCAGCACTTCGTGGCTCTCGGCCGCCTTTGCAAGATCTTCGGGGAAAAGATCCCAGCCGGCAAAGGCTAGGTCGGTGTAGTCGACAAGTCCTTTGATCGCGCGGTCCGCAAGCGGCAGACCATTGGTACCGATCAGGCCTTTCTTGAGCAGTTCGATACCGGCGGCCATCGTCGTTCCGACCGCACCGCCTATTCCGACAACTGCAATTCCTAGTTTTCGTTTCGACATAAAGAAACGCTAAGTTTACAACATACAAGTGCCGAAGGCCGCACTAATGGCGTGCATTTTCTCAGATAAACAGCCATCACTTCGCACGCGATTCCGCAAAGAGTTTTGCCAACTCTCTCTTGAGAAGTTTCCCTGTCGGGCCTTTCGGAATATCATCAACGAAATGCACGGTCTTCGGGCATTTGAAATCGGCGAGATGTTGTTTACAGAAGTCAACGATCTCGATTTCGGTTACCGAATCTGCGTCTTTTAGGACGACAAACGCCGTGACCTCCTCTCCATATAATTCGTCAGGAACGCCGATGACCGCAGCATGCGCGATCGCGGGGTGCGTATAAAGCAGGTCGTCGATCTCACGCGGATAGATATTTTCGCCGCCGCGGATGATCATGTCGGTTTTGCGGTCGGCGATGTAGAAAAAGCCGTCAGGATCGCGGTAACCTATGTCGCCGGTATGAAACCATCCGCCGGCAAACGCCCTTTCGGTCGCATCCGGGTTCTTGAAATAGCCCTTGAAGATATTAGGGCCGCGAAGGACGATCTCGCCGAGAGTGCCGTCCGGAACTTCGTTGTCTTCTTCGTCTACAACACGCATTTCGTTCCCTATAGGCATGCCGCACGAGCCCGGCCGTCGTTTTTCATTCGGCGGATTGAAGGTCGAGCGGCACGTCGATTCGCTCAGGCCGTAGCCTTCTACCACAAGAACGCCAAATGTCTCTTCGAACCTCTTCATCACCTCTGCCGGAACAGGGGCCGAGCCGCACATCGCAAATCGCAGGGAACGCGGACTTCCGGCGAGCGTGCGGCTATCGTCCTTTCGCTCCAGCAGCATCGAAAGCATCGTCGCGACGGAGCCGAACGAGGTGATCTGGTATTTTTCGATGATCTCCCAAAACCGCGACGCCGAAAATTTTGGTGAGATCACGGTCGAACCGCCGGCGTACAATGCCGATATAGTTGTGACCGAGACCGCGTTCATGTGAAAAAGAGGCATCACGGAAAGCAGTCTGTCATCGGGAACGAAACCCATCCATCCCGAGATCTGCCGAGCGTTCGCGATCAGATTACCGTGCGTCAGCAGACATCCTTTCGGCTTCCCGGTAGTTCCCGAAGTGTAGATGATTATCGCCTCGTCATCGGGCCCAAGATCGGTCGTCCCGATCTCACCGCTGAAACCCTCGGTGGCGGCATTTATTTCGTCGAACATCACGAACCGGTCTCGGCCATTGCTTCGGCGATCACCGCGGAATTGCGGGGGGATGCTCGCGACAAGATCTGAGCTGACAAGCATTAGCTTTGCCTCGGAATTTGTCACGATCCATTCGACCTCTTCCGGTTTTAGCAGCGAATTCACGGGACCTGCCAGTGCTCCGATCTTCCAGCAGCCGAAATATGCAATGACGTATTCCGCCGAATTTGGAAGCAGAAGGCTGACGACATCTCCTTTGCCGATTCCGTGCGAACTCAACATATTAGCTGTGCGGTTCACATCTTTGACAAACTCGGCATACGACCAGACGCGTTCATCGGCCTCTGAGAACAAAAACGCTTTATCGGGCGCGAAACCCGCCCTTTCCTCCAAAAGCTGACATAGGTTTTTGTTGCTTTCCGCGTTCATTGCGTGTATAAGATTATCACTATAAACCGCACGATTCTAATTGTTTAACCCTCAATTATTGCAGCAATTTATGACTATATTCCGCAGCTACATCAACGGTGCATGGCTCAACTCAGCTTCGGGCAGAACATCGCTTAACATCGATCCGGCGCATACAGATGATGTTATCGGTACCATCGAACTCGCGTCGCGTGAAGAGGCTCGAAGTGCCGTCGAAGCCGCTCATGCTGCATTCAGGTCGTGGAAACGCACTCCGGCACCGGCACGCGGACGGATCGTTGCTCGGGCAGCGCGATTAATGGAAGAACGCAAGGAAGAGCTTGCCGCCGCGATCACACGCGAAGAAGGGAAGACGTTGGCCGAGGCCCGCGGCGAACTGACACGGGCGATTAACGTCGTCGAGTTTTGTGCAGGCGAGTCGCGAAGAATGGTCGGTGAGACGATCCCCTCAGAACTACCCGCTAATTTTGCATATACGATCAGGGAACCGCATGGTGTCGTTGCTGCGATCACTCCGTGGAATTTTCCGGTCGCGATCCCGGCGTGGAAGATCGCTCCCGCGTTGGTCGCAGGGAACACTGTTGTTTTCAAGCCGGCGACTCTTACGCCGATGACCGCGGTTTTGTTAACGGAAGTTTTCAACGAAGCCGGACTGCCGCCGGGCGTCTTAAATCTTGTCCTCGGTTCCGGCGGCGAAGCGGGCGATGAGATCGTCTGCCATCCTGCGGTCAAGGCGATCTCGTTCACCGGATCGACCGAGACCGGACTGAAGTTGTATGCTCAGGTCGCGCCGAGGGGCGTGAAGGTACAGGCCGAAATGGGCGGAAAGAACCCGGTTGTCGTCCTCGAAGATTGCGACATTGCTCTCGCGGTCGAATCGACGGCACAAGGTGCTTTCGGCTCGACCGGGCAACGCTGCACGGCTACGTCGCGGGCGATCGTGATCGACAAGGTCGCGGATGAGTTCGTCTCGAGAATTGTTGAGCGTGCGAAGAGTTTCCGCCTCGGGCCGGGCGACGATCCGAACACCGATATCGGACCCTCGGTCGACGAAAGCCAATTCACCACCGTGTTAAAGTACATCGATATCGGCCGCGAGGACGGAGCCGAATTGGTGTGCGGTGGGCGCCGTGCCGAGGGTGACGGGCTCGAAAACGGCTGGTTCGTCGAGCCGACCGTTTTCGACCGCGTGACCACCGATATGCGTATCGCGCAGGAAGAGATATTCGGCCCTGTCCTTTCGGTAATTCGTGTGAAGGACTTTGACGAGGCAATGGCGGTGGCGAACGACAGTGAATATGGCTTGTCGTCGTCTGTCTTCACGAACGATGTAAATTCGACGTACCGCTTTATTGATGAGATCGAGACCGGCATGACGCATATAAACTCACCGACCACGGGCGGCGAGGCACATATTCCGTTTGGCGGCGTCAAGCATACCGGACTCGGTGCACGCGAGCAGGGCTCGACGTCGCTCGATTTTTACACCGAACTTAAGGTAGTTTACGTCGATTACACCGGCCGCAAACGCGAAGGAAACCTTTATTGAAATGGAACCACAAGAAACACGATCGACGGTGTCTGATGCCGTCCGTAAGCACAAGGAATTTCTTTTTCCGGCCGTCGCCAACTATTACCAAGAGCCGATCGCATTGGTGAAAGGCGAGGGCGAATACGTCTGGGATGACCAGGGAAACAAATACCTTGATTGTTTTGGAGGAGTGCTCACCGTAAGCATTGGTCATGCAAATCCGAGGGTCAACGCGGCGTGGAAAGAACAGGTCGATAGGATCGCACATACATCTACACTCTACGCAAACCAGCCGCAGAGCGACCTGGCAGAAAAGCTCGCAGAGATCTCGCCGGGGCGTTTGAAAAAGTCGTTCTTTACAAACAGCGGCACCGAGGCCGACGATACCGCCATTCTCGCCGCAAAGATCGCGACCGGCAACAACGAGATCATCGTACTTCGGCATAGCTATGCAGGGCGCTCGGCGACGGCACTCTCCACGATCGGGCATAAAACGTGGAAGCCGATCGCGTCGCAGGTTGCGGGAATCGTTCACGCCGCTGCACCCTATTGTTATCGCTGCCCGTTCAAACTTGAGTATCCGTCGTGTGGGGTCGCGTGTGCCGACGACGTCGAGGACATTATCAATACGACAACGACCGGGAGCATTGCCGCCTTCATGGCCGAAACGATACTCGGCGTGGGTGGATTTATCATCCCGCCGAAGGAGTATTTCCCGCGTGTCGCCGAGATCGCCAGGCGTCACGGTGGCCTGTTCATTTCGGACGAAGTCCAGGCGGCCTGGGGACGCACGGGCGACCGATGGTTCGGGATCGAGCATTGGGGCGTCGAGCCGGACATCATCACATCGGCCAAAGGAATGGGCAACGGCGTTCCGATCGGTTGGACGATCGCAACACCGGAAGTCGCTGACGCTTTTCCCGGCCTGACCTTTTCAACCTTCGGCGGCAACCCGGTCTCGTCCGCCGCCGCCCTTGCGGTGATCAATGTGATCGAAGAGGACGACCTGCGGACAAACGCACGCATCGTCGGCGATCATTTCCACAACGAGTTGCTGAAACTGAAGGAAAAATACGCATGCGTCGGCGATGTTCGCGGAATGGGGCTGATGCAGGGCATCGAACTCGTAAAAGACAGAAATACAAAAGAGCCAAACCCCGAAGCCGTTTTGCGCGTATTTGAAGAAACAAAGCGACAAGGCGTTCTGATCGGCAAAGGCGGCCTCTACGGCAACGTTATCCGAACCGGGATGATGCTCAATACGACGACGGACACGGTAGATCGGCTGATCGAGGCTTTAGATGCGGGATTGGCTCTTTGTTGACAACTATAATGATGAAAGTGGATCGGCGACAGTTTATTGCTGGTGCTGCGGGGATCGCAGTTGCAGGATCTCTTGCGGCGTCCCGTTCAGAGGCGGCTAGTCGACCGAACATTCTTTTTATTCTTGCCGATGATATGGGCTGGGGAGATCTGAGTTGCTATGGGCGCCCCGACTACCAGACGCCTAATCTCGATCGGCTTGCCCGACAGGGAACTCGGTTTACGAAAGCCTATTCGGCCGCACCCGTCTGCACACCGACCCGTGTGGGATTTCATACCGGCCGCTATCCGGCACGCTTGCCCGTCGGTCTGGAAGAGCCGATACATGAACGAAGTGCTATCGGCGATCGAATCAAAACCACAGGTATCCCTCGATCTCATCCGACAGTCTCGTCGCTAATTAAGGAAGCGGGTTACGAAACGGCCCTTATCGGCAAATGGCATCTTGGCTATTGGCCGGATTTCGGGCCGCTCCATTACGGGTTTGATGAGTTTTTCGGGATCATGAGCGGCGCCGTCGATCATTTTACCCACAAGGACATGAAGGCCGAATTGGACCTTTATGAAGGAAGGACACCTGTCGAGAAAGTGGGGTATATGACCGATCTGCTTTCAGATCGAGCCGTCGATTATCTCAAAAGACCCCGCAAGGATCCATTTTATCTGAGCCTTCATTACACCGCCCCACATTGGCCGTGGGAAGGCCCGAACGACCGTGCATTTAGTGACACGATTGACTATAGCTCGGCCGGATTTCGTGCTGGCGGTTCTCTCAAGATCTATGGAGAAATGATGAGGTCTCTCGATTCTGGGATCGGGCGAGTCTTGAGCGCCCTCAGATCGACCGGCCTTGAAAAGAATACGCTTGTGATCTTCACGAGCGACAACGGCGGCGAACGATTTTCCTTCAATTGGCCATTTCGCGGTCAGAAAATGGAACTATACGAAGGAGGTATTCGTGTTCCGGCGATAGTTCGATGGCCGGGCGTAACGAACTCGGGCACTGTTTCCGATCAGCCAGTTATCACGATGGATTGGACCGCTACGATGATCGCGGCGGCAGGATCGCGGCCCGATGCTAATTTTCCGTTGGATGGCGAGGATCTTTTACCAGTGCTCCGCGGAAAAGGGCCGAACCACGACCGGAAATTGTTTTGGCGAACAAAATCACAAGGCGGAATGCTCAACGGTAAATGGAAATATATCCGCGATGCAAAGAACGAATATTTGTATGATCTGTCGGTCGACGAACGCGAGCAATCGGACTTTAAACAGAAGCACCCGGGGATCCTCAACGACGCGAGACGCGAATTTGGCGCATGGGAGTCGGTGATGGCGAAGTATCCCGCAGCGTGATCTGCGATAGAAATTCAAAGAAATTCATATGATGAGATACGTACTGACCGCAGTATTCGTTTTTTCACAAGTGCTGACCATCGCCGCGCAGTCCGAAACAGACGTCGACGAGTTTGTAAAGCAGCAAATGGAACGCGAAAAGATCCCGGGCGTTTCGCTGGCCGTGATAAAGGACGGCAAGCCGATGATCGTAAAGGGCTATGGTCTCGCAAATGTTGAGCATAATGTCCCGGTCAAGCCGGAGACGATCTTTCAGTCGGGCTCGGTCGGCAAACAGTTTACTGCGTTTGCCGTGATGCTTTTGGTCGACGAAGGAAAGATAGGCCTCGATGAGAAGATCGGCAAATACCTTGGTGAGGTGCCGCCAAGTTGGGCGAACATCACTGTCCGAAATCTGCTGACGCATACGAGCGGAATGGGAGACTATCCGCAGAAATTCGATTTCCGCAAAGACTACACTGAGGACGACCTCCTTAAGATCATCAAGGAGACCCCCTTGGGCTTTGCTCCCGGTGAAAAGTGGCAATACAGCAATTTTGGATTCGTAACGCTGGGAATTCTGATCAGAAAAGTCTCGGGTAAGTTTTATGGCGATTTCCTCGCGGAGCGCGTTTTCAAGCCGCTCGGGATGACAACGGCTCGCGTTATAAGCGAATACGATATAGTTGCAAATCGGGCTGCAGGGTACGAACTCAGAAATGGCGAGGTCAAAAATCAAGCGTGGGTGTCGCCGGCGCTCAACACCACTGCCGACGGCGCACTATATCTTTCTGTACTTGACATGATCAAGTGGGAAGCGTGCCTGGCAGAACGCAAACTTCTCAGTGAGCGATCATACGAACAAATGTGGACGCCTGTTCGTCTAAATAATGGCAAGAAAGAGCGTTACGGATTTGGTTGGGCACTTCGGACGGTCAATGGTCAGGGCGTGATCGAGCATGGCGGTGCCTGGCAGGGATTCAAGTCTTTTATCGCGAGGTACCCGTCGGCAAAGTTGACGGTCATCGCGTTCGCCAACTCGTCCAATACGAACCCGGCCCGTTTGGCCAACGGTGTTGCGGAGGTCATCGACCCGCAGCTAAAGCCTAAACCGATCGCGGACGCAGAACCTGCATTCACAGCTGATATGCGCCGAGCGCTCGAGGATGTTCTCAAGGGAAAGGTCGATGAGAAGCGATTTACGCCCCGTGTGCGTCAAGCCCTTTCCGATCCGAATGATCGTCTGATCGCTCACCTCAAAACGCTTGGCGGGATACTAAAATTTGAACTTCTCGAAAAGACCGATATGGGCGATGAAATGCTCTATCGGTATAACGTCGAGTTTCAGAGTATGACCGTAGTACTGGAACTTGGTCGTGATCAACAGGGAAGGATCGGCCATTTTGAACTCCAGCCGGAATAACAAGATTGATCGGATCTACTTGTCCAGGTGAATTTATGAGGTATTTCTTTGGTAAAACGATCGCGGCAGTGATCTTGCTGGTTGCAGGCACCGGGTTTGGCCAGCTACTCGAAAAAGACAAGGTCACATCAGCCGCTGAACGAGCATTTGAAAAGGTCGCAAAGTCGGTCGTGATGCCTGCTCCGGGCTGCGCGGTCGGGGTTTCGCTGAATGGAGAATCCGTTTTCGAAAAGGCGTTTGGGCTGGCTGAAATGGAGCACAATATTGCAAATACCCCGCAGACCATTTTCGAATCGGGCTCGGTTGCGAAGCAGTTCACCGCGGCGGCCCTTGTTTTGCTGCAGCAGGACGGGAAGCTGAGTATCGACGATCCTGTCAGGAAATATATCCCTGAACTGCCGGACTACGGAGCTCCTCTTACCATCCGGCATCTGCTCAATCACACAGCAGGGCTGCGGGATTGGTTTGCGGTGAGGGCGTTGAGCGGGGAAGGCGCGGGCCAGCATATAGTCACGCAGCAGATGATCTTTGATACGGTGGTGCGGCAAAAGGGGCTGGATTTTATGCCCGGGGCCGAGTATTCGTATTCGAACAGCGGCTATCAGCTGGCGGCGATGATCGTCGAGCGGGTTGCCAAGCAAAAATTACCCGAGTTCGTCACTGAGCGTATTTTGAAGCCGGTCGGAATGAAGAGCACCGGTTACCGCGACGATTTCCAACGGATCGTACCCGGCCGGGCACAGGCCTATGCAAAGAGTGGTGATGGCCCTTGGCGACTGAGCATGCCGATGATGACCGCCCACGGCGGCGGCGGAATGCTGACGACCGTCGGTGATTGGCTTAAATGGAATGCGATGCTCGATGCAAAAACGTGGAACGCTTCGCTCGTCGATTCGCTTGAAACGCAGGGCGTTCTGAACAACGGACAGAAGATCAGCTACGCGCTCGGCCTTGGTATCAATTCGTATAAAGGCAACAAACAAGTCGCTCACAGCGGAGGGACGGCAGGTTACAGGACTTTTCTTGCGCGTTTTCCCGATAAAAAGCTCTCGATCGCGGTGCTGTGCAATGGAACAGCGCCGGATTCGACGGCCCTTGCGAACAGCATCGCTGACGAGATCCTCGGCCCCTTTCCCGAACCTCCGGCCGCCGCCAGTGCAGAAAACCTGCCGATCCAGCAGCCTGAGAGATATGTCGGGCTCTGGAAGAACGAACGGAATAAGACAGCAACGCGATTTACCCTGAACAATGGCGAATTGCGCGCGGGTGCTACGCCTGTGCGTGCGATGCCCGACGGATCAATGATGATCGGTTCGAATAAGATCGTCTTCGTGAACGATAGCGCTGGAAAACCGGTCTCGTTCGACGCGATAACCAACGGCGACAGCATCCGCTTCACCGCAGAAGCCGAGTGGCAGCCGTCGGCGGCTGATCTGGCCGGATTCGCCGGCGACTGGTACAGCGACGATGCCGAGGCGAAGGTCAAAGTGGTCGTCGAAGATCAGACGGTGTACCTGCTACTCAAGAATTCGCCGCGAATGGAAATTAAGCCGCTCTATAGGGATGCCTTCACGGACGGTGCAGGCCAGATGATCTGGTTTGACCGCGACAGCTCAGGAAAGATCGTCGGCATGCACATCGGCGGCGGAAGAATGCGTGACATGCCGTTTGTTCGAGTGAAGTAAAGGATATAGTGAAATTCAGGATCATATGTGGAGTCTTATCGATTGCAGTCTGCTCTCTTGGTTTGGTCGCTCAGGCGCCGGACAAACCAAAGGTCATTGCAGGTGCTGATCGTGCTTTCGAAAAGGCGGCCAAAACGAATACGATGCCCGCTCCGGGATGTGCGGTTGGGGTTTCGCTGAACGGTGAATCGGTCTTCGAAAAGGCATTTGGGTTGGCCGAAATGGAATTCAGCACTCCCAATTCTGCCCAAACGATCTTTGAATCGGGGTCGGTCGCAAAGCAGTTTACGGCAGCGGCTCTGGTGCTGCTGCAACAGGACGGCAAACTCAGCATCGACGATCCCGTCCGCAAATACATTCCCGAACTTCCTGATTACGGTAAACCGTTCACGATCCGTCACATGCTCAATCACACGGCGGGGCTCCGCGATTGGGGTTCGGTCATGGCCCTGACAGGAATTGAGCGCTACGACCGCGTGGTTACGAACGATATAACTCTGGACATCATCGTCCGCCAGAAACACCTCGATTTCATCCCCGGTTCTGAGTATTCCTACTCGAACAGCGGGTATCAGCTCGCGGCGATCATCGTCGAGCGAGTATCAAAGCAAAAATTTGGTGATTTCGTCGGTGAGCGTATCTTCAAACCGCTCAGAATGACGAAAAGCTCATGGCGTGATGACTACCGCCGGCTGGTGCCGTCGCGTGCACAGGCATATTCGCGTCGCGGCGACGAGTCTCCGTGGACACTCAACATGCCTATTAGCAATGTCGTTGGGAGTGCGGGAATGCTTACGACGGTGGGCGATCTACTTAAGTGGAATGCATCGCTCGATGCGAAAACGTTTGGCGAACCATTTGTGAGTGCTTTGGAGAAGCAAGGCGTGCTGAATGATGGTCGCGTGGTGAGGTATGCACTAGGCGTCCAGGTTGGAAAACATCATGGACTCAGAGAGGTCGGACACGAGGGCCGCACGGCAGGATATCAAACACATATTGTCCGCTTTCCCGAAAAAAGGCTGTCTATGGCGGTTCTCTGCAACGGCAATGCTCCAGCCCCGCTAGACGTTATCGACGGCATATTTGAGGAAATTCTCGGCCCTTTTCCCGAAGTGGACAAAGGCAAGGCCTTCGCCGTTCCCATTGAGGAGATGAGAAAATATGTTGGCATGTGGAAGAATGAGTCAACGAAACTTACTTATCAGATCACGCTCGACAAAGGACAGCTTAAGTTCGACGACGAAGCTCTCACACCGGCGACAGACGGCTCGTTTACGCTTGAAGATGCCGAACTCACCTTAAAATTCCGATCACCGGCAAAAGCGGAGATGTTGAACTTCGACGGTGCGGTCACGCCTCTAACAAAGGTTACCGCATGGAATCCGACTCGAGCAGAGCTGGCGACATTCGCCGGTGAATGGCGTAGCGACGAAGCGCAGGCGACAATGAAATTCTCGCTCGAAGGCGACAAACCCTTTCTCGTCTTCAGTCCGTTCTGGAAGATTGCGATGAAACCGACATTGAAAGATCACTTTTCCGGCGGCATCTACGTGGTATGGTTCACGCGAGATACCAGCGGCAAGATCACCCAAATGCACGTGGGCAGGCACCGTTTGCGGGATATGGTATTTGAGCGACTTAAGAAGTAGAAGCAAAACCAAAATTATGAAACTAAAGATCTCAGCCGCAATTTGCACCATAGTCTCTCTGGCGATTAGCTCGATCGGACAGGTTCCGGATCGCACAAAGGTCATCGCCGGAGCGGAGCGGGCCTTTGACAAGGCCGCAAAGACCAATCCGATGCCGGCTCCGGGCTGTGCAGTAGGTGTCTCGTTGAACGGCGAGAGCATTTTTGAGAAAGCGTTTGGGATGGCTGAGTTGGAGCACGGCATCGCGAACACGCCGCAGACGATCTTTGAATCGGGTTCCGTTGCGAAGCAATTTACTGCCGCGGCTCTCATTTTGCTTCAGCAGGACGGGAAACTTAATATCGACGATCCTGTGCGTAAGTACATTCCCGAATTGCCCGAATATGAAAAACCGATAACTATCCGGCACATCCTTACGCACACAGCGGGCCTTCGCGATTGGGGCTCGGTAATGCAATTGACCGGCGTCGGGCGTGGTGACCGTGTGATCAACCAGGCGGTCGCTCTCGATGTCATCTATCGACAAAAATATCTCGATTTCGTACCGGGCGCTGAGTATTCGTACTCAAATAGCGGTTACCAGCTTGCGGCGGAGATCGTTGAGCGTGTTTCGAAACAAAAGTTTGGCGATTTTGTCGGTGAGCGGATATTCAAGCCGCTGGGCATGACAAAAAGCTCGTGGCGAGACAATTACCAACGCATCGTGCCGGGCCGTGCTCAAGGCTACTCGAAGGCCGGACGAACCGCTCCGTGGATGCTGAACATGCCGTTCATGAACGTCGTCGGCAACGGCGGAATGCTAACGACCGTCGGCGATTGGTTGAAATGGAACGCCGCTCTCGACGCGAAGACCTTCGGCGAGCCGTTTGTCAACGCACTCGAAACACAAGCCGTCCTGAATGACGGGCGTAAGATCAGTTATGCGCTGGGTGTCGTCGTTGACAGCTACAGGGGAATCAAGGAAGTAACGCATAGCGGCGGAACTGCGGGATATCAGACATATCTCGCCAGATTCCCTGAGAAGAAAGTATCGGTGGCCGCTCTTTGTAACGGGTTTCCGCCTTCATCGGGCGAGATCGTATATAGCGTGGTCGACGAGATATTTGGACCGTTTCCCCAGCCCTCGAAGGTGGAGGGCGTGCCCGTACCCGAAGAGCGACTTAAGAAGTACGCGGGCATCTGGAAAAACGATATCACTAGAAATGTAAACCCGATCACGCTCGACAAAGGCGAACTAAAGCTTGGCAGCACGGCGTTGAAACCTGTGGCTGACGGATCTTTCATGCTCGGGGACCGCAAGATGAAGTTCACCGACGGCAGTCCGGCGACCGCAGTCATTAACAACCCAGACGGTTCCGTCACACGCCTTACTCTCGTAACCGGCTGGACGCCATCCGCCGCTGACCTAGCCACTTTCGCAGGTGATTGGTACAGCGAAGAAGCTCAGGCTACGCTGACCTTCTCAGTCGACGGCGACAAGGCATTCATCATCCAGCGACCGATCACACGTCTTGCGCTCAGGCCGATCTACAAAGACCATTTCGCGACCCAGGGCTTCGTGGTCTGGGTAACGCGGGACGCGAAGGGTAATATCGAAAAATTACATGTTGGCGGTTCAAGAATGAGAGATATGCTTTTTGAGCGAGTCCGGAAGTGATCCCGAGCGGAGACTGAGAGAGCATCGGCGGGAAGTCGCTGGAAGATTGATCGAGGCATCATTTCAAGCTTTCCAACATGTGTTCTTGGGTTAAAATGTACGTATGAGAACGCCTGAAGAAAAACTGCTGAACCCGCGTCCGGGAAGCAAGATCGCTGAGGCGAGGGACTTTGGCATTGACCTCACTCTGATCGTCGGGAAACTTAGAAAGACTCCGCAACAGCGTATCGATGACCTTCAATCGGCAATGAGGTTTCATGTCGAACTGGACAAAGCGAGAGAAGCACGGCTTCTGAAGAAATGATCGAGCTCAAAGACGCGATTACGGCGCTCGTCGATAATGATGTCGAATTCGTTCTCATTGGCGGCGTGGCCATCACGCTTCATTCTTCGGCGTATGTGACCGAGGATCTCGATCTTTGCTATTCGAGGACCAATACTAACCTTGTTAAGCTGTGTGCGGCGCTTGGCCGGTTCAAACCGCGTGCGAGAGGTATTCCTGACGAACTGCCTTTTATCTTCGACGAAAGCACGCTTCGAAACGGTACGAATTTTACTTTCAGCACGACAATCGGCGATATAGATCTGTTGGCAGAGGTTGCGGGTGTCGGCGACTATACTGTAGCGAAAGAAAAGTCGGTCGATTTTACAATTTACGACCGGGTTGTCAAGGTGCTGTCCCTGGATGCTTTGATCGCTGCCAAGCAAGCGGCCAACCGACCAAAGGATCAACTTGTTCTACCAGAACTATTGGCGCTGCGCGAAGCATTCGACCCTGACAGCGAATAATGAACGGCTTTCTTTTATCGGCTCCACGTTGTAAAGGAACAAGTTTCGATTATGAAGACACTGATCAAAAATGGACGTGTCGTCACAGCGGTTGACGACTATCACGCTGACATTTTCATCGACGGCGAGACCGTGACGACGATAGGGAAGTCACTCGATATGGAAGCCGATCTCGTCATCGATGCGTCCGGGAAACTCGTGATCCCGGGCGGGATCGATCCGCATACGCATATGGAGCTGCCGTTTGGCGGAACCTCGTCGAGCGACGATTTTTTTACGGGAACGCGGGCGGCGGCGTTTGGCGGGACGACGACGATCATCGATTTTGCGGTGCAGAACAAAGGCGAGTCGTTGACACAGGGTATCGATAACTGGCATGCAAAAGCGAACGGAAAATGCACGATCGATTACGGCTTTCATTTGATAACAACCGAGTTCGAAGACGGCGATGAAGCCGAAATGTATCGGGTGATGGATTCCGGCGTGACAAGCTTCAAGCTATTTATGGCGTATCCGGGGGTTTTTCTCGCGGACGACGCGACGATCTTTCGCGCGATGTCGGCGGCCGGTGACCGTGGCGGCCTGATCTGCATGCACGCCGAGAACGGCGTCGTCATCAACCAGATAATCAAGCGTTTTCTTGCCGACGGACGAACCGCCCCAAAATATCACGCGCTTACTAGGCCGACAATAGCCGAGGCCGAGGGTGTCCATCGCGCGATCGCGATCGCCGAAATGGCCGAGTCGCCGGTCTATATCGTTCACCTTTCGTGTACCGATGCGCTGAATCAGGTGCGACAGGCGCGCGATCGCGGCATTGCGGCGTTTGCCGAGACATGCCCACAGTATCTTTTTCATTCGATCGAAGATTACGGTGACGATTGGGAAGGTGCGAAGTTCGTAATGACGCCGCCGCTGCGCGAGAAGCACAACTGTGCCGAGCTGTGGAAAGGCCTCAAGATGGACGACCTACAGGTGATCTCGACCGATCATTGCCCGTTCTGCATGAAAGAGCAAAAGGAACTCGGTCTAGGCGATTTTTCCAAGATCCCGAACGGTGCACCCGGTGTCGAGAATCGGCTCGCTCTGATCTATAACGGGGGTGTGGTCGAGAACCGCATTTCGCTTAATCGCTTTGTCGAGCTGACATCGACAGCGGCGGCAAAGATGTTCGGTATGTTCCCAAAAAAGGGGACGATCGCGGTTGGCTCGGATGCTGATATCGTCATCTTCGATCCGGATGGCGAGACGACCTTCGGCGTCGAGAATGAACACATGAACGTCGATTATTCCTCATACGAAGGCTGGAAGATCAAAGGCAAGGTCGAGACCGTCCTTTCACGCGGCAGTGTTGTGATCGAGAACGGCGAGCACAAAGGCAAAGCCGGCGACGGGCAGTTCCTCAAACGCGGCGAGTGTGTAAAAAACTAAAAAAAACGCGGCGGCTTTGGGATATCTCCCAGAGCCGCCACGTTCACAAGGCTGATCCATCTTTTCCGGCGGGCCGCTGATTGGCGGCGCGTGACAGGAATTTCCCGGAATGGATCGCCCGCTTAACCCATCTAGACCATACTACTCTCCGGTATCGCTCCACATTTCAAAGCTTCCCCAGATCGAATCGATGATCGACTCATTGGCGGCGAACCGGCCCTCTTCGGTGCCAAGGATCATCACGTAATTGTCCGTGATATCGGTTCCGACAAGGATCCTCAACTTACCTTTCTCGCCATTAGCATTGACGGTCGTCGCGTCAGCGACGGCATAGTCGTCACTTTCAGCCTTGAGCGCGCCGGGGGTGACCTTTTGACCGAGGCCTTCGAGGAACTCGACCGCATCGCTGAGAAGGTCCTCTTTCGTCAGGGTCTTGTCCTTGTAGGCCAGGACAAAGACATCGATCTCCGAAGGAGCCGGCGTTGTGACGGCCATAACGTCGATACCCTCGATGGTTTCGCTCTGTCCCTGCGAACCCTCAGGTACCGAGAATCCGTAGCCTTTGACATCGTCATAAACGTATATCCAGTTGGACGGGATCGGATTCTTCTTTGCTGACTTGGCTTTGCCTTCCGGTTTGGCTTCATTTTTCAGCGTCGGCTTCGCCGTGCTGTCAGATTTAGCCGTAGTTGTCCCCGATTTGCTGTTCGCATTGGAAGCATTCGAGTTGGCAGTGTTAGCGGGCTTTGCCGTGCTCGTATTGTCGCCGGTGCCTACTGAAAATGAACATCCGATCATCGACGTTCCGAGCACCGAAACCGCGATCGCGGTCAAAAGTCTTGATTTCATAATTTCTCCTTGGTGTTTTTGTTCGCGATCGTTATTCAACGATCGCCGTTGGTTTTCGATTCTTGTAATAGAGTGTGACCTTCGATATTTCAAGCAGGTTCAGTTTTTCCCATTCGATGAAGTTTCCATCGCTGTCTTCGACACGAAGGTCCCAGAGCTTTGCACGCTCCTTTCGGGAAAACGTGATCTCGAGTTCCTCGTTGCTCAGCAGCGTGTCGGCGCCAAGTATGTCTTCGCCCCATTCGTCGGCATTGTGAGGCGTGACGTAAAGCGCAAAGATCTCGACACCGGTCCGGTTGACCAGTATGAAGTCCTGTGCGCCCTGAGCCGCGACGTCAACTGTGGTTATTCCCGGAAAGTAGAAAAGACCGAGCGTGAACAATGCGGCCAAGACAAGAGTCTTAATGTTTCTCATAATATTTCTCCTCTTTAGTTGATTTGTTTTGAACTGTTTGATTCCCGATACGGGAAGCAAGGCAGAACCTATTGCCTTACCCAAACGACGCCATCAGACCAGGTGATGCGATTTCCGTCGGCCGAGAGCGTTCCGTTCTTAGTAGCAAAGTCGAGAGCTCGTATGCTGTTGCCCTGTATCGTCCCGCGAGATCGGGTCGTACCGCCGGGCCTTGCATCCTGTATGGTCAATGTCGAGTCGATGTGTCCGATATTCCACACGTACGGCGACCTCGTGCCGTCGTCGTAATAGCCGACCCATACACCGTTCAGGTCGGGTGCCTTCGCGGCCTTTACCCAAACGACACCGTCCGACCATGATATCCGTGTGCCGTCAGCTGAAAGCGTCCCATTCTGTGTAGCAAAATCCAGCGCCCGCACCGAGTTTCCCTGAACCGTTCCACGAGATTTCGTCGAACTGTTCTTTGTGTCGGTGATCGCGAGATTACTGCCGTTTTGAGTGATCCGCCAGACATATGGCGATCGGGTTCCGTCGTCGTAATAACCGATCCAGTTGCCGGCCATATCAGGGATCGCATTGTCGAAGATCGCGGTTGCCTTGCCATTTTTGTAATAGAGCGTGACCTTTGAGATCGCCCGAAGATCGAGGTTCTCCCATTCGATATAGGTGCCCTCGTCGTCCTCGACCCTCAGGTCCCAAAGCTTCGCGGTCTCTTTACGCGAAAAGACGATGCCGATCTCGTCATTTGAAGGAAGTACGTCGGCTCCTAGAATGTCTTCGCCCCATTCCTTCGAGCTGTGGGGGGTCACATAAAGCGCCGAGATCACTACACCGGTTTTGTTGACCACTACGATGGTCTTTGAGCTTTGGGCCGACACCTCGGTGGTTAAGAAGCCCGGAATACAAAGCAAAATGCCAATTAAAAACGTCAGAACGGCGACCGACCTTGTTGATTTCATCTATTTCTCCATTAACTTCAGTTCTGTTGATCGAAAACCTGTTCGAGCCATGATCGTTCGATCAGCCACGGTTTCGTTTCATGCAAACCCACATTTTTCGACCCGTGCGTGGAAATACCTGCTGATCGAGGGAAGAGACATTCGATCGAGAGCTCAAAAGTTATTCTCTGAACATATAAACGGGAATTTTTATGGAAAGGTGTAACGCTCGCGGCAATTTTGTTTTTCCGGGTTAAGTTTTATACTCAAGTCGCAGCTATCACATCCTTACGATTTATGCTTGAAAGCAGTACGCAGCAGATCACGGCTCTTCTGATCGATTGGAGCAAGGGAGATCAAGTTGCGCTTGAGCACCTGATGCCGCTCGTTTATGACGAACTTCGTCAAATGGCACGCAGATACATGCGCCAGCAACCCTCTGGACACACGTTTCAGACGACCGAGCTTATCCATGAGGCCTACCTCAAACTCGCGAAACAGAATGACAATGACTGGATGAATCGGGCACACTTCTTTGGCGTTGCAGCAACGGCCATGCGCCACATTCTGGTCGATTACGCCCGATCCAAACACAGCCAGAAACGAGGAGGATGGCAAGAACGGGTGACACTGACCGACGCGGCATCACTCGCTAACAGCCAGACGACCGACATTGTCGCTCTTGACGACGCACTGAATACGCTGGCGGCCATGGATGAACGCAAGAGCCGCGTCGTCGAATTGAAATATTTTGGCGGCCTGACTACCGACGAGATCGCCGAAGTGCTGAAGATGTCGTCCGAAACGGTCAAGCGTGATTGGCGTTTTGCTCGCACGTGGCTGCTGCGTGAATTGAGCAAAGCAAATTAGATCGTCCGAACAAAGATGCCCGCGATACTTAAGGCTTAGCTCAATGGACCCTGAAAGACTAAAAAAGGTCGAAGCGATCTTCCATGCTGCCCTTGATTTGGAGCCCGCTCCGCGGGCCGCGTTTCTCGACGATGCTTGCGGCGATGACATCAAGATCCGGGCCGAGGTCGAATCGCTGCTCGCCTTCGACGAGACCAGGGACGACTTTCTCAACGAACCGCCGCTCTCGCTCGCCGCCGAACTGTTCTCGAATGGTGTAAAGCAAAAACCGATGATCGGCCGAACGATCGGCCATTACACGATCGAAAGCTTGCTGGGAGTTGGCGGCATGGGCGAAGTTTACCTTGCAGAGGACGCAAGGCTCGGCCGCAAGGTCGCTCTCAAGCTGCTTCCCGAAGAATTCGTTGACGACAAAGATCGATTAAGCAGATTCGTACTTGAAGCAAAGGCAATATCCGCCCTAAATCATCCGAACATTATTACCATCCACGAGATCGGCGAAGCGGACGGAACGCACTTCATCGCAACAGAATTCATAAATGGAAAGACACTCAAGGAACTCTTGACGTTGAGTAGGGTGGACCTGCGAACATCGATCGACATTGCGATCCAGATCGCGTCAGCCCTCGATGAAGCGCATTCCGCAGGCATTATTCATCGCGACATAAAACCTGACAACATAATGATCCGCCCAAGCGGGCTGGTAAAGATCCTGGATTTTGGAATTGCGAAGCTGACCGAATCGGCGGCAGACCCATTTGTATCTGCTTCATCGAAAGCGGTCAAACGCGGTGATACTCAACCAGGCGTGATCGTTGGAACCGCCGACTACATGTCACCTGAGCAGGCCAAAGGAGGCCGCGTTGACACGCGGTCGGATATTTTTAGTTTCGGCTCAGTAATGTACGAGATGATCTCGGGGAAGAAGGCTTTCGCTGGCGAAAACGCGATCGAGACGATCGGATTGATACTTAAAAAGGACGCCGCTCCGCTCGAGATCGTTGCCGCTGAGGTCCCGCCAGTCGTCGCCTCGATCGTCGACAGGTGTTTGCTGAAGAACATCGATGATCGATACCAGTCGATCAACGATGTCCTGACCGATCTTAAAAGCGTGCGGCGCCGGTTGGATCTCGACGAGGTCAGAACAGATCTTGCGACCGATCCGCGAGGATCCGTTACCGATCCGTCAAGATCGAAAACCGCCGATGGTTCGATTCGAACCATCGATACGTCCACGGCTCGTTTAGCTGGGGTGCCGGATGAAGACAACACGGCAGTCCGAGGTCGATCGCAAACTTCGACGTCAGTTCATTTTATTCGCCGACACGTCCTTATGGTTGCCGCGGTCGTTTTCGCTCTCGCTGCGGTCGGCGGGATCCTCGGATACTACTTCCGTTCCGAATCCGAACAGATCCGCTCGATCGCCGTCATGCCGTTTGTGAACCAGAGCGGCGACGCGAATGTTGATTACCTTTCTGACGGGTTGACCGACAATCTCATCAGCAGCCTTTCGATGATCCCTAAATTGTCCGTAAAAGCGCGAAGCACCGTATTTACATACAAAGGGAAGGAAAATCTGCCAAAGCGTATCGGGGAAGAGTTGAATGTCGAGGCCGTATTGATGGGCAATCTGGCAAAGTCCGGTGACGATCTGAAGATCAGTCTTGAGTTGGTCAATGCAGCGACACAGGACGTTCTGTGGTCAGCCAGCTACTCGCGAAAGATGAATGACCTCGTCACACTTCAGCGCGAGATCGCCCGTGATGTCTCGGCCCGGCTAAGGCCGCAACTCTCGTCCGAAGTGCAAAAAAGTGTTGCAAAAAATTACACATCGAACGCCGAGGCTCAGCAGCTCTACCTCAAAGGACGGTTCCACTGGAACAAACGAACGATCAAGAGTATCGAACGCGCGGCAGGCTACTTTAAGCAAGCCATCGGGACCGACAGTGAGTTTGCACTCGCACATGCAGGCCTGGCCGATGCGCTTGCGTTGATGCCCTTATACGACAATTTAAGGCCGAGCGAATATAAACCGCTGGCTAAACAGTCAGCTCTCAGGGCCCTCGAACTTGATCCAAACCTTGCAGAAGCTCATGCGTCACTCGGTTACATAATAAACACCTACGAATTTGATTGGGGATCGGCGGAGCGCGAATACAAGAATGCGATCCGGCTAAATCCAAACTATGCGACCGCTCATCAGTGGTACGCTGAGTTCCTTGCATGTATGGGAAGGAACGATGAAGCTCTTTCCGAGATCTCGACCGCACTTGAACTCGATCCGCTGTCTTTGGTGATCAATCGGATGATGGGCAATATCCTTGGCTTTGCAGGCAGGCCCGATGAAGCTCTGGCACAGCTTAAACGGACAGTTGACCTTTATCCCGAAAGCCCGCGGGTCAGATACAACCTCGGTGACGCTTTCGCTACTTTAAAGATGTATCCCGAAGCCGTTGAACAGTATTTGGCCGCATTCGAATTGGACGGAAAAAATGAGCAAATGATCGGTGAATACAGATCGGCTTTTGTCAAGAAAGGCTGGGACGGCTTCTGGGATCACCATTTGAAGACAGTGTTGTCAAATCGACAAACCGCACTGGATCGCGACCCAAAAGCATATGTCGCTAATGCGAACATTGCATTCGCATACGCAGCGGCGAACGATGCCGACAGAGCGATCGAATTTCTAAATAAGGCCTACGAAGAGCGCGAACCGGACATCCTTACCATAAAATCGACTGACGCTTACAGGTTTTTACACGGCGACCAGCGGTTCAAGGATCTGCTCAGAAAGATCGGTCTGCCTGAATAAAGGATCGATCGTTGGCGAAGTTGGTGTGCGATAGCGCGTCTTCGTGTGAACATTGCTCTGGATCGGTTGAAATATGCTCTATTCAGATAGGTCCCTATCGCAGAAGCTCGAACATACAGAAGGGCGCACGAGCACCGACTTTGCCCAAACCCGAGTTCGTCTGGATCCGACAAGCACATCAGCATGGCGCACGATCGGCGGTGCTCATCTCATCTACGACGGAATTGAGTCGCCGCTCACGCAGACGTTCGGGCTCGGGCTTTTTACACCAACGACCGCCGGCCAGCTAGACGAGATCGAGGAGTTTTTTCAGAGCCGCAACGCACCGGTTTTTCACGAGGTGAGCCCGATGACCGATCCGTCGCTTATGACCCTGCTCGGAGAACGCGGATATCGCCCGATCGAATTAACGAACGTTCTATTTCGGATGCTTGGAAAGTCCGTCGATCGGACCCCGAATTCGGGCTCCGAGGTGAAGACGCGCGTGATCGAGCCGAGCGAGGCGGAACTTTGGGCGACGACGTCAGCTAATGCATGGACGACCGAGGACGCGGCGTTGGCTGATTTCATGTTGAAATTTGGCCGTGTAAGCGCGCACTGTTCGGGTGCCTACCCATTCATTGGTGAGTTGGGAGACCGTCCGATCGCTACCGGAATGCTGTTCGTTTTTGATGAGATCGCTTTTCTTGCCGGAGCGAGTACGATCCCGGAAGGCCGAAATCGCGGTGCGCAGAATGCTCTTTTGAGTGCCCGCCTTACGCTCGCGGCCGAAAAGGGCTGCGAAATGGCGATGATGGGCGCTGCCCCCGGAAGTCAATCGCAAAAGAACGCCCAGCGCAATGGATTTCAGATCGCATATACGCGCACCAAATGGCAGTTAATGAGTTAGAATAAAGCGCTCAAATCCGTCTCTAACACCTATGACACGATGCCCTGAATGCAGGCGGGATTATTACGACGAAACTTCTCTGGCAAAGGAAAAAATATGGTGAAGACTCATTCTATAAAAGTGCCCGTATTGATTCTTATGGTACTGCTGGTCGGGATGAACATTTCGGCGCAGACCAAGTTTGAGGCAATACCAAAAGAGCTTGCTCCAAAATATAAATTCGATTTCACGCGCAACTTCTTCTCGTCATCGGAAACGCAGCAGGCAGAACTTAAACGGGCAATTGCCTCGCTCGAGCAGCTAGAAAAACTAAAGGGCAGCGTCACCGCGACGGCGGACAATCTACTTCGCTCGCTCGAACTATCCGATCAGGTCACGGCGGAGTTCTATCGCCACATCATGTATCTTTCGCTGCGGTACGCGGTCAATACAAAGGACGAGTCGAGCAACAGCGAATCTTCGCGATTAAGCTCGTTACTTAGCAAACGAACCAGTTTTCTGCAGCAGGAATTGATGCGGATCGACGACAGGAAACTGGCGAGATTTTTGGCTCAAAAACCCGCACTTAAGGAATACACTTTCGTCATCGAATCGGCCCGTCGTTTCGCTCCCCACACGTTATCGCTGAAGGAAGAAGAGCTGCTGGCCGAGGTCGAGCCGCTGGCGAGCGACTGGACGGCGGAACTGTTTCAGCGTGCCCTGGATAGAACTCAGTGGGGCAAGGTCAAGGCCGGAAGCGAATCGCTCGATGTCTATCAGCAGTTTCAGGAGATCGCGAATAGCCCGGACCGTGCTGTGCGCGAAGACGGTTTTCGTAAGACATACGCCGCCTTAGCCACGCAGCGCGACATCTATGCGTTTTCACTTACGCGGCTGATCAAGACGGCTAACCGGCTCGCTCGGGTACGGCTATACAAGGACAGGGCCGCTGAGGTCCATTTCGAAATGTTCCTGACCACCGACGAAGTGCGCAGCATGTACGAAAAGATCGCCCAGACGGCTGAAACACATAAACGCTTTCAGAGGATGCGTGTCGAGCGCGTGAAAAAACAGTCGGGATACGATGAAGTGAAATATTGGGACAGGAATTTCGCGCCGGCTAACTCGCCGTTACCCCGTTTCTCTATCGCCGATACGACCCGAATTCTAAAGGATTCGCTAGCCGTGCTCGGCCCCGAATATTCGCGCGAACTCGCCGCGTTACTGGATCCGGCCAACGGTCGACTCGACATCGTCGCCGGAGAAAACCGCGTGCCCGGGGCGTTCGCCAGCGGATTTCTCGGCAACCCGCAGAGTATCTTCTTCTGCTTTAATTACGAAGGCTATTTTGACGACCTCGATGCATTTGCCCACGAGGCAGGGCACGCAGTCCATTTTCAGTTGATGGGCAACAACAAGGTCCGTCCAGCCTATAGCGACGGCCCTAACTACTTTACCGAGTCGTTCTCAATGTTCAACGAACTGGTCATGATCGATCACCTTTACTCCGGGGAAAAGGACGCCGCACGCAAGATCTACTATCTCGAGCAGTTTATCGCTTATGCCAATTTTCTTTACGCCAACACCATGACCGCCGCAATGGAGCAGGCGATCTATGACGAGGTCGGAAAGTCTGAGAACACAGGCGCGGACGAGATCGACGCTGTCGCAAAGCGCGTCGGTGCGCGATTCTCAATATGGTTTGACAAACACGACGAACTAAAAATGCGGTGGATGGACATCCATCACCTCTACGACGCCCCGATGTATTACCCAAACTATGTCTACGCCCAACTCCTGGCTCTCAAGTACTACGAGCTATATAAGAAGGACCAGAAAACGTTCGTCCCAAAATATCTCGACCTCATGCGAAACGGCTTCAACGCCCCACCGTCGGATCTGCTCAAGAAATTCCTGAACGTAGATCTCCGCGACCCGCAGTTGGCCCCAAACGCAGTCCGCATCCTGGACGACAGACTCGATGAACTGGAGGTCCTCTACAAAAAGTGATCAATTAGGCGGCGGAATAGGAACTTATGAAACGATGCCCTGAATGCGGTCGTGAATACGACAATACGATGATGTTCTGTCTCGATGATGGAGCTGAATTGCTTTACGGCCCGGCATCGATGGACGAACCGGCGACGGCGATATTGCACTCGACCGCCGCTCCGGGCGAAGCTCCAACTCGGGCACAGATAGACACGACCGATCGAACTTCCGTTTCGCACCCGGGGGCCGAGACAACTAAGAAAGCCGGTGGTTTTGATAAGCGGTTGTTGCTTGCTCCGATTGTTTTGGCAGCGATCGTCCTCGGTGGGTTTGGTGCCTATCGCTATCTGGCTCCGTCTAACACTGGCCAGATCGATTCCATCGCGGTACTTCCATTCGAAAACCGCAGCGGCAGTGCTGACACCGATTATCTTTCGGATGGCCTGGCGGATTCGCTTATCTATCGTCTTTCCCAATTGCCAAATCTAAAAGTCAGCCCGACGAGTTCAGTGATGAGATATAAAGGCATGGCGAGCGACGCTGCAAAGGTGGCAAACGAACTCGGCGTCGATGCGGTTATGACCGGAAGGCTGTCTCAGATCGGCGATAATCTTAACATCAGCGTTCAATTAATAGATGTCAAAGCAGGGAAGGTTCTATGGGCCGAGCAATATGACCGCAAGATGGCCGATCTGCTTGCAACTCAGCGCGAGATCGCGACTACGATAACACAAAAGCTGCAACTGAAGCTGACAGGCGACGAAAGAGGGATCGCAAAAAAATACACCGAAAGCAGCGAGGCATACCAGCTGTATCTAAAAGGGCGATACCATTTTGCCCGGCGAAACAGGGATGACGTTAACAAGGCTATCGAAAGCTTTGAGCAGGCAATAAAGCTTGACCCGAATTTCGCCCTTGCCTACGCGCGGATCGCCGAGGCATACAACCAGATGCCGAACTATCCGTATGCTTCGCCAATGGAAGCCTTTCCAAAAGCGAAAGCGGCTGCGGAGCGTGCGATCGCGCTCGATCCAACATTGTCGGAAGCTCACACGGCAATGGGTAACACGCTCACCTCGCTCGACCGGAACTGGCCGGAAGCTGAACGCGAATTCAAACGCGCGCTCGAACTCGATCCAAATAGCGCTACCGCTCACTATAGGTATGCGTCCGAGTATCTTATTTCCGTCGGTCGGACAAAAGAGGCTCTCGCCGAAGTCGAGCGGGCGTTGGAGCTTGAGCCACTCGATCCGAACATGGTCGCGAATCTCGGACGGCATTATTTGTATGACGGACAACGCGACCGTGCGCTCACTCAGGCAAGGCGAGCGTACGAAGCCGATCCGACCTTCGTTATCGCGCGGCTATTGTATGGAATGACGCTTAATGCAGTCTCACAATACGCTGAAGCGATCGCTCTTAGCGAAAACGCACTCAAGGACGATCCGAATAATCAGCAAATGCTTATGGTGGCCGGTTATGCATACGGGCGGTCCGGACGACGAGCGGATGCCGAGAGCGTCATCGAAAAATTTCGCGAAATATCAAAAACGCAGTATGTCATTCCAAGCTTTGTTGCGGTGGTCTTCGGTGCGATGGGAGAAAAAGACAGAGCTTTTGCCGAGTTGGATAAATCGATCGAACAGCGTGATTCATGGTTTAGATGGGCCAAGGTCGAACCGCTGTTCGACCCGCTCCGCGACGACCCGCGATACAGGGATCTGCTGAAACGGATGGGTCTGCCGGAATAGAACTTATGAAAAGATGCCCAGAATGTAGGCGGGATTATTACGACGATACGCTGCTGTATTGTCTCGACGACGGCAATGCTCTGCTCGATGGCCCGGCGTCCGGGTCAGAACCGCCTGTGTCAGCGGCCGGCCGGTTCGACGACGAACCACAAACCGCGATCTTGCACTCGACCGCTGCGTCCGGCGACGCGCCAACCCGCGCTCAGATCCATACTACCGAGCAAACAGCGGTTTTGCCGACTATGACGGGCGATGTTGGAACGAATAGGAGGTTTGATAAACGTTTGCTGCTCGCACCGGTCGCCCTCGCGGTCATTGTCCTCGGCGGATTTTTCGGCTATCGATATTTCAGTGACGCGGGCGGTGATCAAGTCAATTCCATCGCAGTGCTTCCGTTTGAGAACCGCAGCGGAAATGCAGACACGGATTATCTTTCGGATGGCCTTGCGGAATCACTTATTTATCGGCTTTCGCAGCTCCCGGGACTCAAGGTGAGTCCAACAAGCACTGTCCTTCGGTATAAGGGCTCAGCGTTAGACGTTGCGGCGATCGCCAGGGAGCTTGAGGTTGACGCGATAATGTCGGGACGTGTTGCTCAGCGTGGCGACGATCTAACGATCAGCGTCGAACTAATCGACGCACGAACAAAAAAATTGATATGGGCCGAACAATATGATCGCAAAATGTCCGACCTGTTGGCGACGCAGCGAGAGATCGCAACGACCATCACGCAAAAGCTGGAACTGAAACTATCGGGCAATGATACGAAGGGCATCACCAAGAAATACACCGACAATAACGAGGCCTATCAACTCTATCTAAAAGGCCGGTACGCATTTGGCAAGCGGACAAAAGACGAGATGCTGCGGGCGGTTGATTATTTTCAGCAGGCCATAAAGCTCGATCCGAAGTTTGCGCTGGCGTACGCGCGCATTGCAGAAACCTATGGAAGCATGCCCGCCTATCCCTACATGGTCCCCAAGGACGCATTTCCCCCGGCTAAGGCTGCGGCGCAAAAGGCCCTTGAGATCGATCCGACGCTTGCTGAAGCTCATACTTTCTTAGCGTATTCATTGGTGATCTACGATTGGAATTTCGCCGACGGCGAACGCTCATTTAAACGGGCGATAGAGCTCGATCCAAATAATGTTTCGGCGCATTTCCGTTACGGTCAGATCTATCTCGCACCGGTTGGGCGGCTTGACGAAGGACTTGCCGAGATAAAGCGTGGCTACGACGGCGAACCTCTCGATGTGAATATGGGAGGAACTTTGGCGTGGGCGTACACCATCGCCGGGCAGAAAGACAAAGCTCTGGAACTGGCTCGAAAAAACTACGAGATCGAACCAAATCACCCGATCTCGCAGTGGAGCATGATCGACAGGTATGTCGAAACAGGAATGTACACCGAAGCAATTGCTGTGGGCGAACGATGGCTGCAAACCGACCCCGGGAACCAATTCGCGCTTCGAGGTGCCGGCATTGCTTATGCGAAAGACGGCCGACGTGACAAGGCAGAGGAAATGATCAGGCGATTGCGTGATCTGGCGAAATCGCAATATGTTCCGACCGGCCGTTACGCCGCCGTTTACGCGGCACTCGGCGACAAGGACAGAGCATTTGAGGAACTGTATACGGCGTTTGAAGAAAGGGATTGGGAACTGTTTCGGGTCAACGTCGACCCTTATTGGATCCCGCTGCGCGACGATCCGCGCTTTGCGGCGCTCGTGAAACGGTTGAATCTGCCGGAATAGAATTATATGAAACGATGCCCTGATTGCGGGAGAAATTACAACGATGACTCGATGAGCTTTTGTCTCGATGACGGGGCCGAGCTGCTCTTCGGCCCGGCATCGATGGATGAACCGGCGACGGCAATACTGCATGTCACCGACGTTCCCGGCGAAGCCGCGACACACGCGCAGATACATACAACAGAGCAAACGGCAGTTTTTCCGTCGGGCATTACCGAAGTTCCAAAAATAATAGGCTTTGATAAGCGGCTGATACTTGCTCCGCTCGCACTTGCGGTTATTGTCCTCGGCTTGTTCTTTGGCTACCGATATTTCTCAAACGCGGGTTCGACACAGATCAATTCCATCGCCGTGATGCCGTTTACGAATGAGAGCGGCAATCCGGATGTCGAGTATTTAAGCGACGGAATGACAGAGACGTTGATCGGGAGCCTGACCAAGGTGCCTGATCTGAACGTTAAGGCACGTTCTTCCGTGTTCCGTTACAAGGGGAAAGAAACGGACGCGAAAACTCTGGGCAGCGAATTGAACGTTCAGGCGATCTTGAACGGCCGGGTTGCTCAGCGCGGCGACCAGTTGACCCTAAGTCTGGAACTGGTCGATGTCGCGACCGAAAACGCTATCTGGAGCCAGCAGTACACCCGGAAACAAACAGATCTCGTTTCACTACAGAGCGAGATCGCCCGCGACGTTTCTAACAATCTACAAAGCAGACTTTCGGGTGCGGAGGTTGCGAAGGTTCAAAAGACCTACACGGCAGATCCCGAGGCATACCAGCTCTATCTCAAAGGGCGGTTCCAATGGAATAGGCGGACCGGAGAATCACTCAAACAAGCGGCCGCGTTTTTCGAACAGGCGATCGCAAAGGACCCGAATTACGCGCTTGCCTACTCAGCGTTGGCAGAAACTTACGTGCTCTTCCCCAACTACAGCGTTGCGCAGCCGATGGACTGCATGCCGAAGGCGAAAGCGGCCGCTCTCAGAGCCATCGAATTGGACGATTCACTAGCTGAAGCTCATGTCGCCCTCGGGATCTATTATTCCAATTTCGCTTGGAATCTCCCGGCGTCGGAAAAAGAGTTTCGCCGCGCGATCGAGCTTAATCCGAACTACGCTTACGCTCACCATCAGTTCGGCATTGAATGCCTGTCGGCAGCGGGACGATTTGATGAGGCAATTGCTGCAGGAAAGCGGGCGGAGGAACTTGACCCCGTATCACCGATCATCGGCGCGGATCTGGGCCTTATTTTTATTCGAGCACGTCGTTTTGATGAGGCGATCGCGCAGCTTAACCAGGTTGCGGCTCTCGATCCGGATTTCTGGGTCACCAGTTGGTATTTAGGTTTCGCTTATTACGGTAAGAAGCAGTACGCGGAAGCCGTCGCCGCGCATCGGAAAGCCCTGGCGGGTAGTGATCATCCATTTGCGAAGGCACTGCTGATCCAATCGCTCGTAAAGGCCGGTCAGCGAGGCGAGGCCGCCGAATTGCTTGCTGCGTTACAGTCAGAATCTGAGCGCCGTTATGTTTCCAGCTCTGGCCTAGCCATAGCTTATGGTGCCCTCGGTGAAAAGGACAAAGCCTTTTTGATCCTGGAGAAGGAAGTAGCCGAACGGGCGTCACGCCCGATTGTATTTTCCTTATTCGTTATTTGGGACGACCTTCGCGATGACCCGCGTTTCGCAGCCCTGATCCGAAAAGTAGAGCAATCAAGGTTAGACTGATCGCCGAGATCGAAAATTGTAGGTTATGAAGAAATGCCCCGAATGCGGTAGAGATTACAACGATGATTCGATGAGCTTCTGTCTCGATGACGGCTCTGAACTGCTCTTCGGCCCGGCAAAGTCAGAACCGGGAACGATAGCGAATGGGTTCCCGACGGACGAACCACAAACCGCGATCTTGCACTCAACCGCCGCTCCGGGCGAAGCTCCGACTCGGGCGCAGATTCATACAACGGAGCAGACCGCCATTCTAAGCACAGGAGCGGAGGCGGAGCCTCCAGAATCTTTGGGAGGCCTGCCGGAAAAGCATAGCGTTTCCGCTCGGCGAGCCAAGTCGCTGGCAGCTTTGGCCGTGGCTGTTCTAGTTCTCGTTGGCGGGTTCTTCGGCTATCGATACATTAACTCCTCAAATTCCGGTTCTATCAACTCGATCGCGGTTTTGCCGTTTCAGAACAGGAGCGGTGACCCGAATTCAGAGTATCTTTCCGATGGTTTGGCCGAATCGCTGATCTATCGGCTTTCGCAGCTGCCGGATCTGAAGGTCAGCCCGACGACTTCGGTCATTCAGTACAAAGGCAAAGATACCAAGGTTGCGACCATCGCGAGCGAGCTTGGCGTGGATGCGGTGATGACGGGACGGCTGGCGCAGATCGGCGACAATCTGACGATCAGCGTCGAGCTTGTTGATGTGCGAAACAACAAACTGCTGTGGGGCGAGCAGTACGAACGCAAAATGTCGGAACTGCTCTCAACCCAGCGTGAGATCGCGGCGACGATAACGCAAAAGCTGCAATTAAAGCTTTCCGGCGAAGAGACGGGCCTCACAAAGAAGTACACAAACAACAACGAAGCGTACCAGCTATATCTGAAAGGCCGCTTTGCCTGGAATAAGCGAAACGCCGAGTCGCTCAAACAGGCGGTCGAGTTTTACAAGCAAGCGATCGAAAAAGACCCCGCATTTGCTCTTGCCTATGCAGGCCTCGCTGAAACGTATGTGTTGTTTCCGAGTTATCTGGCGGGCGCGCCAAAGGAGAGTATGCCGCAGGCAAAAGCAGCGGCCCTTCGGGCTCTGGAATTGGACGATACGCTGGCGGAGGCCCACGCCGCACTTGGCCGCTATTTGAATGACTATGAGTTTGATCCTGCCGGTGGTGAGAAGGAACTTCGCCGGGCCATCGAACTAAATCCCAAATACGTGACCGCCCACTCATGGCTCGCAGTTGTTCTTTCGTGGCAAAAGCGTTTTGATGAGGCAATTACTGAAGCAAAGATCGCGAGAGACCTCGACCCGTTGTCGCTGATCTCAAGCGCCGAGGTCGGAAACACGTTTGTTTCTGCTGGGCGATATGATGAGGCGGTCGTCCAATTGAACGAAACTCTAAGACTCGACCCGAATTTCTCCGCCGCTCATTTTTATTTGGGCAAGGCGTATTTGTACAAGGGCATGGAACAGGAAGCCATAGCCGAATTTCAGAAAGCGACAACCCCGGCCGCACGTCGGCGGGTAATCGGCGCCCTGGCTGTTGCCATGATCAGATCGGGTCAGAGGGCTAAGGCACTGGAGATCCTCAACGAGCTTAAAGCTGAGGCGGCAAACGGGAATGTTTCGGCCTTTTCGGCAGCTCAGGCTTCTGCTGCACTCGGCGACAAGGAAGAGGCTTTGACCTGGATGGAAAGAACCATTGCCGACCGTTGGCATCATTCCTACCACTTTGCGATCAACCCCGAGTTTGACGAACTCCGCGACGACCCGCGATTCAAGGCGATCCTGAAACGAGCGAATCTGCCGGAATAGAATCTTATGAAACGATGCCCTGAATGTAGAAAGGATTACCTGGACGAAACTCTGTTGTATTGTCTCGATGACGGTACGCCGCTCGTGCAGGGCAGCGTTTCGGATGAGCCCAAGACGGCGATATTCTCTGCTGACCGTGTCGTGGATGAAGACGTCACTGCCCTGCTTAAGGGCGACCGGACGGTGGCTCATAGCGGTCCGGTCACGATACAGCTACCAGGGTTCTTGTCGTGGGAGCGGCTGCCGTGGCTATTGGCGGGGCTGTTACTGCTGGCTGTCGTCGTGCTGGCCGTAGGTTCTTTTCGATCAGATCGGCCTTCCGGCTCCGCAGAATCCATGAGGGCCGCGTTCACTATACAGCCCCCCGGACGATTTTCCGGGAACGGCCAGATCTCCATCTCTCCTGATGGGCGACAAATTGCGATGCTGGTTACGGTAGATGCAGCGAATATCATTTGGCTGCGTCCGACCGATTCTATAGAGGGGCGTCTTGTGTCCGGGACCGAGGGGGCTCAAGGTTTTGCGTTCTGGTCACCTGACAGCCGGTCGCTTGGATTTCAGGCTTCGGGCAAGCTAAAGCGTATCGACCTTGTGGACGGGACGGTTCGGGAACTTGCCGATCTGCCATCGGACGTTCGCGGATTTGACGGCACTTGGAATCGCGATGGGACGATAGTTTATTTTCAAGGCGGTAGCGGTCTCTACCAGATCGCGTCGTCCGGCGGCAAACCGAAACCTGTCCCGGGTTACGAACAGCGAAACGATGGCGTGGACAGGTGGCCGCGTTTCCTGCCCGACGGGAGGAGCTTTATATTCCTTAACACGAGCGCTGATCAGGCAAGATCCGAAGTATACATAGGCTCGATTGACAAACCGGAGCGGAAATTTTTATTTGAGGCTGACTCAAACGCGATCTATTCGCCGTCGCCGGACGGAAATTCGGGCTACATCCTTTTTGCCCGTGGCGGTTCACTGCTGGCTCAGGGGTTCGATCCTACTTCTCAGCAGCTTATCGGCGAACCATTCCGCGTAGCCGATCGGATTCGGATAAATTTCAACAATCGGGCATTTTTTTCGGTCTCTGGGAATGGACATCTAGTTTTCGACCCCAGCACCGAAAACGAGGATGCTCGACAGGTGATTTGGTATGACAGAGCAGGCAAAGCCTTAGAACCGATCGGACAGCCGGGGCCGATAATCAACATTGAGCTCTCGCCTGACGAGAGGTTCATTGCTATCGCTCGTCGGCCAATCGGGTCAACATTGAACGAACTCGTTATATTTGACACGCTTCGTGGTACCACCTCGCGGCTCGGCACGTCGCCGGGCGAGACTCCGCAGGCTATCTGGTCGCCGGACAGCAAGTTTGTTGTTTGGAATGATTTTAGCGATGGTAAATTCCGCCTGGTCAAGAAGCTTGCAAGCGGTGTGGGTGAGCTCGAGGTGCTGCTCGAGTCGCCCGTCCGCGTATTTCCATCGAGCTGGTCGCCCGACGGTCGCGCTGTTCTTTACAATTTGCTGGATAACGTGGATAAGCGGGATATCTGCGTTTTGCCGCTCGATGGCGAGCGAAAGCCGTACGTTTTCTTTAAGTCTCCAATGGAGGACCGCGATCCTTTCTTTTCGCCAGACGGCAAGTACATCGTTTATACATCCGGAGAATCCGGTAAGGACGAGATCTATGTCCAACCATTCCCGGCGTCGGCGGACAAATGGTTGGTTTCAACTAATGGCGGCTTTAGCCCGCGTTGGAGTCAAAAGGGCAACGAGCTGGTCTATGTACAGCCAGACGGCAAGGTGATGTCCGTGTCAGTAAAGGCCGGAGGTACATTCGAGGCGGGTGTGCCGCAGGTCTTGTTCGACGTCATTCTCGCGAGGGCTCCGCGCGGCGACGATTACATAGTTTCGAAAGACGGTCAACGCCTGATGTTCATCAGCCGCGGCACCGACGGCTCGCTGCCGCCCATCCATGTCATCCTAAACTGGTCCGTCGGCCTAGGTAAATGAACAGCTATGAAACGATGCCCTGAATGTAGGCGAGATTATTACGACGACACGCTGCTGTATTGTCTCGACGACGGCAATGCGCTGCTCGAAGGGCCAGCGAGTTTTGGCGCGATCGCTCTCGAACCGGCAACCGTACGGTTTCACCCTGCGAATATTGCCGATCTACCGACGCTTAGATACGCTATCGAGCCTCTGGAAATTGAGCAGAAATTGAATTCGATCGCCGTTTTGCCGTTTCGAAACCTCAGCCGCGGCGAAGACGGCGATTACTTTTCGGACGGATTGGCCGAGGAGCTTCTCAACGTGCTCGCCAAGATCAGCGGCTTGAGGGTTGCAGCAAGGACGTCTGCATTTTCCTTCAAGGACAAGCAGATGACCATCGCCGAGGTTGGCCGGATACTTAATGTCGCGACCGTTCTCGAAGGCAGCGTCCGGACCGCTGGCGAACGCGTAAGGATCTCAGTTCAGCTCATTAAGGTCGAGGATGGTTTTCAGCTTTGGTCCGAGGCGTACGATCGTACCTTGAATGATATTTTTGCGGTGCAGGACGATATCGCTCAGTCCGTCGTTGAGGAGCTTCGCGGACTGCTTACGGGAATAGAGCCCGAGCGGAATGCGAGCGACCTTGTAGTTTCAGAAGTTGCCGAAGCGTTCAAAGGCCGCGCGGATGACCCTGAGGCGCAGCGTCTGTTGCTGCTTGGCCGCTATCGCCTCGATCGAACGACCCGTGAGGATACCGCAAAAGCGATAGAGTGTTTTCAGCAGGCGATCGAGATCGACCCTGAATTTGCACTTGGTTGGGCCGAGCTTGCTCGTGCATTCTCGATCGAGGCCTCATTCTCGTGGGCGCCCGTCGACGAAGGTTTCGCCCGATCGAGAGAAGCGGTCGAACGGGCTTTGGCGTTAGAGCCCGATCTCGCCGAAGGCCACGCACAAATGGGCCGTATTCAGGCATCTTGCGATTGGGATCTGAATGCGGCCGCAATTTCGTACGCGCGTGCACTCGAGCTCGCTCCGGGAAGTGCGTCGGCTCTTGACGGAGCCAGTATCCTGGCGTATAAAATGGCAAAATTTGATGAGGCGATGGAGTTGAGCCGCCGCGTTCTTGCCCAGGATCCGTTGAGCACTGCCGTTTGGCACAACCTCGGCCTGCTTTGTCACGCGGCCGGATCATTTGACGACGCAGAAACCGCGTTTCTCCGTGCGTTGGAGATCGCTCCGAGACGGTCAGGTACTAACGCCCTTCTAGCTCTTGTATACTTGGACCAAGGGCGTTTCGACGAAGCGTCTGAGCACGCAAAGTCAGAACCAGACGACTTCTGGCGATCATGGGCACTCGCTATCATTTACCACCGCCAGGGCGATGTCGAGGCGTCTGACCTTGAATTGGAACGCATCAAGAATGAGGAAACGGCGGGCAATGAATTTCAGATCGCCGAGATTCACGCAATGCGCGGCGAGGCCGATGACGCGTTCACCTGGCTCGACCGCGCGATCGACCAGCGCGATCCGGGAGCTACGCATGCCAAGGTAGATCCGAGGCTGCGGTCTTTGCAGGGTGACGCGCGCTGGCCCGAATTTTTGGCAGCAGTCGGTTTGTGAACCTCCAGAACCACGAAGCGTTTACTCGTCGTCCGGGTTCGGTTCTAAAGATATGCCGGTATTTGGTTCACGCAAATTACTGCTTTCCGGAGCCTCTTTCGTATTCGGCTCGCGGTAAGCCTCGACATCAGGTTCGTCTATTGTGTTTGGTTCTCTTGGATCGGCCATGTATTTCTCCGTTTCTTTGATCGGTTTCGAGCAGACCACGAGTTCGAAAAATGTCGCAATTTAGGCAGCTTTCGTAAAAAACAAGCGTGAGCCTACGGCTGCGGCTAAGTTCGAGTGGCACGTGGAATAACTGTATAACTCCCCGCAAGTGTTGTCAATAAATATTGTTATTGCCGCCGTGGTACTACAGGCGGGACGAGCAGATCATATATGACGGCAACTAATAAAACCCGACCGGATGGCAGCTTCGATCTTGACGACGCGACCTCTTTCGAGATCGAATCATCGCCGCTTTGGAACCGCGATCTCGCACCGACATCGCAGGCGACACGAACGTGGACGACATGGAACATTGCGGCCTTGTGGATCGGGATGAGCGTCGTCATTACGACCTACACGCTGGCTGGTGGGTTCATCGAGGCCGGGATGACGTGGTGGCAGGCGATGATGACCATCCTGCTCGGGAACTGCATCGTACTGATCCCGATGGTCTTGAATGCTCATGCGGGAACGAAGTACGGCGTGTCATTTCCGGTTCTGGCTCGCGCTTCGTTCGGAACCAAGGGCGCGAACATTCCGGCCATCCTTCGGGCGATCGTTGCATGCGGTTGGTTCGGAATTCAAACGTGGATCGGCGGAACCGCGATCGATGCTTTGTTTACCGCACTCTGGAGCGGCTGGGCCGGGATCGACTCGATGATCGGCGGGCATCCATTGCACACATGGATGTCATTCTTCCTCTTCTGGATCATTCAGGTTGTGATCATTCTTAAAGGGATCGAAGGGATCAAATATCTTGAATCGTGGACCGCACCGCTTTTGCTGTTCGGCGGCCTTGTCTTGCTGGTTTGGGCAACGAATGCCGCCGGTGGATTGGGGAATGTGCTTACAGGTGTTTCGGTTCTGCAAAAGCAGCAGGCTGATTTCTGGACGATCTTTCCGGGTGCGCTGACAGCATCGGTCGGATATTGGGCGACACTGAGTTTGAATATTCCTGATTTTACGAGATATGCCAAGAGCCAGCGTTCTCAGATGATGGGACAGGCATTGGGATTGCCGACGACGATGACTGCGTTTGCATTCATCGGCGTTGCTGTGACGAGCGCGACGGTGATCATTTACGGCGAGGCGATCCCTGATCCGGTCAAGCTTATTCAAAAATTCGACAGCGTACCTGTGATACTTTTTGCGATGATCGTCATTTTTGCCGCGCAGCTTTCAACAAACATGGCCGCGAACGTCGTGTCGCCATCGAATGATTTCTCGAATCTCAATCCGAAACGGATCTCGTACGTCGCGGGCGGTTTGATCACCGCCGTGATAGGGATCGTGATGATGCCGTGGCAATTGATGTCTTCGATGGGGGCATACATTTTTACGTGGCTTATCGGATATTCCGGCTTAATGGGCGCGATCGGCGGCATTTTGATCTGCGATTATTTTCTAATCCGGAAGAAGCATCTGGTACTTGCCGAACTCTTTAAAACGGATGGCATATATTCCTACAGCAGCGGCTTTAATTGGCGTGCGATAGTTGCCCTGGTTGTCGCTATCGCTCCTGTCGTTCCGGGATTTTTACGAGCAGCAACGACACCGGGTGGTCAGGTTGCCGATCCCAATTTCTTTGACACGCTTTACACTTATGCCTGGTTCGTTACGTTCGGAATCGCTTTTGTGTTGTATCATCTGCTAATGAGTTTTCGCACTCTACGGTCTTCTTGACGGCAATTGGCCTGAACGGTGAACGCTCTATCGATCGAAACGTTTTCTGTTCCCGGAGGTAATTCAATATGTCAGTACCGCTAAACGCGCAAAGACTCGACGTGAGAGAAAGCAAGCTTACAAAGATCCTGATGATCTTGCTTGGTGTTTTCTTCGTGCCAATAGGCATCGTTTTTATTTTCAACGGCATTCAGGGTGGAAAAGTTGTACCGCTTGGGCTTGGTGCCGCGCTGATATTGACTTTTGTCGTTATATTTTTTCTTATGACGCGTGCGACATCAAAGGGCGTCAAGTATTTTTCGGAAAGCGGGATCGGCCTGGCAGGTGGGGGTGAGATCGCCTACTCCGAACTCCGAAGCGTTGTCGATACAATCGCGATGCGATCTGCAACAAAAAAGGGGCTTTGGCGTACGGAACTCCGCTTCAAAGACGGCAGTGCAGCGTGGCTGATACCGAACAAGATATCCAATTTCGATGAGGTTCATGCCTTTGTTCGCGGCCTGCCGTGTGAGCAAAGCCAGGAAGACGCACGGGGATAGATAACTATGTCAAGAACGATCAAAGCAGGCCTTATACAGGCACATAACGTTGCACCGGTCGATGCGTCGATCGACGAGATCAAAAAAGCGAATATCGATAATCAAATGGAGTTTATCGAATCGGCCGCAAACCAGGGCGTGCAAATGCTCTGCTTTCAAGAGATCTTCACGACGCCGTATTTCTGTGCCGAACAGCAAACTCGCTGGTACGATGCGGTCGAGAAAGTCCCCGATGGCCCGACCGTCAAGCTTATGCAGGACGTCGCAAAGCAATTTGGTATGGTGCTGATCGTTCCGATCTATGAGGAAGAGATCTCAGGGATCTATTACAACACCGCGGCGGTGATCGACGCGGACGGGAAGTACCTGGGCAAATACCGCAAGACGCACATCCCGCACGTGGCTCCCGGTTTCTGGGAAAAGTTCTACTTCCGCCCGGGGAATCTTGGCTATCCGTGTTTCGATACGGCATTCGCACGCATCGGCGTCTACATCTGCTATGACAGGCATTTTCCGGAAGGCGCCCGTTGTCTTGGGCTGAACGGTACGGAGATCATCTTCAATCCGTCAGCGACGGTCGCTGGGCTTAGCGAATATCTGTGGAAACTCGAGCAGCCGGCTCACGCCGTCGCGAACGGATACTTCGTCGGCGCGATCAATCGGGTCGGCACCGAGGCTCCGTGGAACATCGGTGAATTTTACGGACAAAGTTATTTCTGCGACCCGCGTGGCCAGATCATTGCGGAAGGCAGCCGAGATCAGGACGAGCTTATCGTTGCAGAACTCGACATGGAAAAGATCCGCGAGGTCCGCAACACATGGCAATTCTTCCGCGACCGCCGGCCGGATCTTTATGGGCCGATCGTAGCTGATTGAACATTGTGCAGCATAGAGAGCGATATTCGTCGGGTGCAAAGTGGGAATCGATCGTCGGCTATTCCAGGGCGGTGCGCGTAGGTAATCGCATTTATGTTACCGGTACAACTGCTACCGGCCACGAGAGCGAAATAGTAGGCATCGGTGATGCATATGCGCAAACGGTGCAGGCGATAATGAACATCAATCGTGCATTAAAAGAGCTCGGGGCTGGCCTTCAAAACATCGTCCGCACGCGGATGTTTGTGACGGACATCTCTCGCTGGGAAGAGTACGGACGTGCGCATGGTGAGTATTTTCGCGAGATAATGCCGGCGACAACGATGGTCGAAGTTTCCAAACTGATCGACCCCGATATGCTGATCGAAATAGAAGCCGACGCCGAACTATAGGCGGAGACACGAGCCGTAAAGAGTGTGCCCGACGGCGTCCGGGCACGATCGATAAACATCCGCACGACCGATCGGGAGACACATTCGCCACCGGTCGTGTTGCCGCATAAATTGATATGCCCGATAATTTCCGATCACCTCTGAGCGTTGGCCAGATCGAGGCGAATTTCGCCGAGATAGATCCTGCAATGACTCCGGCCGAGGCCGCGGTCGAAGCTGGCCGCTGCCTCTATTGTTACGATGCGCCGTGCATGCACGCCTGCCCGACGCACATCGACATTCCGTCCTTTATAAAGAAGATCGCGAGCGGCAATCTGAGCGGTTCGGCGCGCGTCATTTTTGATGCAAACCCGATCGGGGCGACATGTGCGCGTGTCTGCCCGGTGGATGTCTTGTGTGAAGGTGCATGCGTCGAGAAAACATTGGTGCAGAAACCGATCGAGATCGGGCGCCTTCAGCGTTACGCCACCGACCACGCACTCTCCAGCGACAAGCAGATATTCACCAAGGGCGAATCGAACGGAAAGTCTGTCGGTATCATAGGCAGCGGTCCGGCGGGCCTTTCGTGTGCTATGTACCTCGCGAGGCTCGGCTATGACGTCACGATCTACGATCGAAACGAAAAGCCGGGCGGGCTCGACACCTACGGTATGGCCGAATACAAAATGTCGCAGGCAGATTCGCTTGCTGAGGTCGGTCAGGTCGAGGCTTTGGGCGTTTTGATCCGGACGAACATGCGTATCGTGGGCGATCTATCGCAGCCATCGGCGTCCATTGGCGGATCGGAACCGGAGAAAGTTGAAGAATTCCGAATGCAAAAAGATGTCCCCATCCGGGAACTTCGCGATTCCCACGATGTTCTTTTTCTCGCGGTCGGCATTGGCGAAACCCGAAAACTGGGTATCGAGGGCGAAGAGCTTGACGGCGTATTGGATGCGCTCGAGTTCATTCGACAGATAAAAACGCGCAATTGGAAGGACATTCGGATCGGCAGAAACGTGGCCGTGATCGGGGCCGGAAACACCGCGATCGATGCCGTGACACAGGCGAAACGGCTTGGGGCCGAGCGCGTGACACTGATATATCGACGGGCAGAAAAAGATGCTCCCGCCTACGCGTATGAGATGGAATTGGCAAAGAAGGACGGCGTGGAATTCCTCTGGAACACGATCCCGACAGCTATCGGCGGCGTTGGTCTTGTATCATCGCTCCGGGTCAGCGGTCCGGAAGGCGAATACGAGATACCGTGCGACATGGTCATAAAGGCGATCGGGCAGACTAAAATGACGCCGTTCTTTTCAGAGGTCTGCGGCATTGCGACCGACGAACTAGGACGAGTTGTCGTCAACGAGCGGATGCAGACCACCGACCCGATGATCTTTGCCGGCGGCGATTGCGTGAACGGCGGTGCTGAGGCTGTCGATGCCGCGCAGATGGGCAAGCTTGCTGCGATCGGCATACATCGCCAGCTGTTCGCCGAAGATGTGGAATTTGCCGGTTCGGCGATTACAAAGTAATATTCTTGGAAATAAATCTAAGCCCATTCTCCCGCGGCAATTTCGTAAATTGTAACTATGGAAAATGAAAACGGTTCAGCCGAAGTCATCAAATCTACAAGTTTTGTCGAGAAGGCTCTGGATCTGATCGAACGGGTCGGAAACAAACTGCCAGATCCTGCCGCGCTTTTCCTTTTGTTGCTTTTCGTTGTCTGGATACTCTCAGCGATCCTCTCGACAATGACATTGGCCGAGATCGATCCGAGGTCAGGGAAAGCGCTGGTAATAAACAACCAGATGACCGGCACGGCCATCGCGGCATTTTTGTCGAACATGGTCACGACCTTTACGAGCTTTCATCCGCTTGGTGTCGTACTCGTCGCGCTCCTTGGCGTCGGCGTCGCCGAGCATACCGGATTCATAAATGCATCGCTTAAAGGACTTCTGAGCTTCACGTCGCCGGCATTGCTGACGCCGATGATCATTTTCGTCGGCATCATCAGCCATACGGCCGCCGATGCCGGGTACGTTCTGGTCATCCCGCTCGGGGGCGTGATCTTCTATTCGGCTGGCCGGCATCCGCTGGCCGGGATCGCCGCGGCATTCGCCGGCGTTTCCGGCGGCTTCAGCGCAAACTTCATTCCGGCAAGCCTCGATCCGCTTCTCGCCGGTCTTACCCAGTCAGGGGCACAGATCATTAATGCGTCATACGTCGTAAACCCGCTCTCTAATTGGTACTTCACTGCATCGTCGACATTGATGCTCGTCGGGGTGGGCTGGTTCCTTACCGACAAGATCATCGAACCGCGGCTCCGTAAGACCGCAGAGATCGACGGCGATCCCGATGAAATGCCAAAGATGGAAGAACTCGGAGCGGCGGAGCGAAAAGGGTTGATCGCAGGGCTTGCTGCGATGCTGATCGGCATCGGCATCCTGGTGGCCGTGTCGATCCCTGAGAATTCGCCTATGCGTTCCGCTCCCGGTTTCCGCGTCTCTCAGGCGTCGGTCGATCGGATGAGAGCTTCGGGCGTACCTGACGACGTGCTTGCGAAAGCGGCCCCGATAGTCGGGCAGGAGATATTCGGAAAGACCGCCTACGACAGTGCGTTGAAAACCCGCCTTGGCGAGGAGAACGCAAAGAAATACGGCGAGGCGTTCCAACAGAATGCCGAGCCGGTTTCGCCGCAGCTCACGGCATCTTCGGCACCGCTGATGCTTTCGATCGTCTCGCTTATTTTCTTGCTGTTCCTGATACCGGGCATCGTTCACGGCTATGTAGCCGGAACGGTCAAGAGCCATAAGGACATTGTTCAGGGAATGAGCAAGACGATGAGCACGATGGGCTACTACATCGTTCTCGCATTCTTTGCATCGCTCTTTATCGCCGCATTCGGACAATCGAATCTCGGCGCGTTGCTCGCCCTTAAAGGCGCTGGTGCGCTGCAGTCGTTGGCACTTCCGCCGCAGGTTACTATCATCGGCATAATTTTGCTCACTGCATTTGTTAATTTGCTGATCGGCTCGGCATCGGCCAAATGGGCATTGCTTGCTCCGATTTTTGTTCCTCTTTTAATGCAATTGGGTATGTCGCCCGAATTGGCTCAGGCCGCGTACCGGATCGGCGATTCGACGACCAATATCATCACACCGCTGATGCCCTATTTCCCGCTCGTCGTCGTTTTTGCTCAAAGATATGTGAAGAACACCGGGATCGGGACCCTTGTGTCATTGATGCTGCCTTACACGGTCGTATTCATGATCACGTGGATCATCTTTCTTATTATTTATTGGGCACTCGGCATACCGCTTGGCATTCAAGCACCATATACATATCCGTAGATCGGAGGCGCGAATATGCAAAGAAATGACATAGACCAGGAACCTGAACATGAAGACACGGTCGACGAAACCGGTGTTCCGCCTGAAGAAGCTGTTCACCCCGTTCCCGGCATCCATCATGAACACGAACCCGACGCCGAGAACATAATGCCGGCGGAAGACCAGCCCGGCACATTATAGCGAGTAGCTTGAAATGGCAGACTTGAGCATCAACTTCGCAGGGATCAAATCGCCCAACCCCTTCTGGCTCGCTTCGGCGCCGCCGACGAATATGGGTTCGATGGTCGAGCGCGCGTTTGACGCCGGATGGGGTGGTGCGGTTTGGAAGACCTTGGGCGAGCCGATCGTAAATGTTTCGTCGCGGTTGGCGGCGATCGATCACGGGTCGACGCGGATGATCGGGCTCAACAACATCGAGCTGATCACCGATCGGCCACTCGAGGTGAACCTGAAAGAGGTTGCCGAGTGCAAAAAGAAATATCCGAACCACGCGGTCATCGTGTCGCTGATGGTCGAGTCGAAAAGGGAAGCCTGGCACGAGATCGTCAAGCGGTCACAGGACACCGGATGCGACGGGTTTGAACTGAATTTCGGCTGCCCGCATGGCATGTCGGAACGCGGAATGGGTGCCGCGATGGGCCAGGTGCCTGAATACACGTGCATGGTGACGGAATGGGTGAAAGAGGTCAGCGAAATACCGGTGATCGTAAAACTGACACCGAACGTCGCGCACATTGGCCCTCCGGGACGTGCGGCGATGAAAGGCGGTGCCGATGCGGTTTCGCTGATAAACACGATCAACTCGGTGATCGGCGTCGATATCGACACGCTTGTTCCGTATCCAAACGTTAATGGGAAAGCGGCCCACGGCGGTTACTGCGGGCCGGCGGTCAAACCCATAGCGTTGAACATGGTGAGCGAGCTTGCACGCGATCCGGAGTTCAACATCCCGATCAGCGGCATCGGTGGTATTTCGACATGGCGCGACGCGGTGGAGTTCATGCTGCTCGGTGCCGGCAACGTTCAGGTATGCACGGCGGTGATGCATTATGGCTACCGCATCGTCGAGGACATGATCGACGGCTTGAACACGTATCTCGACGAGAAAGGCTTCGCCTCGGTCAACGACATCGTCGGCAAATCCGTCAACCGCGTGACCGACTGGGGCAATCTCGACCTCAACTACGACGTCAAGGCCCACGTCAACGAAGAGCACTGCATCCGATGCAACCTCTGCTACATCGCCTGCGAGGACGGCGCCCACCAGAGCTTCGAATTCGTCGAATCGAACGGCCATCGCTATCCGCGAGTGATAGAAGAAGAATGTGTCGGCTGCAACCTCTGCGCTCTTGTCTGTCCATCACCAGGTGCGATCACAATGCTGCGCCGCGATGATGGGTCAAATCCCCAAACATGGAAGCAGCGAACAGGCGGCGATTCAAACTGAGCGTTTTTGAATAGTGTGCCCGGCAATGCGGCCGAGAGCGGAGACGAAGCGGTCGAAGTTTGCGAATCGCTTGTCCTGAGTAAGTCCTTTTACATATCTCGCATAGATCTGCTGAGCGATCACGGCGATCTTAAAGGTCCCAAAGACGTAGTAGTAGAGAATGTTCGACACATCGCGGCATGAAATCTCCGCGTACATATCCACCAACTCTCTTCGCGAAACGTTCTTCATAAGCGCATACGGATTGAATGGCATCCGCATCATTTCTTCACCGGCGTCGGCTGATATCCAATAGCCGAGCGTGGTTCCAAGGTCCATCAAGGGGTCACCGACCGTGACCATCTCCCAATCGAGCACGGCTGTGATACGCGTCAGGTCATCGGGGTCGAGCATCACGTTGTCAAACTTGTAATCGTTGTGTACGAGCGATGCTCCGGACTCAGCGGGTATATTTTCGTTCAGCCATTTGATCGCCGCTTCGAGTTCCTGATGCTCATCGGTCTTCGCCGCAAAGTACCGCTTCGTCCAGCCTTCGACCTGCCGACGGCAATAGCCTTCGGGATTGCCGAGTTCGCCGAGGTCGGCGGTCTTGTGATCGAGGGAATGGAGTTCAACGAGGTTCCGGACAAACGAACGGCAGATCGCTTCAAGCTTCTTCTCGCTCGAGATCCCGCTCGGCATTTGTCCGCGAATGATGATCCCTTGCCGTCGCTCCATCAAATAGAACTCCGAGCCAATGACCGATTCGTCTTCACAGAATAGCAGCGGCTTCGGAGCCGGAGGATATACGGCCGAGAGCTTTGAGAGAACGCTGAATTCGCGTTTCATATCGTGAGCGGTCTTTACCGTGTTGCCGAACGGCGGACGGCGAAGGACATATTCTGCGTCGTCCAGGCGCAGAAGGTATGTGAGGTTCGAACTTCCGGCCGGGAACTGAGAGATCTCAAGGGTTTCGAGCGAACCTGAAAAATTGTCGCGAAGATACACAGCAAGCCGGTCAGCGTCGATCGTTTCGCCGGGGCGCGGAGGCAGGGTCTCTGACTTCATTAAGGACAGCTTACCACGGTATCTTCGCCATTCATGAACGATATCGAGCCGTCCGTCGAAGCGATCGCGACCGGTCCTTCCAGCCGGCCGTAAGTATCGCCGCCGAATGGTAGGCAGAGGTTCGAGCCTGACGAGCAACGCATCCCAACCTGATTCTCAACTCCCGCCATTACCGGAACGCCAAGCGTCCTGGCCATCGCCGAGATCATTGCGGTCGATGCCGCCGCCCGGCAGCAGTGAAGCTCAACGCCGCGGCCGCGTCTGTTCATCAGCGGGTTTATAGGCGCAAGATCAATAACGTTGGAAGCATCGATCCAACTACCGATGTAAATCGTTCCCGAACGATTGTCGTCACCATGACCGTTGAAAATGAGCGTCCAGATCGAACTCGTATGTGTGACGCGTGCTGTCACGAGCGAAGCAATGCCGCTGACCGAAGTGCCGTCGGGAACAATGATGTGCTCGATATCGCCAACGCCGGAATGCCGCCCCATCGTGTAGCCGCGGTCTTCGATCTCGTGTGAATGGATGTAAACTATCATATATTCGATCGGCCGGTCTCGCCGTGTTTTCGATCTGACGAACAGCGAGCAAAAGTCTTGCAGCACGAAGGGTGCCGTGAACGGTCTAGCCCGCAATTATATAATGTGCTACTTGATCGATCAATGGCAAGAGTTTTCTTGCTTCGCATTTGTTGTTGTTCAAATACCAACGCTTTATGGACTTTCAATATTCTCCAAAGACCAACGAACTGGCGACGACGCTCACGGCGTTCATGGACGAGCATATCTATCCGAACGAGCAGAGGTATCTCGACGAGATAAACTCGGGCGACCGCTGGGAGCCGAGCCGCGTGATCGAAGAACTCAAGGTAAAGGCCCGGAACGCGAGACTGTGGAACCTGTTCCTCCCGGACATATCCGGTCTTTCAAATCTCGAATACGCACCGCTGGCTGAGATAATGGGCCGTGTGACCTGGGCAAGCGAGGTTTTCAATTGTTCCGCGCCCGACACCGGCAATATGGAGGTGCTGCATCTCTACGGGACAGACGAGCAGAAGGAAGCTTGGTTAGAGCCTTTGCTGTCCGGCGAGATCCGTTCATGTTTTGCGATGACCGAACCGGAAGTTGCCTCGAGCGATGCGACGAACATCGAGGCGTCGATAGTTGCCGACGGTGATGAATATGTGCTTAACGGCAAAAAGTGGTGGTCGACCGGCGCCGGCGATCCCAGATGCAGACTTGCCATTTTCATGGGCAAAACTGACCCATTCGCTTCGCGATACCGTCAGCAATCCATGATCCTTGTGCCGATGGACACCGAGGGTGTTGTCGTCCGGCGATTGCTCAGCGTTTTCGGGTACGATGATGCGCCGAACGGCCACGCCGAGATCACCTTCACCAATGTCCGCGTTCCCAGATCGAATCTGCTTTTAGGCGAAGGACGCGGTTTCGAGATCGCCCAAGGACGGCTCGGGCCGGGGCGTGTACATCATTGTATGCGGTTGATCGGTGTGGCCGAGCGTTCATTAGAGCTATTGATAACGCGCGGTATGGACCGTGTCGCCTTCGGCAAGCCCATCGCTGACCGGGGCGTCATTCGCCAATGGATTGCCGAATCGCGGATGGCGATCGACCAGGCTCGTTTATTAGTGCTCAAAGCAGCGTGGATGATGGATACGGTCGGAAATAAGGCCGCACAAAAAGAGATCGCGATGATCAAAGCCGCGGTTCCGCAGATGGCTCTGAAGGTGATCGACCGTGCGATCCAGGTCCACGGCGGAGGCGGAGTCTCTCAGGATTTCCCGCTTGCTGCGTTTTGGACCTACGCACGTTCGCTCAGGCTCGCCGACGGCCCTGATGAGGTCCATCTCGAATCGATCGCAAAGATGGAGATCAGGACCAGGCACGGTTCGTAGAGTCGTCTAACCTTTTGCTCTCCCGGTTTGTTTCACCCAAGCCGATGTCACAAAGATTGTCATGATCGGTGTTCCATCGAATGCCGCGGGCGACCGATGACGGTTCATTCATTCTGTTCTCAGAAAGCTGTTCCAACATTTTTGCCTTCCAGCCGAAAGAAATTCGGTCAGCCTGAAATAACGCAACATATCGGATCTGCGGAAAGGCCCGTAAATACGAGCATCGGTCATTCTGAATATTTTTCTTTCAACAATCGTTCAACAGTGCAAAAAAGTGTTGACAGATGTTGACCATTCCTGTAACTTAATCACTTGACGGTGCTGAATGACCGTTTCCCTTCGCCACCCGATGCGAAAACTTTTTCTGAAATACAACATCCTGCGACGGCGTTTCTAACGCCGTCACAAACATCCGGAAAGGAACGGCTGCGAATCACTGCCTTCAGTTGGCCTGTCTGTGAACGTCCTTCCGATGCTGTAGATCAAAAGGTGGCAAAGTTCCCCGAGTGCAACGCAGCCGTTCCGATCCGATGTATCCAAAAAATCCCTAGAACAATATAAAGATCATTGGCATTAGAGCCGTGAAGGAGCAAGAAGAAAATGCTGTTCGGTAAAAAGAAAAGCGCAGCCGGTCTGGATATCGGATCGAGCTCTGTCAAAATGGTCGAGCTCGACGGCAAAGCAAACAGCCTTAACCTCGTCAGCCTCGGTTATCAGAATCTACCCGACGAAACGATCATCGATGGACAGATAATGGAGCTCAACGCCGTTTCTGACGCTATCCAGAACGTTTGCAGCAGCAACGGTGTGAATGCCGACCTCGTCGTAACGGGCGTCAGCGGCCATTCGGTCATCATCAAGAACATCATCTTGCCGCCGATGAGCCAGGAAGAACTCGAAGAATCGATCGATTGGCATGCCGAGGAGCATATTCCGTATGACCTATCCGACGTCAGCCTCGATTATCAGATCACCGCTTCAAACTCCGATTCTACACATGTTCTGATCGCCGCTTGCAAACGCGAGCGTATCGACAATATCCGTCAGGCGGTCCAACTTGCCGGCAAAGAGCCGTACGTCATCGACGTCGATACTTTTGCCCTCCAGAATTGTTACGAGCTGAACTATCAGCCGACCGACTCGCAGGTCGTCACGCTGCTCAATATCGGAGCATCGACGATGAACGTGAATATCGTCAAAGGGACGAGATCGCTCTTTTCGCGTGACATAACGGTCGGCGGCAGCCAGTTCACAGACGTTTTACAGCGGAGCCTCGGACTCAGCTTCCAACAGGCCGAGGCCGTCAAGCGTGGAGTCAATAACGCCGTCGAAGGTGTTGAAGAGACCGCGATCGAACCGCTTATCAGCAACGTGACCGAGATCGTTGCAATGGAAATTCAAAAAACATTCGATTTTTACCGTGCCACGACCGAAGACAACGAGACCATCGTCCAGAAGATCCTTATCTCGGGCGGCGGATCGAAGCTGACCGGCCTGGCACAGGATCTATCGGCACGGCTCGAATTGCCGGTAGAGGTGCTTGATCCTTTCCGCAACATCAAGGTCGACGCACGTAAATTCGATCCCGATTACCTGAGCGAAATCATGCCCGAAATGGCTGTTGCCGTTGGCCTGGCGATGAGGGGAGTTTAATAACCATGATCAAAATAAACCTACTGAATTCAGTAACTGAACGTCAGGGCGGCGCTGTCGTCGCGGTCGACCGCAAGGTCGGCAGCCCGGCTTCGCGACTCCTTTTGATGTCGCTCGCTACGGCATTTCTGCTCGCGGCCGTTGTCGGATGGGATGTTATCAGTTCGCAAATGGCCAAAACCGATGCCGAGCGAAGGCTGGCTGAACAGAAGCAGATCGCTGCCGAGCTCGAGGTCGTGATGAAAGAACAGCGAGAGCTTGAACAGAAGATACAGCAGATCGATATGCGTATCGAGGCGATCAAAAATCTGAGGGCAAAACAGGCGGGTCCGAGTGCGGTGCTTGAAGCAATGCGAGAGCGTATCGCCATGGTTCCCGGACTATATCTTCAGAGTATCGAACAGGCCGGCGATCAGGTGATCATCAAAGGCAACTCGCCCGACGAAGCCGCGGTCACCCAGTTCGGTCGCAGCCTCGAATTCTCGAACGGCTTGTTCTCGAACCTCAATATCGAGACGCAGCGTCAGGAGGTCGTCAATCAGATGGCTTCGGTCCCGGCCGGCGGCGGCGAACAGCCGAAGGTCAATGTCGTCGATTTCACGATCAAGACCGCATATACGCCCTCGAAGGCAGCCGGAGCCAACAATCCGATGCCGACGAATGCATCGGCCGCACCTGGAGGCCCAGCAGCTCAGTCTGCCGGCCAGCCGCAAGTAGCTAAGAACTGATCGGACCTTTTCGGTCAATACGAATTGTTGATCTTACGAAAGAGAAGGACACTACAATGTTAGAGAAAATCAAAAACCTTAAATGGCACTTCCAACTGATCTTGTTGGTCAGCATTGCCTCGCTGCTTTACATGACGGTCTGGTACTTCATCACCAGCGAAACGCGGGCCGAGGTTGCCAAACTCAACGAAGAGATCGCGACCATCACTGCCAAGAACGAGGCCGCTCGTGTTGCGACCCAGCGTATCAATGAATTCAGGGCACTTTTTGCCAGCAAGTCGTTGGAATACGAAGAACTGAAGGTCCTTCTTCCGGAACAGCGTGAGATCACAAACGTACTTCAGGGACTCCAGGACAATGCCAAGGATTCGCGTCTCGTCGTAATGCGGTTCTCGCCTCGTGACGATACCCAGCAGGATTCGATCATGGCCAAGCCGGTCGAGGTCGAGGTTGACAGCAATTTCAACAATCTGCGGGCCTTTTTCGACAAGATGGCAAAGCTGCCCAGGATCGTTTCGATCTCGGATTTCAAGATCAATCAGCTTGACAAGCAGACCGGCGAAAAGACCTTGCACGCGCAGTTTCTTTTGACGGCTTTCTATGCCGATCCTGAAGCCCTGACACCGAAACCGGATCCGACAAAACCGGGTGCGCCCAAGCCGCCGGCAACCGCAGTACCGCCGACAGCCGCTCCTCCCGCCGCCAAATAACCAGCCCTTTTTTCTACTGAAAAGGATCTAGAGAGATAAAGCCATGATGAACAAAGCAAAGTTATTTCGACTCTTGAGCATGAACCTCGCCGTGTTGGGCTTCGTCCTGATCAGCGGTTACGTCACCGGGGCCGATGCGCAGACACGCGACCCGTTCGCGAAGCCGGGCTGGGCCCGGACGAAAGACTCGAGAGCAGGTGCTGCGACGGGTACGAAGAAGACACCTCCGCCGGTGATCGATCTTGGTGCTCCAGCGATCGAGCAGCGCATCGCCTATTACAAACAGATGCGCGAGAACGCTGCGGCAAATGGCCAGCCTCTGCCGAAAGTAACGAGCGTCCTAACGCTCAACGAGATGAGCGTGACCGGAATTTTCCGAACACCCCGCGGATATGCGGCGATGGTCGAAGCAACGCCGATCAGGCTTTCGTACACGATCTATCCGGGCGAACGATTCTTTGACGGGCAGCTCGTAGCTGTTGAGGAAAACCGTCTTGTTTTCCGTAAGGTGACCAAGATGAGCAACGGCAAGTTCGTTTCATCGGTCGAAAACAAATCGCTTCGTCAGTTCTCTGACCAGGCACAGATCCAGGGGACCGCTCCGGTACAGGGTTCGGCGTCAACCGCCCAGCCAGGAACGACGGTAACCACCGACGGCAAGCCTGCGGTCGGGCCGGTCGTCTCGCCGCTTGATGAAATGAACCGTCAGGTGACCACCACCGAAGAAGCTAAAGGCAAACCTGCCAAAGGCGCAAAGAAACCCGTCAAGGTTGCCAAGAGCAACAAATAAACAAGTTTTGGACATTCCGGAAAATTCGCCGGGTGTCGCAAATAGCGAAGCACTTCAACTCATACCACGGCTTGTGATATCTGGGCGTGGATGGACTATGCAACGGAGGAAACATGAATTCTCTTCATAACATCAGCGGTTACCTGCGAAAGGCAGTGATCGCGTCGATCTTAGTAAGTCTGTTAGGCATTGTTGTCGCCGGCCAGGACGTGCGGCAACAAGGCAAGATGTACGGCGACGCCGGTTTCGTCGGCGAGCCGATCAATCTCAAGATCGTGAATATGGACATTCGCGAACTTCTGAGCTACATCACCGAACAGTACGGTATCAATTTCGTGATCGATAAATCGGTCAAGGCCGTTCCGGTCACAGTCAATGTAAATGATGTGCCCTGGAATGTCGCCCTTGATTCGGTCCTGAGATCGCAGGAGCTTGGCGTCCAGGTAAACGGAACCATCCTCCGGGTCGCAGATTCGAAAACACTTGCGACGGAAGGCGAGATCCGGCGTCTCCAGATGGACAATCAGCTTGATTCATCGCCGCTCTACACCGAGTTCATGCGTTTGAACTACGCCCGTGCCGTTGGCAACATCGGCCGCGGTTCCGCGACCAGCGGTACACAGTCGGGTTCAGGCGGCGGAACGGGCTCCTCGATGAGCAGCGGTGCCGGCGTCGGCAACGAAGGACTTCTTCCGATCGTAAAGCGTCGCCTCTCGCGTCGTGGTTCGGTCGAGGTCGACCTCCGCAGCAATTCTCTGATCATCACCGATGTGCGCGAAAATATCGACGCCATTCGTCAGCTTATCGAAATTCTTGACCAGCCTGAGCCGCAGGTCGAGATCGAAGCACGCATCGTGGTCGCGACACGTAACTTCAGCCGCGACGTCGGTGTTCAGCTTTCAGCATTCGTTATCGGCGCCCGCGGAAGCGGAGCCGGAGGCGGTACCCTGCCCGAAGCCCCGGTCGACGGCCGCCTGCCGGTCCCGCCGAGCTTCCCGGTCGGTTCGATCAACAACAACCTCGCCTCGCAGATCGCAAATACGGCGATCGGTCTGACGACGGGCGTTTTTGGAACCGCACAGATCAACATGCTGATCACTGCCGGTGAGCAGAAGGGACAGGCTAAGGTCATCGCGACCCCGCGTGTTACCGCTCTTAACAACCGTCAGGCCGTGATCGAAAGCAAAACGCAGATCCCGATCACGACGATCCAGCCCGGATCGGCCGCCGGTGGAGCTGTGATCGCCACAACGGAATACATCGACGTTCCGCTCAAACTCGAGATCACACCGCAGATCACCGATCTGGGAACGATCGTTCTCGACGTGGTCGCGGAAAACAGCTCGACGGCAACGCTCGTCTCAGGTGCGGCCCCGGCCATTAACACCCAGACGATGCAGACGCAGGTGACCGTTCCCGATGGCGGAACCACAGTTGTAGGTGGTGTCCTGTTCGACGACGAACGTGAAAATCAAGATCGTACACCCGGCCTTTCACGAATTCCGATCCTTGGAGCACTCTTCAAGCGAAAAGGTGTTCAGCGAAATACCAACGAGATCCTCTTCTTCATAACCCCGCGTATCTATCGCCCGGATTATGAGACGAAGAAGGGTTCGTCGGGAACCAGGCCGAATGCAACGATCATCCAGCCGGTGCCCTTGGGCAATCCGGTATCGAACTCGGGTTCTTCTGAGTCGGCTCCCGTGCCGGTTCCGTCCCCGATGCCGGTGATCCAGCCGGTCGTGCAGCAGCCTGCTCCGGAAAAGCCGTAGTCAGGCGGCCGTAGTCCCGAAAGGGAACTAGGGCCGGCACCTGAACAGTTGATCAGGTGCGTTGTTTCCTCCGATCAAAAGCCCGTGATGCTTCAAAAGCGTCACGGGCTCTTTCTGTTTGGCCGGTCAGTATCAAGGAAAAGGTCAGTTGCGAAGCTGAGCCTTTTGGATGGGGATGTCGCCCGGCAGTCCGAAACCAAGGATCGTATAACCAAAGTCCGAACTGCGTAAGATGTACCAAACGCCGTCGCGATAGACCGCGCGGTCCGCTTTTCCGTCGCCGTCGAAATCGCCCGGTGCGCTTACGTCAGTTCCGATACCGAATTGGACCGCCGAAAATCCTTCAGTCGAGCCGAGCACGTACCAGGTGGCGTTAGAGGGCCTGAAGACCGCGGCATCGAGGCGGCCGTCACCGTCATAGTCGTTCTGGACGGGCCGATCCTCGCTCAAGCCAAAGCCGAATATCGAGTAGCCGAGATCGGAGCTTCTGAAGATGTACCAAACGCCGGTCGAGGGACGCCAGACAGCGATGTCGGTCTTACCGTCGCCGTCGTAATCGCCGGGAACGACCTTATCGGTCGCGATGCCGAACTGCCTGATGTCGTATGCCGAATCGGAGCTGCGGAAAATGTACCAAACTCCCGTCGACGGCCTGAAGATCGCAAGGTCGGCCTTCAGATCGCCATCGTAGTCGCCTGGCACGGGAATATCGCCGGCCGCGCCGAACTGGGTGATCAGATAACCGCCAGTGCTCTTCTCCACGAACCAAACACCGGTCGACGGCCTGAAAACAGCCCGGTCGGTAATGCCGTCTCCGTCAAAATCTGCTGGTGCGATCTGATCGCCAGCGATGCCGAACTCGACCGCCTGAAAGCCGCCGTTCGTGCTGTTGAGGGCGTACCACGCATTGGTCGATGGCCTGAAGACCGCTACGTCCGTCAGACTATCGGTATCGAAATTGGAGATGATCTCGCCCGAGAGGGTTCCTCGGTTACGGGTGTAGATGTAGTCGCCGCCGGGCCCGCCATCACTGTTCGCGGCATTACCTGAGGTGTAAAACCTCACCTTTCCGACTCGCTGCGACGGAGCGGTCCAGGTGAACGTCCACGATTTGGTGCCGAACGTCGTCGGCGTGACGCCGTCGATCGTATGCGAGACATAGCGTCTTTCAACGTTGTTCACAAAGCCCGTATTTTGCTGCATCGTCGGCGGCATTCCCGAGGGCAGCGTAAATGTGCCGACCTGCTGGCCGGTCGAAGTGACGGCGGTCAATTGGAATCCGAATATCACGCCATCGGCCTGATTTACAGTCACCGTCACCGGCACCTGCTGGTTCGGCGTGTAATAGGCAGGAATGCCGGTGATGGTCACATTGCCGGTCCCGGTATTTACCTCAAAATCGGCATGACACGCGGTGCAGCTGATCTCGCCCGGCGCGGCGGTATGGGACGGTGACGGGCCGGAGGCCGATGCGGCCGCTTTGTCGATCTCGGGGCCGAGGCCGATATAGCCGACAATGCCGACGGCCGCGACCGCAGATAGGGCGATGAACTTAAACCCGCTACGCGAGCGAAAAGAGAACTTCATACAACACTAGACTCCTCTTGCTGAAAGTAATGTCTGGAGATTTGACGTTCGAATCGAAGCGAAAGTCTGAGTAATGGGCCTAAAACAAAGGTAGGCTTCGGGGTGTTAAAAGTCAACAAAAAAGACTGCCGGCAGAGGTTATCTACCGGCAGCCGTTCTTACTGCATCACACGATCGCCAAGGCGACCCTGTGTCCTGTGACTACGGACGAGCCGCCGTTACGATCGGGAGGTCAGTCGGCAAACCGAAGTTCTGGACCGAGACACCGGCCGTTGAGGCATTGATCCACCACGCACCGTTACGATAGATCGCGATGTCATCCTTGCCGTCGCCATCGTAATCGCCCGGAGCCGGGATATCGCCGGTCGTACCGAAAGTGATGATATCGACCTGGGCATTGCTGCTTCGGAGGATATACCACGTTGCGGTGCTCGGGCGGAACACGGCCTGGTCGACCTTGTTATCGCCGTCGTAGTTTCCGGGTACGGGGATGTCACCGGCCGAGCCGAACGATATGTTTATCGATCCGCCGCCCGATGCCGTTCCGACCCAGTTTCCGTTCGTGAATATCACACCGTCGGAATTGCCGTCACCGTCGTAATCCGCCGGTACGGGTGTCGTTCCGGGGTTATTGACGATGGCGTTTCCGCCGTTGCTGCTGAGCAGGATATACCACGTTCCGTCTGATTGGCGATAAATGGCAAAGTCTGCCTTTCCGTCGCCATCGTAATCGGACACGGTCGGTACGTCGCCCGGGATTCCCCACGAGACGCCCGAAACGGTAAAGCCGTTGCTGTTCAGGACGTAGAAGTCCGGGAATGCCGGATCTGCTGCGGCCCTGAAGATCGCCGTATCGGTCTTGCCGTCGTTATCGTAGTCAGCAGGAACCGGAACGTCGGTTGCGATGCCCCAACCAATTGCTCCGAATCCGGCTGTGCTCTGGTTCAGGTACCATGTGCCTTGGCTGCCGCGGTAAACCGATACATCGGTCCTTCCGTCGCCGTCAAAGTCAGCACGCCCGTTGCCCGTTTGTGGGGTAACCGAGCAGGCATAGTCGTTGGCTTCGAACGTGAGCGTCCATCCACCATTGATCGTGCCCGGATCCGATCCGGCATCGTCAACGGCGTAAAGCGACCATGTGCCGTTCATTGCAGTGCCGTCAGTTCCAAAAACGGAGGCAAAGGTCGCCGTGCCGACCGGAGCCGCACTCTCGTACGGAGCTGCGGGTGCAGGTGCAACAAACGTATCTCCGGTCGCGACATTTGACGGCCTATATTCGCCGCCGTCAGCAATGACGCCTGCGTTCGTGCCAGGAAGCAATGCTGCAGCCGTGTCCGTGATCGAGAATGTGATCGGCGGAAGAGCCTCGGTCGCATTGTTGCCGTTGTCTGACATAAAGATGAACTTCTGACCGCCCGGGCCGACCAGGAGGAAGTCCATGTCGTTATACCATTCGTGCCTGAAGCCGTTGAGCGTCAGTCGGATGTTCTTCTGTCCCGTCAGGCCCGTCGCATTGATCGTTGACGGGTAAGGCGATGCCGGTCCAGAGGTGGTCGTCGGCTGTCCGTTCGGCAAATTGATCAGGGTCGAATTTGTGAACGCAACCGGAGCCCCGCCGACTGGTGCGCCGAGACGGAACGAGAAGTTCTGCGGGTTCATCGCACCGAGTGCGGACGTTCCCGTGATCGTGATCTGGTGCATGCTTCCGCAAGCTGCGCCGCCGGGAACCGTGTACGGAACCTGCTGCGTAACTGTCGCACCATCAGCGATGTTGCCATAATTGACAGTGCCGCCGCCTGTGACACTAATGTTCACGTTGTTGATCGTTCCGCCACCCGAATTATTCGTCACCGGAATACTTACCAGGACGCTTTCGCCAGGTTCCGGGAACCCGTCGTTGTCGCCGCTGGAATCGCTGACGCTGACCGGATTGGTGAAGATCGCGTTCGGAACGTCAAATGCTTCCGTTACGACGGTGTTATTCGCGCCGGTTCCGGCATTCGAGATGGCGGCGCTAAAGCCCGCACCGCGAACGCGGAATCCTTCACGCACGTCCAATACGTCAGCCGCAGCTTCAGGTGCCGCCGGCAATGCCGAAGCGGCAGCGATGATAGCATCGCGTTCCTGGAGGATCGTCGGGCCGATCGGGGCAAGCTTCATTCCGTCCGTGACCACCTGAAGTGCACGCGTTGTTCCGGCGTTGAAGCCGAGACGTGTGACCATGCGGTTACGAACTTCCCAAAGCATCGAGCTCCAGATCTCGCCAATATTGTGGACCTGGTCGCAGGTAGTAACGCCGATCGGGCCTCGCGGAAACGCGCTGTTAGGCGGCGGATTCGAGGTCGTCGTACCGATGAGCGTATTGCAATCCGAGTTTATGTAACGGAACGTATACGGGTTGTGGGGCTTTCCGTTCGGTCCGAGGAAGGTGATCGGCGCCCGCGGGAAGCGGCGGATGCCGTAATAGTAGTTACCGGTGAATCCGGATGCGACCAGCAAGGTAGCGTAGCCGCCGGTTGTGTAAATACCGTCGATCGGATCGGTCGGTTCGGCAAGCAGCGTGTACGCGTACCAATCAGACCATCCTTCACCCATACCGCGAGCCATATTGGTCGAAAGACCGCTGGCGTTGCCGTGCAGACGGTTCGAAAGGCCGTGTGTGACCTCGTGGATCAGCACTTCGGAATCGACGGTTCCGTCATAGTCGGGTGTAGGACCCGTCCAGAGGAACATCTGCATCCTCGGCCTGGTTCCATCGGCCTGGGTCGACATGTTCGCATTGTTCGTTCCGCTTGAATCCTGGCCTTCGGCTCTGAGCCGGTCGTTGCCCGTACCGCCGCGGCCGAAGTTATCGGTCTGGAAGTTGAACGCCTGTTCGGTCCAGCCAAGCTGGTACATGACGTCGTGATATCGGTTCATCACGTAGAACATCTGGATGACCGCACCGCGCTGGGCCTGGGCCGTAAGCGGATCGTCACCGGGCGTCGGGCTTCCCGGAGGAGGATTCCATGTCGGGGATGAGAAAACACGGCAGCCTGCGCCGGGGCAAGCTGTGTCGCCGGGCATTGGTGCGTCGACGCCGTCCGGGGCGACGCGATCCAAACCGGCTTCAACGGCGTTACCGTCGGTGATATTGGCTCCGTCGGTGATCCAGCCGTTGTTGTTGAACGTGTTCGGTGCTTCATTGCCGATCAACGTAATGTTCGACCGGGAAATGATGGCACCCTGCTGTCCCGTCGTCGGATCGACCGGTCCGGGTGAGAGCGGAGCCGGCGAATCAGCTGCCTTCATGTAGGCATTCGCATTGTTGTAAACGTTGTACGTCGCCGCTGTGGTCTGATCTTCGGTCGTGTTCTTTCGCCAAAGCATCGCGCCTGTCTCGGCATCGACGATGATGTAATACGCGTTTACCGGCTGCCAGATAAGTACTCGCCATGCCGGAACGGCAACGCCCGGTTCGAGCGGGAAGTACATTCTTTCTGCCGTAGTAGCCGAATCGCCGCGTCCGAAGACCACGCGATTTTCGGTCGAGGCCGAATCGTCACGCGACATATCGAGCTTCGATGCGTCGCTGTTTATGTAACGGGCGGCTGCGCGAACTGCGTCGGCAGGGTCGCGGAAGTCGGTCGACAGACTGTTGTAGTCGAGGCCGGGTGCGAGGTTATTGATCACACGGATGATCTCGCCCGAGGTCGTAAAGCCAGCCTTGATCTCGCCGCGGAAAACCGGCACACCATTGATCTGCTGCTCGAGGTGAGCGAACGCCATGTTGCCACGGGGGTTCACGTAGTCAGCGATGACCTTGAGCTGGTCGAGCTGATCGATCTCCATTCCGATCAATTGGTTGTTCTGTTTTGCAAAGTTCCGAAGGGCTTCCGAACGTTTTACCGTCGTCGGGCCTGAAAGCCTTTCGATCTCGTGTCGGTAAACATCAGGAGTGATCACTTCCGGGATGTTGATGTCGGTGTTGTATTCGATCTTCAGAGACGGGACGCGAGTTCTCAGGGATTCTTCGCCCGTCACGAATTTCTGCCGAATGTCAGCAATTGCGGCGGCATCCTTCCCGACCGTATTGCGCATCTTCTGAAAAAGATTATCGATCTCTTCGCCTTTTTGATTGCGAATATCGTAATTTTCGATACCTTCTTCATGGCTCGTGGTCTTCTGAATAATACCCCGGCCTTGGCTATTGACTTCCCACTGAAGCTGTGTCGGCAACACGAAAAATGTCGTGACCAGCGCCAGTACGAATAGACTTAACAGCAGACTTCCACGAGTCTCTGTTCGCGTACTGTGTTGCATTTAAAAGCCCTCCTAAAGCTTTGAAAAGAGAAAAGAACTAGCCGCAATAATGCAGCTCAAGCAAGTGACAAATCGGAAAATAAGTCCAATATTACGGGGTATGAAAGTTAAAAATTCGCCGCTTTCAAGATCGATGACGCAACTGTGAGGGGCGATTCGATATAAACACTGTCGCCGTTTTGCCGACGCTGTATGACGGAAAAAATAAAGAACGAATATAGAGTTGAATACTTTGTAACAGAATTCCGATTTTTCGTCAATGGAAAAACCGCTAGTATCGATCCCGGCAAAGGGAAGAAGATCACCCCGATTTTCGGCAGATCGCCGGAAATTACACAAAATTTGTGAGTTCTGCTGAATCGGATCACAAAAAAACACCGGCCAGGGTCTGGGCCGGTGCTGAACCTTTCCGGAGCACGGCCGAAACCGTGCTCCGATCAGATCGGTCTGACGTCAGGGCACAAAGGCGTTCGGAACCGGTTTGTCACCCGCCGCGCCGAACGTGATCACCTGGCTGCCCGCGGTCGAACCGAGGATATACCAGTTGGTGTTCGACGATCTGAAAACGGCGGCATCGATCTTCCCGTCGCCGTCATAATCCCCGGCCGTTGGCACGTCGCCGGTCGTTCCGTACGGGAATGAGTAGAAACTGAAATTGTTGCTTCTCAAAATGTACCATTCGCCTGTCGACGGCCGCCAAAAAGCAGCGTCCGCTTTACCGTCGCCGGTAAAATCGCCGGGAACCGGTTTGTCAGCGGCAGATCCGAATTGGAATGCCGTGACGCCGCTGCCGCTCTGAGCGATCCACCATTCGCCTGCTGCCGGCCTAAAGATCGCGATGTCGGCTTCGCCGTCACCATCGTAATCAGCCGGTGTCGGCATGTCGCCCGCCGCTCCGAAGGTTACGATCGAAACGCCGAGGTCTGACGACCGCTGGATGTACCATGTGTTGTTTGACGGCCTGAAGACCGCGACATCGGTCCTTCCGTCGCCGTCGTAATCGGCAGGCACGATCTTGTCGGTCGCCGCTCCGAAGGGGAACGAGTAAAACGTCCCATCCTCGCTTCTCGCGATGAACCACTCGCTTGTCGACGGCCTGAAGAATGCGAGGTCCGCTTTACCGTCGCCGGTGAAATCGCCCGGCGCGATGACATCGGTCGTTGTTCCGAACTGGGCTGCGGAAACGCCGCCCGAACTGCGGTTTATCCACCATTCGCCGACCGTCGGCCTGAATATCGAAACATCGGTCTTGCCATCGCCGTCGAAATCGAACGGCGACCTGAGATTGTCGATGATCGTGCACGAATAACTGCCGACGACCGAGACCGAGTCGACGAACCAACCGACGGCGGCTGTGTTGTCGTCGGCACCAAATCGCCATCTGAGCCTTACGCTTTGGGCATTTGCCGCTGCCGGCATCCGAGCGACGGTAGTCACATATCCGCCCGAAGTTCCGCTCCATGCAGCTCGGCCATTAAGCGGATTGTTCGTTCCATTCGAGCCCAGCGTGCTGTTGTAACCGTTCTGCGTGAACGCTCCGCCCGCGGCAACGATGTCCTGATAAGCGCCTCCGCCGATGCTGATCTCGAGAACGCCGCCATCCCAACCCGCTTCGGTGTTGAAGTTGTTGCGGAACGAGACGGTCGCGGCAGGCGACGATATCGGAATAAGCGGCGAGGTCAGATTGGTACCGCCGCCGACCGTCAGCGGATCGAGCGCGAAAGCCGCGTTCGGCGCCGTATCGGGTGTAGTCGTCGAATTCACAAAGTTGATGCCGCCGCTGACGGCTTCCGCGGTCCAACCGGCCGGGAATCCGGGAGCAGCCACACCGTCAAAATTCTCGGTGAATGTCACATTGGGCTGGCCGACGAGCAATGTCCGGGTGAAGCTGGTCGCCCCAAGGCTGCTGTTCACGTTGAACGTCAGATCTATGACCGAACCGCAGGGCGTTCCGGCCGGCACGTTGTAATTGATGACCTGCGACGAACTCGCAAGGTGGTTGATCGTTCCGTAACTTGCCGAGCCGCCGCCTACTACCTGAAGCGTCACATTCGTTGCCGGGCCGCCGGTCGTGTTAGTTAACGGTATCGTCAACGCAAGAACCTCGCCGGGCTCGGGATAACCGTTGCCGTTGCCGGTAGAGTCAGAAAAAGAGAAGGTCGGGACCTGAACGAGATTTGGCAGGTCAAATGCCTCGGTAACACGGGCGTTCCCTGAGCCCGAGCCTGTGTTTTGGATCGAAGCCGAGAATCCCATCCCGCGGATCGCAAATCCCGCCCAGATATCCGTAACGTCAGCGCCCGTCCCGCTAGCCTGAGCGGCCGCAAGGATCGCGTCGCGTTCGGTCAAAAAGGTAGGGCCAAGCGGAGCAAGCTTCATTCCGTCGGTCACGAACTGCAGCCATCGGCGATTGCCGACCTCCCAACCGAGCCGCGTAACGAATTTTGCACGAACTTCCCAAAGAGCACTGCTCCAGACCTCACCGGCATTGTGCACCTGGTCCGCCGCGCCGCCGCCTCTTGGCGCAAAGGCTCCGTCGTTCAGATTGATCTGCGAACCGTCGATGTCGGCGAACGTCAGCGGGTTATGCGGCCGATTGTTCGGGCCGCCGGTGAACGCCATTACCGCTTTCGGGAAGCGGCGGATGCCGTAATAGAAATTGCCAAAGTACGACGGCGTGACGAGCACATAACCGCCGGTCGTATAGACGCCGTTTATCGGATCGCTTGGTTCCGAAAGCATTGCATGGGCATAGAAATCGCTCCATCCTTCGCCCATGCCGCGCGACATGTTCAGCGAAAGCCCGCTGCCGTTCCCGTGCAGACGGTTCGACGTTCCGTGTGTCGCTTCGTGATAAACGATATCGATATCAGTGGTTCCGTCGCGGTCGGGTTCAGGGCCGGTGAAGATGTACATCTGCATCCGACCACGTCCGCCGTCGGCCGGCGTCGAAAAGTTCGCGTTGTTTGTTCCTGACGAATCCTGGCCTTCCGATGACACGCGGTCATTCCCCAATGCTCCGCGTCCAAAATTGTCTTGCTGAAAGTTTCTTGCCTGTTCGGTAAACCCGAGGCGATAGAGTTCGTCGTGATAAAGGTTCATCGCGTAGAACATCTGTATTACGGCACCACGCTGTGCGGCAGGTGTCAACGGTGTGTCGCCGGGTGTTGGGCTTCCGGGCGGCGGGTTCCACGCCGAATCGAAAACGCGGTTCGGCGAACCGGTCTGCGCGGCATCGACACCATTGATCCCATCGCGGTCGATGCCTGCCTCGTTCGAGTTGCCGTCGGTCAGATTTGTACCGTCTGTTATCCAGCCGTTGTTGTTGAAGGTATATGGAGCTTCGTTCCCGACCCTTGTTACGTTCGTACGCGACAGCAGCGGACCCTGCGTTCCGAGGTTCGGATCGATAGGCCCCGGTGTCAACGGAGCGGGTGAATCTGCCGAGTTGACCATCGCGTTCGGGTTCGTATAAACCTGATAGGTCGCTGCCTGCGTCTGATCCTCGGTTATGTTCTTACGCCAGAGCATCGTACCGGTTTCGGCATCGACAATGATGTAATAGGCGTTCACCGGCTGCCAGATCAGGACGCGCCAAGACGGAACAGCCACGCCCGGCTCGGTCGGAAAGTACATCCGCTCTGCCGTCGTTGCCCAATCGCCGCGTCCGAAGACCACCTTATTCTCATCCGACGCCGATGCGTCGCGAGCCATATCGAGCTTCGAAACATCAACGTTGATATATTGCGCGGCGAAACGGACCGCCTCGGCCGGGTCGCGGAAATCGCTCGAAAGCGATCCGTGATCCAAGCCCGGCGCAAGGTTATTGATCACCCTGAACATCTCACCGTTCTTCGCAAACCCGGCTTTGACCTCGCCGCGAAAGACCGGAATACCGTTGATCTCTTGCTCAAGATGGACGTACGAAAGATTGCCGTCCGGGTTCGTGTAGTCGGCAGCGGTCTTCAACATGTTTGCCTGGTTATCGTTCGTGCCGAAAAGATCGGGGTTTTCCTTGACGAATTCCCGCAGCGTCTCGACCCGTGTCCGGCCGGCCAGGCTTGCGATCGAGGCCTTTCCGCGAAGCGGGTCGGGGGCGATCACCTCAGGCGTCATGATGTCGGAATTGTATTCGAGTTTCAGCGTCGGAACCGTTCGTCTCAGCTTCTCCTCGCCGCTGACGAACCCGACCCGGAGGTCGGCGACCGCCGATGCGTCTCGGCGGGCTGTCGTGCGAAAGCCTGCGAGTTTTTCGAACGCCGATTTGTCCGACCGGATATCGTAATTAGGGATCGCCGGGTCATGGCTCTCTGTCCTTTCGATCAGGCCCCGGCCGCTCGTGCCTTTTGTTTCGTACGCGAGTTGGCCCGGCGCGACGAGAAGCGCCGTGACGATCGCAAGCGTGAAAAGTGTTAATACGATGCTGAGACGATTTTCGCTGAGCAGAGATCGGTTCATCAAGAAAATTCCTCCGAAGAATAGAAAAAGAACAAATAGGTTGTGTTTCTGACTTTAGTGGTCGATTTTTGCCTCGCTCGCGGCTGGCGGCACACGGTCGGCGGCAAAACTTTTCGGCTGATCGGATGCGTTACCGATTCTGGTCCTTGTTTACGTGAGGGAATGACGACAAGCCATCGGCCCTGGGATAATTTCAAAGCAAGCCGTAAACTCTGATTTTGACACTCCGTCAACTTAGGTGTCAATGTAATTCAACGGCAAATGGAAGACGATCTGATCGAAAAGGTGTTTGGTACGGGCGGACTCGTCTCGCGTTTTCACGACAAATACGAGTACCGCGAGGGCCAGGTGAAGATGGCTGCCGCGATCGCGACCGCCTTCACTGACAAAAAACATCTTATGGTCGAAGCCGGCACGGGTACCGGGAAAACGCTTGCCTACCTGATCCCCGCCATCGCCGCCGTTATTCGTGACAAGAAACGAATAATAATCTCGACCGGCACCAAAAATCTGCAGGAACAGCTGATGGAAAAGGACATCCCGTTCCTGCAAAAGATCTTGCCTAATAAATTCACCGCGGCATACATGAAGGGCCGTTCGAACTACGCCTGCCTGTACCGTATCAAGAAAGCCGAGAATCAGCCCGTACTTGACGGGCTCGAACAGATGGATCACTTTCGCGCGATCAGCCGCTGGGTCAATGAGACCGCGACGGGCGACCGGCGCGAGCTCGTAGATCTGCCCGAGGAGCTTTCATTTTGGAACCGCATAAACGCGCGTGCCGATATCTGTATAGGCCAAAAATGCCCCGAGTTTGAACCCTGTTTCATAACCCGGATGCGAAGCCGCGCAGACGCCGCCGATCTGATCGTCGTCAACCATCACCTCTTTTTTGCCGACCTGAACGTACGGGGCAATCAGTTTGGGCGAGTGATACCTGATTATTCTGCGGTGATCTTCGATGAGGCTCATCTGATCGAGGATATTGCGTCGGACTATTTCGGATTTCAGGTCTCGAATTTTCAGATCGACGAACTCGTTCGCGACATCGATGGACTTCCGATAACGGATGCGGTCTCGACGCGGGAACTGACACGCCTTTCAGCACGCATCATCGGGCTGGCCGATCAATTTTGGATAAGATTTACGCAGGCGCGAACCGACGGCCGCTATCCGCTGCTTCCAGATGTATTCACCCATCGGACATCAAGCGGCGAATCTAAACCGACGCCGCTTGGCGAGGCTCATTTTGCGCTCGATACGGCGGTCAAAGACCTCGAAACTGCGCTCGATGCCTTTGCCGAAACGCTGCCCGAGGCAGAAAGCCTTTTGCGCCGCGCCCGACAGGCACGTTTTGACCTCGAGTTCGTTGTGTCGCAGTCCGAACGAAATTACGTGTATTGGCTCGAGCGGCGCGGCAAGGGCATCTTCCTGCGGGCTTCGCCGGTGGACGTTTCCGAACTGCTCCGCGAGAAGCTTTTCGAAAAGGTCGATACCTGCATCCTCACTTCGGCCACGCTCTCAAGCAATGGGAGTTTCAACTTCATCCGCGAAAGGCTCGGGCTTGATTCCTCAAAGACGACAGGAATGGTCGCGCCGACCTCGTTCGATTATGAAAAGCAGGCGATCCTCTATTTGCCAAAGGCGATGCCCGATCCTAGGTCGCCGGAATTTACGCAAATGGCCGCGGGCGAGATCATAAAGATCCTCGAGGTGACACAAGGTCATGCGTTCGTGCTCTGCACCAGCAACCAGTCAATGAACGCACTTTTCGAATTGGTCTCTTCACGAGTAAATTTTCCGTGCCTTGTACAAGGATCGATGTCGCGTGCGGGCCTGCTCGATCGTTTTCGTGAAACGCCGAATGCCGTGCTCTTTGCGACCGCCGGTTTCTGGCAGGGTGTCGATGTTCAGGGCGAACAGCTTTCGTGTGTGATCATCGACAAATTGCCGTTCGCTGTTCCGACCGATCCGATCGTGGCGGCACGCTCTCGATTCATCGAGGATAATGGCGGACGTGCATTCTTCGAATACAGCGTTCCGCAAGCCGTCATCTCGCTCAAGCAGGGGATCGGCCGGTTGATTCGCAGCCGGACCGACCGCGGCGTCATCGCGATCCTCGACCCGAGGCTTCGGACAAAGGGCTACGGACGCGACTTCCTCCAAAGCCTGCCGCGAATGCGCATCACGAGCGAACTTTCAGATGCAAGGCGGCTTTTTGAGGGTAGTGGTGAGGGTGTTATCATTTAGCCAATGGCAGGCTTCTATGAAGTAATGATCGAACGTGATTTCTCGTCCGCGCATCAGTTGCGCGGGTACAAAGGGAAATGCGAGAACCTTCATGGCCACAACTACAAGGTCGAGATCTACGCTCGCGGCGACGAATTGAACAACATCGGCCTGCTGATCGATTTTGGCGACCTGAAAAAGGCCGCCGATGAGATCGTTGCATACCTTGACCATCGTAATCTGAACGAACTTCCGCCTTTTGACGAAGAACTGAATCCTTCGGCCGAGAACATTGCCCGGTACTTCGTCGAATATCTGAATTCTCGGGTCGGCGACGAGCGGGTGAATGTTTACAAGGTGCGTTGTTTCGAGACGCCGACGAGCATTGCGACCTATCAGATCGACTAAAGCTCCTTTTCCATCACGTCGTTAATGCCGGCTCCGTCGCCGTAAGGGAAGGTGATCGTGCCGACCTTTGAAAATCCGTGCTTTGCGTAGAACCGTTGACCTCGCTGGTTTTCCTGCCAAACGCCAAGCCAGATCGTGTCATGCCCGGACGAGCGGCCAAAATCTTCGCAATGGGAAAGCAGTGCTTCGCCGATCCCGGATCCCCAAACGCGCTCGACGAGGTAGATCCGCTTCAATTCGATCGGACGGCTGCCGCTGACGCCTTCCGCTTTCGCGTTCGAAAGCAGCTTTGCGTAGCCAACGGCTTTTTCGTTTTGGAGTGCGATAAAGAATGCAGCGTTCGGATCATTGAGTTCGGCGGTCATTTGCTCGACGCTGAAATTGTCGCAAAGATAATTTGCTATATCGATCGGCGTGTCCTGCTCGAAATACGCTTCGTAGAAAGAAACCGTCCCGATTATGGCGAGGAGACGGGCATCATCGACGCCCGCTCTTCTGATCGAAAGGTTTGAAAGGGAATTGGTCACTGTTTGATCATCGTCAAACCCACTTGAATCTGCTTTGAGCCATCAAAAAGATCCAGGCGTCGCTGAATTTCTATAGCCAATGAAAAACGGCTTGCACGGGAGAGTCCGATGGCAAGCCGAATTTTAATATATGGTCGGGGCGAGAGGATTCGAACCTCCGACCTCACGGTCCCGAACCGTGCGCGCTACCAGACTGCGCTACGCCCCGACGAAACCCTGAGTTTAGGTCACCAGCAGGCCGAAGTCAACCGCGATCTATGCTTCGTTCTCTGCTGTTGCGGCGGCTGCCTCATTCTTTCGTTCGCGTCGGGCCTTCAGGAATTCGATAATGATCGGCAAGATCGAGAGAAAGACCACCACTATAACAACCTTGTCGATATGATCCTCAAGCAAAAACCCTTCGATCCCAAAGACGCTTCGCATGAACTGCTCGACGAGGCCGCCGAGAAAATAACCAGCCAGCAACATACTGACGATCCAAAGGAACCCGCCGAAAATGTTATAAAAAATGAAATTTCTATAGGTCATCTCGGCGGCTCCGGCAACGATCGGTGCAAACGTGCGGATTATCGGCACAAAACGCGCTATCACGATCGTCTTTCCGCCATGTTTCTCATAGAAAGCGTGAGCCTTCTTGATGTGGTTAGGGTTAAAGAACCTCGACTTTGGCTTTGTAAAGAGAGCTCGGCCCATTTTCCGGCCTGAGAAATATCCGACGGTGTCACCGATCACTGCCGCCACGAAGAGCGAGATCATCAGCACCATGAGGTCAAGCTTGCCAGCGGCAGCAAACAGTCCAGCGACCACCAAAAGCGAGTCGCCGGGCAAAAAGAACCCGACAGCCAGACCTGTCTCGGCAAATATGATGAAAAAGAGACCGAAATAGACATAAATGCCGAGTTTATCGAGCATTGTGTCGATCAAGACCTTCGGATTCAGTACAAAATCCTTTATCCAATATAAAAACTCAATTATCGATTCCATTTTTTACCACCCGTGCTGACCTATCAGGGGAACAAACGCGCAAGGCCCGCAGTTTTCCTTTCCGTATCCATTCGCCGTACGTGTCACGCGTATCAGCATTTGCGACTTTTGCGTCTCGCCGACCGGAATTACCAGCCTTCCGCCGATCTCCAATTGCTCAAGGAGCGGTTCCGGGATCTCGGGGCCGCCAGCCGCGACCAGGATAGCGTCGAATGGTGCGTAGACCTTCCAGCCGGCCGTGCCGTCGTCACACCTTACCGATACGTTCCTGAGGCCGAACTCGACGACTTTCTTCTTCAATTCAGCCGCCAGAACGCTTAGGCGCTCTATCGTATAGACGCGTTTCGCGAGCGCCGAGAGGACCGCTGTCTGATAGCCCGAGCCTCCGCCGATCTCGAGCACGCGTTCCGTTCCCTTAAGTCCAAGCAGTTCGGTCATCCTTGCAACGATGTACGGCTGCGAGATCGTCTGTCCGCCGGCGATCGGCAGGGCGTTGTCCTTATAAGCTTGCGTCCTCAACGCCTCCGGAACGAATCGGTGGCGCGGAACGCTTTCCATTGCCGCGAGGACCCTTTCATCGGCGATCTTGTAATGCGATCGCAAATGCTCGACCATCCTGTGCCGCGGTATCGCCAGATCGTCCATTCGATTCGGGCCCTTTAGTTTTCCCAGCTCCTTATCAATTCAAGCGCCGAATGGCTCGTCAGGTCGCTTCGCATCGGCGTTATCGAAACGTATCCTTCATCGACGGCCTCGAAATCGGTTCCGCCTTCGGCACGAAACCCTTCGCGTACTTCGCCGATCCAATAATACAATTTGCCCCGCGGATCGATATGTTCGCTAATCACGGGCCGGGCGGTCTTAAATCCCTGCTTCGTTACCTTCAGTCCCTTCGGTGAGCCTTTCGGGATATTCACGTTCAGAAGAGTGCCGTCGGGGATGCCTTCGCGAAGCGCGCGTTCGGTGACCTGCCTTACTATCTTCACCGATTCCGAAAAGTCGTGGCTGCGATTGGCCACGAGACTGAACGCGAGGCCGGGAACGCCGAGGATCGTCGCTTCTAGAGCGCCGGCGACCGTTCCCGAATACGTTGCGTCATCGCCGAGATTGGCGCCATGGTTTATGCCGGAAGCACAGATCGTCGGGCGGATATCGGGCGCGAGGATCTGGTTAATTGCGAGCGTGACGCAATCGGTCGGCGTTCCGTCGACGGTCCAGTGGCGTTCGTCGATCTGCCTGATCCTCAGCGGGCGGGCCAATGTCAGACTGTGTGCCGCTCCGCTCATTTCAGATTCCGGGGCGACCACATAGATGTCGCCGATCTCGCGGAGCGCCGATTCGAGGGCGGCTATCCCATCAGAATGGATGCCGTCGTCGTTCGTTATCAAAATGCGGGGTCTTTGCGGGCTCATCTTACGTGCTTTCGCTTATTTAAAAGAGAAAAAGTGAAAAACGGAAATGAGTCTTTCCTTTTTCACTTTTTCACGATGTTTCACAAAAACTCGACGCCTAGCGTCCCTGACCGAAACCACCCGGACGCGGTGATGAATTCATCGGACGCTGCTGACGGAACCGGCGACGGTTACGTTTGCGAGCATTTACCGATTTCAGCTTTGCTTTCTGTCCCGGCGGGATGAAGTGAGCGTGCTTTTTGAGATCTTTGATGATCTCTTCGCTGATAACCTTTCGCTTGAACCTTCGAAGTGCGCTCTCGATCGATTCGTTGTTGTTTACTGAAATATATGCCATTTATCGTCTCACCTCCTTTCGGCCGTGGTGCGGTCGTTCGCCATCAAGGGCGCGACCTGTGCCTGAAAAGGCAAACTAAAATTAAACAAGTTTTCACGTCGAAAGGCAAGCCCGCCCGGCCATCCATCGTCCCGATGTGTAAGAAAAAGGGCCTCACGACCATTCGTGAGGCCCAAATATCGGCTCAAAGTTACGATCAAGCCCCGACGCGAAGCACGTTGCTCAACAAGAGGCTTACAAGGTCAACGCCCTGCGATCCTTCCTGATAGTAATCTGCATCTCTTTCGCTCAATGCATCGCGATAGCCGAGTTCATAGCCGGAACTAAGCAGTTGACGGTTTTCTGCCAGGCTCGTCGAACACGATCCATAGGCGTAATTGTTGTTTTCGTAACTATACGGATCGCGATAATACTGGTCGTTCCAACCCTGCTTCCGTGCATAGAGTCCGTCGGCCAAACCTTGTTGGTATCCGCTTGCGACCGCCCGTCCCAAAAGCTCGTTGAGATACGTTCCTGATCCGGAACCCGAAATGTTCATCAATATCGGGTCGATCCCGCTGTAGTCGTCGTATGATCGGCCGTACGGATCGTAGCCGTAAGCGTCCGAATCGTCATCATACTCCGAATACCCATATGTATAGGTCGAGTAAAGCGGCTGTTGGCCATAATATTGCGGGCCGCCATTTCGATACGGAAGATAGCTTATCGTCTGATACTCGCGCGAATAATACGCATCTCGATCATACTGAGATCCCTGGCCACCGAGGAACGCACTTAGAACGGTCCGCAGCAATACATCCTTCCAGTTGCCGTTGTCGGCATATCCGTAATCGCCGTACTGATCGCCGTACTGATCGCCGTACTGATCGTCGTTCAAATAGTCAAGATCGATCCCCTGATAGTAGACCGGGCTGTAATAACTAGACCGATAACTCGGGTATCGCTGATACGATCGGTTTTGATCGTAATAATGATCGTCGAACCGACGTTCTCGGACGCCGTAGACATTCGTCTGATAGTAAGGAGCGCCATAGAGGCCATAGCCGCCGTTCCAACCCTGGCCGTACGTTTCATATCGGTTCCAGCCGGCATAGTATCGCCCGCGTTGCTGCTTGCGATAGTCCTTGTAAACTTCCTTTTGATATTTTCTCTGGTCTCGAGCGTATCGGTTCCAGGCCGGCCGATCGTAATTCCGGTTGGCCCAAACAGGTGTCCCCGCGTAACCACGGTTCCAGCGTGCCCTTTCGCTTTGCCGGCCCCGGTCTGACCTGTATTCGCGATCGTAGCGGTCATCGCTGCGATCATAGCGCCGATCGTCCGATCGTGAGCGGCGGCTTCGTTCGTAGTCGTATCCGGCCCAAAGACCTGAATCTCGGTCGCCGACGCGGTCATTTCGCGACCCTCGCTGACGCGAATTCCGGTCACTGTACTCCTGTTGGCGTCGCGAATTTTGGTCGCTGTATTCCTGCTGTCTACGCGATTCGCGGTCGCTTCGGTTTTGCTGTTGTCGCGAGTTCCGGTCACTGTATTCCTGTTGGCGTCGCGAATTTTGGTCGCTGTATTCCTCCTGACTACGCGATTCACGGTCGCTTCGGTTTTGCTGTTGTCGCGAGTTCCGGTCACTGTATTCCTGTTGGCGTCGCGAATTTTGGTCGCTGTATTCCTGCTTTCGTCGCGATTCGCGGTCGCTACGGTTTTGCTGTTGTCGCGAGCTCCGGTCACTGTATTCCTGCTGGCGTCGCGAGTTCTGGTCGCTACGAATCTGCTGTTGTCGCGAGTTCCGGTCACTGTATTCCTGCTGGCGTCGCGAGTTCTGGTCGCTACGAATCTGCTGTTGTCGCGAGTTCCGGTCACTGTATTCCTGCTGGCGTCGCGAGTTCTGGTCGCTACGAATCTGCTGTTGTCGCGAGTTCCGGTCACTGTATTCCTGCTGGCGTCGCGAATTTTGGTCGCTGTATTCCTGCTGTTTACGCGACCCTCGGTCGCTTCGTACCTGTTCATCACGGCCGCGATCTCCTCTGCGGTCGTTCGCCGTATTACGGCCATCGCGATTCTGTTGTCGATCGCCGCGCTCGCCGCCTTTGCCGCGGCCCTGGGCATTGACGTCGAAACTGTTTATCGAAAGAAAGAGCATCGCAAAAACGGCCGATGCAAAGATCCGGACAAATGATTTAGATCGCATACTAAGTCCCCCTGCAAACACAAAAATTTGCGTTCAATAACTGACCTGTCTGCAATCACCGTTCCGCGCGGGTTTATGCACGCAGAAGCAATATTTTGCATTGTTTTGCTGCATGATCTTGGACGAAATAGTGTCGGGTCTTAACCATTTCGTCTATCGGTTCAGTTTGGAAGGCAACACAAAGGGACGCGTGGCACCCGAAACTCCGGGAAATCGCAAATACGATCGACCGGCGAGTGATCTAAAGAAGTGAGGCCTGTGTTTTCGGGAAACACAGGCCTCGAATTTTACGGAAGGCTTACCTGTAGGCAACGCGGAGGAGATAGGCAAAAGGCGGTTTGTTTACGGGTTGGTGAATGCCGGCTAATAGACTGCTCCGCGATATCTATTTTGCCGGCGCGGAAATTTTCTCCTGTCGAGGCCGAAGCCCGAACTTGCGGGCCTCGCGCTCGATGCGCTTCGGATCTGTTTTCAAATAATGTATCTCTTCCTGCAGAGCGATATTCTCGTCCGTCAGGTTGAGTGCTTCTTCCTGCAATTGCGTATTCTGCGCCCGCTCGCGGCTGAATTCGGTAAACGCACGATAATTCACGGTCAGCACGATCATTGCCGTCAGCGTTATCGCCGCGGCATAGGGAACCCAACGCGGCATTAGCGTCTTCTTCTTTTTTGCCGCTTTACGGTTTACTGTGATCTTTGCTCGCGATCGCATACAGCTTTATCTAACCAAGTAAATATTTGCGTCCCTGCTCGAGCAGGTCTTCAAGGTCTTTTCGGCTCTCGCTTTCGGCATAGATCCGGACGAGAGGTTCCGTACCCGATGGACGCATCAGCATCCAGCTCTGGTCGGCGAAAATGAATTTCACGCCGTCCATCCGATTTATCTTTTCAACCCGCCGCCCGCCGATCTCTGCCGGCTCTTGAGCGAGCCTTTCTTTCAAACTTGCCGCAACCTCATCGGTCAGCTTTACGCCGATCCTGCCCGATTCGAGCTTCCCGACCTCTTTATAAAGCACGTCGAGCTGCTCGGTCAGCGAGGCTTTTCTTACTGAGACCGCCTCAGCCGCTAAAAGACATGCGAGCAGGCCATCCTTTTCAGGATAATGGCCGCGTATCGATAATCCTGCCGATTCTTCGCCGCCGAGGACTATCTCGTCCCGATTTATCAATTCGCCGATGAACTTGAACCCGACCGGCGTTTCATAAAGCTTGATGCCGCGCTTTGCGGCAACCCTGTCGACCAGATGCGAGGTCGCCACGCTGCGGGCGACGCCTTGCGTCCATCCGCGGCTCTCCGCCAAATAATCTGTCAATAATGCGACGAGCTCGTTCGCGGTTATAAATGCTCCGTTGCTGTCAATGATCCCAAACCTGTCACCGTCGCCGTCGGTCGCGATCCCGAGCGTGAGCTTCTTTGACGTGACGGCCTCACGCAGTTCGTCGAGATGATCTTCCGCCGGTTCCGGCGACCTGCCGCCGAACGTGACGTCGCGCCAATCGTGGATCGTTTCGACCTCGAGCCCATGGTCACGAAGGATCTTATCCAAATAACCGCGGCCTGTACCCCAAAGTGCATCGTATGCGAACCGGCCATTTGCATATGCGATCGCCGCGAAATTGATCTTTGCGGCAAGATCGGCGAGATACGCCGGCCGCGGATCAAAGTCCTCGATCGAGCCGCCTATCGCGTTGGCCGCCTCGATATTGCTCTCGATTCCGGCCTCGATCTGCTTTGTGATTTCGGGCATAGCCGGTGCACCGTCGGCCGTCGAGAACTTTATGCCCTGATATTCCGGCGGATTGTGCGAAGCGGTGAAGTTCATCGCTCCGGCAGCCTTTTGATCACTGATCGAATGTGAGATCGTTGGTGTCGGCGTCGGGCCGGTGCATTTCAACACCCGAAAGCCCTTTTCTGCCGCGATCGCGGCCGCAGCCGAAGCGAATTTCTCGCCCATGAACCGCGAATCATGCCCTAAGATCAAGATCTGTCCGCTTTCGTCTTTTTCGGTTTTCAAATAACTGCAGATCGCATTCGTAACCTGCTTTACGTTCGAGAACGTGAATTCGTCGGCTATTACGGCTCTCCAACCCGACGTCCCGAAGCGTATGCTCATAAGTTGGTTGTTCGAAAATTCCCGATTGCGACCCAAACTACCTTGAAGTGGACAAAAATCTAACACAAAAAAATATTGTTGTAAAGCGCTAAATGCAATTTCATAACATATTTGTTTTGAGCAGTTAATGTATGCTACCTAAGGTAAGGGATGATTTGAGCGCTTAAGATTCCGTGTTTTGCCGAAAAATCGGGCGATCGATTCAGGACTTAGCAAATATCGAAGCGGCGAATCGATGAATGTGATTTGGCGTCTCGTCCACTCCTATAGCGCTTAAACGATGGCATAATCGCACCGGTTGTTCGTTCATTTTGAACGAATTTGTTTAAGGTCCAATGGCGTTCTTTTTGTGTCGAAATGGCCTACAGCTCATTGTTGGTCCGTGGCTGTGTCAACACGATACATACCGATGATTGGGATCGATCGCTCATCAGGCTCGTAAATGATTATAGCCGTTGTACTTACGCGATCATCCTTCGACAGGCTCTATTGGCACGCCTTTTGCTTCTAGATAAGAAGCTATTTCCGCGCATTTTTTTATTCAAAATCGAGAACATTGCGGACACTATGCGGTTTAAGAAAAACTGCAAATCGTGGAGATCATTATTATGAGACCTGTTAAACATCTTGAGAAAGGCCTTACATACATTGCGGCCGGGGCTTTCAATGCCATACGTTCGGTCAATCAGTTCAAACCTAATCCATCGTTCACACCGAAATGGGCAGATAAGCCGATCCTAAAGTCGTGGCAGAAATCCAAGCCGACGCTTGGCTTCCCGCGGCAGACCGATTCACTTTGCCCGAATTGCGTTATCGAGGCCCGCGAAGAGATCCTTAGCGGTTCGCGCGACGTATCGACATTGATCAATGAGAACGTGGGCGAGATCAAGGCCCAGATCATTGAGCGAGACGGCCAGGTTTGGATGATCAAGGACTGCCCGAAGCACGGACACTTCGAAGACATGATGGCGATGGATTCCAAGTTCCTTCAGCACATCGAATCGCTCTTTCCGGGCCGCGACATGCAGTCGCACAATGACGAGAAGCTACACAACCACGGTTCATCGACGATCAAATACGGCCGTGGTGCCGTTTTGACGGTTGACTTGACCAACCGCTGCAACATGATGTGCGATCCGTGCTTCATGGACGCCAATCAAGTCGGGTTCGTTCACGAACTCTCGATGGAAGACGTCAAAGAGATCCTCGACAACGCCATCCAGATCAAACCGCGTCGTCAGATGTCGGTCCAGTATTCGGGCGGCGAACCGACGCTCTCGCCCTACTTTCTTGATGCGGTCCGCTACGCACGAAAGGTCGGATACAATTCGGTGCAGGCCGCGACCAATGGAATCGAGTTCGCTAAATCGAAAGAGTTTTGCCGTGAGGCGGCTGAAGCCGGACTTCGTTTCGTTTATCTGCAGTTTGACGGCATCGGCAACGATGCAAACTCGCACCGCCAGATCGGCAACCTTTTTGACGTAAAGCTGCGTGCGATCAACAACCTGCACGAAGCCGGCGTTGACATCATCCTGGTTACCACGCTCGTCAACGGCATCAACAACGACCAGGTCGGATCGATCATCCGGTTCGCGCTTGAGAATCCCAAAAAGATCTCGTTCATCGCGTTCCAGCCCGTATCATTTACCGGCCGCGACGAGCTGATCACCGAACAGCGCCGCCTGCAGCAGCGTTATACGCTTGCTCACCTTGCTCACGATGTCAAAGGCCAGGTCGGCATCACCGAACCGACGCGCGATTGGTTCCCGCTTTCCTTGATGGGAGCATTTGCCGATTTTGCTGACGTCGTCCACGGGCCCGAGAGCGAATGGGGACAGGTCAGCTGCGGCTGCCACCCGAACTGCGGCGTCGGAACGGCCGTGATGGTCAACAAGGAAACGAAAGAGATGGCGCCGGTCCCGCAGTTCCTGAACATTCAGGGCCTCGTGACCGACATGCAGCACATCACCGATACGAATCGCGGAAAGTGGTTCTCTAATATAATGATGGGCCTCGCCCTTTTGAAGAACTACAACCCGTACGGCGCACCCGAAAGCCTGACGCTGAAAGGCATCCTGATGAAGTTCGACAAATCCTTCGGCCTTTCGGGCAAGGATTACGGAAAGGTCGGCCCCGACCGGACGATCGAGGATATCGAGAAACGCCGTAAAGACCCGTGGAACTTCCTCTTTATTGCAGGCATGTGGTTCCAGGATCTGTTCAACTACGATTTCCGCCGCACCGAGATGTGCATCATCCCGTACGGCACGCAGGAAGGCGAGATCAGTTTCTGTGCATACAACACCGGCATCGGCTGGCGCAACATCATCGAGCACATGCACCAGAACGCGACCGTCGCCCAATGGTACAAAGAGCACGGCCGCCACGAGGTCTTTGCTCGCGGTAAAGAGGTCGAGCTCGGCGATGCATCGCACAACCTCGTTCTTAACGAGATCGATCTTCAGCGTCCGAACAAGCCCGAAATGGAAGGCCCGAAGACCGCTGCCGAGGAAATGCAGATGATGCGTAAGCTCTATCAGCAGATGGTCATGGACAAGAACCAGATCAAGGCCGAACCCCTCGTCCAGATCGGCGGCATCAAACGCGAAAAGAAAGAGAACGCCAAAGAAATGGCCGTGGCTGAATAAGTCAGCGCGTTAGTTAGAAACAGAGAAGCCTCGTCGAGAAATCGGCGAGGTTTTTTTGTAAGAAAACTCTTGACAAACAATTGTTATAACATTAACCTAACTTTACATTAGAGGTTATAACGATGGAAACAATACACCTTTTTGACAAGCGGAATCAACGATCGATCACAGCCCATCACCACTCGCAGCCGCATTATCCGGTATATCGCGAACATGGAATAAATCGTCAAGGTCTGATCGACGGCCAGCCAGTAACATTTGTACTTAGGCCCGGATATCCTAATTCTGTCCGCGTCAATTTCAAGCGCGCCGAAGACGATTTCTGGTCTTATTTCGATGACCGAGAGATTCACGACGAACTCATGAATGCGGATTCTGATTTCGTTCTCGAACTTTCATCGCGAGAGACGGGGAGGCAATCATTGAGGATCGCACCGGAGAGAGCAATGCTAAGTGTTACCACGGTCGGAAATTCAATTGGCGTCGTCTTGCCACGACACGTCCTCGAGCGCCTACGGGTTGATAAAGGTGACAAACTATTTGTGCTGGAAACGCCAGCTGGTATAGAGTTGACTCCCTATGACCCAGAATTCGCCGAACAGATGGCGATTGCCGAACGGGTTATGCGTGAAGATCGCGACGTTCTTCGCAGACTGGCTGAATGATGAAATGGCTCCGACTCGATGCCGTTCTCGCTATTCACCAACGCCAGATCGCAGAACACGGCGGCGGCGACGGCGTCCGCGATCTCGGGCTCCTGGAATCTGCCGTCGCACGACCGCAAAACATCCACACCTACGAACCCGAAGCCGACATCGCCAGGCTCGCTGCGGCTTACGGTTTCGGGATCGCGAAAAATCATCCGTTCGTTGACGGCAACAAGCGAACGTCGTTGGTCGCGACACGCACCTTCTTATTGCTAAATGGCTATCAACTTAACGCGACCCAGGTCGAGAAATACCTGACCTTCCTCTCCCTCGCCGAAGGAACCCTCTCCAAAGACGAACTCGCCCAATGGCTCCGCGAAAGGATCGCTCGATAGATCTCGATCAGATTCGGCATATTCGTCATTCTTCATTTTGAATTCATCATTCTTTTCGATCGGCGGCATCAAACGCGAAAAGAAAGAGAACGCCAAAGAAATGGCCGTTGCTGAATAGGCGGTCGTCTTGTCAGTAACACCCGCTGCAGCGGGCGGGTTCATAGATCAAAAGCCTCGCGGAACGATTCGCGAGGCATTTTCATTCAGACCGATAGGACATATAGGTCCCATTTGTCCTATATGTCCTATCGCTTCTTCCGCTGCTCATCCCGCCTCGCAACCCGAGCCTTGAACGTGCTTTCTTTCAGCCCGCCTTTGTCGAGAAAGTCCTTCTCCAAGCGGCGAAGCTGCCGGTCGAGCAGATAATTTGACTGGTGGATAAGGCAGATGATGATATTCGCGACGATCTCGGGCGGGCGAGTTTCAAAATAGGTCCTATACGACTCATAGGACACATCTTTCGTTGAACCGATCTTTCGAACAAACAATGCCTCTCGCGAATCCTTGTCCCAAAGCACCGCTCCCCGAACTCTCAGAAAATCGCGATAGTCTTCAAGCAGTTCTTCGAGACTGGCCCGAGCGACATTTACCAGCTTGATCTCGGTCTCGCGTGAGGTGCCGCTTGCCTGGCTGCCTTCCAGAATGTTCTGCTAGCCCGAACGCGCCGCCTGCACCATCTGATCGCGTGTCCGCGAAAACTTATCGACATATTTGTCGCAGAAAAACACGGTCGCATCATAGACGATACGAGATTTCTGAAACGACAAAAGATCCTCGTAACCGCCATGCGGCGGAATAAAGCCGTCACTCATTCGGAAAGTATACCCGCGCTTTTCGTCGTGGCAATCCCGGATCCAACCTGCCAATTCCCATTAATTCGATCGGCCCTCTCGGTCCCATCCGTCGCATCGTTGATCATCATTAATAGCCCGCGAGCGATCGGCGAGGTATTTTTGAATTCTCAGGAATGGTTACGAACCATTGCCGCTACGGGCGAAAGCAAATTCGTCCGGAACAATTCTAAGCGGGGTGTTTGCGGACATTACGAAAACCGGGGTGTTCCGCTTACGATATTTCAGTCTACCGTTCTCGGCGTCCTTAATCCGGCGACGCGCAATTTTCAGATAACCCTCGTCCAAGTCTGCTCCGGCAACTTTTCGATTATTCAAGATCGCCGCGACCGCCGTCGTTCCTACTCCAATGAATGGGTCGACAACCACATCCCCTGGACTCGTCAAGGCCAGAATCAGTCGTTCTGGAAGCTCGACAGGAAACTGGCACGGATGAATCGTTTTCTCGACGTGGTTGTTCTTAACATTGGGAAAGATCCAGACATCCCCGGGATTCTTGCCGAGTGGATTGCCGGTCAATTGACCTCGTTTAGGACCTTTGTGTGCCCGCTTCCCGGGGTACTTTTGCGGAACTCGAATAGGGTCAAGATCAAAAGAGTAGTCACTGCCTTTCGTATACCAAAGAATCGTCTCGTATCTGCCGGAAAACCTGAGTTGGCAATGCAAGCCGTGTTCAAAATGCCAAATGATTCGGTTTCTCAGCCGGATCTTGTCGCTTTCATAGTATTCCTCAAATACTGGGTGGAGGAGCATATCCAGTGGATAGATATTCTGAGAAGTGCCTACAAAATTCCCTACTTGCCAACAAATGCTGCCACCTTCCATCGTGATTCTGACCGCCTCGGCGATTACTGCCCGCTGGAAATGGAGGTATTCGTCTTTTGTCCGCTTTTTTTCATATTGCTTGCCGAGGTTATATGGCGGCGACGTGAGTACAAGTCGGACACTGCCGTCCGGAATCTTAGACAGAAGTTTAAGCGTGTCTCCATGAAAAAGCGTTACGTCGTTCTCCAGAGCAAACCTACTTCTAACGACCAAGTGCTTTTGTTCTTGTTCAGAATTCCGTTGTTTCATTCGTCGCCATTTTGTCCTACATTTGGAGCCAAGGCCTTAAGGACAGATGGTTCGAGTTCCGACCTCTTCTCATCCAAATATGTGCGAAGACTCGTCATCGGATCGTTCGGGTCAATCTGAATTCCCTTTGCACCACCGCCGTAGAAATTTATCGAGGCAGTGTTGTAGACAACCGCTTCAACGAGGACCGCAGCCGCCCGAAGCTGAGCCGCACTACTTATCTCCAATTGTTTATTGAAGTCGTCAGGAGTTCGTCCAAAAATTTGCTGATGCGGCTTGTATCCCGCGTTGACGTAAATTCGATCAATGGCAACGTCCCCAAGCCTATTTGATCTAAGGTCTTCGTATTCAAAATCGCTAAATTTATCTTTTCCTTTTGGGCGCTCGAATGCAAGTCTACAGGTCGCGTGCACTACAGTACCGTCCTTTTGTTTCGCCTTCGCACGAAGCACTGCTCGTTGGCCCCATCCAGTTCCCTGATACGAAACAGGTACCCGCGCGATATTGTGTTCGTCGACCATTTCTTTTGTAATCTTAATTTGAATTCGTTTAGCGGACTCTTCGCCGAGCGTTACGTTTCCAAGTTGATCTTCAAGCCAAAGAGTTATTTCTGGCATACCTGTAAAAGCGCTTAGATTCGCAAGGAGAGTAGCGGTATTTGACCGGTTTGGCTGGCCGGCATAATGGGACGAGGAAAACTCGATGTTTGTGGGCGGTGTCGGCACAGGCTGAACGTCAACCCCCAATACCTTTACCGTAGCCTTAACCTCAAGTCCGTTTTTCTCAAGCGTAAGAGCTGATATTGTCCCCTTCTGATCTTTCAGATCGCAATTCAATTGAATTCGAATCCGCTGAAATTTTTGCCCTTTCCGAAATGCCACAATTTCTGAATCAGGCTCGATCTTGATTTCTGGATTGTCACTTTCGAGTAAAACTATCTCACCCTTTTTTACACTTTCACTACTCACAAATAGCCATACTGTTCTTGGAACACCGGTGTATAGTTGAACTGAATCAACGGAGAACGATATAGGGCCCTCCGGATCCTTACGCCCGGTCTCGCCGTCATCCGTTTCCTTCTTGATGAAGTCATTCAAAGTCTTTAATGCTTCTCTTACTCGCGCAGTCAATTCGTCCGAGCGAGAACTTGTGCCCTTCTTTTGTCTTTTTTCTTCCTGCTGATAAATTGGCTTAACTTCTTTGTCGATTGCAGCGAACAATTCTTGTGTAATTTCGTGTTTTCGATTAAAACCGTCGCGTTCGACTGTCAAAACGTCAACCGCATCGTCGGCTTCAAGCTTATCCTCTAGAAGCTGACGAATTCCGGCAATTCTAACAATTCCGAAGATATGCTGAAGGAAAGGGTTGTTGTCGTATTGCGGCAGCAATGTTAGATCAAGTACCGCGTCGTTTTCGTCAACGAAAAGTAATCCGTTTTCCCGTTGATCGACCCTTGTCGGATCGATGTGAAGTGCCTCTTCGGATCGGGCCACGAGTATCTCGACCGGATAACGTCCATCGATGCCTAAATCTAGCTCGGTCTCGACGTTTGCTAAGACAATTCCTATCGGGAAATCATAATTGACGATGGCTTCGTTGGTTGAACCTTTTCGTAGGCGACGCACTACAAGATCTACGTTTGGGTCGGCAGCGATCAATCGAAGCATGTAGAATCGGCCAATCCTATCAAATATTTGATCTTCCTGGGGAATTGAGGTGCCCTCCTTCAGCCTAAATCTGACCACTGTGCCGGAAGAGAGAATTGAATTCGGTATCCCTAATTTGGCCAGCAACGCTGGTGAGGCAGGACCTAACTCCTCTACTTTTCGGTTCGCATCATGGGTGTTCTTATCCCAATAGACACTGCATCTCGACAGAATGCCGTTCTTAACTGAGTAGATCACGGAGTCTTCATGGTAAAGAAGTACGTCAAGCGCCCCGCGACCAAAGAGACTCCGCGTCTTTTCGTCTTTCGCCTTCGCTTTAGCATATGAGCCAAATTTGTCATGGAGTTCGGCCGCGGTCATTCCGGGGCCGCTATCTACTACGCTGCAGACTCTTGCATCTTTTCCGAATGTCGTTATCTCGACAACGATTTGTCCGCGATGCTTTTTAGGCAATTCCTGTTTCAGTGCTGAAGTATCTATCCTGTCATTAGCCTTCAATGAAAATAACTTTTCTATCAAACCCGAGGCATGAGCCACCGAGGCTTTATCTTTGACCTTCGAGTCAGAATTAGTGATCGGTTCGGTAATAGTCTTGAAAAAGTTCTTACCTACTGCGCGATTCACGGTGCGCTTCTTTTCGCGAGGAGCCCAGTCGATTCGGGTTTTACTGAAATCTGCCATTTTCTTCACGTCCTTAAAATTATCGTTGCCTACGAAGAAATACCGCCGGGAAGTTCGTGCGGACGTCCTTCAAAAACTTCTTCATTTCATCGTCACTGGCATCATCTGCCGCCCGTTCAAGATCCTTCATTCGTTTTTCGCGTTGAACCGCGGGGGTGTGTTCAAATATATCGAGTAGGGTGTGCACATGAATGAGGTCTCTTTCCATGAGAACACCTTCCTTCCATTTTTCGAACAGTCTTCCTTCCTTTGCCTTGGCAACTTCTCGCCCCGGTTCGATCGTCCTTGCCCTGCTCTTCGTTTTGATGGGTCGTACATGTTCGCCTAGGTTAATCCGAGTTCCATCATCAAATACTGGTACTCCAATCTTCTCCATGAGATCTTGAGCCTGTTCTATGCCCCGTTGATTTAGACTAAAGCCGTTAACCGCGGCGCCGGATAGCCAGTTCCTGTATTTCGGCCCGCCCTGCATCAGCGATCGGTTCGTTCGCAATTGATCCGGATACTGAGGCCAACCAACCATGGAAAATTTGCTTGGGAACAGTCGCCAACTTAGTACTGTTATGGCTTCGATCGTCCGTCTAAGTTCCCACTGATGCAGCCAATACAAGCTATAAACCACCAAAGCCGCAAGCGATATTTCCTCATAGGCAGCTGATTCCATTGAAGCTACCCTCTCTAAATCTCTTTCGTGCTGTATCTTCATGTTTTCGGCCAAGCTAAGGTTGGGCCTCAGTGTGCCAATCGCCGTCGATCTATATCCTTCGCCAATCTCAGTCCCTTCTGCGTGAGACGCCATCCCTGTTGCCAGTCTCCGACAGCAAGCTTCTCGGAGATCGCCTCTTCGAGCGTCACCATGATGACTGCCATATCGGGCACATGGTAATCATTAATCCACGTGAAAAAAATTGTGGATTAGTAACTATCGCTTGGCCAGTGATTTCCTCGATGGGCAGCTGTTTTCGGACGGCCTTACATAAGAACAAACAGTAAACTATTTCGGGAACACGACCCTGTGAATCGTATCGATGGAACTCGCGACGCTTGGCATACATTCTGGGTGCTAAGCTTTCTGTTGAAATATTGAACATATATTTTCCTTTTAGAACGTAAAAATATTCTTGCTTGATGAGCCAGTTTTCGCCTCAAATTGGCTTTCCAAGCTCTTAAGTTTAGCTCTGATCGCCTTCATCATCTTCTCTACATCATCCATGGTGTATTCGTAGTTGTTTCGATTTGAGCATTTTGATAGATTGTCGATACTATCCAGAACACGTTGTACCCGCGGTGCGGCAACCCGTCGGAACCTGTCGGCTCTACTGTTTTCCATATCCTTCTCCGTTTGTCTTCTTCATTATCCAAGTATTCTAACACAGAGTGCCGGTCTGTGTCAATACATTTCCTACTAAAAACGTATCTCGGTAGTATACCAGCGAGCACTCAATAGCCCCCAGGTAGTTTAACTTCATTAAATAAGTGCCGTTTATGATGCTCTTGACGATTGGGCGAATCCGATAATGTGACTTGCTTGATCATCGCTCTAGGTAGCGGGCGTATTTGCCGCTGAGGACTTGGGGAAATGATGAATTTCGAATGATGAATGATGAATCGCGGAGGCGCATGTATTCGGGAGAAAAACCCACATGCGTAAGACCGAGAAACGGCAGTGGCAGGCCAAGGGTTAAGTGTAAATTGTGAATGGACAATGAAGAACTTCCGGAATTTTCCAAGTTCCGCTTTGCATTCTTTATTGAGGGCGGTCGCGGGGCGGGCCAAAGAGAAGCTAGTTGTCCCGGTTTGAGCGGCGGCGATGGGTTTCGCGGCCGCCTCCGAGGTATGCCATGACGGCGACGACCAGATGGGCGACGAACCAGATATTTTCGTAGCCCATGTTCTGATAGATATAGATCAGGATGAGCACTCGCGGGAAAACGACGCCGAGCAGTACGTCGGCCCACTGCGGAACGCTGTTCGCAGGGAAGAGGTCAGGATACATCGCCAGATAGACGAGCATCACGATCCGCGGGAAGAACAGCGAAAATAGCAGAAAGTAAAAATCCATTTGCAGCCAAGAATATTCCGAAGCCTCGGTCGAGTCAAGAAGTTTCTGTTAAGAAAATGCGGAACGCGGAATTCGGAACGCGGAAAAAGTGCTGCGGGTCGTCAGGTCGCGTGGGGTCGGTGGTCGAATATTCGATCGCGTGTTGGTCGCCGATCGTCCGGGCTGGGCTTTCGGTACTATCAAGGTGCAGCGAGCCGGGCAGCGGCCATCCGAAATGCCGATGTGCAGGCTCGGCCGGCGACGCGTCCTTGACAGTCGACGATGGGCGGGTGACCTCGCGCGTCCACAGGGTGAATACGTGCGACCAGCGAAAGCGAACCGCGATTTTGCCTGGGAAATTGCTCGATACGGCGGCTTGCGTGCCTCTCGCCGGTTCGCCGCGAGCCTCATTTTCACGGCCGTTTTCGTCGCCGAATGCTGCTCCTCGGTGATCGTCGCCCTGCTCGCCTCCTCGCTCGTCAGCCGATCGTGACTGCCGCGCAACGACTTTCAAAAATCACGGCCGACGCCGCGTGCTGATTCAACTGACCACCGGCGGCGGCTCCATCACGGTGCCGCATGCCTTGCACGTCCGCAGGCCATCGTCGCCGTAAAATCGCTTGAAAACGCCCTGAAACTGGGTAGTTATGTCCTCAAGCTGGAAATATTCCTCGTAGAGTTTCGCGTTGCAGCTCTCGCAAAACCAGAGCAGGCCGTCGAGTTCGCCGGGCCGGCGTTTGCGTTCGATGACGAGCCCGACCGTGTTCGCACCGCGGATCGGATTGTGCGGCACGCGCGGCGGCAGCAGGAAGATCTCGCCCTCGCGGATCGGCACCTCGACCGCCTTGCCGGCTTCCTGCACCTGCACCTTAATATCACCCTCAAGCTGATAGAAAAGCTCCTCGCCCTCGTCCCAGTGATAATCCTTGCGCGAGTTTGGCCCGCCGACTACCATCACGATGAAATCATCATCGTCGTAGACACACTTGTTGCCGACCGGAGGCTTCAGCAAATGACGGTTGTCGTCGATCCACTGTTTGAAGTTGAAAGGACGTCGGATCATACGAGAATTAAACCACGAAATACACGAAAAATGCTCATAAGACCGCGAGTTTTTCGACGGTCCGCCAGTTGCGGGCGGTGGCGGCGATCTTCAGTTTCTTTTCGAACTGACCCCTGCCAAGATAGCTGTCGGCAACGCCCATCGGAAGGTGGCAATATATCTCGCGCCCGATCACGTGAAAGCGTTCGCCGGGCGGCGCCAATTCGCCAAGCAGGGCGGCACTGTCTTCCGATAGCACCGACCTGAGGAATAAGACGTGCATCTCTTTGTGGCTTTCGAACTGGCCGGCAAATGGATTGCTATCAAGAATGGTTTGAATGTGCTGCTGCTCGCGGACCATCACCGAAACCGTCTTGCCAAAGGTCAATTGCAGGGCGGATTCTATCTGATCAACGAGGGTCGATTCAAGCGTTGACGCCGCAGTTGCAGGCATACTGCGGGCAATGTCGAAAGCCAGATTGCCGCTATTGATGTAGCTCGCAACGTTTTCAAAATTGAGAGCTTCGAACATCGCCCGAAGCTCTCCCATTTTGATCATCGTGTTTCCGCCGACGTTGATGCCGCGGAGCAGTGCGACATGGCGCATAAAGCTTGAAACGATGTGACCTATCGCGTCTTTGCAGGACGCCGAATGCCTGCAAAGACGCAATGTTGAAAACGACTTACGCGTTCGCCATATCGATGACGAAACGGTAACGGACGTCTGCTTTGACGGTGCGATCGTAGGCTGTATCGATGTAATCGGGCTTGATCAGTTCGATGTCTGAGGTGATGCCGTGTTTCGCACAAAAATCGAGCATCTCCTGTGTTTCCGGAATGCCGCCGATCAGCGAACCAGCGAGCACCTTATTGCCGCCGATCAACGAGAAGGCATTGAGCGGGGCCGGCTCGGTCGGCACACCCACGATCACCATTACGCCATTAAGCCCGAGCAGCGACAGATACGCGTTGTAATCGTGATTTGCCGATATCGTGTCGAGGATGAAGTCAAAACTGCCGGTCGCGGCGGTCCGTGCTTCATCGTCGCGGATATTGACAAATTTGTGGGCGCCCAGCTTTCTTGCGTCATCTTCTTTCGACGGCGACGTGCTCAACACCGTGACTTCGGCGCCCATTGCAACAGCAAGCTTTACACCCATGTGTCCAAGCCCGCCTAGTCCGGCTATCGCGACTTTCTTGCCTGGGCCGACGCCCCATTTCCTGAGCGGCGAATACGTCGTGATGCCGGCGCACAGCAGCGGTGCGACACCGGGAAGGTCCTCGTCGGGTGCGTTCACATTTAGAGCATACGCTTCGTCGACGACGTAATGCTTCGAATAACCGCCGAAGGTAGGTGTGGTCCGGTCCATCTCGGTGCTGTTATACGTCTGGGCCGAGCCCTTGATGCAATATTGTTCGATGCCGTGGTGGCAGGCACCACACTCGCGGCACGAATCTACGAAACAGCCGATTCCGGCGATGTCGCCTTCTTTGAATTTTGTTACATCGCTGCCCACCCTGGTAACCCGCCCAACGATCTCATGGCCCGGAACCATCGGGTAAAGCGACGGTATCATCGGCTCCCATTCGGCGCGAGCCTGATGGATGTCCGAATGGCAGATCCCTGCATATAGTATGTCGATAAGGATGTCTTTCGGGCCGACCTCGCGGCGCTGAAATTCGAACGGTTCAAACGTGGCCGCTGGCCCTGAAACGGCAAATCCGCGTGTGGCAATACCTTCTGCTGCTGGTGCTGTCATAATCTTTCTCCCCTTTTTTATTTAACAGTTGCAATAACCTTCAATTCAATAGCGATCGGCGTCGGAAGCGAGCTTATCTCCACCGTTGTCCGGCACGGCCGGTTATCGGCAAAATATTCTGCATAGACCCGATTGTATGTAGCAAAATCGTCTTTCATATTTGTTAAGAATACGGTCACGTCGACGATCTTGTCCCACGATGAACCCGCATCCTCCAGAATGTAGCGAATGTTCTGGAAGACCGACCTGCACTGGGTTTCGATATCGTAAGAAACGATCGCCCCGGTCTCGTCCAGGTCAACGCCCGGAATTGTTTTTGACTCGCGTTCCCGTGGTCCGACACCGGAAAGAAATAACAGGTTGCCGACACGGCGTGCGTGCGGATAAAGGCCAACGGGTTCGGGCGCCCTTGACGAATTGATCTGATCGCTTTCAGACATTTGAACTATTCTATCGCACATTTGCGACGAGAAAAAATGACCGATTCGGATGGGTCGGGTGGGGTGTGTAACAATGACGATATGAGCGAAATTGCATTTGAAGCTATCTTGATCGGATTTCTCATAGTCATCAACGGACTTTTTTCGATGACGGAGATCGCCGTTGTATCTTCGCGGCGGGTTCGGCTTGCAAAGGCGGCAGAGGACGGAGATGCGGGCGCAGCCAAGGCATTAGAACTTCAACAGAATCCTGATCGGTTTCTCTCTGCAGTCCAGATCGGGATCACGCTTGTGGGCGTTCTTTCAGGGGCATTTGGCGGGGCGCTGCTTTCAGATGAGGTCGCAAGTGTGGTATCCCAGATCACGTTGCTCGAACCATATGCCCATTCGATCGGCTTTGGCGTGGTGATCGTGATCATCACCTATCTTTCGCTGGTCATCGGCGAACTCGTTCCGAAAAACATTGCCCTTGCGAGGCCCGAAACGATCGCGAAACTATTTTCGAGGCCCATGTATTTCGTCTCACGGCTTACCGCACCAGTCGTATGGCTTTTGAGTGTTTCGACGAGAACGATCTTGAAGTTGTTTCGGTTGACACAGACAAGTGAATCGGGAATAACCGAAGAAGAGATCCGAGCGCATATCGCACACGGCACTGAGCTTGGAGTGTTGGAAGAGGTCGAACAGGAGCTGATCGAAAGCGTCATTAAGCTCGACGATCAAAGGATCACGGCAGTGATGACGCCTCGGATCAAGATCGAATGGATCGACCTTGACGATGATCCGGAGGTGCTTCGAAAAGAGTTATCAGAGGCCGGTTATTCAAGGATGCCGGTCTGCAGAGAGACTTTGGATAACGTCGTTGGCGTCGTAAAAGCGAGGGATCTGCTTGCTCACTACTTGATGGTTGGCGAGTTGGATATAGAAGCGGTACTGAAACAGCCGATTTTCGTCCCCGAAACGAAAACGGTTCTAGAACTACTCGAGACGTTCAAAGGATCGGGTTCTACGATGTCTCTAGTGATCGATGAATTCGGAAGCGTTGTCGGACTTGTTACTCTCAACGACATTCTAGAAGAGATTGTTGGCGATCTGCCCGCAGGAGGGATCGTTCAAAGGAGCGTAGTTTTACGTGAGGATGGAACGATGCTGCTCGACGGACAACTCTCGGTCATAGATCTAATTGATCTACTCGACCTAAGACCACTTCCAGAGGACGAACGCGACGCGTACCAAACGCTCGCCGGTTTTGTTTTGGCCCGACTTGAGAAGTTGCCGAACGAAGGCGAGCGATTCGATTGGGAAGGATTCAAGTTTGAGGTCGTAGATATGGATGGTCGGAGGGTAGACAAGGTGCTCGTGACCCGTCAACCCAGCGAACCGGATGTAAATTGAGCTGAGGGGTCAGTTGCCGCCCTTTTCGGCCCAGATCTGAACCAGGTTGACCAAAGTCTCGGTCGATCTTTCAAGGCCTTTTCGTGAGTTCCACTCGAGCTTGCCATGGAAATTGTGCCCGCCTGTAAATAGGTTGGGAGTAGGCAGACCCATGAACGTGAGCCGAGCCCCGTCCGTTCCGCCTCGTATGGGCTTCATCTTCGGCGTGACCCCGGCACGTTTCGCGGCGTCGCTAGCGAATTGAACCAGCTGAGGATATTTTTTCAGCTCTTCTTTCATATTCAAATAACCGACGCGAATATCGAATTTCGCAGCAACGTTCGGAAATCTCTTCATCGTATCATCGAGCATTCGACGGAGCATTGCTTCCTGTTCGTCGACGCCGGACATTTCAAAGTTCCTAAGCAAAACCCTGACGACCGAGGTCTCGATATCCAATGTGGAATTGTAGGGATGAACAAATCCGACGCGGCCTTCGGTAGTTTCGGGCCGAGGGACCTTCGGGTCGTTGAAACGCGACAGATAGTCGGCTGCTGCAAACGATGAGTTTACAAGGATGTCTTTTGCATAACCGGGGTGGGTCGATTTACCGCTGAAGGTGATCGTCGCGGTTTTTGCGGTCCATGTTTCGTCCGAAATTTCACCGAGTTCTCCACCGTCTACGGTGTAGGCGTACTTCGCGCCGAACCCTTTCACGTCAAACTTGTCGATGCCTCCGCCGACCTCTTCGTCAGGTGTAAAGGCCACAGCGATGTTGCCGTGCTTGATCTGCGGATTATTGCGGAGAATATCGATCATCGTCATGATCTCAGCAATTCCCGATTTATCGTCAGAGCCGAGCAGTGTCGTGCCGTCGGCGGTGATGATATCGTCCCCGATCAGTTCCTTCAGCGCAGGGTTTTTCTCTACCGTGATCACCTGCGTCTTATCGTTCGGCAAGACAATGTCGCCGCCTTGATAGTTTTTGTGAATGATGGCGTTCACATTTTCGCCTGAAACGGCCGGCGATGTGTCCATGTGAGCAATAAAGCCGATCGTCGGGACCTTCGAATTATCCGGGAGGTTGCCCGGCACTAGCCCGTATACGATCGCGTGTTCGCTAATTCGAACGTTCTGGACGCCAAGCGCCTTGAGTTCCTTCTCAAGCAGCCTGGCCAAGTTCCATTGCTTATCGGAACTCGGCACTTTGCCTGCCTCCTCGACCGCCTGTGTGTCGATCTTGACGTACCGAAGAAATCGGTCCATGGCAGATTCCGCTGGAGCCTTGATCTGCGCAATCGACCCGGCTGCAAATGCAATCGTGATAACTACCGTAAATAGAAATTTCATAACATTTTGTTGGTGTCGAGGGCAACAAACTAAACCTGCGGTGAACGTTTCGGCCTGTATTCCTCGTAGTTGTCTCGATATCCTATCAATCTCGCAGTCGGTTCCATTAACGTACGCAAGGCCTTTTGCACACTGATCGGAGGGCCGTCAGCGATCCATGAATCGGCCTCGCCGCCATAGACCGAAAGCTGCATGAGCATCTGCGGAGTGCTTGGGCCATTGGGATATTCGTCCATGAAACCATAGAGCTGTACAAGTAGGTAGCCGAATTCGACCGGGAGAGTTTTCGGGTCGTCACTCTCTATGATGACAGTTTCACCTGTTTCGTTGAACGGCTTGTGCCTCGTCATCGGCGGAATTGTGACGGATTCGCCTGCTCGAAGTGACTTTTTTTCGCCATCAATCAAAATGCTGAGCGTACCCGATTTCACTGTAAACGATTCCGCAAAATGCTCATGAAAATGTTCGGGCGGGCCTGCCGCGTGCGGCTTTACCTCAAGCCGTGTGTGGAGCCATCCGTCTTTGATCGCGAGAACTGTCTGGTCAAAGCCTTCGAATCTACTCACAAGCCGGTCGCCGGCATGGAAAAAATGTGAAAGATCTCGCTTTTCGGTCGGCTTCAGTATCTTAACAAGTATAATCCCGAAAACAAGGTAACCAATTATCGCCAACAAAGGAAATAGAAAACCGAACCGAATAAGTTTTTTCATTGCTCATGCCTCCAACACATCTCTAATCAAGAAACGCGTAAAAGAGCCTCAAAGCCGAACACAAACATTCTTCTCCTCGGTAAAAAACCTTAATGCATCGAAGCCGCCTTCGCGGCCTATGCCGCTGTCCTTCACGCCGCCGAAAGGTGTGCGTAGATCTCGAAGCATCCAGCAATTGACCCAGACGATGCCGGATTCCAATTTACCTGAGATTCGATGGGCACGGGAAAGGCTTTCCGTCCAAACGGTCGACGAAAGGCCGTAACGAACGCTGTTAGCATAGTCGAGAACTTCGGCTTCGGTGTCGAACGGCATTATCGTTACGACCGGGCCGAAGATCTCTTCTTGATTCGTGCGGCAATCGTGCGGAAGGCCCTCGATGACCGTAGGCTCGATGAAATATCCGCCGAGCGACCGGCCATCCGCGGACGCGGGGGCTTCTGACACGTGTCCGCCGGTTAATATTGTGCCGCCTTCGGTTTTGGCGAGTTTGATGTACGAGAGGATCTTTTCGAAGTGCTGTTTCGAAACGATCGCGCCGACGTCGGTATCCGCATCATTCGGGTCACCGACCTTCAGGGAACTGACACGCGCAACGAAATCGTTCTTGAAACGTTCAAAAATCGGCCGTTCTACGAAGATTCGTGAACCACAGAGGCAGATCTCGCCTTGATTGGAGAAGGACGAGCGCACGGCCGTCGCAAGCATTTCTTCGTAATCGCAGTCGGCAAAGATGATGTTCGGATTCTTGCCGCCCAGTTCGAGCGAGAGTTTCTTGAACATCGGTGCGGCGACGCGGGCTATCTCTTCGCCGGTTGTTGTGCCGCCGGTGAATGAAATTGCCTTGATGTCGCGGTGTGCGACGATGGCCGATCCGACCTTTGGTCCGGTGCCGTGGACGATATTCAGAACTCCGGCAGGCAAGCCCGCTTCGATGCATAATCTTGACAACAAGAAAGCGGTCATTGGAGTAACTTCGCTTGGTTTCGCCACGACAGTGCAGCCCGCGGCGATCGCCGGTGCGATCTTCCATGTAAATAGATACAGCGGAAGGTTCCACGGCGAGATGCATCCTACAACGCCGAGCGGCTGCCGCAGCGTGTAATTGATCGCGTGAATTCCGCCTGCACCAAATGTCTCATGCGATTCGTTAGCGAGGTGCATACCGGCGGTCGCGTAGAATCGAAAATTCGCTGCCGCACGCGGGATATCGATGGTTCGGGCAAGCGATATCGGCTTGCCATTATCTCTTGATTCGGCCGCTGCAAGCGGTTCGAGATCGCGTTCGATCAGCGACACAAGCCGCATCAGGATAGCGAATCGTTCATCAGGCGGCGTCGTCGACCAGGCCGGGAACGCAGCTTTCGCCCCCTCGACCGCCAGTTCGACGTCTCGTTCGTCCGAATCAGGGATAAGTGAATAGACGATACCCGTGGCCGGTTCAAAGTTGTCGAGGTATTGACCAGCGAGCGGCTCGACCAGACTGCCGCCGATATAGTTTTCGATAGAAGCCATATGTCAAGGGATTCTGCTACCGACATCAAGTTTTTGCATTGCTTCGCAAAAACAGGAAGTTACGATATAGTAGCAAAACTCACGAACTAATTTGACCTGTTCCGCCGCGAAATTTCGCTTGATCAAGTAGGGACGTTCTTGTTGAAGAGAGACATTCGTGCGATGTGACCCAGACGGATCTTCGCGTCGGCCTCAAAATCACCTATGCCCAAGTATTGCTCAAAATGTAATCAACCAAATCCTGACGAAGCGGCCTTTTGCCTCAATTGTGCTGCACCATTGTCGGCACCGCCACCATTCATCGGTCAGCAGCCGGCCCAACAATGGCAGGGATCGGCTGCGGCTGCCGGCGGTACGCCGATTTCCGCCGCAACAGGGTCGAGTCAGAAGGCAATGATCGCTCTCATCCTTGCCGTTGCCGCACTGCTTTGCTGCGGCCCTTTCACCGGCCTTCCCGCCGCGATACTTGGATGGATGGAGCTTGATGCGATCAAGAACGGGCGTTCGCCGCAAGACGGGCGTTGGATGGCCCTGGTCGGGCTTTGGGGCGGGATCGCGTCGACTGTAATTCACGCGGGTTTCTATTTGCTGTGGATCTTGATGTCGATGATGTCAGCGGCAACAAATCCATACGGGTATTGATAGCATCGAAAAAATGACCGATCAGGCAACTGCAAAACCGAAATGTCAGAATGGCCACGAGCAGCCGGTCAATGGTTCGAGGTTCTGTATCTATTGTGGCGTTCCGGTCGCCGTAACGCCCGCTTCTCCGCCGTTAAGTCCGGCAGCTCCAATGCAGGCACCGCGATCTTCGGCTTCGGCCCAACCGAGCGCTCAGGATCCCGCGGGTGTAATGCCGCAGCCATCGCAATTCAGGCCTCAAACCCCTGCGGTCCCAACTCCGCAGCAGTATCCCGCGGCCTATGTCGGACAACCGCATCCACAGTACATACAGCAGCAGATGATCTGTCGGACGTGTGGGGGTGCCGGGGCAGGCCTCGCAGACGGAAAGGTGATGTGTCCTGAATGCAGGTGGCTAAGACCATTGGTTCCGGGTTATCAGGTCGACTCATCATCGTTCGCATGGGCGGCAGATGCCAAAGCGATGGCCGCGCTTCGAGCAATGACGCCGCTGAACGCCGCAGCAAAGGCAGTTTCTGAAAAGGTCGGACGCAGATGGATCGAGGTCACTTTCAACGGTGTCTTGCTCGGCGAACGGCAAATGCCGCACATCTTCGGCCAGGCAGTCAGGGCCGCAAGGATCCTCGGGATGTCGCATATGCCGGACGTCTATCTTTCGGGTGAACGTCCGTGGGACATGCTTACTTTCGGAAGCGACCGCGATTCGTTCATCGTGGTCGGATCGGCAATGGCCGGGAATTTTCAGGGCGTCGACATGCTGTTTCTTTTGGCTCGCGAGATGGGCCACTGCAAGGCCGGCCATGCATTATGGAAAACTGTCATTAGGTTCTTTTTGGGTGAACAAGGAACCGCGAAGGGGTTCATGGCTGGCGGCATCTTCAACGCCATACTGAGCCCAACTGCTTTGATCGGCGGCGCCATCGAAATGCCGCTTCTGGCTTGGGCCAGACAGGCTGAAATAACGGCTGATCGTGCCGGACTGCTGACCGTTGGGAATGAGGAGATAGCACGCAGGGTATTACTCTCTTGGTCGCTCAAGTCATCATTAATATATCGCCAGATCAACATCGATTCGTGGCTCGAGCAGCAGGCGGTCGACGACGGAGACATGCTTCGCCTTTCAGAATTAACGACTTCATCAACGCCGTATCTCGGCCCGCGTCTTAAGTTATTGACTCAGTATTCTCAAAGTGCCGAGTTGAAGGGTTATCTGAAGATAATCGGTGATACGATCAAGGCCTCAGCGCCAAAACCGGCGGCCGTTGCGCCTGATAAGGAACAAGTGCTTAGGGTAAAGTGCTCGGGCTGCGGCACGGGGATGCGCATACCGCTTTCGATCCTCGCCGGTAAGGCCGAACTTCCGGTCAAATGCCCCGATACAAAATGCGGAGCAATAACGCGATTAAAGAAAAATACGAAACCGGCGAATAGCGCGTCCGACGTTCAAAAGCCGAGACGAATGGAGGATAATTTAAATTATGGCGACTGAAGATCAAATTCTCGTAACCGAAACGGCCCCCGATGGGACCGAAAGCACCTTTGAGATCACTACCGAAAAGGCCGACGAGGGCACATTGGTCGAAGAGATCGTCGAGGCCTTGTTCGACGATAGTGCCGAAGGCAGCGAGATCACATACGCAGACCTCGATAAAGACGGTCAGATAGATGCCGCGGCCGTCGATACGGATGGCGACGGTGAGTTAGATATGGTCGCCGGCGATATTGACGGTGATGGCAGGGTCGATGCCGTTGCGGCTGACACTGACGGCGATGGCCAGCTTGATGTTATCGCGTCTGATGTCGATGGCGACGGCGTGGTCGACGCTGTCGGTACCGATACTGACGGCGATGGGACGATCGACAATGTCCTTGTTGATTCTGATGGTGACGGTGAATTTGAAACGAATCTTGTCGATGAGGACGGCGACGGAACTGTCGATAGCATGACGGTTGACGGCGAAGAATCGACGGCATTCGATCTCGGGTCGGCCGAGGGATTGCCGACCGAAGAAGAACTTGCGTCCAATTCTGTCGAGTTCACCGTAGGAGCCGACGGCTTTCCGATCACGGATGAGTCTGCATCTGATGAATCTGCTGACATTGGTACCGAAGACACATCTTACGATGTGGTATCCGAACCTTTGATCGCGGCACCTGCCGAATCCGTGGTGTCGGCCGAGCCCTCGGTCGACGACCATGCAGATGTTTCGGCCGAAGCTGAAAAACAGGCACATGCCGACGAGGCTCGTGAGGCTCAGACGGCGGCCGACGAATTTGTTGCCGAAGGCGACTATGCTGCGGCTGCCGATGCCCGCGAAGCCGCCGAGGAAGCGGCTTATCAAGCGGGTGATTCGAGCATGCTCGGGACCTCAGATTCCTCTGATCTTGAGAATGCGGCGTACAAGCAAGAGATCGCCGAGGATTATCGTGCTCAACAGGCCGAACACATCGCTGAGGGCGATTACGAAGCCGCGAAGGAAGATGCACTGAATGCCGGTTATGCCACCAGCGATGCCGATTATTCCGCCGGAGGCTCCGATCATACTGGCCAGTCCGACAACGATGTATACAACCTGGATAACGCCGTTTACCAGGAAAAGAACGCCGATTATCATGCTGACAATGCGGAATGGTACGCGGCCCAAGGCGATGCCGAAGGTGCGGCAAGAAATGCTGATCTGGCCGGAGAATATCAGGCTTCGGCTGACAATTATGCTGATCAGGCTGATCCGAATTCGGTGATGTATGATGCGGATCCGTCATCGGCAGTCGAAACGGGCGGTACATATGACGCTGGGGCGTACGATGCCGGAACGTACGATGCTTCAGTAGCCTCAGTCGACACCGGATTCGACGCTTCGGTTGACACAAGCGCAGCCAGTTATGATACGTCTACAGACGACACGGTCTGACAAGGGTCCGGGTAGTGAATCTACATTTTGCGGGAAGATCATTTGATCTTCCCATATTTGCGCAGTATTTCGGTGACCTTGTCGATCGGCAGTGATTCGATGGTTCTGCCGTTTCCGGTCATGCCGGTTGCCCTGAATAGGGAATTGATAATGGCTTCTTCAGCGGCCTCGATCACGGCTTGAAACAATGGTGACATCGCATCGTTGCCAAGCACACTGATGGTACGAACGCGGTCACCCGAGTTTATGGGGTTGGCCGTTGAAAAGGCAATAGCGTAATCGCCGCTGCCGTTAGTCATTGACGATCCGGTCCGGGCCAGTCCGGCGATCGACCGTTCGGCGAGCCGTTCGAGCTGCCGCCAATCAAGCGGAGCGTCAGTAGCTATGACGATTATGATCGAGCCGTCAGCCGAGACGTCGCCGCCGCGGTCCGTAGCAATTGTCGGGATAGCATCTCGATCCAGCGGCCGCTCGCCATTTCGCCTTCCGCCTGCCGAAACCGCCTCCTTGAGGTAAAACTGCTTTAGCTCCTCGCCGACAGGCACACCGTCGATGGTCAGGACACCGCCGAAATTCGATTGGACCAGCACGCCAACAGTATAGCCGCCAAGGCCTTTCGGCAGTTTTCTCGACGACGTTCCGATTCCGCCTTTCCAGCCGAAAGCCACAGTCCCAGTTCCAGCGCCGACGGAGCCTTCGTCGATGGGCCCGCCTCTTGCGGTTCTGAGGGCATTAAATACATCGTCGCGGGTGATATGTCGGCCTCGGCCGTGGTTCAGGCCGCCGTCGTTTGTCTCGGCGACGAGGGGATTGATCGAACGGACCTGCTCGTTACCGGGCAGACCGAGCATGTAATCCATTAGGAAATCAGCAGTTTTAGGGACGCTTAGGGTCGACGTTAAAAGTATCGGCGTTTCGATCTCGCCGAGCTCGTTGACCTGCGTCGATCCGGCGAGCTTTCCGAAACCGTTGCCGATAAATACGGCTCCGGGCACCTTTTCCTTGAACAGATTTCCGTTGTGCGGAAGAATCGCGGTAACGCCGGTCCGCACATTCTCGCCCTTTATGATTGTCGTTTGCCCGACCGTAACTCCCCTAACGTCCGTGATCGCGTTATTCGCCCCCGTCGGCAAAATACCGATCGCGATGCCGATATCACGAGCGCGCGGACGTGCGTCCTTCGCGGTCTGTGGGAACGTTGCCGACGATACAAACAAACAGAGTGTTAGCGCGAGTATTCTACAGAACATGTGTATCGGTGATCAGTAGAGATCCGGTCGCTGGCATGCCGAACTAGACCTTGGCGTAGGTTAGGCCTGTTTGGCCCTGATATTTTCCACCCCGGTCGGAATAGCTAACGGCGCATTCTTCATCCGATTCAAAGAAAAGGATCTGTCCGATCCCTTCATTGACATAGACTCGAAGCGGCAGGTTTGCGAGGTTTGCGATCTCGACAACGAGCCGTCCCGTCCAGCCTGCCTCAAGCGGCGTCGTGTTGACCAACAGGCCCGCCCGCGCGTAAGTAGATTTGCCTAGCGCGACGCCGGTCACATTACGTGGCATCTTGAAAGTCTCGACCGTTACGCCGAGGCCGTAATGGTGCGGAGGCAGCAGATAAAATTTCGCGCCGTCCTCGGCCGAATGCAGCTGCGGTTCGATGAGCGAAAACTGTTCGTCGAACCGCTTCGGGTCGATCTCTTTTGCATGAACAGACGAAAAGATCCGGAAACCGTCGTCCGCCAGACGCATGTCGTAACCATAGCTTGATGCACCGGCTGATATGATCCGATTGCCGTCAACCTCGCGCAGCAGTTCGGAAAGAAATGGCGTGATCATCGCATGCTCCTCAGCCATTTTTCGGAGCCAGATATCTGATTTTATAGACATAAAAAAGTGGTAACGCGTATAACGTTACCACCAAAATATTCTGAAATGAAGTTTGCCAACCGCTAGCTGGGGCGGCCGAGTTCGATGATCTTCAGTGTGCCGTCGCCGACCGTGAACTTAAGCGGAACCGTACCGGTACCTGTTTTGGCGACGATCGACCGATCGGTAAATTCGCCCTTTCGCGCCCGCGGTTTGAATCCCATATAGCCATTCTCGATCTTGCCGTTGCGAAGTATGGACGCGTCGAATTCAGCATTAAGTCCGCTCGGCAGCACAACATTCATCGTGCCTGAGGCGACCTGAACGTCAGCAAACCTGCCTCTCCAATTCGAACTCGGTATCGATACATCGACCGATCCTGTACCGAAGGTAGCGTTTATTCCGCCTCCGACCAGGTCTATCTTCGCATTCGATTCGAGGTACTTTATTATCATCGTTCCCTCAACGCCTGAGATATTTAGGTCGCCGGAGCCGCCGTCGATCTGCAGATCGGTATAACGCGGTACCTTGATCACATAATTTATCCGGAACGGCATCGACAACAGTGCTTTCGGAAACTTTTTGTCGACCCGCTTGATGTTCTTCTTGTCGTTGACCCCTATGCTGACTATGCCGGTCCTGCCCAGGCTCTCTTCCAAGACAAAGCCGGTCACGGTCGACAATCTGTCGAGGTCTGCTTCTGTCGGCGCTTCGATCTCGATCTCGGCCATCATTTCGATCTCACGGTTGTTCCAGCCCTCGATCCGTATCGATCCCTTCGGAGCGCCTATGATGGCAAGAGTCCCGCCTACGCCGAAATCCAAACGGTCAGTTTTGTACGTGACGCGTTTTAACAGCGGCGTCGATTGCGCGATTCCGGTCGAAACAAACACAAAAACGGCGAAGAATACAAGCAGATAGTTGATCTTTTTCATGATGGTAAAGGACGTGAGCGCGGGCGAGAGCCAACTACAGTCTACGCCTTATTGTGTTCCAAGGGCAACAGATTTTTTTGGAACCGGGAATGAAGGCCGCTAACGGCTGAGGAATGCTATGCTTCCGCGCTGATTGGTGACGGTCAATGTAGCGCCGCCATCACCGAAGCGGCCGACAACCCGCCGTCCGTCGCCGGTGTAATTCATGTTCGCATTCGAAAACGACCCAAGCGAGATGTTGCGGGTCGAGGGGGCAGTTGCGACCAGTCGAAACGAAGAGGTGAATGGGATCCTCAGATTGATATTGCCCTTCATTGATGTAAAACGATAACTGCCGCCGGGCTGCAATTCGCCGTCGTAAAAAATGTCGCCGATACCATTCTGTGCGGAAACCGCTGCTGCGCCGATATTGGTGAGCGTGATGTCACCTTCACTCGTTATATGAGCGCGGACAAGGCCGCCGCGAACGTTCGATACGATCAGGTTTCCAATAAGGGTTTCGATGTCGACGCTCGATGTGTGGGGAACGCGGACAGTAAAATTCACATTGCCGACGTCGACGCGTCCCTGATTGTCTTTGACCAGGTTGAGGTAGATCGTGTCGCTTATCTCCTGAGGGGAGATATTGGCTGCTGGAGCCTCTAGATACGCCGATATATTCACCTCCCGCCGATCCCATCCTTCGACGGTGATCGTTCCGGATCGGTTGGTAAGTTGGATCCGGACCTTGTTGCCGGCTGGAAAGTTTCTTGAAAATCTCTTTTGAGCGTGAGCCGGGTCGACATCGACCACAAAGAAAAAAACCACGTTCAGCAACAGCAGAACCGTAGTCTTCGCAGCTAGGCGGTACAGCGCCGTGTGATCAGACCTAAAAGACATCAGTAAAAACTACAACTCGGAGAACTGTCGAAGCAGATTCATCTTATCATTCAGGGCCGAATCGAGCATTTCACCCGAAAGTTCGTCATGGGGATCCTTTTCGAGAATCATTGTATATTCATTGACCGTTTGATCGATCTCGACCAAATTTCGGTCAAACGCATCCCGCATACGTTTGTCCCAATGTGCTCTTCTAGCCTGGACCCGCTTGTCCCAATACTCAATGACGGCCTGCTGTTCGCGGATGCGCCGGTCCCTCGCCTGCTGAGGCGTTTCAGCCAGCCCGACCCTGCTCAAGAGTTTTTCGAACGTGGTCTGGCTTTCCGCTGAACGGGATGCGAAGTCGTCGCCAGATGGTTCGAAATAATTTCTGATCCCAACGACCGTTAACAGTGAACTGATCAAAGCGATGCCGAGCACAGCAGAACCGATCTGCAAGAACGAGAACTGAAATCGTCTCGCCTTCGTCTCGGGAACCGGCTCAGAGTCTTTCAAGGTGGCCTTCACATCCGACTCAAGGATGTTGTTGATCCTGCACCAAAGCGCGTCAGCGTTGGGCGGCACAACTTCATCGATGTCCGTTTCCTTGCAGTTAATAAGGATTGCTGCGAGGTCTTCGCAGACCTTTCCGCACACTGCACAATCGGTCAGATGGTCCCGCACCAACGCCGCAGATGCGCCATCCAACTCACCATCAAGGTACGAGCTGACCAACTCTTGACAATCCTGACACTTCATAGAGGAAAACTGTTGAGATATGTCTCTAAATTATAGATTATATCAATGCGATATCCGTTGCCCTTTCAACAAAAATTCCTTTAGCTGCGAGCAAAAAAATAAACACGAACAAGCACATGTCTTATCCGCGTTTTAACTTAAATCTTGCCAGGTTAGTCTAACTGCTTCAAGATCAATCCCCGAAGCTTGAGACGAGCCTTGTGAAGCTGAGATTTTGACGTACCAACCGAGATCCCCAATTGTCTTGCAACCTCTTCGTGCTCAAATCCCTCAACGTCATGAAGAACGAAGACGTTCTTATAACCGTTCGGAAGTTCGGCGATCGCGTTCTTTAAGGCTATTCGGTCAACTACCTGCATTCGGCCCGGGTTGGCTGAACCCGGAACTGAGCGCTCGGGGATCTCACCGTCGTCCGTAGTCCTCTCGTTCTTTACGCTTCGGCGGCGAAAGTGCATCAAAACCTGATTCACCGTCAATCGGTGCAGCCAAGTCGAAAACGCCGAGTCGCCACGAAAACTGCCGATCTTGCGGAAAAGCTGAATGAAAACTTCCTGAGTCAGGTCTTCAGCTTCGGTCTGGCTTGACGTCATGCGAAGGCAGAGAGAATAAGTTCGCCGATGATACCGTTGATATATCATCTCAAACGCAGGCAGATTCCCTTCGGATGCGAGTCGGCAAAGCTCAAGGTCATCCGTCGTATCGACGATAGTCGGAGACGGCTCGAAAGGGATAACTTTCTTAGCGGGAGACTGAAAGAGTGGAAGGTCGACTGCTTCTTCAAACCCAAACACAGTATCAGCTTTCATCGTCGCAGAGTTCGAGTCCATGGAAACTCCTCTAAAACTGCCGGATTTTCGTACTTTGTCCGCGTCTATGATGTTAGCCCTCCGATACTGGTTGCTTCGACCGTTAAGGAATATTAATGCGAAATCGATAAAAGGTAAAGTTTTTTCGGCGGTGTCGGATCCGCTTACAACTTGAATTCCTTGAGTAACGAAAATACGATAGTAAGTTACGCGCGGAGAGATCTAATAATTCCTGCCCGTAGACCTTCAATGAACAAATGGCTGGCCGACCACGTTGTGTGTCCTCGTGACAAACAATCGCTCGAATCGCAGGACAATGACCTCGTATGTCCCGGCGGGCACAAGTACGCTCTTTTGGACGGTATCCCGATAATGTTGGTCGACGACGCCGAGTCGACCCATGGCTACATAGATCAGTCGTTAAAAACCGTCGAAGAATTTCGTCGAACTGGCCGCTCTATCGATTCCGGGCTGCCTATTAGCGATGGCGGTATTGACCCGTTTGTTCAAGCCGAGGTCCCATACACGTCCGGAACAATGTATTTCGCGGTACAGAACCGCCTTCCGCGCTATCCGATCCCAGAAACACGCCTTGGTCTCGGCAGGGGCGAAAGACTTCTCGATGTCGGATGCAATTGGGGCCGGTGGACCATTGCGGCTGCGAGAAAAGGATATAAACCTGTCGGGCTCGATCCGAGTTTGAAAGCGGTATTCGCGGCCCGCCGAGTGGCGGCACAATTAGGTGTCGAAGCGGATTTTGTCGTCGGAGATGCCAGATATTTGCCTTTCAGGGAAGATTCGTTCGACGTCGTTTTTTCGTACGGCGTTTATCAGCATCTCAGTAAGGAAAATGTCCGGATCGCTCTCACGGAGGACAGGAGGGTCTTGCGAAACGGAGGCCGAGTCGTGATCCAAATGCCCAATCGCTATGGCTTACGACAGTATCAGCAGCTAAGGCGGCGCGGCTTTACCGAGGGTGAGGGGTTCGACATTCGTTATTGGACGCCGTCCGAAATGATGGAGACCTTTCGCAAGACGTTCGGCCCGACTGAAATGTCGACAGATTGTTACTTCGGGTTAGGTATTCAAGGCGCGGACGTCGACCTGCTTCCCGCAAAATATAAGGCGGTCGTATACTCGTCCGAAATCCTCCGCAAGGTCAGTTCGGTCATAAGGCCGTTAACGAAACTCGCCGATAGCGTGTATCTCGAATCTATCAACAAGAAACAAAGTCCGAAATTCGAATAATGAGCGCAATTTTAGGGATAAATACATTTCACGCCGGCTCGTCGGCCGCTGTTGTCGTCGATGGTATACCCATTGCCGCGATCGCAGAGGAACGCTTGAACCGGACCAAATATTTCGCCGGGTTTCCTAAATTGGCGATCCTCAAATGTCTGGAGATCGCAAGCCTCAAATTCTCAGATATCGACGCGGTCGCCGTTGGACGAGATTCATCGGCAAATCTTCACAAAAAGCTCGAGTTTGCGATCAAAAATCCTTCAAGGCTCTTGAATCTGGCGAAGATCAGGCAGAAAAGCAAGGGATTTGACGATCTCAAAACGATGATCGCAAAAGAATGTGGCGTCGAGGAGGCAATACTCAGGTTTGACTCTTACAACGTCGAACATCACCTTGCTCATACGGCGAGCGCTTATTTTGCCTCGGAATGGGAATATTCCGCAGGGATCACCATCGACGGTTCAGGGGATTTCGTATCGTGCCTGATGTCAGAGTGCGTTGGAAGTGAAATAAGGCCGCTTCAGAAGATCTATGTCCCTCATTCGCTTGGGACTCTTTACACTGCCGTATGCCAATTCATCGGTTATGGAAAATACGGCGATGAAGGAAAGGTGATGGGTCTGGCACCCTTGGGCTCTGACGAGTACGCCGAGTTCTTTCAGGGAATGCTCAGGCCGACGTCGAAAGGATTTGAACTGAATCCGGATTACTTCCTTCCGTTTGGTGCGAATCAGGGCATGGAGATAAATGATTCGGGCGAAATGATCGTTCATCGATTATATTCCGACAAATTCATACAGGAACTCGGTGAGCCACGCGAACCGTATTCTGAAATTACGAAACGAGATGAGAATATCGCTTTTGGACTACAACGTATATTTGAAAAATACTACCTCCGCTTACTAGCCCTTCTTCATGAAAGACTCCCAACATCGAGGATCTCAATGGCCGGAGGTTGCGTGCTGAATAGTGTCGCGAACGGAAAACTGCTAATCGAGACACCGTTTCGTGAAACCTGTATTCAGCCGGCCGCGGGTGACGACGGCCTTTCGTTGGGAGCCGCTCTGTATGTAAGCAATTCGATACTTAAGGAAGGCGTGCGGTGGAAGATGGAGAATGCGTACCTCGGCGACGAGTACAGTGATCATTACATCAGAACCGAACTTGAACGATACAAACTCCGTTATGTTGAGCTTGATAGAGACGAACTGCTCGATAGAACGTCCGATGAGATCATGAACGGGAACGTCATAGGTTGGTTTCAAGGGCGGATGGAATGGGGCCCGCGGGCACTAGGAAACCGTTCGATACTTGCACATCCCGGTTTCCCGAACATGAAAGAGATACTCAACGCAAGGATCAAACATCGTGAATCATTTCGTCCCTTCGCTCCGAGCGTTCTGGTCGAGCGGCAAACCGAGATCTTCGAGCAGGATCATCCTTCGCCTTTTATGCTTCATGTCTACAAGATCAGGCCCGAATGGCGCGATCGGCTTTCCGCGGTCAATCATGTAGATGACACCGGACGGCTCCAGACCGTCTCGCGGCACGAAAATCCACTGTACTATGATCTTATCTCGAGATTCGGTGAAAAGTCCGGCATTCCTGTTATCCTGAACACGAGCTTCAATGAGAACGAGCCTATCGTTTGTCAGCCGTTCCAAGCCATCGAGTGTTTTACGCGCACCAAGATGGATGTGCTGGTGATCGGTTCGTTCTTTTGTCAAAAGGACGGTTGAAAATGACCTTTGCGATCGAGGCACATAAGGACTTAACAGGGTTCACGGTCGAATGGGCCGAACCGGGAAATTATGTTCTGTCGCGCAGGAACGAGATTTTCCGTTCGGCCGATCTGAAGCCGCCATTCGAAAAGATAAGTGCCGTCCGGGCGCCTGCCTGGAAACGTGCGTTGTCGCGATCGAGAGCGGGACAGAGATTCTTGCGGTTCATGGTGACGAATGTGCTTCCGCTGAAAAATGGCGAGCGGTTCGTCACGTTCGATAAGACGGTCGGGATCGAAAGGGACAGCAAATTCCGAGAGCTCAAGGGCCTCATTCGGCCTTGCCGGGTCCTTCGATCGGCGTGTGCCGAGGATAACGGCGGCAACGTTTTTTTTGGCGAGTATCTTGCGAACGACGATCGCGGCGTTATGCGAGTGTACAAATATGCACCGGGCGAGGATTATTTGAGCGTACTTCACGAGTTTCCGGCCGGTTCGATCAAGCACATCCATGGGCTTTATTTTGACGAGTTCAGCGGATATCTCTATTGCCTGACCGGCGACGACGACCACGAATGCCGGATAGTAAGAACGAACGACGAATTTGCCACGACCGAAATCGTCGGGAGCGGAGATGAGACCTGGCGTGCCGTGAGCATGATCTTCACCGAGCAGGCTATCTACTACGGGATGGATGCCGAGTATCGAAAAAACCAGATCTTTCGGCTTGATCGGACGACATTTGAGCGGACCGTCATCGGTGAGGTCAGCGGAACAGTATTCTATTCCAAACGGATGGGCGACGATCTGTTCTTCACAACAACGGCGGAAAATGCTCCGGCACAAACAGAGAACGTCGCCGCCATTTGGCACGTCGACGCAGACGGAAGGCTTGATGAAATGATCAAGTTCAAGAAAGACCGATGGCATCCAACGCTTTTCCAGTTCGGAACGATCCACTTTCCCAACGGCCCCGGGACAGGCGATGAACTTCTTTTCCATCTTGTCGGCGTCGAAGGTGATAACCGATCGTTTCGAATTTACCGAACCTCTTAGACCGAACGACGTTGATCTGAATTTTTCGGATGCGGCTTAATCTGGTATAAAGTCTCTCAAGCCCAAACTCTGAAGACCATATGCTTTTCCTTACGCAGTCGGCGGCTGTTTATGGTATCGATGCACTGATAGTCGATATCGAGGTGAATATGCGACCGGCCGCAGGCGAATCTGACACAACACCTCCGGTGACTATCGTCGGCCTTCCGGATACGGCGGTACGCGAGTCTCGCGAACGCATTCGCGCCGCGGTAAACAACAGCGGGTTCTTTTTTCCGTTTTTGAAAACGACCATCAATCTGGCGCCGGCAGACGTTCGAAAGGAAGGCGCGAGCTTTGACCTCCCGATCGCTTTGGGCATTCTCGGCGCGAACGGCGACCTGGGAAACGCAGAGAGCCTTGAGAGTTCGTTGAGCATCGGCGAACTTTCGCTCGACGGCCGCGTCAGGCCCGTCCGTGGTGTTCTTTCGATCGCCCTAAGCGCCCGCGAGAATGCGAAAATGAACCTGATCGTACCTGAAGAGAACGCAAAAGAAGCCGCGGTCGTTCAGGGGGTCAATGTCTACGGCGTCAGGACGCTCCGTGATGCCGCATTACTTATACAGGATCTTCAGGCGGGAAGTCAGCCACGTGTGCCGCCGACAACGCTCGATATAAGCGAGATCAAAAACCCGGAGTCGAAATATCGCGCGGATTTTGCCGAGGTGCGCGGCCAGGCAACGGCAAAACGAGCTCTGGAAGTGGCGAGTGCAGGCGGGCACAACATACTGTTCATCGGGCCTCCGGGTTCTGGTAAGACGATGCTCGCAAAGCGTCTGCCGACGATTCTGCCCCCGCTTGAATTCGATGAAGCTCTTGAGATAACGAAGATCCATTCTGTTGCCGGCCTTACCGGGAGATCGGGTCTGATCACGGAGCGGCCCTTCAAATCGCCGCATCATACCGTTTCACAGGCTGGCTTGATCGGCGGCGGTTCGGTTCCGCGTCCGGGCGAGGTCAGCCTTGCACATCTGGGGGTTTTGTTTCTCGATGAGCTTCCGGAATTTGACCGGAGCGTTCTCGAGGTCTTGCGCCAGCCGATGGAAGACAAGAATGTCACGATCTCGCGTGCAGCATCGTCGCTGACGTTTCCGGCAAATTTCACACTTGTAGCGTCGATGAATCCCTGTCCTTGCGGCTATTTCGGGTCGTCGCGCGAATGCAAATGCTCGCCGATGCAGATTCAACGCTATGTCGGCAAGATCTCAGGGCCGTTGATGGACAGGATCGATATTCACATCGACGTTCCTGCAGTTAAGTTCAACGAGCTGCGTGGACGAGGTGTGCCGCAAGGCGAGACGTCCGCCGAAGTTCGCCAACGTGTAATAAGGGCTCGCGACATCCAGCTTGCACGCTTTGACGGCGAAGCCATTTTTTCAAACTCGGCAATGTCGCCTGCCCAGATAAGGAAATACTGTCAGATCGATGCCGAGAGCGAACGTCTCCTCGAAACCGCTATGGCGCGACAGGGTTTGTCGGCACGCGCCCATGACCGGATATTGAAGGTCGCCCGAACGATAGCGGATCTGGAGGGGAGCGACAGCATTGATGCGGCTCACCTCAGCGAAGCGATCAATTACCGTTCGCTTGACCGCAACTATTGGACTTGACCCGATCGATTTGAGAATATAGCGGGTTAACGGTACATCAAAAGAACTTATCGCCCAAGGGTCACTAATGCCAGCACAAAATATCATCGGCTTTGATTCAATGCCGCAAACGATACCGCACTTTTGTATCGAGTCGTTTCGTCGAAACAACAAACCTGACGCGTTGTCGTTTAAGATCGATGACGTTTGGCATCGTCTTGCCGGTGCCGACGCGATCGAGCGGATAAAACGGATCGCTCTCGGGCTCTCGCGAATGGGCGTCAAGGCGGGAGACCGCGTTGCGATCATTTCTGAGAACCGTCCCGAGTGGTCCTTGACTGACATCGCGATCCTTTCGTTACGCGCCGTCAATGTTCCGATCTATACGACCCAGGCGGTCGAACAGATACGCTATATACTTGAAGATTCCGGTGCGAAGATGCTTTTCATTTCCGGGAAGAAGCTTTGGAAGCACGCTGAGAACGCGATACGCAGTGTTGAGCGGCTTGAAAAACTGATCTTCTTCGATGCCGATGCGGCCGGTACCGACGACAATCGGGCGCTCTTGCTGGATGATGTCGAGAAGCTAGGTAATAGTAAGACCGAGATCGACAATTTTGACGAGTTGCTTGCTCAAGTGAAAACCGACGATCTCGCGACGATCATTTATACCTCAGGCACAACAGGAGAACCGAAAGGCGTGATGCTTTCGCACGAGAATTTTGTTTCGAATGTTGTCGCCATTTCAAAGGGTTTGCCGATAAAGAACACCGACCGGTCGCTTGCCGTACTGCCGCTTTCACATATCTTCGAAAGAACCGTGTTTTATGTGCTTTGTTCGAACGGCGTCGCAATACACTATTGTGCGGCCTTCGATCAGATCGCTTCCCACCTGCAAGAGGTACGACCTACGATCATGACCGCGGTACCTCGGCTTTTCGAGCAGGTCTATCACAAGATTGTCAAAAAAGGTAAGGCTGCCGGCGGCTGGAAGACATCGCTTTTTGATTGGGCGCTGGATATCGGCCAGCAGTATGGAAAAGCACGTGATCTGCACGAATCTGTCTCGCCGGTGTTAAAGGCGAAACACGCCTTTGCCAGCCGGATGGTCTTTTCGAAATGGCGAGACGGCGTTGGGGGAAGTCTGCGGTTTTTTGTCTCCGGCGGAGCCCCGCTCTCCAAGAAACTCTCGTACGCATTTTGGTCAGCAGGTATCCCGATCTTGCAAGGGTACGGTATGACCGAGGCGTGTGTCACGTGCGCGAACCGTCCAGATGATAACAAGGTCGGATCGATCGGCACACCGTTTGAGGGCATCGAAATGAAGATTTCGGAGACCGAAGGTGAAATATTGGTCCGCGGAAAGAATGTGATGCGTGGCTATTATAACAAGCCTGACGAGACCGCAAAGGTAATAGACGAAGATGGCTATTACCATACTGGCGATGTCGGTTACGTCGATGAAGACGGACATTATTATGTGACAGACCGTATCAAAGACCTATTCAAGCTTTCAAACGGAAAATATGTCGCACCGCTTCAGGTCGAAAGCCTGTTAAAGCAAAGCCCGCTGGTATCACAGCCGGTCGCGGTTGGTTCCGGCCGCAAGCAGGTTGGCGCTCTGATCGTTCCCGATTGGGATGCGTTAAAAGAAACGCTCATTGAAGAGGGAATTGACGCTTCGGGAACACGGGAAGAAATGTGCGAGAACCCGCATGTGATAAAGCGAATACAGCGTGACGCCGTCGAACTGACCCGCGAAATGAATGATTACGAACGAGTGAAACGCGTCTACCTACTGCCTCGCGAGTTTTCGATAGATAAAGGCGAAATGACGCCAACGCTGAAAATTAAGCGTAGCGTCATTGACGAAAAATACTCTGAGGCGATCGACGAGATCTGCGGGAATTGACGGTCAGATTTGGTTGTTATCTGAGTTTATTTCAGAAACAAGCCTCTCGAAGTTCGCAATATCCCGCCGTTTGCCGATAAGTGCCTGGGCTAACTCGTAAAGCGGGGCCGGCATTTCTGGCGATTCAACCGAGTCGGACTGCTCGTCGCCCTGCGGGTACCGATCATAGAAATCTGCTTCAGCTGTACAGAACTCACATCCTACTAAATGGATCCTGATCCACTTACCGTCCGCAACTGAAATATCGCCATTTTGGAATGCCAACAGTTCCTGAGACGTTGGACAATCCCCGTTCTTACAGAAATTTGCCATTGTTTTGCTTTTTGTCAGCAAATCGAAACCACCGTGCTTCGGCGTTTGTGAAACAAACTGCCATCCTTTCAAATTGATACATTAAAACTAAATCTGCAATGTAACATCGCTTCCATAAACGGGCTTTTCGAATCAAGACATCGGTCCGACGCGATCGCTCTGATCTCCGGATAATCCGATTAAACTTCGTGTGGCCAACATTTACGCATAGAGATTAAACAAGAAGTAAACTTGCAAAAAACTGTTGCTCGTTTCCACGAATGCTGTTAGTATTTTAATTGTCGGTCGTGAGAGCGTTCGTGCTCACAACCCGCCAGCCAATTTGACTGCGTTGCTCAGCGGTTAGTGTTCAAAAAAGCTCCAACTAGAAGTTCCAAAGCTAAATACGCGTTTGCTCGTGTGAGTACTTCAACCGCTCTGTTGTAGGAATCGGTCCCCACCAAACCTTTTGCAGCGAAAAAGCGAAACCCTCGAACCAATGAGGTTAGGCCGGCATTAAAAAAGATTCAAGGTCAAATATGAACTCACTCAATCAACAAGAGCGTGTACCGGTCTCACACCAAGGAAGGCGCATCAAGGTTGGCAAATGGAACGAGAGCCTTCAGGCCTCTGATGTAAATCAGATCTGGATCGAATTGCACCGCATCGTTTCCTCACATCCGTTGGTTCGGGCTTCCAAACGGGCCGGATTCCTTGTTGAAGAGGGTAAATACAACGCCTATACCGACCTTACGCAAGAGCTCTTCGTCGCCCTTCTCAGCAAAGACCGTTTTCAGCATTACATAGAGACCGGAATGTCTGATTCCGAGGTCGAAGCCGAGATCAGCCAGATCGAGCTTACGAACATGCTCACGTCTGAACTGCGTAAACGCTATCCGGAATCGTACCGGTTAGCACGCAGAATCTCGACGCTCATTCAAAATAGTGCGACTTTCAAAAGATTCGATAATATCGGAAATCCTGAAGCCCACCGCCGACTGGCCGACAGGCTCTATGGTCTCGCAAGCTGGACGGAAACAAAAATGCGACGCGACGTGCAGGAAATGGACGAGCGCGTGAAGGCCGTTTCGTTTCATAGTCGCGATACGAGAATGGTTGGCTGCACCGGCGATGCTCAGATCGTTATCAGCAACGTCGAGCTTGAGAAACTGATAATCCGCGTGTTCAAGGCAATCGACTCACCCGTTGATGTCCGATCGCTTCGTTCGTTCGTAATGTCCCGACTGCCGATCATGGACATTCATCTCGTACCTGTCGGTGGTTCCGGTGATAGTGACGACGACGATCGGGTTTCCTTTGAGATTCCGGATTTGCGAGAGACGCCCGAACAAGACTTTCTCCGCAACGAGGCCGAGAATGGAGCCGCAAGTTTTGTCGATGGGTTCCTCGAGAACCTAAATAAGTCTGTTCGTGGAAAGGCCAAGCAATACGACCGCATGATCAATGTACTTTGGCACTGTTACCTCATCTCGGATAGTGGAACACAGTTGGAGGTCGCAGACATGCTTGGTGTATCAGACTCGCTTGTTTCGGACTATCGCAAACGGATCGAGGCAAATTTGCAGCAGTTGTCGTTTGACGGGATCAATGAGGCTCGTCAGTTCGAGAAAGCGCTTAAGCGAAGAGTTCGTGAAATGATCGTATTTGAAAAGGAAGAGGTGGCGACCTAGGCGTTGGTTTAGGTCCCATTTCCGATCTTCGCCATTGCTTCGGCAAATCGCGGATCATCGCGGATCGAATCGAGACTTTTATCAAGCTCGAAATGAGGCTTATTCTCATTTCCGAGCTTTATTGCTTTGTTGAACCACTTTAATGCAAGGTCTTTGTCTCCGAGCAGTGCATATGACGAGGCCACCCAGTATGCCATATCGTGGTCGGCCTTTGACACAGAAAGGGCGTCGTCGGTGAGTTGTGCCAGAGCTTCATCCCGACGGCCGGCTCCCGCGAGATACATTGCATACAACGGTCTGATGCCGTCCATTCGCGGGTTGTCAGCGAGCACTTCGCTGATAAGTTTGATGGCATCGTCGACGTCACCCCGATAATAATAGGTCCCAGACCTGAAGATCTTAAGCATGGGGTGGTCGGGTTCGGCTTTTTCGCCTTTTTCGAGCTCGGCAATTGCGCGGTCGTAATCCCGTTTGTAAATAAAGATCCGAGCACGGTTATAAGCCGAAACCGCTCGGGCCGCAGGATCAAGCCTCGATAACTTTTCGAATGCCTTCAACGACTCGTCATACTCGCCCGAAAGCCGATGTATGACCCCCTTGACAAAATAGAGAGGTGCTTCGTTCGGAAATTGTTTTTGCAGTAATTCGATCTCGGCTCGAGCTTTTTTCTTTTCGCCACGCGCCATGTAGATCATGACCATTAGAACGCGGGCCTCGACCACATTCGGATCGTAGAAAAAGGCCTTACTGAACGCCGCCTCCGCAAGGGTATAATCGTTAGCCTCGCCCATTCCTTTGAAAACCCGATTTGCATAGCAAGCTCCGAGGCCGCTGTATGCGAGTGCAAAATGACTGTCGTATTCGACGGCTTTCTTGAAGTTATGGATCGCCGCATCACAATCGTCCGCTGAAAGAGTTCGGAATATGAACCGTCCAAAATTATCGCGGCCACGTAAGTACTCTTCCCAAGCTTCGTGGTTCTCGGTCATGCGCCGGCCGAGCATTTCCTGTTCGTTATCTGATAGTTCGAGTCGCAGTCCTTCGAGAATTCGCTGAGCGATCCCATCCTGTAGCGATAAGATGTCATTTCCCTCAGCGTCTATCCGGTCACTCCATAAAATGTCGCCCGTCAAGACGTCGATAAGCTGAGCGGTAACACGCATCTTGTCGCCGCCCCGCAGAAATCCCGCCGACAGAACAGCATTGACACGCTGTTCTCGGCCGGCTTCACGCGGGTCAACATCCTTTCCCTGGTATTTAGCGATCACGGAACTTGGCCTAACTATAAGAGAACGCAATTGAGCGAGCTCGGTAATTATTGCGTCCGCAAGCGCAAATTCATAAAAGTTTGCACTTTCTTCCTGTCCGAGGTTTTTGAACGGCAAGATCGCGACACTTTTCTTTTCGGTACCGGTGGATGTAGCAGTTATACTCAATTCCGGGATGAACGAAGGCGGGTTGGATGCGGAACCCGGTCGGCTGGTCGAATTCTCGGGTGCTGACTTACCAGTGAACCAATTCAAGGCCCGTTTGAAAACACCGCTATCAACGTGGCTAGGGATCACGGTATCGCTCTGCATTAACGGAGCCCCCGAAATCTCCTGCAGCACTGCTCGCAGATCATCGCGCATCTGAGAGATCTTTTGATAGCGGCCTTTAGGTTCTTTCGCCAGAGCCTTGTCGACTATCGTCTGAAGTTGAGGAGGAACCGGGTCGCGACGCATTTCGGCGATCGGTTTAGGAGTGCCGTACAACACCTGATGGCGCACGTCGATAACCGTCTTTCCTTGAAATGCCCATATGCCGGTCAGCATTTCATAAAGCAGCACACCGGTCGAGAAGATGTCAGAGCGAGCGTCGGCACGTTCACCGCGGGCTTGTTCTGGCGCCGCATAGGTCGCCGTTCCGTATGGGATACCTAATTCGGTGATCTCGGTCTTGTCTAGACCGCGGGTCTGCTCTTCGTGCTCATCCTCTAGCAATTTTGCCAATCCGAAATCCAGGATCTTTGCCTGGCCGCTTTCGGTTACCATAATGTTGCCAGCTTTGATGTCGCGATGAATTATGTTCTTCGAGTGTGCATAAGCGAGGGCATCGGTTACCTGGATCGCGATCGAAAGTGCGCTCTTTAACTCCAACGGTCTACCGCCTACGAGCTGTCTTACGTTCTTTCCGTCGACGTATTGCATGGCGATGTAGAAAACCCCATTCGCCTCGTGGAAATCATAGATCGTGCAGATATTGGCATGATCCAGCTGTGAACACAGTTGGGCTTCGCGCTCGAATCGTTTGAAGTTTGCCGTTTTTGCTGTTAATTCCGGTGGGAGAATTTTGATGACGGCGGTACGGTTGAGCTTCGTATCGAGAGCCTTATAAACCGTCCCTTGTCCGCCCGAGCCGATCTTCTCCAGGATCTTGTATTGGTTAATTTGAGAACCAATCATATGGGCTGCGCTCTCGGGATACAATCAAAAAGTTGACTAGCTCCCTCGAACGCTTTTATCTGACCTTTAGAACAGTTTAAGCTCTGGGGTCATTTATCCAAAATCGAAACTGCGAATGTGCGTTAACCGGCAAACTGCCGATCAGGAAGGCACGATCGTTCAGCCGCGAGGCGGATCGCCCCACCCAGAAGCAACATATTCTCCATTTTCGACAATACACGGAACTACGAGATCGCCGCCCGATATCTCGAGCATCTCTCGCTGTCGGGCAATGTCGTTTTGAGCGTCATACTCGGTGAATTCAACACCCAACGAATTGTAATGGTCGCGGGCTTGCTGGCAATAAGGACAACCCGGTTTTACATAAATTACTAAAGACATTGTCGATCTCGGCTCCTTTCGATAAACTAGTCTACCGAAGTTAGCTTCAAGTTCCAAGTTCCGCAATTTTTGTGCAAATTTCGTGACGGAATCTATGCAGAACGATGAAATGTTTGAGCCGTATGACCGTTTGATCGACGTTGAAATATGCGGTTCGGTCGAAAGAGTTCCAGACAGAAACACGATACTTCGGTGTCTGCAGTATCTTGATATGGAGTTCGTCTCGCATGCGGATCTTTGCTGGAATGGTGACTGCCTCAACTGCCAGGTTTGGATCAGAAACGGCGAAAAGTCGAAGGCAGTGATCGCATGTAGGACGTATGCTACCGAGGGGATGTCAATAACGGACGTCAGTGACAACCTGCGCTCTGAAGGTATCGACGAAACCGCTACCGGAAAATAGTACCGAACTGAGCGAAGATCAAATCAATACTTTGGGACCTTCGGATCAACCTCATTCGACCACGCGGTTATGCCGCCACGCAAGTTCTTCATTTCACCAGTAAATCCGGCCGCCTTCAGAGCTTCGATCGCTCGTGCACTTCGTGCACCCATCTTGCAATGAATTATGACCTCTCGCGTTGGGTCGAGTTCTGAGATCCGGCTTAAAATGTCCCCAAGTGGTATGAGTTTCGAACCGGCTATTCTGGCAAACGCAAATTCGTCGGGCTGACGTACGTCAATCAATTGCAGATCCTCGCCCGCATCCATTCGTTCCTTCAATCGTGTAGCTGAGATTTCTTCGATCATCGATTACCCCTGAAAGTCAGTTTTTCTCAATCTTTAATCAAAAATTGCGAATTGTGCAAATCCGATCGGCGTTATCGGGCGAAACGTAACTATAGCATTTACAAAAATTTACAATAGCAACCTTAACGCACGACGACTCGTAGTATAAAATTGATTTTATATTTTGAACTCTATGTTACGAGGAATCAAATCGCCTTTTCGTGCCTGCCTCTTATCGCTTGGGGCAGTCGCTGTCGGGTTTATCGCAACCGGGTGCGGAACCACAAAATCCGCTGAGGTGCCTGTTTCGAACTCGAACAGCACTAACGCAGAAGCTCCGGTTACGCTCACTGTGGCGAAGGTTGAGGCTCGGCAGGTGCCAGCATTTATTCAGGCCACAGGCAGTCTGGTCGCGGACGAGGTTTCAAATATAGCCCCAAAAGTTGCCGGAAAGGTTTCAAACATCGCTGTCAATGTCGGCCAGTTCGTTTCGACCGGGACCGTTATCGCAAAGATCGACGACCGCGACGCGAGGCTCCAACTCGCGGCTGCTCAGGCAAGTGTAAAGCAGGCAGTCGCTGCTGTAAGGCAAGCAGAAGCTCGGCTGGGCCTTTCACCGAGTGCTTCGTTCAATGCTTCGGCTATCCCGGAGGTCCGGGCGGCGAATGCGAACTATGAACTGCTGCAAGCCGAACTTCGGCAGGCCGAAACGAATGAACGAAGATATCGCGAATTGGTCGAAAGCGGCGACGTCGCGATGATCACCTACGAACAGTATCGGCTTATACGCGACACGGCGCGGGCGCGTGCGAATTCCGCTAAGGAACAGCTTGATGCTGCTGTTAATACCGCGCGTCAATCGAATCAACAGATTCGAAGCGCCGAAGCATCTGTTGAAGCAGCACGCACAAGCGTACAGATCGCCGAACAGGCCGTGGCCGACACTGTCATCAAGGCACCGTTTCCAGGTTTTATAAGCGAGCGCCAGGTAGCTGTAGGTGAATTTGTTTCGACTGCAACGGTTCTAGCTACCTTGCTTAGAACAAACCCGATCAAGATACAAATACAGGTCGCAGAGGCCGATGTTCCGACGGTCACTCTCGGTCGTGGAGTTTCGCTCGAGGTCGATGCCTATCGCGACCGTAGATTTTCGGGGGTCGTCACGGCGATAAATCCAGCGATCGACGCGGCTTCGCGGGCAGCGATCGTCGAGGCCTCGATCGAGAATAGCGATAATTCTTTGCGTCCCGGCATGTTCGCTACTGCGAGGATCAACAAAGATGGTGGGACGACCGGGACATTCGTTCCGAAAGCGGCGGTCTTCAATCATCAGCCCACACAATCATATAGGGCATTCGTCATCGTCGATGGTGTCGCAAAATTGAGAGTGATCCAACTTGGAACAGAAGAAGGTGACAGCGTTCAGATATTGTCGGGTCTAAACGCCGACGAAACGGTAGCAACGAGCAATCTCGACCTACTCTTCGAAGGTGCGAGAGTCTCGTCCTAGATTACTCGCCGATCTTTTGCCATGAGGTTTTATGCAGTGGTTAGCTGAAATTTGTGTTCACAGGCCGGTATTCGCAACCGTAATCGTCTTGTTCTTAACGGTCGTGGGAGGCTTTAGCTTCTTTACGCTCGGAGTCGATCGCTTTCCCAAGATCGATCTTCCGACTATTTCAGTGCGCGTCGGTAATCCGGGCGCATCGCCCGAAGAGATCGAAAGCGAGATCACCGACGTGATCGAGGGAGCGCTCAACACGGTGCCTGGTGTCGAAGAAATGCGCTCGAGTTCGTCGCGCGGAAGCTCGAATGTAACACTCACCTTCAACCTTGAAAAAGATCCGGACGTCGCCTATCAAGAGATTCAGCAGAAGTTGAGCACTGTCGTCAACCGTTTACCGGAAACCGCCGATCCACCTGTTGCCCAAAAATCTGACCCCGATTCTCAGCCGATATTGATGTATACCGTCAGCGCTCCGCGCGGCGTGATGGAACTTACCGAACTGGTCGAAGTGCTTATACAGAAGCGGATCGAGTCAGCTGACGGAGTCGGCGAGGTCTTCATGTGGGGATCACGAACGCCTCAGATTCGCATTAGCGTAAATCCTGATCGGCTCCGAGCGTTTGAACTTGCGGTGACCGATGTTTCGGCTGCAATACGTTCGCAGAACCAGGAATTGCCTGGTGGAAACTTGGTCGAGGGACAACGAACGCTGGGTGTTCGAACGATGAGCAAGTTGACCGAGGTCGAGCAGTTCAACGACATCGTGATCACGACCCGCAACGGATTTCCGATCAAGATCAAGGATATTGGGTACGTTGAGAAAACAGGCGGCGAACCGAGTTCCGCAGCCTCGTTGGATGGCGTCCAGTCTGTTTCAGTTGGTGTCCGCAAGCAAGCCGGCGCGAATACGATAGCGGTCATCAATAACGTGAAATCACGTATGGAGGAGATAATCCCAAATCTTCCCTCCGACATGAAGGTGGCCATCATTCGTGATCAATCGGAGTTCATTCAGAATTCTCTCACCGCGATTGAAGAACATCTCGTGCTTGGCGGTTTGTTTGCGGCCATAATCGTATTTCTATTCCTATGGAATTTTCGGTCGACGATCATATCCGCTCTTGCTATTCCGGTTTCGATCATTGCCGCATTCGCCGCGATCGCGGCGTTCGGTTATTCGTTGAATCAAATGACGATGCTGGCCCTCACCCTGATGGTCGGGATCGTGATCGATGATGCTATCGTCGTTCTCGAGAATATTTATCGATTTGTTGAAGAAAAGGGAATGGATCCGTTTCAAGCGGCGATCGAAGGAACGCGGGAGATCGGTCTTGCGGTTCTTGCGACCACGCTTTCCCTGCTCGCGGTTTTCATACCCGTGGGTTTCATGAGCGGGATCGTCGGTCGGTTCATGTCTTCTTTCGGACTGACCGCCGCAGCCGCAATTGCGGTTTCGCTGATCGTCTCGTTCACACTTACGCCAATGCTCGCCGCGCGCTGGATCAAAAAGAAGAAGCCCGTGGAACGGCGATCGAAAGGTGAACCCGAGGCCGTTGAACCCGGCTCGTGGCAATCGAACGGCGACGAGATAGATTCGGGTAACGAGACGGACCATTCGACGCCAGGTTCAAATGGCCATGAAAGCAAGGATGGATGGTTCTATCAAAAGATCGACGGTTTTTACACTTTCATGCTGCGGCTCTCGATGCGTTATAGATGGGTAGTTGTTTTGATCTGTATCGCGACGGTGGTGTCGATCTATCCGTTATATAAATTTGTCGGAATGGCATTCCTTCCGGACGAAGACGAATCGCTTTTTCAGGTGAATCTTCGTGGACCTCAGGGCACTTCGCTTTCAGCGACACAGTCAATCCTCGATCGGATCGCCAGGGACATTCGAGCCGAGGTTCCGGGTGTAAAGAACACTCTGGTACTTGCAGGTTTCGGTCGGGGTTCTGGGCCGAACAATGGTTTCATCAACGTCGCTCTGCTGCCGGTCTCGGAACGCGAGAAATCGCAGGCTGATCTGATCAACCAAACACGCGCGATCGCAAGAAAGTACTCATCTAAGGACTATCAGGTCAGTGTGTCGGCCTCATCGTCGATCGCCGGAAGTATAGGTCTCGGCCGGGGAGGTTCATCTGTCGGGTTATATATAGCCGGCCCGGATATGGATCGGCTAACTGAATATGCGAACACACTTGTGGAACGGATGAAGCAGGATCCGATATTCAGGGATCCCGACAATTCCGTCGAGATCGGTACTCCCGAGATACGCGTGGTGATCGACCGCACGCGTGCCGCCGACCTCGGAGTCAGGGCAGGAGACGTGGCCCAAGCGTTGAACATACTTTCGGCAGGCCAGATCGTATCGACTTACAGCGAGGGATCGCAGCAATACGATGTGGTCGTCAGGGCTGATGAACCCTTTCGTCGTGATCGCACCAATTTCAAGTATTTTTCTGTGGCTTCTTCCAACGGCGGAATTATCGGGCTCGAGCGGGTGGTCAAGCTTGAGGAAGCACTTGCCCCCTCCTCGATCAATCGCCTAAATCGCCAACGGCAAGTAACGGTCTCTGCGGGACTACCGCCAAACGCCTCGGAGTCTGATGCACTCGCCAAGATCGAGCAGTATGCCCGGGAACTTCAGATGCCGCCCCAGTACGTCACGGGTGTGACAGGTCAATCAAAGGAGCTCCAGAAGGCGTATGAGTCCTTTATGTACGCTTTCCTCCTGTCTTTCGTTTTCATGTACCTCATCCTCGCGGCGCAGTTCGAATCGTTCATACATCCCGTCACGATTCTCTTGACCCTGCCGCTCGCTGTCCCTTTCGCTTTGCTTTCGACAGCTCTCGCAGGGCAGACCCTGAACATTTTCTCCGCACTTGGGATATTGCTTTTGTTTGGGATCGTCAAGAAGAACGCCATTCTCCAGATAGACCACACGAATACGCTCAGAGCAAAAGGGCTGAATCGCTATGATGCGATTATCCAGGCGAACCGTGATCGATTGCGCCCAATATTAATGACGACCCTGGCCCTGGTTGCCGGCATGATACCACTGACGCTCGGTACAGGAGCGGGTGCTGCAACAAACCGTTCCATCGGTATTCTCGTAGTTGGCGGCCAGTCGCTGTGCCTACTTTTGACGCTGTTGGCGGTACCGGTATTCTACTCGCTGTTCGATGATGCGTCCGAATCGACGATCATGCGTCAGATCGGAGGGAATTTGTCAGCGATCAGGGCGTCGATATTTCGATCGAAGCGCGAATCCAAGAGTCCAGGCGTTTCGGAGCCAAATGGAGCGGCAGATGCGACACAAGGGAATTAGTTTGATGTCGAATAGGACGGTTTTAAGAAATTGCGGCAAATGGTTTTATCGTGGCGTGGCCGCGGCCGGCCTTAACCTGCTGTTTCTAATTGGCGTTAATGCGCAGGCGGCTGTGCCAACGCCCGCCCCATCTTCGACACCGATCACAAAGCCAACTCCGATACCGATTGAGACCGCTCCACCATCGACTATGCCGGCAGATCCGCCGCCGGTCGCACCGAATTTCGAGGCTCCGGTCAAGGGTATGCCCTCGCCAGATCGGGTCGGCGTAAATGTTCTAGATCAGTTGCCGCTTACTCTTGACGAGGCGATCAGGCTCGCATTGGATAATAATAATGACGTCGACGCTTCGCGAAATAACGTAGAGATCGCCGAGTTTAACCTAAGAGGTGCTCGCGGCGTATTTGATCCGCTTATTGATGCACAAAGCTACTACGAGAGTCTTACAACACCGACAGCCTCGCTTATCGGAGGTGCGGTCAACGGTGCTGTTACGCAGACCCGTTATTTCGGGTCTGCAGGTTTAACGGGGTTTTCGCCATGGTTTGGCGGCGTTTATTCAGCAAGATTCGATTCGACACGGTTCACCACTAGCAATACGAATTCATTTCTTAACCCGCAGTTTCCTACGGTCCTTAGTTTTTCGTACACACAGCCACTGCTTCGCAATCGGAGTACAGATGCCAATCGGCGCTCGATCGAGATCGCGAAGAAAAACCTTAGTCTTTCGGACTCTCAGTTTCGACAGCGGGCGATCGAGGTAATTGCCTTGGTCGAACAAGCCTACTGGAATTTAGCATTTGCACTTCGAAACATGCAGGTGCAGCTAGATGCCGTCAGGCAGGCCCGCACTCAGCTCGAAAGCAACCAGAGGCTTGTCGCACAGGGGGTTCTTGCACCGATCGATATCGTTGCTGCAACAGCACAGATCTCGACGTTCGAGCAGAATGTCTTTGCTGCTCAGGAAGAAGTGACTCGTGCCGAGAATTCCCTCAAGACGCTGATGCTGAGCGACAGGGCGTCGGAAACGTGGTCACGGGCCATAACGCCCGTTTCGCCGATAAGTCTGGAAGCCCCGCGGATCGGGCTCGAGGTGGCCGTTGCAGAAGCTCTAAAGAATCGGCCCGAACTCATTCAACTAACAACTACGGCCGAGATTAATAAGATCGACCAAACATACTATCGGAATCAGACGAAGCCGCAGATAGACCTTGTCGGGATCTACACGTCGCAGGGCCTTGCGGGAACCGAGACCCCGGCGGCCTTCGATTCCTCGGGAAATAGCCGCGTGCCGCCAAATCTCGTGGGCGGATATCTGAGCTCGCTTGGAAACCTGTTTGCGCAAGACTATCCGACCTATCGTATCGGTGTGACGGTCACATTGCCTTGGGGCAATACAACTGCAAAGGCGAACCTCGGCAGAACTCTCGTCGAAGAAAGGCGAATCAAGAATACACGCGATCAGGCAGAACAGATCATCGAAGCTGAGGTCAGAAACTCTCTGCAGGCGCTCCGGTCTGCAGAGGCGAGATTGTCTTCGGCAACGTCCGCAAGGTCGGCGGCCGAGCAGCTTTCCGAAAGCGAACAGCGGCAGTTTCGTGCGGGGACAACGACCTTTTACCTCGTGCTGCAGCGGCAAACGGAGCTGATCACTGCCCGCGGGCGCGAACTGCAGGCGCAGACCGATCTTAATCGCGCGATATCAGAGTTTCAGCGCGCGACTGGTACCACCCTCACCGCGAATAACGTCAACGTCAGCGACGGAAAGAGCTTCATTCAGACCGAAAGCGGACGAAGAGTTGCAATAAATTCGAGATTCTTTCAGCGCGGATCGGCGAGATAACCCACTATATCTTGAAACCGCCTCGCGTTAGCATTGTTTCGAAGTTTGTTTTATCCACTGCCTTTAAGTACGCATCACGCGGTTCGACCATCTTCTTTTGCACCAGGTCGAACAATGCATCATTCAACATCACCATTCCATGGTTCTTACCGGTCTGCATTGCAGAAGGGATCTGAAACGTTTTGCCTTCTCTGATCAAATTGCTGATCGCAGGCGTTACGATCAGGACTTCAAGCGCCGCGACGCGACCGCCGCCTATCTTCGGTAAAAGTGTCTGAGCGATCACACCTTTGAGAGATTCGGAAAGCATGACGCGGATCTGCTGTTGCCGATCAGCCGGAAATTGATCGATGATACGGTCAACCGTCGACGCCGCTGTTGTAGTATGCAGTGTGCCGAAAACGAGGTGTCCGGTCTCGGCGGTCTCGATCGCTATAGAGATCGTCTCGAGATCGCGCATCTCGCCTACAAGCAGGATATCCGGATCTTCGCGTAACGCTGCACGCAATGCGTCCTTGAACGAGCTTGTGTGGTTGTGTACCTCACGTTGATTTACCAGGCACTTGATATTTTCGTGAACAAACTCGATCGGGTCTTCGATAGTTATTATATGGTCTTCACGCTGCATATTGATGTGATTGACCATTGCGCAGAGCGTAGTCGATTTACCCGAACCTGTTGGGCCGGTGACTACGACGAGACCTTTTGAGAGATCGCAGAGATTGAGTATCGCGTCTGAAAGTCCGAGCTGTTCGGCAGTAGTCATTTTTGCCGGAATTATTCTGAAAACTGCGCCCATCCCTTTCCGATCCATAAAAACGTTGCATCTGAATCGAGCGAGATCGGCGATCTCATATGCGAAATCGGTGTCGCGCCGGACGTCGAATTCGTCTTGATTCTTCAGCGGCATGATCGAAAGCAGCAGTTCACGCATCACTTCCGGTGTAAGGATCGCTTCGTCGCAATCGAGGCGCTGCACCTTGCCGTCTTTTCGGATCATCGGCGGCATGCTGACAGAAAGATGCAGATCCGATGCACCGACCTCGGCCATTCGATGAAAGAGAACATCCATTCGAGCTTGCATCACTGTGTTTGCACGCCGTCGGTCACCAGATCGCCGATCCAGTGTGACAGGTTCCACATGTGTTGGCTGTTCGACAACGGGCTCGCTTTGGAAATTCTCGGGTACATACTCCTTGGCTGGTTCGACAATTTCCTCGCGTGCAAAATCGTCTCGACGCCCGGGCGGTTCATAGGTGGCGGTTTCGGAGAAGACCGTTGCAAACTGCGGGTCGTTCGCAGAAATGATCTCGATTTCAGGAAGCTCCTTTGCCGCAGAGGTTTCAAGGTTGCCTTCGTTCGCCACAGCGTTCGGCTCGCTATTAATGACAAATGTCTGGGGTTCACTTGTCCTCAGATGATCATTGTTTTGAATTTCCGGTACTTCCTTGGTCTCGGTCGACGTAGAATCAGGCAGTTCCTCGCCAAGCAATGGCCGAACAGTGACATTGAACCCGGCGGGCGATTTCTGGACGGTGAAGCTGAACTTGCCAAGATTGTGCGGATGTACGAACTGGATCTCAGGTTTGTTAGGCAGTTCGTTCTTTATATCCATCGGGATCAATGGAAAGACCATCATGCTGATCTGAGTGCCTTGCAACGGATCGCTGGCCACATCAGATTGACCGCCCGCGGATACTAAGTAGGGCACTTTGTTTGGTTCCAAATGGAGCTCATAGCTCGATGTTGAAATAAGGGACTGAAGGAAATCGTTGAGTTGTTCCATGACTTAGGGGGGCGACGCTTGGTCGTTGTTGGCGGGCTGCCGGAGACGAATTCCGAGTGGCGGGAAAGCCTGATAAAATCTTAACACACTATCCGTAAAGGTGTCAGCATAAAAGTCAAAAGGTCACAGCCTCGCGAAATTCACCCCAAACCCCTCGCAGACAATGACTTATCTCGCCAACCGTGGCGTAGTTCTCGACTGCTTCGAGTATCAGTGGCATGAGATTTTCGGTGCCGTTAGCGGCTTCTTGAAGGCGGGCCAGCGATCGAGTGACGGTCGATTGATCACGCCGATCGCGAAGCGCTCTGAGCCGCGCTACCTGGTCGCGCTCGATCTTCGGATCTATTGATAACACGGGGATCGAGGAACCTTCGTCTAAACGGAATTTGTTGACGCCGACGACTACAGCGTCATTGGTCTCAACCGCCCGTTGAAAGTCGTACGCGGCATCCTGTATCTCACGCTGCACGTAACCCGTTTCGATCGCTCGCAACATTCCTCCCATCGCATCGATCTTCCCGATGTATTCGTTCGCTTGAGTCTCGAGTTGGGTGGTGAGCTCCTCGATCGCATAGCTGCCGGCAAAGGGGTCGACGATATCTGCTACCCCTGATTCAAAGGCAATAACCTGTTGCGTCCGGAGAGCGATTCGTGCGGCAGACTCGGTCGGAAGTCCGAGTGCCTCGTCCATCGAATTTGTGTGAAGGCTCTGTGTGCCGCCAAGCACCGCAGCCAAGGCTTGAAGGGTGGTACGGACGACGTTCACCTCAGGCTGTTGGGCGGTTAGTGTGGAGCCCGCGGTCTGTGTATGAAAGCGAAGGACGTGTGACCTTGCATCTTTGGCATTGAATCGATCTCGCATGATCCGCGCCCACATTCTGCGTGCGGCACGAAACTTTGCAACCTCTTCCAGCAAATTGTTGTGAGAATTGAAAAAGAATGAGAGCCGCGGAGCGAACTGATCGACGTCGAGGCCGACATCGATCGCGGCCTGAACGTAGCAGATCCCGTCTGCAAGCGTAAAAGCAAGCTCCTGTGCGGCGGTCGAGCCGGCCTCGCGAATATGATAGCCGGAGATCGATATTGTGTTCCAATTTGGCACTTCGGCCGCACAAAAGGCGAATGTGTCGGTTATCAACCGCATGCTCGGTGCGGGCGGATAAATATATGTGCCGCGGGCAATATACTCTTTGAGAATGTCGTTCTGAATCGTGCCGGTGACCTTGTCGAACGTAACGCCCTGCTTTCGGGCGACCGCCAAGTACAGGCACAGCAGTATCGAGGCTGTCGCGTTGATGGTCATCGATGTCGAAACACGATCGAGCGGAATGCCGTCGAGTAGCCGGAGCATGTCTTCAATGCTGTCGATCGCCACGCCCACCTTTCCAACTTCGCCCAACGCAAGTTCATCGTCGGAATCGAGGCCGATCTGAGTCGGGAGATCGAATGCTACGCTCAGCCCGGTCGTCCCTTGCGACAGCAAGTATTTGTACCTTTCATTCGATTCCTCGGCAGTCGCGAAACCCGCATATTGGCGCATCGTCCAAAACTTGCCGCGATACATATTTCGCCGAGCTCCGCGGGTATATGGAAAGTGGCCCGGATTGCCGAGATCGGTGTCGTAGTCGACCGCTTTCGTATTGCTTGGGTTGAAATCGTTGGGAAGTTCGATCCCTGATGAGGTCTCAAATCTTGCTCGCCGTTCGTCTGCCATACTGGCGATAGATTAACATAGTGATGAGCGAATCTTTATCAGGAACAAACTCTTCTAAGGTACCAAGTTGAACTATTACAATTACTTCACTGAGATCGAAGATGCATTTATCCGCCGCCGCGGAAAGCACCTCTTATTGAGTCCTATCGACTGGGCAATGATCGAGGGCTGGCAAGAGCGCGGTGTGCCGCTTCATATCGTTTTGCGTGCGATCGAGTCGGTCTTCGACAAATATGACAAGAATCCCGGGCCACGGACGATCAAAGGGCTTCTATATTGCCGTGAGGAAGTAGAGGCTCAGTATCAGGAGTGGCTCACCTCGCAGGTCGGCAGGTCAACCGATGAAAGTGCTCCGGTAGCGGACCCATCTTTTACCAAGGAACGAGTGGACGAACACATCCGAACCGCGGTCGAGAAACTTCGGTCATGCAAGATCGAAAAATTGCAGGAGGATATCGATCGTGCATGCCTCCGCCTCGAAGGATTGCGGAATACCGTCACCGATAATTTCGAGGCCGTTGACAGATCGCTGAGCGACATCGAGCATTTTCTTGACCGATCGTTGCTATCCAATTTCGATAAAGCGCATCTAAAAAGCTTAGAGCGAGAAACCACGGCTCAACTCAGAGGCTATAAGAGCGGGATGGATGCTGAGGCCTACGAACAGACGTTTCGCTTAATGCTTCTTAAAAGGATTCGGGACGAAGCGGGTGTGCCGCGCTTGAGCCTTTTTCATCTATGATCAAATCGTTTTCGATCTTTTTCTGCGTTTCGGCTTTCGCATTCAACGCGTATTCTCAGGCTCCGGATGGACCCGCGAGGCCGATTCCCAGTGTTGTACCGATCAAGCCGGGTACTTCGACCGACGATCGACGCTCTGCGCTCGAAGGGCGAACATACAGGAACAGCGATCTCGGATTCGAGATCGTATTTCCGGATAGCTGGCATATACCCGGCGACGATTTCGACGAATATACCCGATCCCAAGGTATCGATCTCGGTTTGAAACCGCCTGAAACTGTCGATCGAGCCAGCCGGATCCAGATCGAAAGGGCACTTGAACGCGTGAGCATACTCGTCACCGCATATCGTTCGACGCCCGGTTCGCACGACAATGCTATCTTGCGGATCGCGGTAGAAGAGCTCCACCTGGTTCCAGCCGTAAAGGACGCCGTCGATTATTTTGATCTGATGAGGAGCCAGTTCACGAGAATGAAGCTTCCCGCCGATTTCAAATATTCGGAAACTCAGGCCGAGCGGCTTGGCCGGAAACAGTTCGCCTTTCTGGACACGTCGTCTGATGCCGGGAAAAAGCGGATGTATGCGACCGTGATAAAGGGGCTGGCGGTCATATTCACGCTCACGTACACTAGGGATGAAGACCTGCAGGAAATGCGAAAGATCCTCGTGAACAGCAATTTTGAACTAAAGTAAGCAAGCGGAAGCCAAAATCGGTGGAAGTTTGTTTTGACCTGATTTTGTGCTAAACAATAGGTGCGCAAAAACTCACCCTACGGAGCGAACTCAATGAACAAACTCAGGATAAAGAAACTCGGCCCGCTTTCTGTCGCAAAAATGTACGCTGCGATGGCGTTTGTGATCAGCCTGCTGTTCGCGGTTCCTTATGGATTATTCATAATCGGATTCTCACTCTTTGGGGCGAGTCTGGGCAAAGGCAGCGAAGCCTTGGCGGTAGGCGGCGCCGGTGTAGTAGGCGGTATTGTGGCAATCGTCGCGATCCCGATCATTTATACGATCGTCGCCTTTATCAGCGGTTTGATCGGGGCTCTAATTTACAACATTTTCGCCGGGATGGTGGGCGGTATCGAGATCGAAGTAGAGAACGTTGCTTGAGCAGAAAATATACGATCGGCGATCAGTTAACCGTTAAGATCGAAAAGATAGTCCCGCGCGGCCTTGGTCTTGCATTCGCCGATGGCCTAACGGTATTTGTCGCGTTGGCGGCCGCCGGCGACACGCTTCGCGTTGTACTGACCGAGATCAAAGGGAAAACCGGATTTGCTGAGATCGAAGAGATCGTCGAGCCAAGTGGCGATAGGGTCGATCCACCGTGTGAGTATTTCGGCAACTGCGGCGGGTGCGATTTTCAACATCTTAACTACTCCGCCCAGCTTAGAACTAAGGTCGCGATGATACGCGACTGCATCTCCCGAATTGGCAAGATCGACCATCAGGACGAAATTGTCATTATTCCCAGTCCTGCCGAATTTGAATATCGACTGCGAGCGCAATGGCATGTAGATCCACGCGGGCGCCGGATCGGCTATTTCCGCCGTAATTCACGCGATCTGATCGATATTGAACGGTGCCGTGTTCTTGTTCCCGAACTCCAAGCCCAGCTCGAACGCTTCAGGATATCAATGAGATGGAGCAGCTTTTCGGGAGAAAAGGCCCAGATCGATGCGGCGTGCGGCAGCAGCAGCGAGATATCCGTTTTTTCTCCGGAATTGCTCGAACCGACGAACGAGATAACCTTCAGGACCGAGCATGAAAGGTACAATTTCTCAGCGAGATCGTTCTTTCAGGGTAATCGATATCTGATCGACACGCTTGTCGAGATCGCCATCGGTGATTCGAAAGGCGAAATTGCTCTCGACCTTTATTCAGGTGTCGGGCTATTTTCGCTGCCGTTAGCACGGCGTTTTAAGAGTGTGATCGGGGTTGAGGACAATGAGGCCGCAGTTGAAATGGCAAATCGCAATGCTGAGGCCGCGAATGCCGCAAACCTGGACTTCTATGCGGCAAGCGTACGCGACTATCTGGCGTCGGGGGAAGCTCCAAAGCCTGACTTTGTACTACTCGATCCGCCTCGAGCCGGTACGGAAAAGGAAACGATCCAAAATTTGATCGATCTCGATCCCGAGCGCGTCTCTTATGTTGCGTGCGAACCGTCGATACTTGCGCGTGACCTACGGCGCTTTGTCGATCACGGCTATCGGATCGCGAAAATAACCGCGATCGACCTTTTCCCGCAAACCCATCATGTCGAGACGGTCGCACATCTTTCACGTACGTAAGCGAAACACTTCCGGGCTTTTCGGCGTTAGATTCAGTTATGCTACAAGTTTGAAGATTACGAAAGGCGTGAACTAAACTCTATTTATGGCAAAGAAAAAAAGCGAAGGCGAGAGTGAATCAACCGCGGTGACAAAAAGTCTCTTTGTTAGATGCAGATACTGCGGTCAAAGGAACTCGGTAAAAGAAGGTTATAAGAATAATACAGCGAACTGTGGGAAATGTAAGCTTCCGCTATCAAACGAGCCGCACAAGAAGTTCGCCGATCTAGGAAAGCACGATTATATTCATCCAGCAGACAGTAAGGCTCTTGCTGCCCTGCGGGCGATTCCCGGCATTGATACCGCCTTGAAAAAGCTGCTTGAAGTGACGGGGGAATCGGCTATCAGGGTTACCTTCATGGCAAGCGCCGTTAAGGTGACGCCGCAGCAGTGCCCTGACCTTCATGCAAAACTGCAGATCGCGTGTACAACGCTCGGAGTCCCAATGCCGGATCTCTATATCCAGCAAAACCCGATTGTCAACGCATTCACTGGCGGTGTTGAAAAACCGATCATTGTACTGCATTCGGCGCTGATCGAGCGGCTGAACGAAGAAGAAACGCTTGCCGTCATCGCGCATGAGGTTGGCCATATTCATGCTGAGCATGTGCTTTATTTGACCGCGGCCCAACTAATACTGGCGATCGCAACGATCCCGCTTGCTTCGCTTCCGATCGCGGGAATTCTTAAGGAACTGCTTACGGCAACAATGAGAGGCGCCCTCCTGGCGTGGATGCGGCGGGCCGAACTCTCGTGTGACCGGGCCGCATTGCTCGTTGTACAGGATCCGCATGTGGTCGGGCGAACGATGATGAAGCTCGCCGGCGGCACGTTTGCCTCAAAGATTAATTATGAACTGTTTCTGGAACAGGCTCGCGAATTCCAGAAGAACTACGACCAAAGCAAGCTCGACAAATTCTGGGCAGATATCATCAACGCAGGCTTATCGCATCCTTTCCCGATATGGCGCGTTGCTGAGATACTGAAATGGGTCGAAGGTGGGGAATACGAAAGAGTTCTGAAATCGAAATGATGAGACTCGGGATCCTGATTCTGACAGCAATTCTGATCACTGCATCGTTATGCATATCGTCCCTGGCTCAACGCGTTAGCGACCGTGAAGCTGCAAATCTGAAAGGCCCGGTGAGGTCCGTTCGTGTAATTCATGAAAGCGGGCCCAGATCGGGTGCGCGCGAGACGATCAAATATGACGTTAACGGCAATGAGGTAGAACGACAGTTAGTAAGCGATTTCGGCGAGCAAATTGGTACCCAATTTCGAGTTTTCGATGCTGCGGGGAATCTGGATCGCTCGACGCTTGTAGATCCCGACGGCATTGAAAAAGAAGAGTCGCGATTCACTTTCAAAGGCCTGCAGCCCGTCGAGATCCAAAGATTTGACGCGAGCGGTGCTCTTCGTGAAAGGACCGTGCGAATTCTGGGGTCGAACGGCATAGTGGCCGAAGAGAGGTATTTTGATCCGAAGAACGAGCGTGCAAAGACGATCTTCACCTATGACCAAAGGCGAAACGTGGTCGAAGCCGCTTTTTTCCTGATTGACGGCCAAAAAGCGACGGCGCCTTTCGGTCCGTGTCTCGGTGGACACCGGGTCGTTTTTGAGTATGACGATCGTGACCGTCCGATCTCAAAAACGCTCTTTGACATCGACGGTGACAAAAAGAAAAGCTGGTCGTTCTCATATGATGAAAAGGGTAACTACCTTGTCTACACGGTCAGATCGCCGTCTTCTGTCACCAGCGTCTCCTATACGTACGAATACGATGCAAATGGAAATTGGATAAAAAGCACATCTGTGAGTGAATCGGATGATGGGCTTTTGGAGCTAATGTTGAAAGCGACGGGCCATAAGGCAAAACCGGACGAACTTCAAGAACTCAAGATGAAAGCGTCAAAGCCAATTCGGGTGATCAGACGACAAATAGCCTACTACTGACAAAATGATCTTAGTAATGACAACGGTCAGCAACGAGGACGTCGGCAAAGCGTTTGCCGAAAAGATCGTCGAAGCGAGGTTGGCCACGTGCGTGCAGGTGATGCCGCGAATGACGTCAGTCTACGTCTGGGATGGGGCGATCCAAAAAGACGACGAACACCTGCTTCTCATCAAGACGCTCGAAGAGAAATACGACGAACTGGAGAAATTTATCCGCGAGAATCACAGCTACGAGATCCCTGAGATCGTTGCGGTGCGATCAGAACGCGCGGCTGACGGATATCTCGAATGGATGACCAAATATTTACGGTAACTTCTCGCCCAGGCGTTTGGTATCTACTCCGCAGACCTTCACGATAAAATCCAAGGCATCCTCGGGTGAATCGGTCAGGTGTATCAGATTCAGATCTTCCGGGGATATATTGTGTTCATTAAGCATCGCCGATGTTATCCATTGAAGTAGGCCCCGCCAATATTGCGAACCAAACAATACAACCGGGAAGTTGCGGATCTTACGGGTCTGAATTAGGGTGAGTGCCTCAAACAGTTCATCCATTGTTCCGAACCCGCCAGGGAAAATAATATAGGCGTTACTGTATTTGATGAACATCGTCTTCCGGACAAAGAAATACTTGAATGTCAACGACTTGTTCTGATACGGGTTTGCGGCCTGTTCGAACGGGAGTTGGATATTGCAGCCAACAGAGACCTTTCCGGCCTCAAAGGCGCCGCGATTCGCAGCTTCCATAATTCCCGGGCCGCCGCCCGTGATGATCTCGAATCCGACCTCTGCGAGGAGTCGTGCCGTTTCCCGGGCAGCGATGTACATTTCGTCGTCTTCTCGGGTTCGGGCTGATCCGAATATCGAAACGCCTCGAGTTATTGTCGCAAGGTTGTCAAATCCATCGACAAACTCGCCCATGATGCGAAATACACGCCACGAATCGGACGTCTTCAGTTCGTCCTCAGGCTCCGGCGAACGCAAAAGCATTTCGTCGTCGGTCATTTGCCAGTAGCCAGGTTCTTCCTCGCGCTTCTTCGCTTCGGCGACGGTCTTCGGTTCCGGCGGTTTGTTCTTGTTCTTCAGCCTTCTGGGCTTTGTCTTGTCAGTTTCAGCCATTATTCCAATTGGGGCGATCGAAAATCGCGTTCAGGATCAACGTGTCGAAGACGTCATATCCCCATGATGTTATAACCGCAATCGACGTATATCGTCTCGCCCGTGATGCCCGAAGCTAGTTCGCTTACAAGAAAAAGAGCCGTGTTGCCAACCTCGGCAGCGGTCACATTGCGTTTCAACGGCGATTTTTCGCCGACATAGCCGAGAAGCGAGCCCATGTTTTTGACGCCCCGTGCCGAAAGGGTATTTATCGGTCCGGCACTGATCGCGTTGACACGTATGTTCTGCTTGCCGAGATCGGAGGCGAGATATCGCACCGATGCCTCGAGAGCCGCCTTTGCGACGCCCATTACGTTGTAGTTCGAGACGACCTTTTCCGCGCCATAATAGGTCATGGTCACGATGCTGCCTCCGTTTGTCATAAGCGGAGCTGCGGCGAGCGAGACCTGCGTCAGCGAGAACGCGCTGATCTCGAGAGCCGTGCGAAAGGCGTCGCGGGTCGTTGTCACAAACTCGCCTTCGAGTGCTTCCTTTGGGGCAAACGCGATTGAATGAACCAAATAATCAAGCCGTCCGTACCGCGCCTTAACAGCATCGAATGCGGCGTCGACCTCGGCCTGATCGGTAACATCACAAGGCACGACGAGCGAATCGGGCAGCTCAGCCGCGAGCTTTTCGACGTTTTCCTGCAGACGTTCGCCCTGATACGTGAACGCTTGTTTAGCACCTTGAGCTGCACATGCCGACGCACAAGCCCACGCGATCGACCGCTTGTTAGCAACTCCGAATATCATTCCAACTTTGTTCTCGAGCATATAGTTTTGAAATGTCCGTATTTGTTCCGTCACAGCGAGACCGATCAGGACCGCTTGACCAAGCGGTCAATCGGTGACATAAATTCGTTGTAATGCCTCAAAATCAAGCAGTCTGATGTCGATGTCCACCGGGGTCGAGGAGAATCGCTTCGTGCCTAATGTGCGTCGAAGATAGTCTTCATCTTCAGGCGTCAACTGTGTGATGATGATCATCATCAATTTGACTGTCAGCCCTAGCTTCATTGCCTCGACTACCTGTTTGACCGATGCTATTTTCCTCATCATCGCGTCTACTTTTTCCTGACGAACATCGGGTGCGACCAGAAACGAAACGTCACAACAGATCAGCAATCCTTCTTTTAACAAGACCGCGTCAAACGGAATGCCGCCAATGCTAACGTGCCGGATGAGGGGAACATTGTCTTCCTGTTGGATCTGCCGCAGGGCGAGATCTTCGGCAACAATGTAAGCCGATTGCAGGTCGCTGACCTGGTCAAGGTCGACATCGAGGATCCGCGAGAGTTCGAGCACCTCGACGTTCAGATTCTCTCGTTGAATATCAGGAAGAGCCGATTCCCAGGCAATGTGCTTTTGGTTCTCGATGGCCGAAAGTGTGCGTAGCTTGTCAAACGATATCCACGAATACGCCGACAAGCCGACCAGCGATAACGCAAATACCGCAACCAACGGCCAAGTCGAAGTCGAAATTGCCAAACCAAGGCCTACTAAAAGCAGGATCGCAACCCCTCCGCCAAGAAGAACATGCGGATACATCGATGCAGGCCTGGAAAGTGCGACGAATGAATTGTCCAGCTGTTTAGCCATCCGGCGGTTTGCGACTTAGGCTACATTCGCTCTTTCGAACGGGATGTCGTCAAAATGGGTCATTCTCTTGAACGCTTTGAATCGCTCGTTTATCTCGGGGTAATCAAGTGCATCGACACGCTCGGTACCGAACTTCTCGACGTTGAACGAAGCCATGACCGAGCCGTATATCATTGCACGCCGCATCGTTTCATCGTTGATATCGTTCTGTGCCGCTAGGTAACCCATAAAACCGCCGGCGAACGTATCACCCGCACCGGTAGGATCAAAAACACTCTCAAGCGGATAAGCAGGAGCCGCGAAATACCCATCCTTAGTGAAAAGCGTAGCACCATATTCCCCGCGTTTAATAACAACGGCCTTTAATCCGAGACCCATAATCGCTCGAGCGGCTTTATAAATGCTGGGCTCATCGGTCAACTGACGCGCTTCGGCATCATTAATGATGATGCAATCGACGACCTTTATGGTTTCGATAACCGCGTCCTTCATCGATGAGATCCAGAAATTCATCGTATCCATAGCTACAAACCTGGCGTCAGGACATTGTTCCCGGACGCCCTTCTGAAGCATCGGCAGGATATTTGCGAGAAACAGCAGTTTCGAGCCTTTCGAGCGATCCGACAGCTTCGGGTCGAAGGTCTCGAACACATTTAGCTGTGTATCGAGTGTATGGGCCGTGTTCATATCGTAATCGTAACGGCCGCTCCAAAAAAATGTCTTGCCGTCCGGGACAACCTCGATGTCATCTGTGTTGATATGATGACGCCTGAAGACTTCCCATTCAGCGTCGGTAAAATCGCCGCCGACAACACCGACCGCATTCACCTCGGTAAAAAAGCTGGCCGAAAGGCCAAAGTGCGTCGCCGCACCGCCCAGAACCCTGTCGCGCTTTCCGAACGGGGACTCAAGCGCGTCAAAAGCGACGGAACCTACTACTGTTAATGACATTTTATAAAGGACTTCTCCGCAAATATTGGAATGAGAATAGCAATCCTCTATTTTACACGCCAAGGTGGGTTTTTGCGATTCTCGCCGGCGTGAAAGAGACAGATCTTATTGCCGTTTGGGTCTAGCAGATATGCCTGTCGCCATAGCCAGGGTTCGTCTTTGGGCTCTTGTGTGAATTCAAGGCCGAGGGATCTGAGCCGTTCAACTTCGCCGTTTAGATCATCGCACTCGAAATATAGAACGATCTGGTTTGCGGCCGGGGCCTCATCGGCAATATTGATGGAAAGAGTGGAATCGCCGTCCGGACACTCAAGCCGGGCATAACGCGGAAGGGAATCAACGATAAGACGAAGGCCGAGCTTTTGAAAAAACTCGACCGTTTCAACCGTTTTCGAACAGTGAATTGTTACCTGATCGAGGTTCACGGTTTGAGTTCTTTTAGAATACGATCGGCGTTGGATCTGTATTGGCTATCCGGATTTCTGTCGATCATCAGGCTGAGGTAAGCAACCGCGTCCTGACGAAGCTTTTCAGGTGCATACTTTTCCTTTTCTTTTTCGATCTTAAGATTCACCTTTTGCTTACCTTCATTCTTCGATAGGTAATAGCTGCTCATTCCGGCAAGGTACAGAAATTCATCCATCTTTGAAAAATCGGGATAGGCGGCGAACGTTTCTTCAAATCGCAAAAGAACCTGTTTGTAGGCCTTGCGAGCGGGACCAAATGCCTGCCAGGCGACATCGAGATTATGCTTTGCGTCGGCCTCAAGCAGCGGATCGCGCTCGATCGCTGGCGTGACGTTTCGCTGGGCGACTGAAGGAATGCTGAAAAGAGTGGCCGCCAAGAATATTGCCAGAACGGAAATTCTCATAACTACACAAAGATGCCACGCAGGCTGATTTAGTTTACTCGGCTCTCCAAAACATCGCCTCGGATCACTTAGATGCGTATTTACCTACAATAGCCTCTAGCTTTTTCGCCGTCGCTTCGGGCCAGTGGTCGGGGGCGGTGAAGATCGCGTTCTTTGTGGCTCCGGCAAACTGATTCGGCGTTTCCTTTGCGGCGACGCGTTTGACGGCGTCTTTCAGGATGAGCTGAGCATTTCGAACATTCTTGTTCAGGTATTCGACGACCATGTCGATCGTGACGTCGTCGTGGCCTTCGTGCCAGCAATCGTAGTCGGTGACCAGGGCAAGCGTGGCGTAGGCGATCTCGGCCTCGCGGGCGAGCTTCGCTTCCTGCAGGTTGGTCATGCCGATGACGTCCATGCCCCACTGGCGATAGACCATCGATTCGGCCTTGGTCGAAAAGGCCGGGCCTTCCATGCAGAGATAAGTACCGCCGCGGTGGACCTTTACGCCGACCGCTTTACAAGAGGCTTCGAGGATGTCGCCAAGCTCATCGCATACGGGATGAGCAAAGGTCACATGGCCGACGATGCCTTCGCCGAAGAACGTCGATTCCTTGGCACGGGCACGGGTACGGTCAAAGAATTGGCTGGGAATGACCATATCGGTCGGGGCATATTGTTCCTGAAGCGATCCGACCGCCGAAACAGACAGGATATACTCCACGCCGAGCAGCTTCATCGCGTAGATGTTCGCCCGGTACGGCACTTCCGTCGGCGTGAACTTATGCCCGCGGGCGTGCCGCGGCAGAAACGCAACGGTCACGCCATCCAGTTCGCCAATAATGAACGCATCCGACGGCTTACCGAACGGCGTCTCCACCACCTGCTCGCGAACGTTTTCCAACTCCGGCATCTGGTACAAACCACTGCCGCCAATAATGCCTATATGAACGTTTTCCATTATTTGCTCAGTTGCACTTAGTTTTCTTGTTGGTACGGAACTACCTTAAATTTTCCTTTGTCGGAAAAAATTCTGCAAAGCGGTGTTTCAAAATCGTGATAAAAAAGACACATCCAGCCTTCCGCTACCGCTTTCGGGAGAACTTCCTTCTTGAACGCCAGCGTTTCGGTCGGGTAGAGGTCGTAGCCCATTATCCATGGGAGCGGGACGTGGTGTTGAGTCGGGATGAGGTCGGCGAATCCGTACATCGTTTTGCCGCCGCGGTTGAGCCGCCAGGTCTGCATTGTTTCTGAGTGGCCGCGGACGGTTTGGAGCTTTAGGCCGGGAATTGGTTCGTATTCGTCTGGCATCCTCTCAAGCTGGCCGGTCTCTACCATCGGCCGCCAGTTTTCGGGAAGATAGCTTGCACGGTCGCGTTCATGCGGAGCTTCGGCGTGCTCAAGCTCGCGCTGGGAAACCAAATAGCGGGCATTCGGGAATTGGGGAGTTACTTGGGCCTCGGCGAACTGGCCGCCCGCTGACGCAAGCTGTTCTGACTGACCACTGATAACAGTGTTTCCGCCGGCGTGGTCAAAGTGAAGGTGAGTATTGATGACGATCGTGATGTCTTCAGGGCGGCAACCGGTCTTTTCAAACAGCGTTTCTGCGAAAGGCTTTTCACGAAAGATGCCATACATCATGGTTTCTTTCTCGGACCATTTTTCGCCGATACCGGTCTCGATCAAGACCTTGTCTTCGCAGGTGTCGATGAAGACACAGTTCATCTGCTGTTTGATACGGTTCTGCTCGTCGGGCGGGCAAACGCGTTCCCACAAAACGCGAGGGACGACTCCGAACATCGCCCCTCCGTCTAATCGAAATTCCGTATCCGGAATGATCTCAATACAATAATCGCCTAAGAACATAGTAAGCGGCATGGGCCGTCAATCAATACCGACATTAGCCACAAAGACTACTTCTCTTTCTTAGGTGCAGCCGGTTTGCTCGCAGGCTTTGCCGGTGGAGCTTCTTCATTTTCGTCAGGCATGCCCATTGTTTGCTGCTGTTTCTTCATCATCTCCTGGATCTGCTCATCAGTCACTTCGGGAACCGTGAAGTCCTCGGGGACCTGAACATTGTTCTTAGCTACGATCTCGTCGATGACCTTTTTCTCACGTTCTTCTTCGATTTTTTGCCTGACATATACCTTAACGGGCGTTTCGCGTCCCATCGGATTCGTTGGATCTTTGAATCCGGTTGAGATAAGAATGTGACGCACGTCGTAAGTCGCCCCCTGCTCGCCGCTCGTTTCCTGTGTCTGCCCCTTCTTTTCGAGTTTGATGATGTGATAGCCGAAATCACTTTCGACCAGTCCGGGAGCTATCTGGCCAGGTTCAAGTGCAAGAGCGGCTTCTTCGAACGGCTTGACCATCTGCCCGATTCTGACATTTTCGTATAAACCGCCGCGCGACTTTCCATCGGCTCCGCCTTTGTTGCCTGGGTCTTCAGAAAACTCATTCGCCAGCGCCGAAAAATCTTCGCCATTCTTTGCACGCGCGAGTATCTCTTCAGCTTTCGCCTTTTTCTCCGATGTGTTGTATTCCGGGTTTTCGGCAATGTACTTATTGACCTCTTCGTCGGTCACCTTTGTACGTTCGGCCAGTTTTTCAGAGAAAATACGTGCCAGGAACTGTGCCTGCTGAAGCTTGATCTGAAGGTTGACCTTATCCTGAAACTCTTTTGGCAGTTGGCCGGCCGCAGCTTTTTCACGATATTCCTGTTCGTAGATGCTTACTTTAGCAAAAAATTCGCGTGCCTGAGTCCGCTCGTCTTCAGAGATCTCGCGATCTTTCATCTGCGGGTTGCTGGCTTTTAACAGCGTGACCTTGGTATCTAGAAATTTGTTGAACGCGAGTTCATTATCGCGTTTACCGAGGCCGATCTTGTCCTTAAGGGATGCAAAGAAACTCTGCTGCGGCGGTTCGCCTTCGCCCCAAAACTGCTTTATCTGGTCTTCGGTTATAAAGCCAAATGGCGGCATGGGACCCTTATCAGCATTCATTTCGCGATCGTAATTGACGGCCATTACCTCGGATCGAATATTCTCAAGCTCTTGGCGATTCGGTTGTTCATTGCCAAGCCCTTCGCGTTGTGCCTGACTTGCGAAAGCGAGCAGCTGTTTGAGGTTTTCGAGCTGTTGCTTGCGCAGTTCGGCATCTTCAGCGAGCCGCTTCAGAGCCATCGGGTTTTGCTTCGCGACGTCCGCGATCAACATTTCAACCTCTTCTTTGCTGATGCTGTTGAACGCACCTCCCGTATGGCCGCCGACCTTGCTCTTCCAGAAAACCAGACCACCGCCGATCGCCAGGATCACAACCAATAAGACCAAGCCTTTTGTTAAATTACTCAATTCCTAAATCCTCACTTTTATCGATTCTGTTTGTTCTGAAACCCGTATGAATCTCAAACCGCCATCATACCAAATCTAACGTTGATCAGCTAGGATGCAGCTCTCGATCGTTAGTTTGCACCAATTCCAACAAGACACCGCCGGTCGACCCGGGGTGAACGAACGCTACCAAACAACCCTCGGCACCTACACGCGGCGACTCATCAATCAGACGCATTCCCTGAGATTTCAAGCGCGCGAGCGAAGCCTCAATATCGTCGACCTCGACCGCTATATGATGAATTCCACCTCCGCGTTTCTGAAGGAACTTGCTGATCGGCGAATCATCAGCAATCGGTTCCAGCAGTTCTATTCGGCTCTCGCCGAGCGGAAGCATCGCAACACGCACTTTTTGATCTTCGACAACTTCGGTATGCACGTTCTCGAGCCCGAGGGCTTCGGCCCAAAACTCCAGAGCTTCATCGATGCCATTTGTAGCTATTCCAAGGTGGTTAATCTTCATTTTCGAACAAGTATTTTGTCTACGGCGGTGTACGGGTCGATCGTCTTCCTGGCTATTTCACCGGAAAGATCATCGAGCATTTCGCGAGTTCCGTTGCGATCCATTTCCTTCTCAAGAAGACGATCCTGCAGTAGTTCGACCAACCGCCACCGAGCGATCGCCTGCTTCCGAACAAGCACGGTGTCGCCGTTCCTCTTGCTGTGTTGATCGTATCTTTCGATCGCGGTCGCAAGGTCTTCGATACCTTTACCTTCGGTCGCGACGGTTTTGACGATCGGCGGATCCCACATATCGGGCCTGTGAGCAAGTGTCAACAAAGATTCCAGTTCTTTCTGGGTTCGGATGACGCCCTCACGATCGGCTTTGTTGATAACAAACACATCACCGATCTCCATAATACCGGCCTTGATCGCCTGAATATCATCGCCCATCCCAGGGACTAGGACCACGACCGATACGTCTGCAGTTTTGACGATCTCAACTTCGTCTTGCCCAACACCGACCGTTTCGACAATGACCTTATCAAATCCCGCGGCATCGAGAATTGCTACCGCATCGACGGTCGAACGCGAAAGGCCCCCAAGATTGCCACGTGTCGCCATCGAACGAATGAAGATATTCTTATCAAGTCCGAGGGTCGACATACGAATACGGTCGCCGAGTATCGCACCGCCGGAAAACGGGCTTGACGGATCAATACACACGATGCCTATTCGTTCGCCTTTGTTCTTGTAATAAAGTGCGAGCTTATCAACCAGCGAAGATTTGCCTGCACCCGGTGACCCCGTCATACCGATCACTACGGCCTTTCCAGTTTTCGGAAAGATCGAGCGCATCAGAGCCGCGGCCACGTTTGTGCCGTTCTCGACCGCCGTGATCGCCCTTGCGACCGATCGATGGTCGCCCGAGAGGAGCTTTTCGGTTAACTGCTTGATATCCATCTGGTGTCGGGGAAGCGTAATTTTCTCATTTTTGTGGATAAATGCAAAAAAGGCAGGTCGTTTACGGCCTGCCCTAGAAAATCAACAGCAATCGACCCGGATCACATCTGTCCTTCATCTGCCGACGGGCCATAGATCGATGGAACGGCAATGTCATTTAGGCGGAGATAGACCGAAAGCTGTCCACGGTGATGAACAATGTGATTCATCACGAAAGACCTCATTACTGCGACCTTTGGCATCGTGAAATAGACCGTATCGCCATTTCGCATCGTCCAGTTTTCCATGAATACCTCGTCGGGTGTGTTCCGGAGTGTTTCGATAGCCTCGGCAACATTCTTATCAAGGAACTCGAGCAGATCGTCAGACGACTGTGGCTCAAATGGCTTGTAGTCCATCTTAGCGAAATCTAGTTCGGAATTTTGCAGGGTGACAGGTGTCCACCCAAACATCTCAGCCACGTGCGAAGCGAGTTTGCCGAACTCCATAGATTTCTCATGGGGTTTCCAGGCAAACTTTTCCGCCGGGATTCTTTCAAAGCATGTTCGTGTCGTTGCAGCTTCATGCTCCAATTCGCCGATCAGCGCAGCGGCGATGTTGTTTGAACTCTGTGCAGTACTTGTACTCATTTTGCGTCTCCTTTGAAATGAAATATGGACTGAAAGTCTAACATCGATGTTGCACAAATGCAACATGAAACAATCAACCGTCGCAAAGTGTTTCACATGACGCAGCGAGATGATCGGAACTCGAAGCTGAATCAGATCGGGTTCTTACATTCTTAGCAGGTTTTTAGCTATTACCATTCTCTGTATCTCGCTCGTTCCTTCGCCAATAGTACATAATTTCGAGTCGCGCCAGTATTTTTCGGCAGGATAGTCCTTAGTGTAACCATACCCGCCATGAATCTGGATCGATTCCTCAGAAACCCGAACCGCCGTTTCGGAAGCATAGAGCTTTGCCATTGCTGACATCTGGGTCACCGGCTTGTCTGCATCTTTTGCGGCTGCCGCCTGTAGCGTCAACAGCCGTGAGCACTCGATCTGGGTTGCCATGTCCGCGAGTTTGAACTGGATAGCCTGAAATTCAGCGATCGGCCTTCCGAATTGTTGACGCTCTTTCGCATATTTGACGGCAGCCTCGTAAGCGCCTTGTGCTATTCCAACCGAAAGGGCCGCGATCGAGATTCTTCCACCATCCAGGATCTTCATTGCCTGCAGAAAGCCCTCACCTTCGCCTCCAAGCCTATTTTCGTCAGGAACGTAACAATCCTCAAAGACCACTGATGCCGTCTCGGATGCGCGCATCCCAAGCTTGTTCTCTTTCTTATCCGATCGAAACCCATCCATCGTTTTGTCGAAAATGAATGCCGAGATACCTCGATTTCCTTTTGACCTATCCGTGACGGCGACGGCGACAAGTGTATTGCACGCTATGGCATGTGTAATAAAGTTCTTTGATCCGTTGACCATCCACCCGCCGTTCGAACGGGTTGCGGTCGTGCGGGTGCCGGAGGCGTCTGAACCGGCCTGCGACTCGGTCAGTCCCCAAGCTCCGAACGACTCACCTTGAGCAAGGGGAACGAGGTATTTCAGCTTTTGTTCCTCGGTTCCGAAGGTGTATATGTGATTTGAGCAAAGAGAATTGTGCGCAGCGACCGAAAGCCCAACCGATCCGCAAACTCGACCAAGTTCTTCGATGATCGATGCGTATTCAACGTAACCCATTCCCGCACCGCCGTACTCTTCCGGAAATATCACTCCCATGAGACCGAGTTCGGCGAGCTTTGGACGTAATTCAATGGGAAAATGCTGCGATTCATCCCACTCCATTACGTGCGGACGGATCTCCTTCTCGGCGAATTCGCGAATACTTGCCTTTATCTGTTTTTGCTCTTCGTTTAGTTCAAAGTTCATAAATTCGATATGTATAAACAACAATTATGATGTCATAACGGATATTGATTCGGCAAGTTTTGGCTTGCACCAACGGTGAGTTTTCTCTGTAACGTCGGTAAGCTAATATTGGGCTTATGGATCGGCCCAAGCTTATTTTGACCTCTGACAATGACATCCGAACTCTGCTCGAAGAAACCCGGCGAATCGCGATCCTCGGCATAAAACCCGAATCGCGCGCGGCCCAACCGGCATTCTACGTATCGAAATATGTTCAAGACTCTGGATACGAGATAGTTCCGGTTCCGGTTTACTATCCTGACGTGACGGAGATCTTGGGGAAGCATGTTTTCCGGGACTTGCGCCTGATTCCCGGTGACCTGGATATGGTCGTTGTATTTCGGCGGCCGCAAGACATCGGACGTCACGTTGACGAAATAATCGAAAAAAGTCCGAGATCGGTTTGGTTCCAATTAGGCATCACGAACGATCCGGCGGCGGAGGCATTCGCGAGGGCGGGGATCAAAGTCGTACAGAACCTTTGCATTATGGTCGAACACAGAGCATTGATCCGTTAAGATGGACTTTTCTTGGAAAGCGGGTAAAGCGCAATGATTTCGTCCGCATTGAGTTTTCTAAATTTCCCAACCGCAAGCCATTTGTCGCCAATCGGTCCTATCTGAGTACGTTTTAACTTAACCACCGAATGACCAACAGCATCGAACATCTTTCGGATCTGCTGATTATGGCCTTCGTGCAGCGTGACCTCATACCAGCCGTTCTTATCAGTAGGTTTTAACACTTTGATTTCCGCAGGTGCGGTCTTGTAGCCGTCTTCGAGTCTTATGCCTCGGGTGAGCTTGCGAATTGCCACATCGGTCGGCAACCCCTTTACCTTCACTTCGTAGATCTTTGGTATCTTCTTTGACGAAGCGACATAGTTTGTGAAATCTCCGTCGTTAGTGAGGATTATCAGGCCTTCGGTGTTGTAATCGAGCCGCCCTACCGGATGCAGTTTGCCGTAGCCCTTAACAAGGTCAGTTACCAATTTCCTTCCCTCCGGGTCAGCCGCACTCGAGAGATAACCTTTTGGTTTGTTCACAAGAAGGTAGACGCTCTCTCGTTTCTCGAGACGAGCATTGATCATTTTTCCGTTGACCTTGATGTGGTCCTTTTCCGGATCGGCCTTTGTGCCAGGTTCGGTCACGATCTTTCCGTTAACAGTGACCGCACCGCTTGCGATCAATTCTTCGGCAGCACGCCGCGACGCGATGCCCGCTTGGGCAATGAGCTTTTGTAGTCTTTCTGGCATAGTACGCCTACTTGTTTTCTTCCGTCCGTTTATTCTTCGGTCTCACGGTCGGCATTTCGATAACTCGGCTTTTGTTTACCCATGAACTGGTTCGCTTCAAAAGCCAAATCTCGTTTATCGCTTTCAAGAGGGCTCGAAAGCGATGATATCGTCAAATTCCTTTCGTCAGCGAGGACGAGACCCAAAGTGTATACGTCGTCGCCATCACTGTCGAACTCTTCGAAGACATCGAATCTCCCTACCTCGTCGAAGCCAAATTCGGTGTCGGTCTTTCCTGTTATGCCCTTTCGCCGTATCGAGACCATTCGCTTATTTCGATCGATAATAACGGTCGTGATGGGAGCGAAGAAGAGGACCCAATACCCAGCGGCAATTGCACAGATTCCGCCAAAAAAGTGCAAGCCGAGGACCCACGGCGGAGCTTCGTCAAAATTGGTGTATCCACCAAGCGAACCATAAACGAATGCCGTTCCGATAACCGCGAAGAAGACCCCGAGGATCCATAAACAACCAGGCGTTTCGCGAATGACCAGGATGTTGGCCGATCTTTTGACCCTCATTGGACCAGATCTTCAAAATCTTCGATGCTCGGGAGTTCGGAAAGGTCCTTAAGGCCAAACTGGATCAGAAATTCCTTCGATGTGCCGTATTGCATCGGGCGGCCAACGGTTTCTTTATGGCCTTTGGTGACGATAAGCCTCTTTTCAAGAAGCGTTTTGATCGCGGAAGCAGATTGAACACCACGGATCTCAAGGATCTCCGGCACCGTGACCGGCTGTTTGTAGGCGATTACCGCGAGCGTTTCGAGAGATGCAAGCGATAGCTTTGCGGATGGACGGGTCTTAAGGAACTTTCGGACGGTCTCGTGCAGTTCGGTTCGAGTTGCGATCTGCCAGCCGCCGGCGATCTCGCGTATCTGGAGGCCGCTTTCCCGCGAACTATACTCTTCGATCAGAGCCTCGACAGCGGCAATGATACTCTCTTTGTCTTCCCCAAGGACCTCACTCAGGGCCCGGGCTGTAATGGGTTCATCAGAGACAAATATCAAGGCTTCCACGAGCGCGATAAGCTCGGAACAGCTGCGGTTTGGTTTTTCGATCTCACTTTCCATTCGAACTTACGTCCTCTTAAGAACGATATCACCGAAGGTTGTTTTTTGAACGAGCTTGACGGTCTCGGTCCTCACGATCTCAAGCACGGCGACGAAAGCCGTCACCAGTTCACGACGCGAATGCATTTCCTCAAAAAAGCTCAGTAAATTCAACTCGCCCAACTCAAAGATCCGCTTTCGGAGGTTTTTGATCATATCCGCAAGCGATATTTCTTCACGTTGGATCTCCATCTGGACCTCGTCTTTGTGTCGGGCGAGGATCTTCTGAAATATCGTGATCAGGTCAAAGACGGAAGCACTGATCTCGGCATTGTTGTCGTCAGATTCTATCTTTCCGCGCTGAAAGACGGCTTGCTCGATCGTGGTCCGCTCGTAGAGCATTTCCGCGGCCGATTTGAATTTCTCGTATTCAAGCAGCCGGTCAACAAGTTCCTGCCGGGGGTCTTCGATCTCTTCATCGCGCTCGGCAAGCGGGTCACGCGGAAGCAGCATCTTTGACTTTATCTCGATCAGGGTTGCGGCCATTACGAGGAAGTCTGCGGCGATAGCAATATCAAGCGTCTTCATCAGCCGGATGTATTTCAGGTATTCGTCGGTGATGGTCGCGATCGGGATATCGAAGATATTGGCCTGTTCCTGCCTGATGAGATACAGGAGCAGATCGAGCGGGCCGGCGAATTCGCCAAGCTTGATCTTTAGTTCATCACGCGAATCGCCGACGATCTCGGCGGTCTCGGTATGAAAATCAAACGTAAATTGTTCGGGCTGCTCTTGCATCGATAAAGGATTTTAACGCAAAGCGGCCGGTAGGGCGAAGGTGCTAGATATATTTTGTCTCGCGCAAATAGATAATGTAGTCGGTCATCGGCGGCTCGAACCCGTCTTCTCTGAGGCGAAGGACAATGTTCCCCCGATGGATGGACGAATGGAAAAGGACATGTGTAAGGAGTTCGCGATAGGTGTTCTCGAACGGTATACCCTCACTAGAATGATACTTTGCACGAATGTCGAGTCCTTCGTCGTCGAAGCGACGAAGCAGTTTTTCAAACGATTCGGCTGTTTCACGGGCAAGTGCACCGCATTCGTCGAGCGAGAGCTTTGGCCAAAAATCGAAGCCGCTCGAGTTCTTTCCATAGAGTCGCTCGTAATATTCCTTTTCGGTGATCAGCAGATGAGCGACGATCTCGAGCGATCTGGGCGAATTGAAGGTCTTAAGTGCCACGATGATCCGGCGGTTGGCCCAGTCGTTGTAAGCAAAGAGCTGGCGAAGATGTTCGACAGTGTTCATTCTATTCGTCGTCAACGGCGTGCGCGCGCAGGTCTTCGAGCGAAACGACCGTGAGGGCTGCCTCGTGAGTTGCCTTAAGGTAAACACGCGGTGCCATATCTGCTTGCAACGCCTCTCTCCACCGCAGCATGCAGAGGCACCATTTATCGCCGGCTTTCAGTCCGGGAAAAGCATATTGCGGCATCGGAGTCGAAAGGTCGTTGCCGACGGCTTTGGAAAATGCTAGGAATTCATCGGTGGCTTCGATGCAGACCGTGTGGCGGCCCGTATCATCCACGCCAGTGCGGCAATAGCCGTCTCGATAAAATCCGGTCATCGGATCCGTGCAGCAAATTTCTAATTCGCCGCCGAGTACATTTTTGGGTTTCGGCCGATGCCCGTTTCCGTTTCCATTTCCGTTCGTAAAGCTCATTTTGATGATCCTTGACAATTGCTGGGATTGAGTCGTTTTCGGTACTGGATATCACTATTTGTTGGTCGGTGGCTCTGCCTTCTCAACGACATTTCCAGTCTTGTTATCAGAAATTACGGGCCGCTTGCCGTTTGCATAGCGTGAGTATCTCACTTTGTTGTCGCTGCCGTTCAAGACGATTTCGGCCGCGGCCACAGCCGTCACTTCGTTACGGTCGCCGTTGATCATTATCTGGCGGCAACCCCCAGTGACCGTAATTTCATTGTCGCGTCCGTTAACCATCACGCGGTTGAATTTATCGCATACAACTGATCTTTTCCGGTTCGATTCGCTGATCGATATCGTAGGCCCTTGCAAGCTTGAATCGACCTTGACGACCTCCTTCGGGTCGATCGGTTCCTCGACCGGAGTCGGCATTACCGAAGGCGTCGGCGTCGGGCCGTATTTTTCTACAGCGTTCTTTGTGATGCCGCTTTGAACATCGCAGGAAACAATGGCCGAAACGAAAAACATGGCAATGATCGTTAGTGTGAACTTCATAATTACTGACTACCCGTTGGCCTAGCATATCAGTTCCAGTGCCTTTTCTATCGGTCGGGCTACGACCGCTTTGTCGCCGACGACGACGATCGGGCGATTAAGTAGACCCGGATTTCTCACGATAGCATCGATGATGGCGCCCTCCGGGGTTTTCTCGTCGAACCCAAGCTCTTTGAACTCTTTTTCCTTGGTTCGCAGCAGACCGAACGCCGGGATCTTCAGCTTTTTGAGCAGATCCGTAATGACCTTTGCCGTCAGCGGCTCGACAAAATAATTTACCTGCTCGAAATCGATGCCGTTTTCACGAAACAGCGTCGCAAGGTTGCGGCAGGTCGTTCAGGTGGGTTTTTCGTAAACAGTGATCTTCGATTCAGCCATGTTGTTACAACTGTCAACTGTCAATTGTCAATTGGAAAATTGTAAATTGGAATAAGTGAAACAGCTACCTGTTAACGCTTAGCGGATTTTTCTCAAGCTCCCGCACTAACGGCATCTCCAGGATGGACCTCGCTCAAGTTCTGCGATTCTTCGTAGCTGAAGACTCGCGATTTGGTAACGAACCTCAGCCCGAGAGGGATCTCGACTGAAAAGCTGGCTCCGCGGCCTTTGGTGATGTCGATGGTCAGTTCGGTGTGCTGCCAGAACTCGAACTGGTCCTTCGCCATGTAAAAATCGCAGCCCGCCACCTCGCCGAGCCAAACATCGCTCGACCCGACGAGAAATTCGCCCTTCGGATAACACATCGGCGAACTCCCGTCACAGCACCCGCCGGATTGATGGAAAATCAACTCGCCATGCTTTTCGCGCAGTTGCTCGACGACGGTCGCCGCTTCGGGAGTGATTGTTACTCTTGGTACTCTCTGAGTCATCGGGTTGCGTGCTTTTAATTGCTTATTTCCATTCGGACTATGATGTCCTTTCTAGAAGCGTCCTTATTCTTTGGCGCAAGCGTAACCATCGTTTGTCCCGCATCCAGGCCGGTTGCGTAGCTCGCCCTAATTTCGTATCTACCGGGCAGCACCCCTTTAAACCTGAAGACCCCCTTAAGACCAGTACGACAGGCGGCCAGCCTCTTCCGTTTATCAACGGCAAGATCAGGGTTGTTGAATAATTCCACTAAAGCTCCAGGCAGGGCCGACTCATCGGGCAAAATAACACGACCTTCTAGCTCTTCAACAACTCCACCCTCAGTTGGATTGTTCTCCTTAATCCAACCCCAGATAGTTTTCTCCGATGGGTCGACTCGTTCGCACCCGACTGCTTTCTGAGCAGATGCAATGCCAGGAACTAGTACGAAAATCAAAATTGTGAGACGCAATAATACGGACATCAAAACACTGCCGCCCCTACGGGGCTTAGATTCCTTTTCATACGTTGACCCCAGGTTTCGCTTCGCTCCACCCGGGGCTACATTCTGTCGCTGCTTCGCAGCTAAAAACCACCTGATCTCCCAAGCCTAGAAGAATCCCATCGCTTTCTTGTCGTAAGAGATGAGCATGTTCTTCGTCTGACGATAATGGTCTAGCATCATCAGGTGATTTTCTCGACCGAAGCCTGACTTCTTATACCCGCCGAACGGAGCGTGGGCTGGGTAGTTGTGGTAGTTGTTGACCCAGACGCGACCGGCTTGGATGGCGCGGGGGACGCGGTAGAGTTCGTGGGCGTCACGCGTCCAGACGCCGGCGCCTAGGCCGTAGAGGGTGTCATTGGCGATGGCGATGGCTTCGTCTTCGTCTTTGAACGTGGTGACGCAGGTGACCGGGCCGAAGATCTCTTCCTGGAAGACTCGCATTTTGTTGTGGCCCTTCAGGATGGTCGGCTGGATGTAGTATCCGTCTTCGAGTTCAGGGTTTTTGTAGGCCTCGCCGCCGCAGAGGACCTCGGCGCCTTCGTCCTTTCCGATCTGCAGATAGTTGAGAATTTTCTCGTACTGGTCCTGGCTCGCCTGGGCCCCCATCATCGTGGTCGGGTCGAGCGGGTGGCCCATTTTTATTTGTTTGGTGCGTTCGACAAAGCGGGCGATGAAATCGTCGGCAATGTCTTCCTGCACCAGAACCCGCGACGGGCAGGTGCAGACCTCGCCTTGGTTTAGCGCAAACAGCGTTGCACCTTCGAGGCATTTGTCGAGGAAGGCGTCGTCGGCGTCCATGACGCTTTTGAAGAAGATGTTGGGCGATTTGCCGCCGAGTTCGAGCGTGACCGGGATGAGATTTTGCGAGGCGTACTGCATGATCAGACGGCCGGTCGTGGTTTCGCCGGTGAAGGCGACCTTGACGATACGCGGGTTCGTTGCCAGCGGTTTTCCAGCCTCGACGCCGAAGCCGTTGACGATGTTGAGCACGCCTTTCGGGATAAGATCGCCGACCAGTTCAGCCCATATCAGAATACTTGCCGGTGTCTGTTCAGCGGGTTTCAGCACAATACAGTTTCCTGCCGCGAGTGCCGGGGCCAGCTTCCAGGTCGCCATGAGAATGGGGAAGTTCCACGGAATGATCTGGCCGACCACGCCGAGCGGTTCCTTGATGATGACCGAAAGCGTATTCGAGTCGAGCTCTGTCGCGCTGCCTTCTTCGGCGCGGATCACGCTCGCGAAATATCTGAAATGATCGATCGCCAGCGGAATATCGGCGGCCGTAGTTTCGCGGATCGGTTTGCCGTTGTCCCATGTTTCGGCCCGTGCCAGCAGGTCGAGGTTCTGCTCCATGCGGTCGGCTATCTTTAGCAGGATGTTGCTGCGTTCGGTGGCCGAGGTTTTGCCCCAGGTTTCGAATGCGGCGTGTGCCGCATCGAGAGCAGCTTCGATGTCCTGCTCGTTCGACCGCGCGACCTTTGTGAACGATTTGCCGTCAACGGGCGATATCACGTCGAAATACTCGCCGCTTTTCGGGGCGGCCCATTCGCCGTTGATGTAATTTTCGTACTGTTCTTTGAATTTAGGGATGTCGAAAGACTTTTTTACTGCGTCCATTTTGGCTCCTTTTGCACGCGGGAACTGGAGAAATTCCCGGCAGATCTAACTCGAAATATCAATATCAAAGGCAAAGGGATGTACAATTGTATCATCCTGTGCAAGGGCAAGTACTAACCATTAATCAGACGACACAACGAGACTTCCTAAACCTGCGTGATGCCCATTCTTTCGTAAACGGTGCCGAGAGTATTTGCAGCTATACTGCGGGCCCTTTCGGCACCGGGTTTAAGGATCTGCATCAAGGCATCGTCATCGTACTGCTTCACGCGTTCCTGAAAGGGCCGGAGGAATTCAACAACGATCTCGGCGAGTTCTGTTTTTAAGTGGCCGTATCCTTTCCCTGCAAAATGCTCGATGCATTCATCGTCCGTCTTACCGGTCAGAAGCCGATAGATCGTGAGTAGGTTCGTTATTGCGGGCCGCGAATCATCGAACGTTATATCGGTTCCAGAATCGGTAACGGCCCGTTTGATCTTTTTTGCGATTGCGTCTGGCTCATCAGTCAAGAAGATGGTTCCAAAATAATCCTCATCGGACTTCGACATCTTCTGTGTAGGAATCTGCAAGGACCTTATATTCGCTCCCATCGGCGGGATGAAAGGCTCAGGGATCTTGAAGGTTTCACCATAATCTCTATTAAATCTCGCCGCTATATCGCGGGTCAGCTCAAGGTGCTGCTTCTGATCCTGACCGACCGGCACCAGATCGGCTTGATAAAGAAGAATGTCCGCTGCCATCAAGACAGGATAAGTAAACAGCCCAACGCTCGCTCGCTCAACATTTTCGGAGCTGTTAGAGTTGAACCTCTCATAGATTCCCTTCGCTCCAATCCTTCCCGTTAAGAGCTTTGGTCTCAAATTATCGAGAACAGCTCCCAATCTAATTAGGTCGTCACGGCCGTCTATTATCTCCTCGGGTGGATTCTTGTCTATAAAGCTCTTAGCTATCTCAATCGCTCTATTTTGCTTTTCCAAAGTGAGTCGAGGCGCTTTTTGCACTTTAGACTTGAATTGCGTCATGCGCTCTAGTTCGCCCATACGGGCAATGCACGAAAGGACCCAAGTCAACTCCGCATGCTCAGCTACGTCAGACTGAATGAAGATCGTCGATCTGCTTGGGTCGATGCCTGCCGCGAGGTAGACGCGAGCCAGGTCAAGCGTGGCACGCTTGAGCGTTTTCGGGTCCTGGGGCAGTGTTATCGCGTGGAGATTGACGATGCAATAGAATGCCTCGTATTCGTCCTGCAAAGCGACCCAATTCTTAAGCGCACCGAGATAGTTTCCAATGTGAAGTTGACCGGTCGGCTGGGCGCCGCTAAAGATGCGTTTCTTCATTGATGGTTAATAGATTGCGACGAGGACATAAAGGAGCCCGACGTAAAATGGATAAATTATCATGCTGAAAAGCCCGATGTAGACGAAGAACATCAAAATCAGAAATCCGAATTGTTCGAGCATATTCAGGATCGGCTGGGCACTTTCGGGCAAGAACGTCGAAAGTATTTTGCTGCCGTCCAACGGCGGAAACGGCAGCAGGTTGAACACGAAAAGCGATAAGTTAAGAAACATCAGATTGCTGACGAACATCGCTATCGGGTTGGTCGCGCCGCGAAAAAGGTCGTTTGGCGTAAAACCATACAGGTAAAGAACTTTTGTAAGGGCAATGCCGATGATCAGCAGTATCAGGTTTGCCAGTACACCGGCGATCGAAACCATCACGTTTCCGAGCTTGTAGTTGGTCCAGTTCCGCGGATTTACAGGCGTCGGCTTTCCCCACCCGATCAGTGGAATGCTCCCTGCCGCTCCGCCGATCGAGCCCAGGATAAACGCTACGATCGGGATCAACAGCGTTCCGATCGGGTCGGTATGAGCGACCGGATTAAGCGTAACGCGGCCAAGCATATATGCCGTGTCGTCACCGAATTTGTGTGACATCCACGCATGGCCGGCTTCGTGCGCAGAGATCGCCAACAAGAGCACGACCATGAATATTACCAAATGACTAACAAGTACCGCCAGATCTATGTCACCCATCTAAATTCCCCAAAATCTTAAAGTTAGAGCCGCGACCTTGAAATGTATAAAGGCCAAATTATGTTGTCTTTGACCCTAAATTGTGCCATTCTTTTACTTCAAAATAAAATCTCAACTGGAGAAATACAGATGCTGAATAAGTTGATGTTTGGCGGCGAAACCGGTCTATCGTTCGCCGCAAACGCTGGCCTGACACTTTTGCGGATCTTTACCGGGATCGCGATGGCGTTTGCACATGGAATTGGCAAGGTGCCACCGCAAGAAGGACTGATCGAACGCACCGCATCGCTTGGTTTCCCGATGCCGACGTTTTTTGCCTGGGCTGCCGGGCTTTCCGAATTTGCGGGTGGCATTCTGCTCGCAATTGGTTTATTTACTCGATTTGCTTCATTTTTTATCGCGATCACGATGATCGTGGCTTTGGTCGGCGTACATGGTTCGGATCCGTTTGCGACGCAGGAGAAGGCATTTCTTTTTCTATTCATCGCCATCGCATTCCTGTTAAAGGGTTCCGGCGATTGGAGCATCGATAGTTTCCTCCGCAGGTGAAAGCGAAGGGCGTAGTTAAGGGTCAGTGGAGTTCGTTAGCTGATGATATGTTCGGCGCACTTTCGAAGTTGTTATGAAAAAGCACATTGTTTGCATAGCAAGCGAGCACAAGGGGAATGAATTTCTGGAAGAATGCCAGAATGCCGACTGGCATGTGACTCTGGTAACGCGTAAGAAACTGCTTGACGAGCCGTGGATCTGGACGGCACTAAACGACGTGAAAACCGTTGAGAACGAAGCCTCGGTCGAAGACTATGTTCGAGTCGTGACGAATATTGCGGGTTCGCGGCCGATCGACCGAGTTATCGGCCTTGATGAGTTTGACGTGACGACTGCTGCACGGGTCCGCGAACATCTGCAGCTGGGCGGAATGTCTTATTCGAATGCGATCCGTTTTCGCGATAAATATGCGATGCGTAGAATTGCTGATGAGGCCGGAATACCATGTCCTGATTATATCTGTCCGCTCAATGCGGATGAGATAAACGTCTTTCTCGATCGGGTGCAGATGCCGGTGATCGTCAAGCCGCGTCATGAAGTATCAGCATTCGGCATCCGAAAATGCGAAAGCAAGGAGCAGGTGTGGAAAGTCTTGAAAGATCTGGACGAACGAAATAATTGGCGCGACCACCCTTCGCAGTTTCTGGTCGAACGGTTTATCGACGGTGACGTTTACCATATCGATTCTGTTGTGAATGAAGGAAAAGTTGTGTGTGCAGGGGTAAGCCGGTATGGACGTCCGCCTTTTTCCGTGACGCATTACGGCGGCGTCTTTACGACGTCTATTGTCGATTACGGTTCAAAGGAACGTAAGGAACTCGAAAAGTTGAATGCAAAATTACTGAAGGCATTCGGGTACGGAAACGGAGTAACACATGGCGAGTTCCTTCACAGCAGATCGGACGGCAAGTTTTACCTGCTCGAGGTTGCTTGTCGGGTAGGCGGAGCATATATCGCGAACGTCCTCGAGCACGCTTGCGGCTTCAATTTATGGCGCGAATGGGCAAAGCTCTCGATCGCGGACAAGGATGATCCGTATAAGCCACCGAAATTAAGAAAGGAATACGCAGGTGTTGCTTTAGCACTTTCAAAGGACGAGGTGCCGGATACGTCTGGCTATGATGAGCCCGAGATCGTCTATCGGGTAAAGAAAGCAAGACATGTCGGGCTGATCTTTCATTCCAAGAGACGGGAACGAGTATTAGAATTGTTGGAAACCTATTCACAACGCATCTCAGATGATTTCTTGGCGATCGCTCCGGCTAAGGAGCGATACGACGACTAGCAAGGTTAGCGTTCCAGTGTGCGAGAGCGGCTGTGGCCGCTCTTTTCATTTGGTTTCTAAACCGCTATCCTGAATCTTTTTATGACGCCCAGATTTTCCGACAAGGTGCATCCGCCAGAATATCTCGATCACGATCTGAATCGTCACTTTGACGCTCTTCTGAAATTCGATTCGATCGACGCGCTGAAAGCAGCCGAGCTTCATGAAGTTATCGAAGTGGAGGCCGAACGGATTCTCAATGCCGTGGTCTATGAAGAATTTTCAGATGCCCGGCCGGAGCCTGACAATAAGCGTGAAATATCGGCACTCGCCTGGAACATCGAGCGAGGGATCATGTTTGATGGCATCGTCAGCGCCTTGAGAGACCACGAAGGACTGCGCCATAAGGATGTTCTTTTGCTTACAGAACTTGACCATGGGATGGCGCGCAGCAGTAACAGGTTCGTTGCCAAAGAGATCGCTTCGGCTCTCGGGTTGAACTACGCATATGCACCGGTCTATATCGCCCTGCAAAAGGGAAGCGGCGTTGAGGCAGAGGCAAAAGGCGATAACACGAGGTCTATCCACGGACTATCGATGTTCTCAAAATGGCCAATGAGAAATATCCGGGCCGTGCCTCTTCCGAATGGCAAGGACAAGATGTGGGGAAAAGAGAAGCGGCTTGGTTGGCTTCGCGCATTGATCGCCGAGATCGAACATCCGGCCGGGCGTTTTCGCGCGGTTACGGTGCATCTCGACGCCCACTGTTCACGGGCGCATCGCAAGATGCAGATGAAGATAATTCTCGATCATCTTGAAACACTCGAGCCGATGCCGACGTTGATCGGTGGCGATTGGAACACGACGACCTTCAATTCGCAAAGCTCGACGCGGGCGATAATGGGATATTGGCGGCGTGTCTTTATGGGGCCGAAGAACGTGGCGAAAAATCACTTGCCGCATCCTGAACGGTATTTTGAGCGGCCGCTATTCGAAATGTTGGAAAAGCGTGGCTACGATTTTCGTACACTTAATGAAACTGGCGTAGGTACGCTTCATTATCATGTTGAGAGCATCGAAAAGAACACCAATCTCCGGGATTGGGTTCCGGCCTGGTGCTTTCCATTCATTTTCTGGGCGGCAAATCGCGTCGGAGGAAGCGTTTCGGGCAGGCTTGATTGGTTTGCCGGCCGCGGTATCGAACCAGCGGGTGACCATGCGGCCAGAACGATCGGCAGGCTGCAGGACGACAAGGGGACGCCCCTGTCAGATCATGACGCAATTGCTTTGGACTTTCGGCTCACGCAGTAATACACTCCAGTAGGTCAGTAACTGGAGAAATTTAATGGAAGTTTCATTTTCACAAACACTTAGTTTCGACGCAGCTACATTCGAATATGAGGCAGTTGCACATGAGAACGGCAACGCGACCATCATTAAGTTTCCTGTCAATGATAAGAAGGTAAGCCCCGGCGACGCGGTTGTTGTAGTTTCGGGGGCTGACATCCACTTTCATGGAATGATAGGTAAGATCGAAGATGGTTTCGCATACGTATCCGATCCGAAGGGCTCGCTTTTGCCTGCGGGTGTGCAGTAATCGAATTTCGATGTATAGAGTTTGACCTCCGGCTCGCTTTCGGAAACGGAGCGAGCCGAATTCCTTGACAGTTTGATACTTGATTTTTATTATCAAGTTTCTCAAGGGGATGTAGCTCAGCTGGGAGAGCGCGGCGTTCGCAATGCCGAGGTCAGGGGTTCGATCCCCCTCATCTCCACCAAAGATGCAGAGGACGGGCCTATCCCGTCATTTTTATTTTCGCAGGTATTCGGAAATGTAGGTCGGCAGGTCGATCTCGTCGGCAAGCCTTGAATCACGAATCGGCTGGCCGGGTTTGGAACTGAGAGGAACAACACCTGCCCAAACATTCATCCCATAGTCTTCATCATCATCTTTCGGATCGCCGGTGCGGACCTTTGCCGAGGCCTCGTCGATAGCAAGTTTCAATACTGTTGTTGCCTTTAGTTCCAGTTCGCTGGGCCAGCGGATCTCGGGCCATCGGCCTGGAATGATATGCTCAGTGAATGCCTCAAGTGCCATTTCTTTTTCTGCAGGGTCCTCGACCATTTTCGCTTGACCAAGGACGACGACGGATCGGTAATTTATCGAATGGTGAAACGCCGAACGTGCGAGGACCAATCCGTCAACGTGCGTCACCGTAACGCAAACATCAATGCCCTCGGCCAGACTTCGGAGCATCCGGCTGGCAGACGAACCGTGAATGTACACATGATCGCCGATCCGGGCGTATCCCGTCGGGATCACGTAGGGCTGCCCGTCGATCGCGAATCCGACGTGGCAGATAAAGCCGTCATCGAGAATCGAATAGATCGTCTCCTGGTCATAAGCTCCACGAGCCGGCAAGCGCTTCACTTTCGTTCGTTCAGATCTCGCCAATGTGTTCACTTTGGTTGATTAATGTAGCTTCGTGTCATTTCGTACTCATCCAATCGTCCCCGACTCCGATCTCCGCGATCAGTGGAGCATCGAGAACGGCCGCAGATTCCATTTCGCGTTTGATCATTTCGGAGGCAGCAGCCACCTCGGCCTCGGGAGCTTCGAACAGCAATTCGTCATGGACCTGCATTATCATTTGCGTCTTGAGTCCGGAATCACGAAGAGCCTTTGCAACGTTTATCATCGCGATCTTCACGATATCCGATGCGGTTCCCTGGATCGGCATATTTATAGCTTCGCGTTCGGCCCGCGAGCGGACGGCGAAATTTCGGTCCTTTATCCCCGGAAAATACCTTCGGCGGCCGAACAGCGACGTGACATAGCCTTTTTCGCGGGCTTCTTCCGGAATACGGTCCATATAGGCTCGGATGCCCTTATAGGTTGCAAAATAGTCGTCAATGACCTTTCGCGCCTCCTGTTTCGAAATGCCGACACGCTGCGAGAGCCCGAACGCTTCGACCGCGTAGGCAATGCCGAAGTTGACGATCTTTGCCAGGCGGCGTTTTTCTCTCAGATCTTTTTCATCCGTTGCACCAAAAACAAGCCGGGCGGTCTTCGCATGAATGTCCTCGTTGTTTTGGTAGGCCTCAAGCATTACCGGATCTTTGGTTATATGGGCAAGTATACGAAGCTCGAGTTGAGAATAGTCGGCGGAGATCAGTTTGTTGCCTCTTTCCGGAATGAAGGCCTTTCTAATACGTTGTCCGAGTTCCGTTCGGACTGGGATGTTCTGTAAATTCGGCTCCGTTGAACTTAGTCGACCGGTCGCAGCCACAGTCTGATTAAGGACACCGTGGATGCGGCCATCGGTGTTTATCATCTTTGGAAGAGCATCGGCATATGTCGCCTTTAATTTGTCGAGTTCTCGATAGTCAATTATAAATTGGGCGATCTCGTAATCGGCGGCGAGTTCCGCCAAAACGTCTTTGCTGGTCGAAATCTGTCCCGTGGCGGTCTTCTTCCCGGTGGCAATGTTCAGTTCCTCAAAGATCTCACCGACCTGTTTTGGCGAGCCAATATTGAACTCGCGACCCGAGATCGAGAAGATCTTTAGCTGGAGGGCATCGAGTTCTTTTGAAATGAACTCGGAGAATTTGTGTAGCGCTTCTGCATCGACCTTCATTCCGGACGTCTCAATGTCTGCCAGGATCGGTGCTACCGGGATCTCGATCTCAGTGTAGACATTAATGAGGCCATCAGAAACGATCTTCTTGCGCAGTAACGGCGCAAGCCGAAAGACCCAGTCCGCGCGCATAGCTGCTTGCCACCCGGAAGCCGTAAATCCCTCAGAATTCGAGTTTTGCGGATAAGCGTCAAGATGGTTTTGTGCGAGAAACTCGATCTCGTGATGGGGCCGACCAGAATCGAGCAGGTACGAGGCGATCATGATATCATCGGTGACCGAATTGATCTCGGCTCCTATTTTGCGCAAAACGGATAGATTCTTTTTGAAGTCGTGAGTAAGTTTTTCGAGGTGCGGGTTGGCAAACGTGTCTGCTAATTGCCGATATGCGGCTTGCGCGCCTCCTTCAAAGTTCGCGAGATCGATATACGCTGAAATGCCGGGCGAATAAGAAATGGCCACTCCGAGTGGGGGAAGTTTGTCGAACGCACTATGCCACTTAGCTTCGTTCGAATCGTCAACATAAAACGCAAACCGTTCATTTTCCCACAACTTCCGGATCAAACCGTCAAGTTCGGTTCGTGTTCGAATTGACTGGTAAATTTGTTCGACCCGCTCGCCACCTCCCGCCGGTTCGTGCATATCGAAAAGTGTGGCTGCATCTGAAAACTCCTTGGTGAGAGTATTGAACTCGAGTTCGCGAAAAAGTTCATAGGCCTTTGAACGATCGGGCTCTTGGAATTTCAATCGGTCGAGGTCGAGATCGATCGGAACCTCGCAATGTACTGTAGCAAGCTCAAGCGACTGCCGAATTAAATCTTGGTTATTCTGCAGGCTCTCGCGATAGGTCTTATGTGTGACCTTCGCGGCATTTTCCATCGCACCGATCGCAGAGCCGTATTCCAAGACTAGCTTTAACGCACCCTTTTCCCCGATACCAGGTGCCCCGGGGATATTATCGATCGAATCACCCATTAGGCCGAGCAGGTCAATGATCTTGGACGGCGGAACACCGAATTTCCTTTCTACCCATGCCTCGTCACACCACTCGATCGGCGGAACCGGTACTTTCCGCTTCATGTTGTTTGAATTCTGGCGCATTGCAACGATATTAGGGTCACGGACCAGCTGACAGAGATCTTTATCGTTTGAAACGATCACCGCCTTAAGTCCCTTTTCAGCTGCCTTTATTGCAAGCGTGCCGATGATGTCATCGGCCTCAAAACCGTCGTACTTAAGTATCGGGAGATTAAATGCCTCGCAAACCCTTACAATAAAGGGCAATTGAGCGGCCAGGTCTTCCGGCATTGCCTCACGGTTTGCTTTGTATGCTTCGAATGCGTCGTGTCTGAATGTCGGGGCCGCAGTGTCGAAAACTGCAGCGATATAGTCGGGCCTTTCGTCATTGATCAGCTTACGAAGCATATTCGTAAAAACGAATACGGCCTGAGTTACCTGACCCTTACTGTTCCGTAAGGGTTCCTGTCTGGCACCCATCGGAGCGAAATAAGCCCGAAAGATGTGAGACATCGAATCGATCAAGAATACGCGTTTCATTTTCGTTAATCTTATCTGATTATCTCCATAGAGCGAAGCATCGCTGACTTGGAATCTGATGCAAATTGTCTCTGGAGTCGGCGGGTCAGCGGGTAGCCGAGTTTTGCCAATAAATGGTTTGGTCGCGAAAAGGCAAAGAGGTCATACCAAACCTCGCCGGTCCGTTCGTTGATCTCAACCATGAAGCGTTCTTCGCCCGATTCGACATGATCGGTTAGAGTGCCATAAGCAAACCCAAAACGGCTCCGCTCGTCGATCGAATAGACGATTCGGGCTGCATTGAGCGAATAGAAACCGAAATGGTTTACGAGGATGGCAACGATCCTATCTTTCTCGATGGGCGTGTTGGTAAAAAGCAGTTCAGCCCATCCGAGATCGAACATTTTCCATTTACGGACCGCATGTTTTGCCCGGTCCCAGTCTTCAAAACCCCGCCCTATCTGAACCCGATTGTGGTCGACGACATAACCGTCTGGAGGATGCGTTTGAGTAGCGCCGATATCCAGATAGGAGAATGTGGTGCTTTCAGCTGCAGCTAGGTACGCCTCGATCTCAGCATATTTCGGTCTTGCCAGTAGGAACATGTATCAGCTAGTTTGACAACAAATTTTCCAAAAAGGTATTCTTCTTGTTCGCCTAGGCCCGGCTGATCACGGCCTACAGGCGGTGCGTAATACGCACATTGTTTGTGTGTCCGGTTCGTCTAGGGGTTAGGACACCGCCCTTTCACGGCGGCAACACGGGTTCAAATCCCGTACCGGATACCATCTTTATACGCAGCGATTGCATCATACTCTGTTAAGATTCGCTTGAGAACCAAGCGAATTTTTTGCGTTTCAGGTGGAAAATGTTCAAGAAATCGATCTCATGTCTATTTTTAATTGCGGCCGCTGCTTTACCTATGTTCGCCCAGTCGCCCGGTCGTGTGGGCGATACAGTCATCATACTGCCGTTTGAAAACACCTCGAACAGGCCGGAGTTCAACTGGGTCGGTGAGAGTTTTGCCCTCTCACTTTCAGATCTGCTAAGAGTACCCGGACTTAACGTCGTATCGAACAGCGAGCGAAAGATCATTCAACAAAGGCTCCGGATCCCGCTGACAAGTATCCCAAGTCTCGCGACGTCGCTGCGGCTCGCACGCGAAAGCGGGGCTACGCTACTGATATCGGGCAGATACAACATTGTCCCGGCACAGGACGATGTTGCCGCAACGATCAATATCACTGCACGGGTAATTCGGGTTATCGAAGGCAGGTTCTTAAGCGAGGAACTGCCTGATGGCCGAAGGATCACTCGTGATATCGCACTAAATGACGCACTCGGCAACCTGCAGACGATACAAGGCCAAATCGCTTACCAGATACTTTATCAACGCGATAAAGCGCTGCCATTTTCGCAAAATGCTTTGATCGAATCAGCTAACAAGGTTCCTGCTCGCGCTTTCGAAGCATACATCAAAGGATTGCTTACACAAACCCCCGAAATTCGTGAAAACTACTTTAAGAATGCGATCAAGCTATACGCAGATTCAGGTTCTGATGGCGCATTTGCAGACGCGGCGTTAGAACTTGGACACCTCTACCTTGGTCAACGGAAGTATGCCGAATCGATCGATTCATTTGAACGAGTTGTAAATACGAATCAGATCTGTCGCGAAAAGGCCAAAGGGGAAAACAAGATATCGCAGTGTAATGATGAGAGTTTCGCCGAAGCTTCATTTTACATAGGTGTGATCCGTTGGCAGCAGGCGAACTATGAGCAGGCCTTGGGCGTCCTTCGTCCCTTGGCAGACGACCTCAAGATCACAAGTGTTTACAATATGCTCGGAGCCATTGCGGTCGAAGCATCGCGTGCTGAAAAGAAGGACCAGGCGAGGGCTGCGGCATTGCTCACCGAGGGGGCCGAGTTATTGAAAAAAGCGGCCGAATCGGCACCTGATGATTCGGGTATTCGATTCAATTACGGGATCGCCCTTTACTTGCATAACGATCACCTGCGTGCTGCGGAACAACTTAGGGCCGTGATCTCCGCGAATGCTCGTGACGGCGAAGCCTACTATGTGCTCTCCAAGTCGCTTGCCGAGTTGAAAGACCCGACGGCAGCCGATGTCGACAATCAAGCTCGTTTAATGTTGACCTCGGGAAACCGCTACGCAATGCTTGAGCGCGAATGGGGTCGGACAAAAGGTATATCGGAGATAAATTTACGAGTCGAACAGCCTCAGCGAAGGGATTTTGTGAGTGTCGTTTTAAGCCAGCGTAGCAGTGAGCAGCCGCAGGCTCCTCTCAACGCGACAGAGGCTCTGCTGGTACAGGCGAGGACGTTGTACAAAAATGCCAATGACGATGAGGCGATGGCCGTTATTCGCCGAATTCTCGTCAGCGAACCGATGAGCGCAGAGAGCTATCTGATATTGGGCAAGATCCATCTTCGTCGCGGCGACCGCGATCAGGCGGCGAGTGCTTTCAAGACGGCCCTATTTTGGGATAACCGACTGATCGACGGACACGTTTCGCTCGGTAAAATATACCTCGAGCGCGGTGATTGCCAACAGGCGCGCACCTATGCTGCTTCTGCATTAGAGATCGACAAAGAAAATCAAGACGCAAACGGACTGCAAAGACAAGCGGCTCGATGTTCCAAATAGTGTAAGCCTGAGATCGTCAGTCGTCGCAGATTAGATCGAATGGGATTCAATGGATCAATGCCACGGATCGCCGTAACCTCATAAGAAATAACGAGATAGCAGCTTTCTGAAATAGTTCTTTGAATGGTCGTTTGGAAGCCGGAAGTTTTGGCACAGTAGATGCATAGTAGAAAGCGGCTAGCTTGATCCGGAAGATCAAGACCCCGCCGCCAACACTTCTCCGAGCGCGGTTTGCCACTGTGCTTGAAACCCTTCCGAGCGTTCCTTCAGTTGTCCTTCCTATATGAGCCTGGTCGAAACCGACCGGGCTCACCTTCTTTTAAATCGAAGATTACAGGACATTTAGTAAAATACTCGATCTTGCGTTCAAGTTGAGCGGTTTGCTTGCTGAAAGACCGCGGGATATTTCAGTTTGACCTGACAACGGTCCCATAGTTTCGGCCAATGACGGATTTTGTCATTTTCGGTATGACAAAATTTGTGCAATTTGAAGGGTCCCTCGGTCAAAGTGGTCGGGACTCTTTCAATTTGACATTGCCTGGTATGGTTTTCCTTTTGACTGCGATCTTTCGATCTGTGAGCCTGTGTCCTCACACTTGGAATCCGGCATAAAGGCCGAAAGGAAAATTCTGATAAACTTCTAACGTGATTCGCCGACTTAGAAAGAAAATTGCTGCGGAAAGGACGGGTGTTTTGCTGGCCCTTACCTCGGCGTTGCTGCTGATATTTGCATTCCCGCCGTTTGAATTGTGGTTCACGGCGTGGTTCGCGTTTGTGCCGTTGCTTTTGGCGATCGAACGTGAGAGAGAATCCATCTTCAAGTCGTTCGTTCTTGGCTGGCTTTTCGGTAACGTGTTTTTCTTCGGCACGTGTTGGTGGTTGACGTTCGCCCCGATCAACTACGCCGGGTTTCCCCGACCGCTGGCTTACTTCTTACTGTTCATCGTGACTTCGGCGGCCGCCATTTTTCCCGGTATATTTGCGGCAGCAACGGCGCGTTTGCTAATGCGTTACGGGTCATCCGCGTTTCTTTCGGTTCCGTTCGTTTGGGTATTCACAGAGTTCGCACGGTATTGGTTGACGGGAAATAATTGGAATGCGGTCGGATATTCGCAGGCGTTCTCCGAACCTCTGATCTTCGTGTCAAAGGCTGGCGGCGTTTTGCTTGTGAGTTGGTTTTGCATCTTTGTTTCATCGGCCTTACTGTTGGTATTTTCCCAGCGCACTCTGAAGCAGATCCTGGTTGGTTCAATTCCAATAGGAATATGGTTAGCCGGGATCCTGCTTCTAAGTTTCTTTGTCGACAGCATTCGATGGATTGCAAAGAATGATCGTTCAGCGACGGTCGTCGCTCTACAGCCAAACGTTCCGATGTCCGGGCTGACCTTCGAAAAATGGCGGGAACTTCGCCTGCGGCATATCGATCTTGCCGAATCTGCAATGGCTGAATCGAAAGGACGGCCGGCGACGGACAGACGACTGCCGACCATTGTGATTTTTCCCGAATCGCCGATGAACTTCATGTACGAGGACGACCCTGAAACAAAGTCATTCATCGATGGTTTTGCTAAGAAGAACAACGTCTCAGTGCTCTTCAATTCGGCTGAACCGGATCGGTCGAACGGCAAGTTCTTTAACTCGGCCGTGATGGTCGATCAACAGGGCCGCGAGGTCGCGCAGTATGATAAGATTTACCTGCTTCCGTTCGGCGAGGCCGTCCCGGTTCCGTTCGAGAGTTTTGTGCCTGCGTTTGTAGGCAGCTTTTCTTACGGCTCGGAACACGACCTGTTTCCGCTCGGTGATGCGAAGGCGGGTGTGATGATTTGTTTCGAATCGCACTTCGGCCAGCTTTCGCGGGAGTATGTAAAGAATGGCGCCGATGTGATCATTGAAATGACGAATGACGGTTATCTTGGCCCGACGCCTGTGCTGCGGCAGCATCTCGCGAATGCCGTTTTCCGCGCGGTCGAGACGAACCGGCCGGTACTCCGTGTTACGAATGTCGGGATCACCGCCTACATAAACGAACGCGGGGAGGTACTCAACCCGGCGGTGCCGTACACCGAAGATACGCGGGTTTGGTCGGTGGCAAAATCGGATGGCTCGCAGACGTATTACGTGAAATACGGCGATTGGTTCGCATGGCTGTGTTCGATTGTGTCTCTCTGGCTCCTCGGATATGCGTTTTTTCGACGAGGACGTCCGTCAATTTGAATGGACTCTCGCGATCGCGGGCCCCGCGTCGGTTCTCGATATCGGCAGCGTCATCGTCATCCGTTCGGAAAGCGCCTTACCGAGCGAAGAAAGCCGATCCGGATACGAACGCGACGAGCTTCTGGGCGGGAATTACAGACCCTTAATTATCCGCCGATCAAATGGATAAACGGTTGAGTACGGTCAAATATGGCGATTGGCCCTGAAACACGTTCGCATACCCACGAAGAATCGTTCGACGTCGCCGCGGAGAGGATGTTCGACCTGCTGATCACACCCTCGGCGATCAGGCAATGGTGGGGAGCATCGAGAGCGATCGTCGACGCACGCAAAGATGGAATTTGGACGGCTTCTTGGGGTGAAGAGGACGATCCGGACTTTATTTCCAGCGCAACGCTTGTCGAATTTGACCCGCCACGTCGGCTGTCGATGAAGTTTGGCCATTATTACGCAAAGTCGGGCTCGCTCCCGTTCAAGTTTGCTGATGATGCGTTGACGTCCTTTGAAATAGAGACCGCCGACGACGGTTGCATTCTACGGGCCGAACAAACCGGATTTCCGTGTGAACCGGCTGCAGATGAGTTTTTCGCAGCTTGTGAATTGGGTTGGAAGAATACATTTCGCGGCATCAGACAATATATCGCGAATGCCGGAAGCGATAAGTAGCAATGGAAATTACAGAATTACAGACAAAACACGAAGAGATAAAAGAGAAAGTTACCCAACTTGGGAGGTTTCTTTGACGCGCCTGCGAAAGAAGCCGAATTGGCAAAGCTTGAGGCCCAGATCTCCGATCCGGAATTCTGGAACGATTCAGCCGCCGCACAGAAGGTGATGGGCAAGCGGAGCCGGATCGAAAAAGCTCTGCAGCAACAGAAGAATTTCGAAACCGGGGTTTCCGACGCTGAAGTGCTCTTTGAATTTGCCGCGGAAGATGTTGATTCCGCAAAAGAACTTGCGACGCTGATCGGCAGCCTTGAAAAGGAGGTGTCCGCAGCCGAGGTCCAAACGCTTCTTTCTGGCGAGACGGACACAAATAACGCGATCTGCTCGATACAGGCCGGAGCGGGCGGAACTGATGCGCAGGACTTTGCCCAGTTGCTGCTCCGAATGTACATACGATGGGCTGAGCGAAAGGGATTTAAGGTCGAGATCCTCGACGAACAATCGGGAAGCGAGGCGGGTATCAAGTCGGCGACGTTTCGTGTCGAAGGTGATTACGCATACGGTCTGCTTTCTGCCGAGGCGGGCGTTCATAGGTTGGTGCGGATCTCGCCGTTCAATTCCGGCGGCAGCCGTGAGACGTCATTTGCATCGATGTTCGTTTCGCCAGAGATCGACGAGAATATCGAAGTGAACATCGAGGATAAGGATCTTCGGATCGATACTTATCGTTCGTCTGGTGCAGGCGGCCAACACGTCAACGTCACCGACAGCGCTGTTCGCATCACCCATATTCCCACGAACACGGTCGTGACGTGCCAGAACCAACGCTCGCAGCTGCAGAACCGGATCGTGGCGATGAACGTTCTGCGATCAAAACTTTACGAGATCGAACTCGAGAAACGCCGTGCGGACGCGGCCGAGCACGAGTCGACCAAGCTGGATATTTCATTCGGTTCGCAGATCCGGAATTACGTAATGCATCCGTACCGTTTGGTTAAGGACACGCGGACAAAATTTGAAGTAACCGATGTCGATGCTGTCCTCGATGGTGATATCGACGGATTCATCGCGGCGTATTTGCAGTTCAGAAGAGCAGGCAGGGCAATGAGCACAGATAGCTGATATCTAGACGTCGAATGAAGATCTGTCCAAAATGTAACAAGACATATCGCGACGATGAGCTGAATTTTTGCCTCGACGATGGCACTACTTTGTTGAAGCGCCGAAATGCGGCTGGCAAACAGCACTCGCGAATGAATGAGGTAGTGGCCGTCATTCTGCTCGCCGCAGCTGTTCTGATTTTTCTCTGCCTTGTTTCGTACAGTCCGAGCGACCCGACCTTCAACACCGCATCGTCACAGAACGTGCGGAACTGGATCGGAGTGGTCGGTGCCAATTTTGCCGAACTCCTTTTGTCGATCGGCGGTGTCGTGGCATATATTTTTCCGGCTCTTCTGGCGTTGATCGCCTGGCGGGTATTTCAGTCTGAGAATTTAAGGCCCAAAATACATCGGATTCTCGGATTCGGTTTATTTGTTACATCGGCTGCTGCTTTGGCAAATCTTGCGGGCTGGCATGGTGGATTGATAGGTGGCTTTGTTGCGTATTACGCCCTCATCCTCGTGTCCACGGTCGGCGCTGTGATCTTGCTTGCCGCTTTTTTCACGGTTGCCTTTCTGCTGATTACCGACCTTACCTTTTTGGGTTTCTGGGGGCATTTCGATGTTGCCCGTCAAAACTTCAAGATCCATTTCGACGAATGGAACGCGAAACGGCTCAAGGCAAAGGCTGAGAGACGTGATATTGCTAAAGAACGGCTCGAAAAGCGTCGCGAATCGCGAAGTGGCAAGGTGACGATCGACGCTCCGACGATTACGATCGGAGATGCGAGGAAGACGAAGGCGGTCGAGAAAACAACGACCGATGCAGGCAGTTTTGACCCGTTTTTCACGAACGAGGCAAACATAACAGCCGAAGATGAAAATGATGTTCCGCCCACCGTCAAAGTTCCGGAAATTGCTGAAAACGAATTGGCTGCGGTGGCAGTGGCCGGTCGATCGTCAGAAACTGCAAAAGGCCAGTCTTTAGATATTCCGATCACGCCTCCAAAGACCACCGGCGATCTCGGCGCGGACAATAATGACACTCCGGAATTCAATGAAGAGCCAGGCGAGATCGAGATCGGGTCGTCTGCGAACGCCTTCGAACGATATGTATTGCCAAGCTCTCAACTCCTCACTCCCGCTCCGCCTCATATCGAACACAAACGAAAAGAGCTGATCAAGATCGCCGATTCGCTTATCGAGAAAACGCGCGAATTTAATGTATCCGGAAGAGTTGAAAATATCAGTCCTGGCCCAGTTGTCACGACGTACGAATTCAAGCCTGACCCGGGAGTAAAGTATTCACGTGTGACCGGATTGGTCGACGACCTATGCCTCGCGCTGCAAGCCGAATCGATCAGGATAGACCGCATACCGGGAAAAGCATTTGTTGGGATCGAAGTTCCGAATCAGAGACGGGAGACCATCTACTTGCGCGACGTGATCGAATCTAAGAAGTTTCGCGATTCGGCGTCATTGCTGACGATCGCTCTCGGCAAGACGATCGACGGGCACAATTATGTTGCCGACTTGGCCAAGATGCCGCATCTGCTGATCGCCGGTGCCACTGGGGCAGGCAAATCGGTCGGTGTGAATTCACTGATCGTTTCGATCCTATATAAAGCGAAACCCGACGAGGTCAAGTTCATCATGGTCGACCCGAAACGGCTTGAGCTCGGCGTTTATGCTGATATTCCGCATCTTGCGACACCGATAATAACGGACCCGAAACGAGCGGCGATATCTCTGAAATGGGCAGTGACCGAAATGGAGCGCCGATATAAGGACCTTGCCGGATACGGCGTGCGAAATATCGACGGCTATAACCTCGAGGCCCGCCGGCGAAACTCGTTGGAACAGTGGGATGACAACGGCGATCCGCACCGTATACTGCCATATGTCGTCATCATAATTGATGAACTCGCTGACCTTATGATGGTCAGTGGTAAAGAGGTGGAAGATTCGATCACTCGGCTTGCTCAGATGGCGCGAGCCGTGGGGATCCATCTCGTCCTCGCGACACAGCGGCCTTCGGTCGACGTCATCACCGGGTTGATAAAGGCCAATTTTCCTGCCCGGATCTCATTCCGCGTTTCGTCAAAGGTCGATTCAAGAACCATCATTGACGCCAACGGTGCAGAAGGATTGCTGGGTCGCGGCGACATGCTGTTCTTGCCGCCTGCCAGTTCGCAGGTTCTTCGTGTCCACGGAGCTTTTGTGGACGAGAAAGAGATCGGCAAGATCGTCGAACATATCAAACGACAGGGCAGGCCTGACTATGATACGACGATCACCAAAAGTGAAGATGAACTGGACGAATCGGACGATCTGCCAGGACGCCGCGATCCGCTGTTCTTTGACGCACTGAAATGTGTTGTAAATGCAAAGCGGGGATCAACATCACTTCTGCAGCGGCACTTGAGGATCGGATATGGACGCGCTGCCGCGATCCTCGACGCTATGGTCAGGGAAGGCTATATCGGCGACATGGACGGAAGTACTCGCGCAAGGCCGGTGCTACAAAAAGCGTATGACGATCTCCAGGATCTTTCTGAAATGGAGAAATAGAAGATATCGGCTTTGATAAGCGGGGCAGGATCTAGTTTCAACCTTTAATGTTATGGGGTCCGCCTGTGCTGGTCATGACCGATCAACGCTGATTTCCACAATTTCTGTGGAAAAGTGGTCAATTTCCGCAATGTTAATTAGTTCAAGTCTTTGTAACACGGGCACTTTTAGCATTTTGCACATATAAGATGCAAAGAAATGGACGATAGAAGTAGGTGCAAACCTTACAACTTTTCTGTTCTTTTGTCGGTGTTTGTCTGGTCGACGCTGCTTATTATTAGTGCGGGTTGTTCATCTGTTCGTCCGGCCTCGAAACAGCCTTTTGTAGAGCCCCTGCAGATCTCGCCGCAAGCGGTAAATATCAATACTGCGAGCAAAGAAGAACTTCAACGGCTGCCGTACGTAGGTGCCGTTGTTGCGGATCGAATTATCGAATTTCGCACTACGCACGGAAAATTTCGAAGGCCCGAGAACCTTATGTTTATAAAGGGCATCAGCGACGCCCGGTTTCGCCGCATTCGTCACCTCGTCCGAACTGAATGACCGTTGAGATGAAGAATGCGCCGACCCCAAGCAAATTCTCGCTGAGTCCGTTGATTTGGATCGGTTCTGCATTTGCCTTGGGAATTGCGTTTGCAGGTTTCGGATGGCTTTCCCTTTATACCTCAACGATCGCGACTGTATTATTTGCGTTGCTGTGCCTTGTCCTCCTCAAACGAGAATTCGCGATCGTGTTTTGCCTGTCGGCCTTCATCGGGCTGGGGTCCGTGGTCTTTCACCTCGAACAGCTTTCTATTGGTTCTGATAGATTGAAGGCGATCTATGATAACGGCCAAATACCATCGGGCGATCCACTCGAGGTGACCGGACGGATCGTCAGTGGGCCCGAGCCTGCCTACGAAGGATCGGTCATAGATATCGACAGTGAGAATGTGACGTACAGGGACCGCGTGTTAAGCGTTTCAGGTCGTGTCAGGCTGTTCATTTCGGTTTCCGAAGCGGATGCAAAGCTCGATCTCGAACGACTGGATCTCGGGGAAGGGGATCGGGTTCGTGTGGCGACAGCTTTGGAACGCGACGAGCGATTTCGGAATCCGGGCACTCGTAGTCGAAAACTGATCCTCGATCATCAGGGCATCGATGCAACGGGAACGATAAAAAGCCCGATGCTTATAGAAGTTCTTTCAGAAGCGAACGGGATCGCTCCCCTTCGGATCGCATATGACCTGCGCCGCGTGCTGATCGAAGACATGCGTGTTCGTTTTAGCCCAGAAACGTCCGGAGTGTTGATCGCGTCGACGCTTGGAGATAAATTCTTCCTTGATCGCGAGACAGCAGAAGTATTTCGGCAAGGCGGTACATTTCACGTCCTTGTCATCTCGGGCCTTCACATAACATTCATTGGCGGGATCATCGTAGTGATCGTCAGCACATTTTCTCGTGACCGGAGGATCCAGTTTGGACTAGCGGTCGTGTTTTTGTGGATATACGCACTTGTCGTCGGAGCCGAACCGCCGGTCGTTCGTGCAGCGACAATGTTCACTATCATCCTGTTTGCACGCGTGATCTATCGGAACGCATCGATGCTCAATGCTCTAGGTGGCTGTGGATTGCTATTACTTTTCTGGAAACCGTCAGACCTTTTCAATCCTTCATTTCAGCTAACGTTCATAAGTGTTGCATCGATCGTTGCATTTGCGTTTCCAATGATCCAGAAGCTGCGCTTGATCGGTTCGTGGTTTCCGACCGCGGAAAGGCCATTTCCACCTATTTGCCCGAAACCGGTGAAATGGTTCTGCGAGTTGCTTTACTGGAATGAGGCCGCATGGCGGATCGATCTTGGTCGGCAAGTCTGGTCGGCGAGGCTATTCAAATGGCAGCAAGCCTCGTGGTTCGGACGTGAGGGCATGCGGCGTATTGTTTCCAGGGTTTTTGAGGGACTTTTCGTTTCGACTGTCGTTCAGATCTGGCTGCTGCCATTGTCGGTGGTCTACTTTCATCGCGTTTCACTGACTGCTCTGATTCTGAATATTTGGGTCGGCGTATTATTGGCCATAGAGAGCATTGTCGCTGTAGTTGCAACTGCGGCGGGTCAATTCAGCAACTGGCTTTCTTTACCGTTCGTGCGGATAACGGAATTACTTAATGATCTTCTCGTCTTCGGACAACGGATTTTTGTCATGAACGAATGGGCCGATCTGCGGGTACCAGTATACTCGGGGGCAATGGAGATCATATATTTTGTTTACTTTGCACCATTGCTGTTTTTCGCCGGGATGGCATATGTTTGGGAACCATTCAGATCAACTCCAAAAGATCCGAGGCCGTCGTTCGGGACATTGTCTTTATCGTTTCTTACCGCGACCGTACTTGCGGCGACGATAGTGCTCCATCCCTACAGCGAACCGACTCCAAACGCGAAGCTCATCGTTGACTATCTTGATGTTGGACAGGGCGATGCCGCTCTTGTGACATTTCCGAATGGATTCACATTGCTCATCGACGGAGGCGGCCGACCCGATTATGGTGCGGACTCCGATGATGATGAGCGATTTGAGCCCGACGTGCCGCGGATCGGTGAGATAGTAGTTTCTGAATTCCTTTGGGAGAAGGGTTACTCTAGTGTCGATCTTTTACTGACTACGCATGCTGATGCAGATCATGCGGACGGGCTATCAGACGTAGTTTCAAACTTCCGAGTCGGAAAGGTCATTCGCGGCCCGACGCGGGGTTCATCCATTGAATTACAGCGTTTGCTCGACTCTGCGATTCGTAGAGGCGTACCCGTCAGTGAAGTAAATACGGGTGACCGAATCAATGTTGATGGTGTCACGGTCGAAGTGATCTGGCCTCCGGAGGATCGGTTCACAGGTCTTTCGGACAATAATGACTCCGTCGTCATCAGGATCGTTTTCGGTGAGCACTCCTTTCTCTTTACGGGCGACATAGAAAAAGAAGCTGAGGAACGGATATTACACGAGTCTCAGACAATTTCCTCCTCCGTCGTTAAGGTTCCGCACCACGGGAGTCGCTCGTCGTCTACTCAGGCATTTATAGACGCGGTTAGGCCGGACATTGCCGTCATTCCGGTCGGTCGGCGATCGATGTTCGGCCACCCACACTCAGAGGTCGTCGAACGTTGGCGAGCGGTTGGAGCACAGGTGATCACGACCGGAGATCGCGGTACAGTTTCGATCTCGAGCGATGGTCATAAACTCGGGATCGAAACATTCCTGCCTTGAGCAATTGGTCACAGTTGATCGCGAAAGACAATTTGGCATGCGTCAAATGCCAATTTCTTGAGGTCTGCGACTCCGAAGTTACCGATTTTGCCGAGTTCGTGATATTGAGACGGCCTGCCGGTCGCACTGAAAAACCCGGCAAGTTCGATGCAATCGAACCCAACCGGGCGTTCCTTCAGTTGTGCTGTATATAGTTATGCTATAGGATCGCATCCACAATGTCAAGTGTTTATTAAAGTATTACATTAACTAACAAATTTGAACACTAGTGCTTAAAATGCCTGATTCCGGTGAACGCCATCACAATACCGTGTTCGTTAGCTGCCGCGATCGATTCTTTGTCCTTTATAGATCCGCCCGGTTGAATTATCGCCGAAATGCCAATGCTTGCGGCCTCGTCGACGTTATCACGAAATGGAAAAAAAGCATCAGATGCCAGTGCGGCCCCGATCAAAGGAAGTCCGAAACGTTCCGAGCGCATTGCGGCAATGCGAACTGAATCCACGCGATTCATTTGTCCGGCACCCACTCCGATCGTCTGAACGTTGTTTGCGATGACTATAGCGTTTGACTTGACGTGTTTACAGACCCGCCACGCTAATATCATTGATCGAAGTTCCATTTCCGTCGGCTGTTTTTCGGTTACTATCTTGATCTCATCGATCGAGATCCGGAGACCATCCTTTTCCTGAACCAGCATGCCCCCGCTGATCTGTTCGAACTCAACGCCCGATGATGACCCCGGTTTTGCCCTGATCACCCGGAGATTCTTCTTTGTCCTGAAAAGTTCAATTGCGTCAACAGTATAACCGGGGGCGACGACGACCTCTGTGAATACTTCGTTGACGGCGGCCGCAGCGCCGATATCGACCTCGCGGTTAAAAGCGACGATTCCACCGAATGCAGAGATCGGATCGGTAGATAGTGCACGTCGGTACGCCTCCTCGCTCGTCGCGCCGATGCCCACTCCGGAAGGATTTGTATGCTTGATTATTGCAGCCGCCAAATCGTCAATATCGTTGACCAAGTTCCATGCGGCTTCGGCGTCAACATAATTGTTGAACGACATTTCTTTTCCATGCAGTTGCTTTGCATTGGCGATTCCAACTGTCTCACCTGTCAGGTACAATGCAGCTTTCTGATGCGGATTTTCGCCATACCGAAGATCTGCGTGCTTTTTCAATGTGAGTTCAATGATGCTCTGAAATTTTGACTCCGGATCATTATCGATCGACTCTTCGTCATTTTCGGGATCATCCTCTTCCGGCGTGAAAAAAACCAGATCGCCGAGCGGGTTGAACGGCTCCAACCGATCGAGCTCATCGTTCGAAAGCTGTTTCGCAAGATACGACGAAATTGCCAGGTCATAAGCAGCTGTACGTGTGAATGCGAGTGTTGCAAGACGCTGACGCGTTTCGACCGATAACGAGCAATCGCTTGCTTTCATTTCTTCGATAACTTCGTCGTACAACCGTGAGTCGGTCAATACCGCTACATCGCGCCAATTCTTTGACGCCGAACGGATCATCGCCGGACCTCCGATGTCGATGTTTTCCACTGCCTCCTCGAGACCAACGCCAGTCTTCGCTACCGTCTCTTCAAAGGGATAAAGATTGATAACGACCATGTCGATGGGTTCAATGCCATGCGCAGCCATTGCGGCTAGATGATCGGGGTTATCACGAAGTGCCAGGAATGCTCCATGGATCTTTGGGTGCAGCGTCTTCACACGGCCGTCCATCATTTCCGGGAAGCCGGTTAGGTCAGCGACTTCGGTGACCTGGAGTCCATGCTCGCGGAGCATTTTAGCTGTGCCTCCGGTCGAGATAATCTGTACACCAAGCGAGGCAAGCGCCCGAGCGAATTCGACCGCTCCTGTTTTATCCGAAAGGCTGATCAGCGCCCGTTTGACCTTTCTTAGTTCGTTCATACAAAACAGAACTAGCGGTCAATAACGACCGCTAGTGTTAGCAACACTTTCTAATAACTATCATCCGCGGCAGCGAGCAGGTGCTCTGACCCGCCATCGCAACGCATTTGTTGGCTCAGTTGACTCAAAAGAAAAACCGGCCAAGAAACAAAAGACTCAGCAAAAATACGAGAGCGTAAATTACGATTTTGATTAGACTCATAATATTCTCTATCCTGAACAAGGAGCCTGTTACAACAACGAGTAAACCATTATCTTAGTTCCCAAGATTATTCGATGTCAAAGAATTTACCATCAAATTCGAGCTTATTTGCCTCACTTTTGTTGATTTTACAATTCTTTACAAATAGCAATGGCCAGGGTGTAGAGGCAACGCTCGAAATGGGCAAGGCAGCCCCCCAGATTCTAAAAGTCTCCGGGCGTTTTGTGCCGGAAGCTGTACTCGATAATAAGCTCAATTTTTCGTTCCAGACCTCAATTGCTGGCGTTGATGGGATCGCTGACCGTATAACCTCGATCGAATTGTATGGACCGAGAGGTGAACCGGTTTCCTATCGAAAACTCGGACCGGGCGAATATCTGGCGTCAGGCGAATACGAGCGATGGACGTATTCCGTAGATCTGAAACCTCTAAGACAGGCAAATGCCGGAGCGCACATAACGTGGGCCCGTGGCGAAACCGGCGTCTTAATGATGGCGGATCTACTGCCCTTTAAGCAGCAGCGAAGTTCTCCGCGAATCGCAAATATCGATCTGATACTTCCGGCAGGATGGAGGGCGTTCGCGGAGAACAGCCCAGATCGAGTCCGTGAATTGGTCTTCGAAGATCTTGAATCAGCCGTGATCCCGATCGGCCCCGGTTGGCGATCGATCGCCGTCTCCGGTACGCCAGGAAAATTGCTTTTGTCTGGTGACTGGCTCTTTACGGATGTTGAGGCGTCTAGATTTGTCAATGAGATCTATGGCGAATACAGACATTTGTTTCGCACAGAATCAACCCGACCGTTTACCGTCGTATTATCGCGTCCAGGAGACAACGTACCGTTCGGCACATGGTATGCCGAGACTCGAGGCCGGACAGTCTCGATCGTCTCATCCGATATGGCGTTTCGCACGCAGTCGCTTCAGCGACTTCACGAACAACTGCGGCACGAGCTGTTTCATCTTTGGATACCGAATGGTATTTCGCTAACCGGGCCATACGATTGGTTTTACGAGGGTTTCGCGTTGTATCAATCACTGAAGACCGGCCTTGCTTTGAATCGGATCGGCTTCGGAGATTTTCTTGCCACTCTTGGACGGGCCCATGCGATCGATACAGGGCAGGGTACGCGGGCCCCGTTGATCGAGGTCTCTTCGAATCGATGGTCGGGAAGAAATACTGAGATCTATGCTCGTGGCCTTATTGCAGCATTCAGAGCGGACATCGCGCTTCTTTCAGAGTCTAACGGCAGAGTGTCGATAGGCGATTTTCTTGGCGAGATCTACTCTGAACACCAACACCCGGCCCCATCGACCGACGCAAATGCGGCGATCTTTGCAGCAGTAGATTCGCGACCGGGTCTGCGTAAAGTATTCGATCGTTTTGTCCGCGGGAAAGAATCGATCGACCTCGGTGAGATCAACAAGCTTGCAGGTATCGAGGGCACCGGAAGAGGGTCCCAGACAGGATTTAAGGTCGCCGCAAAGCTAACCGCACGCCAAAAAGCAATTCTTGATCGCTTGGGTTATAATAACTGGCGGAAATTGTCCCGCGAGCAGAAATGAAGAAGCGACTCATTGCAATATTATTCGTTGCCGTCTCGTTAGTCACTCAGACGGGTTGCAGTCTATTGGATTCAACGGTGAGCGGACTCTCGAATGTGGTCGGGCTTTCTGATACTGCGATCGTCATTGCAAAGACCGCACAGATACGAACGTCTTATGCGGTTGTTGCTGCGGACCTGCTTGAAGTGAAACGCGGAGATCGGCTTGACGTGATCGATCAGATGGAGTTCGAGAAGGTGCTTTGGTATCGCGTGCGGGCGCGAGACGAGGAAAACACTGAGGGCTGGATCGAAGCTCAGAACGTTATCACCAACGAAACGCTCGAGAGATCTCAGAAGCTCGCCGAGCAATTCAAGGAGCAGCCGCCTCAGGCCGCCGGAAAGCTTCGTGCGGCCTCGAATCTGCGTTTAGCTGCCGAGATGAGTCCGGAGAACGTTTTGTTTCGATTGGCGAACGGATCGACCTTTGAGATCATGGATTGGAATTTTGTTCCGAAACAGGAGGTCGCCGATATCGACGACGCTGCCAAAGGTGAGAAGAAGTCGGCCGCAAAAGACAAGGATGAGGAGATCGAAGCCGCACGGATCGCTGGTGAGCCCGAGAAGTTGGATGAAAAGTACGATATTTGGTACCTCGTGAGGCTCGATCCATCGGTTTCACCGGCGCCGGCAGGGTGGCTGTTTGGCCGCCAGGTCGAGCTGAGTGTTCCTAGCGATATAGTCTTCTTTCAACAAAACAATCGGAAGTTTGTCACTTGGCAGCGGTTGGATACTGAATCTGCGGCTAAGGCAGTTTCAACGGACCGCTCGGCAACTCCCGGAAACTGGGTGATCCTGACCCGGACAAATATTTCAAAACCGATCGATGGGGTCGAGCCTGATTTCGACGGGATACTTGTTCTTGCTTTTGATAAGTACGATCAATCTTTTTACACGGCATGGCGAACCCAGGGCGAAGTGTGGGGTACGCTGCCGCTCCGCGTGGACGGGCAGGGTGACAATAAGGCCTTTACAATTCAGCTTCGGCATCCTGAAGGCCGAATGGACGAAAAGCGCTTCGTGGTATTCAGGGACCGCAACCGTATGCGTGTGACGCCGCCTGAAGATGTCGCGCAATACCAGCAGCCCGCAAAGAAATAAGGGGAACTGTTGGCGAACCTATAATGTCGCGTGATGGTTGAAGATCCCGCAGAAAACCCATTTCCCAAAACCGTCGATATCGAGATCACAGATTCGATCGATCTGCATTCTTTCCATCCGAGCGAAGTGAAGATGGCTACTTCGGCATATCTAGAAGAAGCGCGGAAAAGAGGCTTCTCCATCGTGCGGATAATTCACGGTAAAGGTGTCGGAGTTCAGCGCGAGATCGTGAGGTCGGTTTTGCGAGATACAAAGTTTGTAAGAAGTTTCAGATCCGGGGATGAATTTTCCGGCGGTTGGGGCGTTACGATCGTCAAACTCGAGGTCGCAGACTAACGGTCATCGATGACGTCGGCCCACTGCTCCTCATCGTTCCGGTCCCGATAATGCAGTTCCAGCACAATGTTCAGCTCTTCGATCCTCGATTCAGCCTGCTCGAGCCTCAACGTGAGGCTTTTGCATCTGCGTTCGAGGTGTCTTAAGCGTTTCTTTCGGTCTTTATCCAACCGGTCGAGATAGAACATGTAGGCCATTTGCAGACCAGCAACACCCGTCAAAACAAGCGAAAGTCCTATCAATACGTAGTAGAGCATTTCAGATAATCGAAGACTTGGTGACTACAGTAAGAACGATCCCAAAAGCAGACGCCGGATAATGGCGGTACCGATCGTCTAAATTCTGTTTAATGAAATTATAACCTTGACCGGATTCGGATTAAAAGCAAATATTTAGGTGTGTCTATATTTTGGGTTGCTTTCTGAACGGGGAGCGTTGAATTGGGATGCGGGATCGCTCGTTCCGAAGATCGAATTCCGGAACGAAACAAATTATCCAAGCCGTTTGTAACGTGGAAAGGTACGCCCATTGGAATTCTAAACAAACATCGAAATGCAAACCGCAAATCTAAAGCTAATTTACACGTTATTGTGCGACGACGTTCGAATCGAGATGGGAAACAAGATCTCGCTAATGGGTATCTTTCAAAACATCATGGTCGAGAAACTGCCGGTGTCCCTGATCAAGTTTGCTGTGATCAACCATTGGACCGGCACTGGAAATCATCAGACCGAGGTTCGGATCCTTTCGCCGGACCGCTCAAATCTTGTCGTAACGTCGCAGCCGACCGCGATCGAACTCGCACCCGGCGGATTTACTGATAATGTCAGCTTTTTTGTGAACGTCGTGTTTCCGAGCGCGGGAACTTATTGGATCCAGACGATCGCAGACACTGTTGTGCTTGAGGAGATGCCGCTGATCGTTACGGATGCAGGCAATATGAATGCCGCACATGCACCTGACGAGATCTCAGAGACAATTAATTGACGTCGTGAATTGTAAGCGACAAGGAATGCCGGTTTTGCCGGCATTTTTATTTCTCAGTACGAGGCAGATCCAGAGTTATGGCTGTTCGGTAGATCGCGGGATTGTCGACCTCGACGTCTTTCGATCCGGAAACCCCTTTAAAGCTAGCTGTGACGCGAAACTTTGCGACGCCTTCGGGGCGTCTGAACGAAAAATCTCCGCTGATGTTCGTGTAAACCGTTCCGATCAATTTCGTCGAACCATCAGCATTGATCTGACGCAACTCGACCTTCGCTCCGGTGACACTTGTCCCTTCGCGGTAGAAAACGCTGCCGCGAACTATGACCTGCGTTCCCTGATCGGGCATTAGGATCAAACGGCTCCCGAGGTCGCGGGTGCTGTTCTTAACTTCAACCCCATACATGACCCCGGGAGCATAACCTGAGGCTTCAAAAAGCACACTGTAGGTCGCTGATGACAGCCCCGTCATAACAAATTCGCCCTTTTCGTCGGCCTTTACCGTCTTGATGTCTTTTCCATCCAGCCGAGCGGTTACTGAAGCATTTGGGATGCCAGAACCTCTATTGTTCCGCACTTTGCCCTTTATTCCGCCCTGAGCAAATGCCGCCTGAGCAAATGCCGCGAAAACCACCAGCACACCTCCCACAACGATCAGACTACGAATTCTTAAGTGAAACAATTTAGCCATTTGAATTTGCGGTCCCGACCTCATTGCGATATTCCGCTGCAACATCATTGATGATGTCAGTAAGCGTCCGGGTTGGCTGGTAACCGATCAAACGCTTGGCTTTCTCAAGGCTTGGTACGCGTCGACGCATGTCCTCAAAACCGTCTCCATATGCCTCGTCATAGCTCAAGTACCGAATCTCGCTTCGGCTGCCAGTCAATTCGATCGCCCTTTCGGCAAGAGCCTTGATCGAGACTTCTTCTTCGTTACCGAGATTAACGACCTGGCCAAAACACTCAGGTATATCAAGCATCTTTGCGAGCCCTTCAACGACATCGCCGACGTGTCCGAAGCATCTCGATTGCGTACCGTCACCGTGTACCGTTATCGGTTCGTTTTTTATTGCGGCTTGAACAAATCGCGGCACCACCATTCCGTATTGACCGGTTTGTCGAGGGCCAACTGTGTTGAAAAGACGGACGACAGCGACCGGCAGCCGCGATTCCTTCCAATGTGCGAGGGCGAGAAATTCGTCGAGCGTCTTCGCACACGCATATGCCCAACGATGCTTATCGGTCGCTCCCGTCAGAAGGTCGTCTTCCTCACGAAACGGCACCGAAGCACCTTTTCCATAAACCTCAGACGTGCTCGGGATCAGGACACGCTTTCGATACCGTGAACAGAACTTCAGGATGACGTCCGTGCCGTGAAAGATCGTTTCGATCGTTTTCACAGGCTGCTCCATGATAAGGCGGACACCGACCGCACTTGCCATGTGGTAGACCCGATCGGTCTCCCTAATAAGGTCTTCCATCAAGCTCTGATTGAGGACGGTATCGATGATCAAACGAAAACGATCGGCGCCTTCGAGATGGGCGATGTTAGTGTAGCGACCGGTTGAGAGATCATCGATCACCGTGATCTCATGCCCCTGGGCGATCAGTTTGTCTGCAAGATGGCTGCCGACGAATCCGGCTCCGCCCGTAATTAAAATTTTCATTTCAGGTTCTTAATCGTATTTGAAAAGTACTCCACGGTCTTTTTCAGACCTTCAGCTAGGGGGACTTTTGGTTCCCAATCGAGAAGTCTGTTTGCACGCTCTATGTTGGGACGCCGTTGTTTTGGATCGTCTTTCGGCAACGGGAAGTACGCGATCGAGATCTGCATTCCGGTGGCGAAGCCAACTTCGGAAGCGAGTTCATTCATCGTGAACTCACCCGGATTTCCGATGTTCACCGGTAGATGTATATCGTCCGCATCGGCATTCATAAGGCGTATAATGCCGTCGACGAGATCGCTGACATAACAGAACGAACGTGTCTGCGAGCCGTCACCATAGATCGTCAAGGGTTCGCCTCGAAGGGCCTGGACGACAAAATTCGAGACCACCCGGCCATCATTCTCAAGCATTCGCTCGCCGTAAGTATTGAAAATGCGAACGATGCGCGTGTCGACCCCGTTTTGACGATGGTAATCCATCATCAGTGTTTCGGCGACGCGTTTGCCTTCATCGTAACAGCTTCTTAGCCCGATCGGATTGACATTCCCGAAATAGTCCTCGGTTTGCGGGTGGATCAATGGATCGCCGTAGACCTCGCTTGTCGACGCCTGAAGTATTCTTGCTCGAACACGTTTGGCCATCCCAAGCATATTTATCGCTCCCATCACACTTGTCTTAACCGTTTTGACCGGATTGTACTGATAATGGACCGGCGACGCCGGGCAGGCAAGATTATAGATCTGGTCTACTTCGAGCAATATCGGTTCGGTAACGTCATGGCGGATCAATTCGAAATTACGGTCATCCAGCAGGTGAAGAACATTGCTTTTTCGACCGGTGAAGAAGTTGTCGAGACATACGACCTCATGCCCCTCGTTCAGCAACCGCTCGCACAGATGCGAGCCGATAAAACCGGCACCGCCGGTGACTAAGATGCGCATAATGAAAAACGGATGATCCGGCCTCTAAAATCGAGAGCCATCGCAACATTCTCCATTTTCCGTTCACGAATGTCCATTTACTTAAGATGTTTCTCAAACAACAACAAAATGCGTTCGTATTCATCGGCCCAACTCTCGGGTCGGATAAAGCCGTGATTTTCCGACGGATAGAACATCACGTCGAAATACTGTGTTTTGTTTAGCCGAATTAGCTTTTCGATCAGCTGAACTGAATCCTGAACGTGGACGTTGTCATCGGCCATTCCGTGCAGGATCAAAAGCGGGCGTTCGAGTTTGTCCGCATAAGATATCGGCGAGCTGCGCTTGTATGCTTCGGGATTTTTCTCAGGAAAACCAAGTCGTTGGGCCGTGTAGAATGGATTGGCAGCGTAATAGTTCTTCCAATCGAAAACAGGCCTCAACGCTGCTGCCGCCGCAATCCGTTCAGGAGCCCGCATAGCCAGCATTCCTGCCATAAAGCCGCCGTAGCTGCCCCCGTAAACACCAATTTTGCTTTGGTTGACGCCGTAGTTGGCGACCATGTGATCGATCGAATCGATGTGATCGTCAAAATCCTTGCCGCCGAGGAAATCATAAACGTCGGTTCGCCAATCGCGTCCGTAACCGGCCGATCCGCGAAAATCAATGTCCAAAACAACGTAGCCTTTCTTAGCAAGCATATCGTTGAACATGAACTCGCGATAATAGTTGTTCCAGCCGTTGATAACGTTCTGCAAGTAACCCGCACCGTGAACAAATATCGCCATTGGGTATTTCTTCTTGGGGTCATGGCCGGGCGGTAGATATATCTTTGCCGGGATCTTCTTGCCATCCTTTGAGTTTATTTCGATGAATTTTGGTTCTGTCCATCTTCTGTTTCCGAAATCTTTCGGAGTGGTTTGAGTAACAAAGTCCGGAATTCGGATCTGGGGACATCCTCCGGTCGAGAGTTGACCAACAGGACAATGGGCCTTCACCCTCATCAACTCGCCGGGTTCGTTCCATCTTGAAGCTTCAAAGATCAAAAATGGTTCGTCATTCTCCGATAATTGTGGCCCGGTTATCATCCTCGGATTGCCACTGTCCCCAAAGAACTCAACCTTTTGCCGGCTTGAGACTTCGAACTGGCTAAAAGTTCGAGTGAGATAACCGTTCTCTGTGGACATGTAGATCAGTCGAGCACCATTTATCCACTTTGCCCATTCGACCTGCCAGTTTCCTTTTGTGAGTTGTTCGATCCTTACGTTTGAAGTGTATCCAGATAAACCTTCGGCGACTCTCGCATTCGGATCTGAAAGACTCGCCGCGCCCCGCGTGTCTGCCTCGAGCGTAGCGAGGTAGAGATGGTTGTAGCCGTCGCGTTCGGAGCCGAAGAAAAGCTGAGCCGGGTTCTTTGGGTTTGGCTCGAAGATCGTCGAGAGCGGAGCCTGCCATTTGTCGTCGGTCTCCTCGGTGATTAATATCACCCTTTCGTCTTTACTGCCGACATTGTAAACGTAAAAAAGCTGGCGGCGTTTGGTGTCTTTATCCAATCGGTCAACTATCAACGAGCGGTTGTCCGCGGCCCAGACCATCCGGCGAAAACTGGAAACGCCCTCGGATCTTGGCAATTTGATCTCAAACGCCGAATCGCGGCTGCCGTCAGTAGGTACAACCAGGACCTTTTGCTCCGTCCAACCGCGGCGAAATGTGTTCGCGACGGCAAATTCGGGCAGGTAATTCGGAACTATCAGCCCGCGCTGTTTCGAGCTATCCGTTACAACATAAGCGAGCATTTTGCCGTCTTTGCTCGGTGTGACCGCCCCGACGCCGATGTTTTGCTGCGGATTCGCCTCTTTCGTCAGTTGAACTACCGTCGCGTCGGCCGTGTTCAGCACATACACGTTGCCGCCCTGCATATAGAGAATTCGTTCGTTGCTGAGAAAGCGGGCTCCGAACTCGGGAGATTGGGTCTTGGTAAATCGCTTTGGTTTCGCTTCGCCTAGGGTTATGACGTAAACATCGCCCGAATGCGAAAATACCAGCTTCTTCGAATCAGGCGACCATTCAACGCTGCCAAGCTGATTTTCGCGGTCTCGCACGAACTGGTCACGGATCTCTAAGCCATAGTTCAGCTTGTTTTCCGGGCTCGGCGACGGCGTAGGAATAGGAAGGTCGCGAGGGCTCAGTATCTTAACGGGTGGCGAACTTCCGTCTGTCGGCACCAAATAAAGATCGCGCGGCATCTTGCCTTCGGCATTCCATAAGTAAATGACCTTCTTTCCATCCGGCGAAAGCCTTTCGCCTTCGACCCGCTGACCCGCGATCGATGGCTCAGCCATGATCTGGCGCACGGTAAGCGTCTGGCCGCTGACGACCAGATGCACCGAAAAAGAAAGTGCAAGGAGAGCAAAGAGCTTCAAAAAAAAGGTTGTTTTTTTCATGACGAGTCGCACGCAAGTGGAGTCGATAAATAATCGTATATAATCGTCGGATAGGCAACAGAAATGAGTAATACCGCCCGAAAACGACCATCAAAGGACTTTTTGCAGAGTCCGAATGACGATCCGCGATCGCCGAACACGGGTCACGGCGATGATAAGCCACAATATGCCGAACAGTTTAGCGGTTCATACTATTACGACGATGCCCACGGCTATAGAGAATACGACCCCGATTCTGATGAGGATATTGACGAAGAATCGGACAGTGATCATCAGGGAAAATAAGCTGCAGTTACATAAGCACTGATCACCTGTTCGGGCTGACCGTTATATCTACCACGATGTTTCGCCAGCGGCCTTGCCTGAATCGGGTGAAGCTAAGAATGAACCGCGTAAAATGCCCCGCGAGGATCGCCAGCCAAATGTGTATAGGCTCGAGGCCGATGGTTTGCTTGATCACAAAGCAAATACTAAGTGGGAGCACCAATTGTGAAATTATCGATATATAAAGTGGGCTCTTGGTGTCGCCGGTCCCTTGTAATCCACCGGTATAGGTGAGCGCCATCGCAATAAAAATGCCGGAGATGCTCAATACGCGAAGTAATTGCGTCCCGATCTCAAGAACCGCCGGTTCGCTCATACCAAACAATCCAAGCAGCAGTCGGGGAAAGAAGAAAAATAGCAGGCCCAAAAACGTTGCTCCGACAAGGCCGAATTTTGCCGCTGTATGTACAGCTGCGTTCGCCCGGTCGGGATTGTCGGCACCCAGGTTCTGCCCGGCGACAGCCGCCGCCGCACCCATTAACCCAACAGATGTCCATGTAACCAAGGAAAACAATTGCGTGTACGCTACGGCAAACGCTGCCTGAGATGCTGCACTCTGCGCAAGCGAACCGATAAAATAAAGCATCAGAACACCGCCGATATTCATTGCTATGCCCTGAAAGCCTGTCGGAAGTCCGAATTTGAAGAGCGATCGGATAACATTCCAATTTGGCCCCCAACCATTACCGCGGGGAAATCCGACGACCCATCCGCCGCTCCATAGCTTAAAGATCGCGTATAGCCCGACTATGCCGGTGGCAATGCTTGTCCCGATCGCCGATCCGGCGGTACCGAATGCTGGTATCGGTCCGAAACCACTTATGAATACGATATTCAGCACTAGGTTGAGTACCGTCATAACGATTCCGAGGATCATCGGTGTCTTGGCATCCCCTGCAGAACGGAGTGCTCCGCTCGTCATGAAATAGATCAATAGCCCAAAGCTGAATACGAATGTGATCCGAAGGAACGGAAGCGCCTCTGCTTTGACACCGGCGTCCGGGCTAACAAAATCAAGCAGATACGGCGCGGCAAAGTAACCGACCGGGGCCATGATACCGACTGCTATGAATGCGGCTGTCAGAAATGCTTGATAGACGGTATTGTTAACTTTCTCGACATCATGCGCGCCGGCAAACCGTGCAACTAAAACGCTCATTCCCGTAAACAACGACGAAATGAAAACGATCACGACCAGAAAGATCTGAAAACTGATCCCAATGGCGGCGTTTGCTTTGTATCCGACAAGATTACCGACCAAAACGTGATCGATTATGCCCTGCATCCCGGCAATGACATTGGTTAACATCGTCGGCCAGGCGATCTTCCATACTGCGCGGCTAAGCGGCCCCTCGACTATTGAGCGATCATATCGCGATTTCTTGGGCGTGGATTCGGCTACGAACTTCTCTGTGAATTCGTTTTCTACGCTGGTTTCTTCTGTCATTGGATCTTGACCGAGCGGCGGCAAGACATAAGTATAGCTAACCGCAGGCAATCGTCCTATACCCGAAACAGAGCCGTAAGATCCTAAAAGACGATTCGCGCTTGATCTAAGGGCGAACTACGAAGGCAGCTTTTACAAACTTCTGATCCAAATTTAACCCCGATCTTAGCTCACAGATAACACACCTTCGAAGTTCTTTCGATAGTAATAAGCGACGAACGACATCGCGGCCACCAAAAAGATGGCGATCGGAAGGCCAGTACGATCAAGGAACAAGTGGACGAAGAAAATATTTACGACGATCGGTGCAAGGATGACCAATGCCAACGGCACGAAACGGCCGACCAACAGCGCTATGGCACAAACGAGCTCGGTGATCTTCAAGAGCATAAAAAAATAGCCCGAAGCGGCAAGTCCCTCGTTAAACGTCTTCATCGGACCGGTTAACTCGGGCTGTGGGAAAAGTCCAAAGAGAAACGTTATTGAAGCAAACAGAAAAAGCAGTCCCATAAGGGTTCGGAAAATTATCATCGCTATCTTCATATATTCTTATCTCCTTTTGGTTTCAATATGGTTGTCTCGGCCGCCGCGAAATTCGATCTCGCCAAGCTCACACGAAAAGCGATCAAACCATGCCGCGATGCGCAGAGATCTGTCGGCTTCGGATAGATCACGGCGTGAACTGGTGCTCCAACAACGAAAGTTGGTATGCATTCACATGACAGACCTTCCATTCTTCGCGACTTTCATCCATTGAATTAAAGTTCGAAAGTAGATTTAGCCGATCGATTTGTCAAAAGGCCGAACCATGGACCTTAGAGCGATACGATCTCGTTAAAGATCTCGACCATTGCAAGCGTATCCAAATGACAATAGGCCTCCAGGTCTTGAAAGATCTTTTGTCGTTCGCTTTCTCCGATCGAATTCCATGTTCGGGCTCGATACCAATTGATCGAAGCGGTCATACCGTCGCCGATACCGAGTTCGGCATACGACAATTGCGGTCGGAGCACAGGAAGGACTTTCTTGATCGAAGTTCGTCCTTTGAATCCTGGGTGTATGTATAGATGGTCAGAAAAGATCTTCATCAGGTCGTACATCCTGGAATTGACCTCGTTGAAGAACGAAGAAAATTCCGGATACATCGCGGCCATCTCGGAATTGCGCCCTTTTTCAAACTGTTCGTACCATACAAAAACGGTCCCGATACCGCCCGACATAGCGCGAACAAGGCTTTCCGCCATCGCTCGAGCCGGAGTGTCTTCTTCACGAGAGAGAAAAGATACATGCCTGGGTCTGCAGCCCGGGGCATCGATCGTGTGAAGCGAGTATTGGAAGCACATGTGTTGAAATGGCTTTATGCCATCGTACGGCGGGATGGCGTAGGAAAACGTCTCGTAATCGAGAAAGTGCAGCGGGTACTGCCAGGATTCGACACGTTTCGCGATCTCTTCGCGGTCGATCACGACCTCACCAGAACGCGCTGCCTCGACCTGACGACGCTGTTTGTCTGACAGTGGAAAATCGGTCGGGACATCCGCAATATCAACGATACCATCCGCAAGCAATTGTCGTCGTTTGCCATTGTTCAATCGTGCGATATCAAAGACCGTGTATTCCGGCAGATTCGGGAAGTGATGGCGAACGAACTCGCAGTCCAACTTTTTCGCATCACAATAATCCGTTAGCGACGGCTTCGGGACGGTATCGAGAAAACCTAGTGCTTCCGCAGCCTTTTGCTCTGTCAAAGCCATCAAACTGTCGACCCGCTCGGTCACATCAGTGATCATAAAGAGCTGTTCGATGTCGATCGCACCGCGTCGGATATATTCACCATTCAGAGTGACCAAGAAGCAGCGGCCAACCGAGGTGCCCGAACTCTTCGCGGCCAACTTTTGAAATGCCAGGTCTTCGATGTGCTCGTCCTTAATGGTTGTCGATGACTTGATCTCATATAGATCGACCGTGCGGCTTGCGGCGTCGATCCGAACGATATCGCTCCGGGCGTAGAAAGCATCGGTCTCAAATACTCGTTCGAATTCGACCGAGGCGTCGGTACTCTCGAAGCGCAAGAGTTGGCGTGCCATTCGTTGAACTTCATAGCCTTGTTGGCGCAAATGTTCAGATTCAAGCGTATCGTTAATGTTGAATAACGACGGTTTGTGAGATCGAAGCCAAAACTCACCGGGACATTCCAGATAGCTAATAAAATCTGATTTCGAGAGACGCTTTTGCATAATGCTGACGAGGTGATTGCCGTTTCCCGCAATTTTACTCTCAACCAGAGAATTATTCACTCCGGACACGACCAAGATGTTTCCGCGAATACCGACCGCGATGCCCCGTTTGATGAGCTATTCTTCGCGATACAGCCCGACGGAAAGATCGTCGTTGCGGGAAGGGCTCGAATCAGCGAAGGGCCGTCCAACGATGATTTCGCGGTTGCCCGCTACAACACGGACGGCAGCCTCGACACGGAATTCGACGGCGACGGAAAAGTGATAGTCGCATTTGCCGGCCGGTTTGACGAAGCGTTTTCGGTTGCGATCCAGGACGACGAAAAGATAGTCGCTGCCGGTTTTTCAGGTTCTACAGCCGAAGATTTCGCCCTCGCCCGATTCAATCCTAACGGCAGTCTTGACTCTACGTTCGATGTCGACGGACGTGTCACGACATCATTCGGTGCCGGCAGGGATGGTGCTTATTCTGTTGTAATACAGCCCGACGACAAGATCGTCGCGGCGGGTATTGCAACTATGACGAACCTTGATTTTGCGATCGCAAGGTACAACCCGGACGGAAGCCTGACGCGTCGTTCGACGTCGACGGGTTGGCCACAACCCCAATTTCCGCAAGTTCGGATGAGGGCCGTTCCGTATTGTTACAGGCAGACGGCAAGCTAGTCGTGACAGGTTTTGCATTGATAGGTAACAACGACTTCGCGATGGCACGCTATAACGCAGACGGCAGCCTCGACACCAGTTTTGATGGCGACGGCAAAGTCACTACGACATTCGGGACCTCTCGCGACGAGGCCCTTGCATCGGCGATGCAGCCTGACGGGAAGATCATCGCCGTTGGCCTGACCTCAACATCAACCGATATAGATTCGGCCCTTGCTCGTTACAATACGAATGGAACTCTTGACACGGCGTTCGATTCGGACGGGCGTGTGAGTGATCAGGCAGGTAACTTCGAGGTTGCACATGGCGATTCGACTATCCAATCAGATGGAAAGATCATTTCAGTCGGCACGCTCTTGTTTTCGGGGAACTTCGATTTTGTCGTGGCCCGTCTTAATCCAAACGGAATGCTCGACAACACTTTTGACGGTGACGGACGGGTACGGACCGCAGTTGGAACCGGAATCGATGAAGCTCGATCGGTCAGCGTTCAGCCTGATGGCAAGATCGTCGTCTCGGGTTCGACCCGCGTTAGTTCGCAAGATAATTTTGCCGTTGTCCGATATAACATCGACGGCACGCTTGATACTTCGTTTGACACCGATGGGAAGGTCACTACGTCGGTTGTCATCGGGAATGACCAGGCGTTTACGTCCGAAATTCAGTCCGATGAAAAGATCGTCGTAGCAGGGCGCGCGGCCAACCCCGGCTTTTTCCACTTTACGGTCGTTCGGTATAATCCGAACGGAACCCTTGATACTACTTTCGATGCCGATGGGATAGTGACCACGTCGGTCGGATCCGGCCATTCCAATATCGTTGACATCGCGATCCAGAAGGACGGCAAGATCATCGCTGCCGGATCTTCATCTAACGGATCGAACGACGATTTCACGGTTGTCAGATACAATGCGAACGGCAGTCTCGATACGACCTTCGATCTTGATGGCATCGCAACAACGCCTGTCTTTTCTGGATCAGACCTTGCCGCATCGGTCGCACTACAGTCCGACGGTAAGATCGTGTTAGCCGGCCAGGCAAACAACGGCACATTTACGGAGATTGCTGTCGTTCGATTTGAGAACGACGGCAGCCTTGACACAAGTTTCGGAGGCGACGGCATCGTGACCACCGCGATCGGCACCGGTCACAGCCAGGCACGTTCCGTTGTCATCCAGTCAGACGATTAGATCCTTGTATCCGGCTGGGGCATATTCGGAAGCAATTCAAATTATATTGTTGTCCGATATAACCCTGACGGAACGCTCGATAGTTCATTCCGATCCGCAAGTTCGGCCGAGATATTCGGAAACGGCGGGATCGCATCGGTCGATCTTCGCAACTCCGATCTCAACCCGGTAATGAACCTTCAATCAGACGGGCAGATAGTCCTTTCCGGAACGTCGATCGGTCTCATCGGTTTAGCGCGCTTGGAGAACGATATTGCTCCAACATCTGGGAATGCTTCGATAAGCGGACGCATCGTTGACGTTAACGGTAATGGATTGGGACGGGCGCGACTGACGCTGCTGAATGCGCTCCGCGGCACCACCGTCGAAGCTGCAACCAATCCGTTCGGTTACTTTCGGTTCGATGAAATGCAGGCTGGCGAGTTTTATGTGTTGACCGCCGGCCATAAGCGGTATGTCTTCGAACCCGAACAGCGGTCATTCGAACTGTTGGGGGATCTGCACGAACTGGATTTCACTGCACACGGCACAAAAAAATGACCTTTACTTCTTAGGTCGCTCATTTGCCTTAAGAACGCGCTTTCTGAGCCTGATCGCTTTGGGCGTCACCTCTATCAATTCGTCGTCCGCAATGAATTCGAGCGCTCGTTCGAGCGACATTTCACGCTGCGGGACGAGACGCATCGCTTCGTCTGCGCTCGTGGTGCGCATATTCGAAAGCTTTTTCTCCTTGATCGGGTTTACATCCAGATCGACCGCTCGGGCGTTTTCTCCGACGATCATGCCTTCGTATACCTTCACTTGAGGTTTGACGAACAAAACACCGCGTTCCTGCAGGTTGTATAAAGCGTACGTGTTCGTCTCGCCCATTCGGTCAGATACAAGCGAGCCGGTCTGGCGCGATTTCATTTCGCCCTGGTGTTTGTCGAACCGCAGGAACAGTGTATTTAACAAGCCAGTCCCTTTTGTTTCCGTGAGAAACTCGCCGCGGAATCCGATCAAACCGCGCGAGGGTACTTCAAATTCCAGCCTGACGCGGCCGCTGCCGTTATTGATCATCTTGGTCATCTGACCCTTGCGGCGGCCCATTGCTTCAGTTACGACGCCAATGAACTCCTCCGGGACATCGATCACGACGAGTTCGATAGGTTCGAGCAATTCACCGGTCTTCTCGTCGCGTTTGGTGATCACTTCGGGTTTCGATACCTGAAGCTCATATCCCTCGCGACGCATCATTTCGATCAGGATCGCGAGCTGCAGTTCACCGCGGCCCGAGACCTTGAACTGTTCCGCCGCTTCAGTCTGCTCGACACGCAGCGCAACGTTGCCAAGCAACTCGCGATCGAGCCGTTCTTTGATTTGACGCGAGGTCACGAATTTACCGTCGATGCCTGAAAATGGCGACGTATTAACGCCAAAGATCATCGCGATGGTCGGCTCGTCGACGTTAATGAGGGGCAGAGGTTTCGGATTTTCTGTTGTGGTGATCGTTTCTCCGATCTCGATATCGTCAAAACCGGCCAGTGCGACGATCTCGCCAGTACCTGCTTCTCCAACCGTCGTACGTTCGAGGCCTTCGAAAACGAAAAGCTCCTTTACGCGTGTCTTGCCGATGGTGCCGTCACGCTTGGCGACCGCGACTTCCTGGTTCTTGGCTATCTGTCCTGAGAAGATCCGGCCGATCGCAAGGCGCCCAACGAATGGATTGTAGTCAATATTTGCCACAAGCAACTGGAGGGAATCGTCACGAAGCGCGTGCGGTGCGGGTATGGTTTCGATGATCTGGTCGAATAACGGGATCAGGTTTTTGCTTTCGTCTGCGAGGCTCTTTTTGGCAACGCCGTCACGTGAGATCGAATAAAGAACCGGAAACTCGATCTGTTGATCATTGGCCCCGAGATCGATGAACAGGTCGTAGATCTCATCCAAAACCTCTTCAGGACGGGCATCCTGACGGTCGATTTTGTTGACGAGAGCGATACAGGGCAGCTTGAGTTCCAGCGCTTTCCGTAGCACAAATCTTGTCTGCGGCAGACAGCCCTCAGCAGCGTCAACAAGAAGAACAATGCCGTCGACCATTTTCAGAACACGCTCGACCTCGCCGCCGAAATCAGCGTGACCCGGTGTGTCGAGAATGTTAATTTTGTAGTCGCCGTAACGGACTGACGTGTTCTTCGCCATGATCGTGATACCGCGCTCACGCTCGAGGTCCATTGAGTCCATTACGCGGTCAACGACCGTTTCATTGTCACGATGCGTGCCTGATTGAGCCAGCATTGCGTCAACGAGCGTCGTCTTTCCATGGTCAACGTGAGCGATAATGGCGATGTTTCGTATCTTGTCGTTGGGTATCATAGTCGATATTCCGTCCCCTAAAGCAAACAGAAATAATGACGGATTGATGCGGTAAAGGCAAATGAGTGTGGTCGAGGGCGATCGGCGAATGAGATGTCTAGGCCACAAAAAGCAAAAACCGGCAGGAATCGTACGCCGGCCGGTCTTCGGTAAATTGTGACCATCGTCAATGGCTAGCCCGCACGGTTTTTGTCAACGACAAGGTTATTCGTGACCGAAAAAACACCCGAGACCGTGCTCGCCGCCATTCTCGCGAGATCGCTATCAGTCTGGTTCGCGACGTAACCTTCGAGAGTCACGTGTCCTCGATCTACGACGAGCCTGACTGACGGATTTACGGGCCAAAGGTATCGCGACAATCCGCCCATATTGGCCACCGAACGCAACAGATTGCGACGGATCGATTCATCAAAGCCGCCCGGCGGCAGCACTTCGATATTATTGACTACATTCGAAACACCCTCGATCCGTTTTACCGCACTCGCTGCATCGCTCTTGTTTACACCATTACGAACCTTGCCGGAGAGAGTGACGGTGTCGCCATTGACCGAGTAGGTAATGTAGTCGAACACCTCGTAGTAAGGCAACATATTGATCTTCTTCCGAACTTGCCGATCAATACTGTCACCTGAAACTCCCGATGCGGCGGTTTGCCCGTAGGCACCGCTCAACGAGATAGCAACAACTGCCAAAGTCAACACAAAAAACTTGGTAAATACTCTCATCCTTCAAAACTTCTCCCTTCTACGTTATCGTGTCGTATTCCCGACACGATGTTTAGACGAATTGACGAATTGAAAGGATGTCCGGTATCTAATTTCGAGCGGAAGGCAACTGTTGTGTCGAATTAGTCGTGGAATGCTGGCGGATCGCTTCATACAACACGATCCCGACGCTCGTAGCGAGGTTAAGGCTTCGAACATTCGGGTTTTGCATCGGTATCTTCAGGCATCGATCGTGATTTGCCAAAAGCACGCTGCCAGGAAGACCGCGCGTCTCGGGCCCGAATACAATACAGTCGTTTTCTTCGTAACGAACATCAGTGTATAGCCGGTCTGACTTGGTCGTAAGAAAGAGAAATCTGGACGACCGAAGGGACTTTTGGAGCGATTCAAGATCGATGTGTCTATGAAGTTCGACATGCCGCCAGTAGTCAAGCCCCGCTCGCTTCAGCGTACGGTCGTCCATTCGAAATCCAGGCACTCCGACGATATGAAGTGGTGATCCGGTCGCCGCGCACAAACGCGCTATATTGCCTGTATTTGGCGGTATTTCAGGTTCAAAAAGCGCGACGTGAAGCATGTGAATGAGATTATTGCAATCATATGCGATAAACCAGGTCATCGGAAGCTTTCTTCAAGTAATATGCATCTTTTTGCTTACAAACCTCATCGAGTAAAGCAGATTCGCGAGCGTTACGATGCTCCGTGCTTTGCGATTGTGCTACAATCCGCTTTTGCAATTTTCAAATGTTGATCAGGAGAATTTCATTGGTGTCATTGCGCTCGAGCAGACTTGCTGCCCTACTCCCGATTCTGTTTTTGTCGTCGGCAATCTTGTTCGCTCAACAACCGACCCCCTCGCCAGAAGGAAACCGACCGGTCCAGCCGTCGACGGGAAAAAACTCGAACACGGCCTTTACCGCTGAACAGATCGTCGAATCAACCGTATTCATATACGGCTTTGGCGGCGGACGCGCAGTTCTCGATCAGATCAGGAAATCTGCATTCGAACGAGGTAAAGCAACCCTGACGAACCCGGATGGCCGGGTGGATTCGATCAGTTATCAACGGTGGACGCGCCGCGGAGATAAGCAGGAGACCGATCAGATCAGATTCGAACAAGACTTCGCAAACGCGCGTTACTCGCTTCTCTATAAGGACGCAAAGGTGATCGGTATTTATAACGATTCGGTCTTCACACCGAACGCCGATGCCCTGCGTTCGTTCGAGAATCTACACTTTCGGAATATCGAGGCATTGCTCCGATACAAAGAGAACGAATCAAAGATCGAACTCGGTGAACGCGAGAAGATAATGGGCGTTGAGTTTTATGTCATTGATCTCACCGACAAGGTAGAGCGAAAGACGAGATTTTATATTAGTGTGAAGAGCCTGCGAGTAATGATGCTCGAATATGATGACGGCGGCCAGAAATATCGCCGTCGCTTCTACGACTACCGCAACTCTCAGGGGACGCTCGTCCCATTCAGAACCGTCCTTTGGGCCCAGGACAAGATCATTGAGGAGTCGAGTATCGGTACGATCACATTCGGGCAGAAGATCGACGATGCGATCTTCGTTTCAAACTAGACACAGTTTTGCAACTTTTCAGACCGCTCGCGGTGCAAAGGGTTACGCTTCCGAACTACCAATCTGGAGAATAATCCTATGCATAAGAACCGAGCCCTTTTTTCGCTTCTACTTTTTACCATCGTTTCACCGCTTGCCTTGAGCATTTCTGCTCAGCAGCCTGACCCGGACCGAAGTGAACCGAACCTTGAGATAACGCTCCATTTGATCGTAACCGGCGACGAGACCGGTATCGACGACACGATGCAGTCACGGCTCGCCCCGATATTGCGCCAACTCGAATCGTCGTTCGGTCCGGCGCGTTATCGCGTCGCTGACGTTCAAGTGGGACGTATGGCCGCCAACGGGGTGTTCGACTCCAAAAGTATTTCGACCATCAGCGGAAAGGGACAGCTGGGGGAGAACCCAAGCTTTATCGAATGGCGTGTCGGCAGCCCTAAACGCGTCCTAAATGGGGATGCGTGGACGGTTACGGTCGAGAGCTTTCGATTTGGTCTGAGGATGCCTGTCCGTCACCGGCCGATCGGGGTCGACAATGGGGGTGGTGTGGTGAATTACGAGGGATTAGGTATCACTACATCAAAGCTCAAGTTCGACCAGGGGGTCCCGACGTTGGTTGGCACCATCACACTGCCGCAAAATGGTGGAAACCTGTTCATCGTCATCACCGTGGCTTCTGTTCGACAATTAGGCAATTGAGAAGCGAAAACGCAACTTTAGGAGCGTTGTCGCGTGTACGTAATCGTAGGACAGCTTTTGTCCGAAGAAAGTTTGTATTGTAAAAAAGTATGAGTGTATGGCCCTCGACAACACCGATCATTGCACAACGGAGGTTCAAAGAATCACCGTGGATGATAGGGTGTTGTCCGATCACGAACTCATCGAAGCTGCAAAGAATGGCGACGAGAACGCGTTTGCCGAGATCGTCGCCCGGTACCGCAGTCCGATCACAAACTTTCTATACCGGTTTTTGAACGACTACGAGGAGGCAGTAGATCTCGCACAAGAGACATTCGTACGAGTCTACTTTGCTATCGAGCGTTATCACACAGGGTTCGCGTTTTCGACCTACATTTATCGCATCGCCACAAACCTTGCGATAACCGAGGTTCGAAAACGCAAGCGACGAAAGCTGTTGTCGTTAACTGGACTATTTCAGAATGATCTCGATGATCCGACCGAGTTCCAGCCCGCTGACACGAAACCGCTGGCGGACGCCGATATCATCGACGCGGAACAAAGCCGAGCGATAGCAAGGGCAATAACGACGCTGCCGCCAAAATATCGTGTTCCGATCGTGCTGCGCGATATTGAGGGGCTTTCATACGACGAAATAGCCTCTGTGATGAATCTCGGTCTCGGAACTACCAAATCGAGGATCAACAGAGCTCGGGGCCTTTTGAAAGAGAAACTAAAGGGGCAGGTCTAAAGAAAATGGGTGAGACAGAACGACATAAGACCATTCCGGACGACGAGCGGATGTCACAGCTGCTCGGTAGTCTCGTACGTGTTGATGCGCCCAGGGATTTTGAACACAGGCTGAAAGCGCGGATCGCTAACGCGAGATCGCCTCGTACCGCAAGAAGGTCAAATCCTATTTTGGTGTTTGTTGTACCGGCTTCGCTGTTAGTGCTTCTGGGGATGTTTTTATACGTCAACCATCTGATCGTTCCGTCGGACGAGCGATTGAAGGATGTTGTAGTTTCAGACTCCGTGACAAATGAAGCGGCGGCGGCCGAAAAATCCGAAAGCCCAAAAGTAGTCCACGACGCTGACGGCCTCAAAGAACAGACGGCTGCCGTTGCGGTTCCACCTATAGCTGAGCAGGCGCGTACAGCTACGCGCCCAACACAAACACGCCGAAGTTCGTCTGCGCGAGAGCCCGAGACCGGCAGTTCGATCGTCCTGTCTGCTACAGAGCCGGAAAAACCCATCCTCCCGCCTGGTATCGATCCTCAACGAATTTCACCGGCCGATCGACCTCCGGACTTTGACCGTCGGGGCAAGCCGACGCTTCTTGAGATCTTCGAATTGCTGGGGGTCGAAACTGATCGGGCCGTTTCAGGGGTGTCAGTGCGATCGGTTCGCAAGAACGGGATCGCAGATCGAACCGGTATTCGGAGCGGTGACTCGATCGAAGCGATCGACGATCGGCCAGTCAACGAAAGTGCGACATTTGAAGATGGTTCGACACTTAAGACCATTCGCATCCTACGCGACGGCCGACAGATCGTTTTGCCGATAAAGAACTAAGTCTTTGAACCTACGGGTTCTTTGTCTCGTCAACCGCAGCGCTTTTCACCTCGGTCGCGAACTTCCGATAATCGTACGAACGGACTATCTGGTTCACATTGATACCTCGAACCAGAAGAACGCGAACCGAGAGATTGACGTCAGCCGTCGACGGCAGCCATATCTCGTCGTTGATTCGTTCCTGTTCGAGCGTAAAAGACGCTCCCTTTCGCAGCTTCGCAAGCACGCCGCCGCCGATATTAAAACTGTCCGCTAAAAAGGCTTCGAGCCGTGCGACCTGTTTGTCCTTTTCGTCGATCCACATCACTCCGGCCGTCTTACCAAAGAACTTCAACATACTTTTTGCGTTTTTGTAGTCGAACGCAGGATTAGGTTCGAAGTCGAAGACTATTACGCTACGGCCTCTGAAGCGTTCACGACGAGGGTTAACGAGACGCGATGCCCTCAACACTTCTGCGATCGATACCCGCTGGCCATTTTCGGAAGGCGGACCGGAATTTGCTTTTGCCTCCTGTTTTGCTAATCGCCTTTCGATCTCCTCGACACGTTTTTCTACTGATCTGTCTTCGGTGGCCTGTTCACGTTCGTTGAGCGGCTTTCCGTTTTTTTCGATCAGACGCCGAATTCGATTGCCCTTGTAAAACGAGAGCTGAAATGTCTCAGACTCGACCTCGCGGAGGACCCCGTCTTTCCCAAGCTCACGGCGAATGCTCTTCTGAACATAAGAATATGTGTCCAGGATCTTTTCGACCCTGTCCTCGTTGTCCTGAAGTTCGGCCAGCAATAGGGCGATGTCAGGCAGCGGCTCACCCGAGATCTGAGGAAAATCGAATTCGGTGCGAGCTATCTGGCGATTGATGCCGGCATCTTCGACCGTCAGGTCATATACTTCTGAATCGAGTTGCATCCTGATCGCGAAAGGCAGCAACATTCCGCCTACATTGCGATGATCGCTGTATTCGAATGTGCGTTTTGCGCTGCCGAGTAAATATTCCTCACGGACGGGAAGTCCGGTTCGCGGATCAAAAACAACACGAATACCTGAACCCTTGGACGTGTTTATGGCGATCGCGTTCGGTCCGGCTGCCACGACCTTCGAACGTTCTTGCTTAGCCCTGAGCCAAAGGCTGCTGCGATAGCCGGCTTCAGCCTGAAGATCAACGCTCTCATCGCCGGTCAGTGTCCGCAGTCCATCGCGGGAATCGCGTGCCCAACCCGAGCGGCCGTTGAAACCCCATTCATACTCAAATCCGTTGAGGTCGTACGATAAATTGAAGAGATTTGGCTGCGTGGTTTGCATGACGAATCGGCCGGTATTGCCGTCGCTTTCGCGTCGGATCGTCCCAGACAATTGCCATGAGCGCAGATTCTTAAGCAGCTTCGAGCCGCCGAGCGACCGTTCGGCATTCTTAATCAGACGCGAAGGCGATTGTGCCTGGACTGCAGAAAAGGCGAGAACAACTGTAAAGATGACTGTAAGGAATTTCATTTCTTATTAAGCGTCGATGACGGCATTAGAAACAGCCCTAGGAAGAACAGCGAGACCGCAAAAAATTGTACATAGCCGGTTACAGGCGAAAACCGCGGCAGGTCTAATAGCCAGGTCAACGCTTCCTGTGCGGGATTTTCGAACAACGACCTCAACCAACTTCGCTCGGCCGGGGCGGTCAGATTCGCGAGCAGCATGTACTTCGCGACAAATGCAAGGCCGAAAAGAGCGCCGAGGCTACGCAGAAGCTTTTTGGTGTCGAAGTCGGCGAAAAGGTTGTTCCACAAGATCCAAAAGAAGCAAAATGCGACGACCCAGAACGGAAGTCCTCGTTCCGGAAGCAGTGAGTTGAAGATCTGGGCGGAGGCCGCAAACAGCGTCAACACCACAGAACCGTTCGCAAGATTCTTTAGTGTTGAGAATTCTTCGGTGAACCAACCATCGATCGAAATAAGCCTGGCCCGGAAAAACAAGATCAGCAGAATAAGTGCGAACACCAGGCAGATCAAAGCCGGTGCGATGAATATGAATGATCCGTCGCCACCGCTAAATCGCAGACCGCCGAGGAGCGTAACGGTCAGGAAAATAAATGGTAGGTAAATATAGGTGGCATGCCGGGCGTGGTGACGTGCAGCAACCTGATCGGTCACGGCCGCGTCTTCAATCCTCTCAGCGACCGCGTCAGTCTCGTTAACTCTGCCACTTTGGGGCAGAACCAGAGAATTAGCCAAATCGGATTTATCGATCTCTGTGTCCATCTTTGATGATACTGGAAACTCCGTACACGCCGTTATCGTTTCTTGCTTCCGCGTTATCCGCTTACATTCGTTCGCGGAAGACGCGAAGCGGATTAAGATCACTCGTTGTTACTTTCAATCCTTCTTCGAGCTCTTTACGCAGTTCGGCCGGCGATGCGGCCTTGAGGTCGGCGTCGTCACTCCGAAAATCAGGATCCATCACCTTCAATCGGTCGAGTATTTCGAGCGACCGCCGAAACAACTGATCGTCGTTCGAAATGCGGCCCCAACCTTGTCGGTAATAGCTGTAAGCGACATAGTATTGCGTTCGCGGGTCGCGCATTTCAGGATCTGCAAGCTCGAAGGAATCGCGGGCTGCGACAAATCGGTCTTGCCGAAATGCCGCTAATCCGTCGTTGAATTTCGCGGCGTCCACCTGGTAAGTGCCGATTACGACAGTGCCTTTGGTCGCAATTGTCTCGATCGTTGTGCGGGCTTTTGACGTCGCCTCTTCGATGGAGCGCGGTTCGGCCGCGTAAAGGAAAACAATGATACCGCCGTAGGTCACCACGATCACTATCGCAATAAAATGGATATACTTCTCTTTCACTGTTATAATCCGGTAGCTAAATCTTAGAATACACTTTCAGGCTTCTCACTGCCCTTTATTTTGATAATGCGAACTATTTTTCTCGTCATCATTATCGTCGCTACATCGTTCCAGATCGCTGCCCAGGGCCGCGAAGCTGACCTTGTCGTCATCAATGCGACCATCCAAACGATGGACACAAAACGACCAAAAGCTCAGGCAATAGCCGTCGCCGGAGGAAGGATCATAGCCGTCGGCTCGGACGCTGACATCAGGCCATATATCGGTAGTTCCACTCGCCGGATCAATGCCGGTGGAAAACTCGTGATCCCGGGCTTCAACGATGCGCATGTGCATTTTCTTGAGACCGGTCAGCAGCTTTCCTCAGTCGATCTGCGCGATGCGAAAACACCCGAGGAGTTCGTCGAAAGGATCAGGAAATTCGCTGCGAAACTCCCAAGAGGACGTTGGATCCTTGGAGGTAAATGGGATCACGAAAATTGGACCCCGAACAACCTTCCCACCGCAGCGATGATCGACGCTGTGACGCCGGACAATCCCGTATTTATCGACCGCCTTGACGGCCACATGGCGCTTGCGAATTCACTTGCTCTGAGGATGGCAAAGGTCGATAAGAACACTAAGGACGTCGACGGCGGCCAGATCGTACGCGATGGACTCGGCAATCCTACCGGAGTGCTGAAAGATGCTGCCATGTCCTACGTCACCCGCATAATTCCTGCACCGTCGTGGGAAGAACGTCTGGAAGCCGCGCAGGCAGCGACAGACCATGCAGCATCGCTTGGGGTGACGAGCGTTCAGGACGTATCGGCCGGAACCGATATCGGAGTCTATCAAGAATTGCTTCGACGAGGATCGCTGAAAACGCGTGTTTACGGTTGCTCTCCGTTGGCTGATTACAAGCGCTGGGAACGAACGGGGGCGCGTGCTGCGTTTGGCAACGACTGGCTGCGGGTCGGATGTCTCAAAGGATATTCCGATGGCAGTCTTGGTTCGACAACGGCGTGGTTCTTTCAAGCCTACCTTGATGCACCAAATTCCGTCGGACTCGCCTCGGACGAGATACCCACTATGCCTGAAATGGTCCTTAACGCGGACAAAGCCGGGCTGCAGGTCAACGTTCATGCGATCGGCGACAAAGCTAATGCGACCGTCTTGGATATTTTTGCAAAGACCGCGGCAGCCAATGGCGACCGCGACCGTCGATTTCGGATCGAGCACGCACAACACCTTCGGCAGGAAGATATAAAGCGATTCGGATCCCAAAAGGTCGTTGCATCGATGCAGCCGTTTCATATCATTGACGATGGCCGATGGGCGTGGAAGCGACTTGATGAGCCAAGGCTCAAAGGGACTTACGCATTCCGCACATTGCTGGACAGCGGCGGGGTTCTGGCTTTTGGATCGGATTCGCCAGTAGCACCGCTTAATCCGATATGGGGAGTGTATGGATCCGTCACCCGGCGAACGCTGGACGAGAAGAACCCGGACGGTTGGATACCGGAGCAGAAGATCTCGGTTGAAGAAACGGTCAGAGCGTTTACATTTGGATCGGCCTTTGCCGAATTTCAGGAAAAAGAGAAGGGCACGATCGAAGTCGGTAAGCTTGCCGATTTTGTCATCTTATCGGACGACATATTTACGATCGAACCGTCAAAGATCAGAGATGTCAAGGTGCTGACGACTGTTGTCGACGGCCGGGTCGTTTACGAAGTCAAGTGAAGGCTCTCGCAACATTCCTTTTCATATTATCGATCGGCGGTTCGGCTTTGACACAAGAGAGGGACGCCGATCTTGTTATTTTTAATGGCGAGATACTAACCATGGACCCCGGTAAGCCGCGGGTCGAGGCAGTCGCGATCATTGGTACCAGATTCGTTTCGGTCGGAACCAATGCCGAGGTTCGCAGACTGGTCGGAATACGTACGACCGTCATTGACGCAGCCGGCAAAATCGTCATCCCCGGAATTAATGACGCCCACGTTCATTTCATGGCGATCGGTAACAAGTTTTCGTCGGTCGATCTCCGCAATGTTGGTTCGTTCGACGAGATGCGGCAGCACTTTGCATATTTCGTGCGTTTTCTTCCAAAGGGGCGCTGGATCCTCGGCAGCGGCTGGAACGATAGGAACCTGCAGCCGCCGAGCACTTCTACAATTCGTTTGATCGATGACCTGACACCGGACAATCCGATCTTCGTTTACAGTGCTGACCCAAGTGTTGCTTTTGCGAACGCGAGAGCATTGACGATCGCGGGTATTTCGCGAAATACCCCAGACCCAATTGATGGAACGATAGTTCGCGATATCAGCGGCGAACCGACGGGCGTTCTAAAGGGAAAAGCACTTCAATTGTTGATTCGTCACATTCCGCCCGACCATACCCGCAGATGGTCCGAGATAGCAGAAACGGCATCGAATTATGCTGCATCGTATGGCGTTACCAGCGTACAAGATACCGATTCAGACGATCGAGCGGATGTATATCGCGAGCTCGAACGTCTTGGCAAACTGAAGACACGTATCTACGATTGCAAGGGTCTCTCGGAATGGGCCAAGACAAAAAAACTTCCCGATTTCGACAATCCCGATTCGATGGTCACGACCGGTTGCGTAAAGGGATTTCACGAAGGCGATGATGATTGGACGCCGAAACTGCGTGAAGATGTTATCGCCGCCGACAAAGCGGGATGGCAGGTCGCGATCCATGCGGTCGGGGCAAAATCAAATCGAATAGTCCTCGATATTATTGAAGAGACGATCCGCTTGAACGGCAAACGCGACCGGCGATTCAGAATCGAACACGCCGAAGGGATCGCACCGGCCGACCTTTCGAGGCTCGGAAGGCTTGGGATCACTTTGTCGGTCCAACCCTATCTATTTGGCCGAGGTGCCGGGTACCGAAGCGGTTACTACGAGCGATTACGTCGTGCCGGAGCGAAACTGGCGCTTGGTTCGGATGCTCCAATGACCGAATTTGATCCACTATTGCTGCTTTCGGCCGGGAATGACGGAAAATTAGAATTCAACAATGGCAGCTGGCTGACATCAATCATACATTCTCACACTATAGGTTCTGCATTTGCGGAGTTCAAAGAGAAGGTCAAGGGACAGATAGCGGTCGGCAAATTGGCAGATCTGGTCATTTTATCGCAAAATAGAGTCAGTTCCGCCCCGGATGCCCCGCACGTTGCCAATGTATCAGTAACGGTTGCGAACGGACGGATCGTTTATCAGAGATCTTATTGAATTTTGGAGACATTATGAAATTTCTTTTTGTAGTTTGTGCATTGATGTTGGTCTATTCCGCTCCGGTCTTTGGACAGGAACTGAACAGCAAGGGCGAGCCGGTAGCCAAGAACGAACAGAATAAGCCGGTAGATCTTAAAAAAGGCGAGAAAATAACGCGTGGAGCGGCGATCAGCCGATCTTCAAAAAAGGCAACTGTCGAAAAGGCATTTGCCGATCCGAAGAAGTACGAAGGTCAGACGGTGACCGTCGCAGGCGTGATCGTCAGATCATGCAAGACCGAAGGCTGTTGGATGGAAATGGCAGATAAGGAGGGAGGCAGATCGGTCCGAGTGACCTTTGGCGATCATCTCTTTTTTATACCTTTGAACTCGGCCGGCATGAAGGTAAAGGCCGAAGGGAAGTTTGTTACTACAGTGCTTTCAAAAGAGAAGGTCGATCATCTGATCAATGATGACGGTGCAAAATTTGATAAACGAAATCCAGATGGTACCGTGACCGAGATCTCATTTGACGCAACCGGCGTCGAATTGACCAAAGCCAACTAGACCCGAACACATCTGTCACAAAAAAAGGCTCGGGACCAAAATGGTCGCGAGCCTTCATTCTTCGCTTCATTCTGTTAGAACTTCAACCTAACGCCGACCTGAGCCTGTCGCGGCTCGCCGAAACCGGCAGAGACCGTTCCGTCGAAGTTAAAGGTAAGTGGCCGAGGCAGACTCCGTTGGTTGCGATTGTTGAAGAGATTGAATGCCTCGAAGATGCCCTCGATCGAAACCTTCTCCGTTATCTTAAAGGCCTTTGATGCCCTAATATCGAACGTGAAGAAATCATTCTCGAGACGCAGTGTATTGCGTTTGACGATGTTTGGAAACGATCCTCGATTTACGACAGACGTTGGCTGAGCCGAACGATACTGGACGATCGGTGAGAGATTGATCTCGTACGGCAGCAAGAAGGTCGCGAACGCGTTGAAGCGATGTCGCTGATCGCGATCGGACCAATTGTATTCGGGCGAGAGATCGCGAGGATCAACATATCGGAAAGTGAACGGATCACGTTCGTTGTCATCGTCTGATTTGTCGAACGACAAAAGATAATTGGCCTGGAACTGCCAGCGGTTTGAAAACCGTTTGTTCAGTGTGAAGGTTAACCCCTGATAAAGGGACCGAGCAGAACTTTCGGTCGATCGGATCTCGCCGATTCCCGAACCGTCAGGCCGCTCGAATATCGCTACACCACCGTAAAGCCTTGAGTCGCCTCGATTTACAAACCGCGTGAGCCGAGTCGATTTTGCATAGTTGTATGCGAAAAGCACCGAGGTATTCTTATAAACCTCTCGCTCGATGCTCGCACTATACTGAATGGTACGCGGATTCTTGAAGTTTCGCTCAAAAACCGCAACACCCGGATTAAACGGGCTGAAGCCGGCCGTCGGAACGATGCCCGGATAATCGGGACAACCGTTCAAACCGCCTATCTTGTCGCCCGTACATAGGAAATTGGCAAAGAAAATGTTCCCCGCGATCACGCCGTCAGTATTCCTGGGGCCTGCAACAACAAGTCCTGGAATGCGGGCATAATAGATTCCTGCCCCCAGTCTGATCGCAGTTTTACCGTCATTGCCAGGCGACCAGGACATCGCCAAACGAGGCGCAAACCCATCTGTAAAATCCGGTATCGTACCGTCAGAAGTAAAGCGAGGGTCATTCAGAAACTGTCCGTAACGGGTTGCCGAAGGCTGGTTTATCGGGTCGGGCTGAAATTGTGCTTCCCATCGAAACCCAAGGTTAACCGTAAGGTTTCGCTTTGCCTGCCAATTATCCTGAATGTACAACCCGGGTTCGATGTTAGTGTACGCCTGAGTTCCGGCTTCTTCGACCGTACGATTTCCGATCGGTGCGAACTGCAGGTAAAGGGCAAGTGCGTCGGCGTTCACCTCGTCGATGTAGTCGATGAAGCCATCGATCGCTTCGCTTATTGTCGGAGCCGCAAAGATGTACCGGCCGCGGGCAAAACCGATGAACGTCTGCGACACCTTGACGCGGTTAAAATCGACACCCAGCTTGATCGAATGATTTCCGCGGATCACAGTAAGGTTGTCGGTAAATTGGAGCCGGTCGTCGTCGGACGGAACGGGAAGAAAGAACGGTCGGCCGAATCGATAAGAGATCGACCCGTCAAACGTGCCGATTGTCGTATCCGGAAGGTCCGGCCCATCGTAAAAGCGCGGTCTTTCTTCTTTCGCCCATTGGAAACGAAATTCGTTTAGAAGCGTCGGCGAAAAATTGGTGACCAGTTGAGCGATAAAAGAGTTTGAAGTGGACGTTTCGCGGCCATTCGCGCTTGAACCCCAAGTCGGAACGTCAAAGGTGCCATTTACCTGCTCGGCACGGCTGTAATTGTGCCTGAACGTGAGAAGGTTATTGTTATTTATGTTGATATCAACTTTGCCCAAGAGAACGTCTGCGTCGTTCGTCCGTTGTATCACGGTCTGCTCGTTAGGTGAATTGAAACGTGTCGCGAAAATGTTGGCCAGGATCGGATCGATCGAATTCGGCTTGCTGCTTTCGCCGTCGTTACGCTCATAGGCAACAAAGAAGAAGGCCTTGTCTTTTTTTATTGGTCCGCCCACATTCCCGCCGAACTGGTAGTTCGTAAAATCCTCGACCGGAAGCCCGGCATCAACTGCGTCGGGGTTTTGTCCGGATAGAAATTGATTACGGAAAAACACGAATGCAGCTCCTGAAAAACTGTTTGTGCCCGATTTAGTAACGGCGTTGATAAAACCGCCGGAACTGCGGCCGAATTCGGCGGAAGCTCCAACGGGAACTACCTGAAATTCCTTTACAGATTCGAGACTGATCGTGAACGCGGGACGCTGTCCGCCTCGCTGTTCGCCGAAGAACGGGTTGTTGGCGTCGGCACCATCGATGGACACGTTATTCTGAATCCCTTTCTGACCATTGATCGTGATCTCGTCGCCGTCAGGCCCTTGAACTATGGAAACACCCGGAGTCAAAAGAGCAAAACGCGAAAAGTCACGCCGATTGATAGGCAGGTTCTCAACCGATCGTTCATTGATCTGGGTTGAAAGTTCCGTTCGGGCGGTCTCGACCGCCTCAGCGTCAGTTGAGACGTCGACCGTGGCGGCAGTTTCACCGACCTTCAGCTCTATTCGAAGCGAGAGTGTCTGCCCGACAGAAACATCGACATTTTCGAGTATCGTAGACGCGAAACCGCCTGCGGTCGTCGTAACGCGATAACGCCCGAGCGGCAGCAGCGGAGCCGTGAAAAAACCGTCAGAATTTGATGTGACAGTGCGTTCAAACCCGGTGGCGATGTTGCGTGCTGAGACCGATGCTCCAGAAATCACCGCACCATTCGGGTCGACGACCGTGCCCTGGATCAGACCGGTCGTTGACTGTGATTGTCCAAACGAAGAAATCGCAGTTATGGCCACAATGACCATGATCGAAATAAAGTTGGCAGGGATTCTCATGATGTTATCCTCAATCTGTTCGAGTTGTTTTGTCCTTACGATTCGTATTCAACGATCCTGGAGTGCACCTTTTCGACGGTGTGAGCGATGCCTTACGGAAAAGTGAACCGGATGTGAAATTAATCAAAACTGACGGATTATACTGCCGTCGCCCAAGGAATTACAAACTTCCGTGCGTTAAATCTTAGCGGAATATGAGCATCGATATTCACGGCATTATTTCGGTCAAAATGTATTATTATGTTAACCTCAAGACTTCGTTTGAGTCAGCCGGTCTCATTTTGTTCTCATCTTTTTTAGAAGACGCAGGAAGGGAGAAGAAAACATGCTCTGGAAGATCGTTCTCGTAATTGGTGTTTTAGGACTTTTGCTTGGCGTCGCGTTAACAGGCGTTTCGGCAGCTTTACCGTTTGCCACGGACGGCCGTGTTGACTGGGACGAGGGGCCGATCTTCGGAGTCATCGGCGGCGCACTGGTTCTTGTAATATCGTTTATTATGTTCCTTGTCGGCCTCATCTTTGTCTTGAAGAACAGAAAGAAAACCGGTTAGGTGCCCCTTTTTTCCAGTTTGCCCATGATTGTCTGATCAATGCAGCCGTTCAAGATACGCGACATTCCGATCGACCCGCCGTTGATACTCTCACCAATGGCCGGAGTGACCGACTACACCTTTCGCCGTTTGATCAAAAGGCGCGGAGGGGTCGGGCTCGTCGTGTCTGAATTCATCTCGGTCGAGGGATTGACTAGGGGAAATCCGAAATCCAGGCGCCAAATGAACTTTGACGAAGAGGAGCGGCCGTTTGCGGTACAGATCTTCGGCGGCCGACCTGAGCGGATGGCGATGGGCGCCGAGATGGCGCAAGAGGTCGGAGCTGACATTCTTGACGTGAACTGCGGATGCCCTGCGCCGAAAGTCGTGAAGAACGGCGGCGGTTCGGGTTTGCTTCGTGAGCCGGGCCGCCTCGAGGAAATACTGAAAGCGATCAAGAACGCAATAACGATACCACTAACACTGAAGCTAAGGACCGGGTACTCTGACGCGTCGATAAACGTCGTCGAAATTGCAAAGATGGCGGAACAGTGTGGCGTCGAACACATACAGGTTCATGGCCGGACGCGGGAACAAGGATACAGGGGTCTTGCGAACTGGGATTTTATAAGATCGGTTAAGGCTGCAGTGAAGATCCCGGTTTCGGGCAACGGCGATATCACTACGATCGAATACGGTATGCGAAAATGGCGCGAATCGAGCGTTGACGGAATTTTGATCGGCCGCGGGGCAATGCAGAATCCTTGGATCTTTCGTCAATTTGCGGATGTGCTTGCCGGTCGCGAGCCATACCAGCCTGATCTGGACGAGAAGAAAGCGGTGCTGCTCGAATTTTTTGAGATGTGCCTTGAAGAAATGCCGGAACTGGTTGCTCTTGGCAAAATGAAGCAGCTTGCCGGACAATTCACAAAAGGGCTCGTTGGCGGTGCGCAATTTCGTCAAACTTTATACCACTCGCATTCGGCGGATGAGATCCTGGAGAACATTTCGATATACTTCTCTACGCTTGCTCAAAGCAACCAATTTGGTGACGGGCTCGTCGAAGCTGAAGTTCCGATAATAGAGTCGTGTGAAGCGTTTATGAGCGATCCAATCGGCGAGTGTGCTGCCGTTTAGATCGTTGTCAGACCTGTTTTGGAGAAATTTATGATTTCAAGATCCTTTTCAATAGCCGGTTGTCTAGTTTTCTTAGCCCTTGCGTCGATCAGCGTCGCGTCTCAAAAAATGACCGCCGAAGAGTTGGTGGCAAAGCACCTCGATTCTATCGCAGCGATTGACAAGAGAACCGGCCTAAAGAACCTCGTTGCTCGCGGTAATGTTTCGTTTACCGCTCTTCGGCAGGCGGGCACCGGCGGTGATGGTCAAATAGTGATGGCATCTGATGCAGAACGCTCGTTAATAGGAATGGCGTTTCGCATTCCCAACTATCCGGGCGAGACGATCGTTTACGACGGAAAGAAATTGAAGGTGGCATTTGCTTCGGGCAACGCACGGTCATATCTTGGCGATTACCTTTTCCGTTTTGATGATATCGTAAAAGAAGGATTGCTCGGCGGCACGCTTGCCCGTTCGTGGACCCTTGCAAATCTTGATCTCAAAAAACCAAAGCTGAAGTATGACGGGACGAAAAGCGTTGAAGGACGCGAAGCGGTCGTCCTCGATTACACCCCAAGGCGCGGTTCTGACTTGAACATCAAACTATATTTTGACTCAAAAACTTTTCAACACATAAGGACCGAGTATCGTGCGACTATCGCTGTTCAGCAAGGACAGCGTGTCGGCGGGTCGGGGAGCGGTGCAGACGCCGCGGACCGCTCGTCGCAGCAGCGTGAGGTCAGACAGACGCTTACTGAAGATTTCTCGAATTTTAAAAAGGTGAACGATATCAATCTGCCTCATTCTCACAAAATGTATTTGAGGCTTGAAGATATACGCGGTGTGCGGGAGTACGAGTTCAAATCCGAGTACTTTGAGTTTTTCTTTAATCAGGACCTCGACCCGAATTCATTTAACACGGCCGGCTAATTAGATCTGGAATTCGATTTTTCGGAAAACATAGCGTCTTTTGGAAGGAGAGAGCCATATGTGCAAACGAGCCTTGTTGACCATTTTGGCGGTCGCAATAATTGCTGGAGCGGCTCATGCTCAGAAACTAAAACCAGAGGAGATCGTTGCAAAGAATCTCGATTCGATCGCACCAATAGACGTTCGTGCGGCATTCAAAACGTTCATTGCGGTTGGCGAGGTCACGGTCAATTACGTTACACAGAAGAATCCCAGTGCCAGCGGACGTGTTGTGCTTGCCTCGGCCGGTGATCGCAGTTTTATCGGGTACAGCCTGAACGCCTCAGATTATCCGTCGGAGCGGATCGTTTTTGACGGAAACAAGACGTCCGTCGATTTCGTGCGCCCGGGCAATCGTTCATCTCTCGGGAACTTCATTATTTCAAACGGGGCTTTGGTTTCGAACGGATTGTTCGGCGGAGTACTGTCGACGAACTGGGCGATGATGAAGACAGAAGCGCGAAGGCCAAAGCTCAGCAGCCAGGGCACCAAGAAGATCGATGGACGGGAAGTCTACGCTCTCGGATATTCTCCCCGAGGCGGAGGCGATCTGGATATCACGCTTTTCTTTGATAAAGAAACATTTCGCCACGTTCGCACCGAATACACGAGAACATCGTCGGCGTCGATCGGGCGTACTATAGATGAATCCGCCAGACAAAGTGAGACGCGCTTCAAAATTGTTGAGAATTTTGCAGATTTCAGGAACGTGAAAGGTCTGGTGATGCCCCATGCCTATTCGCTGCAATATCTGGTCACAGGTGCGAACGGTACGACAGAGATAGTATGGAACTATGTCCTGACGGAATTCGCCGTCAATCAACCGATCGAAGATGCTACCTTTGCGGTCCGCGCCGGATAGATGGGAAACACAATTGCACGTCTAACAGTATTGACCGCTGCCTGTCTATTCATGGGCGGCATTTCTTTTGGCCAGACGTCTCCCAGTAAGATACGACCGATCGTCACTCCCGACGGAAATCCGGTGCGTTCAACGCCGGCTTTTGCGGAGATTGTTCTCAGAAAGACCGAGATAGAGTCAGAGCTGGAGGCATTATTGATCGACTATACAGATGACTTTCCAAAAGTCTCGGAACTTAAGTACGAACTTTCGCTCGTAAATGGCGAAGCGGAACGACTTTTGGCGGTCAAACCTGCGGAGGCAGATAAACTGACTCTCGCCCTCGGCAAGCTACTCATCAAAAAGGTCTCGCTCGAGGCGGCACTTTGGGAGCTTTCAAAGACGTATAAAGACGAGCATCCGGAGATAAAACGGGCAAAGCGCCGGGTAGAGATTTATAAGTCTGCCATTAAGGAGATCTTAGGGAGATAGGATCGGTTCTTTTGGAACCTGAGAGATCAGCACGGTAATGTTTGCAGCGTCACCCTTTGAAATCTGCTTTGTGATCGGGACCGATTCTACCCGATAAACCCTAATGTCCTCGCGCGTTCGGATCTCGATCAAATCACCTGCCTTCACATTTTTTGCAGATCTTGCGACCATCCCGTTCACAAATATCTGACCCGAATCGCAGAATCTCTGTGCAAGCGAGCGTCGCGGAATGAGGCGACTGATTTTGAGAAATAGGTCAAGTCGCATGGGTTTCAATGGTCTGCGCAAAAATGACGTCGCAATCAGGCTCCTTGCCTTTCTGCGTCGTCATCAATATTCCTACGAACTTGCTAATTGGCAGCCTTTTCTTTTCGCTCCTCAGAAAATAGAATCGGGGCGACGAGCGGCCGATATGTATCATTGATCTTGATATAAGAATCTTCTCGCAGCGAGGACATGAACTTTTTGCCGGCCTCGGGAGCTTTTTCACTCAGTATCGCCAATCGGACCGCGCTCTCATCAAACTGCGACTCGCTGCTCGCCGCGGTCCGTTCATCCACACGCAAGATCGTCAATCCGATCTGATCGATCTCGATAGGTTCTGTAATTCCGCCGGCTTTCACGTCCTTTATCGCGGTTGCGAATTTCTCTTCCAGGTCGCTGACCTTGAAGGTGTCGACCTTTCCGTTTGTCTTCGCCGCACCCTCACGGTCAGAATTCTCGGCGACCATCTTGTTAAAGTCCGCTCCTGCACGAAGTTCCTTGACGATCCGAGCGGCCTTTTCCCTAACGGCCGCCTCGGTATTGCCGGCAAAACTAAGAAATATCTCGCTGAGTGTTACCGTTTCAGGCTTGGTGAACTTAGCTTTGTTCTTTTCGAAATAATCCTTTAGATCCTTGCTGGTGGCCTCCCAGTAAACTTTTCGCTGAACTTCTTGCTGCAAAACGATCTCACGGGTCGCCTGTTTACGCCACAACTCGCGGATCTCATCCGGCTCTACGCCTGTTCGACGCATTTCGGTGTAAAGCGCGTCAAGCGTCTTCATATTGTATTGCTGCATGATCTGAAGAAAGCGCTGATTAACATTTCCCTCGATCTCGCGTTCAAGGCCCAATTCTTTCGCTTTTTGGACGAGAAGTTCTTCATTGATTAGATTAGCGATCAACTCACCTTGGCGTTCGTTCACACGCTTTTCGGCTTCCTCGCGTGATTTACCTTGTTCAACCTCAGCCGCAATTATCGCTTTCATCTCACGTTTGATACGCGACAACGTGATAACGCCCTCATTCACCTGCGCGACAACCTCGTCAACGACCCGTTCTTCAGTTTCCTGGCCAAAGACCGACGCCGCGCAAAAAAGTACCAAGAAGACAGCAAAAAGGCTCAACAAATTAGGTTTCATTCAAAGACTCCGAAATATTCTCGTTTTGTTACAATGATGATGCGTCACTTGGATGCACACATCCTGCTTCGCGTTTATTCAAGCAGAAAAAAATGCGTCCGCAAAGGTTAACACCGGATCAAACTTAAATAATACCAGTTTCTTTGCGAAAATTCGCCCCGTGGGAACGACATCATTGTCCAGGATGCAGAAGTCGATCGATCTAAACTCCGCTGCACAAAATGTATTCTATGGCACCTATTCGATCTCGAAAAATGATCTTCGGGAAATTGTTCCGGCGTATCGCTTCTGTTGTGGTCGTGTGTGCAGCGCTCCTTATCGGATTTTATCTTTCGCTGATTATTTCATCAGACGGTCTGTTGCCCGTCGAACGTGAGGCTACGGAAGCGGCGATCGCGCATCTCGAGGAACGCGGCTTTTCCGAAGACGTTGTTTTGCTCAAACATCTTGCCCGGTTTCGCAGAAATGACAACTGGCTAAATGCCTCGGTTGAGAAAGAAAACGCCTATGCTGCTACGAATTTTCCTTTCGGTATCGTAACGCTCTATCCTGATTTCTTTGAGTATCCGTCGGACAATGTCGAACGGGCGGCGATTCTGCTTCACGAATCCAAACATCTATGGGGCGAAGACGAAAAGGCCGCCTATGAGTATGTCTGGAAGAACCGCAAGAAACTCGGTTGGACTCGAGAAAAATACGCCGGTTCGCTGGTTTGGCAGAACGTCAGAAAACAGACCCGCGAATATGCTCCGATCCTTTTCGTGTGCGATTTTAATCCTGGCGACGATTGCACCGAGCAATGATCAACTCACCGCGATCGAATCCAGAATGTCCTGTGCCGCAATGATCGGGTTTGCGGATCCGAGTGGAACTCGGAGAATACCACTCGGGGAAAACGTCACGCCCTCCGTTTCTGAGACCAATCCCATAATGGCATCGGGTCGAACTTTCGCTAATTCGCTCATTTTTATTGCGATCTCGTTACCCGCACGGTCGATCGAAACAATACGCATTAGTTCGGCTCGCCGACGCAATCGGCCGTAAGCGAAAAGATTGTCGACCGATTCCGGGATCTTGCCAAAACGATCTTCGATCTCGGCGTGGATCTGATGTATTGCTGCTTCATCCTCAGCAGACGATATCCGCTTATATGTTCGCAGTCTTTGGCTTGCTTCGGCGATGTAGTCTTTCGGGATCGAAACGTCCATACCAAGATTTATGGAGACACTGCTGTCGTCGGCAACATCGTCACCGCGAATCTCGGCGATCGTCCGTTCGAGCATTTTCGTGTAAAGGTCGAACCCTAGAGCGTCGAGATGCCCCGATTGCTGTCCGCCGAGCAGGTTTCCAGCGCCTCGGAGTTCGAGGTCGAGAGCTGCGATCCTGAATCCGGCCCCGAGATCGGAAAATTCGCGGATCGCACTCAATCGCCGTCTCGCTATCGGCGTAAGTTCAAGTTCGCTCGGAATGAGCATGTACGCGTATGCACGACGGTTCGAACGCCCGACACGCCCACGAAGCTGATATAGCTGCGAAAGGCCATAGTTATCTGCTCGATTGATGATGATCGTATTCGCACGCGGAATATCTATTCCGTTTTCGATAATTGTCGTCGCAACCAGTATGTCATATTTGTAGTCGATGAAATCGAGCATGATCTGCTCCATCTCCTTTTCGTTCATTTGCCCGTGACCGATGGCGATCCGGGCATTGGGGACGATCTTTTGCAGCAAGGCAGCAATCGACTCGATCGTTTCGACACGGTTATGAATGAAAAAGACCTGGCCGTTCCGAGCGAGTTCGAGATCGATCGCTGTCCGGATCACGCCCTCCGAAAACTGCACGACCTGCGTATTGATCGCGAGGCGGTCGCGTGGCGGGGTTTCGATAACGGACATGTCGCGCATGCCCAAAAGTGACATGTTCAGTGTCCGCGGGATAGGGGTCGCCGAGAGGGTCAAAACGTCGACCTTCTTTTTCAACTGCTTAAGCTTTTCCTTGTGGGCGACGCCGAATCGCTGTTCCTCGTCAACGACAACAAGCCCGAGTTTCGGCAGCTTAACATCATTGGAAAGAACCCGATGTGTCCCGATGATTACGTCGACATCGCCAGTCTCAGCGGCTTTGACGACCGCTTTTTGTTCATTCGAGCTTCGGAAACGTGACAGCAGTTCGATCTTAGCCGGAAAGGCCGCGAAACGACGGCGGAAGGACTCAAAATGCTGATACGCAAGAATCGTTGTCGGGGTCAACACAGCGACCTGTTTCCCGTCCATTACCGCTTTGAAAGCGGCCCGCATCGCTACCTCGGTCTTTCCGTATCCAACGTCACCAATGATCAGCCTGTCCATCGGTCGCGGCGTTTCCATATCGGCTTTTATGTCAACGATCGCCGAGGCCTGGTCAACCGTAAGTTCGAAAGGAAATGCGTCTTCGAACTCGTGTTGCCATGGTGCATCGGGCGAGAATGCGTAACCCTGAACGAGCTTCCGTTCAGCATAGAGTTTCAGAAGCTCATCGGCCATATCGCGCATCGCGCGTTTGGCCTTTGCCTTGGTCTTTTGCCATCCAATGCCCCCAAGTCTATCGAGAGCGGGCGATGTCGCCTCGCCCGATGAATACCGCGAGACGAGATCCAGACGTTCGACCGGAACAAAGAGCTTTGCATCGTCCGCATAGACGAGCAGCATGAACTCGCGCTCGGTTCCATGCGACGAGATGGTCTTGAGACCTTCGAATCTGCCAAGACCGTGGTCAACGTGAACAACATAATCTCCGATTTTCAGGTCACGAAAGTCCGAGATGAAGGCACCGAGCCGCGGTTTGCGGATCTTGGCCGTCGGCGTGGGTGCCGGAACTTCGGACGTTTCACCAAAGATGTCGCTTTCAGTGTAGATGATCAGCGCTTGCTCGGGCATTTCGAATCCGCCCGAAAGATGGCCGATTACGATCGTTCCGGTTTCGGCAACGACTGCGTAATCGCGAAGGATCTCGTCGATCCTTTCAGCCATACCTTTTGTCACCATCGCATAAATGACCCGATCGCTCATCTTCTGCGACTTTACATGAGCCGCAAAATCAGCGAAATTGCCGTGAAACTTACGGGTTGCTCGGGACGAGACGACGATCTCCCCGCTATTTTCGACCGATGGAAATAAGAAAAGCGGATCGCGAGCTCGTTGGCCGATGCTTAAGTCCGACGACATCGTAAATTCAGCAGCGGCAAACTCTTCGTCAGTTACCGCGGCAGTTTTCCCCAAAGCTCTAAGTTCTACTCGGCTCACCGTGTCCAAGCGAGCCCTCAACTCTTCTTGCTTCAGAAACAGCCGATCTGGTTCGAGTCCGATACCTCCGGCATCCATCAGGGCCGCGTATTGTGTCGAGATGTCGTCGTAAAGTTTTTGAAATTCCCGCTCGATCATCGCCGGTTCGTCTACGATCAACACGACATCGTTGAAATAGTCGAGAACGGTTGATCCAAGCGGACGGGATAAAGGCAGTAGGAATTCCCAGCCCAGGAACGATTCACCTTCGTCCGCAAAATCAGTCCGATCCCTTAGCGCTCGTTCAAACCGCGGGTCGGCGAAATGCTCGCGTGCTAAATCGGCCCATTCCCTGAGGTCGTTTGGGGAAACCGCAAATTCGCGCATCGGGGCGATGCTCAGCGAACGAATTTGTTCGGTTGACAACTGTGTTTCCGGATCAAAGGAACGGATCGAATCGACCGTATCGCCAAAAAACTCGATCCTCGAAGGCATTGTGTCTTGCGGGGACCAAACGTCGACGATTCCACCCCTGACCGAAAACTGACCGACGTTATAGATCGGATCCTCGCGAACGTAACCCGCGGCTTCCAATGACACAATCAGCGACTCGGGCGAAATATCGTCGTCGCGATCGATCCGCGGGCCGATCTTCCCGATCTCACGCGGCGAAACGGTTCGTGCCAACAATGCCCGCGGAGGCAGAATAAGAAAATCAGGCGTGCCGTGCGACAATTGCCAAAGCGCCAATGCACGACGTTCGAGCGTTTCAGCGTGTGGTGAGACACCCGAATAGACCTCGGTCTCAAATCCCGGCAATTCGACTATGGCTGGCAGATTTTCCGCTAATTCGCCGAAGAAGCGAAGATCGGTGGTCCAAAGATCCGCGGAAATGTTCGACTCGGTCAAAACAACAAAACGCTTTCCGGTGAGTGAGCGAAGCTGGGTGAGGATATAGGCCTTTGACGCCACCGAAGACAGACCCGACAGCGTTACAGAACGGCGACCGGAATCGATCTCGGCTGCGATCCTCTCGATCAGGCCAGGCATTCGACGGAAAGGCTTCATAAACGCACCTATCCGCAAAGATCGCGATTTCACGGGCGAGATCGAGACCTTTTGCGGAACTTATATAATGCCACATACAAGAGCTTTGGCGAAGGTGACGCTGCTCCCTGTGCGGCCCTGGATAGTTTTCCTTTGCGTTCGGTGCAGTTTGTCTGATTTAATCGAAGGTTCTAACGATTGACAAAAATTTATGCAGATTCCGCAATTTCACGAAATCATCGAACCGAATGACCAAACGGAGGCGCGAAAGGAGCATCTCGCGAAACTTCGCGAACTTGTCGGCAATACATATCCGAACCGTTTTGACCGCTCGTACCTATCAGGCTCTGAAGATACGATCTCGAGCATTCTGAAACATGGGCCGGTCGTTGCGGCGATCAAAGAAATGGCGACAGTTGTTGCGAAGCTTAGTGAGGGCGAACGCCCGCCGTCGGAGCAAAAAGACGCTCTCAATGTGCAACTGAGGGCTCTCGGAAATGTTCGTATTGCGGGGCGTCTGGCCGTACCGCCTCGGGTGATGGGTAAGGCCGCGTTCGTACACCTCTCTGACGGGATATCGCGGTTACAGATATACGTCCGCAAACAGGACGCCGTCGCGATCAATAACGACACCGGTGAAGTGATCGATGAAGACGGACGTGCATGGGAGGTCTTCAGTCTTCTCGATCACGGAGATTTCGTCGGTGTCGAAGGATTTCTTTTTGTCACGAATACCGGCGAGCTTTCGGTCCATGTCGAAAAACTGCAGTTCCTTTCAAAGGCAATGCTGCCGATGCCGGACAAAATGCACGGCATTGCCGATCCTGAGATCCGCCAGCGGCAGCGATACGCGGACCTGATCGCATCGAGCCTGCAAGTCGAGCACGAAGGACTAACGACGCGCGAGGTTTTTGAAACCCGCGCAAAGACCATCTCGTCTTTGCGCCGATATCTGGAGGATCATGGTTATGTCGAGGTCGAGACCCCAATGCTTACGCCAAAAGCAACGGGAGCCGCCGCAAAGCCGTTCAAAACCCACCACAATGCGCTCGACATCGACCTATACGCCCGCATTGCTCCTGAACTTTATCTCAAACGGCTTGTTGTGGGCGGCTTTGAGAAGGTGTATGAACTGAACCGCAACTTCCGCAACGAGGGCATTTCGTACAAGCACAACCCCGAATTCACAATGCTCGAATTCTACTGTGCTTACATGGACGTGAACGGGATGATGTCTTTCTGCGAGGAACTGATGCGGGATTCTGTTCTGAAATCGACCGGCGTGCTGACCGTGAATTACGAAGGCAAACTGATAGAGTTTTCTCGATTCGAACGCATTAGTATGCGGGAGGCGATCGAAAGATACGCGCCGGACATAGAGATAAATGAAAAGAATATCGTCGGACTATTCGACGAATTTGTGGAGCCAAATCTGGTTCAGCCGACGTTCATCACCGACTTTCCAAAATCGATCTCGCCTCTTTCCAAGGCATCACCGGATAACCCGCAGATCGCCGAACGGTTCGAGCTGTTTATTAACGGAATGGAAGTGGCGAACGGATTCAGTGAATTAAACGATCCGAAGGAGCAGTACGACCGTTTTATCGATCAAATGTCCGAACGCGAACGCGGCGACGAGGAAGCGATGGTCTTGGACGAAGATTATATCCGGGCACTCAGCTACGGAATGCCGCCGGCCGCGGGCATCGGTATCGGCATCGACAGGCTCGTGATGCTTTTGACCAACAAGCATTCGATCCGCGATGTGATCCTGTTCCCGCATATGCGGCCCGAAAAAAGAACGCAAGAGACCCCTGAATGACTGCCCGGGTTGGTGGAGAAATTATGCGGAAATGTTGGTTTTCATTTGGGCCACTACTAACAATTTCACTTGTTTTGCTGCTTTGTGCTCAGGCAATCACGCAAACAACGGAGCCGAGGCTATTCGCAAAGCCCGAGCGTCTCACTCTGAACGGTTTTGGCGAGCCCGATCCGAACAAAGAACCGACGAGCACCACGTTCCTGACGGCATCGTTTTACCCGATCGGATGGTCACGCGACGGAAAATTCGCGTATCTTGTCGAACCCCCCGACGAAGCGTGCGGATGTTATTTCGCCGAGATCGTGATCCAAGACCTCGTGACTGACAAAATACTCTGGTCCGAACGTTACTCAAGCGAGTCGCTCGAAAAGCCCGAGGCCGAGAACCTGGCCACATTTTGGCCAAAGAAGCAGAAACAATATTCCGCGAAGCTTGCGAAGTATGGTATCAGGCCGATCAGTGATCCTCGTTTGATTTTTCCCGTTTTAGAGTTTGAGGATGACCAATTGACTCCAAAGATCGACGTTCGTATCAAGACCGACAATGACCTTGAGGTAATCGGCAATGTTACGGTCAAATTGGAATCAAAACGCCGCGGCTCAAAGGTCATTAGCCGCGAATCATATAGAAAGGGACAGATCAGCGGATTTCGAAATGCCGAGATCGCAGGGCTATTGAATAGTCCTTTTGAAGACCGGATCGCAGTGTTGATAGTCGAAGAGCACCGAGGATGGGAAGGCCCGCCTAACATTACCCTGATCAGGGTCAGCGGTGCTGCTTTGAAGGCCGGATTTACGAAATGACGTGATCGGCCACGAATCAGCTGATAAGACACGATCCGAAGACAGAAAAAACGATCGTTCCATTGGATCAGCAAGATCCGTGGCCGTGCGACCTATTTCGTCGCAACGTAGTATGTGTTCATAAAGTCGTGTTCGAGATAGTTTTTCATGATGCTGGTGAAACCCGCTTTCGTCATCATCTCGATCGCGGTTTCTTCGCCCCACATCGCCCCCAGCCCCGCACCGCCGTATGCGAGTGATACCGTCATGCAGTGCGTCAATGAAATAGTGTAAACGAACGGTCCGAGCGGATGTTCGAGGTTCTTCTCGATGTGGCACGAACCCCTGATATCCTGGACCAAATAGACGCCGTCGGATCGAAGCGCTTTCGAAATACTCGCAAGCATTCCCGCCGGATCTGCCTGATCATGGATCGAATCAAATGATGTGATCAGGTCGTATGCAGCGGATTCGCCTATATTCGCGGCATCGCGGACCTCAAATCGGACGTTGCCGACATCTGCCTTTCTCGCTTCGGATCTTGCACGCAAGATGGATTCTTTTGAGAAGTCATATCCGGCAAATAAGCTGTTCGGATATCGTTTGGCGAGTTCGATCATCGCTCGGCCGCTTCCGCATCCGACATCCAAGACCTTGATACCGGCTTCAAGTTTTTCGTGCAGGCCCGGCACAAGGGGAATGATGTGTGAATCAAGAGCGGCGACCGTTGTTTGATCGCTTTCGGCGGCCATTACCTCATGGAAGCGTAGGTACTCGGTGTATGGAACGCCGCCACCGTTTCTAAAGCAATCGATCAGCTTGTCTTCGACGTTCCCGAGAACGGGTATGAACTCCATTGTCGAAGCGAAATTGAACTCGCCCTCGTTCGTCAAGAAGGCAGCATGCTCTGCCGGCAGCTGGTATGTTTTCGATTCCGGAAAATAGTTTACGACACGGCCTGTCACCATAGTCCCGAGCCATTCCCGCACGTACCTCTCGTTAAGGCCCGCGGTTCCGGCGATCTGTTCGGCAGTCGACGCCGGGAGTTTGGCCATTGTTTCGAAGAGCCCGAGCCGGTTGCCTATGCTCATCGCAAGAGCGACGGCGCTCTTGTTCAGGATTTCGACGAGTCCTTGCGAAAACGCCTCGGCTTTCTGTTGATTGAATGTAGTGTCTAACATAAATGCTCCTATTGTTATTAATTCATCGGATACCGAACTTTGAATATCGGCAACAACACCACTCTAGTTATCCGGCATCCGAGAAGTCTTGAGATATCGTTAAGAAGATTGTGAAAGTTTTCTGAACGGATCTACACGTGCTATTTTTCAACGACAATATGCGTCCGATCTTTCTTACATCCTTCGCTCTTTTCGCATTTGCCTTCAATTCGATCCTGTGTCGGGCGGCGCTTGGTTCGGCCGAAGCTGATGCCTCCGGATTTACTGCTGTCAGGCTCGTTTCGGGTGCGATCGTTCTCGCCGCGATCTTTTTTCTGACAGGGAAGACGAAATGCCCTGTGAAAACCGGAAATTGGGCCTCGTCTTTGTTTCTGTTCATTTATGCCATCTGTTTTTCATTTGCATATCTCGGTCTGACGACCGGAGCCGGGGCACTGATACTTTTTGGATGTGTTCAGATGACGATGATCGGGTCTGCGATCGTCAAGGGTGAATTGCCGGGTGGGCTTGAGTGGTTGGGTTTGGTCATTGCGGTTGGCGGGCTTGTTTATCTTGTGTTTCCTGGGCTTTCCGCTCCGCCGTTGGTGGGTTCATTGTTGATGGGAGTGTCAGGCATCGCCTGGGGTTTTTATTCCTTGCGTGGAAAGAAAAGTGATGACGCCCTTGCCGATACTGCGGGGAATTTTGTTCGGTCAGTGCCGTTCGCGTTGATCGCTGCGATTCCATTCCTTTCGCAATTGCGTCTTTCGTCGCGCGGCATTGTTATGGCCGTTCTTTCCGGAGCTGTTGCATCAGGTCTTGGGTATTCGGCCTGGTACGCTGCGTTGAAATACCATAGCTCGACGCGCGCTGCCGTCCTTCAGCTTGCGGTCCCTTTGATCGCGGCTTTAGGTGGGGTCTTGTTTTTGTCCGAGAGCGCAGATCTCCGCTTGGGAATCGCTTCTGTGTTGATCCTGGGCGGCATCGCTGTAACGATCATCGGTAGTAGGAAGGTTCAGTGACAAATTGCTGGAGGATTTATTTGTCCATTATAGGGGGAAACACTTTACCTGTGTTTCATCTATGAGATATAATTGCAGATACGCAAAATCCGGCGAGCGGTCAATGACCGCTTTGAGATCACATGGCTGTCTTAAGTGTAGTCAAAAAATTATCACATCTACACGAAGAGCAAAAGGTCGGGCGCTCTTATATCGAAGCCGGCGGGCTCAGGCTCTTGCGGGGCGGCATTACTGAGTTTACAGGTGAGCATACTGCTGGAAAGACGAGCCTGACGCTCAATATCCTCTCGTGGCTGACGCAGCGAGGCGAGGTTTGTGCGGCAATCGATCTTAATGACGCGCTTGATCCGTATTCGGCGGCGGCCAACGGCGTGGTACTTGAGAATCTGCTTTGGGTACGATGCGGCGGCGGCGTCGAACACGCTCTGACCGCGGCAGATTACGTACTGCAGGCAAAAGGGTTTGGGATGGTCTGGTTAAATTTAGGCGGCATTCCGCACAAGGAACTGAACCTTATCCCGAAGACCTATTGGTATCGCTTTCGCACTAAGATTCGCGACAGTCAGACGATGTTGGTCGTGACGGGTAATCGTTCGCTAGTGAGTTCGGCGGCGGACCAGGCATTTTATTTCGATACTTATCAGGTAGTGTGGAAGGGAATGGGCCGATTCAAGCTGCTCGGAGAATTGCAGGTGAATATGAATACGCGGAAGCCTTTTATCGTCAGGCCGGAATTCAGGAAGATCGAGGCGGAGTATGCAGATGAGTAGGCTTTATGCATGCATCATTCAAACTCCGAGTACGGATTGCGGAATACGGAATTCGGGCGAGGAGGTTTCTCGCAAAGACAAAAAGGAGTGCGGCGATAAGGAAGGTTCCGACTCGCCGCTCACCACTCACCACCCGCCGCTGACCGCCTTTGCCGAACAGTTTGCCTATCGTATCGAGGCGATCGACGGCGGTGTTTTGTTTGATGTCAGCGGGCTTGAGAACCGCATCGGGCCGCCGGGCCGCATCGCACAAAGCATTGCCTGTGAGATGAAGCTGCGGGGCATAACAGGCTCTCTTGCTATAGCCGCAAATGCAAGTACTGCTTTGCTTTACGCCCGCGTGAAAGATGGTATTACCGTTATCGAGGAAGATGCGGATCAGCCACTTCCGCTCGCCGCGATCGGGTTGAGCGAGGACACACTGAGTGTTTTTACCGCACTCGGGATGGAAACGACCGCTGACCTGAAGTCTGTTCCCGAAGATGAATTGATCGCACGCTATGGGCCGGACTTTCGCCGGACGCTCGACCTGATAAACCGGAACGGCACGCACATTCTGACCCCGAACCTGACAGAGAACCGCGTCGCGTGGGACTACGATCTCGATTTTCCGGTCGAGGATTTCGAGCAGCTCATCTTCATTCTCGGCCACGGAATAAGCAAGGTCCTGGCCGAAGCGAGCGGCATCGGATGCAGCTCTGAACAGATGGATATCAATTTAATACTGGATAACAGAACGACGGCCGAATACAGCATCAAGCTTTCGTTCCCAACGCGTGACAAGGCGTTTTGGCTGAAATTGGCGAACCTGCGGATCGGCAATGATCCACCCGAGGCCGCGATCAAGGCGATGCGGCTCGTTTGTCATTTCGCACGGCCGAGGGCGATCGAGCGCGGACTTTTTGCGGCGACACGGCCTGAGCCGGAAAGTCTTCTGCTGACGGTGGACAAGATCAAAAAGATCGTCGGCGCAGAGAACGTCGGCGTACCCGCATTGATCGATCAGCGGCTCCCCGAGGCGTTCGAGTTGGACCACACGAAATTGCCGGCGGGAAACGAGAGGCAAGAGATAGAAGATCAGTATCCCGTGCTTGCGTTGAATTATTTCCACCCGCCGCTTCCGGCTGACATCAGAACGGCGGATGGCCGGTTGGTATATGTCAGCACGCAGTATTTTGTCGGGCATGTGACAGAGTACGGCGGTGCTTGGCTCGGGTCTTCACAATGGTGGACCAAGCGGTTTTGGCAGCAGATGGAGTGGGATGTCGAGCTCGACGGCCGACGCATCTACCGGCTTGCCCGGACGCAGGAAGGCTGGTTCGTGACGGGAGGATACGACTGATGTTTTACGAGATGCACGCGCGTTCGGCATTTAGTTTTCTTGCATCGGGTTCGATGCCTGAGGCTCTTATCGAGCGGGCGGTGGGGCTTGATATTCCCGGCGTTGCGTTACTCGACCGCGATACGGTCTCGGGCGCGGCGAGATTTCATTTCGAGGCGAGAGGTGCGGGCATAAAGCCGATGATCGGTGCTGAGATCACGATGGACGACGGCAGTTGTCTGCCGCTTCTGCCTATCGATCTGGCGGGCTATAGAAATCTTTGCAGGCTGATAACGACCATTAAACTACGCTCGCCGAAGGGTGAGCATTTCGCTACGCCGAAAGACATTGAGGAGCATTCGAGAGGCCTTATCTGCATCACAGGCGGGGAGGATGGCTTTATGCATCGGAGCATCCGACGCGGCGAGGGAACGCGCGATCTGGCATGGCTCAATTACGTTTTTGAGAAAAGGCTCTATGTTGAACTGCAGCGCCATTATCTGCGGAGCGAAGAGAATGTGAACCAGCAGCTCGTCGGGCTCGCCCATAAACTGCATTTGCCGATGTTTGCAAGCAACGGTGCATATTACGCGGAGAAAGCCGACCGTGAACTTTTTGATGTCTTTACCTGCATCAAGAACCACACGCCGATCTATGAGGCCGGAAAGATCTTGTCGCAGAATGCCGAGCGGCATCTGAAATCCAAGGAGCAGATGCTGCGGCTTTTTGAAGAGTTTCCCGGGGCGGTTGCCCGCACACACGAGATCGCTGACCGCATCTCTTTCTCGATGGACGACGTCGGCTACACCTTCCCCGATTTCCAGGTCCCGCCGGGTGAGACGATGGATTCATTGCTCAGAAAGCTGACGGAAAAAGGTGCGATAAACCGTTACGGTTCGCTTACACCCAAGGTGCAGGCGAAACTCGATCACGAACTCAAACTGATCGCCAAGCTAAAACTTGCCGGGTATTTTCTTCTCGTTTGGGATATTTCGAATTTTTGCCACTCGCGTCGGATATTGTCGCAGGGGCGGGGCTCAGCGGCGAACTCGGTGGTCTGTTATTCGCTCGGGATAACTGCGGTCGATCCGATCGAAGGCGAACTATTGTTCGAACGATTTTTGTCGGAAGAACGCGGTGAATATCCCGATATCGACATCGACCTGCCATCGGGTGACGATCGCGAACTCGTCATTCAGCACGTTTACGAAAAATACGGTCGACGCGGTGCCGCGATGACGGCAAATGTGATCACCTACCGAAGCCGGTCGGCCGTGCGGGAAGTTGGCAAGACATTCGGCTTTCCCGAGGAGATGCTCGGCCCGCTTTCGAAGTCGATCTCACATTACGGGGTGGCGGAATTCGGCGAGATGATCGAGCGTTTCAAGGAAAATGGTTTTGACCTAAAGAATGATTTTCGCACTCGCAAATTCGTTGAGCTTTACACACGGATACTCGATTTTCCGCGGCATCTTGGCCAGCACTCCGGCGGGATGGTGATGCTGCCGGAAGGATTGGACAGCGTGGTTCCGATCGAACCGGCATCTATGGAAGGCCGTTCGATAATCCAGTGGGACAAGGACGATTGCGAACGGCTCGGTATCGTAAAGGTCGATCTGCTCGGGCTCGGTATGATGGCCGTGCTTCGCGACACGCTGCTGCTGATCGAAGAGCATCGCGGTGAAGTGGTCGATCTGGCAAAGATACCGAAGGACGACAATTTGGTCTTTGAGACGCTGCAGAAAGGCGACACAATTGGGATGTTCCAGGTCGAGAGCCGCGCCCAGATCAACTTTCTGCCTAAGTCGCGGCCGCAGACTTTCTACGACGTGGTCGTGCAGGTGGCGATCATCCGCCCCGGCCCGATCGTCGGCAAGATGCTCAGCCATTACATCCGCCGGCGGCAGGGCTTAGAAGAGATCGACCACATTCATCCGTGGCTTGAGGATACCCTTAGGCGGACGCTCGGCGTACCGCTCTTTCAAGAACAACTTCTCAGAATGTCGATGATAATGGCTGGTTTCACCGGCGGACAGGCCGAGGAATTGCGGCGTGCGATGGGCTTTAAGCGTGCGGATAAGCGGCTGGCGAAGATCGAAACAAATCTTCGCGATGGAATGACCCGAAACGGCATCGAGCCCGAATTACAGGACCGCATAGTGAACAACATAACAGCATTTGCGAATTACGGGTTTCCAGAATCGCATGCCGCGAGCTTTGCATTGCTGGCCTATGCCTCGGCGTATTTGAAAGTCTATTACCTTGCCGAATTCACCACCGCGATGCTCAATAATTATCCGCTCGGGTTCTACGTCCCGGCGACACTGATAAAAGACGCACAGCGGCACGGGCTGCATTTCCGACATGTCGATGTGAACCGGTCAGACTATCTATTCACGATCGAGGACGGCGAGGTGCGGTTAGGTCTGAAATATGTAAAAGGCCTGAGGAAGGAGGTTGCCGAGGCGATAGTCGAAGGCAGAATGCGACATTCGGAATGCGGAATTCGGCATTCGGAATTATCCGAAGAAGACCATTTACCATTCATCCCTTATGCTTCGGTCGAAGACATCGTCCGCCGTGTACCGCTGATAAACAAAAGAGAGATACGTGCATTGTCGCTCGCCGGTGCATTGAATTTTGAAAGGCAGGTTCATCGCCGCGAGGCGCTTTGGCGATCGGAACTTGCGATACAACCGAACGGCGATTTGTTTAATGCCGAGCGCGAAATTATCGACACCGGTAACGGCAGCGACGATAAAGCTTTTTCTCAAGGCTGCAAGGACACAAAGTTCATAAAGCCGATGTCCGAATGGCAGGCGATGGAATCGGATCTTCGGTCGATGGCAATAACGATCGGCAAGCACCCGATGGCTTTTTTGAGAGATGAGCTTAAGAAGCGCGGAGTGATCGAGGCGATCGCGACCCACAGCCTGCGAAAAAAGGATGTGGTGACAGTTGCGGGATCTGTGATCGTTCGCCAGCGGCCGAGTACCGGAAACAGTGTTGTTTTCATCACAATGGAAGACGAGACCGGGCACTCGAATTTCATCGTGATGCCGGACGTCTTCGAACGCTTTCGCCGCGTCATCACTCACAGTTCATTTTTGCTGATCAAGGGGATCGCCGAAGAAGGCGGCATGATAAAAGCGTTGTATTTCGAGCCGATAAATGCTTTTATGAGTCAGATAAGATCACACGATTTTCATTAAGCGTATGTGCGGACGATACAAATTAAGTGCACGCCACGAGGACGTGCAGAAACACTTTGACCTGATCGACGGAAAATTCGACTTCACGCCGAGCAACGAGATATTTCCGGGCACGAACATTCTTGCTGTCGATCGTAACCGCAAGGCTGAGAGTATATTCTGGACCATCGAAGATCGCGATTACAAAGGTGTGATGCGAAAGGTGATCAACGCCAAAAGCGAGACCGTACATTTCGTACCCATGTTCAAGAATGCATTCATTCACGGCCGCGTGCTGATACCCGCGACCGGTTTCTATGAGTGGAAGGATCTGCCCGATAAACGAAAAGAAAAGTACGAGTTCGAAGTGGATGAGCCGCTCTTTGCATTCGCAGGCATATCGCGCGAATGTGAGATCAAAGGCGAAACCCGCAATTGCGGTGTGATCTTGACCACCGAAGCCAATGATGTCGTACGACCGATTCACGCAAAGGGCCGAATGCCCGTAATACTTCACAAACAGGATTACGAGAAATGGCTCGACCCCGAGACGCCTGCAGCCGAGCTGAAAGACTTGATGCAGCCGCTGCCAAACAATCAGATCACGGCAAAACCAGCAGAAGAAAAGTAAAAAGGGGCTGCCCGACGACAGCCCCAGATAATTACCACATCGTTCAGCTTAGAACACAAGACGTGCGCCCAACTGAATTCGACGGTTACCGCCGTTGGTGGCTCCCTCATTGAGGAAGTTGGCACCGGCAGTGATGGTCGCATTCGGGATGCCGTAATTACGCAGGTTGAACGCATTGAACATGTCCGCACGGATCTGTACGCGTACGCTCTCGGTGATCCGTGTATTCTTGATGATGCCAAAATCGACATTCTTTATGCCATCGGCACGAAGAATGTTCCTTCCTGCATTACCTACACGTTGACCTGCCGCCAACGCACTGAAGAGCGACGCACCGCCGGCCGCACGGATCTCTCTGACCGACATTCTCGAAAGATCGAGAGTGGTGTTCAGGTTCGGCCGGATCGGGTTACCCACCAGTCCGTCAATACCACAGACCGCACATGCCGGATCTGAGCCGAGAAATACAGTAAACGGAGCACCGCTCTGGAACGTGAAGAGCGAATTTACCTGCCATCCGCCTAATACCTTTCCGACAAAACCATCTTGTGAACGGTAAAACGGCAACTCGTAGACAAAGTTGCCCGTCAAGCGATGCGGGCGGTCATAGCTCGACCGGCCACGATCGGCACGTCGGTTGAAGGAATCCTGGGCAACTGCGACCTCAGCCGACGACGGATTGAAGATCTCAGAACCGTCATCGATGAAAGTACTCCAGGTGTAGTGGACACCGGCGCTGAAGTTGTTGCTTAACCGTTTGTCCAAACTGACCTGCAATGCATCGTAGGTCGAACTTCCGGAGTTGGTTCTAAGTCGGATCGTTTCGAGGTTAGGATTGACCCGATTGCCAAAGTTGGGGTTGGCACCAACTGTTCGGCAAATAAGACCCGGCCGGCAGGGATTGCCGTCGACGGTCTGGAATAAACCGGTACCGCGCGTTCTGACGTACCCGATCTTGAAGACGGTATCACGGGTCAATTCTCGTTGAAACTCCAGCGAGAATTGATCAGAGGCCGGAGCGCGAAAATCATCGGACACTACAGTACGCACAAGCGTATTTGGCTGCCCGACATTTGGTACTGTCGTGTTCCGAAGGTTGACGAAGGCTCCGACCGTGTTTACGTTTTGAGCCGCTACAAATGGGAACGAGCTCGCAACGTTAAGGTTGATGTTGATAAAACTGGCGTCATACGAACGGGCATAACCGCCGCGAATAACAAGCTTATCGCCGCCGGTGATAAAGCCCATTATGCCTTTTCCGCTTGTTCGCGGATTCCAGTTGAACCCGATGCGCGGCATCCAGTTGTCGGTATCGGTTTCAGGCACCGGATTAAGGCGAAATGCTGAATTGCCTCCGTTAGCGGCGAGTATTCTCTCGTTCAGATCCTTCAGATAGCTGAAGGAATCACCAGGGTATTCATATCGAATCCCATACGTGAGGGTGAAATTCGGTGCCACCTTCCATTCGTCCTGCGCGAAGAAATAGTACTCATACCAACGGTAAAATCCGATCGTATCGCCGCCCGCAAGCGGAAGGTTGATCGTCGCGGTTTGAGCTATATCATCGATGAAGTTCTGAATGTTGACCGGCTGCCCTACGGGTGAACTGTAAACTAGTCGACCGCGGACCGTCGGGAAGAAAAAGCTCTTAACGTCCGAACGACGGAGGTCCACACCAAATTTGAACGTGTGATTCCCCGTCATAAATGTAAGAGCATCGGTTATCTGATAAGTATCGTTGATACGAAATTGCGGGAGGTTCACCGCCAGTCCGATCGCGGTTCGGTTTGCTGCGGCGTTGAACCCGTTCAATCCCAGACCTGGGATCTCAAGCGAAGGAATTGTTTCCGAACTTGGATCTTCGGCACCCGTGATCGAGTCGAAACGCGACCAGGCGATCCTTGCTTCGTTGGATGTCCGGCTGTTAAGGATCGAGTTCCACACCAGATTCGCCGCTTTCGTCTTGGTATCGTTGATGGTTGTAAGTCCAGGAGGGGTTACCTGACCTGTACCCGCTGTAGACTGATAATCATATCGATACCGGCCATAGATCAAATTCTTATCGTTGAATCTGTGATCGATGCGGAATGATCCCTGGTCGTCATCAAAAGTAAACGAAGATGAACCGGTCACGTTGCCAAGCGGGACAAGATATGTATTTCCGCCGAGAGTAAATGTCGCATTTGTTCCGTTCGGCGTACCAGCGGGAACGAAATTAAGCAAGGCCTGCACTTGCGGACGGCTGCCCGCAACACTCGAGAGTATCTGGCGGCCAGCTTCTGTAGGAGCTCCGCTCAACGTGAAACCCGAGCCGAGAGCCCGATCCGTCCAACGCTGATAGTCAACGAAAAAGAAGGTTCGGTCCTTGCCGCTCCAGAAGAACGGGTCCTCACCGCCACCGGGCCACGGGAACATGACCGGGCCACCGATCGTGAAACCAAGTTGATTCTCGTTTCGTCTGGGCGGGCTTGTGCGCGCGGGATCGGTCGCATTTGGATTACAAAAACCTGCTGCCTTGTCGAGATTGCTACACGAATTTAGCGTCTGGTTGTTATGGAACCAGAACGCGGAGCCCCGGAAATCGTTGGTGCCGGATTTTCCGATGAAATTGACCACCGAGCCCGAATTTCGTCCATATTCGGGGAGGAACTGGTTGGTAACAATACGAACTTCCTGAATCGCATCAGGATTGTTCAAGGCAACTTGCCCGCCGGCGACGCTCGGGTCGTTGGTGTCCTGTCCGTCGATCAAAAAGCTGTTAGATCGAAGCCGGCCACCATTCGAAGAAAAGCTGATGCCGTTAGCAAAGCCGGTCTGACCGCTTCCGAGTTGACTGACGCCCGGAACCGAAAGAAGCACGTTAAAAACGCTGCGATTCGGTGCGATCGGCAGCTCGGACAAACGCCGTTCGTCAAAGCGAGTCGCGACCTCAGCTGTTGTGGTGTTAAGGAGTGAAGCGTTTTCGGTGACCGTTACGACCTCTTCAACTCCACCCGGTTTCAGGCTAGGGTTAACGACAGCATTCTGATTTACAACAAGTTGGATGCCGGTTTGAACCAATTTTGCGAAATTGCCGGCTTCGACCGTCAGCTCGTACGGACCTGTTGGGATATTCGTAAAGCTGAATCGGCCGTCCGAACCAGAGGTTGTGGTGCGAGCAAATCCGGTTTCAGCGTTTTTGATGCTGACTGTGGCACCAGCCACCACAGCTCCGGCTTGATCACTAACGGTTCCCGAGATCGTTCCTGTCGATGTTTGGCCGAAGCTAAGTGTTACGAGGCCGACCAACAGGATCGAGATCGGTACAATTCTGAAAAGTCTTCTCATTTTGCCCTCCATTTGAATCGTCTAACCAAAAGCCGCTTTCATTGTTTGAAAGATCAGAACAACGTAAACAATGAATTAGCGTAACTTGCTGGACAAATTAGCAAAAGTCGTACCAATACTTAACTGTTGCACATAAATAAGTTAAATAGGCTCATTCACGAATTTGTAACAATAATTTGATGTCTTTTCCAAAAAAATGGAGATTAGCGAAGGCCAATTATGAATGGACAGGACGGAATGCAGGGCTAGCGAACCTGTATGGACGCTATGAACGAGTAGCGGTTGAAAAGAGGTCTTATCGAGACACCAAAGCGCCCGTCGGTTTCGAGCGAATCGAGAAAAGGCATCAGATCTTCCCAGAATTGCACGTTAAATTTTATCAGCCACCATTTGAGGAGTTTCTGAAAGAGACGCGGAAGGCCCTCCAAGTCGTAGAAATCTACTATGTAAAGTCGACCGCCTGAAGGCAGGTTGCCCAGGGAGTTTTCGATCGCGTTCTGCCACGAGGGGATCATTGAGATCGAGTATGAGAAAAATATCTTACCAAACGGCTCATTCAAGGCGAACGTTTGTTGATGATTAAAATCATCCGCGAGAGCAGTTCGGAGCGTGATGTTGGTTGCCCGGGATGCAGCGATCTTCGATCGCGCGGTTTCGAGCATCGCTGCTGAAGCATCGAGACCATAAAATGATGCCGATGGATATCTCTTTGCGAGTATGATCAGATTTCTTGCCGTTCCGCAGCCAACCTCGAGAACGCTCTCATTCGGACTTATTTCCATCTCGTCCAAAAGCCGGTCTCTACCAAGCAAATAGTATTTGCGGGTCGCGTCGTAGAAGTACCGCTGAAGCCGATACATCCGATCCATCGTTTTGAAGGCATCGTCCATTTGAATTAACCTTCAGGCCAGAAATTCGTATAAATGAAAGCCACCATAGATCGACGCTCGGTCGCTCTTGAAAAGTCTAGCCGAGGTTTCTCCGTCGTATTGGAATCTATTACGCAGTTCGTTGGGCAGCGAGGATTCGACTGGTGAGGCGGAACCGGCCGTTCGAAAAATGATCCGTGCACCTGGTTTCGATCTTTCAGCGATGGCGGTCCACAGTTCGGCCACTTGTTCGGAACTCATCCAATCCTGAGCGTCGAGAAGAACAAACCGATTGAATGTCCCAAGGGGATTATTGACGATCTCGTCTGTGGCGCTGCCAACCTTGGATGTCAGCCGACCAATATTTGACCGCAGCAATTCGAAATTCTCTTCTTTCAAATATTCCGGAACCGCCTTACTGCCTTCTGTGTCGTAGATCCTTCCGAACGCCTGCCAAGCGAAGTAGTTCTCCGTGATCGGAAAATCGCAGGCGAGCCGCTTTGCTCGTTCGCGATAGATGTCGATAACACTGCCGTTCTCGGACAGATCTCTTTTCAGCTCTTCATACTGTTGCGGCGGTATTCCGAGTCCAAACATCGTGACTGGCAACTTGCCAACGGTTCTGATGATCAGGCTGTCGAAGAAAGGATCGATGTGTTCGGCAAAGAGCTGCAGTTGTTCGTCGAGGTTTCGGGCCTCGAGAAGGGCTTCCGGACGACATCCTAGCAAGTGGGCAAGTCGATGAAAAAACCTGAGAAAATAACCATTTCTCGAGTGTTCATACAGACCTTCATTTCGAAAGAAGCTGATCCTGTCACCAAAAAGAATGCTTCCCCCAAGTGTATTCGATTCCCAAAAACGTCGAGTTCTGCGATCCAGGTTGTTCGCGATGTATTTGATGTAATTGGCTTGAGTGTCTGGCCCTTTACCCTTACCGAAGAATTCGAAATACTCCGAGTATCCGGGCATGAATTTACAAGCCACGATCTTCAGGTTGAGCAGATAAATGTGATTCTGATTAAGGTCGACGGCAGTAACGTGCTCAGGCGATTCAAGCAGGTAGTTCAGAGCGTTACAGCCACCTGACGAGATCGTTAGTATCCTTGAATCGTCATCGATCCGTAGTGCTTCAATATCGACGCGCGGGTCCTCCCAGATCTGGTTATAGACGAAGGCGTCGAACCATGCGGCGAATAGTCGCTGCAGCATTCCCTCTTTTGATGTGAGATGTTTGTTCTGAACCGCTGTACGAATTGTGGTTTCGGGTTTCATTCGGAGAAGATCGCCATCGATACGTAAACGTGCATGAATGAGCAAGTTTGTAGACCCGAGCGGAAATCCGCATTACAGGGAAGTTAAGACTGTGTGAACAAAAAAGGCTTTGGCTATTCGTTTGCCATAACTTCTACCGGATCAATATCGGATGCTCTCCAGGCAGGATAAAGAGCACCAATAAGGCTGCCGACGATCGCGATCAAGATCGCTGTCATGACCCAACCCGCACTGAATTCGATCGAGAGCTCATATCCGCGACCGATCGCCTCAGCTGCCAACAATGCGATCAGAAGTCCGAATACGACGCCAAGCACACCGATCAATAATGCCTCGCCTTCGATCGTCTTGATGATGAATCCCTTTGACGCTCCGAGCGATTTTAAGATCCCGATCTCTTTTCGTCGTTCCGTGACCGTTGTATACATCGATAACAAAACAAAAATAGTGCTTACGAATGCACCTAAGCCAACCAGAACACGCAGGAGCGTATTCAATCCGGGGATACGTTGCTGGGCATCGATAACAAAATCGCTTGTAAGATTTACCTTGTTTCCCGGCAATTCCTGATTTATGCGCGCGGCGACGGCGTTGACGTCAGCGTCATCATGCACCTTGACGAGAATGTATGTGCATCGGCCTTCCGATTCGAGCACACGCTGGAGAGCGCCTAGCGACATCTTAATGCGTGAGCCAGACGGTGGCGAAAAAACGCCCACTACCCTGTACGACTTGCCGCCAAAGAGCTCGACCGGGTCACCGACCTTAAGACCGTCGTCCCTCATCTGCCGCTCATCAAAGATCACCTCGTCGTCGGCTCGAACCGGGCGCCCTGCAAGGATCTGCATATCGTTCATTGCCGCAAATGGTTCCCAATCGACGCCATCGATCTGCTGGATACCCCAACGACCCTTTGTGCTTGCAGTGATATAACGATAAACAGGAACCGTCGATTTGACACCCTCGATTCGAAGAAGCCTTTCGGCATAGGCCGTCTGCACGGGAGCGTTTGAACTATCAAGGCCCATTGCTCCCGGGCGCGTGAACACGATCTCGGCCTTCCAATTCGCCGCGCGTTTTGCCATTTCGTTGGTCATCCCGCGGGCTAAACCCGTAAACAGCACGACGAGGATAACGCCCAACGCGACCCCGACGACACTGATCAGTGTACGAAGCGGACGAACACGCAAATTTGCAAGTACGAGATCAATCATCCAAAAGCACAGTATAGTCGAACGAACGCGACGCCGCGACATCCGTGAAGAGTTCCGGTTCGGTGTGAAACACCTCGAAGATCCGGTCGTACGCATCGAAAAGCCGATCCGTCGCGATCTCTCTCGTATTTGCACGCGCGGTCGCGATCGCTTCAGTGACTTTCCTGAGCCTTTCCGGGTCATCGTCGAGCACACTCAGTATTGCTTTCGCAAATGCGGGTCCGTTAGGTTCGGTCAGCCAGGCGTTCGATTCAGTTGCGTATGAGAGTATGCCGCCGGAGTTCGGTGCGACGGTCGGCACGCCGGAGGCCATTGCCTCAAGAGGTGCGATCCCGAACGGTTCTTTCGGATTCGGGTGCACGAAAACATCAGCGTTCGCGTAAAAATCTGCAAGTGTCTTCTTATCGAGGTGGCCGATCTGAATAATCCGGCCGTCTGCCTCGCGGGTCGATCGTTCGCGAAGTTCGTCACTCAGCGGTCCGGCACCGGCAACGATCAAACGGAAATCGCGTGTAGCATCTTTCGTCAACTCTTTCATCATATCGACAAGAAGTCCGATGTTCTTTTCGGGCGAGATCCTGCCGGCGTACAACATGACGACCGAGCTTTCCGGGATCGAGGCTCGTCGACACATATCGACCCGAATCTTCTCCGATCTCCGGTCGGGTGTGAAAAGGACCGAGTCAACTCCCCTTGGACAAACGATGATGCGCTGACTTAGATCGATGCGAGGACTTTTCAGCCATTGCCAGCATTTGTTGAAAAAGAACTTCGAGCGGCGGTCGTTCGAGGCGGGTAAGGTTGACTGTCTGAACTCCTCGGCAGTGTACTCCGAGTTTGCTATGTGAAAATCGAAGCTCGGCATCAAATAATTGCCAACGATTCGCCGCGACAGCCATCGGCCGATCGGTCCGCCGAGCAGGAACGATTCGACATTGTCATCCATTCGTTCGCATGAAAAGTGAACGAGAATGGGTCGTCCCAGCCGTTTGAAATTATTCGTTCTGATCATTGCGCCGATCAAACTGAGCGTATATTTGTCGGTGACCTCGATTATGTCGGGCATCTCGGCCAATAATATCTTTCTGATCGGCGACTCTGATCTCATGTAATGCCATGGCATCATCACTCGATACCGTTTGTCGAAAACAGGCGAATACTTGGCCGGAACGTAGTAGATCTTGGCGAATTCGTTGACCTCTTCGATGGTTTCGACCTCGCCCGGTACGATCAAACGAACATGACGCTGGTGTCGACCGGCGGCCGCAAGTAGATTATTGAACGACGTGCTGATCCCACCAGAGTTCTTGTGGTAATAATTCGTAATGTGGACTGACTTGATATCTTGCGGCGTCACGGCGAAGTAGGTTAGTGTTTTCGCTTCCTCGAATATACGAACGACGACAGCGCAACAGCAATGACGAGGAGGATCATGCCGTCGACACCCCAGTATTTCAGGACAGCGAGCTCTTTTCCGTTCCCGTAGGTCCATGAAGCCTTGTTCGTGAATGCCCAACAGATGAGCTGCGAAAAAATGCCAAAAGCACCGAGCGCGATCAGGGCGGCAAGGAACGCTCCGCGCCGAAGCATGAATGAGATCTCGTTCGGAATGAAGGCGAGGAAATGGAAAATGATCACCGGCAGCCGCGAGAGGTCGCTCATTAACGATTTGCTTTCTGATTCACCGACGATCATGACGCCGCGCCGCATGGCGAAGAGGGTGAATAGGGCCGAAATGATCGAAAAGCAGATCGAACGAAGGATCGCGTCACCGGTCAGGTCTTGTGTAGACGTTAGAAAGCCGAAGATCGCCTGAAGAAGGAATTCAAGAATGTGACTGACGAGAGGGATCAATAGCAAGATCGCCAAAAGGGCCTTCCAAAAAGGCTCTACACGCCGAAACGATTGGATCAACGCACCTGCGACACCTGCAAAAAAGAAACGGAAACTGAACTGAACAAGGGCCGCAGCGATCGCCAGTCGGAGCGTTTCCTTTCCGATCAAATAGGTGGCAAGAAAAATCGGAGCACGAACAACGCCGCTCAAGATGGCACCCTTGTAATTCCAAAGTCGGACGAACTGACCCGGGTCTTTCCAGAGTGACCGCAGGGCATCGCCGATCGTATTCGACGATGTTTCTACCGCAGTTTCTTCAAACGTGATCTCTTTCATAAATCCGACCCAACTCCGCTTCGGAGTGTCGAACAAAGGAAGCTGACTACTCCATTATCCTACCGTTCACCTGCCTTTTCTTCATTTATTCTCTTTCGCATTTCGGCAACGCGAATTGTCTCTTCATAGGCATCAAACACGCCTGCGAAGATCGTGTCCCAGGAACTCGAAAGGGCTCCGTCACGAGCCCGAATTCGCATTGCTTCAAGCTTGTCTTTGTCTTCCATCAATTCGATCGTGTATTTAAGAAAATCGTCGAAACCGGCGGCGATGAAGCCGGTTTCTCCGTGCGTCACGAGATATTTAGGCCCGCCTTTGTCCGAAACTATCGGCACAACACCCGATGCAGCGGCCTCTTGAGCTACGTTTCCGAACGCATCAGTTTCGGACGGGAATACGAAAATGTCCATGTTCGCGTATGCTTCTGACAGCTTTTCACCCGAGAGAAAACCAGTAAACTCAGCGTTCTTGAGATTTTTTTCAAGATACTCGCGCTCATTGCCTTCGCCGACGATCAGAAACTTGAATCCTTTCTTTCCGGCTTTGATCAACGCGTGTTCCAGTTCGACCAACAACCTGACATTCTTTTCCGCGCGAAGCCTACCGACGAACCCAAGTCGAATTATCTCATCATCAACCGTACGTTTTGACGGTGAGAACATCTCGGTATCGACGCCGCGGCCCATCAGACGAGAAACCCGGTGGGTTCCTTGGCCGAGAAGTTCGACAAGCTCTTGATTCGGAGCAAGTACGACCTTCGGCATCTTGTAATAAAGAACGGTCCCGTCGAGTATCTTCCGTTCGGCAAAATTCGAAATGCCGCTGACCATTTTGTCGGGCAAAAAGCGAAGCATTCTTCGCAATCGTTGTGCAGCAAACTCGTGTACGTTCGTGTGCCACGAGCCAAGGAGCGGGATCTGCAGTTTCCAGGCAAGATAAGAACCCATTATACCTACATCATTAAGTCCTGTGATGTGAATAATATCCGGGCGAAACTCAAGCAGCGCTCGTAAAACCTTATTCGTATGACGCTGAAACAATGGGTCGTAAGCTAGTTCCTCGTCGAGAGAGAACGAGATCGGAGAGCGTTTCAAGGCCAAATAATCAACACTGCCGTCCTTCCAGGCCTCTGACTTTGGTGCTGCATGGACAACAAGGAATGGACGATCGTTTCGCTTGGCGTAATCGACCAACCGCTTGCAGGTCATTGCCGCTCCGTTAACCTCGAGATACGAATCGGGGAAAAATGCAATTCTTAAAGGTTCGCTCACAAAAAATTGGCTCTTTAAAATATATAGGCGGCCCATGACCGCCATCTAATGATCCCTTTTATTCGGCACCGATCATGTGCCACAAAACGTATTATGCGAACTAAGAAGCCGGTTCCGAGGACAAACTGTGCGCGACCTCTTCGACATTCGGTATCTCAAATCGCGTTTCAGCCGCGTGTTTCGGCACACGGTCGCGTTTTTTGCGTGCAAGGCGGAAGACCGGCCTTACCTTTGGGCTGCCCAAAACTCCGAGTGTCCATATCGCCCATCGCAGCCACGTCGGTCCGCCACGCTGCCAGTGGACTGAAAGCTGGCGAAGTCCGTGACCGTCGCCGACGTCGAAATATACGCGGTCGAACCATCGCTGTCTGCCATCCGGAAATTCAGGGTAGTGGTTCAGTATCTCAGAGAAACTTTGCAGCTGCCGCGAGTGGATGGGATGCTCGTACTCCGGCATCAACACAACCTCGCTCCGTTTTTCGCCCCTGATCTCATCTACGAACTCATCAAACGTCGAGGCGTTGGTAAGATTGATCACCGTATTCGGTTTGCAGCCGTGTCGGTCACCGCCAGTGGCGATCGGCATTCCGAGGGACTCTGCCATTTCGATGACCGCCTTGTTTTCCGACCATGCACGGAAACCATTGATCTCGAATGCATGGATCCATTTTCCATGGACACGAATGAAGTCTTTCAGCAAAGCCTCATGCCGTTCCTTTCCAACAAGTTCGATATCCCATAGCGGGTGGTTCAGTATTACCAACACAGATGGGATCTCGTTGAGCATCGCGAACATCTCGGCGAGTTTCTCGTTCGTATGATTCTCGTCGATGAAGGTGTAATCAAGCAGTGTCTTGGTCAGTTCAACTGCTCGGGCCTTTGGCAGATTATGGACACCAACATGAAAATAGCCATACTCGAAAGGAACCGTCCATTCCATAGAGATCGGCGCGTGTGTATTCGGCTCGGTTTCATTGACCTTCAGCGTCGCATCAATGCTGTCATGGTCAGTCAATGAAACGATCGCATCAATTCCCGTATCGTTGATCTGCTTTTTCTCGATCTCGTAAACCGCATCAGGATTCATTGGCGGCGACCAATAGGCGCTAGAGAAGTCGATGCCCTTGCCTTCTTTTTTCAGGTAATTATCTCTTTCGCGTTTCCAGAACTGCGCAATTATCGGAAGCTTTTCGGCGTAGTGTGGAACGAAGTCGAGCATTTCCTTTGAATGCTCAGTATGACAATGGAGAGACACGCCGGTCTTCGCGCAAGCCGACAGCTGCGTAGGCTTTCGAAGAATGTGTAAACGCGTATTCTTTAGATTCATGATGATCTCCGTCCCAATCGCTGATCAAACACAGTAGGCTACCAAATCACACCTTATATGTAAATCTGTCAGATGTTGCAGGGCATACATATGTTGCAGCCATTATCGATCGGTAAATCAATGTCCGAATCTAACAAAAAAAATGTCACAAATAGTTTGGAGGCGGTGTTTTGTTTGCAGAAACGGGAGTTTTCCCAAATAGCAGTCATAACGGAGAAAAATAATGAGTTGGTTATATTCGATAGTTGTTGCCGGCCTATTCCTTGCATCTGGCGGCGATACGCCTGTCAGTGTGAACGAAAAAAACGCGGTCGCTGAACGTTCGGTGCAGGTGATTGCGGTTGACGACGTGACGGATAAGTTTGAAAAGACCTACACGCTGACGCCGAATGGCAAGGTCAGTGTCTCGAACATTAACGGGTCGATCGCTGTCGAAGCATGGGATCGCGGCGAGGTAAGGCTGGAGGCTACTAAAGTTGCGGATTCGGCCGAGACGCTCAACGAAGTCGAAATAATCGTGACAGATCGCCCGGATTCGTTGAAGGTAGAGACCGATTATAAGGGCTGGCGATATGGCGACCGAAGCGATCGGAGCCGCACACGCAAGCTCGAGGTCCATTACAAACTCTCGGTCCCAAGGACTGCGGTCTTGAGCGCTGTAGAGACGGTCAACGGATCGGTTACGGTCGCTAATTTCGTGAATTTCACAAAGGCATCAGCCGTGAATGGCAATGTAAACGCCTCGAACCTTCGAGGAAATGCCGAACTCTCAACCGTGAACGGGGAAGTCTCAGCAGCGTTCGAACGCGTTGAGGCCGGAAGCAGGATATCGCTTAACACAGTGAACGGCAGGGCTAACTTGACACTGCCTTCCGATGTCAACGCGACCATCAAGGCTGATTCCCTGAACGGCGTGATCGCCAATGACTTTGGCCTGCCGGTGAAGAAAGGAGAATACATCGGGCGAAATCTTCATGGCCGACTTGGTAATGGTGAGGCACAGGTGAGACTCAACAGCGTCAACGGCGGACTATCGATATTGCGGCAGAAAGATGGTCGAACCCAAAGTCCGGCGACGAATCTTCTGAAAGAGGGTGACGTCGGCGAAGTCGAAGCAGTCGATGAAGCCGCCTTGAATTCTGCTATTGCAAACCGTGCGATCGCTCGTGCAATGCGCGATTCAGAAAGATCAGCGGCCGTTGCGATGAAAGAGGCGCAGATCGCGATCTCAAAAGTGAAGCCAGAACTCGAAAAGATCCAGGCCACGATCGCCACTGATGAGATGAAGGCAAGCATCAAGGAAGGGATGGCAAAGCAAGCTGAAGTATTGGCCCAATTAGCAGAGATCAATTGGCGATCTTCGGCACCGACGATCAAAAGACGGACGAAGTCGTTCGAGGTCAACGGCACGCCGCGAGTTGTGGTCGAAGCGAACGGCTGCGATGTAATAATCCGTGGTGGCGCGCAGAAAGAAGTCCGATACGTTTTGAGCGAATCCGGCAACGCCAGGTCAATGTCACCGGCGAATATTTCGGAAGAGCAGAATGGGCCTGAAATAACGATAAAGGTTTCAGGTGACGCATCGTCAGTCCGTAGCGGCGGTTTGTTCAATGCTGAACGGGTACGGCTCGAGATCTATTTGCCACGCGAATCGAACGTGAAAGTCACCTCTGACGGTGAGATCAGGCTGAGCGGAGTTTCCGGTACGCTCGATGTCAAAGGCTCGGATTCGCCGATCGACATAAGGGATTCGCAGGGAAAGCTGACTCTGGATGCTGATGACGGGCAGGTGAGGGTGATCGGCTTCAATGGTGAATTTGAATCGAATACGATAAACGCCAACGTATTTCTGGAGGGCGCTTTCGAACGCATATCGTCAAAGGCTGAAGACGGTGTCATCACATTGACGCTGCCTGATACCGCCAGCGCTTCACTTACTTCCAATAGTGAGATAGAGACTTTCAATATCGGTCCCGCACGTGAACGCTCGCGAACGCTCCGGCTCGGATCGGGCGACAAAAAATACGACTTCGAATTTGCAAACGGTAAACTACTGGTTCGCAGTGCCTCGGCTTTAGACATTTTTTGATCAGAGCAATGTGCGTGGGTCATTTAACCCACGCACATTTTAATTGAAACATTCTGACCGGAATAACGTTCTAGTCAGCAACGCATCGAACACTCAAGGGATACCGAGACAATCTTCATATTTCAGGTGCATTCATGAAAAAGTTATACCCGTTGTTCGCGGTCCTTGTTCTCGCCTTTTCTTTGAACGCCCAACCCAGTGGAAACGGCAATGGGAACGGTGGTAACGGCAGTAAAGAAACTAGTTCGCCAGCAAAAAAGGAGTCCGCTCCGTCTGTTTCGACAACGGAAGTTCCTGCCCCGGCGAAAGGCTCAAAGATCGTCTTACCGCATGAGAAATCCGTTCCGATCTCGATACCGAAAGTGGCCTTGGGAATCGTCATCGATGGCCGAATCGATGAAGAATCGTGGAAAAGTGCGGCAGTTTTCAAGGACTTCTACCAAACTTTTCCGGGCGATAACATAGCTCCGTCAAGGCCGACGGAGGCATATCTCATGTACGACGAAAAGCACTTGTACATCGCATTCAAGTGCTTTGACGAAAAGGACAAGATCCGGGCAACCGTTGCCCGTCGAGACAACGTATTTGGCGAGGATAATGTCCGGGTCTGGCTGGATACCTACAACGATCAAAGGCGCGCCTACGTACTTGGGTTCAACCCGTTGGGCATTCAGCAAGACGGGATCTACACCGAGGGCCAGGGAGCTGATTTTTCGGTGGATATCGTAATGGAGTCGAAAGGGGTGATAGAAGATTGGGGATGGTCCGTTGAGGTCAAGATCCCATTCAAATCACTTCGTTATTCAGCTGGCAAGGGTAAGTTTTGGGGATTCAACGTCGCCCGCAACATAGACCGATTCAACGATGAATTCACTCAATGGCTTCCCGATGACCGTGATATTTCCGGGTTTTTGATCAAACACGGGAAGATAGGCGGTCTTGACGAGATCATTTACGAGCGAACGCTCGAGGTCGTTCCCAGTATTACCGTTTCCGAAACGGGCCGTCGTGTCAGAACGATACCGAGATTTCAGCTAACGCCGGGGGCCATCGATCCAGGCCGATTTGTCAATGAGCCGATAAAACAGGACATCGGCGTAACACTTAAATATACGCTGTCGCCGAATATTACGCTTGACGCCGCTATCAATCCCGATTTTGCAGAGATCGAAGCAGATGCTCCGGTCGTCACCGCAAACCAGCGATTCCCGATCTTCTTTGAAGAGAAGCGGCCGTTCTTTCTTGAAGGCCAGGATATCTTCAATACACCGTTACGTGTGTTTCATTCGCGCACGATCGTTGATCCCGATCTTGCTGCCAAACTAACAGGTAAGGTGGGGAAAACCTCGTTCGGATTCCTTGTGGCTTCGGATAATGCGCCCGGAAACTATGATGAAGATGATCGGAACGATCCGTCCGTGAGGCCGCGAATAGACGAGTTTATCGATAAGAATTCGTTGTTTGCCGTCATCCGTGTCAAACGTGACTTCGGAAAAGCAAACAATATCGGATTTATGAGCACATTTCGGAGTTTTCCGGAACAGAAGAACCTTACTGCAGGCATTGACGGCAGACTCAAGCTCACTTCGAAACTCACCTCGACGTTTCAAGTACTTGGAACCACTACTCGGCGATGTTTCTTTGACCCGCGATTCGACCCGGACGCGGATCCAATTCAAACGGTCAAAAACAGGGAGATCTGTGGCGGTGGCACTTATGGCGGCGTGACCGTTCTGGGAAGTCCGTTCAATGAGTATCGAACCGGCAACGGTGTCGGCTATTATGCGAATCTTGATTATTCAGAGGACCGGCGTGGTTGGTTTGTGGAATTTGGTGGAAGAAGCAGCGATTACCATGCTGACGCCGGATTTACCCGACGAAAGAACACTAATTTTGCGTTTTTCTATAACCGGTTCAGCACAAAATCGGAACCCAAGAACAAAATAATCCGGCTGAGTTGGGCCCAATATTCTGGGGTCGATTATGACTGGAGCGGGAGGCTGCAACGCTTCAATTTGGGCAACAACGCCAATCTCAACCTTCAGCGAAACACCTATGTATTTCTAGAGGCCGGAATAGGCTACGAAAAACTCTATGAAGAAGAATTCGGTTTGAAGCGTATTCCGACTCGGTCCCAAGGGGCGTTTCAGGGCGAACCTACACGCGGTTCGTGGCAGCAATACGTTTCAGGCAATATCAACCAAACGCCTCACAAACGATTTAATTATGGTGCCTTTGTCGGGTTCATCAACAATTCGTTCGACTTCGACTTCGGGTCAAGCGGACAACTCGACCCGGGAACAGGACAACAATTCGACGCTGAACTATATGCCGAGGTGAAGCCGGTCGATCCGTTACGGGTCTCTTTGAGTTACAGAAAGAGCAGGTTGGTACGCACCGACACGAGAAAACGTGCATTCGATGCCGATCTCGTTAGTCTGCGTTCCACTTTCCAATTTTCCAGGTTCGTATTCACCCGTATGCGCTTAGATTTTGATTCGACTCGAAACAACTACGCCGGACAGTTGCTTTTCGGCTGGACGCCCAGTCCGGGAACCGCGTTTTACGCCGGTTATAACGATAACGCGAATTACAACGGGTGGAGTCCGTTCACAGCGCAGCGTGAATACGGTTTCGAAAGAAACAGCCGAACATTTTTTATTAGAATGTCGTATCTGTTTCGAAAGAGCTTTTAGCGTGATTCCTCCTGAAGACGCTTAGGCAGCTGGCCCGGTCCGCCCGCTGCCTTTTTTTGTTTCATACATTCGAAAAACTTCTTGTATTGAGTTAAGTAATAGTGTATAAATCATAGCGGACAAACCATTTCTTCTAATCCACATGTAATATCAAAGGAGTCAAAATGAAGCTTACCAGGAGTTTTTTAGCTTTCCTCATCTGTTTATCTTTCGTGATCGTTGCGGACTTAACCCTTTCAGTACAGACAGTTTCGGCACAAGATACCAGAGCCGCGCTGCAGCGCGGATATCGGACCGGATACTCCGATGGGTATATGGCCGGTTACCGCGATTCGATCGATAACCTCGGAAAAGATCTTTCACGCCATACCGAGTATTCAGAGGCGAAACGTGCCTACAACACTGAATATGGGGCTCTTGAGGATTACAGTGACGGCTACAGGCAAGGCTTTGAACTCGGTTACGCCGCGGGATTCGACAAGCTCTCATTTGAATCGACGGTTCCGAGTACAATTTCTCGCCGAGGAGCAATTCCGACGCAAAACGTGGCGAATACCGAATCTGTTGAGCCCAAGCCAATATCTGGTGGCAACAAGGTAGAGACGCCACCGAGCCTGCCTTTGAACCAAGAGCCGGCGTCACCTTCGACCGCCGCAGCCTCAGACGTTCCGACAACAGTTCAAAAGGTAAGTTATTCGAACAATGGTGAGCCGATCATTGTCATTCCAAGGGACTTAGAGCTCATAGTCGAAATTCTGGAAGATCTGAATACCGAACAGAATCGAGAAGGCGACAAGTTTACTGCCAAGGTCATGTCTCCATTTGAGCTCGAAGGTGCGATCATTGAAGGACGGATCGACCGAATAACCAAGCCCGGCCGTATCAAGCGGCGGTCTGAGATGTTGTTATCTTTTGACAGGATCGTATTGTCTGACGAGCGTTGGGCCAACTTCGACGCGATCCTTACCGAGGTATTGCCGATCAAGGGCGATAATGTTCGGATGGTCGATACCGAAGGCACAGCGATCGGAAAACGATCGATCAAAGATGATTCGATCAAGATCGGTGCTGCCACCGGAGCTGGTATCGGTATCGGTGCGATCGCAGCGGGACCGGTCGGTGCCGCGGTTGGAGCGGGTGTCGGTGCCGCTTTCGGCGTTGGCGCGGTCGTTATCGAACGCGGCAAGCATATTCGCCTTAATAAGAATCAGCAACTTCGTATTCGAACGGCATTCGAGACCAAGATCCGGTGATAGAAAACCGGACCTAAAGCATTTACCAATTTACTCCGCATCTTAGTACAACGACTGTTTCCTCCTTTGGGTCGTTGCCTTTGATGTGGAGTTTTTTTTCGCAGGGTGCATTCTTCCGGCATCGCACCCGCGTGTTGATGATGTCCCACAATTCGTTCCTCAGATCCGAACAGCTGCAGTCGAACGACGGCTATATTTCCGAAACGCGGAACTTGTTAATACAGCTTCTGTTCGATAAAATCGAGGAAATCCATTTCAACTAAATTATTGAGAACGAGATTATAAAACAATGAGTACAGCAACAGAATCGACAGCAGCAGCAGGACTTAGAGGCGTGGTGGCTGCACAGAGTTCGATAGGCGACGTTGATGGCGTGAACGGTGTTCTGATCTATCAGGGTTACGATATTCATGATCTTGCCGAAAATTCGACGTTCGAAGAGGTGGTGTTCCTTCTCTGGAACGGACGCTTGCCGAAGGGGTCCGAACTGGAAGCTCTGAAATCGCAGTTCCGGGCAAATTACAATGTGCCTTCGGCGGTCATCGACATGATGAAGACTTTTCCGAAGGAATCCGATCCGATGGATGTTCTGCGGACGTCAGTTTCATCTCTCGATTTTTACGACAAGGACGGACATGGAACCGATCGAGAGCGTGCAACCCGGGCAGCGATCAGGATCACCGGACAGATCGGCACAATCGCAGCCGCTTGGGATCGGATCCGCCGCGACCTTGAGGTTGTCGAACCTGACACGAGCCTTGGGATCGCCGAGAACTTTCTCTATATGCTTCGCGGCGAGCGGGCTGATGCGGAAGAGGCACGGATGTTCGACGTGGCGTTGATCCTTCATGCCGACCATGAGTTGAATGCTTCGACCTTCACGACGCGTGTCGTCTCGGGGACACTTGCCGGCATGTATGGAGCAGTGACTGCCGGGATCGCGGCGCTGGCTGGCCCGCTTCACGGCGGTGCGAATACCAACGTTATGAAGATGCTCATCGAGATCGGCGAACTGGACAAGGTAGAGGCGTGGATCGAGAGGGCTCTGGAAGAAAAGCGTAAGATCATGGGTATCGGTCATGCCGTTTACAAGACCGAAGATCCCCGGGCGACCTGGCTGCGTAAATACTCTAAGCAAATGGCCGAAAAGACGGGTGTTTCGAAGTGGTTCGAGATGTCGCAGCTAATCGAAAAGCTGATGCACGAAAAGAAAGGCATGTTTCCCAATGTCGATTTTTATTCTGCCTCAACATATTATTTGATGGGCATTCCGCTTGACCTGTTTACGCCGATATTTGCCGTTAGCCGTATTTCGGGCTGGACGGGCCATATTCTTGAACAATACGCTGACAACAAACTCATTCGGCCGCGAGCGGAATATGTCGGGCCGCGGGGCCTTAAATACGTTCCTATCGCTGAGAGGTAGACAAAAAGAATTGGTAACAATTTCGAAAATGGAGAACGGGAAATAAACCTGTTCTCCATTTTTCGCTTTTGCCGATTGGTTTGCGGCGAAAGTGAATCGTACCGTGCCTGTTTCGAAACAATCGAGCAACAAGTTACGTAAAAAGGATATTAGACGACACTTGATTCCACGAGCCATAATAAGGAGTAACAAGATGAAAAGACTGCTGTCTGTTGCGACATTAGCTATCATTGCCTGTACGGGAACCGCCGCGCTGGCACAGAACGATATGAAACCACCTGTAGCGAAGAAGGATCCGAAAGTCCTCAAGATCCATGGTTACGAGATCACCGACAATTATGCGTGGCTGCGTGACCGGAACGAGAAAAAAAATCCAGAGATCATCAAATACCTTGAAGACGAAAATGCGTACGTCGAGGCACATATGGGCAAACACAAGCCATTTGTCGACGCGCTTTATAAAGAAATGCTCGGCCGGATCAAGCAAACCGACCTAAGCGTGCCGTATAAGCTCGGCAGATTTTGGTACTTTACAAGGGTTGAGGAAGGCAAGCAATACCCGACGTTTCTTCGCAGCAAAACGCAGGACGGCAAGGATGCCGAGATTTTGCTCGACCAAAATGAGATGGCGAAAGGATTTACATATTTCTCGATCGGTGCATTTGAGCCAAGCGACGATGGAAATTTGCTTGCGTTTTCGACCGACACCACAGGATATCGACAGTACACTTTGCAGGTGAAGGATCTTCGCACGGGTGCGATCCTAAGGGACAAGATCGAGCGAGTCACGTCGATCGAATGGTCGAGTGACGGAAAGTACCTTTTCTTCGGGCAAGAGGATCCAGTTTCGAAGCGAACAGATAAGATCTTTAGGCATGAACTAGGTTCGGATAAGAACGATCTGGTGTTTGAAGAGAAGGACGTTTTGTTCAACGTAGGAATTGGCCGCTCGCGAGATAGGAAGATGTTCTTCATTAATTCCGGTGCGGCGACGATGAACGAGTTTCGATATATGCTGGCTGACGATGCGCTCGGTGAATGGAGGGTCATTACTCCACGTCGTGAGGGCCACGAATACTCAGCGACCTTCAATAATGGCGAATTCTACATTGTCACGAACAAGGATGCCGAAAATTTCAAGGTGGTCCGAACATCGGTTGCTGACCCCGGCGAGGCGAATTGGAAGGACTATATCCCGCACAATCCTGCGGTAAAGATAGAGGGGATCAGCTTCTTCAGGGATCACGCCGTTGTTTCCGAACTTGAGAACGGACTCGAATATCTTCGGGTGATGGACATGAAAACGCGTCGGGCGTCTGCCCGGATCGAAACGCCTGAAAGCGTCTATACGATGGGCCTTGCAAATAATCCTGAGTACGATACGCCGGTCATTCGGTATGGTTATTCTTCAATGATCACACCAAACACCACATTTGAGTTCGATTTTCGTACGCGACAAAGCAAGGCGATCAAGCAGCAAGAGATTCCAAGCGGATACGACAAGTCGCAGTATGAAACTGTACGGGTCTGGGCGGACGCCCGCGACGGGGTCAAAGTTCCGGTATCGATAATGATGAAAAAAGGAACCAAGCTCGACGGCAAATCGCCGATGTTGCTGTACGCCTATGGTTCCTACGGTGCGTCGATGACGCCGAATTTCTCGACGGCAAGGCTCTCGCTTGTCGATCGAGGGATGATTTACGCGATCGCTCATATTCGCGGCGGCAGCGAGCTTGGTGAAAAATGGCGGCAGGACGGACGCATGTTCAAAAAGATGAACACGTTCAACGATTTCGTCGACTGTTCGAAATGGCTGATCGCCAAGAACTATACCTCAACTGATCGGCTTGTGATACAGGGCGGTTCGGCGGGCGGGCTGTTGATGGGTGCTGTAATGAATCAAGCTCCGCATCTTTACAAGGCTGCGATAGTACAGGTGCCTTTCGTTGACGTCATGAATACGATGCTTGACGAGACTCTGCCTTTGACTACCGGCGAGTGGATCGAGTGGGGCAATCCGAACGAAAAAGAAGCCTGGGACTACATGATCCAGTATTCGCCGTATGAGAACATCAAAGCGCAGGCCTATCCTAATATGCTTATCGAGGTCTCATTGAACGATAGCCAGGTTCCGTACTGGGAAGGAGCAAAATACGCTGCCCGACTGCGTGAACTCAAGACCGATAAGAACATCGTGTTGCTGAAGACCAACATGGGCGCGGGACACGGTGGTTCGTCCGGACGGTACGACCGTCTTAAAGAAGTGGCCTTTGACTACGCTTATGCTTTGACGCAGGTCGGCATTACAAAATAACCGAAAACGTAGTGTCGGTTACCAGACGGGCTTCGAAAGAGGCCCGTTTTCTCGTTAGTTCTCCAAAAATCGGAGGCGTTCTTCGATGAAGAAAACTATGGAATTTTGACGCCATTTCGGTTATCCTGTTTGCGTCGGGTCACTTTGGCCCGACCATCAAGTTCGCCTTTCCAGTTTTCCCCGCTTGATTTTTCATTTCACATTTCTGGAAGTGTGTCCGCTCAATGGATAAGAAAGATAAGCTAATAAACCTGTATTTTCTGCTCCTGCTGCCATTGGGGCTGATCGCGCTTGTTTGTGCGATTCTTCTCGCACAACATCGCGACAACACCTCGGCGCTGTTGACTCTTTCTGTCGGCGTGGTCTGTTTCGGACTGATCGTACTTCGTCATTTTCGCTATGTCGGTGAGATAAAGGTAAAAGCCGCGAAGGCCGAGACTGCAGAACGCAATCGAGCAGAACAGGCTGAGATCCACGTAACCGAATTGGAACACTACGTAGCTGAACTCGAGCGGAGCAGCCAGATGCTTCGGGAGAGCCGCGAACGATTTCGTCATGCTGCATATCACGATTCACTCACCGGGCTCGCGAATCGCATCCAGTTCATCGAACATCTTAGATCCGAACTCGAAAAGACCCACGCCAACGCCGAAGGCAAGTTCGCCGTTCTCTTTCTGGATCTGAACCGATTCAAAACGGTCAACGACAGTCTTGGCCATTCGGTCGGCGATAAACTCATTCTGGACGTTGCCGTTCGTCTTGCCGAGGCGGTTGGTGAAAAGGGAATGGTTAGCCGCTTTAGCGGCGATGAATTTGCGATCCTGATAGAGGATGTCGTGGACCCTTATGAATCCGTCCGATTTGCAGAATATATCAACGACAAGATCGCGGTTCCTTACAGCCTTGATGGAAGGCAGATCTTTACGACCGCAAGCATCGGAATCGTTTTCAGTCATCCACGGTATACCGATGCTGAGGATCTGCTCCGCGACGCTGATATTGCGATGTACTACGCCAAGCAGACTAATACTGGCCACGTAATATTTGACCAGATAATGCATGCACGTGCCGTCTGCCTTCTCGAACTTGAGACCGATCTAAGGCTCGCGGTCGAGAAAAGCGAATTCGAACTTTACTACCAGCCGCTCGTGAATCTCGATAATGTCGAGCTGATGGGATTCGAGGCTCTGGTGAGATGGAATCATCCAAGCCGCGGATTGATCACGCCGGGCGAATTCATTTCGATCGCCGAAACCACCGGACTGATAATTCCGATGACGGCGCAGCTGTTAAGAATGGCTTGCACCCAGGTCGTCGATTGGCAAAAACGAGGCTTGGCTCGTCCGTCAATGGTCGTGAGCGTAAATCTCTCTGCCGCCTATCTCGACCAGCCGGGAATCATCGATCAACTGCGTACGATCGTCTTTGAAACCGGGATCGCACCGGAGTGTCTCAAACTGGAGATCACTGAGAGCGCCGTCATGGAGAATGCCGAGAATGCTGTAAAGGTCCTGAATCGGATCAAGGAACTTGGCGTGAGGATCAGCATTGACGATTTTGGTACAGGGTATTCAAGCCTTAGCTACCTCCACCGCTTTCCGATTGACATGCTGAAGATCGACCGTTCGTTTGTTAGTTCGATGGAAGAGGGGTCGGAAAACGGCGAGATAGTCCGGACCGTGATCGCTCTTGCAAAAGCACTCAACTTAGGCGTTATTGCCGAAGGGATCGAGAGCATCCATCAGTTTCATCAGCTGCGAATTCTAGGCTGCGATTATGGGCAGGGCTACCTCTTCTCACGGCCCATACCTGTTGCCGAAGTGAACAAACTTCTCGAAGACCCGCACCGTTGGCAAAATATCTTGCCGGTGAACGATTTCGGCGTTATTGCTAGAAATCTTGAATACACCCAATTGCGGCTACAGTGATCTCGGTCAGAAAAACGTACGTCGCTATTCGGCAAAGATGTCCGGCTTTTCGCCCAGCGGAAATGCTGTTTCATATACCGACGCCATATTGAGCAGAACCTCTTCGCTCCAAAAATTTCCAACAAGCTGAGCCCCGATCGGCAAGCCCTTTGATGAAAGTCCACAAGGTATGCTGATCGCCGGAACGCCGGCGAGGTTCGCCGAGACGGTATAGACATCGCTTAGATACATTGCTAAGGGGTCGCTCGATCGTTCTCCGATCTTAAAGGCGGTCGACGGCGACGTAGGCGTAATGATTACATCACACTTCTCGAATGCCGACATGTAATCCTGTTTAACGAGGGACCGGACGCGCTGGGCCTTCGAATAATATGCGTCATAATAACCGCTGGACAAAACGTAGGTTCCAAGCATTATTCGCCGTTTAACTTCCTCCCCAAAGCCTTCTTCACGGGTTCTCGAATACATTGCCCGAAGTTCGTGAGCACCTTCGGCCCTAAATCCGAAACGCACGCCGTCATAGCGGGCAAGATTAGAAGAAGCTTCGGCCGTCGCTATAATGTAATAAACAGCGATACCGTAACCGGCATGCGGAAGTTCGACATCGACAACGCTTGCGCCGAGCGAGACGAAGTTTTCGATCGCTCGTTCGACCGATGATCTGACCTCGGGATCCAAACCATCCCCGAAAAGCGAGCGCGGGACGCCGATCGTTCTCCCTGCAATTTCCGAGTCGATCGTCGATTCGTAGTCGGGGACGGCAACGTCCGCTGAAGTCGAATCGCGTTCATCGCGTCCGGCGATCACGTGGAGTATCTTCGCGGCGTCGCGTGCGGTCTGGCCGAAAATGCCGATATTATCGAGCGACGACGCAAAAGCGACCAAGCCATACCTCGAAATACGGCCGTAGGTGGGTTTTAGGCCGATAATACCGCAGAGTGAAGCTGGCTGACGTACCGAACCGCCGGTTTCTGAACCAAGAGCAGCGCGTACAACACCCGAGGCGACTGCAACAGCAGAACCGCCCGAGCTGCCACCTGGAACACGGTCGACGTCCCATGGATTTCTGACAACACCGAAGGCTGAATTTTCGTTGGACGAGCCCATTGCAAATTCATCCATGTTCGTTTTGCCGATAACGATAGCACCCGCCGCATGCAGCCTTTCTACCGCGGTCGCGTCGTAATGAGCTCGGTAACCCCGAAGGATGCGAGAGCCGCAGGATGTTTGGAGACCTTTTGTACAGATGTTGTCCTTAATGGCGATTCCATAACCGAAAAGCGGTCTTTGACCCTCATCCATTGCAAGCTTGTCTGCCGCTGCGAGCGATTGCTCCCGCTCGATCGAAAGAAATGAGTTAAGCGACTGATTCAGTCGCTCGGCGTTGTCAAGAGTGCGTTCGATGTTGGTTCGGATCATTCTGTTCATTAGTAAATGATGCGGTCGATAAGCCAATCGTCCGCGATCAACGCGGTTTCGACCTTTATTGCACGCTGTTCTGTTCGGGTATCGTCTCGCCAAAATAACAAGACTTCAAATGACGAGCGTCCCTCGCCGATCGTCTCACACTTGCCGACACGAAAGGCACGCGGTAAATCGGTATTGTTAGTCGTAAAAACGTCTGCGTCTGATCCAGTATTTGAAAGCGAATTGTAATATGATGGCGTCAAAAATCGCTTCCTTGCCTCTAAACCACCTGCAGAGAAACGCATGTCATTGCCAAAATGGAATGAGTAGAATTCCCGAACAACCGATCTCGATGCTAGACATTCCGGAGTGTCGAGATTCGGGATACTGCACGAATACGCGCTGAACGCGATCAGGACCACGATGCCGATCGAGATCGGTCTCGACGAAAGACCCGACCGATGCTTTTGAAATACCGATCGACCCATCATAGAACCTTCGGGACCTGAAAATGTCCGGAGACTCCGGCCGGTGCTTCAGCAAGAGCCTCTGTTTGATCGAATGAAGGCAAAGGAACGTCGGCTCGGATCGTGTCCGTCCGCTCGCCTTCGAGTGTCAGACCGCCAAGCATCGGTTCAACGTTACTGGTGTCCAACTCTTTCAATTGCTCGACATACTTAACGATTTCAGCCATTTGAGGTGTGTAAAGTTCGACCTCGGCATCTGAAATCTCCAGGTGCGCAAGTTTAGCGATCTTACGGATGTCCATGTTTTTCCCTATACATCAGACTGCCGGCAGCAGCCAGCAAGAATGCCTTTCTGAACTCCTCGTTGCGGATCGAACGAGATGCCTCAAGTAAATCGGGCGTTAGAATCTCGTTATCCAAAAGCACGGAAACTATTTCGACGGTTCGTTTCTTTCTTTCTGCGAACGACTCCGGAATGACCAAGAACTCAATGTAAGTGACCACGCCGTCACCGACAAGAGCCGAAAGCCGTCGGATGTACTCCGGACCCAGCGAACTCAGCTGTTTACGCCAGGTTTCGTTTGCCACCGCAACCTGTAAGCGTGTTCCACGCAATTCGTGAGCGGTCGTGTGTGGCTTCATGTCGGCACCGGCGATCTTGGCCCACGCTGCAAAGACGATCGACCGTCGAAGGGCTTCGTTATCCGGAAGCACCTTTAATAATTCAGCCATTGTCTGAAACAATTCCTTCATTTGTCATCCGAGGACAATCAACTATCATCTTAAACGAGAACATATCTAAATGCTAAATACGAACGATTTGAAGGTCAGGCTGCCAAAATTGGTGCTTGCGTCTGGCAGCCCGCGTAGATCCGAGATACTCGCATCAGTTGGGTGGGAATTTGAAAAGGCAGTGCCCGATATCGATGAGAACGTGCTCGAGGGGGAATCGGCTGAACTTTATGTGGAACGACTGGCTCTAGCCAAGGCACAAGTAATTGCCGATAAGATGCCGGATTCCATCGTACTCGGCTCTGATACGACGGTCGTGGTCAACGGGAGGATCATCGGCAAACCGATCGATCTGGCCGATGCCCGTAAGATGATAGCGTCGCTTTCAGGGATATGGCACGAAGTTCTGACCGGCGTTGCGGTCGTTGGTCCGGGCAAGATAAGAACAGGGCTCCAAAGAACACGCGTCAAGTTTGCGGTAATGTCCGACGAGGAGATCGACTTTCTCACCCAGATCGGCGATCCGTTAGACAAGGCCGGTGCGTATGCTGTGCAGGCACAGGCGGCACTTTTCATCGAGGGTATTGAGGGTGATTATTGGAATGTGGTAGGGCTGCCGATCAACTTGGTCTATCGATTGGTACTTGAAAGGTAATTTTATAGTGGCCCTCAGTCAAAAGAAAAAGCAGGCCAAAGATCGCCTGCTTTTTTCATCAAAGAGCTTCTTTCGCATTACAAAAGCCTGTCGATAGTTCTTGAGATAGGCACAGTTATATCCCACTTAGGGTCGATCCCGCCAAATACCTCTACCTTGCGTCCGTTCTTGTCCAGGATGACGAAGGAAGGCACCTGGTCGACACCAAACTTCTCGAACGTCGAACTACCATCCGGATCTCGAAGCACGGGTACGGCTACCTTATTTGCGGACGCAAACTTTAAAAGCGCCTCGTTGCTCGCAAAGTTCTTTGATCTGGGCGCGTTGGAATCGGTCATCACGAAGAAGACGGCAACGTCCTTTCCAGCATATTTCTTTGCGATCGAATTAGCATATTCCGCCTGCTTTCCGGATAACGGGAGCCAGCTAGCGCCAAACGCAAGAACGACCACCTTACCATTTTGATCCTCAATGTCCTTCTTTCCGCCGTCCAGAGAGGTCAATGATGTTTGAGCACTCACAGTAAGCGCAGCGAAAATCATTGAAAGGTATACCACAAGAGAAATAATAATGTGTTTCATAGCAGCTATCAGGTCGAAGACCATTCTCCCGTAGTTGTTTGATGCAATTTAGGGGCCAATCTACTGTCTTCGGTTCAAGACAACGTTGTCGATCAACCTCACACTCCCGAAACGGACCGCAACGGCGATGAGGGCTTCTCTATCATCAATCTTTTCAATTGGTTCGAGGGATTCTGAGTCAACGGCTGCGACGTATTCTACATTTGCAAGAGATTCTGAAGAGAGTGTGGTGTTGACCAAATCGACGAGCTTTGAAGCAATTCGTTCACCTTGCTTGAAGGCGGTTTTTGCGTCGCGCAGCGAACGATAGATCACAGATGCTCTTTCGCGTTCTTCCTCGGTCAAGAGCCGGTTGCGAGACGACATCGCAAGACCTGATTCTTCGCGAACGGTCGGAACCGCAGCGATCTCGGTTTCGAATCCGAGATCTCGGTTCAGACGCCGAATAATGGCAAGTTGTTGTGCATCCTTTTGACCAAATACCGCGAAGTCTGGTCTCACCGTGTTCAATAAGATCGTGACGATGGTAGCGACACCGCGGAAATGACCTGGACGAGATGCGCCTTCCAGACTCTCAGACAGTCCCTCAACGTAAACATACGTAGAGAAGTCCGGAGGGTATAGTTCAGATGCCTCCGGGGCGAATATATAATCGACACCGTGGTCGGCCAACAGCGCGGCATCCGCTGCCAGGTCGCGGGGGTAGCGTTCGAGGTCAACTTTATCGTTGAACTGTGTCGGATTAACAAAGATCGATACGATGACCACATCCGAAATCTGCCTTGCCTCCCGAACCAGCGAAAGATGCCCTTCGTGAAGTGCACCCATCGTCGGCACAAATCCAACGGTTTTATGCTCGCGTCGGAGCTTTCGCGCGATCGAGAACATTCGTTGACGGCGGTTGATTATCTCCATTCAATTGAAGCGATCGTAAGCATCACAAACTCGAAAGGTCAACGTCTTCGGGCATTGCGTAGGATTCGGCTTCTGCCGGATACGAGCCGCCGCGTACATCTGCCATCCATTTCGTGATCGCATCGGTGATCACTTGACTAACATTGGCATATTGACGGACGAATCGCGGCTGACGTCCGAATGTAAATCCGATCAGATCGTGAAGGACCAGTACCTGCACATCACATGAACTGCCCGCACCGATGCCGACTGTCGATATCGAAAGTTCGTCGGTCACGATCTCGGCAACTTCGCGCGGAACTAACTCGAGCACGATCGCAAATGCCCCGGCCTCTTCGAGCAGCTTCGCATCTTCGATCAACACCTTAGCGGCATCGGCCGTTTTTGCCTGAACGCGGTAGCCGCCCATCTTGTGGACCGATTGCGGCGTGAGTCCAATGTGAGCCATTACCGGTATCTCTTCGTCTACCAGACGTTTGACGAGATCGATCCGATTGCGGCCGCCTTCGAGCTTTACGGCCTCGGCTCCGCCGTATTTCATCAATTTCAATGCATTTCGTACCGCCTTGTTATCTCCAGTATGATAGCTGCCGTAAGGCATGTCGGCGATTATAAGTGCACGGTTTGAGCCTCTCTTGACCGCTTTCGTCGCAGAGAGTATTTCGTCCAAAGTCACCGGGATCGTATTGCCATAACCATGGATCACGTTACCCATACTGTCACCGACAAGGATCATATCGACGCCCGCTTCGTCGACGATGCGCGCGGTCGGGTAATCGTAGGCGGTGAGACAAACTAGTTTTTCCCCTTTTTCCTTTGCTGCCCGCAAAGCCGGTACATACACCTTTTCGGGTTTATCTGGTTTGAGATAGGCCATAAATGCAAGTAGAGTCTAAAACTTTGGGGCTAGCAAGTCTAGCCGTTCTGCAGTATCGCATCGACCGAATTTGCCACGGGACTCCAACGAATTACGGACGAATCATCAACCGATTCAGTTAAAAGGCAATCGATCGTTTTGTTCAGTGATGGATGTACGAAATAAGGAGCGATCTCGGCCATCGGGACAAGGACGAAATTCCGAATATGAGCCCGGGGATGCGGGACCGTCAAGAACGGCGTATCGATTCGATGATCGCCAAAGAACAAGAGGTCAAGATCGATAGTTCTTGGTTTTTTTAGTGACTTCTCCTTTCGGCCCAAAAGGTACTCGATCCTTAGCATCCGCGCCATCATTTGAGACGGTGTGACACCTGTAGCTTGGATTTCGGCAACCATATTGAGGAATGGCGGCGCGTTTTCGATCTCAATTGGTTCCGTTTCATAGACCCCGGACAATTTGATCAGTTCAAAGCTCGCTTCTAGCAAACCACGAATTGCGTATACCAAATTGCCCGCTCGGTCGCCTACGTTCGAGCCCAGACCAACATACGCTGTTATTGTTTCAGATCGCACAATTATCGATTTTTGGCCGCTAACACTCCACCTTCGAGCCATTCACCTTTGACGTCGAGCACGGAATCGGACCGTTTATCACTACCTAATGAACGAATAGCCTCGCCGAAGATGGCTTCGACGAAGCTTGGTCCAACCAAAGGTCAGATCGGCGCAAGCGATGCGTCCGACTCATATGACCGAATACGTAATGTCAGTTTTCTTTGCGAAGCGGTTCAATATCCAAACATTAACCTAAAGCCCAATGGAAAAACAAATGATTTGCGATCAGGCGGTGTAACGTCGCCTGGCGAAAATTTGATTGGTGGACCACTCGGCCGCCATTCTTTTTAACGATCAGAATCGCCCGATCTTGGACCTGAAACGCTGTTGGAAACCAAAAGCAGTCCGTTCTGAGACTTACTTCATTGAAATATGCTTCTATTTTTCTTGCATTTAGAGATTAAGGAGGCTCGATCCCCCGCCTAATCGAAAGTTGATATTTGCCGATCTCAAGTCTAAGACGGGACGATCGCGTCGACACCATTCATGAATGTTACCGAGCGTTTGCTGATACTTTTACATTTTACGGGCGAAATGGTTCAATAGTAGTCAGCCCCGATGGGGGAAATCCAGAAATGCACCTAAACCGGGGCATTCGGGCGGATACCGGGTGTGGTCCGTCTAGACAAAAATATTCACGCCGGTACTTATGCCGCGAAGACGATTCCGACACAGTCCGAGGTTTGACACCCCCGCCGAGCGTTCTCATCAAGAGTACCTTCACAACCAATCCGCACAGATAACGACACGGACCGAATTGCTTCGACTGATCCGTGGCGGTGAGGACACTTACCTCGAACTCAAAGTAAAGCTTTCGAATCCGGAAAGGATCACTCAGGGCATTGTAGCTTTAGCGAATACTGACGGCGGAACCATCATCTTTGGTGTGAATGATCAACTACGCATTGAAGGTGTGAGTAATCCTGAGGATGTTCAACAAGAGATCAATCGAATATGTCGCGACGAGATCGTCCCTCCTATCGTTCCGTTGATCGACTGCATTGCATTTGACAGCGGTAAGCGAATCGTCGCACTTGATGTCGAGGCAAAGCGTCGTCCCTATCGTACACGTGACGGCCGCTTTTATATGCGGTTCGGCTCGGAGAAGCGGGAGGTTTCGAGGGAGCAGCTGTCGATGTGGCTGGACGAGATAAGACCGCTCGGATACGAAAACATTCCTCTTTTTACCGCGAATGAAGACGATTTTGACGACGGATTACTTTGGACATTCGCTCGCGGTTTTGATGACTTCAATCCTGTATCAAACCTTTACGATACTAAGGAATTTATTAAGAAGGACCTGCTAATGGCGGCTGGAAACTCCGATGAGTTCTTTCCGACCGTTGCCGCGCTCGTGCTGTTCGGCAAGGCCGACCGAATTGAGGCTATGTTTCCGCGATCGGTTGTATTCATCGCACGTTACTCGGGCGATAATGGGAATGCACAACTCGTAGAACGCCAAGAGATCCGCGGCAACCTGCTTCATCAATTTGAAGGAATCCTCGCGTTTGTGCAGCGCTACTGCGATCTCGTCAAGGACAAGCCAAAACGATCCGTTTCAGACGTTGATTCTCCGGTCAAGGCACGTTCGAACTTTCATGTCTATGCTGTTCGCGAGGCCATCGCTAACTTGTTGGTTCACCGCGATTTTGTGCTTCGCGATGTGCTGACGCGGATCAATATATATGAAAGTTCGATTGAATTCGTAAACGCCAGGCGGACCAACGGATTCGTCCCGCCGGCTTCTCGCGCGATCAGATTCGGTATAACGCAGCGTTTGAATCCACAGATTTCATCGGTTTTCGCACGTCGTGAGTACGGAGCCAATGTTCCCCGAGGCGGCTTGCCGATGGTCCTAAAGCAATCCGAGCGTATTTCCGGTAAGCGGGCAGAGGTCTACACCTCAAATGACGAATTCAAATTGAAGATCCACGGAACCTAGCCATTTGGGCTGCGGCAGGTTTTCCGTTGCACAGATTCGTGCATTGTCAACCCGATGCTGCTCGACCTATCACCACTCAGGGTCTCTCGTGACTACCGCCTTCTTTTTTTCGGCCAATTGATCTCGTTCTTCGGCTCGATGATGACGTTTATCGTCGTCCCGTGGCAGATGTATCAGCTAACGGGTTCATCGGCGATGGTTGGCTATATCTATCTTGCTGAGTTTGTTCCGATGGTGATCCTGGCGTTCGTCGGCGGCGCACTCGCCGACTATTTCGATAAACGCCGTCTCTTGCGACTCACAGAATTCGGACAAGGCTTGGCTTCTGCGATTTTGCTTATCAATTCGCTTTCATCGAATCCTCGGATCTGGGTTTTGTTTCTTTGTGTTGCACTACATGCGGGGTTGGCCGCAATTCAGAGGCCTGCGTTCGAATCATTCATCCAAAAGGTCATCCCGCCTGAGTTGATGTCTGCGGTCATGGCTCTAAATTCGATCAGGTGGAGTATCGGTGCGATCATTAGCCCTGCGATCGCGGGGTTGATCGCCGTGAAGCTCGGGCCTTCGTTCGCTTATGCACTTGATCTGGTTTCGTTTGGCGGAACGATCTACGCAGTATACGCGATCTCCGCGGTGGCATCTCCTGAAAACGCCGAAAGACCGAGCTTGAGATCGATCAAAAACGCGTGGAAATACGCCTTTAGTAGAAAGGAACTCCTGGGAACATATTTTATCGACATTGCTGCGATGTTCTTTGCAATGCCGCAGGCCCTTTATCCGGCGCTCGCTGTCTATTTCGGTGAACAGTATGTCGGGTTTTTTCCGGCAGCCATCGCTGCGGGTGCGTTGCTCGCGAGTGTCACATCAGGCTGGACCAAGACAGTTCATCGGCACGGCGTGATGGTGACAGGGGCAGCGGTGCTTTGGGGTGCGGCGATCATCGGTTTCGGTTTTTCGGACAGCGTCGTCATCGCACTGCTCTTTCTCGCCGCGGCTGGTTTTTTTGACATGATATCGGGGATCTTCAGAGGCGCGATCTGGAACCAGACCATCCCAAACCACCTTCGCGGGCGCTTGGCAAGCATCGAGATGATAAGCTATTTGACAGGTCCGATGCTCGGAAGCGCCAAGATGGGGATCGTTGCCGAAAGGTTCGGTGTGAAGGGGGCACTGATCTCCGGCGGTCTCCTATGTGTTGTTTCGGTCGTCGGTGCGGCAATATTGCTTCCGAAGTTCATTGCATACGACGGCAGGGAGGGTGTGAAGCAAAAGGAACGCGAAGAGGCGGAAAGGGCTGAAATGTTGAGACTGTCTGAAGCAGAATTCTAAAAATGGCAATTTTACGAAAGCGCGAGATCGAGAATCTCGAAAAACTTTTCGGCGACGAATTGTCGGACTTTCTGGCGGCGATGCCGGCCCGTCAAGATTCGATCAGCGGACTTCTCGATCATGTCGAAGACGAACTTTACGAATCAGAATGCAATCACAGTTTGCAGCATTCGATGAAATTTATGATGGATAACGGCCTCGATTTTGGTAAGTTGACCAACTGGCTAACGAGAAACGGCGGCTATTGCGATTGTAAAGTTCTCGAACAGATAGCTCCGATCTGGAGAGCGAAGTTTGGCGACGATTGAAGGACCTACGCGGTCACTTTATCTCAGGATACCGCTGAGGAATTGTCCGGTGTGTGACGATGGAACATCCGCTATCGCTTCAGGCGTTCCGACCGCGACGATCTGACCACCGCCGACGCCGCCTTCGGGCCCGAGGTCGATCACGTAGTCAGCGGTTTTGATGACGTCCATGTTGTGCTCGATCACAATAATGCTCGCGCCGGCTTCCAGCAACGCCCGAAATGCGGCGAGCAGTTTGTTTATGTCGTCGAAATGAAGTCCGGTTGTCGGCTCGTCAAAGACGAAAAGAGTTTTCGAATTGGTCTTTTGCGAAAGGTACGATGCGAGCTTCACGCGTTGAGCTTCGCCGCCGCTAAGGGTCGTGGCCGATTGCCCGAGCCTTAAGTAACCGAGCCCAACTGCCTCGAGTATCTTTAGTCGTGAGACGAGTTTATTGACTTCCTTGAAAAAGTGGATCGCTTCGCGAACGGTAAGTTCCAGAGCCTCAGCTATGCTCTTTCCCTTGTATTTTATGTTGAGAATCTCTTCTTTGAATCGTGTTCCGCGACACACCTCACATGTCAGTTCAACATCCGCCAAAAACTGCATCTCTACGGTAACGGTACCGCTGCCCTGACATATTTCGCACCGTCCGCCCGGCACATTGAAAGAAAAATGTGACGAATTATATCCCTTGGTCTTAGCCGACTGAGTTCCGGCAAAGACGTCGCGGATCGCATCGTATGCCTTGATATAGGTGACCGGATTGGAACGGGGCGTTCGGCCGATCGGCGATTGGTCGACCAAGACTATATCGTCGATCAGTTCATGCCCCGTGATATCTCGAAAAAGTCCGACGTGTGAATTCCATTCACCTCGCTGCTTTTTGATCCCGGCGAAAAGTACATCATGCACAAGCGTGGACTTGCCCGAACCCGAAACTCCTGTGACCGCGACCAGCATTCCAAGCGGGAAGTCGACCGTTACATCCTTAAGGTTGTGCTCTCGGGCACCCTCGATGCGGATCTTTCCCTTTTCCGCTTTCGTTCGTGTTTTTGGAATCTTGATCTCAGCGTCGCCCCTTAGGTATTTCGCGGTAAGCGAATCTGAATTCTTAAGGAGCCTTGAAAGCGTTCCCTCAAAAACAAGTTCGCCACCATGTTCACCTGCGTAGATACCAATGTCGATTATATGATCGGCTGCACGGATCGTGTCTTCGTCGTGTTCGACGACCAAAACGGTGTTTCCGATGTCACGCAGATCCTCAAGAATAGAAATCAGCCGTCCGTTGTCGCGTGGGTGAAGGCCGATACTAGGTTCATCGAGCACGTACAGCGTTCCGACGAGAAGTGATCCAAGATTTGTAGCAAGCTGAATGCGCTGCGCTTCACCGCCTGACAACGTTGCTGCAAGGCGATCAAGAGATAAATACTCAAGCCCGACGTTCACAAGGAACTCGAGTCGACGTCGGATCTCCAATAGGAGCTTTTCTGCTATCTTCGCCTGTTCTTCCGTGAGCGTGAGTTCATTGAAATAACGGAATGCATCATCGATCGAGAGGTTGAGGATCTCTGGCAGTGAATGCCCGCCGATCTTTACATCGCGGGCCTCTTGTCGCAAACGGGAACCGTTACAGTCCGGGCACCTCGTATATCCACGATACTTTGCAAGGAAAACCCTGACGTGGAGCTTATATTTCTTGGTTTCCAGCCACTGAAAGAAGCCCTTGATCCCGCGCCAGCCTTCATCTCCATAAATAATGCAGTTCTGTTGAAAGTCGGGAAGATCGGCAAACGGTATCTGCGTATCTATGTTCGCTGACGATGCGTATTTAAGGAGTTCTTTCTGCGCCCATGCGTGTTGGGGTCTTGTGAAAGGCTCGATCGCCCCGTCCTTCAAAGAGAGCAACGGGTTCGGAATGACCAACCCATAGTCAACACCGATCGTGTTTCCAAATCCCTGGCATGTCGGGCAAGCACCAACTGGTGAATTGAAGCTGAAAAGCTGTGGTTCAGGAATTTCGTATTCGGTACCGTCGTATTTGCAAATGAATCGGTCCGAATAATTGAGGATCTCGATTACGGGCCTCTCACCCGTTTTTCCAGGGTTGATTTTTGTCGAATCTCCGGTCAACGCACCACCTGATCGGATGATCGCAGCGTGGCCTTCGCGGAAACATGTCTCGAGCGAGTCAACGAGGCGCTGGCGAATATCCGACGAGGCTTTTAAACGGTCGATGAGCACAAATGTGTCTTCAAAGTCGTCGAAACAATAGTCCTCGGGCCTCTGAAGTTCGATCGTTTCGCCGTTTCGGAACAAGCGCGAAAATCCTTGCTGAAGAAGGGATATAAGAAACGCTGAAACACTAAGGTCACTCGCAAATGCCTTGAGTTTTGACCGACCCTTGGATTTTTCAGTCTTACCGTAGATTCCCTGAAGTATCGGGAAGAGAACATAAAATCTTGTTCCCTCGGCAAGAGAATCTAGGATCTCATCGGCAGCAGACTCTGGCGAGTCTTTCTTTACTTCGCGACCGCAGACGTGGCAGATCGTCTGGCCTGCACGCGCATAGAGCAACCGCAAATAATCGTAGATCTCGGTTTGTGTCGCAACCGTCGAGCGTGGATTACGGGTTGAGTTCTTCTGTCGGATCGCGATCGCTGGAGCGATGCCGGTGATCTCGTCAACGTCAGGCTTATCCATCCGCTCGAGGAATTGACGTGCGTAGGCCGAGAGCGATTCAACGTAACGGCGCTGGCCCTCGGCATAGATCGTATCGAATGCGAGGCTCGATTTGCCCGAGCCGGAAACACCGGTGATAACGGTCAGCTTGTTGTGCGGCAGCGATACCGAAATGTTCTTGAGATTGTGAACTCGTGCGCCTCGGACCACGATCGCCTCTTCGATTTGTTTTACAGCCGGCATTGTTGCGAAACCTGCGTATCAGACAAACTTCAATGATAGCAAATTGAGGGGGCTGCAGGAAGTGCGGGTCAGCTGGCGATCACCAGCGTGAGTCGTAGGCCGAAAAGTTGTCAAGCCAGTGGTCAGATTCGTCGGCCAAAAGCAAAGGGATCAGGCCTTCGACTACGATCGCGGTTTCGGTGTTTCGACGAATGCGATACGTGCGTCCAGATGCCGAAGCGACCGAGATCGTAACGGTGCCCTCAGAAATACATGCGATCGAAGCAAAGCGCCAATCCTTTCGCGATCGAACAACGAGCCGGCCGCCGATCGGCATTTCGGCGAGAGTTTTCAGATTTTCGGCAGTTTCCATTTATTTCGAAACTTTTTGAGTTCACCTTCAGGCATTTGGACAAGGTAAGGGGTCTTTGATGCGTCGAGCCACGTTATTAATCGCTCGAGATCAAGGCGTTCCATAGCCGTACATCCGGCAGTCGGGGTCGAGGCATCTTTCGACACGTGAAGGAAAATACAAGAACCGTTGTCAGAACGCACCGGGAAGGAGTTGTAGGCCACAAAGACCCCGAGGCCGTATTCTTCACCGACCTCGAGCATCTTCTCAGAGCTTTTCCAATCGACGATCCCAACCTTCATTCGATCGACGATCTTGTTGTAGTGGGTCGATCTCGGGTCGTCGACACATTCGGTGAACTGCTCGATCTTTGTGTAAGGGAATTCTAGTTGTTCCGGTTTCGTTGCCGACCCAAAAACGAACGTGAGCGGGAACATCCCTGCTGGGGCTTTTCCGTCGCCTTCCTTCTTGAATTCTGTGATGTTCTCAGGTGCTGAATCGATCGCCCATGCCATGCCCGAACGCCCAACAACCACTGCGAACTGATCGCCTACCGACTTCCATTTCGCCCGCGGGTTGGTCCGCTCAAAAAGCCGAGCTGAGCCTTGCGTCGCTTTCCACTCCTTAGAGGTAACAACAACGGCTTGAAGCGATTCGGCAAATGGTGTTTTGACCGACGGTGGTTGCGGCGACTTGATCTGTCCAGCCGCAACCCCAACGAGCATCAAGACCGAAAGCAGGATCGGAAGTCTGTTCATTGTCTACTGATCCTCGAAAAGAGATTCTGAAGTCGAAGAGCTCTTTGAAACAGTGTAAATTCTCAACCCGACCGATATCATGGCGAGCGAGATGACGATCCAGATAACGACCCAGAGTATGGCCGGAATGCCAGTGGCGGCGGCCATGTTAACGGCATCAGAATGGCTGCTTGTTAATGTAGAAATGAAAAACAGGTCTACGAGGCTAAAGACAGCATTAAGTAAAACTTGGACCGCTATGAACGCAAGCGCGAAATTTACCCACCGTATCTCTGCGTACTTTGCAATCGCGACCAGCGCGGAAGCGATGAAAGCTCCGGAAAAGACTGTGAACAACATGCCGCCGAACGTGACGGTCGCGAACAGATTAAGGATCGGGGCCATGAACCCAAATCCAGCTGTGAGAACCGCGATGATCGCCGCACAACCGTACAACGCGTATCGGGATGAAAACCCGTAACGCTTCCAGGCCAAAAGTCCTGCACCGAAAGCGGTGGTGCCTAAATAGCCCGAACTGGATATAAACAGCTGCGATAACCAACCCGAACCCTGTGACCATACCGCACCGCTAGTGTCTGGCGAAACGGTCAGGCTTTGTACAGAATTTCCGGTTAACAAAGTTGCAAGAACGTGGCCGCCTTCATGTATGAATGTCGCGAACAGCTGCAGTGGATAAACGAGATAAGACACAAACGGTAAGAACCACGAAGCGACCCACAGCCCGATGCTGATCAGCGTTGCGATCAACAACAGTGTGAACTGAGGTTCGGCGTCTTTTGCAACTTTATATTCCATTTTCATTACTCCTTTGGTCGTCCGATTGGTATACGAGCCAGTTTACCGCAAAGTTCGGTCGGTTAAAAGGAATTTCGGGTTAGGTCCGTGATCTAGCTTCTGTTGTAGTCTTGTTTGCCGCCGGCCTTCGATTCGAGCCGGATGTCCGTTATCTCGATATCCCGCTGAACGGCCTTGCACATGTCATAGACGGTCAGGGCTGCTATCGAAACGGCTGTGAGCGCTTCCATCTCGACGCCGGTCTGCGAAGTTGTGATGGCCTGGGCACGAAGTTCGATGCCCGAATCCGTCAGCCGAGCCTCGATATTTACCTTTGAAAGCGGTACCTGATGGCAGAGCGGAATAAGCTCGGAGGTGCGTTTTGCGGCCATTATTCCGGCAATTCGGGCGATCTCAAGCGGGTCACCCTTTGGCGTTTCATTGGCGCGAAGCTTTGCGATCGTCGCCGGCGAGAGCAGTACGCGGCCCGAGGCGACTGCAACGCGTTTCGTTGGCTCTTTGTCGGAAACATCGACCATCCGGATGCGTCCGCTTTCATCAAAATGCGAGAGTTCGCTCATAGTTTCGCTCGTTGAGGGTACCGCTAATGTATCAGAGGAAAAGCACTTCGCACACCTCGCCGGAGGTGAGGGAACCGCGGGCGGGAATGCGGACAAGAGCTTCTGCACTCGCAAAGCCAATGAAATCCGATGAGCCATGCCAGCGGAGCGGAACCGCGAGCAGGCGGCCATTTGCGTCGGTCGCGAGGCTCGCAGGGAGATAAGAATCGCGTTCGCGGGTGCCCATTGCCTCGCCCTCGACGATAGCGAAGCCCGATGGCAGGTCGATGGCTGAAGCGGACTGCATGAGCATCAATGCCCGCCGGACGAAGAGATGAAACGTAACAGCGGCAGAGACCGGATTGCCGGGAAGGCCGAAGAAATATGACCTCTTCATCCGTGCGAAAACGGTCGGTTTGCCGGGTTTGAGCTTCACTTTTTCGAAAAATATCTCCGCACCGAGCCCGGCGATCGCTTCCTTTGTCAGGTCGTATTTGCCAACCGAAACGCCGCCGGTGGTGATGACTAGATCGGCGGTTTTCGCGGCCGATGCGATGGCGGCGGTCAGGTCGGCAAGCTTGTCGCCGACCGTCGGAAGAATGACCGTCTCGGCACCTGCTGCCTGGCAAAGCGAGGCGAGCATTAATGAGTTGGAGTTGCGTATCTGGTCGGGCTTCGGGCGTTTTGCAATAGGCACGATCTCCGTCCCGGTGGCGAGAATGGCGACACGCGGCCTCTTCGAAACCTTCAACTTTGCGTAACCGAAGGCGGCTGGAACGGCAATATTGGATGCAGTGAGCCACTCGCCCCGGCGAAGCACGACCTTGCCCTTCGCGACCTCTTTGCCTTTCGGGACGATAAAGCGGCCCTTTGCGGTCGGCTCGTTGATGATAACCGTGCCGTCGGCTTCTTGGGTTAGCTCGATCTTTTGTACGGAGTCGGCACCCGCGGGAAGCGGTGCTCCGGTCATTATTCTGACGGCCTCGCCGGCTTTCAACATGCCCTTCCAGCCGCGGCCGGCGGCGGATTCGCCAACCAGCTTCAGCACCGCCGGAGCATCTTTCGTTTCAGCCGCACGCAGCGCATAGCCATCCATCTGCGACCGGTCGAACGGCGGCATGTCCGTATCCGCAACGACATCCTCCGCAAGAACGCGGCCGACCGAATTGTGAAGATCGATCCGTTCCGGACCGAGCCCGGTCGCCTCACGGGCGATGATCTTCATTGCCTTCTGCGCTGAGATCATTTCAGATCGGAGATCGTTCATATTTGCGACAATTCATTAAGAGCGGATACACCCTCGGATCTTTATTTTATAATGTAGATCTCCGTCTGCCGCGGGCGGATGAATTCGTAACCTTTTTCGGTCATTACGGCGTCGTCTTCGGCCATCATTGTGACCTTTTGCCCGCCCCATTCGGCGACCGGTGTTGAGGTGTTGAGCTCGATCGACATGTACGAGCCGAGAATGATCTTGTTCCCGCCGCCGCCGATGTTCCCGCGAAAATCGATCGAGGGCCCGAGGCCGTGGCCGTGGGTGCCGATCGGGTGCGAATAGATCATCGCCTCGATGCCCTGTTTTTTGGCTTCGGCCATCGTTTTTTCGTAGACCTCAGTTCCGGTCATTCCTGCTCGAGCGATGCTGAAAAGGATGTCGTGAAGGCGGTTGGTATTTTTGAGGGCCGCCGTTAAACCTGCAGGTGCTGCGCGTTCACCCGGTTTCAATACGTAGGCGTGCTTTTGCCAGTCGGTGGAGAGTCCCATGTAGTTCAGGCCGAAATCGACATGGAGGAGATCGCCTGGCATTATCACCTCAGCTTCGCTTGCCGTGCTCAGGAAAGGGCCGGTCGTTTCAGTTTGCGCCTTCTGGCGCTGGATGCGAAGATCGGGCTGGAACCAAACCGACAGCCCAAGCTTATTGACCTGTTCAAGCATCCACCAGCGAACGTCGCCGACCGTCGTTTTGCCTGGTTTGATCACTTCATTTGAGAATGCACGTCGCGTGATCACATCGGTAACAAGGACCGCTTTGCGGTAACGCTCGAGTTCTTCGGGCAGACGAGTGTCAAAGAACTCGACTAGCAGTTCCGCCGCCGAGACGAACTTCTTCTCATTCTCGGCGCCAAGCGATCCCGCCAGGAAGCGGTAGGAATCATAAGAAAGCCCGCTCTGCTGCCCGCGGCTGCCGCCGATGTTGAGCGCGATCGTTTTCGGCGCGCGCTCATCAACGATCTTTTTCAATTCGTCTCCGAATTTGTCGCGGGCCGGCATCACCATTCTGTAATGGGTCTTTAGGCGCTCCTCATCGTACCGGACCATGGCAATGCGTTCGATGCGCTCGCCGCGGTCGACAAAAATGAATATGTCACGCCTTCCGACGATCGGTATCGGCGGTACAATATGTTCTGTTACGGGGTCGCTATTGAACTCTTCATTGACAACTATCCACATCTCGATCCCGTGGCGTTTCATCATAGGGAGCAACATCGATCCGAGCCGTTTCTTAAGCCACGTTTCTCTCACGTCGATCTGTTCACGTTGCGTGAGTAAACGGGGCATTGCCGGGATCGGTTCCAGTTCGGACTTTTGGGCCTGACCGAATATCGAAAACGCGGTTGCGATCAGACCGAACGAGATGAGTTTGATCTTGAAGGTAGATAAGCCATTCGAATTTGCCATGATTCGCAGAAATGGGACCGAAGTGATAATCTTCTAAATTGCAGTAACTTAGATTTTAACACAAGTTTGTTATCGGAGAAGGAACAACCGTGATCGATTTTGAACTGACCGAAGAACATTTGGCCTTGCGTAAGACCGTTCAAGAATTTTGTGCAGGCGAAATAGCTCCCTATATTAAGGAGTGGGATGAAAAGGCGCATTTTGAGCGAAGCGTTTTCGACAAAATGGCCGCGCTCGGCTTGCTCGGGGTGTGTATTCCTGAGCAGTATGGCGGTGCCGGGTTTGATTACATTTCGTTGGGTATTGTTTGCGAGGAACTTGAAGCATGTGACACCTTTCTTAGGGTCGCGATGTCGGTTCACGTCGGGCTTAACAGCTTAAGCCTCTACTCATGGGGGACGGAAGAGCAAAAGCAAAAATACCTTGTCCCGCAGGCAAAGGGCGAGAAGCTCGCGACATTCGGATTGACCGAGCCGAACGCGGGTTCGGACGTCGTCGGTATGCGAAGCTACGCACGCCGCGACGGTGACGATTGGATCTTGAATGGCGAGAAGATGTGGATATCGCTTGGCGACGTTGCCGATCATTTCCTGTTCTTTTGCTGGACCGACACTGAGAAGCAAAAAGTACGCGATCATACCGGGATCTCTTGTTTCATTGTTGAAAGGTCAATGCCAGGATTCTCGAGCGGAACTCTTCACGGCAAACTTGGCATAAAAGCCGGCAATACCGGTTATTTCTCGTTGCAGGACGTTCGCGTTCCGCATGCGAACATGCTCGGTAACGAGGGTGAGGGTTTCAAGATCGCGATGTTCTCGCTCGAGAATGGCCGCTATACGGTCGCGGCGGGAGCAACGGGCGTGATCAAGGCCTCGCGGGATGCCTCTGTAGCATATGCAAATACACGCGAGGTGCAGGGACAGACGATCGCCAATTTCCAGCTCGTCAAGCAAAAGATCGCAGAGATGGAAGCCGATTATGAGATGGCTCATCTTCTTTGGCTGAAATGCGGCTACCTCAAGAATGTGGGTAAGCCGTCAGCAAAGGCGGCGAGTCTGGCGAAATGGCAGGCAACGATTCGTTCAGAAAAGGCAGCATCGATGGCGATCGAAGTACACGGGGCGAACGGATATACGAACGATTATCCGGTCGAACGTTACCTCAGAAACTGCAAGGCCGCGGTGATCTATGAAGGAACGCGTGATATTCACACGGTCATGCAGGCGGATTGGGCTCTCGGGCTAAAACGAGAAAAGGCTGCAAGGGTAATACTTCCGCCTTACCAAACCGACGAAGCCAAAGGAACATCAAATTAGGCTAGAGTTTAGTTGAACCAGAAAAAGGCGGCTTTTTGGCCGCCTTTTCTCGTTGATCTAGACAGTGCTCACTTCCTTTCGAAGCCCGGAACTCGATTTGTGACCTTCCATTGTCCGTCCTCTTTTACGAATACGACGCCAACACTCTTCATGCTCTTCGTGGTCACCTGAGCTGTGCCGGTGTCACCGTTGATGGTTTCGTTCTTGACTTCGCATAGCTCGCTTGAAGTCCCATCTTGCGAAAAGTACTCCCCGAGTGACGATATCCCATCCTCGTCCATTATCTTTTGAGCATCGCGCAACGACTCTGATGAATACACCTTGCGAAGTACTGCGTCATCCTTCTTTTCCACGGCAGCGCAAAATGCCTTGAAAACCGGTCCTAAAGTTGGTGCGTCATTCTGAACCTGGACCGGAGTCGGTGTCGAGACGGCCAACGGATTGTTTGAATTAGTTGCTGGTAAGTTGGCGTTGGTATTGGCGACGGGCTTGTTGGCCGGATCCCCGCTTCCGCCACAAGCTGCCGCGATCGCGAGAGTGAACGAAACAATAAGAATCAAAAATGTCGTACGATACATATCGGTCTCCTGATTTGGTGAAAAGCAAAAGTATAATTAAATTAAGGGTTATGGACAAAAGCTATCGCACCGAATTGCACCGAACATTTCTGGTCGAGGCTCTGCCGGAGCCATTAACGCGTGCAAGTTCGCACATTCAGATCTTCGATAACTACATAGCAAACACAAGGCTTAGGCTGCGGTCGGTACGTCTGCCGGAAACCAAAGAATGGACTCATATTATCCAACAGAGATTTCCGGTCGCATCATCCGACGCCGGTATCTGGAAGATCGCCGAGATCTATCTGAACGAAACCGAATACACACACTTTCAGCAGTTTGAAGGCGACGAGATTCGCAAGAACCGTTATTTTCATGAATATGACGGGACCGTAATGCTGTTCGACGTATATCTTGGGGAACTGTGGGGTCTAAACACCGTGAAGGTCGAGTTCGGCACGGAAAGTGAACTGGTTAAATTCAATGCTCCTCCGTTTGCGGTATTTGAGATCACTCAGGATGATTTCTTTTTCGGTGAAAACCTTGTGACCAAGAACTTCGCAGATATTCAGGCAGAAGTTGGGGAACTTGCCAGGGAAATGCCTGTCGGTTCAGCCAAACCGGACGATTAGGGCGACGAAAGCGAACTCATATCTTTATCTTTCATCAGAATCAAGAGCTTCGATTCTTGTAAACAAAAGAAGCCGCTCAAAGGCAGGCGGCTCTTATGTTCTTTTGGTCATTGATCGGTTACCTTGTCCGTTCGTTCATAGGTACATGCCTTTCGACCGATTCATATATCTGAAGATAGATCTTTGTTTCGCGCGGAATTAGGTTGGTCCACGCCGGTCCGCCGCGATCGATATACCCTGCGAGCCTTGCCGGATTCGAATTATAACCCGCAGCCATTAGTTGTTCCTGTTTCGCGATCCCGCTAAGTATAGCGCTTGAGATCGCCGGCCTCGAGCGAAGGTCGTCCCATGTCCATTGCATATATAAAAGCATCGCTTGGGCGGCATTTATATGGTCGCGCATCCCTTCCACAAAATCCGGCATCAGCGGCACTTGTGGAAACTGTGCGCGAACCATGCGATAGGTCGACGGAATCATCTGGACCATTCCACCGGCACCGGCGGAACTAACCGCATACCGGTAAGTTTGTCCCTCGTTCAAGGCAAAAAGGGTGTAGACATCGTCGTAAATGGCCTTGTGCGGCTCGGTACGGAAGCGTAGATGATCTACATGTTCGACGGCTGCAAGCCTTTCGGCAATATCGGCCGTCTTCGGCTGAATAAGTATCCCACGAGATCTCAAACGCTCACGGGCGATCTCGATCACATTTCTAACGTAGATCCGGCCGGCATTGACAACCTCGGTCGTGACAAGACCCGGATGTGTCGACATATAATATGCCGTTTCGATATATTTGCCATTGCGAACAACCGGATACTGAACCATAAGCGGAAGATGCTGCATTCCTGTATCATCAGTTACGGTTATCGGCGTGTTGACACCGTTCCCACGGATCGTACGGATCGTCAGGTTACGGCCATTCTGCGATGTCACGACTTTGTCTTCAGCGGTCGAAAGGAACGCCTCTTTGGTGATCACGGCATAATCGATCTCGTCAGAACGCCAGTCATGAAAAGCGATTCGTACGATCTCGATGCCCTCAAAAACACTGCCGACCGAGGAAGTTGCGATCGGTCGTGTTTGCATCTGCCGCTTGGCTTCGGCAATCTTACTCTTGATCTCGCGAAAAGAGAGCGACCTGTCGTCGGTTGACGGCGACCGGGTCGAAACGAGGGTTTCGGCTGCCTTCGGTTCCGTGGCTATTCTGGTACGACCGACCACCATTGGGGTCGGAACAGCTTTGGGTCCCGCGGTCGCGGGCTTTACCTTCACCGTGTCCGACACAACGACCTTAAATTTCCCGTCACCGACATTGACACCTTGGGCTGAAGTAGATGCCGAAGCAGCAATACCGAAAACCGCCAGCAGGGCGCTATATCCCGCAATTTTCATAATCTAGTTTAAAGGAGAGTGGTAAACCTTGAACGATCGCTTTGGGGGTGAACATCCCTCAGAGAATAGATTCCCTTAATATGGTTTTGGTTGTCAACCTGCAATGAAAATTTATACTATCCACAATCAAGGATTATGACGTTCTTGCGTTTTACGAGTCAACGGTTTTACTGTATAAATTGTAGTTTTTGACTCATATGAATTATCCCACAAACGCAACATCAGAAAGGCTTTTTGGAACCGATGGTATTCGCGGACGTTCGAATGAATTCCCGCTTGATCCGACAACGATCGCACTTATCGGCGGATCTTTGGCGCGAAATCTGGCGTATCGAATTGGACGAGTGCCAAGGGTCATTACCGGTCGCGACACGCGAGAGTCGGGCGAAGCGATCGAACGCGGGCTGCATTTCGGATTGTCTGCGGCTGACGCCGAATGTGAATCTGCGGGAGTGATCACGACGCCAGGCATCGCATTTCTGACAAAAGAGTTTGGTTTTGATGCCGGGATCGTCGTCAGTGCATCCCACAATCCGTATCAAGATAACGGCATCAAGATATTTTTCCCCACAGGCAAGAAGGCCGACGACGATCTGGAGAGGGCGATCGAATCCGAAATTGCGGAGCGTCTGAAGCATGAGATCAAAACGCCTGATTCACCCGATCCTTCAAGTTGGCACACCGAGCGTGCAGAGGATTTTCAAATCTCGTATTTGACCAGTATCGAATCGAGATTTTCAAAACTTGACCTCGGCGGGAAGAAGATCGTCGTTGATTGCGCGAATGGGGCTGCTTCCGGGCTCGCGCCCGCCCTTTTTGCTCGATTTGGCGCCGATGTTGCCGCGCTCCATGTTTCTCCTGACGGCCGGAATATCAATCGCGATTGCGGCTCCCTTCACATTGATAACCTTCGGAAGCATGTCATCGAAACCGGTGCCGATATCGGTATCGCGTTTGACGGAGATGCCGATCGATCTCTTTTTGTTGACGAGAACGGTGAATTGGTCGATGGCGATGCAACGCTCTGGGTTTTGGCCAACTACCTCGCTGATCATGGCAAGCTGGTCAACAAGACGGTTGTTGCAACTGTGATGAGCAACATCGGTCTCGAACTCGCTTTGAGATCTCGGGGCATCTCGATGATTCGAGTCAGCGTGGGTGACAAATTCGTGCTTGACGAACTCATTCGTTCCGGCTCAGAGATCGGCGGCGAACAGTCGGGCCACATTATTTTCCCGGAGATCAGCCTTGTTGGTGACGGGATGATGACCGCAATGCTCCTGTTGAAAGCTATCGACGAACGCGGGACGTCGGTTTCTGAGGCGGTTAACGGGTTTGTACGTTATCCGCAGATCCTTGTAAACGTACCGGTGCGAGACAAGCAGCCATTCGACGAGGTCGAAGAGATATTTAACGCCTCAAACGAGATCGAAAAGGAACTCGAAGGTAAAGGAAGGCTGTTGCTGCGTTATTCGGGCACTGAAAAACTTGCTCGCGTAATGATCGAAGGAGTGGATCAGTCGGCGATCGAAGAGCAGGCGAAGCGTTTAGCTGCCGTGATCGCAAAGGCCATCGGTTAGATTGGCGATCTCTGTACTTTCTTTTTCACGCTGCATGATCTACGAAATACCGATCAACTTGTCCGTACAGGAGCACAGCTACGATGTAGCCGTCGGAAGCGGTCTTTTGGCGACTTCGGGCGCACGGATCCGATCTGTTGCGGGCGATTCGGCCGAAAGGGCCGTGATCATTTCTAACCGACGAGTAAATGGGCTTTATGGGAATGCCATCGAAAGAAGCCTTGAGGAAGCCGGGTTTACCGTGTCGACCTTTCTGATCGGGGACGGCGAGAAATATAAAACTCTTAGGACCGCCGAGTCAGTGCTTGATTTTCTCGGGTCGGAACGGATTTCGCGAACCGATGTGATCGTCGCCCTTGGCGGCGGTGTCGTCGGCGATCTCGCCGGATTTGCTGCCGCGATCCATCTCCGTGGGATCAGGTTCTTTCAATTACCTACTACATTGATGGCGATGGTCGATTCATCCGTCGGCGGGAAGACCGCGATCAACACCAAGTATGGAAAGAACATGGTCGGCGCGTTTTATCAGCCCACCGGCGTCTACGCCGATATCGATACCCTCAAATCGCTCCCGGCGAGAGAGATGACGGCTGGCTTCTGTGAGGCCATCAAACAAGGAGCGGTCGGCGGTAAAGATCTGATTCGCCGAACTGAAGAATTTCTTCGCCGATATCCATTAAATGGATTGTTGTCCACCGGCGATCTAAGCGGACGTGATTCAGCACTTTCGAAGCTTGTCGCCGACCAGATCACCTTCAAGGCCAAGATCGTAATGGCAGATGAACGCGAATCGGCTGGCAATAACAAGAGATATTCCAGGAAAGTTCTCAATTTTGGGCACACTTTTGCACATGCACTCGAGAAAGTTACGGATTTCAAATACTTGCTGCACGGTGAAGCGGTTGGTTACGGTATCTTATTCGCCGCGGAATTGTCGAAAAGGCTTGAATTATTGGCATCGGATGATATAAACTTGTTATACGATGTTGTTCATCGGCTAGGGCAGTTGCCTGCGATCGACCACATCAAGTCTTCGGATATCATTGCTGCGTTCGCATTCGACAAGAAGGTAATAGGCAGATCGCTCCAATGGATCTTGTTAGGCGGTATCGGTAAACCGGTGATCGTAGACAACGCGAACATCGACCCGTTTTTGATCAAAGACTTATTAGAACGATTCCTCTCGCAGACTAAATCCTCTTAGAATCCTTCGAATCGAGGAGTATCTCGAAATGAAAACCTTTCAAGCTCAGAAAAGCTCCGAGCAGGGCAGTGCCGGAGTCAAATTTCTTATAATCTTCGTGATAATAGCCCTTGTCGGACATGCCGGTTACAACTACATTCCGGTCGCATACGAAGGCGCGAGCTTCAAGCAAGAGATGGACACAGCCGTTGTCAAAGGCCTTGCGACATCAGGTTCATTGAAGCCGCTCGAGGTAGTGCAGGCATCGATTCAGCGTGCCGCTCATGATTACAACGTCCCGCCGGACGCGTTTGTAGAGGTCAAAGCGTCGGGTACAGTCATCACAGCTCGGGTCGCATATACCAAAAGTGTAAACCTTCTGCCGTTCGGCATTTACAAATACACGTACAACTTTGACCATAACGCTTCGCCGCAAGGCTATTTACTGAAGCAGTAAGGGCCGGCGATCACGCTGGAACTGCCGCGGCCATTGCCTCGCGGATCTTTGCGGGTTGTATTTGAATAAGGGATGCCGGTGCGTCAGCGAGCCATGTCGTCGGACAAACTCCACACGTGGTGCATTTTTCAACAGCGGGGCACGGGAGGCTCGAGAGAGCTTCTCGTGCTTTTTCATGTTCGGCCTTGAGAAAATCAAATGAGAGTCCGGAATCGACGATCGACCAGGGAAGAAATTCGTCGTACGATCGGTCTCGGGACGTATGAAACCCGGGATCGACATTCGTCTCTCGAAGCGCGCGATCCAGATCGCCGCCGAAACGAGCGGCGGCATCGATGACCCTTGCCACGGTTCGGTCGCCTGACGAGAATAGCGCTTGTTCGTGAGCAATGCGCGCCGACATGAATCGAACGTCAACATTCGGGATCTTTGAAAGGCCCTTACAAACGTATTTGATCCGCTTTTTAAGTTCTCGTTCGTTGCAGATCGCATCCCACTGAAGCGGCGTGTTGGGTTTCGGAACAAAGCCATTCAACGACGGAATTATCTTACCGGCGCGACCGATCTTTTTGCCCGCCTCGAGCATTCGATCCTTGATGCGTTCGACCAGGACGAACATTTCATCCAGGTCTTCCTGTGTTTCGGTCGGAAGGCCGACCATCATGTAGAGCTTCAAGGTCAGCATGCCGCGGTCGAAAACGGCACCGCAGATGTCGACGATCTCATCGTTGGTTAGATTCTTGTTTATCACTCGCCTGAGCCGGTCAGATCCGGTTTCGGGAGCTACGGCGATCTGCTGGTCGTTCGATTCGACGAGGGCGTCAAGAAGTTCCTCCGAGATCTGATCGAGTCGAAGTGAGGATACAGATATCCGGTAGTCCATCGCACGCAGCTCTCTAAGGATCGTTGATATTTCGGGATGATCGCAGACGGCGGTCGAAACGAGGCCGATCTTGTCAGTTTTACTACGCCATTCCGCGGCCTTCGCGAGAATGTCTTTTGCCGGAACGACACGAGGCGGGTAGTAATTGTAACCGGCCCAACAGAATCGGCAGCCCTGCGAGCATCCGCGTGAGATTTCGACCAATAACCGGTCGCCCATTTCGGCACCGGGAGACCATATCGACGTTGAAGGGCAAAACGTATCTTGGTTGACAAGAAATTCGGCAAGTTCATTCTCGCCACGTTTTAAGGCCCGCCGCAACGTCCCTTCCTTTGGATTCACCGACGCAAGAGCGCGGCCGACTCGGCGAGGGACACCGATGTGTTTAGGTCGATATTCGAAAACCGTTCCATCATCGTTATAAACAACGTCATAAAACGAAGGAATATAAAAGCCTCGACCGATCCGAGCGAGAGCAAGCAGAATATCGTCTTTGGTCTCGTGCTCGAAGATCGAATCCACCAGTTGGTACGCCAATATCTCGCCCTCACCTACTGCGATGATATCGGTGAAATCGGCGATCGGTTCCGGGTTCAGAAATGATGCAGCACCGCCCATTACGATCAAGGGGTGAAAATGATTGCGTTCCCCGGACCATACAGGAATCCCCGAAAGCTGTAACATTCGGGCCATGTTAAGGTAATCGGTTTCAAACGAGATCGAAAACGCCACTACATCGAAGTCTCTGACAGGAGTCTGAGTTTCGAGCGAAAGAAGTGGCGAGCCGGACCTTTCGTATTCTTTCAATTCATCTGAATCAGGCAGGAAGACTCGTTCGCAGGAGACCTCTGGAATCGAATTGAAGAGCTCGTACATCGTATGAAGACCGAGATTCGCCATTCCGATCGAGTGCGTGTTCGGATAGCACAAAGCGATCTTCAGTGCGGCACCAGAAGTTCTAACGTAACCTTCCTCGTTAGCGAGCTTCGCCCTATAGCTTTCAACGATGCGTCTGCTCATAATTATCCGAAACACCCAGAATAGCAGTTGACTATGTGTTAATACAACGAGATTGTTCGCAATCTGTGGCCCAACCTCGAGCGATCACGCCTTTCGACCCAGAAACCATCCTAATTCTAATGAAAAAGGCGGCAGATAGCCGCCTGTTCCATATCACATCGGTCTCACGCGACTATTTCTTTTTCTTATCGTCCTTCTGCACGTAAATAAAGGGCTTGTGCTGGACGACGAACTGCTTGTCGTCATACGTGCCGTCGCCGTCAACATCGACCTTTACTTCTAATTTGTATTTTTTGCCGGGATCGTGCTTTTCAACGAGATCGTACGCCAGATTGTACTGGCTTCTTAAAAGTCCATTTATCGAATTGAGGTATCCAGGCACCTCGCCTTCGAAAGTCATTTCGAAATGCATTCCCCCTGATTCCTTTGCAAACGTATTCATCTGATTTTTCGCCTGTAGGAAAGTGAGGCGTCCCGGCATTCCACTAATGCCGTCTGTCGCAGGCAAAAGGTGCTCGTAACGCTTATAAAAGAGGTTTCCAGTACTGATGATGTAAAACGGTATCCCGGCCTCCTGGACAACCCGGCGGATCTCGCCGTAATTCGTTTTGCTGAACGTATCAATACCAGAGGCTACAAGAATTATCGCCCGTCGCTTGGCTTTGACATCGACCATTCCGCCGTATGAGACCGAACGTTCCTTGGCACCGTCAAGAAATTCAGATTCGCTGTTGCCACCGATCAACACGAACTTCATGGCGTCGAAAAGATTGTTTTCACGGAACGCAGGCTGACTTCTTAGCAAAAGGTCGATCGTGCCGCGAACTCGGCCCGGATCATTGGTAAAATCCGTGATCACTGCCGGGCGCATATCAAACGCGACGACTGATGCATAATCATCCGGCGGTTTAATGAAACGTGAAAGGAACTGAGCGATCGGTCGAACGGTTTCGTAAACACCGGGTTCGAATATTCCGCCCGAAGCCGAACCAAAAAGCTCCGACCACTTGCTGTATTCAAGCAGCAAGGTAACGGTGATGGGCGATTCGGGGGTTGTGAACACAGAAATGTCGCGTTTGACTCCGTTCTCAAAGATACCGAAATTCTCTTTCTTAAGTCCGGTGATGATCTGGCCGGACTTTTTATTGAAGACTACCGCATCCACGTTGACGATCTCGGTTTCAACCGCAATGACGCCGGGTTCCTCCTGAGCATTCTTCTCCTGTTCGAGTCTGGCCTTTTCCTCAGCCTCCTTCTTAAGCTCTTCTTCCGTTTTTGGAACCGGACGCTGATTTCTTTTCTCATCGCCTTTCGGTGTTGGGCGTTGCGGACGGGACTGAGCTTCGAGGCCGATCGGAGCAAATACTGAGGCACTCATCACGATCAGCATGACCAAGGCAAAACGGGGAAGGTTTGATTTCATAAATTGCCAACCTTTGAAAACATTTAAGGATTAGACACCGATTGTCCGCTTTTGGTTGGCTGAAATCAAGGAAAATCAAGGTCCCGCGGTCAGGGTTAGCCGGACAAACGACGAAACGCAGGTTGAACAACGCCTTTATTGACAGGCTGATAGGTTGTGACTAAAATCGCCCTAGTCTTGGGCAGGACAAATATGAGCGAGTCGAGCAAAGAAAAACAACTTTCGGTCGGAGTGGATGTTTCCGTTTCCGGCCTTCATGCCGTTTCTGTCGACGCTTCGGGCAAGGTGGCGGCTAGCATTTCTGAAAAACTTGACCGGAACGGCGACGTAATCGCTCAGCTGATTGCTTTTGTCGGCAAGTTGAATGACAACCTAGGCGAAACAACGAGATTTGGACTATCTGTGCCGGGACTGATAAACCGAAGATCTAATCGGGTCGAATATTCTATCGGATTTCCCGAGCATTCAAAGACCGATATTGCAAATGAGATAAAAGTTGCGACCGGGCTTGAGTGTGTACTTATGAATGACGCGGATGCTGCGGCGATAGGCGAATTCAAAGCTGGTGCGGGACGCGGAGCGAAAGACCTGTTTTATGCGACGCTCGGCACCGGTGTTGGCGGTGCTTTTATATTCAACGGGCAAATATGGCGTGGGGTGTCGGGGTTCGCAGGTGAATTCGGATACGTAGCGATCAATTCAGATGGTATGCGTCTTGAAGATGTGGCATCTAGCGAGAACATTGTTCGCCGCACCCGGAGTCGCTTTCACCAAGACAGTACGTCGGTCCTTAGCAAGTTTGATGAGCAGGAGATCACGATCGCCGACATTGTTGCAGCGGCGCGGAGCGAAGACGACTTCGCACAGCTGATGCTCGATCGAACAGGAATGTATGTTGGGTCGGCGATCGCGAGCGTGATCAATCTTTTGAATATTGAGAGAATCGTACTTGGCGGGGAGATAATGGGAGCGGGCAGACTTCTGCTTGATCCGATCATCAAGCGGGCTCGCGAACTTTCTTTCGGGCCGTCTTTCTCAAATACGACCATCGTCGCCGGAGAGCTCGGAGAATTGGCATCGGCGATCGGTGCCGCCCTATCAAACGATGAGACTCTCGGCGGCTGACCGGCCGTCGAGGCCGATTCACTTTGCGAATTGTCGGATGGTATTGGTTTTGATTAATTAACCTCATCAGAAGAACTAATTTTGTGAACTATTGCACAATCGGAGCCGGGCAATCGATTATAATTGTTTGAAACTTGCGGATTTTATAGGATTTAGTAAAATTAGCGTCAGTTTTACGTAAGGCATTCTCTTAACATTCTATTAATTCGCATTCCCCGGCTTAGGTTTCGTCGCAAATCTGGGAACAGGCGAACTTTAGCTGCCGCGTACCTCAGCGGTTGAAGAGACTCAAAAAATGGCACAATTTTTTCCTAAAAGTGCGAACAATATTGCCCGGATCAGTATGATCTTGGGGGTGGTCCTTGCTGGGACGGCATTTTACGTTTACACGCAGGTTGCCCGCTCTTCGTACCTCACCGGGCGATACGTCGAGAAACAGCAGCCCGTACAGTTCAGCCATAAGCATCACGTCGGTGATGACGGCATAGATTGCCGATACTGCCACACGACGGTCGAGACGACCGCCTCGGCGGGAATGCCCTCGACGCAGACCTGCATGAATTGTCATACGCAAATATGGGCCGACAGTCCGTACCTTGAACCGGTTCGGGCCAGCTATCGAGACAATAAGCCGATCGAATGGGAGCGAGTCCACGATCTGCCCGAATACACCTACTTTAATCATAGTATTCACGTTGCTAAGGGAGTCGGTTGCTCGACTTGTCATGGTGCGATCGATAACATGCCGTCGGTCTACCAAGAGAATACCTTGCAAATGGAGTGGTGCCTTGCCTGTCACCGCGAACCCGAGAAGTTCATTCGTCCAAAATCCGAGATTTACAATATGCGTTGGCAGGATAGTGACCTGTCCGCGCAGGAACGGATCCAATTGAAGAGCGATTACAGGATAAGAAGTAAGGATATGTTGACAAGCTGCTCGATCTGCCATCGGTAGATCAGACGTCAGAACGGTCCGAACCGGTCAGAAAGGCCCAAACCGATGAGAGACAGGGTTCAGGGCCGATCGATCAAGTCAGATTTTTGAGGAATCACGAAAAGATGCCTAGTCACGAAAGCAAACAGAATTTTGCATCGATAAGGGACAAGATACTGTCCGCAAGCACCGGCAAAGAATATTGGCGCAGTGTCGAAGAATACGCTGACACGCCAGAATTTGCCGAGTTTGTGAAAGGCGAGTTTCCTTTGCATGCCGAAGACTGGAATGACGGACTTAGCCGCCGCAACTTTGTTAAGGTGATGGGTGCATCACTTGCACTTGCCGGACTTTCGGGGTGTGTAATTCAACCCCCGGAAAAGATCGTGCCGTATGTTCGTCCGAACGACGATATGCTCCCCGGAAAGCCGTTGTTCTATGCGACCGCAATGACAATGGGGGGTATTGCAACGGGCTTGCTTGCGAGGTCGTACGAAGGCCGGCCGGTAAAACTGGAAGGCAATCCGGAACATCCAGGAAGCCTCGGCGCGACCGATATCTATGCTCAAGCTGCGTTGCTGGATATGTACGACCCGGATCGGTCGCAAGAGATAATGTATCGCGGCAGCCCAAGCTCGTGGCAGAATTTTGTGAATGCGATCAGGGCAGCGATCGAAGAGAACCGAAAGGACGGAGGAGCGGGCGTTCGTTTCTTGACGCCAACGGTCACGTCGCCGACACTTCAGGCCCAATTCAAACAGCTGACAGCGGAACTCCCGAACTCCAAATGGATCCAATACGAACCGGTCAATCGAGATAACGCCCTGGCGGGAGCAAAACTTGCCTTCGGTTCGCCGGTACACTGTGTGTATCGATTTGATAAGGCTGATCGGATCCTTTCTCTCGATGCCGATATTTTTTCGGGCTCAAATGTCCGTTACATGGCGGATTTTGCGAAGGGGCGGAAAATTTCCGAAGAAAAGAAGGAAATGAATCGCCTCTATGCGATCGAAACGACCACAACCCTGATGGGTGCAAAAGCAGACCACAGGCTGGCGGTAAAGCCGAGCCAAATGGTCGAGATCGCGAAAGCTATCGCGAAGGCGATCGGGGTTGCCGGCGCCTCATCTACTTACACTGAAAATGAAGCCTGGATCGCGGCGATGGCTAGGGATTTGACTGCGAAGCGCGGTAAATCATTAGTTATCGTCGGCGATAATCAGCCGCCGATAGTTCACGCCATAGCTCACGCGATCAATGGCGCTCTCGGAAATGTAGGGGAGACGGTTGTTTATACCGATCCAATCGTCGCCAATCCAGAAAAGACACAGATCGAGCAGCTCCGCGAACTTGTTGCGGATATTGATGCGAGCCGGGTAAAAATGCTCGTCATTCTTGGCGGCAATCCGGTTTATAACACGCCGGCTGACTTAAAGATCGATCTGAACCGCCTCGAGAACAAGGTTGGGTTGCGCGTTCATTTGGGCCAGTACTTTGATGAGACGGCAGAAGTTTGCCATTGGCATGTCGCTGAGAAGCATTTTTTGGAAATGTGGAGTGACGCAAGGGCCTATGATGGAACAGCGTCGATCATCCAACCGCTGATACAGCCGCTTTATGACGGAAAATCAGTCCATGAGATAGTCCAGCTTTTCTTCCGCGAGAACTTCGACAAAAAGGACTACGATATTGTACGCGAATATTGGCAGGCTCAAAACATTTCAACTGGTCAGACCGCCGCTGCGGCGGCCAACGCAGTCGGAAACACGAATACCCAGACAGGCCCTCCAACTTCGGGTGCAAAGACATTCGAAGACAATTGGCGAAAGGCGGTGCATGACGGCATCGTGCCAAACACTGCCGCTGCGTCGAAGACTGTTGCGGTGAATACGGGATTCATGGCTGCGGTCGATTCGAAGCCTGCCACATCGGGTTCACTTGAGATTGCCGTTCTGCCTGACCCAAGCATTTATGACGGCCGATTCGTAAACAACGGCTGGATGCAAGAGCTGCCAAACCCATTAACAAAGATCACTTGGGAAAACGTCGCTTTGATCAGCCCTGCAACTGCAGCCCGTTTACAGATAAACCGCGGCAACGATCCGCGCGAGATCTCAGGTGGCGAAAGAGGAAGGGCGTTCATCAATACTCACGGCTCGAACATGGGGTCCGATACCGTGAAACTCACATATCAAGGCGCCGAACTCGATGGCGTACCGATGTGGATCTCTCCTGGCCAGCCCGACGACGTTATAACGATCTATATGGGTTATGGCCGGACACGGGCGGGCAAGGTCGGAACCGGTCTGGGGTACAACGCGTTCAAGATCGTCCGCTCGGACGCGATGAATTTCGGTTTCGGTGAGATCGCGAAAACTGGGAATAACGTTCAGATAGCCTCGACTCAGATCCATTTCAACATGGAAGGACGTGATCTCTTGCGAGTTTGGGATGTGCATCATCTTGACGAGCACCTTGTAGAGGGTCATCAAGAGAATTTCGCGGACAAGTCGATGTATGACGACACCACATACCAAAAATGGTACGCAGAAAACCACAAATGGGGAATGTCGATCGACTTGAACTCCTGCGTTGGCTGCAATGCGTGTGTCCTCGCCTGCCAGTCAGAGAATAATATTCCGGTTGTCGGAAAGGAACAGGTCGAGAAAAGCCGTGAAATGCATTGGATGCGCATTGACACTTATTACAGTGGCGGAAGCATCAATGAGCCGGAAGGAGCACATTTTCAGCCTGTTCTGTGTATGCAGTGTGAGTTGGCACCCTGCGAGGTTGTTTGTCCGGTAACTGCAACGGTTCATAATCCTGAGGGCCTCAATGACATGGTCTATAACCGCTGTGTCGGTACACGGTATTGTTCTAATAACTGCCCCTATAAGGTTCGCCGATTCAACTTCCTTTTATATCAGGACTGGGATACCGCACAGTACAAGCTGATGCGTAATCCTGAGGTCTCCATTCGCAGTCGCGGTGTCATGGAAAAATGTACATATTGTACCCAACGCATTTCGGCGGCACGGATCGAGGCTGAGAAAGATGGCCGTAGGGTTCGTGACGGGGAAGTTCTTACAGCGTGTCAGTCGGTATGTCCGACAGGGGCGATCGTATTCGGTGACATGAATGACCCGCTCAGCAAGGTGGCGAAGATCAAGAAGGATAAGCGGAACTATAATCTTCTCAATGAATTAAACACGCAGCCTCGGACGACTTACATGGCTGAAATGAAGAACCGTAATAAAGAAATGCCCGATTATACGGCTCCGGTTTTTAAGAAAAAGGCAGATGACAAGAATAAGTCATCAGGCGGGCATTGAACTGCCGAGGAAAGTGGGTCAGAAAGAAACGTCGCAACGAACGGCGAGACAGCACAACGTTAATTTGAATGTCGGCGGGTGACTCTCCGGCAATTCTGAGATCGCAAATTTATGCAGGACCTAAAAGAGATCCAAAAGAAGATCTATCCGCCGATGGTCGAAGGCGATCATTCCTTCGGTACGGTTTCAGACAAGATCAGTGACCTGACGCTGAAAAAGAAGACGCCGTTCTTTTGGTTTATCGGATTCGGCATCTCGTTCATCGTTGCTCAGTTGCTGCTTCTTTCTGTGGTTACCCTGCTTGCGAAAGGTATTGGAATTTGGGGTAACAACCAACCGGTCGGATGGGCTTTCGATATCATCAACTTTGTGTGGTGGATCGGTATCGGTCATGCCGGAACACTGATCTCAGCGATCCTTCTACTGCTCAACCAGAAATGGCGAACGTCTATCAATCGATTTGCTGAGGCGATGACGCTTTTCGCTGTAGCCTGTGCCGCGATGTTCCCGTTGTTGCATACCGGTCGGCCTTGGCTCGCTGCATATTGGCTGTTCCCGTACCCAAATACGATGGGCATCTGGCCGCAGTTCAGAAGTCCTTTGATATGGGACGTATTTGCGGTCTCGACCTATGCAACGATATCCCTGCTCTTTTGGTACGTCGGTCTGATCCCGGATTTTGCCACGCTTCGAGATCGGGCAAAGAACAAGTTCTTTAAGTTCGCTTACGGGATACTCTCGTGGGGTTGGCGAGGGTCGGCCCGCCATTGGCACAGGTATGAAATAGCATATTTGTTGTTGGCAGGGTTATCGACCCCGCTTGTACTTTCAGTGCACTCGATCGTGTCATTCGACTTCGCCGTTTCGCAGCTGCCTGGATGGCACGCAACGATCTTCCCACCGTATTTTGTCGCCGGGGCGATCTTCGCCGGATTTGCAATGGTCCTTATCCTCTGCATTCCGTTGCGTGTTTGGTACAACATGAAGGACTTCATTACCGATACCCATTTGATATACATGGGCAAGGTGATGCTCGCTACTGGCCTGATCGTAGTGTATGGCTATGCGATGGAGGCCTACTTCGCATGGTACAGCGCAAGTCTCTATGAGTGGTTCATGATGAAGAACAGAGTGTTCGGCGGCCCATATTGGTGGTCATATTGGCTGCTGATCATTTGTAACGGGTTGTCGATCCAGCTTCTATGGTTCAAGCGATTTCGCGAAAGTCCGTTTTGGCTCTTCATGATCTCGATAGTGGTAAGTATCGGTATGTGGCTCGAGCGCTTCGTGATCATCGTAACAAGTCTCAATCGTGATTTTTTGCCGTCGTCGTGGGCGATGTATTCGCCGACGGTCTTCGATTGGTCGATGTTTATCGGGACGATCGGATTCTTCTTCACGCTGATCTTTTTGTTCGTACGATTTTTGCCGATCATTTCAATATTCGAGGTTCGCACGTTGCTTCCTGATGCAAACGTTCATGGGCATCAGCAGGACTTTGACGAGAGCGTTCTTGAGGTCGAGTACACATACGACCGGACAGATCCGCCAAATAATTGATCGGAAAAGGGTTTAGAGCGACGTATAAGCGCTATGGAAAAGAAACTTTACGGTTTGATGGCCGAATTCGATACGGCGACCGATCTGGTCGACGCGGCGAATCGTGTCCGTGAAGCTGGCTATACGAAAACCGACGCGTTTTCGCCATTTCCGCTTCATGAGATCGACGAGGCATTGGGCATAAATCGCAGTATACTGCCGATCCTCGTATTTTTTGGCGGAATCACTGGTTTGTGTCTCGGCATCGGTCTTCAGGTATTTGTCCACTATATCGATTACCCGATGAATGTCGGCGGCCGTCCGTTTCTTAGCTGGCCGTCTTTTGTGCCACCGGCTTATGAGCTGACGATCTTGCTCGCTGGGTTTACGGCGGTCTTTGGAATGCTTTTTTTGAACGGGCTTCCGCGGCCGTATCATCCGGTCTTCAATGTCCCACGATTTGCTTTGGCATCAAGAGAGAAGTTTTTTCTGCTGGTCGAGGCGGAAGACCCTAACTATGACTACGAGCAGACGCGGGATTTCATGGAAGGGTTAAATGCACAGGAGGTTTTCGATGTCGAAGAGTAACTCCGGTGTAGAAAGTTTGAACAGGACGTTTATGAAACGAACGGCGGCGTTCGCCTCTGGTGTTCTCACGCTTGTTGTTATGACCGGCTGCGGGGTTCGATTCGATATGCAGGATCAGCCGCGATATAAGGCTTACAAGCAAAGTGAATTTTTCTCGGATAAGCGTGCGTCGCGTGACATCCCTGAAGGTACCGTTGCTCGAGGGCTACTGAAAGAGAACAAGGCCTTCCATACGGGCAAAGTCGACAACCCAGATCCAAACGTTCAGGTTCAAACGACTATCAGCCCGTCCGGGAACACTCTCGTATCGAGTTTCCCGAACGCGATCGATGAGTTTCCGATACCGGTTACACGAGCCTTAGTTGATCGCGGCGAAGACCGATACAACATATATTGCATTGTTTGCCATGGCCCTATCGGGGCTGGTGACGGGATGATCGTCCGTCGTGGATTCCCTCAGCCGCCGACCTATCATGATGATCGGCTCAGAAATGCTCCGGTCGGTCATTTTTTTGATGTGATCACAAATGGTTGGGGCCGCATGAACGGATACTCAGCGTCGATACCCGCAGCTGATCGTTGGGCGATCGTTGCTTACATAAGGGCGCTTCAGGCAGGACAGAATCCAGACGATACGATCCGGTCCATTTCGAATACGGCCGCTAATACTCCGGCGTCGACCATGCAGGCTGCTGCTAACTCAAATTCAAACACCGCAGGAGGGTCACGTTAATGGCTGATATGGAAAACTATCAGGCTCCGGCGGATCTCGAGCGAATTCGCACGATCGCACTCGGTGCAGGTGGAATCGCTTTGATCGCTTGGGCGGTCGGGCTTTATTTTTCACCGGAGCAGGCTCTTCGTTCGTGGCTTCTGGGGTTCATATTTTGGGGCGGCATCTCGATCGGGTCGATCGGTGTCTTGATGCTTCAATACTTGACCGGTGGAGCTTGGGGCGTCGTGATCCGCAGGCTCGTTGAGGCGGGCTCAAGAACGCTCCCGCTTGTTGTGGTGTTATTCATACCGCTCGCATTTATCACGTATTACCACTATTGGACGACCTGGTCACCGGATGACTATGCCATCGCGCATCGGGGCTGGTTCATGACACAGGAAAGCTGGATTTTGCGTTCGGCCATTTACTTCTCGATCTTGCTTGTCATCGTCTATTTGCTTAATAAGTGGTCTTCGCAGCAGGACAATGCCAAGTCATACGATGAATCGGCAAGATATCTTGGAACCGCCACGGCATTTTCGGGACCGACGTTGGTTGTCTACAGTCTCGTAGTAACATTCGCTGTTGTCGATTGGGTGATGATGCTCGATGCCCATTGGTTCTCGACCATATGGGGGCTTCTTTTTGTCGCCGGCTGGGCACTCAGCTGCTTTTGCTTCTGTGTGGTGATGCTGATGTATCTGGCGGGCCGGTCTCCGATGAATCGGGTTCTCGGTAAACGCCATTTTCACGACATTGGCAAACTAATGCTCGCATTGACGATGGTGTGGGCTTACTTTAATTTTTCTCAGTTCTTGATCATTTGGTCCGGTAACATTCCTGAGGAAACAGGGTGGTATCTGACCCGCATGAAGGGGCCTTGGCTCGCGGTCGGGGCGCTGCTCGTGCTTTTCCATTTCGCGTTCCCATTCTTGATCTTGCTGCAGCAGGATTTCAAGCGAAAGGCAAAATGGCTTGCAACACTAGCGGTGTTCATATTAATAATGCGGCTGGTCGACATGTTCTATCTGATCGCACCAAATCCGCGAATAGACAAGACCATTGAAAAAGGAGCATTCATTGTTAGTTGGCTCGATTTTGCTGCCCCGATCGCGATCGGCGGCATATGGCTCTGGTATTTCATTGGCCAGCTTCGAAAAAGACCGATCGTGCCGGTGATGGATCCATTCCTTGAAAAGGCGATCGAGCATGGAAAAGGCCACTAAGAGGTTCAGACAAAGAATACGTTCGATATGGCACACTCAAGTCACGAAAATGCGGCGGTCGACCTCGACCTTGGCTACGAAAGAAATGATATCCAGATAAAGGGCATCGTTTATTTTGCGGTCGGGCTGTTCGTTTTAGTTGTTATCACATTCGGATTGATGTGGGCACTCTATGGTGTACTTGAAGACGAGGCATCTCAAAGACTCAAGTCGAATAACCCGATGCTCGTAAGCGAAAAGGACCGCCTGCCGGCCGAGCCACGACTGCAGGGTGCTCCCGGGTTCGGTGTCGATTCGCCGAAGGGCAGGGTCAATCTTGAACTCACTGCTCCGCAATCAGAGTATTGGGAACTGCAAAAACAGTGGAAGGACGTTTGGGCCAACGGAATAAAGCACCCTGAAACAGGTACGCTCATTGTGATGCCCGTTAACAAGGCGAAAGAGAAGTACCTGAGTCAGCCGATAAAAGCGCGTTCGGGACCCGAGGCCGAGCAACTTGCGGCCAGTTCGAAAATGGTCATCTCTGATTCGAGTGCCGGGAGAATGGCTTCTGAAACGATTCGTTAGATTGGCGACCGATGTGCAGAGCAGTAGTCCGATAAATGCAATGTGTAAAGCTGGCGTATCAATGACAATAAGCCGTTTATTCACCATCTTGTTGGTGTTAGCGTCGGTCTACGTTGCGATCGTTCCGGCGCAGAAGAACGAGCATTACAATTCGCCCCTATACTCGCCGCGAAAATATGAGCCCGGAAAGGAGGTCGCGTCAGGGTTGCCTAAGCAGTTGAATGCCGTTGGGATCACGCAAAGGCTTGGCGAAACACTTCCACTCGATGCCGCGTTCAAAGATGAAAATGGCAAGAACGTAATTCTTGGAGATTATTTCAACAAAGGCCGGCCCGTCATACTTGCATTGGTCTATTACGAGTGCCCGATGCTATGCAATCAGGTTCTCAATGGGCTGACCGGAACGCTGAAAGGTATCGCTCTCGACACGGGGAAGGATTACGACGTCGTAGCCATAAGTTTTGATGCCAATGAGAACGGTAAACCTGACCTGGCCCGCAATAAAAAGGCCTCGTACATGGAGCGGTATGGTCGTCCTGGAACTGAAAAAGGCTGGCATTTTCTCACCGGCGAACAAACAATGATCGACCGCGTCACCGAATCGGTCGGATTCACTTACGAGTGGGACGAGGCTACAAAGCAATTCGCCCATGCGAGCGGCATCATGATCGTAACTCCCGAAGGCAGGCTTTCACGGTATTTTTACGGGATTGATTACGCCCCGCGTGACGTCAAGCTTGGCTTGGTCGAATCAGCCGAAAACAAGGTCGGCAGTGTAACAGATCAGCTCCTGCTCTATTGCTTTCATTACGACCCTTCGACTGGAAAATATGGTTTCGCCATACTCAATTTGATGAGGGCAGCAGCCGTCGCCACACTTCTCGGTATGGGCGCGATGGGATTTGTATTTTGGCGGCGGAATAAGTCCAAGAGGCAGGAATAGGATGTGTGCCGCGCTTGTGCGGTGACGACTTAACTTATGCAAACGAATTCGTGGATCCCATTGTTTCCGGACCAGGCATCGACATTTGCTTGGCAGGTCGACTATCTCTATTTTTACCTTATCGCGGTTAGTGTTGCTTTTGCGATCCCGATCGTTGCTGCAGTTTTTTTCTTTGTCGTTAAATTTCGGGAACGCGAAAAGTTTGCCACACCCGAAGAAATGCATGGGTCGATAATGCTCGAGACCGTTTGGTCGATAATCCCATTTGTCATCTCGATGACGATATTCCTCGGCGGCGCGGTCGTATATTACAACCAGTATCGAATGCCCGAAGACGCCATGCAGGTCTATGCGGTCGGAAAGCAGTGGATGTGGAAGATCCAGCATGAAACCGGCCAGCGCGAGATCAACGAACTGCACGTTCCGGTCGGGCGGAAGATCAAGCTGACAATGACGACGGAAGACGTCCTTCACGATTTCTCGATACCTGCATTCAGAACAAAGGCCGACGTCGTTCCGGGACGCTACACCTACTTGTGGTTTGAAGCGACAAAACCCGGAAAGTACCATTTATACTGTGCTGAATACTGCGGCTTGAACCATTCTGGAATGGGCGGTTTCGTTTATGTAATGGAGCAGCGTGATTTCGACAACTGGTTACAGGGAAATGTGTCAGGGCAGACGCCGGTCGAACAAGGTCGTGATCTCTTTGAGAACAAGTTGGGCTGCGCCTCATGTCATGCTGGCGGCCCACAGCAGCGAGGTGCGAAACTCGAGGGTATTTTCGGAAAGGATGTGAAACTCGTCGGTGGCCAGACGGTAGTCGCGAATGAAGAGTATTTGCGTAACTCGATCCTCAACCCGAGTTCTCAGATCGTCGAGGGCTACCAACCGATTATGCCTACATTCAAGGGTCAGGTAACAGAAGAACAACTGGTCTCGCTTGTCGCTTATATTAAGTCGCTTAGTGGCGCGACAGGGACGACGCCCGCACCAATGAGTCAACCGGCAAGCACCACGGGAGCAAGTGCGAACACTAATACAGCCGCCAACAGCAACAAGTAGGGTGGTGAATTTATATGCAAAACGCAGACGCAATCAACGCCGGGAATCCGGAACAGCCAAAGGTAAATTATCTCACCAATGGGTTTACACTGAAGTCGTGGCTATTGACGAAGGATCATAAACGTATTGCGTTGATGTACCTGATATCGGTTTCGCTTTTCTTTTTGGGCGGAGGCCTTTATGCATCGGCCATCAGGCTCGAATTGCTGACACCGGCGAGCGACCTGATGCAGTCGGCGACCTACAACAAAGCATTCACACAGCACGGGATCTTGATGATCTTCTTCTTCCTGATCCCCTCGATCCCGGCAATACTCGGTAATTTCCTTCTACCGTTAATGATCGGTGCCAAGGACCTCGCTTTACCGCGTATCAATCTTTTGAGCCTTTATCTCTACTGGATCGGCGGTATCTTGACGGTATACGCACTGCTTCAGGGCGGTGTTGATACCGGGTGGACGTTTTATACTCCGTATAGTACGACGTTTTCGAATTCGTATGTAATGGCCGTCGGACTCGGGATATTCATCAACGGATTTTCATCGATCCTGACGGGACTTAATTTCATAGTGACGATCCACACGATGCGAGCCCCGGGAATGACATGGTTTCGTCTGCCGCTTTTCGTTTGGGCTCACTATGCTACAAGCCTTGTGATGATCCTGGGAACCCCGGTCGTTGCGATCACGATCCTTCTGGTAGCGATAGAAAGGGTTGCGAGGGTTGGTATTTTCGACCCGGCGATCGGCGGCGATCCGATCTTGTTCCAGCACCTTTTTTGGTTTTATTCGCACCCCGCCGTCTACATCATGATATTGCCTGGAATGGGTGTGGTCAGCGAATTGATCTCGAATTTCTCGCGTAAGAAGATCTTTGGATACGAATTTATAGCATTCTCAAGCATTGCGATCGCTGTTTTCGGTTTCCTTGTTTGGGGACACCACATGTTCGTCAGCGGCCAGTCGATATATGCGGGCCTTGTCTTTTCGTTCCTGACGATGGTGGTTGCAGTGCCGTCAGCGATCAAGATGTTTAACTGGACCGCGACGATGTACAAAGGCTCGATCTCATATGACACCCCAATGTTGTATGCCATCGGTTTTTTGGGGCTGTTTCTTATCGGCGGCCTGACGGGTTTGTTCCTTGGTTCTGTCGGGCTGACTGTTCACCTGACCGACACCTATTTCGTTGTTGCCCATTTTCACTACGTAATGGTCGGCGGGCAGGTTATCGCCTACCTTGGCGGCATACATTATTGGTGGCCGAAAATAACTGGAAAAATGTATTCGGAGTTTTGGGGCAAGGTCTCAGCGATGCTTGTTTTTGTGGGATTCAACCTTACGTTTTTCCCGCAGTTCATTCTCGGATATCAGGGCATGCCTCGTAGGTATGCTTCCTATCCCGAGGAGTTGCAGGTGCTTAACATTTTTTCAACAGCCGGTGCTTCGGTGCTTGGCGTCGGGCTAATAATGCCGGTGGTGTATCTCGCTCATTCATTAGTGAAAGGGAAAGCAGCAGGCGACAACCCCTGGATGCTTCCGGGACTGGAATGGCGAACGAGTTCACCGCCGCCGACCGAGAATTTTGAGGAAATGCCGGTTGTTACGTGGGAGGCATACGAGTTTGGCGAGGAAAGCGGTCTCGATATTGATGGCGCCAGAAAACGAGCTGAAGTTGTTCCCGCGGGTTAGTCTTTGGTCACAACTAGAAAATGCGAGGTTCATTGCCTCTTTCAGGATACGATTTCTGACGGCATTGATCATCCGCAAGTAAAACATAAATGTCGACACACGCAGACACACACGAACATCATCATCCTCCGGGTCTTCAACACCAATTTGAAGACATGAAGCAACAGGAAGAGTCCGTGTCCATCGGGATGTGGATGTTCCTTGTGCAGGAAATCATGTTCTTCGGCGGATTGTTCACGGCCTACATGGTCTTTAGATGGCGCTATCCGATGGCGTTTGCTGCGGGAAGTAACCATCTTGACGCCTTTTGGGGCGGGTTGAACACGTTGGTACTGATCGTCAGCAGCCTTACGATGGCGTTGACGGTATATTACGCTCAGCGGAGCAACCGAAACATGCAGGTTGCAATGATCGTTCTGACCATGTTTTTCGGGACGGTCTTCCTTGGCGTCAAGGTTATCGAATATACCGATAAATACAATCACGGCCTCGTGCCGATCAGCGGCTTGAACAAGAAGGTGAAAGAAGGAGATGCCGGGACGCACGTCGGATCGTCGACCATATTCATCTTGCCGTTCGAAACGGTCGCCTCGGCTGCATCGACGAGCGGAAGCGAGGAGAAACCCTACATCAATCCGCGTGGTGAGTTCCAGTGGAACTACGGGACCGAACTAGTTATTCAGGCCGAAAAGGAAGGTTATCTGACCGAAAGCGAAAAGATCGGATACTTCTCCAACGGGGTTCTCGACCCGCATAAGTTTCAGGAACGAGTCCGAATGTTCTATTTCATTTACTTTGTCATGACCGGTCTTCACGCTCTGCATATGATAGTCGGTCTCGGTCTGATGACGTGGCTATTGTGGAAAGCATGGATCGGAACTTTCAGTGCACAGTATTTTGCACCGGTCGAAATGTCCGGGCTGTATTGGCACTTCGTCGACATTGTATGGATATTCCTTTTTCCGCTTCTGTATTTGTTAGGACGTCACTTTATTCACTAAAACGATATCATGTCGGAAAATCATAGCGAACACGCTCACATCGGTATCCCGGGTTACATCGTGATATTCCTTATCCTGGTATTTGGAACGATCATCACGTACGTTACCTCGCAATGGGATCTTGACGGACGATTCTTTGCTGGTGCAAACACGCTCCTTGCCCTATTCATCGCTTTCACCAAAATGACATTCGTGATGCTTTATTTTATGCACGTTAGGTGGAGCAAGGAACTGATCTGGCTGTCTGCGATAGCCAGTTTCTTCTGGCTGGTGATCATGTTTGCATTTACCATGCAGGACTATTTCACCCGAGGTCCGGGAGTGTTTTCGAGCTAAAAAGCCCTGTCTTAATATAACGCCTGTTAGCGGAGCCGGGATTCATATCTCCTCGCTCCGTTTGTTTTTGCCCGACTAGTTGAAAGTCGCCGTACGTGCTATTATTTTCGGTTTGGATCGCTTTTTCAGTCTGTTTTGAAGCGTTATTAATATACAACAGCCAAGTCGAGCGGGACATCAGAGATTGAGAATGTTTTTCATGAATTCAAGCGTGAGGTCGTTTGCGATCCTATCGGTCTTTGCGATCCTGTTTTTGACGGGCTGTAACATCGTCAAGAAAGAAAGCAAGACACCGACCCTGCTCAAAGCTGAAGAAGCGTCGCAAAAGGAGCTAGAGGCTGAGATCAACAGGTTCGCTCGTGTAGGTTCGATGCGGGCGAAGATGGACCTGAAATTCGAGGACAACTCGTTCGCCCAGTTTGGGAGCAAAGAGGTCTATCGGGCTGCGGACGGCGAGGTCGTGGTTCAACGCCCGGCAAGCATTTTGTTAAAGGTGCAGGTTCCGGTTCTCAAAACCGATGTTGCTCAAATGACCTCCGATGGTGAGAAATTCCGCGTAGCGATCCTGCAGGACGGTGGCAGCGGAAAATATAAAAAGTTCGTGATCGGCACGAACGACGCTGATTATTCGGTACTTCAAAAGGAGATCGTTACTGACAATGGAAACAGTACGATCACACAGAATGTAAACGCCTTTGCCAACCTTCGGCCTCAGCATTTTACAGATGCGATGTTGGTTCGTCCGACCTCTGGTGACCGGATCTACACAAGGAGTTCGATATTTCAAATAGAGGAAGACGCATCGCAGCCGAAAAAATCGCCGCTGAGGGTCGTGAATCGCGGATATTACTTGCTTGATGAATTCGTTCGAACGGACAGCAGCGAGTTGCGGATAACGCGGCGATTTTGGTTCGACCGCGTCGGCGGAATTCGGCTCGCACGACAGCAGATCTTCGACGGGAAAGGCGAGATCGAGAGCGATATAGTCTACGGGCTCGAAGGCAAGCTGACAGAATCGGCCGATTATGCCAACTTACCGCTTCAGATTATCGTTACGAGGCCTCAGGAAAAGTATTCGATGAAGTTGACCTACAAAATGCCCGAATCGGTCGTCATCGGACAAAAATATCCGACAACTGCGTTCGTTCTTCAGAATAGCTGGGAACTTGAAGAGGTCGACCTTGATAAGAAGTTGTCTGAGGCAAAAACCGCTAACCCTTCTTCGACCCCCAACGCCGGTGTAACCAGAATTCAATAGCTTCAAATGACCGCAATCTTACGGACCGAGAATCTGACCAAATCTTATAAGATCGGCAAATTGGATGTCCCCGCACTTCGAGGGGTATCGCTTGAGGTCGAACGTGGTGAATTTGTTGCCATCATGGGTCCTTCAGGCTGCGGAAAATCGACTTTACTGCACCTGCTCGGCGGTTTGCTGAGCCCGACCAGCGGTTCGATCCTTATCGATGGTGAGGATCTTGCAAAAGTTGGCGACGCGCAGCGGACGGATATACGGCGGAGGAAGATAGGATTCGTATTTCAGAGATTCAACCTGTTTCCGACTCTAACGGCAGAAGGAAATTTGAAACTTGCTGAAAAGATCCATACGGGAAGCAGCAACAACAGTTCGACGAACCGGCATGAGGTCTTGCGGCTCCTGAAACTCGAAGATAAAATGCATCACAAGCCGCTCGAAATGTCTGGCGGAGAACAGCAACGCGTCGCACTCGCGCGTGCAGTTATTAATAGTCCGGCGATCATCCTGGCCGATGAGCCGACGGGCAATCTTGATACTGAGAATTCGCAGATCGTTTTGGATATGTTCCGCAAGCTTAATGAAGAATTCAACCAGACGATCATAATGATCACCCATAATCCTGAGGCTGCAGCGGTGTGTACGCGGATCATCAGGATGCGCGATGGTCGAATCGTCGATCAGTAAAGCCGTAGGTCGATCCCTCGAAATGGAAAGAGTCAAGCGAATTATTTTATGGAATCATAGCCGCGAGACGTCGATCTATGTCATTTTCTGCCTTCTGATCGTTGCATTTATCTTTTTGACGCCGAAATCGTGGTTCGACAAACGTGAAAGGCTTGCAACCCCAACGTTGCGCCTTGTCGTCCAAGCATCGGATTTTAGCCCTGATAGACCGGTTCTTGAGAAAAAAGTGAGAGAATTGATTGGGGATCCGGATGCGGTGATCGTTGAGACTCGCGAAAAGAAGAATGCGAATGGCGAAACCGTTTACGAGGTCGAGATCAAATAATGTCGAAACTGTCGGGCTGGTCAAGATCGCACATGATGAAACGAACGACAGTTATTTTTATATGAAGTTGAATTACAAAATCGGGCTGACGGCCGCTTTGACCTTTATCTTTTTCAACACTGCGGCGGTCAACAGTACATTTGGCCAGGACGTGATCAATACGATCCTGACACGTATGGACGAGCATAACAAGAAACTTACTTCGCTGCGTGCAAGCATCACGATGGCGAAAGAGAATGTCCAGCTTGGTGTCGTCGATACGACGGAAGGCACGGTTCAATATTTGCCGCAGCGAAACAAGAACCCGTTGATCAGAGTTGATTGGAAACGGCCGGAAGAATCGCTTGCGGTCGTAGACAAGCAGTATGTGATGTATCAGCCGAACCTAAAGCAGGCGTACACTGGAAATGTAGATAAAGCGAAAGGCAAGGGTACTGCGGGCGGTGCACTGGCATTCATGAATATGACGCGAGCTCAACTTAGAGCTAATTACAGCGTCGTTTACCTCGGCGAGGCGACCGTTAAAGGTGGCATTAAAACGTGGCATTTACAGTTGACGCCAAAGGTGAAGACCAGCTATAAAACGGCCGAGATCTGGATCGATAGCGACGGTATGCCTATTCAATCGAAGGTAGTCGAGATCAATAATGATACGACAACTGTCCACCTCTCGAATTTGAATAAGAATGTCACCTTGAGGGCGGATTCTTTTCAGGTCAACTTACCAAAAGGTACGAAGATCATAAAAGGCTAGTCAGATCTTCCAGCATTTCTTGTTCCGGGCTTTGGTCTTTGAGGCTGAGGCCTTTTGTTTGGTTTGAAAAGCACCGGCACGAAACCTATAATTAAGAGTTCAGTTCGGCAAGCGTTTAGTGATTGTTCCCCGATCGCGGATGCTTCAAAGTTTTCATTTATGCCCAAGGCGAGTAGCTTCAGCAGATTTACCCGCGGCGTTAAGCACACCGTCCGCGCGTTCGCATCGACCAAACATCCGGTACTTGTTCACATCGTACCTATGCGTCGCTGCAATCTTTCGTGTACATACTGCAACGAATACGACAAGACTAGCGACCCGGTGCCGATCGACGTAATGCTTCAGCGCATCGATAAGCTCGCTGAATTCGGTTCGTCCGTCATTACGATCTCGGGCGGTGAGCCGATGATGCACCCGGACATCTATGAAATAATCGCTCGTATTCGGCATCATCGGATGATCGCCGGTCTTATCTCGAATGGATACTATTTCCAGCCGGAAAAGGTGAGCAAACTAAATGATGCGGGTCTCGATTATCTTCAGATCTCGATCGATAATGTCACGCCTGACGACGTATCAAAAAAGAGTCTTAAGGTCCTCGACTCAAAACTAGTAAATTTAAGGGACTACGCGAAATTCAAAGTCAATATAAATTCAGTTGTCGGAGGCGGCGTTGCGAATCCGGACGAAGCTCTGATCATTGCGAATCGGGCTCGCGAGCTTGGGTTTTCGTCGACCGTTGGTGTCATACACGACGAAATGGGACTGAACAAAGGCCTTACCGATCGGGAGAAGGAAGTATACAAAGAGATCAAGTCAAAGGGAACTCGGTCGTATGCGCGGTGGAACTGGTTTCAGGACGAACTTGTCGAGGGCAAAGAATACGAGTGGCGTTGTCGAGCCGGAGCACGATATCTCTATATTGATGAGAACGGCATCGTCAGTTGGTGTTCACAACAGCGTGGCACTCCCGGAATCCCGATCCTTGAATATACCCGTGAGGACATGGAACGAGAGTATATAACTGAAAAATGGTGCGCTCCGACGTGTACGATCCAGTGTGTCCATCAGGTTGGCCATCTTGATGCCTGGCGCGACCCTCAGATCTCGGTTAGCGAGTTCAAGAACAAAAAAGGCAAGGGAATCAAGAAAGAAACCGTCGCGGAAGTTTTAGGCACTAAGTAATCCTTTTTAGATCAACCCTGGAGTTGGCAGACAGTCGGTCTGACAAGTTAGTGGCCGTGATCTACAGCACCGATTCGCGCATATGAACTAAATGCACTGACACTTCGTCCGCGGATGACCAATTACGACACAGACTGGCTACCGCGAAGGAAGGCGATCCAGACATAATTTGAGGTCGGCGAATGCTCATTTTGCGAATCAAATAAATCAAACTATACTTGCCGTGTTTGACGGTGAATTTCGATCTCTTTGGATAATTCAAACATTTGTTTGGGGGGTGTCTGTGAGCGGAGGCAAATACATACGAGTTTTCGACTACGTAAATCATCCCTATTCCGCGGTTCGAGCTACACTTTCATCTGACGCGGCCGCCGTGTTCCGGAATGCGACGAAAGTCGCTGCCGACCGGGCCCGAAGCCTTGCGTCAGAACTTCATGTGAATATCGCGGGGGTCGAGGTCGGGACGGACATCGCCATCAGTGTGCTGTCGGTTACGGACATTCCGAAGTCGGTTACTTCGCCGGAATCAACCCGTATCGACCTTGAATGGGAAGCTGCGAAAATGCCGCGGTTGTTTCCGTTTATGAAAGCGGAACTCCTTATATATCCTCTTACGGCTACCGAAACTCAGCTCGATCTCGCTGGCAGCTACGAACCTCCGCTGGGTATAGTCGGGAGCCTGATGGACGCGGTCGTCGGCCATCGGATAGCTGAGGCATCGGTACACCAGTTCATTAGGGACGTAGCTTCATATCTGAGAGATCAATCTGTATAGTATTTGCGCTTACCAGGGGTTCGATCTATGCCTGCCGATCAGCTTTTCATACCGATAATCCTCGGTACCAACCGCAAAGACCGAAGCAGCGAGCATGTTGCACGATGGGTGCATGCGAAGCTGGCTGAGCATCACGAGATCGAAACACGATTTTTCGACGTTCGAGATTTCGAATTGCCGACGGATGATTATGGCACTGCTATTGGCCATCTTTTTCCTGAATGGCGCGGGGCGATGGCAAAGGCCGACGGCCTTGTGATCGTAGCCCCCGAATACAATCATGGATATCCCGGCTGTTTGAAGAGCGTTCTCGATCTTCTATTAAAGGAGTATATTCACAAGGCAGTTGCTTTTGTAGGCGTTTCTGCCGGCCCGTGGGGCGGGACTCGGGTCGTCGAGTCTATGGTTCCGATGGTAAGGGAACTCGGCCTGGTGCCAACGTTTCTTGATCTCAATTTTCCGTCCGTGCGAACTGCATTTGGCGAAGACGGAGATCTGAATGATCCGGCGTACGTTAAACGGATTGTCGGCTTTATAGAAGAATTAGTATGGATGGCCCGGACGCTTCGGTGGGGCCGTGAGAATTTGCCCTCGAAACATCATCAATAGCGTAAGCGGCAGTTAATGGGAGGGTCATTGTGAGCCATCGCGAGCTCCATAGAACGGACAGGATCGGGTGGTTACGAGCAGCGGTCTTAGGTGCTAATGACGGCATCGTCTCGACCGCCAGTTTGATCATCGGGGTTGCTGCAGCGAACGCGGATCACGGCGCGGTCATTGTTGCGGGCACAGCCGGCCTCGTTGCTGGAGCGATGTCAATGGCCGCGGGCGAATACGTTTCGGTCTATTCGCAGTCGGATACCGAAAATGCGGACTTGGAGCGTGAACGACGTGAGCTTGCTGCCGATCCTGAACATGAGTTGACGGAACTCGCAGGAATTTATGTTGCCCGCGGATTAGAACCCGGTCTTGCTCAGGAAGTCGCACGCCAGCTGACAGAACATGATGCGGTCGGAGCTCACGCCCGGGATGAATTGGGTATTTCGGAGACGCTGAGCGCTCGGCCGATACAAGCGGCTGTCTTTTCTGCTGTTAGTTTCGCTCTTGGAGCGTTGCTTCCTCTTGGCGTTGCCGCCGTTCTAAACATGTCGAACATGATCCCGTTAGTAGCTGTTAGCTCGCTTGCCTTCCTCGCGTTGCTTGGTGGCGTTGCTGCACGAGCAGGCGGGGCCAGTATAGTCGTTGGCGCCGTTCGAGTTTTGTTTTGGGGAGCGATCGCGATGGGAGCCACGGCGCTGGTTGGAAAGCTGTTCGGAACAGTCGTCTGAGCCGAGCAGACCAGAATTATTTCAAAACGAAAGTGAGGGAGCTGTCGGCGACGAGCCAGCCAAATGTGGAATGGTTCAAATTGCGACGGCGACCAGAACTCTAACCACGCTTCATGAACCTTCAGCGCTAGACGATCAGCGGGCGGGTATATCTTCGCCGATGGTCCAAACGATCACAGAACTCGAAAGTCCATGCCCGGAAAGGCGGCCAGCCATCATTATTAGCGTTTCACCGTCTTCGACGACGCCTGCTTCAAGCAAGGTCTTTTCGCCGACCTTTAGAAGGTCACCTGTCGAGTCCTGCTGGGATCCAAGCAGATCGAGCATTGTTCCCTCGCCTATCTGTTTGTCAGTTGTCGTACTGAGTTCGCCGTGAACGAAGGGTATTACACCCCATATTAACGATAGCTGGTTATAAACGTCCGTCAGTGCGGTAAGGGCAAATGTCTGCAAACCGGAACGAACTGAAGACAATCGCCTTGCCATTAACCCGGATTCCGTGAAGACAGCGACCTTTTCCGTCATCACTTCTTTTGAGGCGTAGGCTGCAGCCTTGCAAAGTGCTTGGCTTGTGCGGCCGGAAGGAGGCAGTGAGAATTTTACCGGTTTCTTTAATTGTTCCGGCTTGATGGTTTCGGCAGCATCTATTATTCGAGCCATCGTTCTGATCGTTTCCAACGGATATGATCCGGTCGCAGTCTCGGCCGACAGCATAACTGCATCGGTACCGTCCCAAACAGCATTCGCGACGTCTGACGCTTCGGCACGCGTCGGGTGCGGACTGTCGATCATTGACTGAAGCATCTGTGTCGCGGTTATCACGAACTTGTCATTAGCTACGGCCCTTTCGATTATCCGCTTTTGATAGACTGGCACGTGCTCGACAGTTGTCTCGACACCGAGGTCACCGCGCGCGACCATCACGCCGTCTGTCTCGGCTATTATCGAATCGAGATTCTCGATAGCTTCGGCCTTTTCTATTTTCGCAACCAGAAGTGCCCGCCCCATCGTCCGTCGGTTGAGGTTCTTTATGAGGTCTTTCACTTCCCGACAATCTTCGGCTTTGCGTACGAATGAAAGTGCAATGTAATCAACGTTTTGATCCATTGCCCATTTGAGGTCCTCATGGTCCTTTTCGGTCATTGACGGGATCGGGAGCGGTGTATTCGGCAGATTGATGCCCTTGCGTTCTTTCAGCCAGCCGCCGACGACAATGCGGCATAGAACATCGGTTGCGGTAACGGATTCCACTCGCAGTTCCAGTGCTCCGTCGTCGAGAAGGATGATCGTCTCCGGTTTGACTGCGGTAGGAAGCTCAAGAAAATTCGTTGCGACTTCAAGTCGATTTCCCGTAATATCACGAGTCGTGATCGTAAATGTCTCGCCGGCGACGAGTTCGACCGGCAAACCACCCTCGAGCGTGCGCGTCCGGATCTTCGGCCCCGAGAGGTCGACAAGAACTGCAAGCGGCACACCGAGTTTCTGTGCTGCTGATCGGGCGTGCCCAATTGTTGCCGAATGCTCGTCGTGCGTACCGTGAGACATGTTTATACGCACCGCATTCACACCGGCCTCGAGCATTGATTTGATCATCGATTCGGTATTTGACGCAGGTCCCAGTGTGGCTAGAATTTTTGCTCTTCTCATTACGTTGGTTCTATCTTACAGTGCAAGGTCACGGCATGCATGAATTAACGGACTTTGGGATGCGTTAGTCCACCAAATTGAAACTCAAATCTCTAATGATCGATACTTTTCTAAGTATCTATGTATTGTTGAAACGAAGGTCGAATGCGACCACGTCAAGGGTGCGACCGACAAGCTCCTTCCATTCGACGGGTCGATCTGTTCAGCCATCACGCCGGACGGTAGAGCATGCTCACAGCACCATTTGACGAACTCCATTGCCGGCTGAAGGTCCTGTTTTGACCGCGCTCGTGTTATGTAGTAGTCGGCCAACCACAACGTGCAGATCATCCATGCGTTCCCGCTCGGTGCTTCAGAGACCCGCATGTACCCATCACCGCTAAATCGAGCAATGCCGCCGTTTACTCGAAGTCCCTCTTCGATCGCCTCCATTGTACTGACAACCATTGGATCATCGGCTTCGAAGCAGCCAAAGTAGAAAAGAGCGAACAGGGAAGCGTCGAGTGTGGAATCTGGCTCGAAATGGTCGTCACCATGAAGCTGGAGCGACCGGTAAAATCGCCCAAGCTCCGTGCTGTAAAGCGAGAACCGCATCGCATTAAGCATCGATTCCGCTGTTTCAATGTAACGCTCGGCCCGATCTTCCTCTGCAAACAGCCGTGCAAACGCCGCCGCCGCACGCAGGCCAGCAACGACTGTCGCACATGTGAATGTATGGATCCCTCGACGGTCTTCCCACAGATTCCAGCTTGGCTTAGGCAAGCCGAGATCGGGGTGAACAAACTTGTCCATGAAATCAGCGCAAGGTATTACAAGTTTCGTGTACATCCGATGGGCGAACTCGATGTCACGAAAAAGCTGATAATGCTCCCAAAGTGACCAAAGTACGAGCCCCGTTTCGTCCTCCTGAATTGCGACGACCTCTTTTTTCGCATTCAGATCCCACGACGCGTGCCAACCCGAAGCTACCGTGCCATCTGCATTGTATTTCTGGAGAAAATAGCCGTTTGGATGAACGATCCGAGCGCAGAATTCGAAGAACTTTCGTGTCAAATGCGAGTAACCCGCCTGATCCAACGCATTTGCAACGAGGGCACCGTCGCGGGTCCACAAATAGCTGTAATGGTCGGTTGCGCGCTCGGTTACGTCCCAGTCGTTTGCCGCAAGGATCGCGCCGTCGTTATCGATCTGTGTGCGTATGATCAACAATGACCGTTTGTACTGATCGACGATCGGTTCGGGCAATTCAGACAGATCGGTCCCATTCTTATTGACCCAGGCACGCCAGTAATTTGAAGTGTAATCAAGGTACTTCTGCGGCCCTCGTGTACGTACAAGCGAGTCGAGCGTCGCCACATCGCTATGAGAGGTCCCAGCAGCAAGCCAGCAAAAGAACCCGAACGTCTCGCCCGCTCCAAGGCGAAAATGTACTCCGACGGTTGAATCGACCGACCCTTCGGTAATCGCGCCTCCATGAAGTTCGCCGTCCTCCGCATCGCGCCACGTGCCTTCCTGGCCTTTGAAATCCTTGCGACCGGTCGCAAACGAATTGAAGTGGGGGTCGGTATTTATGAGGAAATAGCGGTGCTTTTGATAATGAATGATCGCCCCGGTCTCCGGATCGTAATACGCGGTGTCGCCGACCTTGTTCTCATAAAGCCTAAAGTCGTGATGAAGGAATACTCGAATTTCCCGATCTTCTGAAAACAGGTTCTTAACCTGAATTCTCCGGAGAAACACATTCTCATGACTGGCGACCGTGTCGTTCGAGACTATCTCAACACCGATGGTTGAATTCGTGAGTCTAACGTCGGTGACAAGCGTTTCGCCAACATAGCCAAGTTCACGCGACCATTCGTCCGAATCGACCCATGAAAAACGTCCGCTTGCCCAGACGCCGAATCGACTCGGATAGCCGTCGGTTTGATTTTCTTGGCCGACATGGGGAAAGTAGACGTCACGCAGATGATAGCGTTCGTCGAAGTTCACCAGTAGGGATCCGTTTCCGACCGGGATGTCACGCATAAATTACCATTTCTTTCCGCTAAGATCCGATGTTGAAATAGATCGGAATGCTTTCAAAACGACCGTTCTTTCGCTTTCGAATTCCAGCAGATCCATCGCTTCATCTAAAGTCACCCAACGCGCCTCGTCAACTTCGTGATCATGGTCGGCGACATCGCCTGATAAATACTTCATGAGAAAAAAATGAACATACTTATGGATCTTCAGCGGCGGGCTGTCGCGGTCAACGGTGAACCAGTAATCAATAGTCTCGATCGGCGAAACGATAGAGCAGTTGATTCCCGCTTCTTCCCTTACCTCCCGTAATGCGGCCTGTTCCGGCGATTCACCTTCGTCGATCAAACCCTTTGGTAACTGCCAACGCATTTCGCGAACCATAAGTACGATCGCAAGTTCGGGCAACGGTCGATCCAGGCGGACGGCCACTCCACCCGCGGATATCTGCTCGCGGATCTTCGGATTCATAATCTAGTTGAATTCCAAAAGGGCTTCATGGCCTGAAGAAAAGGGTGGTTAACCGCAACAACGCCCACGCGTTACTTTGCAACGGTATTAGCAACGGCTTCATCGAGCTCTTTCTTGATAGCCTCATTGAACCCGACAATTTTCTTCACGAGTTTTCCGTTCCGGTCAAAGATCGCTGTTTGAGGGATCGCAGTTTCGTCACCAAAAACAAAGCGTGTCAACTCGTCCTCAGGCGACGCAAGCGGATAGGTGATCTTCAGCCGCTCGACAAATTCCGGAACCTTGGGCCTGTCTTCCTCACCGCCGACATGTAGCCCGATGACACGAAGGTCATCGCCATACCGAGTTTGAAGTTCGATCAAATGCGGTATTTCTTCGATACACGGCGGACAATAAGTTGCCCAAAAATCGAGAATGACGACCTTACCGTTGAAATCTTTCAACTTTTGGACCTTTCCATCGAAAGTCGTCCAATTCATTTCACTTACCGGTTTCATCGGTTGCCGCGGAGCGTCTTTGAGCGGAACGTCATTGATCGAGATCGGCTTGTTGCCGACCGTCACCGGCGACGCCGCAGGTCGACAGGACGCTATCGTCAAAAGGGCGGCGATCGATATAAAAACTTGGATTAGCTTCATTCCAGACAGATTCTACACCAATTGCAGACGACGGTCATACCGACTGACTCCTACCAAGCCGTCTGTTAGTTAGAATCGGTCTGTGTCAAAATCATGTAGTGAGTCGATACCCGGAAAAAATGGTCGAAATAATCTCCGACTTGCAGCGAACCGGCCAAGTTCAAGATGCGAATACAAGCGGATCAGCGGTGAGTTTCGTGTGTGGTTCGGGAGTGACATTCGAACTCGAGATCGATCAACAAAGCAAACGGATATTGGATGCCCGATTCAGTACAAACGGTTGTGGCTTTATGACAGCAGCAGCTGAACTTGCGGCCGATCGACTGAAAAATGCCCTTCTTTCCCGGCTCGGTGGAATTGATGACGATTTTGTTTCGGGGATATTTCGCAACGCGATCGGAACCGAGCCGAGCGATCGAAGGCAGTGCCTGGCCGCGGTCAATTATGCGATTCGCAAGGCGCTAACTAAGTATCGCAATTCGTTGATATCGGAATTTTCAGGTGAGAGTGCATTGTTGTGCACATGTTTCGGCTTAAGCGAAGAGGCGATCGTAAAATTGGTGCAAGAGCTGGAGATGAATGATCTCGAAACCCTGTTGACGGTCAGCAACGCGGGAAACGGATGCGGGTCGTGCCGCTTATTACTACAGGAGATAATCGACAACCGATCTGTTATTTAGTCGGTTTCAGGACTATTGTCGTAACGTGTCAACGTTGTGTTATAATCCCGTTATTTCATGCCGTTGTGCGGCAGTTGATAGGGAGTAGTTGTTTTCGAATCGGTTCGCTTTGTTCCGAATCAAGTAGTTAGCCGCAATGGACGATCCTGCCAGTTTATCCGTGTTTCTGCTATTCGCCGAAGCTTCGACGATAGTAGAAACGCCTTCGATATCATCGATAATTTTTAGTCTTTTCGTGGTTCTTTTCCTTGTCCTCGCGAACGGCTTCTTTGTCGCCAGCGAGTTTGCTCTCGTTGCCGTTCGTAAATCGAGGATCGAGGCTTTGGCCGCAGAGGGGAATCGGTCTGCTCAGCGAGTGCTGTCGATGCTGAACAACCTGAATGCGTATATCTCTGCTACGCAATTAGGGATCACTCTTTCATCGCTCGGCCTCGGATGGGTCGGCGAACCGGCCGTTGCCTCTGTCCTGGAACCATTCCTTGCTCAGGTGGCATCTATCACCGGGATGGCGTTTCTTGCTTCTGGACCGATCCTTCATACGATCTCCTTTGCGATCGCATTTTCGTTTATCACATTTTTGCACATTGTTTTCGGAGAACTCGCACCGAAGACCGCGGCCCTCGAAATATCCGAAAAGGTCTCTTATTTCATCGCCGTACCGTTGCAGGTTTTCTATAAGGTTTTCTATTACCCTATTCGTCTATTGGATTGGGCGGGAACGAAAACGGCTCGGGCATTCGGTCTGCGTCCGTCAGGCGATCATGGTTCGAGTTACTCTGAAGACGAGATCAGACAACTCATAAATGCATCGCAGGAAAAGGGATTGCTGAACGAGGATGAGCGGAGGCTCATTAACCAGGTTTTCGAATTCTCAGAGACGACCGTCAAAGAGGCGATGATCCCGCGGACCGAGATCGTGGCGGTTTCGGCTGAATCGACCCTGGAGGAGATCATCAAAGCATTTCGTCAGCATGGCTATTCGAGATTGCCGGTCTATGGCGAATCGCTTGATGATGTCCGCGGCGTCATACACAGCAAAGATATTCTGATCTACCTGAATCGTCCGAAGACCTTTAAGATCGAGCGCATCATACAGAAACCGATGTACGTCGTTGATACCGCTCGGCTTGAGGACGTGCTCAAGCAGATGCAGCGGGAAAAGTTCCATTTCGGTTTTGTGGTCGACGAACACGGCGGCGTTGAGGGCATCATCACGTTGGAAGACCTGCTCGAAGAGATCGTCGGCGAGATATCAGATGAACATGACGAAGAGGTCAATGAGCAGATACACGAGCAATCGGATGGCAGTTTTCTGCTTGAGGGCGGCCTTGCCGTTCGCGACCTCAATCGGCGTTTGAACATGAATGTTCCCGTTTCCGAAAGTTACACGACCGTTGCCGGATTTCTCATGGCTGAAGCAGGGCAGATCCTGAACGAGGGCGACGCAGTAAAGTACAACGGACATGTCTTCAAGGTTGAAAAAGCGGCGAAACGGCGCATACTTAAGGTCCGAATGGAAAAGACCTCGACCGATCGGGAGTAGGAACCGGGTGTGAGAATTCGCATTGGTGCCTTGACCCCGCGAATTGGGGTCTTTTGTTTTTCGAGCGAATACAAGTTAAATTAAGGGATATCGTGAACTTTCTAAGTGTTTGGGACTAGGTGACATATGAGCTTAATTGAACAAGTGTGGGCACGCGAGATCATGGATTCGCGTGGCAACCCGACGATCGAAGCGGAGGTTATTCTTGAAGACGGCACTACGGGTCGTGCCGCAGTACCCAGCGGTGCCTCGACCGGTGAGAACGAAGCCGTCGAACTGCGCGACGGAGACGAACTCCGCTACCTCGGAAAAGGCGTCTTGAATGCGGTTGCGAACGTAAATGAGAAGATAGGACCCGAGATCGAAGGCCTTGATGCGCTCGACCAAACACTTGTCGACGAGACGATGCTTGGGCTTGATGGCACCGCAAACAAGTCAGATCTCGGAGCAAACGCGATCCTGGCCGTTTCGTTAGCAAATGCACGGGCAGCCGCATCGATCCTTGAGATCCCGCTGTACCGCTATATTGGTGGCGCAAACGCGAAAACGCTTCCGGTGCCGATGATGAACATTCTCAATGGCGGTGCGCATGCAGATAACAACGTCGATTTTCAGGAGTTCATGGTCATGCCCGTCGGTGCCGAGAGCTTTTCAGAGGCTCTGAGGATGGGCGCGGAGATTTTTCACAACCTCAAGGCTGTACTGAAAAAGCTCGGCTATTCGACATCGGTTGGTGACGAAGGTGGATTCGCTCCAAACCTGAGATCTAATGAGGAAGCGGTAGAGACGATCCTCGAAGCGATCGAAAATGCAGGATACAATGCCGGTGAAAACGTCATGCTCGCGCTCGACCCTGCATCAAGCGAGTTTTTTGTTGATGGAGAATACGTTTTTAAGAAATCGGACGGCCGGAAATTGTCGTCCGATGAAATGGCAGCTTACTGGGCTGATTGGTGCGACAAGTATCCAATAATCTCGATCGAGGATGGAATGGCCGAGAACGATTGGGACGGTTGGAAGAATCTGACAGAACGGGTTGGTGATCATGTGCAGTTGGTCGGGGATGACCTCTTTGTGACAAACGTGAAGTTCTTGCGTCGCGGTATTGAAGAAAGAGCGGCAAATTCTATCCTGATAAAGGTCAATCAGATCGGAACTCTCACAGAAACACTTGATGCCATCGAACTCGCGCGCACGAACAAAATGACAGCTGTCATCTCTCATCGGTCAGGTGAGACCGAGGATACATTTATCGCGGATCTTGCGGTTGCGACGAACGCTGGACAAATAAAAACGGGCAGTCTCTGCCGCTCTGACCGGATCGCAAAGTACAACCAACTCTTGAGGATCGAAGAAGACCTCGGAGAATCGGCTAGGTATCCCGGCATGTCCGCGTTTTATCAGATTGGTCGAACATGAATGTCGAGCGTGATGGATTGTTGATCAGTACGGAGCGATCATTGCTGCAGATCGATTCCATCCATCGGTTTCTTTCTCAAGAGTCTTATTGGGCTGCGGAACGGACGAAAGAACAGACAATCACTGCGCTCGAGAATTCGATCTGTTTTGGTATTTACGATGGAAATGAGCAGGTCGGATTTGCACGAGTCGTCAGCGACTGCGCTACTTTTGCCTACATTGGGGACGTTTACGTGATCGGAACCCATCGAGGCCGCGGTTTGAGCAAATGGCTGATGCAGACGATCATCGACCACCCTGAGCTTCAGGGATTGCGCCGTTGGATCTTGGCAACTCGTGACGCACATGGACTTTACAGCCAGTTTGACTTCGAACCGCTACGATTTCCCGAACGCTGGATGGAACGAACCGCACCAAACGCATATTAACTAAATCCTTGCCAAAAGGACCCGCAAATCGGTTATAATCAAGAGGTCGGCCAGACTGTCCGGTTACCGATTCAAGTTCCTCACTCTTGTCCGCCCTCATCGATTTGACCCGAAGCCGAAATCCTACTTTTCAGAACCATTTGTTATGACCACCCGCGAAATCCGACCTACCGTATTGATCATTCTTGATGGCTGGGGCGTGGCCTCTGACTCGGAAGGCAACGCGATCACCCGAGCCTTTACACCTTATTACGACGAGATCTGCAGACGATATCCCCGAACCCTGCTAAACGCGGCCGGCGTCCACGTCGGGCTAGCCGAAGGTGTTGCTGGAAATGCGGAACTCGGCCACATGAATCTAGGAGCGGGCCGCGTCGTCAAGACGGTATTCTCGCGGATCCAGGACGCGGTTGTAGACGGCGGTTTTTTTGACAACAGCGTTATCCGAGCCGCGATCGGCTCGGCGGTATCGCGCGGATCCAAGATCCATCTCGTCGGTCTGCTTAGCGATGCTGACGTCCATTCATCGATGGAAAATCTTTACGCACTTCTACGGATGGCGAAACGCGACGGTGCGTCAGAAGCGTATGTCCATGCGATCCTCGATGGCCGTGACGTGCTGCCGCGAACGGCCGATGTATATACCGAAGCACTCGAGATCAAGATCGCTGATATCGGTATCGGAAAGATCGCATCGCTTTGCGGACGGTTCTATGCGATGGACAGCAGCGAAAACTGGGAGCGAACGGCTCGTGCCTTTACGATGATGGTCCATGCTGAGGGCGAGCGAGCATCAGATCCGGTAACCGCCGTTCGAAGTTCATTTCTCCGCGGTATCTCGGACGAATTCATTTCACCGATCGTGATCGAGAGTTCTCCGGGCGTACCGGTAGCAACCGTAGCGGATGGTGATCTTGTGATCTTCTTTAATCATCGCGCCGATACGATGCGTCAACTCGCTCGGTCGATCGCCGTCCCGGACCAAGGGCTGGTCACACCGTCGGCGAAGCCGCGTGTTGAGGCCGTCTGTCTTGCTGAATACGACCGGGCTTTTAACCTCCCGGTCGCGTTTCCTCCACGGCACGAGCGAGGTGGCCTCGCTGACGCGTTCGACGCAAATTCGGTTATCAATTTTCGTATTTCTGAAACTGACCGATTCCCGCATGTCAGCAGCTTTCTTAATTGCGGCCTCGAGGCAATGAGCCCCTTCGAGCAGCATATCGAGATCCCGGCGGGCGATACAAGCAATCGAGAAACGGAACCCGAAATGAGAAGTTTCAAGGTGACCGACCGATTGATCCGAAAGATCGAGTCCGATCCTTCGGCTGTCTTCATTGTCAATTATCCCGTGCCGGGATTAATTGCGGAGACCGGCAATCTCGATCGGACGATTGAAGCAGCCCAGTACATCGATACGTGTCTTGGAGGTGTCTTGGAGAAGATCCGAGAAGTAAATGGTATAGCCGTCATTACCGCCTCACACGGTAATGCTGAATCGTTGATCGCATCGAATGGCGAGCCAGATCGGCTTGCGACGCCCAATCCGGTTCCTTTTCACATCATCGACGAATCGAGTGCAGGAGTCGGACTTCGAACTGGCGGTTCTCTCCAGGATGTCGCTCCGACCCTATTAGGCATCCTTGGCATTCAGGCGCCCGAAGAGATGACCGGACGGGACCTTAGGTTTTGATGCAAACAAACTAAGCGCCCGGTACCGGACAGCTGAAAGAATTCGCGCCTCGTGTTTTTCACGGGGCCTTTTTTTACCTATAATCAAAGTTTTCCTAAACAACGGCAATACGTATGGTTGAAGAGTTTACTTTCGATAACACAGAGGAACGCAGAAAGAACAGACTGAACGGAACTGGATGGGTTGAAGTCATCGTCGGATCGATGTTTTCAGGTAAATCCGAAGAACTGATCCGGCGATTGAACCGAGCCCGCATCGCTCGCCAAAAAGTTCAGGTGTTCAAACCCAGGATCGATGCAAGATACTCCGTAGAGGAGATCGCATCCCATTCTGGACAAAAACACGATTCAACCCCAGTCGCCTCAGCCGCCGAATTGATGTCTTTCGTATTGGACGACACACAAGTGATCGGGATCGACGAGGGTCAGTTTTTCGATATGGCCTTGATCGAATCGGTTAACGAGCTTGCCCGCAGCGGTAAACGTGTGATCGTTGCCGGTCTCGACCAGGACTATACCGGCAGGCCTTTCGAACCGATGCCCCAGCTTCTATCGATAGCCGAGTTTATCACCAAGACACATGCGATTTGTGTAAAATGCGGCAGTACCGCCAATTACTCTCAGCGGACGGTCGAATCGGACGCTCGAGTAGAGGTCGGCGCAGCAGACAAGTATGAAGCTCGCTGCCGAAAGTGTTTTGTTCCTCATGCTGATGCGCCAACGCTGCATCCGTAATAGTGCATTTGAGTAAGAACGGCGCTACAATCCTCCGTAATCGCAAATGTCTCCTTCGATCATTTTCCGCAGCCGTTGATTCGAGCTGCATTTGAGGTGTGAATATACACAATGGAAAATACGGAAATAGTAAAAAAGGCGTACGAGTATTTCGCAAATGGCGACGTTGCAGGATTGCTTGAACTTTATACAGACGATATAAAATGGCAGACCCCGATCGTCGAGAATGCGGCATATTCAGGCGCGCGAGAAGGAAAAAACGCGGTTGCCGAATTCTTCGAGCAGTTGGGAGCTAGCGAGGAATTTTCACATTTTGCCCCTACGGAGTTCATCGCACAGGGCGACCGCGTCGTTGTTCTTGGTGAAACGACCGCTACGGTAAAGGCAACCGGGCACAGTTTTTCGACCGAATGGGTCCACATCTGCACAGTCCGGGACGGCAAGATATCGAGCTTCAAGGAGTTTTTCGATAATGCCGCCGCTAACAAAGCGTTTCTGCTAACCGCGGCCGCATGACGATCAAAAGCCCGGCAAGCCGGGCTTTCTTAGTTATCCTTTTGGGATCGTCATCGAATACATGACCGCGGGAAATGTATCGCGGTGCTTTTCGAAATTCGTGCCTTTGGTCGAGAGCATGATGTTCAGCTGTTGATTCTGACCCTGATATCGCCTGAAAGCGATCCATTGATGACGCCGCGGCCCGTCTTTGTCTTCCGGCATCGATTCCCACCATTCGACACCCTTAACACCATCGATCTCAAGATATCGGACCTTCTCGTACTTTCCCTGTTTCAATTGTTCCAATGCACTTTCATACGTTGCTTTAAGGCTAACATCTGACGGAAAACTGTCAGCCATTACAGAGACCGATCCGATCAAGAAAGCGTTGTCCGGGGAGCCGTAATTGAACGATTCCTTCATCACGCTCATTTTCTTCCACGAACTAGGCAGCTTCCACGCGATTCCCTGATCATCCCATTTCACCTCGTTACCGCTATCGGCGATAGCCTGCTGCGAGGCGGACATCTTCGCCTTTTCGGCCGTTCCGTCGCCCGTCGTTGTCGGCGAGTTTGACGCAGGCCCTGATTCCGAGCCGCCCTGCAGGCTCTTAAGACGGTCCCCAATACCGCAAAACGACAATACGATAAGCAACAAGCCAAAACTCAGAAACGACTGCATCTATTATCCTCCTGAATGACATTTACATCGTGGACATTGTCACCGTTAATCCGCTGAAAATCAATTACACGTGAGGTGAAACCCGAACTGGTATATCATTTAGCGGATAATGCACACGCCGCAATTGTTCAATGACCTGATCATTATCATTCTCGCCGCATTGCCGGTGGCATACATCTGTTTGCGTTTGAAATTGCCGCTGCTGGTCGGCCTGATCTTGACGGGCATTGCCATCGGTCCCTATGGTCTGGGCTTTATAAAGGAACTCGAGGGCATCGAGCTACTTGCCGAAATCGGCGTGATGCTGCTTCTGTTCACGATAGGGCTTGAGTTCTCGGTTCGAAAACTCCGCGAGATGAAGCGGTTGGTCTTGATCGGCGGTGGGCTGCAGGTCGCCATAACAACCGCGGCGACGGCGGTCGTTTCAATGACATTCGGCCGAACAGCAGCACAGTCGGTGGTTTTCGGCTTTCTGGTTGCGCTTTCCAGCACGGCGATCGTCTTGAAGAGCTACGTTGACAGGAATGAAGTCGATTCTCCGCATGGGCGCGCCGCGATCGGTATTCTCCTATTCCAAGATATCAGCATCGTGTTGATGCTTCTGATGATACCGATACTCGCCGGAAAGGACGTCGTTTCCACCGCTTCGATCGTGATCAACCTGACGGTCTCGCTGTTGACACTGACGTTGATCGTGTTCCTGGCATGGCTGGTCATACCGCGTTTCCTGAAAGAAGTGATAAAGCTCCGCAGCCCGGAGGTCTTTCTGCTGACGATCGTACTCCTCGCCCTCGGACTTTCCTGGGTGACGTCGCAGTTCGGCCTCTCGCTGGCACTCGGCGCGTTCATTGCCGGCGTTGTGCTCGCCGATACAGATTACAGCCATCAGGCCGCTGCTGATATCCTTCCGTTTCGAGATGTCTTCAACAGCCTGTTTTTTGTTTCGATCGGGATGCTGCTATCGCTTTCGGCATTTGCTGCGAACTGGGTAAATGTGATCCTGTTGGTAGTCGGTCTGATCGCCGGAAAGGCCTTGATCGTTTGGGCGATAGTCAGGTTGCTCGGTTACCCGCAGCGTGTCTCGGCGATGGCAGCACTCGGGCTTGCTCAGATCGGAGAATTTTCGTTCGTATTGGCAAAATCAGGCCGCGTTGCCGGGGTGTTGCCCGACGCAGATTATCAGAACTTTTTAGCGGCCTCTGTGATCTCGATGATCGCAACTCCTTTCGTGATCGGTTACGCTCCGCTTTTCGGGTCGGCGGTTCAGCGTCTTTTTAAGGATGGCGGTCGGCATTCGATCGAAAATGCCGAAGCCGAAGACATTCATATGACGTCCAGCGGCGGATTGCAGCAGCACGTTGTCATCGTCGGTTATGGTCTGAACGGAAGAAACCTGGCCCGTGTACTGAGGGCTATCGGCGTGCCCTACGTTGTTCTCGAAGTGAATGCCGAAGAGGTTCGGCGGGCAAAAGCAAAAGGCGAAAAGATAAACTTTGGCGATGCGACAAGACGCGAAGTTTTGCGTCATGCCGGGATCGAAAAAGCATGGGCACTGGTGTTGGCAATGTCCGATCCTCATGCGGCGAGACTAACCGTAAAACAATCACGCCGCTTAAATGAGGAACTTCATATCATTGTGCGGACCCGATATGTCGCTGAGATCACAGAACTGCTCGAACTTGGAGCCGATGAAGTGATACCCGAGGAATTTGAGACCAGCATTGAGATATTCACACGGGTTCTCCATAAATATGGAATTGCTCGAAATGTGATCGAGAGCCAGGTTGAGAGAATTCGCAAGCAAGGTTATGAAATGCTTCGTTCGCCGTCGATCGTTCCGTTGAAAATGGATGACCTAAGCGTCGCTCTTGATGCTGCAAGCACCGAGACCGTAAAGGTAAAGCCCGGTTCGCATGTCATAGGCCAGACTCTTGGAGAGATCGATCTGCGAGGAAAAACCGGTGCGACCGTCATCGCCGTTCTTCGCGGGAACGAGACCAAGATAAGTCCGGGTGCACAATACGAACTACATGAAGCGGATACCGTCGTTTTGCTTGGCTCCCGCGAAAAGATCGAGCGTGCGATCGAGTTTTTGGAACCGGCGGCAGATCCGGACGAACACTCGGTCGGCGGTTTTAATCCATAAAGAACGATCGAGTATGCAAATCTCAGCGTGGCATCCGTCATTCTGAATGGATCACAAACGTCTGTGATGGATTATGAGAATTAAGGTTATCCTCGCCATTCTGTTATTTTCGTTCGCCGCAACTGGTCAGAACAAGACTTTTGACTGGTCGACCGAGGCATGTGAATACCGCGGCGTTTACGATTCAAGTAAATACTCGGCGGAGCAGCTTCGGAACACACAGAGACTGTTAAGGCCGGGCGAATTCAGGATCGAAACAAGTGCGACAGTTTGGAATTACTCTGAGATCGAGAAGATCGATGTTAAAGTTCTTGAAGCCGATTATGAGAGGGTTCGCGGTGAACTCGCTGGACTAAAGTTAGTCCAGTCGGGCTTTTGGGAGAACGTCCGTAACGCGAAACTGAAAGAGATCGATCAGGTCTACCAGCTTTCGCGCGTCACCATGTTGGCTTACAAGAATCCTGAGGCACTGAAAAGCTATGGTGGTGCCAGCGACTGCAAGGAAACTTACATACCTGCACTGGTTGCCGGCGGCGAGGCATTGCTAAGAGTCTGGGCCGACGTTAATATGGCGTCACGCAAGGTCAATTCGGACCCTGCTCGATTGAAGCGGATCTTCGACGACCAGGCTGGTTCCGCGGATCGATTCAAGTTCGCGTTGGTCGAAACGATGTCTTTCGGCTGGTGGAATTGTGCTAACCGATCGATCGAATACGATGGTTCCGATGGTCCGGAGAATGACCTGCGCGAGAAAGAGTTTAGGAAATTGTTTAAGCAGGTGAAAACGCTTATTTGTGAGGAACCCTAAACAGAATCACGTTGACCGATCTCGCGCTGTCGCTCGAAATGTTCGAAGATCTCCGCTGCCGTTCGTGGGCCGACCAGCGGTTTTAGGTCTGCGACCGTCGCTTTTGCGATTCTTTCGATCGAGCCAAAATGTCGCAGCAGTTTCAGTTTCCGGCTATCTCCTACTCCGGGTATCTCAGTTAGTTCAGAGGTGAAATCTCGTTTTTCCCGCCGTTTGCGATGAAATTCGATCGCGGTTTTGTGTGTCTCTTCCCGGATCTGCAAGATCAGTCGGCAAGCAAGCGAATTGCGATCGAACTCGATCGGGCGATCCTCACGACCGTGGATCAGCATATGCGAGATTTCATTATGGCGATTAGGCGGCTTTACCAATCCGACGAGCTTTATCTGCTCAAGATCAAGTTGGCTCATCGCCGCCGCGGCTGCCGTAAGCTGTCCCTTTCCACCGTCGATGAAGATCAGATCCGGCAACGCGTGGTTTTCGTCGAGTGCTCGCCGATATCGTCTATGTACCGCCTCATTTATTGAGGCGAAGTCGTTCGCTCCATCGACGGACTTGATAATGAATCGTCGATACTGCCCCCTTGCCGGCTTACCGTTTTCATAAACAACGATACCTGCGACGTTCTCTGAACCGGAGATGTTGGATATATCGAACGATTCGATCCGCTCGGGAAAATACGAAAGTTCGAGTAATTCCTGGAGTTCGGATAAGACCTTTTCCAAGTCAGGCTTTAATACTCGGAATCGCTGTTCAAATGCGATCTTGGCGTTTGTTTCGACCAACACGACGAGTTCGCGTTTCTTTCCACGACGCGGGTCAAGGATCTTCACGCGACGTCCGCGACGTTCGGTAAGCAGAGTTTCGAGAAGCGGCCGGTCTTCGAAGTCGTAAGGCACGTGAATCTCCAACGGCACGTAATCGGTAGAATAGTATTGCACAAGGACCTCACCAAGAAATTCACTTGCATTGAAGCCCTCATCTTCGGCAAGGTCTTCCCAGAAAAACTCCCGTCGACCCACGATCCGCCCCTCTCTCATTGTGAACAATTGCAAAGCAAGACGCTGACCCTCGCGATAAAATCCGAAGATATCTACATCTCGGTCTGCTGTCGTGGCCATTTTTTGTTGATCGCCTAGTGAAATCACCGTTTGGTGCAGGTCACGGTACTTGGCAGCCAATTCGAACTTGTTCTCGTCGGCGAACCTCCACATTCGCTGTTCAAGATCACCTGCAAGTTCTTTGTTCTTTCCGTCCAAAAGCGTTTTGACGTCGCGTGCTGCCTCCTGATACTCTTCCTGGCTGCATAATCCCTTAACGCACGGACCAAGGCATCTTTTTAGGTGATATTCAAGACACGGCCTGGGCAATTTGCCGTCGATCTCGATCTCGCATGTCCGGAGCTGGAACGCACGATTGATAAGATTCAGCGTCTTTCTGGCAAGAACCGCTGGCAGGAATGGGCCGTAGTAGCTCGAACCATCGCGAACCAGACGCCGAGTTATCACGACCTTCGGGAACGGCTCATTGGTCAGTTTCAAATGTGGATACTGCTTATCATCTTTCAGCATCACATTGAAACGAGGCTTGTGCTTCTTGATCAGATTTGATTCAAGTACGAGCGCCTCGACCTCGCTGTCGACAACAATGAACTCGAAATCTGAGATCAGCTTAACGAGCTGCCGGGTTTTCGCATCCAGATTACGGCTCGATTGAAAATACTGTCTTACGCGACTTCGGAGGTTCTTTGCCTTACCGACGTACAAGATCCGACCGCGATCATCCTTGTGCAGATAAATTCCCGAAGAGGTCGGAAGCGAGGCAAGTTTGTCGGCGATGGTCATTAAACAAATCTTACCGTAATGGGTCAGAAAAAATAAGAAGCCCGCTTGGCCGTAGAGGGGCTAAGCGGGCGGCTTGGGGGAAAATGTGGGAAAAAATTATCTCTGAACCGCTGGGAGTAAAAGGCCGATAAGTATTGCAATGATTCCAACCGTTGTAAACATGATCTAGTATCTCCTATCAGTATTAATATTGACTCGATGATCCGCCCCATCAAGGCATTTCAAACTCGGTCACATATCTTAGACGCGGCGACGTTCGGAATTTGCGTAAGTAAATTTCCGAACTGCCAAAATGACGAACGATTGATTTCTCAGCCGCCGTAGGTGAAACTCTTGTTGTGCTGACCGTTTTGACAACCTCTCCGGATGTCGCCGCAGAATTCATACGAAATGGCGGGATCGTAGCGTTTCCGACGGAAACGGTCTACGGGCTCGGCGCGAATGTATTTGATGAGAAAGCGCTAGGCAATATCTTTGAAGCGAAAAATCGGCCTGCCGATAATCCGTTCATCATCCATGTTGCATCCGTCGGCCAGATCGACCAGTTGGCGAGCGATGTTCCTGAATCAGCCCACAGACTAGTCCGTGCGTTCTTTCCCGGACCGCTTACGGTGGTCCTTCCGAAGTCAGATCGTGTGCCCATGATCGCGACTGCCGGCTTGGGTTCCGTTGGGGTCCGAATGCCGTCAAACAAGATCGCGAATAGGTTCATTTCGGCATGCGGAACCCCCATTGCTGCACCATCTGCGAACCTGTCGGGCCGTCCGAGTCCGACCACATGGGAGGCCGTATACGAAGATCTCAAAGGCAGGATCGACTGCATACTTCAGGGCGAACTAACGAATATCGGGCTTGAGTCAACAGTTGTCGACTGTACAGTTGAACCGCCAGCGGTATTGAGGCCCGGAGCGATATCGGTCGAACAACTTCGGCGGGCGATTCCCTCGATCAGGAAAGAGACTCGAATTGATGTTGAGAGCCCCAAGAGTCCCGGCCTGAAACACCGTCACTATTCACCGACCGCGAGTGTCGTCGTTGTTGATCCGAGTCAGACGCTCGATTCGTCTTCAAATGCGGCTTTTATTGGTATTTCAACCCCATCAGCCAACCTTGTGGCAGTTCGCATCTGTCAATCGGTCGACGAATATGCCCGGAATCTTTATGAGTTTTTTCGCGAGTGCGATCGACAAGGGATCAAGACGATCTATTGCGAAACCGTTAGCCCCGACGGTATCGGAGCCGCATTGATGGATCGGCTAACTAGAGCTTCGGAGTTGCATCCCGGCGGAGTGTAGCTGCAACTATCGCCAGTTCGCCATTGTCCGCAATCATCTCGACAGCAAATTCCGGATCGTCAACGACGTGCTTCAGGTGTTCCGGACGGATCAGCAACAGCACTGGTTTCCCTTCAGACATAAGCAGTTCTGTAACCTCGGACGGGCCATTCAACCCACGCTGCTTACCGTCGCTTCCCCGAAGCAGCCGTCCGGCGGCGTAGAACTCGGCATTATGCGAGATCGTCACAAAGCCAACGACTTTGTTCATGCCATACCCACGATCGTCAGCCGACGTGATCAGGCGTTTGACGGAGTCGTTATCAGCGAAGCCGGGAAGCACGAACTGCAAAATAATGATTATGGTCACCAAGGTCGTTACTGCGAGAAGCTTTACACAAACCGCACGAAACGAGCTTCGGTTCGCAAATCTCGCTGCGGCGATCGCTGCTAAGACCACTGCTGGGGGAACCGCAGGCAGTATATAACCCGGCAGTTTCGAACCCGAAAACGAAAAGAAGACAAGCGGAACGATGATCCAGGCGAATGCGAAACGTACAAGTGACGCATTGGCTGAACAGGATCGCGTACGCTCACGAGAAAATCGGTCACGGATATTCCTCCATACCTCTGCGATAAAGAACGGCATCCACGGGATCGTCATCAATGGCAATACCCATAGAAAAAAATGGAACGGTTGAGGGTGTTGATATTTGTTCGAGGTGTATCTCTGAAAATGATGTTGAATGAAAAACTCGTCGATGAAACCGTATCCGTGTCTCAGATACATCGGTAAATACCACGACGAGGCAACGGCGACAGCCAAAAGAGTCCCCCAGATCAAAGAAATCAGGACCTCTTTGGAGGGCATTTTCAGAGAGATCAAATGGTAAAATGCGACGATCGCGAACGGGAACACAAGTCCGACAAGGCCTTTGGCGAGAATGGCCAGCCCGGTAAATACGTAGAACGCAGCCAGCCCGGCGAAACGGACGCGGGACGATCTGTCCGATCGATCGTAGAGGTAGAAGCCGGTTAACGCGGCTGTTATAGGGAATGTGAGGATAATGTCGAAACTTGCTCCGCGCGAAAAGACTATCAGACCCAAAGTCGATGCCCCGACCATCGCGATCCATGCGCCATTCGTCTCAATATCGTCCTTTTCAGCCTCGGCGGTGCGCCCAAGTAAGAAAAGCGACGCGACGGTCCCTAATCCGAAGAATGCCGAACCTAACCGAGCCGCAAATTCGCTGACTCCGAACACGTTGAATGCCGCATGCTGAAGCCAATAAAGTAGGGCTGGCTTTTCAAACCAGTTGAACCCGCCCAGCGTTGGCGTCACCCAATCGCCTCGCTCAAACATTTCCCTCGCAACTTGGGTGTAGCGTGGTTCATCTGGACCGAGAAGCGGGATCGTCAGCCCAAAAAAATAGATAAAAATAGCCAAAGTAAAGAAAATCGGCCAAAAGTGCTTTGAGTTTAGAGATCGATTCAACAGGTCCATCTTTGTTTATTAAACGAACATAGCCGAAAATAGTAAGTATTACTGAAATGGAGATCGTGTTCAAACAATGGCAGGCGAACGAAAACTGAGGGCTGCGGTGATTGGTGTCGGCAGCCTTGGTCAGCATCATGCACGAAACTATTCCGAAATTGCCAAAGAGGGACGTTTGGAATATGTCGGAGCTTGCGATGTCAACTCTGACACTGCGAGAGCGATCGCTTTCAAGTACGGTGGTGCCGTCTTCAACAACTGGAGCGAGCTTGTCGGTCGGGTCGATGCGGTCACTATCGCTACTCCAACCGAGACGCACTGTGAGATCGCATGCTCGTTTCTTGAGGCCGGGGTGCATGTTCTGGTGGAAAAGCCCATTGCTGCGTCGCTTGCCGAAGCCGATAAGATGATCGCTGCTTCGATCCGTTCGGGTGCAAAACTGATGGTCGGCCAGTTAGAAAGGTTCAATCCCGCGATGGTCGCTCTTCGACCTCATGTAAATGGACCGCTCTATTTCGAGATCCATCGCGTGTCGCCGTTCCCGAACCGCTCGCTTGATGTCGATGTTGTATTGGACGTGATGATACACGATCTTGACGCAGTTCAGTGGCTGGTAGGCGACGATGTGAAGGTGAGCGAAATTCGTGCGGTCGGTATTCCGGTAATATCCGACAAGGTCGATGCTGCCAATGCTCGAATCGAATTTGAGAACGGCGCCGTCGCGAATATCACCGCGTCACGAATAGGAACAGAAAAGATCCGAAAGACGCGGTTCTATCAGACAAATGCTTACGTCGTGCTGGACTATGCGACGAAATTCGCTTCGTTAACATCATTGAATCCCGAAGCGGCCCACCCACTTTTGGGAATCTCGATCAACCGGCTTGAGATCAACGACGTCGAACCTTTGCGAGCAGAGATAGGCGCGTTTCTCGACGCGATCGAATACGACACACCCGTACCGGTCACTGGACTTGACGGCCGTCGTGCTCTCTCGCTCGCCGTGGGTGTGCTTGAAAAGATCGAGCAGCACGTAGGCCGCCTGACCGCAAGAAACAGCTGATAGCTATTGGGTTGACCGCTATTAGTGAGAACCAAATAAATGCGGAAGACTAAGCGGCAGCTTCGTTTGTCTGGTCGCTGTTCATTTGATCCTGGATCGATTTCATCCAATTACGCGTTTTTTCAAGCTGTTCTTTGCCGCCGGGTTTGTCGTAAATTACTTTCTCCAGATTCTTGAAAGCATCGGGCATGTCCCATTTCGTCCGAAGTTCTTCGATGAATGGCTCGATCTTTGCAAAAACACCGATGTGCTCACCGACGGTATCATTGAACATCTCGGCGTCGATCGCGCCGTGACCTACGAAGGACGCGGCCATGTCCCAATAAGACAATACCATTCGCAAATAACCGCCGACCTCGGGATCCATCATCGTTTTTTCAATTTCATCCGCACTCGTCGGGTTGAACGTGAACATCCAGTCGCGAGCCTTTCGCATGGTCGCCTCGCGACGAAGGTCGTACAACTGCATTATCAACTCAGCCGAACGTGCGGCGCTCTTCTCTTTGCTCATCGAAATGAAACCTCCAAATTGAATTAGTTCGAATGCTGAGTCTATTTATATCGTCCGTTGGTGTCAACCATGCAACACTCAGGTAACATAGAAACGATAATGAACGAGCAGATCTCAAAGTTTCTTTCCGAACGCATCGCCGCCAACGATTTCCCGTCGGCGGTCTATCTGGTCGCGGAGAAGGGCGAGGTCAAATTTCATGATGCACTCGGATATGCCGTTGTCGAGCCCGAACTCATACCCGCCGGGCTCGATACGATCTATGATCTGGCGAGTTTGACGAAGCCGCTTGTGACCGGTTTGTTCGCCGCGTCTAAGATCGAGGATGGCGAGATAGGGCTTGGAACTTCCTTGGTCGATCAAGATGCGGCATTTGAGCATTTGCGTGTCTCTGATCTGACGATACAGGAGCTAGGGACGCATGTTTCCGGGCTTCCCGCGTGGCTGCCGCTCTATTTTCTTGCGAGAACACCGAGCTACATTGACCTTGCGAACATCATCGGAGCTCAAGAAATCAGAGGGCGTGGCTCAAAGGTCGAATACAGTGACCTCAATTTCATCGCATTGGCTCTCGTGATCGAAAAACTGAGCCGAGACTCGCAATTTGATAATTGGGTCGCAAAGAGTCTAGGCCTGTCAAGAACGAGTTTCAATCCTTCGAATCGCGGAATCGAACGCTTAGTGATCGCGGCCAGCGAGAACGGCAACGAATACGAACGGCGAACCTGCATTGAAAAGTTTCCGGAGCTCCGCATCCCGCCCTCCGCACTTCGCAGCTATCCTATCTGGGGCGAGGTTCACGACGGGAACGCATATTTTATGGGCGGTGTCGCGGGGCATGCGGGGTTGTTTTCGACGGCGGAAGAGGTGTTCAAGATCGCTCTTCAGTTCCTGCCGCAGTACACGACCTTGCTGAAGCCCGAGACGTGCGAACTCTTCCGTACTAACTTCACGAAAGGGCTGAACGAGGACCGGTCGTTCGCGTTTCAGCTTGCTTCGACCAAAGATTCCACTGCCGGAACACGAATGTCACCGGAAAGCTTTGGTCACAATGGGTTTACGGGCACAAGCCTATGGATCGACCCGGTCAAAGAACGCGTCTTTGTGCTTCTTACCAACAGGACCCACCATCACTCTTTGCCCTTCGTTAACATCAACGCCGTCAGACGCGATTTTCACGATCTGGCGATAAAAATTCTTGACAAAAATAGTTAGCAACTATACTCGGCTGAACTCAATCATATTCTGCGCTTTCCCCAAAAGACATCCTAGGCCGGAGGATCAGTAACTATGAAAAAAGCAGCTACTGCGCTTTTACTTTTGGGAATGCTCTCGCTTTCCGCGTTTGCCCAGTCAAATCGGGCAACACGGCCTCGGGTTGCGCCTACGCCAACACCTACGCCGGAAGTAATTGAGGATGTTGCGGATACGCAGTCCGGCAAAAAGGCACCTGTGCTTCAAGGTTCGCCCCAGGGCACGACCCGCAAAGATCTTCCCGCAAATGGTGACGGGGAAGATGAGGTGATCAAGATCGAGACAAATCTGGTTACGCTTCCGGTCTCTGTTTTAGATCGCGACGGCAGGTTCGTAAGCGGGCTTCAACAGCGTGATTTCAAGATCTACGAAAACGGGATCGAACAGCAGGTCGGCTTTTTTCAGTCGGTCGAACAGCCATTTACGGTCGTTTTGATGATCGACGTCAGTCCTTCGACGGCTTATCGCATCGATGAAATACACCGTGCCGCTATTTCATTTGTGGATCAACTCAGAAGCAATGACCGCGTGATGGTCGTTGCTTTTGATGATAAGGTCAGGGTGCTAACCCGACCGACCAATAACCGTTATGAATTGCACAACGCGATCAGGCAGGCACAGTTTGGCAATGGAACAAGCCTATACGTGGCGGTCGATCAGGTTCTCAACAGGGAATTGATCCGCGTCGAAGGTCGCAAGGCAGTCGTAATATTTACCGACGGCGTCGACACCACCTCGCGCCGAGCATCTTTCGAGAGCACGATCAAGGATGCCGAAGAGTCCGACGCGTTGATATATCCGATCCGCTATAACACACAAAGTGACGGATTTGGTGGTAACAGCGGTGGTGGCGGAATAAACCGAGGCTCACGGCGAGGTGTGCGCATAGGTCTCGGCGATATTTTGGGAGCAATACTCGGCGGCGGAAATGTCAGAATGGGTGGCGGAGGATCTGGCGGTACGGATTACGAGACCGGGCGTCGATATCTGGAGACGCTTGCACAGAATAGCGGCGGACGAAAGTTTGAGGCGGATACAACATATAATCTCGACGCGGCATTTGCAGGTATTGCCGAGGAACTCAGGCGTCAGTACTCGCTTGGCTATTATCCCGAAAATGTCGGCAATATTGGTGATCGTAAGCAGATACGCATCCGCGTAATGCGCCCCAACCTCGTTGTTCGCGCGAAATCGAGCTACATCGTCGGTCAGAGCGAAAATAAGTTTGCCGGAAATTAGGGCCTTATTTCGATCTGTGAACTTGGCCGCCGCGATGGCGGCCTTTATTGCGCAAATACATCTTTTCGGAGAGGTCAAAGCATCGTACAATCGCTGAAGCACATTGATCATGAAACCATTCGTTTCGATTTGTCTTATCTTTGCCGCATTGCACCTTTTTGTCTTCGAGACGGCCGGACAATCTCGGCGGGTTCCGCCTTCTTCGCGTGAAGGCAAAGCGAATAGTCGAAACCCGGCCCCGTCGCCTACACCGACGCCTCAGATCGAAGTCAAGGATAACAACTCGGTTATCGCCACGGAAGACTCGGACGAAGTCATTTCGGTCGATACCCGACTTGTTACCGTGCCGGTGCGGGTTCTCGATCGAAAAGGGAGGTTCGTAGGCGGCCTTGAACGAAGCAAATTTAAGGTCTTTGAGAACGGCGTTGACCAGGAAATTTCGCATTTTTCGAACGAAGCTCAGCCATTTATTGTCGCCCTTGTCCTCGACATGAGCTATTCGTCGAAATTCAAGATCGACGATATCCAATCTGCGGCGATCGCGTTCATCGACCAATTGAGGCCCGACGATCAGGTAATGGTCATAGCATTTGACGAAGAAGTTCATATGATGTGCGAGGCGACGAATAATCGGAACGCGATCTACCGTGCGATCAGGAACACCCGAATTGCGACAGGAACGAGCCTCTACGAAGCGGTCGATATGACCATGAACGACCGGCTCAGGAAACTTGAAGGCCGAAAGGCGATGGTGATCTTTACCGACGGGGTTGATACGACAAGCCGAAAGTCCCACGACCTCGACAATCTTCGCGACGCGCTCGAAATGGACGCGTTGATCTATCCGATCCGCTACGACACATTTGAAGATGTACAGGCAATGAAGGGCAGATCCACCGTTCTGATCCCGAATTCGAAGCCTCAGGGAACGCCTCCGATCGCTCAATCGAAGAACGGTCTTCCGTTACCCGCGCAGGGGCCGGTAGTAGTTACGCCCGGCGATCGTGGAACGACGCCCGAGGAGTACGCCCGCGGCGAGGAATACCTTGACCAGTTGGCATATAGAACCGGAGGTCGGCTTCACGTGGCTGATTCTATCGGAAATCTGAATCGGGCGTTTGCAAAGATCGCGAGCGAGCTTCGCGAGTTTTACAGTATCGGATACTACCCGAAAGAGGATACTGGATCTGGCAGGACCAGGAAAGTGAAGGTAAAGGTCGATGAGGTAAACGTCGCGGTTCGTGCCCGCGACAGTTACGTTGTTCCCGAAACAAAGAGAAAAAACTAACTCTGCCAAATCAAACCACGGTCTCGTCGCTGATCGTAGAGCCTTTCGGAACTATGATGATCCCCTCCCGAATGTAGAAAGAGCCGTCGTCGGCATCGTAGAACTTGATATTCGATTCGTTAAGTAACTTTACGTTTTTCCCGATCCTTACATTCTTGTCAATTATCGCGCGTCTGATCTCGGTGTTTTTCCCAATTCCAAGATACGGGCGGCTGCTTTCCAGATCGGCTTTGATCTCCTCGATCGACTCAAAAAAGTCAGAACCCATCAAGATCGAATTCTCGATCCTTGCACCGGAGTCAATGCGGCTGCGAAGCCCGATTATCGAGTTGCGTGCGTATACGCCATTCAAGATGCAGCCCTCGCTGACCATCGAATTATCGATGTCACAGCCGTGGAGTTTTGACGGAGGCAGATAGCGGCTTCGTGTGTAGATCGGAGCCGACGTGTCAAAGAAGTTGAACTTCGGCAGCGGGGACGCAAGATCCAGATTTGCATCGTAAAATGCCCGGATCGTCCCAATATCTTCCCAATAGCTGTCAAACAGATGAGCTTGCACATTGCAGCTTCCAATGGCCGAAGGAATGATCTCGCCGCCAAAATCCATTGCAGAAGGGTTCTCGTTCAAAAGCTCTACGAGTTTCGCGTAGTTGAAAACATAGATCCCCATCGAGGCGAGAAAGGGGCGCTTTATTGACTCAACTTCGCTAAGTCCAAAATTCGAGGTATCGACGCGCATCGCTTCGAGGTCAGCTCCTTTTGGCTTCTCGCGAAACTCGACGATCTTTCCATCCGCGTCGGTTTTCAAAAGCCCAAATCCCTCCGCATCCGAAGGGTTCGCTGGTATCACTGATATTGTCACGTCCGCATTGGTCTCGGTGTGACGTGCGAGAAACTTCTTGTAGTCCATTCGATACAGGTGGTCGCCCGAAAGGATCAACAAATTTCCAACACGCCAATCGCGAAGGTGGGGAAGTATCTGACGAACGGCGTCGGCTGTTCCCTGAAACCAATCAGGGCTTTCTTTTGTTTGTTCGGCGGCGAGGATCTCTACAAACCCAGTTGAAAAACTTGAGAACCGATATGTTTGCGATATGTGCCGGTTGAGCGACGCGGAATTGTACTGTGTAAGTACAAAGATCTGGGTCACATTCGAATTGATACAATTCGAGACCGGTACGTCGATGAGCCGGTACTTGCCGCCGAGTGGTACGGCAGGTTTCGATCGCTCTCGGGTGAGCGGAAACAACCGCGAGCCTGCACCGCCCCCGAGGATAACCGCCACGACGTTATCATATTGTCCCATAAAGAGTATTGTAAATATAAAATGGACAAAGGAAAATGGAAAATAGAAAATGGTGATTGGACAAAGCTGAGTTCAGTTTATCGACGTTCTGACTATGTGGTATTGGACAAAGATCCTGTTTCTCATTCTCCTTGGTGCGATCGGCGTATGGCTGGCCTACGAGTTGATAACGTTTCCGAATATTTCCGCCCTACGGTCTGAGAATCCAGCAACTTCGTCGATGATAGAGTTTCGTCTTGCCGAGGCAAAAGCCGAAGGAAGGGAACCACGAAAGTACATGATCTGGACGCCCATCGAACAGATCTCACCCAATTTGCATCGCGCTGTGCTGGCAGGTGAAGACGCGCGGTTTTTCGAGCACAATGGTTTCGATTGGGAAGCGATCGAAAAAGCGTGGGACGAAGCCGTAAAACAAGGGGAAAAGGAAGCAAAAGAAGAGGGGGACTTCGACCCCAATGACTGGATACCCCCAATGCCGAGTTTTAAACGAGGTGCTTCGACGGTCACTCAGCAGCTTTCGAAAAACCTCTTTCTCTCTGAAGACCGCAACTTCCTCCGAAAGGGGCGCGAGGCCGTTTACACGTATTTTCTTGAACGAGAACTATCGAAAAAGCGAATACTTGAACTATACCTTAATGTTATCGAATGGGGCGATGGCGTCTACGGAGCCGAGGCCGCGGCACGAACATATTTCAAAAAATCGGCATCGGCCTTATCTCGCGAAGAAGCCGCTTACCTTGCAGCAATGATCCCGAGTCCGCTGAACATCTTCAATCCGGCCAAGAATCGAAAACGTGTCGTGCGCCGGCAGCGTGCTATACTTCGAGGCATGAATTCGATCAAGCTCAACTACGACAAGTAGAACGTATCGAAAAAGGAGGCAAGAGGATGATCAAACGGATGTTCCTGATCGCAGCGACGGTACTGGCGGTTGCAGTCTTTACGTTGGCATTATTCGTCGATGATTCGGCGATCAGAGGTAAGGCTCAATCGGCAACTACAGACGACATCAAAATGCCCGAGGTCATCATCTTGGGCAAGGACTCAAAACTCGGGTCGGTCACGTTCAATCATGTGAGCCATAATGGCGGCAAATACAGCATCGACGGCACGGGTCCGATCGGTTGCGCAGAGTGTCACCATACGGCGAAGCCTGCATCCGAATTGATAAAGCACCCACCGCTGAAAACGGCATGGCCGGCTGATCGGACGACGACCCTGACCGCTGATCTTTTTGCGAAAGACCCTAAGGCTGCCGGAGTCGCCGCTTGCAGAGATTGCCATGCACGGGCGGGAGCCGTTCCGAAGTTGATGCCGGCGATCCCGGAGATCAAACACGAGTCGAGTACTGCAATGATCTCTCTCACAAATCAGCAGGCGTTGCATCGAAATTGTGCGGGCTGTCATACCGAAGTGAAAAAGCAACTGCCTGCATCAAAGGCTCCGACGACGACGCAGTGTATGATGTGCCACAAGAAAACCGGATGATCGGCAAGTTGAACCGGAAAAGGAAAGGAGACCTCTATTCTGAAGTCTCCTTTCTTGTTGGTCGATCTGATTGTTAGTGGAATAATTCTCTCAATTCGTAGCCCCGCGAACCTTTGGCCCGCCAACGATCTTCATTTCATTGAGTATCCATCCGGCACCGCCAAACTTCTCTGTTACAAAAAGAACGAATCTAATATCGACCGAGATCGTCCGGTTCGCTTCGGGATCGTAAAAGAAGTCGTTTCCGAGTCCTTCGTAATTCCCATCAAAGCATAGGCCAACCTGTTCGCCATTTCCGTTCAGTATCGGACTGCCGCTGTTGCCGCCGATTATATCGTTGGTGGAAAGAAAATTAACAACAACGCTGTCGCCTTCCCCAAATCGGCCAAAGTCGCGTGCAGCCTGAAGGTCTTTGAGTTTCTGCGGCATGTCGAAAGGCCTGATCCCGGTGTCTTTTTCGATCATCCCCTTTATCGTGGTGAAGGGCGTTCGGAATTCAGATTCCCTAGGGCTGTATCCTTTGATATTGCCGAATGAAAAGCGGAGCGTTGAATTAGCATCAGGATAAGGTCGGATACCACGCATCTCTGATAACCCTTGTTGGTACAGGAGCCTCAGTCGATCGATCTTCGATGCAAATGCGGCGGCCCGTCCATTTGACGCAGCTTTTTCCTGGGCGAGAGCGGTAGCGAATCCGCGTACATTATCGCGTTCGGGGCGAAAGTCCATTGTCTGCGGTCCGTAAAGTGCCGCAACGGTCTCAGGCGTCCAATATGTGCCGTCCGCGACGGTTTCCGCAAATGCTGCTTCGGCAGCCCGCCGCCCGCTGCCTTCGAGCGACTTAAAAAGATTCTCGGCGCCTTCAAACTTCTGGCCCTCCGGCAAGTCGGCAAATGCCTTCAAGAAGTACTTAAGCATTTCGCGTTCATAGATGCGATCACGGTCTTTCAGTGCTGCTTTCAGTTCTGCCAGCTTGTCCGTCCGCTCGGTTTCGCTCAACATCTTACCTTCGCTCACCGCCTGGACGATCGCACGAAACATCGGCATGGTCGCGTCCGGGATACGCCGAACAATGACGTCACGTTTTGCAAATCGGTTCGATTCGGCCGAGACTGCAGCGAGTTCGGACAGCACGGTTCCGTACTTTCTTTGCCTATCCGGATCGGCGGCGACCCAGGCGGCAAAGCGAGCTTCTTCAGCTTTACGTTTTTCGACGACTCCTGCGCGTCTGAGACGCCATTGCCCACCGTCATAGACCTTTCTTGCATTGTCGAAATTTGCGATCTCGGATTGGAGTTCGATCCGTTTTTTCTCATCGGACTCGCCGATCAGTCGAAGAGCCCTGCTGCGGGCATCAAGCCATGACGCCAAAAAGGGGAAATTCGCATCACGCGCAAACTCGATCGATTGCGATTCGCGATAACGCGTCGTACCACCCGGATATCCGAGTACGAACACAAAGTCATTTTCTTTGAGTCCGCCGATGTTCATCGTCAGGAAACGGTTTGCCTTATATGGGATATTGCTGGGTGAGTAATCCGCTGAACTTCCGTCGGGAGCGGTGTAAGCCCTTAGGAAGGTGAAATCACCGGTATGCCTGGTCCATTCAAAGTTGTCAGGGTCGCCGCCAAAGACGCCTATGTTCCTCGGCGGAGCATAGACCACGCGGATGTCCTTTATCTGGATGGTCTGGTACAAATAATGAAAGAATCCGTTATTGAGCATTTGGATGCGGATCGTCGATCCTTTCGGTGCTTTCGACTGCTCGGCCGCCTGTAGTTCGTCGGTATTTTTCTTCAACGCTGCCGTTAATGCATCGCCGGATAGACTGTCGGTCCCGGCCCTGACCTTTGCAGTCACGTCCTCGACACGTTGAGTGATAAAGACCGAATATCCTTTAGCGGGGATCTCGCCGCTCCGATTATCAGCCTTGAATCCGTTTTCGACGAGGTCATTACCCGGTGTCGAAGCCGAAACAAGAGCGTCAAACCCGCAATGATGGTTTGTTAAGATCAATCCTACGGGTGAGACGAATTCAGCAGTACATCCGATACTCAATCGGATCACAGCGTCAGTCAAGCCACCACCCGCCGGGTTATATATCTCCTCTGGCCTTATTTTCAGCCCCTTTTTCTTTAGATTCAGAGTGGCTATCTGATCGGGCGTGAACATTCCTTCGTCGAATCGGGCAAAGCCGAAGGAAACGGACGAAAGTAGTAATGCGGAGACTACGCAATGAGAGAGAGAAGTAGTTAGTTTCTTATACATTCAGAAGTTCCTTTTCTTGTAGTGATTCAAGCTGAAGAGAGTATAGACCAAACTTCATCAAAACACCTTTCTGCTGCATTAAATTCGACTTGAATTGTTTCAGAAAAAGTCATTGACTTTACGAACGAACCGCGTTACGATTGCGGCGAAAATGAAAGTTTATTTCGAATCGAGCAACATTCTCCTGTTGTTTCGCCTACCTGAGACAAAAGGACTTCCTGTCAACCGATTTCCCGCTCGTTTCGGAGCGAAACGGAGTAGTCTATTGACGAAAAGTGAAGTCCCGATCGAAGCTTAGTATGAACAATATGGCGTGAAGATTACAAATAGAGTGAAGACTGACAATAGAAGTACATTGATGAAAGAGGGGGGAGCGAATCAATGGCGAATGAAGAACTGTCCTGGATCGAAGTAGAACATAGAGAATATGAGAAATTCGGCCTATACCCATACAAAACCTTGCAGGACATTATAACTCGATTAGATTCCGGTAATTATAAAGATTCAAATGGTAATGCGTTGGTCAACAGCGCGGTGTTTCAAGAACTTGAAAAGATGGCCTATGAACCGCCTGTTCCCGATCCAGTGACTGGGGCCGTAGCAGCAATCATTCATTACTTGGAAGAGGCGGGGTATAAAGACAAGGGTGGAAAGGGCCTTAGCAGCAGCCCGATGATTTTGTCTTTGAAGCAGATGAATATTCGAAAACTGTTCAGGGCGCAGTCTGAGGATGGACTGCGATTATTGAGTACTTTGGAAGGTATTTCATATCAAGTTTCGGAAGGGCCGGTGATAAGAAGGCTAAAAGACGACCCGGCATTTCATGACCTTCGAAGAATAATCACCCTAGAAGGTCGAGAGGTCTAAAGTGAGAATCAAACCCGTAACCGATAAAAGGAGGAGAAATTAGATGAAACCAAGACTTTTATACTCTGTTGCATCAGCAGCCACTATCTCAACAATTATTACGTATTTCGCTTTTACGTCAGATGCGGGTACGGTTTCTGTCGAGTCTGAAGACAACAAGCGTGAAAGATTTGAACAACATACAAGATCTGTCATTGAAAGAAACGATATGCTTAAAGTAGAACAGAGAAATCAGCCGCCTGATCCTTCTATAACTGATGACGTTGCGCTTGGGTTAGTGTTGAGATTCATAAGCGGAAATCAGAATGAACAACAGAAGAATCAGGTGCGACAATATATGTCTGATATTTTAGGCGTAAAGAATAGGGCAGACCAAGATAAATTATTCACGGCTGGAGAAGCCTATCGGATGCAAAGTAATCAGATACAGATGCAGTCCGAGGCTACGACACTAAAATATCATCCGTCACATGACACTATGACCAATGTAGACAAACAAACCCTGAGACAGCTGGTTGAGAATAAAAAGAACTTGATAAAGGATTCTAAAAGAACGCTTCGCCAAGACCTTAGCAATGCGGCTTGGTCGTCTATTGCGTTGGCCCTCTCGACGCGAGTCAAACCACGAATTAAAGTTTCGCGCCACCAATAGGAGGAGAAATAATGAAAAGAATAAAGTTTACAATGATTTTGTCTTTAATGTTGTGTGGTTCTGCTTTAGCTGGAGAACCTCTGGTGTGGACTTATTCTGAAGCGTGGTGAGAAAATGCTACTTCGAACCCGGTGGACAATTGTATTGCTCACGAGGCGGAGCCAGGCGACGAAACTTTTGTGATCTGCGCCAACGCCCGGTTTAGGCTTACGGTACGGCAAACGGTCGAACTAAATCCAGCTGCAAATGCTCACGGCGTGGAACAGACGGTTAAGATCAAGGATGTGAGCAATAACCAGATTGTAAGCCAAGAAGCGACCAGTGACTTTTACACGGGAACTCATACCATATTCACAGCCCAGACCTCTCACGAAATAATTCCAACATCTGACGCGACTGGAATGGGACCCTTTGAAGGACTTATTGAGCACATCCCACAATGCCCCAACACCGGACATTGGCCCGGCGGTGGCACACTTGGCGGCCACGGATTTGCCTTTCTTTGGTATCAGTTTGTGATTGTTCAGACCCCAGGAAATCCAGGACGAGCTTGGTATGCTCACAGGCCACATGACATCTGGGGATGCCCATCCATTTGCTCTTCCCCGACGTCGGCCTTGATAATTACTGTTGGGCTTCCTGATGAGTATGCGGTAGTCCCCGTTCCAATAGCCTTTTGGCGATGTTCAAAATTCAGCGGCGGAGCGGAAAGTCAGACGTTGGGCATGTGCTGGGATCTAATATCGGTAGATTAGCTCTTGTGCGGTTACGTTAAGAAGATCAGGAATCTATATCAGCGGATTTCGCATTTGAATTGCGTCATCAGCGGTATTAGCTCGATGGTTTCTTTAGCTCCGTTAGTTCCGGCGGCAGAAAACGACGCGGATTGATAGGTTTGTCGTTGATCCGCAATTCGTAGTGAAGATGAGGGCCGGTCGAACGACCGGTCGATCCGACATATCCAACCAACTGACCGCGTGTCACGGTATCACCCACTGCAACGTCGACTTTCGAAAGGTGGCCGTATCGGGTTGTTAGCCCATTGCCATGATCGATCTCGATCATATTCCCGTAACCACCTTTCCAACCTGCTTCAATGACTGTTCCATTACCCGGAGCAACGACTACGTCTCCACGCTCTCCGTCGATGTCCATTCCCGAATGAAACTCATACGATCGGCCGCCGAAAGGATTACGCCTAAAGCCGAATTCGTTATTGATCTTTCCTAAGTGCGCCCAGATCGAAGGTAAATTAGCCGGATCTGCGGTAGATTCTATGACCTTTAATAGGCTTTCCGTTTCAGCGTCTTCGATCTCGGTTTCCGATAAAGCCGGGCCGCCGCTATTTAATGCAAGATGACTTGAGGCCGCCGGACGTGAATAGTCTATTGATAATGGCTGACTTGAGACGGAAGAAACGAATTGAGTCGAAACTGGTGAGGCTGATTCGGCGATCCCGGCGATCGATAGGTCTGAATTTGAAAAGACACCGTAGATACCCGTCGCAAAAGTAGAAAGACCGATTATAAAAGCGATACTGAGTAAACCGTTCTGCAGGATCTTTTTTGAGACCTGCACGCGGCGTATTTGAATTCTTGATCTTGATGAATGCGAAAAAAGAAAAGTAAAGTACTTAGCGTTATTCTGCATTATGCTTTTAAGCTCCTTTTAATGATTTCGTACCAGGAATCCACCGTCCCGGCACACGGAATCACGCAAGAATAGCCGCGAGCGACTAACGCGAAACCAGATTGCTAAATTACTGCTGATCCAAGCGGGCAAATCGAGAGGCTGTTTGCCGCTAGATTAATGAAAAAGCAAAAATTTGTTAGATGATAAACAACAGCAAACGATTTGGCAAACCCGGAAGGCTCGCTTAAACCGTTCTGGAACTATACCACTTTTGCCGAGAAATGTCCTAATCCTTTGAGCGCCTTGAGTCGCTCCAGCTTTTCAGGACGATGAAACCAACGCCGACGATCAATGCGACAAAAACCAAAATGATAAGTATCTTGATCGCTCCGGTAACGAAGCCAACGAAGGCGATGAGCTGTTTGAGAAGCGTGATCACCAATGCGATGATGACCAGAATGCTTCCCCATTTACTCGCTGCTTTTACCCAAAGTGGCATATTAATACTCCTAAACTGCCTGGCGTCCTCACAAGAAACGCTTTAATAAAATGATACCCTTCCTAAATTAGAAACTCAATGATCAACGGTTGCTCCAACCGCCAAATCGATGGTCCTTTGCATCACCTCGCCCTTCAGCGTAACTCTCATGTCTAACGCCGCGATCGGTCTTAGCACTAACAAATAATGGGGCCGGACGGGCACTATCGAAATCTACCCAATTGCTTTCTTCGTCTTTCGGTTTGAAAATATAACCGCGAAGTATATAGATGCCCAAGCCGATCAACATTGCGGGCATTAGGCCGCGCATCAAGCCGCGGATGTTGAAAATACTCTGCAATAGAAATGCGCCGCCGAGTATCGTAAGAACAATGCCCCACAGTTTCGGGTTCCCCGAAAATCGCTTCACGAAAATGTCTTCTGCAACGTCCGGTGTTAAGCCCGAGCGTATCATTTGCGCGGTTCGCCACGAATCAAGGGCCGAAAAAAACCACATTCCGATAAAGCCGAGAACAAAGAGCGGAGTTCCGCCCGTCAACACCGACATTTGAAAAAGGCCAACAAATATCGCGAAATATACAAGCGCTTTAACGATCTGACCATTATAGGCCGCCCCAAGCCCGGGCAACACAAACGACAGGAGCGTGGCGACGATCGGAGAGGTCCGTTTCTTTATGAACGGTACGTAATTCGACTGGTTCTGCTGTCGAAGAAGATCGACGCCCAAGACGATACAATCCTGACAATAAGGGAATCCCTTGATGCGATGGTCGCACGCAGGGCATAAGGCCTTCCCGCATCCGTTGCACTGGACCACCGCTACGTTCTGACTGTGATATGCACAATTCATCGTCGATCGCCCTCAACAAAGGTAGTTCCATTCGCCGGTTCGGCCGGACGCGGCTGTCCGTCGCTTGTGCCTGAGAACGCTTCAGAACTCTGACGGTATGTCTGTTCGGCGATCTGTATGCTCTTCGAATAGACATCTGAAAGCGTTCCATCTGCTGAGACCGTTTGACTTATGAACAAGAACGCGAACATTAGCATCATCGCGACAGGTGCAAGCTGCGGAACCGATATCGGGAAGCGTATTTCACGAATCCAATCCATGATCCGGCCCATCAAAGGATCATTCGCACCAACAGCGATCTCCGATCCTAACGTGCTCTGCAAGATTCTTTCATTGAGGCCAGCCGGGATCGGCAGCTCGTCCAATTTATAGGTTACGAGAGCAGCGAGCGACCTGACTACTGTTCCCGGTAGATCTGTACAATCGTCACAAAGAACCGCATGCCGCTCCCATCGATGGAAAAGCTGTGCAGGAAGAAAGCCGTCGAGATAGTCCGTCAAGTGGCTTTCGAATTCCTCGCATTGCATCGAGGTCTCAGGCATCGTCTTTGATAAGATGCGTGCCTCCAAGAGAGTTAAAGGAGACTCGATCGCGGCGAGTTCGCGGCAGGCAGCAAGAGATTCTCTTACTTCATTTAAGAGCGTGTGGCAAAGAGGGCATTTCAATGCATGCTCTGCAACCGCCTTGTGGGCCGAGTTGCTAAGGGTTCGCTCAAGGTAATCTGAGATCGATTCCTCAAAAGTCGAACAGTCAATCAAAATTTCTCGTTCACTTGCCATTTCTCTAACCCCTTGAACATTGGCCATTGATTTGACGTCAAAAATTGACGCATTTGCCCGTCGTTTAAATCACACCGCCACTACCCTCATTCTTCTTAATATCTTCGCAAGTTCAATACGCCCTCGGTTTATTCGCGATTTTACGGTTCCTTCAGGGATCTTGAGTACTTCAACGATCTCCTGATAGCTCAATTCCTCGATATCCCGAAGAATCACACAGGTTTTCAAATCGGCCGGCAGCTTATCAATTCCGTCTTGTACCTGGGCCGCAAGTTCGCGGCGTTCCATTTCCTTATGAGCAGAGGTGCCGACAGCTCTAAGATGATACTGGTGATCATCGACCGCATCCGCCATCGTGTTTTGCGGATTTCGCTGGCGGTGCCGATAGTCATCGATTATCAAATTCCTCGCGAGTCTCATCAGCCAGTTTGCGAGGTCGCCCTGCTTGGCGTCGTATTGATCTAACGTCCGGTAGATCCGAATAAAAACTTCCTGTGTTAGATCCTCTGCAGCGTCAACACTCGACGTAAACCTGTACGCAAGATTGAAGATCCGTCGCGAAAATGCGGTAACGATCTCCTCCCAAGCCGCGCCGTCGCCAGATCGCGCGCGACGCACAAGGTCAGCACCGTTAAATTCGACCGCTTTAGAAGCTTCCAACGCGTTTATCCCCACAATCCAGTGCGTTTGCCGCGGCAAGGCAACATTATCAACTCCGCCGTTATTGGTTTACGACATAACAATTCAAAAGTTCCATGAAAACTATAAACCCAAAGACCATATGTCGTCCACGCTCACCCACGTTAGCGTTTCACAAAGTATTACGGTATCTTCTTGTTCTTGATCTTTTGCATGACGTTCGGGGTATCTGGTGACGTATGTAGAGATCAGCAGGAAACTAGAAATCGAAGATCCGTTTTCTCCATTGCGAAAATACATCAAATTCATATTGTTGTTGGCGTTCGCCGTCCTCATTCTGTGGTATTTCGGCAGGGATCTTGATTGGCAAGAGGTTCGCCTCAGTCTTGGAAAGGCGGACCCATATTATCTGACTGCGGCCGTGTTGATTATTTGCCTCGGTTACCTTCTTCGTGCGGTTCGTTGGCAAGCCTTGCTTTCGCCAATTACCGAAAGCAGCCTGAAAGAGCTCTTTGCCACAACCACCGTGGGGTTTGCCGCGATCTTTCTGATAGGACGTGCGGGCGAGATCGTACGACCGATGTGGCTGCCGATGCGTGATAAGCGGGTTCGACCTTCGGCCGCATTGGTGACCCTCGGCCTCGAACGCATATTTGATCTCGCAGCTCTTGTCTGTTTCTTTGCGGTCAATCTCCTTTGGTTCACTGCCCCTGCTGGGCGTGAAGGGGATTTTGCTTACGTTTCAATGGCTGGCTACCTTATGCTTGTCGGCGTTGCGTTGGGTTTTGTTGCTCTGTTTGTCTATCAAAGGGTCGCCCCTCGAGTGATCGAATTTGTCGGCCGATTGACCGATCGCAAGTACTTTCCTTCAAGAATTCGTGCAATAATTTTGAGCTTGCTTCGGCAGTTGGCATCTGCCGCAGCAATTCTGAAAGATTGGCGAGAAACGGCTTCAGTCGTTTTCTGGTCCGTGACCCTTTGGCTAGCGATCGCGTTTCCGACCTGGTTCGTTTTGCTTGCGTTCGATCTTCCGATAACGTTTAGTGATTCACTTTTCATAATGGGATTTGCGGTCGTTAGTTCGGTAGTTCCTACACCGGGAGGAGCCGCCGGAGCCTTTCACGCTGCAACCTATGCGAGTCTGATATTCCTCAAGCCGGACATCCGTTCCGAAGATGCCGCTGCGGCCTCGATCGCGATGCACCTCGTTTATTTTGCACCGGCACTTGTATTTGGAATATATTACTTTGCTCACGGTGATATCAGTATCGAGCGATTTCGAAGTCTCCTTTCCAGCGAACACGCAGTAGAGGAGATCGAATCTGAAGCCCCGAATGCCGGTCCAACTGTTGCGTAATCAAGATTAAAACCCTTATGCGTTGTCCATTCTGCGCCCATATCGAAGACAAAGTTGTTGACTCACGCGAAGCTAAGGACGGTGATTCGATCCGTCGCCGACGCGAGTGTCTCGGCTGCGGTCGACGCTTCACATCTTATGAACGGATCGATGAGATACCGTATATGGTTGTGAAGAAAGACGGGAAGCGGGAAGCTTTCGACCGTGCAAAGGTGATGGCAGGCTTGCTTAGGGCCTGCGAAAAGCGTCCGATCTCTACGCCACAGCTTGAGGCTATCGTTGACGAAGCAGAACGCAACGTCCAGGACTCTCTTGACCGCGAACTCGCAACGAGCGAGATCGGGCGGGTTATCATGCGTCGGCTAAAGAGCCTTGACAAGGTTGCTTATGTTCGTTTTGCATCCGTTTACCTCGAGTTTGAGGACGTATCGGCATTCATGACGGAACTCAAGGATCTTGTAAGATCGCGTGAACGCTCTTTGGCAAAAAAACCAAAGAAAAAAGTAAAGTAGTCGTACGTGCCAAATTCTCGTTCGGTGTTTGCACCGACCCTGCCGACATATCGGGCCTTTCCGCCCGAACAAGGACTACACAATGAGCCGAAGCTTCACCTTAGCTCGCGTAGTGTTTTCGAGATGCCTGTCTTCTTTCACTTTTAGCAGTTGATCCGAGAGTTGCCTCGCTTTGTTCTCATCCGGATATAGCGACAAGGTTAGAGTGCTGTAAATGTATCTCATCTCCCATTCGAACCGATTTCCATCAGGATCGATGGTCAAATCTATCGTTAACACATTCCAATGGAGGAAAATATGAAAAATCTATTCTTGATCGTCGCATTGATCATGATCGCATCTGAGTTCGGCCAGGCTCAACGGCTGCGAGCTGTTCGCCATGATATAAAAGAAGCAAGACAGGAAGCGGTAAGGGACGCTCGTGAATCCAAACAGGGCTATCTTTTGGCCGCATCGAAAAACAAATATCCGGAGACTGAAGAGTTTTATGATCCGAATTCGTTCGGCCGGAACGTAAAGTTCCTTGGTTCGTTTTATGCCGGCACATTATATGTATACCGGAGTTGCGACCCTCAGATATTGCTCGACGAGGTCGGCTTGGTCCTTGCAGCGGACGACAAATGTGCAGCACATACTTTAGGATCGCCGATGGCAACGACGGAAGTCTTCGATACCGTCTGGCAGATCACGATCCCTCGAAATGCGGTCGACAACGTTATTTATCCAATGTTGAACAACGGGATCGGGTTCGATTCTTTTGCGAATCAATCGGGCGTGATCAATTTCATATACTCGCCTAGATTGACGATCGAAAGTGAAGCACTGAACGATCCCTCAGCGATCGATCCAAACACGGGGCTGCCAATGAACGGCTCGTTCACCACAAGCCTTGCTGGCTCACGCGTTCGTTCGTTTTCGGTCACAGCGGGCGATTTTCAGTCTGATTATTCGAACAATTCGTCGGTCGCCAGCCGGGGCCTTTCACGCGATTATTTCGCAGCACTTGGGCTGCCGCAATCGGTCATCAACAGATTGTTCAACCGACCAATGACCTTGAAATTCGGGATCCGGGCAAGGGTGAGTGGGCCGGTCGAATTTGCACAATTTTTCTACACCTTCAGACTCTTAGGAAACTAAGCGCTCAACAATGCGAACGTAGAAATTAACGGGCCGATCGGGCCCGTTTTCTCATGCTTTGCCCTTTTAAGCTTAATTGCCTAACATTAAGGGATATGGTAGAGATCGAAGATTTCCCGATTTCGCTCGCCGAGGGCGACGTGATCGAACCAATGATGCAGATTCCTTCGGAGCTGCCATCGCTGCCCCTGCGCGATATTGTGATCTATCCTTTCATGATCGTTCCGCTTTTTGTGTCTCGCGACAAATCGATCAAGGCGGTCGAAGAGGCCCTTAAAGAGAACAGGATGATAGTTCTGGTCTCGCAGAAGGATGTAAATAAAGAAGACCCATCACAGGCCGATCTTTATACCGTTGGTACGGTAGCGATAATCATGCGGATGTTAAAGCTGCCCGACGGGCGGATCCGTATTCTGATTCAAGGACTTTCGAGAACAAAGGTCGACTCGATAGATTCCACAGGCGATTATGTCAAGGCAGGCATTACACCTATATCAGAACCACTTGCACCTGATAACTCGCTCGAGGTCGAAGCTCTTGTTCGCAATGTTCGCGGTTCGATGGAACGTGCAGCGTCGCTCGGAAAGGGGATTTCGCCTGAGGTTTTGGCGATCATTGCTAACCTTGACGATGCAGGTCGCCTGGCTGATCTTTCGGCATCGAATCTCGAGTTGAAAGTCGAGGATGCACAAAGCGTCCTGGATATCGCGGAACCTGTGAAGCGCCTGCGGCGGGTAAATGAACTTTTGAGTAAAGAGATCGATGTGCTCACCGTCCAGCAGGAGATAAACACTCAGGCTCGAGCTGACATCGACAGATCCCAACGTGAGTATTTCCTTCGACAACAGCTAAAGGCGATCCAGTCGGAACTCGGTGAGGGAAACGAGCTTTACGAGGAGATCGAACAGTATCGCGACAAGATACTTAAGGCGAAGATGCCGGAAAATGCCGAAGAGGAATCGCTGCGGCAGTTGAAAAAGCTCGAGCGAATGCATCCAGATACTGCCGAAACAGCGACGCTACGAAATTGGCTCGATATCATGACCGAACTGCCTTGGTCCAAACAGTCCAAAGACAATCTGATACTGAAAAAGGCGGAAAAGATCCTTGACGATGATCATTACGGCCTCGAGCGTGTGAAAGAACGCATCGTTGAATCTTTGGCCGTCAGAAAGTTGATGGAAAAGCCGAAGGGCTCGATCTTATGCCTTGTCGGGCCTCCAGGCGTAGGCAAAACTTCGCTTGGCCGGTCGGTCGCACGGGCATTAAATCGAAAGTTCGTACGCTTGAGCCTCGGAGGCCTTCACGATGAGGCTGAGATCCGTGGCCATCGTCGGACTTACGTCGGAGCAATGCCGGGGCGCATCATTCAGGCCGTGCAGCAGGCCGGCACAAACAATCCGCTCATAATGCTTGATGAGATCGATAAGGTCGGAGCCGATTTTCGGGGCGACCCGTCGAGTGCTCTCCTTGAGGTTCTTGATCCGGAACAGAATGCCACTTTTCGAGACAATTACCTCGGCATCACGTTCGATCTTTCTAACGTGATGTTCATGACGACCGCAAATGTACTAGATACTATTCAGCCGGCTCTTCGTGACCGAATGGAGATCATTCAGCTTTCCGGCTACACCGAAGAAGAAAAGGTCGAGATCGCCCGCAGGCATTTGATACCAAAACAGGTCCAGGAAAACGGGCTTGAGAAGAACGACGTAAAGTTCGATCGAAAAGCGATCGCAAGAATAATCGGGGAATACACCCAGGAGGCCGGCTTGCGACAGCTTGAGCGGGATATCGGTAAGATCTGCCGCAAGATCGCCCGCCAGAAAGCTGAACTCGAAGACCAGTTCAAGCCAGTGAAGGTGATGGCCGACGATGTTAAGTCCTTCTTAAGGGCCCCGAAGATCTTCAATGAAGGCGCATTGAAGAAAGACCAGATCGGTACTGTGACAGGTCTCGCTTGGACCGCCGTCGGCGGAGATATATTGTTTATCGAAGCGCTTTTGACTAAGGGCAAGGGAAAACTGATGCTCACTGGCCAGCTTGGAGAAGTTATGCAGGAATCGGCCCAGGCGGCATTTTCGTATGCAAAGGCGCGGTCACGGGAATTAGGGATTTCCGATGATGTGCTCGAAAATTACGATATTCATATACATTTGCCCGAAGGCGCGATCCCGAAAGACGGACCGTCGGCCGGCATCACAATGGCGACGGCGCTCGTGTCGGTTTTGGCTCAACGGCCGGTACGAAAGGACGTCGCAATGACGGGTGAGATCACTTTGCGCGGCAACGTACTGCCCGTAGGCGGAGTCAAAGAAAAGCTTCTTGCTGCGCGGAGAGCAAAGTTAAAGACCGTGATCCTGCCGGCGCCGAATCGGCGCGATCTTGAGGATATGCCCAAGGAAGTAATCGACGATTTGTCGTTTGTATTCGTTGACAACGTCCTTGAGGTGTTCGAGGTTGCACTCAAAGAGCCGAAACCGGCTGCAAAGGTAGCTGTAAAGGCGTAGTTTTACTATCGGCGTTCGTCTTGTTTTTGATTAGCGGCAACCGGTTAAAAATTGACCGAAATCGCCGTTCATGGTAGTTTTGAAGATGGTCTGTAATTGTACAGGCCGGCATTTTGGGAACTTTACCGAGCTTGAAGCGTTTTGTTTATGACGCTTCGAGTGTTTTCGTTCGACGAATTCGCCTTAGCCCTGAAGGTAATCCGTAAGGTCAACAGACGAGATTCAATGAGATCATTTTTTACCATAAAGTTTTTCCTTCTACTTTTCATAGCATTGGCAGTGTTCCACGCGGCCAACGCACAAACCGCCGACGTACAGAGAGTGCAGTCGCAGATCAATAAGATCATCGAAGATTCGGGATCTGCGTTTCGTGAAGGGTTGTTTGCCCTCAAGGAAAACAAACGGGCCGAATCGGGACAAAAATTCGATCGTTCGGTGGAGATCTTTCTTTCGTCGACTCTGAGCGTTCAATCTGACGTCAGGCTTCAAAATTGCTATGCACAGCTTTTAGAGACGGTCTATCGGATAGAATTCCCGTCCGATGTTCAGACGCCGCAGATCAAGGCTCTATCCGCAACATGCGGTTGGAGGTGGAATGAAACGGATTACGCGTTGGCTGACGATGTTGCGAATCGGCTGAAGCCAGCTAAACGAACCAACTCGCCGGCCACATCGGGCAACGTAAACATGACTTCGGTCAACGTTGCGTTGCCGACAGAGAACCTTGTTGGGTTCAACTCTCAGGAATTTGAAGCATCGCCCTTAGACGAACTTTCAAAACTTGTTCTTACGGAAGATGAGTTAGACGTTGAAAATAACCCGGTCGCCCAGCAGCAGTACCAATATATTCAGTACGCAGTCGCCAATAAATCGCTGGGATTTACGTTTCAGGTTCATCCGATGATCCAGCAGTACATCAATTATTACCGCGGACGCGGACGTAAGACGATGGAAGTAGGGCTTTATCGTTCCGGGATGTTCATGCGAATGGCCCGACGAATATTTCGCGAGGAGGGGATTCCTGAGAACGTAGCTTGGCTAGGGCAGGTAGAGAGTGCCTGGAAGCCGACGGCGATGTCCTGGGCCTCAGCATCGGGGCTATGGCAGTTTATCCCGGGAACGGGATCGAGGTTCGGTCTGCGTCGGACGGCACATGTTGATGAGCGGAATAGCTTTGATGAGGCCACGCGAGCGTCCGCTCGTTATTTGAAGTTTCTTGCGAACCGGTACGGCGGAAACTGGGAACTGGCAATGGCGGCCTACAATTGTGGTGAAGGAAACGTCGACCGAGCGATCAGACGAGCGGGAACGGCGAATTTCTGGGCGGCGTATCCGTATCTGCCAAAAGAAACAAGAAATTACGTTCCGAATATTTTGGCAACGATCCTTATAGCGAACAGCCCGCATCAGTATGGTTTTGGCCACGTTCGTCCGGCGCCGGCTCTTTTGTATGACCGTATCCGCGTACCTGCGTCCACAAACTTGAATTTGCTCGCGCAGGCCTCTGACACAAGCGTGCAGTATTTGCGTTATCTTAATCCGCATCTGCGTTCGAATATGACGCCTCCCGAACCATACATTGTGAACGTCCCGCCCGGAAAGGCAAATGACGTTTTGGCTGTGTTCAGGCGGATCCCGGCCTCCAAGGTAAACAATACAAACCTTGCTACCTCGGTCCAGGGCGAGTCGTGGCAAAATATCGCGAATCGGACGGGTGTCACTGTTGCTGATCTGATGGCGGCAAATCCGGGAATGAAGGAACCGAGAGGAAAGGTATTCGTGCCGGTTGCGTCGGTACCCGGAAGTCGTGTGACGGCTACCTCTTATTCCCGTCCGTCATCGGCAAACGCCGCTACGGCTTCGAACGCCCGCGTCGTAAAGGCCCAGGCAGGCGATACGGTTTCGAAGGTCGCTGTACGTCACGGTGCAGATCCGACAGTTGTTGCAAAATATAATGGACTTCTGCCAAATTCCGTTCTCGGTGCGGGCCGCGAGATCAAGATACCTGCAAAGTAGTTTTCGAACCCATCGATCACCCGAGAGGCCAGGTCTGAATTTCAGGCTTGGCTTTTTTTGATCTCGAGAGCTGACCCGATCCTTGCCGATGAAGATATGGCTTTCGAAAAATTCTGAAGTTCCAATTCGCGAACAGCTATTGGAGCAGATCTCGATCGGGATCGCCTCTGGCGATCTACATTCCGGTGAGCGGCTTCCAAGTGTGCGAGAGATCGCTCGAAGGTTTCAGATCCATCCAAATACCGTTTCCTCCGTCTATCGTAACCTTGCTGAGAATGGTTTAGTAGAGTTTCGTAAAGGCAGTGGCGTTTTTGTAGCAAACCAATCCCGGATCCCGATCGACGAGCAGGGGGCAGGGGACTTGATCGGGCGAATCATCGATGAGGCTCGGAAATACGGGGTAACACCGATCGAACTTCGATCGATGCTGGACGAGTATCTCGCGTCGTCGGAAAACACTCTCATCGTCTTGGTCGAATCAGATCTCAGACTTCAGGAGATACTGGCAGCCGAAATTCAAGAGTCGCTGAGAACCGAGGTTAAAGGTGTCCGATCGATCGACCCTGAGAAAATTGAGTTCGGTCAGAATTTGGTCATAACCGCAATGTACGATGAGCGTGATGAGTTGAACAAAAGACTAAAACGCGATACGAAACGCGTATTCCTAAAGGTCAGTTCCGTGGCGAATACGCTTAGCGGGCGTACACGTCCGGACGACGATGACATGGTTGCAGTAGTCTCCGGATGGGCTCCCTTCCTTTCGCTGGCAAAGCTCTTTTTGGTCGCGGCAAATATCGATCCCGATACCATCATCACCCGTTCTACCTGCGAAAAGAACTGGCAAAGCGGCCTCGATCAGGCTGCTATCATCATTTGCGACGTCGTTTCAGCCAGAAAACTCGAAAATCATGACGGTGTTGCCGTTTTTCGGATCATCTCGAAGGAATCTATTAACGAACTGAAAGAACTGGCCGATTGGGACACTTTCAGATAGTGCCACAATCTGAGAAATAACGCTTTTCGATAAGTTATATCCTCGTTGATGCAAGGAGATATACTTATGAAAAAGCGTACGATCGTTGCGATCACAGTCATTTCTATATTAGCCCTCACGTTACATGCGTTTCCTCAAACATACGCCGGAGACTGGAACACAGTAATGAGCCAGGCGAGCGAGAGTCGGATCGTAATTCAGCTACACGGGGGAGAGCAGTTAAAGGGGCGATTCGTGAATGCGAGCGATGGTGTTCTAAATCTGAAGATCGACGGCCGCATTCGTTCCGTACCCAGGGGCGAGATCTTTCGGGTTTACAGCGGGAGAAGCGGGTCAAAGCTCAAGTCCGGACTTATCGGAGCCGCAGTCGGGCTCGGGATCGGTGTTGGGATCGGTGTGTTGTATGAGGTTGGCTCTCGGGAAGGGGACGGACTCGCGCCGGCCGCAGGGGTATTTTACGGACTTCCGGCAGGAGCGGCGGTTGGAGCGCTCGTCGGGGGCGGCATGAAAAAAGACCGCTTGATATATCAATCGCCGTAAAGCGGGACGCAAGATCTCAGGTCAGATCGCTAACGCTTCTAAGAGCTTGACATTGACGGCGTTTGTAACTATACTCGTTACAGATATGGCGGCAAACAGTCAATTTTCCATGGCAGTACATATTTTGACGATGCTCGCCAAGAAACGCGATGAGAACGTCAAGTCGGATTGCATCGCCGCAAGCGTGAATACGAATGCGGTCGTGATCAGACGGCTGATTGGCCAGTTAAGCCATGCGAATCTCGTAGTTTCTCAAACCGGTGCATCCGGAGGGACACGGTTGTCGAAATGTCCTGATGAGATCAATCTCGCCGAAGTTTATAAGGCAGTGGCGTGTGGGGAGGTTTTTGCTCTTCACGCAAAAGCGCCGAACCAGGATTGCCCGATCGGCAGGAACATCGAGGCAGTCCTCTGTAATCTCCAAAAAGAGATCGATAAGAGCATTGCAGAGAAACTCTCGCGATTTACGCTTCAGAATGTCATGGAGATGATCGAACACGTCGAGACGTGATTTTTTTTGAGACTATTTGTAGCCAGCATTGTTACAAAATTATTACAGCCTTTGCTGTCAAGGGAAGTTCTATCGAGCCGGGGAAGGTCTTATCAACAGAAAGTATGACAGTGAACTTTACTCAATGCGTCACATTCGAATTCCATCCACCAGGCATTGTGCTCGGTGCGATGTCCGAGCTTATGCGTCTTTATCCCTACATTCTTCGGGCGAGCCTTTTGCTGAATCGATTTGTTCAGTAACCGATCCGAATTATTAGAATTTGGACCAATGCGAAGTGAGAGCAAGCGTACAGGTTGAAGAATACGACTGTGATATTTCGCGGATGACAAAAACGGCGTTCCATTTACAATGAATCTATCTTAGAGGAGACTTGAACAGATGAAACTTTTGACACTCACGATTGTTGCGGCCGTAGTTTTCGCTACTGCGTGTGAGGACCCGGCGGCAAACAAGCCAAAGGCGACAACTTCCGCTCCGTCGACCAATTCATCGCCGGCTAATTCCGGTGCGACGCCGGCTAACACGGCCTCGATGGCCACGAAGGGTGAAGCCGTACAACTTACGCCAGGGAACTCGAAGATCGAGTTTACAGGATCGAAGGTCACGGGCAAGCACGATGGCGGCTTTAAACAGTTCACGGGTATAATCGACCTCGTGAATTCGAAAGCCGAGGAAAGCACGGTTTCCGTGGATATTGAGATGGCTTCTGTGTACTCAGATGCGGACGGTCTCACAGACCACTTAAAGACCGGTGATTTCTTCGAAGTGGCAAAATACCCCAAATCGACATTCGTTTCAACGAAGATAGTTCCTGACGCTGCGAAAGGTGCCGGTTCGTATATGATCACTGGCGACCTCGAGATGCGCGGTGTTAAAAAGTCGGTGACATTTCCTGCGTCCATATCGATCAACGACGAGGCCGTTGCCGTTAAGACCGAGTTCGCAATTAACCGTAAGGACTTCGGGATCGTGTATGCCGGGAAGGCAGACGATCTGATCCGCGACGAGGTCGTGATCAAACTCGATCTGAAGTCAGCCCGAAAGAAATAGAAATTTACGTTGTGCCGCGGCGTTTGCTTTTGCCTTGGGACCGTTCACTGTCTTCTGGTTTCGGAAAGCCGATGTCGCGGCATCCTGGGTACGCGGCTGTCACGACGGATCAAACATTGTGAAAACCTCAGTCATCAACGAATTCGGTATCGATCGTCTTACGATCGAAGAACGGCCCGTTCCCGAACCCAAAATCGGTGAGGTCTTGGTTCGGATCCGAGCGGCGTCGATAAACTATCGTGATCTGATGGTGGTGAACGGCACTTATAATCCTCGAATGAAGCTGCCGGCGGTTCCCTTTTCGGACGGGTCCGGGGTGGTTGAATCGATAGGAGCCGGGGTTACAAAATGGAAAGTCGGCGACCGTGTAATGCCGATCTTTGCCCAACATTGGTACGACGGTGACCCATCAGATGCGATTCGCCGAACGTCGATCGGAGCGGGTTCGCAGTGGGACGGAGTACTACGGGAATATGCCGCATTTGATGAAAAAGGACTTGTTCGTGTCCCTGATCATCTTTCGTATGAAGAGGCCGCAACACTACCGTGTGCTGCGTTGACTGCATGGCACGCTGTTGTTGAGTCTGGACGGGTGATGCCGGGCGACACTGTGTTGACTCTAGGTACTGGCGGGGTTTCCATATTTGCTCTTCAATTCGCGAAAATGGCCGGGGCACGAGTGATCGCGACCTCGAGCAGCCACGGAAAGATCGAGAGGCTTCAACAACTCGGGGCCGACGATACGATCAACTACATCGATACACCCGAATGGGACAAGGCGGTGCTCGATCTTACGAACGGCAAGGGGGTCGACCATGTGATCGAGGTCGGCGGAGCAGGCACGCTACCAAGGTCGATAAATGCGACACGTTTCGGTGGTCAAATCGCGATGATCGGAGCCTTGTCTGGTGCGGCGTCGTTCAACCCCACTTCGGTTTTCATGAAAGCGGTGCGGATTGAGGGGATCTATGTCGGGTCTCGGGCGATGTTCGAAGCCATGAACCGGGCGTTAACGGTCAGCGAAATGCGTCCCGTCATCGACCGGAAATTTGGATTCCAGGACGTTCAGGACGCGCTTCGCTACATGGAAACGGGATCACATTTCGGCAAGATCGTCGTGGAACTAAACTAGACAATGCAGTACGTGTGGCTTCACGCGCACACTGGAAATTCTAAACGGTAACTCGACCTACAAGTCGAAGCCGAAACAAATTAAAGCGAACAGAGGGAGAATAGGAATGACAACACTTTTTGATAAATTGAAGGTCGGTGATTTGGAGTTGGCAAATCGGATCATTTATGCCCCGATGACACGGAGTCGTGCAAATGACAATGGCGTCCAGCCTGACTACGCCGTCGATTATTACGTTCAGCGATCATCTGCGGGGCTCCTTATAACCGAAGCGACCAACATTTCGCAGATGGCCAAGGGATATGTCCGAACGCCGGGAATATTTTCGAACGAACAGATCGAAGCATGGCGAAAGGTCACCGAAGTTGTACATGCGAAAGGCGGAAAGATCTTCATGCAGATATTTCATACAGGTCGGATAGCGCTTCCTGATTTTTTGCCCAACGGTCAATTGCCGGTGGCGCCGTCTGCCGTAAAGGCTGCCGGATCGAACTATACCGATGACGGGATGAAGGAATTTGTCGTACCGAAAGAACTATCAGTCGGCGAGATCAAGGAAATTGTGCGCGATTTTGCGACGGCCGCCAGAAACGCTATCAGCGCTGGTTTTGACGGCGTCGAACTCCATGGCGCAAACGGCTATCTGGTGCAGCAGTTTCTGTCTACAAATGTAAACCAGCGAACCGACGAATACGGTGGTTCGATCCAGAACAGGGCGCGGTTCTTATTTGAGGTTCTCGACGCAATGATCGCGGAGATCGGAAAAGAGAGATCCGCATTGCGGCTTTCGCCGGGCGGGGAATTCAACGACATAAAAGAAGATGATGCCGAGGAATTGTACGATTATGTGGTTGACGAATTGAATGACCGGGGCCTCGCATATCTCCACATCGGAACGTTCGACCAGAACAGGGATTGGCATCCTGTTCTCAGGCCGCGGTACAAAGGTGTCTATATGGCCGGCGTCGGTTTCGATCGGGAACGAGGAGAAAATATGATCGCGGCAAACGGGGCTGATGCGATAGTTTACGGGAAATCGTTTTTGGCAAATCCTGACCTGCCCGAACGATTTCGCCTCAGGGCTGAACTCAACGAGTGGGATGAATCGACATTTTACACACCTGGCGAAAAGGGGTACACAGATTATCCGACTCTCGCCCAGGCGGCCTCGGCGTAAGCAGTCGGGCCGGATGCTAAACTGACTCTAACAAGGAGAATGAACTAACATGGCAGAACGAAAAGCGACCGCAGAATGGAACGGAACATTGAAGGAAGGCGAAGGTAAATTTGCGCTCGGCAGCGGCACTTTTAGCGGAACCTATTCGTTCGACACACGTTTCGGCGAAACGCCGGGCACCAACCCGGAAGAGTTGCTCGGAGCGTCGCTCGCAAGCTGTTATGCGATGGCCCTGAATGTAACACTCGAGCGTGCCGGAACTCCGGCGAAAAACGTAAAGGTCGCGGCAAATGTCTTTCTGGGCAAGGACGAAAGCGGGTTCAAGATCAACCGTATCGAACTTGAGACCACAGCCGAAGTTGCGGGAATCGATAGTGAGAAATTCGCAGCCGTGGCTGAAGAGGTCAAGCTCGCCTGCCCGATAAGCAAGGCATTGGCAGCCACCAGCATTACGCTGAAGGCGAATCTCGTTTAGCCTGAAGCCGCGCCGTTTCAATTGCTCAAAGGGTAGTTGACATTTGTAACACTATTTGTTACAGTTAAAGCCAAGGTTCGAGATATCGACCTGAACAAACGGGAATATGCGTTGCGGTTTGAGCGATCAAACGGTGTAAGTTATAATCAACGCAATATATAGGAGATCGAAATGGGAAACTTTGCAAAGAATGTGACGGATAATGAATTTGAGACCGATGTTTTGGGTTCGGACAAACCGGTTCTGGTCGATTTTTGGGCGGAATGGTGTGGTCCATGCCGAATGATCGCGCCGTCTGTAGAGGCTGTTGCCGAAGAGTTCGACGGCAAGGCCGGATTCTTCAAAATGAATGTCGATGAGAATCAGAATGTACCTAATCGTTACGGCATTCGGGGCATTCCGACACTGATTCTTTTTAAGGGCGGAGAAGAACAGGAACGCATTGTAGGTGCGGTCTCCAAGGACGCGATCGCCAAGGTTGTCGGAAAATACGTTTAGCGAACGGCGGCGCCTTATCGATGAAAAATCAGTAAGGCGTCCATTTTCGGCTTGACAATATAACTATATCGGCATATAGTTATTCACATGGGTAAGGGAATGTCATTACAAGCAATGGAATTGGTCGCCGAGCGGTTTCGTGTGCTGTCAGAACCGAACAGGCTGCGGCTGCTGAATCTTCTTCGAGAAGGAGAGATGAGCGTAACCGAATTGACGCTGGCGTGTCAGGCGAGTCAGCCGAACGTTAGCAAACATCTGAAGCTGCTGACAGATTCGGGGATTCTGCGCCGGGACCAAAGAGGGAATACGGTCTATTACTCGATAATCGATGACCATATTTTTAAGCTTTGCGATCTTGTATGCGATTCCCTTGGAGAGAGGCTAAAAGCGAAGGCAGAGCTCTTTGCAACAGTTTAGGAGAAAGAACGACTATGAGTGAATGCACAGTTTTAGGATTGCAGGAACAACTGGACAACGGCGAGATACACCTCGTTGACGTTCGTGAACAGATGGAGTTTGCCGGTGGACGCGTTTCGGGCGCCAGCTCGATCCCTTTGGGCGAACTAGAGGAAAGACATAAAGAGATCGATCATACCAAGCCGATCTACGTAATGTGCCGAACAGGCCGCAGGTCGACCGAAGCGCAGCAAAAACTGAAGGCTCTCGGCTTTACAAATGTCGTGAACGTTATCGGCGGCATCGAGGCCTGGAAGAAAGAAGAACTCCCGGTTGAGCGGGATGAACACGCACCATGGTCGATCGAGCGTCAGGTCAGATTCACTGCGGGTCTTTTGGTTTTCGTTGGTGTCGCTATGAGTCTGCTGGTCCATCCGTACTTTATTGCGCTTGCGGGATTCGTCGGTTTCGGACTTGCATTCACTGCTGTGATCGATTGGTGCGGAATGGGACTGCTTATTGCAAAGATGCCGTGGAATAAAAGAACCGCGGTCTAACCGTACGTTGTTTTAGGAAAGAGGGAGGCGAAAATGAAATTCAAACAGTTCTATTTAGGATGTCTTGCTCATGCGTCGTATTACATTGGTTCGGGCGACGAGGCTGCGATAATCGACCCCCAGCGCGACGTGCAGCAATACATTGACGAGGCCAATGCAAACGGACAAAAGATCAAATATGTGATCGAGACCCACTCGCACGCCGATTTCGTTAGCGGCCATCTTGAGCTCGCGTCAAAGACCGGGGCACAGATCATATATGGCCAAAGGGCGAATACTCAGTTTGAGACATTAAAGGTCAAAGACGGAGATCGGCTTACCGTTGGCGCGATCGAGCTAACGTTTTTGGAAACACCGGGCCATACACCGGAAGGGATCACGATCGTGGCGAAGAACACGGAAGTTCCCGACGAACCGCTCAAAATGTTCACCGGTGACACGCTTTTCATCGGCGATGTCGGCCGGCCTGACCTCGTAGGATCGAAGGGATTCACCGCTGAGCAAATGGGCGGCATGCTTTACGATTCGCTCTACGAAAAGATCCTTCCGCTGCCGGATGAGACAGAGGTTTATCCCGCTCACGGTGCCGGGTCGCTATGTGGCAAATCGCTTTCAAAAGAGACTTGGTCAACGCTAGGCGAACAGCGGAAGTTTAACTACGCTCTCAAGCCGATGAGCAAAGACGAGTTCATTAAGGTTGTCGCATCTGATCAACCAGAGGTTCCCACATATTTCCCGGTCAGCGCTTCCCAGAACCTTAAGGGTTCGGTATCACTTTCGGATCTTGAGCAGCCTGCCGCGATGACAACGGGAGAGATCCTGAATTTCGATGGGGTCGTTGTCGACGTTCGGCAGAATACCGAATTTGGGGCTGGGCATATACCGAATTCGATCAACATTTGGTTGGCCGGCCAGTTTGCGTCGTGGGCCGGGACATTGATCCCGATCGGGACGCCGGTCGCGATCGCCGCAGACACTCAGGCGCAGGTAGATGAAGCGTTCATGCGGCTTGCTCGGGTCGGTATCGAGACCGTAAAGGGCTTCATTCTCTTTTCAGACTTCGAAGGCGAAAAGAAATCCGTGCCGCAGGTCGCTGCGATCGAGGTCGCAAAGATCATCGAATCTGAGAATACGGTGCAGTTCGTTGATGTACGGCGTCCGGCCGAGTATGCGAACGGACATGCGGCGAATGCGATCAACATTCCGTTGGATCGGCTTGCGCGTGAGATCGATCAGCTTGATCCCGAGATCCCGACCTACGTTATATGCCAGAGTGGTTACCGCTCAAGCCTTGGGACGAGCATTCTTGAGAACGCCGGCTTCATGGAGGTTTATAACGTCACCGGCGGAACAAACGCGTGGATGGATTCTGGGCTTAAGACCGATGTGCTGGCAACAGCATGTGCGAGCAGCCAAAAATAGACATTTGGAACGGCCCGGGGTGACTCGGGCCGATCTTTTAGGAGCAAAGGAATGAGATACATAGTGGTTTTAACGATCGCAATTTCGTCGATGTTTATGGGGAGTTGTGCCGATGGGCTTGGGAACAATGCCTCAGCTGCGGAAAACCGGCCTGTGAACAACGCAACGCCTCCGGCCGTGGATGCCGATAAGCCGGTGGCAGAAAACGAGTGCAAGGTCTGCAATTTCGATATGGCCTCATATAAAGGTGATTTGAATAAAGAAGAGATCAACGGATTATTGCTTGCACTCAACGATGAATATTTGGCAAATGCGACCTACCAACAGGTGAACAAGGATCTTGGCGATCCACGGCCGTTTTCGAATATCGTTCGGGCAGAGATTCGTCACGCCGAAATGCTAAAGGAGATCTTCACGAAATACGGCGTTCCGATTCCGGACAATCCTTGGCAGGGCAACGTTCCCAGGTTCGCAAGTGTTGCGGATGCATGCAAAGCGGGAATTGATGGTGAGATATTGAACCGTGACCTCTACACAAGGCTGTTCAGATCGACAGAACGCAAGGACATTATCGAAACATATCGCTACCTGCAAAGGGCGTCCGAGGAGAATCACCTGCCCGCATTTGAAAGATGCGGAGGCGGTAAAGGACAGGGAACAGGTCCTGGTCGAGGTAACGGCATGGGCCGCGGGCAGCGAGGCATCTGACAATGGAGATCCTTGCATACATTTTCGCCGCGGCGATAGGGATCTCGTTGGGATTGATCGGCGCCGGCGGCAGCATCCTGACCGTTCCGGTTCTTGTTTACATGGCGCATGTCGATCCGGTGCTCGCTACCGCATACTCGCTATTTGTGGTTGGCTCGACGGCTTTGGTCGGCGGAATACAGAACTCGTTCAGAAAGCTCGTCGATTTCAAGACGGCTTTTATATTCGGATTACCATCGATCTTCGCGGTCTATGCGACGCGGGCGTGGATAATGCCTGCGATCCCAACCGAGTTTGGCTTCGGCGGATGGCTGATCTCAAAAGGGACGGCACTGCTGCTTTTGTTTGCCGTTCTTATGGTTGCGACCTCGGTCTCGATGATACGCAGCAACGGCACATCACGCGAGCTCGAAACGATCGGGACTGAGGAGCATACCCATCATTTCGGACTCGTGATACTCGAGGGTATAGGGGTCGGGACGTTGACCGGACTTGTCGGCGCAGGCGGTGGTTTCCTGATAATTCCGGCACTCGTATTATTGGCCGGACTGGACATGAAGAAAGCGGTCGGCACGTCGCTTTTCATAATCGCAATGAAATCATTGCTCGGATTCACCGGCGACATTCAGGTCGGTACTGCTATCGAATGGCCATTTTTGCTGCTATTCACTGCATCATCTGTAGCCGGTATATTCCTAGGCTCATGGATGACCAAATTTGTCGACGGATACAAGCTCAAAAAGGCGTTCGGGTGGTTCGTGCTCGTGATGGGGATCTATATGATCGTCCGCGAGACCATGTTCGGTTAAGGGTGATAAATGGAAGGCTTATTGATAATAATTGGTTTCATTTCGGCATGGCTATTATTGCAGCTTGTGATATTGCCTAAGCTCGGATTCGATACCTGAATGCGCGGGGCATGCGACGTCGGGTCTCGACGTAAGAAGGTGGAAGAAAATGATGAAAGACATTAAGAATGAAATTGAAAAAGGCGACTACGGATTTCGCAGAACTGTAGAATTATCGTTCGGTGATGCCGTTGAGCGGATCAAATCGACATTGAAAGACGAGGGGTTCGGCGTGTTGACCGAGATAGATATGAAGGCCAAATTCAAGGAAAAACTTGATAAGGATTTCGGTGAGTACGTCATCCTTGGAGCCTGCAACCCGGGATTTGCATTCCAATCGCTTGGGATCGAGATGGACCTCGGCCTTCTCTTGCCCTGCAACGCCGTCGTTTACGAAAGAAACGGCAAGATCGTCATCGGTCTGATCGACGCTGAAAAGATGTTAGGTCTCACCGGGCGTTCAGAGCTCGCTAACATGGCAAAAGAGGTGAATTCACGACTTGAACGAGCGCTCGCGTCGGTTTAGCAAAAAAAATGGAGGCACGAACGGCCTCCATTTTCCTGATCAAACGAATCGGTTCAATGCGTATTATAATTCGCGACCGGATAATCACCATTTGCGCCGAACGGCACACTGAATACTCCGCTAGTTGAACCTGAGACCCAGAATGCACTCGAACCTGGCGTAGCGCTCGGCCGCCATATAGCGACGTCTGTTTTTCCATCGCCGTCGTAGTCTCCTTGGCTCGGAAAGTCTGTTGCCGAAACTCCAAAGATCGCATAAGCCGTTGCAGTTATGACGCCCGTAGAACTCGGTCGGACGTACCACACGATCTGACCCGCGGCACCCCTAATTACTGCAATATCGGTCTTCCCGTCACCGTCGTAGTCACCCGGCACGATGACGTCTGACGGCGTGCCGAATACATGAAAGGTAACGCCATCTGTCGTCTGATTCAACCAGAAAATACCTTGGCCGCCACCGTTATTCCTTTGGATCGCGAAGTCGGCCCTTCCGTCACCATCATAGTCGCCCGGCGCAACGAAATCGCCGTTAACACCCCACGGAACAAAGGTGATGCTGCCAGAGGGGTTGTTTAAGGAGCCGCGATAATACCAGGTACTTTGTGTAAGACTTGTCGGTCCGGGACGATAAACTGCGACATCAGCTTTCCCGTCACCGTCATAATCAGCGACGACCTTTGGATTATCGTCCGTTTGACCAAAGTCTTCGACCCGCAGCGTGTTTCCGTTGCTTTGAAGAATATAGAAGAATGCGTTTCCGGACGGCTGGCCCGTGCCGAACGCTCGCCAAACAGCAATATCGGTGATGTTGTCGCCATCGTAATCGACCGGTACGAAAGTATCTGTTGCAACGCCCCAATCGGTCGCAGTTGTCGTTCCCGAGCCGTTCAGGCTCGTAAACCAGCGAATTTGATTGGTCGCACCGCTGCCGCCGCTCCCAATGTTGCGTACGACCGCAAAATCGGTCCTTCCGTCGCCGTTAAAATCGAGAACATTCTGCGTCGGAGTTGCAGAAGCGGTCGTCACGCTAGCCCACGACGTGCCGATACGCAGGCCGTCAACCACGGTCGTCGGATGCGACGATGCCGTTCCTTGCCGCAGTGCCACTGATCCGATTGCTATGTCGCTCTGGGCCACATCTGTCGCTGTCAGCGTCGGCGCGCCCGGTTCACCTCCGGGTAGTGTCGGATTGATATAAAGCGTGACAGTATCGTTGGCCGCTCCGTCAACAAAAGTGTACTTCGCGACAATAAGGTAAGTAGTGTTCAAAGAGTACGTGAACGGAGTGAATGCGATATTACCTGCCGTGGTGAGTGCTTTCGAAAGTCCAAATGCTACGCCGTTCGCTTCATCGCGTTTTGCGAACACTCTAACCCTGAAGTTCGTTCCGATCGGGTCCGGACTCAGATGAAAGAAGTAGCCTCCAAGCGGGTCTGTCGATGCTGCCGTCACATTTACAAGAAACGCTGCATAGACCGTCCCGGATGATTGAACCGAAAAGACACGATGCACGTCCTCACCGGTTGTCCCAACGCCCGCAGCGTTTCCGACACCAGACCCTGGGTAGCCTGGATAGGTGAGGCCGGGAGTCACGACGGCGATGGGGTTCGTTCCGGTCCCGCTGTGCGCCGTCCATCCGTTCTCCGACAAAAGTGCTCCTGTGGAGTAGCTAAAGTTGTCGACAAATATCGGCGGTTGGGCGGCGACCGAAATCGATCCAAACAAAGCCAATATCAACATTGAGCAGAACACAAAATAACGCGTGTGGTGTTTCATTTTTAACTCCTGCAAGGCCGGTTGCGGGACTCGTTAGGCGCATTTGCACGAGAGCAATTCGCTCCGCATCGTCGGCGAAAGTGGTTTCATTAATTAAGCGTAACTTCAATACTTTGCCCGCTCTCGCGAAATAAATCAATTTAGCACGTGCCGCAATTCAAATAAATGTAACGCTTGATCGGGGTGATTTGGTAAACTTGGACGAAGAAAACACATTATCGATGAGGAGTTTGGCAATGAGACGGCTGTTTTTGATCTCAACACTCGCGCTATTCATCAATCCGGTCTTGAATTTTGGTCAGACGGCAAAGCCCACTCCGCCGCCCATCAGCGAGGAGTCAGAGGTTATTCGCGTCGACACCGAACTCATCGACGTCCCGGTAACTGTGACGGATCGGCAAGGGCGTCCAGTGACAGGCCTCAAGAGATCGAATTTTGTTGTATTCGAAGACAGCAAACCGCAGGAGATTGCAGAATTTGCAGCAACAACATCGCCGTTCGAGATCGCCTTGCTCCTCGATACTTCCGGTTCGACACGTGCCGATCTGGAACTAATTCGACGTGCGGCGCAGTATTTTGTCGATTCGTTGAGGTCGGGTGACCGAGTGGCCATCATTTCGTTTCACACTGAAGTAGTTGCGAATCGCGGCGTGGCAAAAAGTGAGGTGCTCGTCGGCCTGACCGACGATAGAATGAGGCTCCGTTCTGCCCTTGAGCGCGTCGGGACAAGCAACGGTACACCGTTCTACGACGCGATAACCTTGATCAGCACTCGGGTATTTTCTGAAGCTCCGCGTGAGGAGTTTAGAGGAAGGCGCGCTTTGGTCGCCTTGACCGATGGGGTCGACTCGACAAGTGAGTCCGGTTTTCAGACTGCAGGCGACGGTTTGGTCAATGCAGGTGTCACAAGCTTTTTCATCAAGGTCGACACGCGGCCCTTTTTTGAGGAAAATCTACTAGGGGATTGCGAGAGTGCTGTCAGATTTTCGCAGGCACAGATGCGACGCTATTATTCCGGGATCGGCCAAAGATCTGGTCTTGAACGAACAAGCGATTTTTGTCAATTAGGTGACTTCGAGCGTCTTGCGATCAGCAAACGGCTCTACGAGATCGCGGACAATGAAATGATCTCGCTTTCGAAACTTTCCGGGGGACGAGTGTTTCCGGTAGGCGATCTTTCTGAAGCTCGAAGCGCATTCAGGCAGGTTGCCGATGAGATCGGCACGAAATACAGCATCGGATACTATTCCTCGAACGAAAAGCGCGATGGGAAGTTCAGGTCGATCAGGGTCGAAATTCGCGGCGTTCCTTCAGGGGCCGTTGTTCGTGCAAAGCAGGGTTACACAGCTAATTTAGATTGAGATCGCGCCGCCTGAAATTTAGTTATATGTCAAACAAATTCAAACGGATATGCCTTGTTGTGTTGGATTCTGCGGGTATCGGGGCGATGCCTGATGCACCCGACTGGGGCGATGCCGGTGCCGATACGCTTGGCAACATCTTCAGAAGCCGTAAAGTAGATGTGCCAAACTTACAGGCGTTGGGCCTCGGGAACATTCGTCCGCTGGACGGTGTTGCGGTTGTTGCTGAGCCAACGGGTTCGTACGGCAAATGCACTCTTCGATCGAATGGCAAGGACACTACGACAGGTCATTGGGAGATGGCCGGTATCGTGCTTGATAAGGCATTTCCGACGTTTCCCGCCGGATTTCCGTCGCGTTTGATCGATCGTTTCGTTGCCGAAACCGGTGTGCCCGGAATTCTCGGGAATGTTCCGGCAAGTGGGACGGAGATAATCAAGGAACTAGGTGAGGAGCACGTTCGAACCGGCAAACCGATAGTCTACACTTCGGCGGATTCGGTCTTTCAGATCGCGGCACACGAAGAGGTTGTTCCGATCGACCGGCTGTATGAGATGTGCGAGATCGCCCGGCGGATACTGGACGGAGAGGACAAGGTCGGTCGCGTGATCGCGCGGCCATTCGTCGGAAGATCCGCCAATGACTTCAAACGCACCGAAAATCGTCACGATTATGCCGTCCCGCCGCCGTCCGACAATTTGCTCCCATTGCTGAAGGAAAAAGGCCTCGATGTCGTCTGCATTGGCAAGATCGCTTCGATCTACGATTCGATTGGCGTCACACAGGATCTGACCGCAAAGAACAACGATCAAACGGTCGATCAGACCATTAATGCCCTGAATTCCGAAAGCCGCGGTTTGATCTTCAGCAACCTTGTGGACTTCGATATGCTCTACGGGCATCGCCGTGACACTGAGGGTTACGCTAAAGCCCTCGAACATTTCGACGGCCGTTTGCCAGAGATCTTTGCGGCAATGGACGATGAAGACCTGCTTATTCTGACCGCGGACCACGGTAACGATCCAACATTTCGGGGGAGCGACCATACGCGAGAGTTCGTCCCGCTTCTGGTTTACGGAAGGTCCGCAAAGCCCGGGGTCGATCTCGGTATCAGGGGTTCGCTCGCTGATATTGGGCAGACGATCGCTGATAATTTCGGTGTGACGCTAAAGGATGGCGAGAGTTTTCTCGATCAAGTAGCATTGAGTTGACCGCTGAGCATTTTGCGATTTGGCTGACAGCTATTAGCTTATAGCTGTCGGCTTTTTCAATTTCGTGCTCTTTATTATGGTGTTATGAAGAAGATCTGCATTGCGATTATCACATCCTTCGTTCTTTCTCTATCCGCGAATGCTCAAGAACCGACGATCGAACAACCGTCGAGACTCCGGCATGCGATCGAAAAATACGAGCAGGACCGTGGTGCCTACGGCCGTTGGTACTCTGCTGAGACATCCCTGGCCCGAAAAGAGCGGTTCAGTAAGTTGTACTCCGATCGCCTCGCAGAGCTCGCGAGAATGAACTTCGCAAGGCTCGAGCATCACGAACAGGTCGACTACATTCTCTTTCAAAACCACCTTCGTCGGGAACTTCAGGAACTGAACCGGACTGCTGCTCAAATAGACGAGTTGGAACCGATCATTCCGTTTGCGAAGGTGATCGCTGACCTTGAAGATCAGCGTCGGCGGCTCGAAACCATCGACGCTGAAAAGACAGCCGCTAAGCTGGATCTCCTGGCTAGACAGATCAGAGAAACGCAAAAGCAGTTTGAAACCGGATCGGCTGAGAAACCGAAACGCACAGTTGCCAACCGGGCGGTCAGGATGATCGCATCGCTTCGTTCGACGCTGCGCAATTGGTACAACTTTCATAACGCGTACGATCCCGCCTTTACCTGGTGGAATAAACGGCCCTATGAAGCCGTCGAAGACGCGCTCCAGAAATATTCGACGTTTGTCGTTAGTAAACTCGTCGGGATCTCACCCGATGATAAGACGACCATAATTGGAGACCCGATCGGCAGGGAAGCTCTCATGAACGAGTTGAAGTTCGAGATGATCCCGTATACGCCCGAGCAGTTGGTCGAGATCGCAAACCGGGAATTCGAATGGTGCGTAGCCGAACTCAAAAAGGCGTCCCGCGAAATGGGTCTGGGCGATGACTACACGAAGGCCATCGAGGCGGTAAAGCAAAAGTATGTCGAGCCCGGAAAGCAGCCGGCCCTGATACGCGATTTTGCGCTCGAAGCGATCGAATATGTGAAGAAGAACGGCCTCGTTACGGTTCCGGTCGAGGCGGAAGAAACTTGGCGAATGGAAATGATGTCACCGGAACGACAACTCATCGCTCCTTTTTTTCTTGGCGGTGAGACGATACTTGTCGCGTATCCGACCGATGGGATGGCGCACGAGCAGAAAATGATGTCGCTTCGTGGGAATAACCCCCACTTCGCGCGCGCGGTCACGCATCATGAACTGATCCCCGGTCATCATCTGCAGCAGTTCATGAACCGCAGATACCGTCCCTATCGGTCGAGTTTTCGCACGCCGTTTTGGGGTGAAGGCTGGGCCTTATATTGGGAGTTCATTCTCTGGGATCGAGGTTTTGTGAAAACTCCGGAAGATAAGATCGGTGCTTTGTTTTGGCGATCACACCGGGCGGCCCGGATCATTTTTTCACTCAATTTCCATCTTGGTAACTGGACGCCCGAACAATGCGTCGATCTGCTTGTAGACAAGGTCGGGCACGAACGTGAGAATGCACTTGCCGAGGTCAGACGTTCGTTTTCGGGGGACTACGGGCCGCTTTACCAAATGGCATATATGATGGGCGGCTTGCAGTTTTATCAACTTCATCGCGATCTCGTAGGTACAAGAAAAATGACCGATCGTGCATTTCACGATGCAGTTCTGCGGGAAGGCTCAATACCCGTGGAGATGGTTCGCGCGATCCTGACAAAACAACCGTTGTCGGCGGGCCATTTGCCGACATGGAAATTCTACGGCCCGGTCGACCCAAAATGATCGGATAAACGAGATCGCGAGAATGAGTAAAAAGAAGCTTCTTTATATACCGATAGTATTGCTCTTTGCGTTCTCGGCATTTGCGCTCGTCTCCCATTACTCGAACATTTTCAATGTACAGGCTCGGTTTTCTCGTGACGCGCATTTGCCTTTCGGCTATACGGGCGGAACGGCGTACGCGATAACGTCCGCAGCTGAACAAGCCGGAATTCGTCAGGGTGACCGGATCGTGGCGATCAACGGTCGGGAACTTGATGGCCGCGATGCTGCGTTTGAAGAAGAACTTAGGCGAATGCGGGGCGGTATTCCGGTTGAGCTTGATCTGGTCCGAGCGGGAAACAATGGCGTGCAGGAGCGTTTCCGAACGTCGATCGTCCCGACGGCTGTTGAGCGTGATCTAACGTATTATGCTGGATTCGTCGGGAATTTCATTTTCGTTTACGCTTTGCCTACACTGTGTATTCTCCTCGGGTTTTGGGTGCTGTTCGTCCGTCCTTCAGATCCGCTGGCATGGCTGCTTCTTTTTGTCCTTCTAGGTTTGAGCTCACTCGGTGTCGAGATGTATTGGGATGGCGCTACGCTTGTAGGTGTTTACCAGAAAGTGTTCTTTTCGAGTTGGGCCTTGGCAATGCTTCTGTTTGGTATCTATTTTCCAGAACGATGGAAGCTCGATGAGGGGTTTCCATGGATCAAATGGCTGCTCATTGTGCCGCTTGGCTTTCAAATCGTGCTGACATTATTCGGCCTACTGCGAGTGAACACTGGTGTTGACCTGTTCCAATATATTCGTCCACTTGCGAACGCATATGGCGTATTTGGGTCCTACATCAACATGTTGGCGATCGGGCTCTTCTTCGCGGCTCTGGGCTACAAGATGGGCACGACCAAAAACCCTGATGCCAAACGCCGACTGCGTGTGATGCTATATGGAACATCTTTAGCCATAACACCGTCGTTTTTGCTTGTTTTATATCGCCTTCTTTCCGGCAAACAGGGCACGTTCTTCGAGATCGTGCCGTTTTGGATCGGTCTGACGTCGTTGCTGCTTGTCCTTCTGTTTCCGCTCACGATGGCATACGTTATCGTCGTTCAGCGGGCAATGGACGTGAGCGTCGTGATTCGACAGGGATTGCAGTATGGCCTGGCAAAAGGCGGTGTTCGCGTGCTCCAGATGCTTCTGTTGTTCGGCATTGGCATGGGAGTGTATTGGTCAATAAACCGATATGGGACGGACTTTTCCACACAGCTTGCTTTCATCGTCGGCGGTGTGGCTCTTGTGCCGCTCATAGATCTTGTGGCAAAGCCACTGCGGATAACTATTGATCGCCGTTTCTTTCGCGACGCCTATGACGCAGAACAGATCCTTTCGGGACTAAGCGAAGACGTACGGACAATCGTCGAGACGCAGCCGCTGCTCGAGACGGTCGGAGCCAGAATCAGTGAGTCGCTTCACGTACCGCAGGTGGCGATACTTCTTAGAAATAGTGAAAGCTTTTCTCCTGCGTTTACGCTGGGCTTTGACACACCCCCAACTGTATCGCTCGGACATGGCTCGCTTGCGCTCCGAAAGTTGCGGGCGAATCGGCACATTGCTCTCTATGACGACATGAGCGAGATCACATCGACGCCGACGGTGTCGATCGACGAGCGCGAACAGTTTCGAGAATTGAACACTCAAATACTCATGCCGTTATCGGTCAAGAATGAGTTGACCGGAATCATCAGCCTTAGTCCAAAAAGATCTGAAGAGCCCTATACGGCAAGCGATCTCAGATTGCTCAGGTCGGTCGCAACGCAAACTGGTTTGGCTCTAGAGAATTCGCGGCTCACCGAAGCCTTTGCGAGAGAAGCCGCACAAAAGGAACGGCTGAATGCCGAGATAGAGATCGCTCGCGAGGTCCAGGAACGCCTTTTTCCGCAAGAACTGCCGAGAATCAAGGGGCTTGATTACTTCGGGGCGTGCCGGCCGGCGTTAGGCGTCGGCGGCGATTATTATGATTTCATAGAACTGCCAGATGACCGGTTCGGCATTGCGATCGGTGATGTATCGGGGAAAGGGATTGGGGCTTCACTCATGATGGCAAGCCTTCAGGCATCACTTCGCGGCCAGGCGTTACATGCGGGCGACGACCTTGCGATGCTCATGACAAATGTCAATCGACTGGTTTACGAGGCATCGACTTCGAATCGGTATGCCACATTCTTTTACGCGCAATATGACCCTATTACGCGGGTACTGGCTTATGTCAACGCGGGCCATAATCCGCCATTCCTGCTTCGTGAGAGCGGTAGGGTCGAAACGCTTGAAAGAGGCGGACCGGTGATCGGGATGCTGCCGCCGATGCTTGTAAATTACGAAATGGGCACGGTCGAGCTTAATGAAGCTGATCGGGTCATCGGCTTTACGGATGGCATTTCGGAAGCAATGAACCCCAGCGAAGAAGAATGGGGCGAAGAAGCGATGCTTTCAAGATTGGTCGAACTTGGCAATATCTCAGCTGAAGCAACGATTCGAGCGATCATAGAATCAGCCGATTCATTCGCAGACGGTGCCAAACAGCACGACGACATGACCATGATCGTGGTCCGAATCGTCGGGACCGTCGATCCATAAGGCGTTCAGCGGCAGGGCAATATCATCAACGCTTTGCCAGCCTGTATCCGATCAGAGCGAACGGGATGAAGCAGAAGAATCCTGCGACCACCATCCAGATCGGCTGCGGGATCATGGATATGTTCAAGATCCAGCCGATAGTGCCGAGTGTCCCAAGAACGATCGGGAGAACCGACGAATCCCATTTAGCGATCTTGAACATGACAAATCCGCCCAGAAAACACCCGAGTGCATAGCCGAAAAGCACAAGCAACAGAGCGGTAACCGGCAGGGTTGCGACGTAGTTGGTCATCGCAGCCATATCCGTCGTGTCCAGGCCTTCAGGCATCCCGAATATCTTCCCGCTCGCAAATTGAACCAACATGAACGTAATGTTCGCGACAACGATTCCGACAATGCCTGCAAGGATCTTCATCAGCATAAGTGTCTTCCTCCGTTCTGAAGTTTGAAGAATATAACAAAGAACGTTCGGCGTGGCAATCTTTTATTTCTTCAGCCGATCTGCGAACGCAGCAGAGTTTGTCGAAACAACCGCACTAGAATAGTCTTAAAGTATGAGAGTTTACATATTAGTTCTTTTTTCGTTATTGATCTTTGGGTGTGCCGGGACGGGCGGTTCCAAATCTGGTTCAGAGAATGTCCAAATGAATGATTCGCAGTCGGGTGTCGATCATTCGAAAATGGATCATTCAAATATGGGTCATGGGTCGATGGACCACTCCAAAATGGCCAGTTCTCCAGGAGCAGCAGAGGCTCCGATCGATCTGCAGTTCATCGATTCGATGATCGCACACCATCAGGGCGCCGTTGACATGGCGAAACTTGGTATCGGCCGCGCCGGGCGAGCGGAAATGAAGACTTTTTGTGCTGCTGTCATAGCCGACCAGGAACGCGAGATCACACAGATGAAACGCTGGCGTGACGAATGGTTCAAAAATGACGGTCCTGCCATAAATGTGGACTTTCCTGGGATGCGCGAAGGTATGAATGGGATGGACATGAGCAAACTTGAAGCCCTTGCAGGAAACGATTTCGACGTAGAGTTCGTTCGTCAAATGATCCCGCATCACGAAGGTGCTCTGCTGATGTCTCAGGCGTTGATCCAACGCAATGACGACAAAGCTCCTCGGCCCGAGTTGAAGCGTCTTGCCGAAAGTATAGTCAAGGCTCAGGATCTAGAGATCGCTCAGATGAAAAAATGGCTCGCGGAATGGACGAAGTAAAGGCGGCGATACCAAATGTTGGTTCTCGGAATCGAAAGCTCCTGTGACGAGACCGCGGCCGCCGTGGTTCGCAACGGAAATGCGATCCTGTCGTCGGTGATCGCTTCGCAGATCGAACTTCACCAGCCTTATGGCGGTGTCGTGCCTGAAATCGCTTCGCGAGAACATCTTGCGAAGATCGATACCGTAATTGACCAGGCGCTTGGCCAAGCGGCGACAACGCTCGATGAGGTCGATGCGATCGCAGTGACTCAAGGGCCGGGCCTTGTCGGGTCGTTATTGGTGGGTGTTTGTTACGCTAAAGCCCTTGCTTTCGGTTTGGAGAAACCCCTTATCGCGGTAAATCACATTGAGGGGCATGTTTACTCGGTCGTATTCGAAAATCCTCCGATCGAGTATCCGGCTCTCGCTCTAATTGTTTCCGGCGGCCATACAAATATTTTCTTTGTGCCTCGCGCCGGCGAATACAAGGTCGTCTCAAGAACCCGAGACGATGCTGCGGGTGAAGCGTTCGATAAGGTTGCGAAAATGCTTGGACTGGGTTATCCCGGCGGACCGGCGATCGAGGCCGTCGCCTGTAAGGGCGATCCTCGCGCTGTGAGATTCACGAAAGCAAAAATATCCGATGGCAGACCTGATCTGAGTTTCAGCGGACTGAAGACCGCCGTTTCCCGTTATATCCGTGAGAACGAGATCTCGAACGAAGGTGTCGGGCTCAAAGATCAAATGATCGCCGACCTCGCGGCCAGTTTTCAGGCTGCTGTGGTCGAGGCTCTTGTAAGTACGCTCAGAAAACTCGCCGATACTTACAGGCCGCGCACGCTGATTGTGGCCGGCGGCGTCGCGTGCAACTCACTCTTGCGCGCTGAATCCGAGAAAATGGCCGATGCGATCGCGGTACCGGCCTACTTTCCTTCAAAGCATCTGTCAACGGACAACGCCGCGATGATAGCTGCTGCCGGGTACGCTCACTTGGCAAGGGGCGAACGATCCGACCTGAAAATGACGGCGGACGTTACTCTTCGTCTGCAGAATATCGAGAATGAAGATGCTGAGCTTCGCCGGAAGCGGGTGCACTATCGCCTCTGAGTTTAGTGTTGCAATTTGAAACACGAAAAAGGTAGACTTTAAACGTTGAGACTTTGCATTGTGACCGAAGCTGAACCGATGTTCGGCTTGTTTGGTGAACGACCGTCGCCCATCATTTTTGGACGTTTTCGAACCAACCCATTTTGTTCAATTCGATCGTTTCGTCATTATAGACCAGGGTTACACATTGGTAATTCCCGCCATTGCATCGATCTAGTTTCTTACGATTAAAGAAAGCAAAACAAGAGGACAATTATGAGACGTTTTCGACATTGTGTATGCCTTGCTGCTGCTGCGTTCGTCTTTGCCGGAATGATAAACGCGCAATCAACACCGCCGTTTCGTTTGCAGCAAAACTTTATGACCGGTCTTTCATCACCAATTTTGGTTACCCATGCCAAAGATGGAACGCGACGGCTTTTCGTCGTTGAGCAAGGCGGCATTATCAAGGTCGCGGCGCCGGGATCATCGACAACGTCGAATTTTATGAATATAACTACGCGGGTCCTTTCGGGCGGTGAGCGTGGTTTGCTAGGGCTCGCATTTCACCCTCAATTCGCAACGAATAGTTACTTTTTTGTTAACTACACTCGCCAGACTGACGGGGCAACGGTGATTTCGAGATTCAAGGCGACCAACGGCAATACCGTAGGTGACCCAAATAGTGAGGTTCCGCTTCTCACGATACCGCAGCCATTTTCTAATCATAATGGCGGAATGATCGAATTCGGACCCGACGGACATTTGTATATTGGTATGGGTGACGGCGGTTCGGCCAACGATCCGGGCGCTCGGTCACAGAACATCAATGAACTGCTAGGGAAGTATCTCCGGATCACTCCGAACGTAACTGACGAGAACCCAAGCCCAGCCTATACGAATCCGCCAACGAATCCTTATGTCGGAGTGGCGGGAGCAGATGAGATCTATGCCATCGGCGTACGAAATCCGTGGCGATGGTCGTTTGATCGTCAAACCGGGCAATTATGGATGGGTGATGTTGGTCAGGGACAATGGGAAGAAGCCGCTATAGTAACACTCGGCAGTAATCAAGGCTGGCGCGTTTACGAAGGAACGCAGTGTACCGGCCTCGATAATCCGTTGTGCATTCCCGGCAACTTTACGATGCCTGTTTTTCAATATGCCAACGCCGGGTCACCCCGATGTGCTATCACGGGTGGATATGTGTATCGCGGCGTCCAGAACGCGATGCCGCGTGGTGCTTATCTGTACGCGGACTATTGTACTGGCGAATTGCTTTCGTGGTTCAACAATCAACAGAACCCATTGCTCGATACAAACCGATTGGTCACGTCATTCGGCGAAGATGAAGACGGAGAACTGTATGTTGTAGGTTCGGCGAGTGGCGTCGGCGTCGTCGATAAGGTCATTGGCAGCAAGACGTCCGCAGACTTCGACGGTGATCTTAGAACTGACATCGGAGTATTCAGGCCGTCTACCGGCGTTTGGTACACGCAGAGCAGCCGAAACGGCGCCGTTGACATTATCCAATTCGGTCTGCCGGGCGACATTCCGACAGCAAAGGATTATGACGGTGACTTTGAAGCCGATATTGGAGTTTTCAGGCCGAGTACCGGAACGTGGTATTTTCTGCGAAGCTCGGACAGTACATTTGGTGCGGTCCAATTTGGCAGTAACGGCGATATTCCGGCTGCGGGCGATTATGATGGAGACGGGAGATCGGATTTCACCGTATATCGGCCGTCCACAGGCGTTTGGTACTCGTTGAGAAGTCGCGACGTTTCGGTTTCGTTCGTGCTGTTCGGTCTCGATGGTGATATTCCGACGCCGGGCGATTACGATGGCGACGGCAGATTCGATATAGCGGTATGGCGACCGTCGGACGGCGTCTGGTATCGGTTGAATAGTACCAATGGCAGTTTCTTCGCGGAACGGTTTGGTTTGAGTTCCGACATCCCCACGCAGGGCGATTTTGACGGTGATCTAAAGAACGACATTGCCGTATTCAGGCCGTCCAACGGTGTTTGGTACATCAAGCAGAGCAGCACCGGCGGTATTCAGTATATTACGTGGGGTCTGAACGGTGACATACCGGCGGTCGGCGATTACGACGGCGACTTTCGCGATGACCTAGCGGTGTTCAGGCCGTCGACAGGTGTTTGGTACGTTCGTCAAAGTTCGAACGGCGCGTTGCTGGCAGCGCAGTTCGGGCTTGACGGAGATTTACCTGTTCCTAGCTACGACAAGCCTTAGACGAACCATTACTGTGTAATTACGGCGCGTCCGATGGTCAGCACATTGACCGTCGCCGCGCCGTTCTTTTTCAGGACCTTTGAGCAAGCGGAAACGGTCGCTCCCGAAGTGAAGACATCGTCGACCAAGAGTATCCTTTGTCCATCGATCAGGTTTCGACGCTTGACGCTGAATACGCCCTTTACCGTGGATTCCCGAGCCTTACGGTCCATTCCTGCACGGTGCATTGGAGTATGGACCGTACGCATCAGGCTATTTTCATCAAATGATATTCCTGCCTTATCAGCGATGATACGTGCAATGACCGCTGCCTGATTAAAGCCGCGTTCTTTGCGTCGTTTTGCCGATAATGGAACGGGAATGATCAGCGATACGGTGTCCGGATAATTATCGAAATAGACTGAAACGAGAGCCTTTTTTAGGCGACCCGCGATCGTCGGCTTGTGCTTTAGGCTGATCACGGATGCGGCTATGGCCCCGCGATAAGGCCCAAGCGACCGGGCGTGGTCGAAAAATGCATCATCACATCTGTGGCAATATGTCTCGAACAAGGGTTCAGCATCGCTCAGGAATGCGCCGCATCGGGCGCATAGGGTTTCTAATCCGGTGAAGAACCTGGTTTGCTCCCAACACCAGGAGCATACGTCTCCATCATCCATCGAGTCGACAAGACGGCTGCAAAGCGTACATTGTTGGGGATAAACGAGCGAGAGAATGGTGTTTGGAATTGATTCGAACATCAATGTCCGCGGTTCGCTAGAAGCTTCTGTTGGTCGGATGCCGAAACCGTTCTTGCATTTGTCGTTCGATTCGAACGTTCCTAAACGCGATCCAATTATGCGGTCGACTATTCTTCGTCAAGCAAGCCTTGCTCGACAAGCTCCTGACAGTTCAGGCAGTAACGTGCCCACGGAATCGCTTCGAGCCGTTTCGGATTGATAGCCTGCTCACAGTTCTGGCAGTCGCCGAACTCTTTGTCGTCGATCCTCCGAAGAGCTTCATCGATGAGTGTCAGCTGGCGGCTTTCATTTTCCGAGACGGCCAGCATCACGTTCTTTGAATAATTTCTTACGGCTAGATCGACGGGATCCGGAGTTTCGGAATCATCTATCGAAAGGTCATTGCCTTTCAATTTTTCGATCAACAACTCCTTTTCGGCAAGGAGTCTTTTCTTGATTTCTTTGAGATTCAATTTGCTCATTTCTGATAAGGTAAACCGTTTAGGATCGAATATGCCCGATAAAGCTGTTCTAATATGATCACGCGTGCCATCTCGTGCGTAAACGTCAGAATCGATAAGGATAACCTAATATCGGCACGTTCGGCAACCTTCGGGGATACGCCGTCGAATCCACCTATGACGAAAGCGACCTCCTTCAGGCCCTGATCCTGCCAGCGTTTAACTTCAGCGGCTAATTCGTGCGATGTGACAGTTCGGCCTCCGACATCCAACAAAACAACTAAGCTCTTTTGATTCAGAGTTTGCAGAATTCGTTTACCTTCAATTTCGGCCGGACGTTCTGAACCGCCGTCTTTGAGTTCGTTAACCGAGGTCTTTACGAAATGCGAAAGACGCTGCAAATAATCATTTTGCAGCGCCCGCAAATTCTCATTTCTTGTTTTTCCGACCCAAATAAAAGAGAACTTCATCAATAGAGTCAGTTGTTTGGCACACCAAGGTCTTTTGGGACCACAACGACGCCGGCATCGCGCCACAGTCGCTCGAGGTCATAAAATTCGCGAGCATCTTTGTCAAAAATGTGAAAAATAAAGTCTCCGAAGTCGAGCAGCACCCATTCTCCTGAGTTGTAACCCTCAATACGAACGAGACGCGACCCAAGCTGCTTTTTGAGTTGTTCGCGAACCTCGTCAGCGATCGCCTGCACTTGTCGTTGATTAGCACCGCTCGCTATTACAAAAAACTCTGTAAAGCTGGCGATTTCGCGAAGGTCAAGCACGACGACCTCGATCGCCTTCTTTTCCAACGCACATTCGACGGCGAGTTGCACGTCGGCGTCAAGTTCGTCGAACGTAACGACCTTTTTCGCGATCTCTACCTTGACCGATTCACGTTTCAGAGATTTTTCCTGGGTTTCTTCCATTATCTATAAAGTTCGTATTTTTCAATATATTTTGCAACCTCGGTGGGCAGTTCGTTGTCGCGTTCCAGATGGCCGTCATTCAGGTCATCACGGAGAGCCGTGGCCGAGGTGTCAAAAAATGCCGCATCGGTCAGGTATATCCGAAAGTCGGGAATGTCCGTTTTTGACCTGATCCGGTCAACCTTTCGCAGATCGACGACCCGTTCGCGAACGGCGTCAGTGACGTGATCGAGCCGAATCTCGTACCCGGGGCGCGTCACGACAATATGATCGAAATTAAGAAGCAGCGTTTCCCACTCGCGCCACGTCGTGATCTCTGCCCACGAGTCGGCACCCATTACGAAGTAGATCTTGTCTAGCGGATGGGTATTTCTCAGTTGCGGCAATGTATCGATCGTATAACGCCTCTGACCTGATTCTACTTCGATCGCGGAGACCGCGATGTTCGCTTCGGATCGGGTTGCAAGGCACAACATGGCGAATCTGTGGAATGCAGATGTAGGCGGGCGTTCGGGCTTATGCGGAGCGTGATACGCGGGCAGAAAGTAGAACTTATCGAGTTCGAACAACTTTACGATCTCTCGTGCTATCGTCAAATGACCGTTATGAACCGGGTCAAACGTCCCGCCAAAGTATGCAATACGCTTCATCTCAAAAACCGTCGTACTCGTCGTAGGTTCGTCGGGCATCAGACACTGATCTTCTATTACTCGTCAAAAAGGCCTGCCCCCGTCGTATTCCTTATAACATCCAATGCTTTGACAACTTCGAAAACCAGCTCTTTGATCCCTGTGTTTGCCACGGATGATATCGCTAAGAATTGCTTGCCATCTTGTTCGGCCCTGATCCTCAAACTTTCTAACCGCTCCGGTTCGTCGAGTGCATCGATCTTAGTTGCAACGACGATCTGTGGCCTGGCGGCCAACTCAGGATCATAGGCGGCCAATTCCGTATTTATCGTTTGGTAATCCTTTACAGGATCTCGGCCAGAGAGCGAGGAAACGTCAACCAAATGGAGGATCAATTTGGTTCGTTCAACATGACGCAAGAAACGGTCGCCTAGCCCGGCACCTGTGGAGGCTCCTTCGATCAAGCCCGGAATATCGGCGACCACAAAGGTCTTGTAGTCACCAACATCGACAACACCCAGATTTGGTTCGAGGGTCGTGAAAGGATAATCGGCGATCTTTGGTTTGGCTGCAGAGATCACGCTGATAAGTGTTGACTTTCCTGCATTCGGAAATCCGACAAGTCCGACATCTGCGATCAATTTAAGCTCTAGCTGAAGCTCTTTTTCTTCGCCGGGCCGGCCGGTATAATGGAATTTCGGAGCTCGACGCGTCGGCGTCGCGAAGTGTGCATTGCCCCAGCCGCCTTTCCCGCCTTTGGCAGCGAGAAATCGCTGTCCCGGCTCGGTAAAGTCGAAGAGAAGTTCGCTCGTTTCGACATCAAAGACCTGGGTTCCTACCGGAACCTTGACGATAGCGTCGGATCCGTCCTTACCGGAGCGGTTCGAGCCCTCACCGTGTCGACCACGTTCAGCCTTATGTTCCGGATTGTAGCGAAGATGGAGCAGCGTATTCAGACCCTCGGTAGATTCGACCCAAACGCTGCCTCCGACGCCGCCGTCGCCTCCGGAAGGACCTCCGCGAGGTACAAATTTCTCGCGCCTGAATGCCGTGACGCCATTACCGCCGTCGCCGGCCATTACTTTTATCTTAACCCGATCAAGGAACATTGTTCTTGATTGTAGGTTTTGAGGAGATGCTTAGCAAAAGTTCGATCACATCTCAGAAACAATTACACTCATTTTATCGTAGATGTTAACTTGTTAACGGTAAGTGTCGATCCGACCAGTGTATGTCTTTCCTTGAAGCCCTCAAGCTCGCATTCGCCTCGATCCTGGCGCACAAACTGCGTTCATTTCTGACGCTTCTTGGTCTCATTTTTGGCGTTGCGACGGTGATCGTCGTCGTTTCTCTCATTGAGGGATTTAACAAGTACGTCGACGACAAGATCGCTAATATCGGCACCAATGCATTCAGCGTTCAGCGTTTCTCGATCGACGATTATTCAAGCGTCGAAGCTCTCAACGCCGCTCGGAGGCGCAATAAAGACGTTAGCGTCGAAGATCTAATGGCACTGAAAAACCTCGGTGGCTCTGTCAAGGATGCCGGTGGTAAGTCTTCATCGATAGCCGATCTAAAGTTTGGCGACAAGACGCTCAAAAATGTCCAGATAAACGGAACGACTCCAAACATTGCAGAGATCGAGAAGACCGGGGTCGATGCCGGCAGATACCTCATCGACGCTGAAGAAGAATCGAGAAGATTTGTTTGTTTTCTCGGATCCGAGATCGCTGAGAAGCTGTTTCCTCGTGACAATCCACTCGGCAAAACGATCAAGATCGACGGCCGTACCTTCACGGTCGTTGGGGTCGGTGCGGCGCTCGGTTCGGCATTTGGGCAAAGCCGCGACATGTACGTTTCTATGCCGCTTTCGACGTTTCTGTCGATCTATGGCATACGCCGTTCGATCTCGATCTCGGTGACGTCAACAAGTCCTGAAACCTACCCGGAAGCTATCGAAGAGGCACGGACATTGATGCGCGTACGCCGGAAGCTCGAACCGTCGGAAAAGGACAATTTCGGAATCGTGACGCCGAGCGCCATAAACGAGCTTCGCGACAAGATCTTCGGTACCATTCAGGTCGTCGCCATAGGCGTGACGTCGATCTCGCTGATCGTTGGCGGCATCGTGATCATGAATATCATGCTTGTCAGCGTGACCGAGCGAACAAAGGAGATCGGTATCCGAAAAAGTATCGGAGCAAGACGCGGCGACATCTTAAAGCAGTTTCTTGCTGAATCGACAACTCTGGCTCTCTGTGGCGGGGCAATAGGGGTCGCGATCGCTTATTTGATCGCCAAGCTTGTTGCTGTCACGTTCTCGGTTCCGACAGAACTGCCGGTGGCCTGGGTGATGGTCGCGCTCTTCGTTTCAAGCAGCGTTGGATTGATCTCTGGGGTCTTTCCGGCATGGAAAGCGGCCGGACTCGATCCGATCGAAGCCTTGAGGGCAGATTAGATGAGACTTCGTCACTCAAACTTTTACGAGAATGTGCGGATGGCCTTCGACACTCTGCGTCAGCATAAGCTCCGTTCATTTTTGACAATTTTAGGAGTTGTCATAGGTACCACGACGGTGATCGTAATAGCGGCATTTGTCTCCGGGATCGACTCGCGAGTTTCCAAAGAGATCGAGGCATTTGGGACGAATTCTGTATACGCATTCAAGTTCGAACCTGGCTTCAACTTCAACCCGTCAATGGAGGAGCGAACACGAAAACCGCTACGCGAGGAGGACGCCGATGCGATCCGGTCCGAATGCAGCAGCTGCGAATTCGTCAGTCCGTTCATGTCGCCGGTTGACTTTACCGCAGGGCCTTTTACCGAAAGGGTCAACATTCGAAACAAAGAGATCGAGATGACCAACGCGACCGTGCAGGGAGCCGCAGCCGACTATTTCCGCATGGGCGTCTCACATCTCAGGGAAGGGCGCTATTTCACGTCCGAGGAAGAGCAAAGGCGAGCCGAAGTTGCCGTGATAGGTATCGACATCGCCAACACCTTGTTTCCTTTTTCGAACGCCCTGGACCAGCAGATCCAGATCGAAGGCCGCAATTACCGCGTGATCGGGGTGCTGCAGGAGCGCGAGATATTTCTCGTCGGTTCGGAGGATCCGAACAATGAGAATAAGGCTGTTTATCTGCCATTCAAGACGATCAAACAGCTTTATCCGGCAAACGAAGACTGCTTCATTATGGCAACCGCCAAGCCCGGTCGACTGAACGAGGCTCTGGAGGAAATACGTTTGATCTTAAGGCGGCAGAGACAAGTCCCATCCGGTAAACCGGACAATTTCGGGGTCCAAACCTCGGACGAGATCGTAAAACAGTTCGGAGCAATAACGAGCGGGATATTTATTCTGATGGTCGCGATCTCGAGTGTTGGTCTGTTGATCGGCGGGATCGGCGTAATGAATGTGATGCTCGTGTCAGTCACCGAACGGACAAAAGAGATCGGTGTCCGAAAAGCGATCGGAGCTCGTAAAGCAGACATCATCACGCAGTTCCTTATTGAGGCTGTAACGTTAACGGCATTTGGCGGAGTGCTCGGAATTCTACTTGGCGTCGGGCTTTCGCTGCTGATCCAGGTCATCTTGCCGACCTACATTCCATTGTGGGCGCCATTCGTTGGTTTTGGCGTATCGGTCAGCATCGGGTTGGTCTTCGGATTACTTCCGGCATGGAAGGCCGCCCGACTGGACCCGATCGACGCACTTAGACACGAATAGACAAACAAAAGCGTCGTTCCAATCTCTTGAAACGACGCTTTCGTGTTCCTATCCTGGCACCGAAGTGCCTTGAAAGGCTGGCAGCTTTCCCATGTACACGGTCAAGCTGCCGATTTTGTATCCCGAAGACGCTCTGCGGGGAGCTCTATCTCCGGTCAGCATCCTTCCTGTTTACACATTCCGTCGCACTCGAAGTGCCAGATGCCGTTAGGTTTTTTTTGTGGTGGCTTTTCCTCCACCGCCGGTTACGTTCCCGGCAACGAGGCTCGACATCTTTCGATGCGAGCGGCCTTGCACTCATTCGGCTGATCAGGTCCGAGGAGCGTCACTCGTTTTTATCCGAGCGACTCGATCGATCTTTCGACCGACCTAGCAAGCCTTTCGGCTTCGACTCCAGGCGTTCGTGACAGCGGCTTTCCGCTCCTACTGTCCGCGAACGATACGTCACCGTATCCGTTCCACCTCCCGGTGTCGGTCAAAATGCCCGTAAGCAATTTCGACTATGACGCTATCTTACACCCGATTTTCTTGATGTCAACTAGAAAGTGCTTTAACTATTCCCGGGTCAATGTAAGACCAGTTGTGGAAAAGTTTGCGGTTAACTTGTGGAAAAAAATGTGGAAAAGTATCGCCGATCGTTCCGGGAACACCTAATTCTAGCGACTGGTCGAGATCGCCGATATTCGATCCGAGCTAGAGACGTTCCATTAGCCTGTGGAAAACAGAAAAAAAACAGCGAAAAAAAAATGTTGAAGCTGCAAAAAGCGACTCTATTTGCCAAATTTTTGCGGTATTTTGATTGAGTCAACAGACTTTTTTTCCGGAAACTGAAAGTCCTAAAGCCTAAAGCGTGAACGCTGCCGATGATGATGGAGAACGATTTTCGAATTTGATCGTCCTGAAAATGCGTGGGGTTGCCTTTTTCGACCGGCGAAGTCCATAACTGACTCCGCAGATACCTCGATCGAATCGGCATCAGTTCGAACGGTTGCAAAGCGAATTCAAGAATGGATACCAAATGGCAATTGAATGACTAAACCCGAGATATCCTCATACGCATCCAGTCGCCTGACGAAAGCGTCGGTGCGGGCGACGCCGCGTCGTTGGCCGTAGTTGAAAATAAGGAAGTCAAACAATAGAACCTATGTGCAAAAAAAAGCACACGTGCTATCACGTGTGCCCTTTGATCGATTTGGCTGATCACTAAACGGCTTTAGCGGCCAACTCAGCCGCACCTTCGGCGTAGACGCTAATGAACTTGCCCCGACGCCCTTTGTCCTCGAACTTCACAAAGCCTTCGATCAACGAGAAAAGGGTATCGTCCTTTCCGCGGCCGACATTGTTGCCCGGCTTCCACTTTGTGCCGCGCTGGCGCGCCAGGATATTTCCGCCGAGTACGTGCTCGCCGCCAAATTTCTTCAATCCAAGCCGCTGTGCGTTTGAGTCGCGGCCGTTTCGAGATGAACCAACGCCTTTCTTATGTGCCATATCTCAATTGTGCATCCTTAAAACGCGGGTCTTAATTCAAAAGACCTTGAGCGTTCTCCAAGAATCAAACCCCTCAATTAGATCTTTTCTATCTTGATCTCAGTAAATCCCTGACGGTGGCCCTGCTTTCGTTTGTATTGCTTTCGCCGTTTTTTCTTGAAAACAATGACCTTTTCACCGCGACCGTGGCCGACGACAGTTGCAGAAACCTTTCCTGAGCCGATCTTGGCCTTCGCCCCTTCGCCAAGGACCAATGCTTCAAGTTCGACCTTGCTTCCCTGATCGCCGGAGATCGAGGGAACGCGGAGTACTTGTCCTTCTTCGACCGGGAACTGTTTTCCGCCGGTTCTGATTATTGCGTAACTCATTTTGTGATTTTCTCCATCAACCAGTCGACTCCTCGCAAGGGCCAACCGAAAAACTTAGATTTTAGCTAAACTTTGCCGATTCGTCAATCCTGACCGGCCGGTTAGAGAAATGCCGCTGCAGCGAAATGGTTTTGTGGTATTATCGGGGCGCAACAACCAAATGAAAACGGAGGCTTAAACAATGGAAAACATTGAACGGCAGACCATCCAATATTCGCCCGGAGAAGCAAAATCCGGCGGCGCTCATTGGTTTTACTGGCTCGCAGTGGCGTCGATCATCAACTCGCTGATCGTGTTTTTTTTCAATACGCCCAATTCGATGGTTGCCTTTGGCATAACTCGCTGGTTGGACGGAACTTCTGGTGGTTTGACCGCCGAAGGTGTTGTGCCGCCTATGCTTGCCTCGGCGCTCGCGATCAACGTCCTGATCGCATTAGGGTTTGCGGCATCCGGGTTTTTTGCCGCGCGCGGCAGTGATGTGGCGTTTGTTCTTGGGATCTTTCTTTACGTTATCGACTCGATGCTGGTCATCGGCCTGCGGGATTTTTTCGGATTCGGCTTTCACCTTGTTGGCCTCTACTTCCTGATCCGAGGCCTTTTGGCAAGCAGGCATCTGCGTGAGAATGCAACGACGATCTAGCGATCTAAGCTATCGACGGATCCTTAACGACACCGATAAATGGTAAGTTGCGATAACGTCCGGCCGCATCAAGCCCATAGCCGACGACAAAGCGGTTTTCAACTACGAAGCCGGTGTAATCGATCTTAAGATCGGTCTTTATTCTCGGCTCGGGCTTATCGAGAAACGTTATCAAACGGATCGAGTTTGCACCTCGCGACCCTAAGATCTCCAGAAGGCGGGTCAGCGTCAATCCCGTGTCGACTATGTCTTCGACAACAAGAACATCCTTACCGCGGATCGGGTTGCCAAGGTCTTTTGTGATCTCGACATCGCCGGTCGAGGTCGTTCCGTCCTTGTAGCTCGAGACCGACATGAAGTCTATCGAAAGCGGCAGGTCGATCGCCCTCATAAGGTCCGCAAGAAATACGCATGAGCCTTTGAGCACGCCGACCAGGACGAGATCTCGGTTACGGTAATCGGCCGTTATTTGTTCGCCGAGTTCGCGGATCCTGTTTTCGATGACATCGGCCGAGTACAAAACCTCCAGATTCGGATTTGTAAACTCCGAGAACGTTACTGCCGTTGTTTCAACAGACATATATTTGCGTGTTTGAATAGAGAGGATTTTAGCAATACTATTCAACTATCGACTTTGTGGCAAGCCCGGTGAGCGCCGCAACCCATTTCTACTTATGGCCACAATTGATCCAGAAATGCGAGATCGGGTAAAGGCCCTGGTACGTCAGGTGTTGGAATCGGTTCCGCAAGATGAAAGAACGCACTCGGAAAATGCCGATCAGGTCTACCCGACGCACGTATTGGTCCGTTCAATGGCCGCAAGTCGTGAGCGAGAATACGATCGCGACGAATCGTCGAAGTCGCTGATAACGGAAGACGACCTTCGCGGACTCGAAACCGGAGCGCGCTTGCGGATCTCAGAAGGGGTCCGGTTCACCGCACTCGCAAACGACATTGTAAATGACAAACAGATCATTCTGATCAAAAAGGAAGGTCGAGAATCTAAACTCAAGGTCAGCTCAGCAGCGATCGGAGCAGATCACGGCGGATTTCAGCTTAAAGAAAAGCTGAGCGCCTTTTTAAGCGACCTCGGAGTTCGAGTTCGCGATTTCGGGACCGATTCCGAGGATGCGGTTGACTATCCGGATATCGCACATGCCGTCGCATCGGCCGTCGGATCAGGTCACGTGGACGTGGGCATCATTGTCGATGGTGCCGGAATCGGTAGTGCGATCGCGGCCAACAAGGTGCCCGGTGTGCGTGCCGCCGCCTGCTATTCGGAAGCACTGGCTTCGAACTCGCGCGAGCATAACGGCGCAAACGTAATTACTCTCGGGAGCGGACAGACCTCGTTCGAAGATGCAAAGACGATCTTGACCAGGTTCCTCTCGACAGAGATCTCAGAGGAACGACACAAACGCCGTGTCGCGAAGATCACGGATATTGATCGACAATATCGAAGGTAACGGTACAATTTCGGAGCGTAAGACGTGCAGAACGGAAAATACGATCAGTTGGTAGATCAAATTACAGACCTCGTGCTGGCTAGGCTCGGAGGTGACGAGTATTGCCCGACATTCTGCCGAGCGGATGTCGAGCGCATCGTCGACGCCGGAGCCGAGCGGATCGGGATAATCCTCGGCGAAACGGCAACTGCACACGATTGGGCAAGCCTTATCGATCATACGCTTCTGAAACCCGAAGCCGCAGAGTCAGATATTCGTAAACTGTGCGCCGAAGCAGCTCAGTTCGGATTTGCATCGGTATGCGTGAATCCTGTTTGGGTGAAATTCGCGGCCGAGCTTTTAAGGTCATCGTCGGTACCGGTATGCACCGTGATCGGATTTCCACTAGGTGCAACGCTGCCCGACGTCAAAGCATATGAGGCCCGCCGTGCAATATTCAACGGCGCCCGTGAGGTCGATATGGTGATCAACATCGGTGCTTTGAAATCGGGAGACGATTGCGCCGTTGAAGACGATATCCGAGCCGTAGCCGAGGCGGCTCATGAAAACGGAGTTCTGTGTAAGGTGATCATTGAGACAGCGCTTTTGACCGACGAAGAAAAGGTTCGGGCCTGTATTGCTTCAAAAAACGCCGGCGCCGATTTTGTGAAAACGTCCACCGGATTCTCGAAAGGCGGAGCCACCGTCGACGATGTGGCATTGATGCGGCGTACGGTCGGTTCTGCACTAGGCGTCAAGGCGTCAGGCGGCGTGAAGGGAATTGATGACGCAAGGGCAATGTTCGAAGCCGGAGCAACGCGTATCGGTGCGAGTGTCGGAGTAAAGATCGCGCAGGAAGCGAGCGGGGTCGCATCGACGATCACCGCCGGAACATACTAATAAGAAAAGGCACCCGGATGCGGATGCCTTCAATGACCACGAACTCATACGGTCCTACTGTTGTTCGCCTGCCTTCAAACTGAAATTGTAGACGATGATGCCCTTCGCTTTGATCGGCTGGTTGTTGAACAATGCCGGGCGAAACCTTGATTTCTGAGCGGCGGTTTCAGCTGCACTTCGAAGCATTTGATGACCGGTCGTTGCCTTGGCCGAGGTGACCTCGCCTTTTTCATTCAGCTCCAACTCGACAGTCACCTTGCCTTCGATCATCGATCTTTGGGCGATCTGCGAATAGACCGGTGTTACCATTCGTGTCGCGTTTGAAGCGTTGAGCGTCCCGAGATTCACGAACTCCGGGGCCGGTTCGACGACCGGCGCGGCGGCGGCTTCCTTCCGCCGTTTTTCTGCTTCTGCCGCTGCAATGGCATCTTCGATACGTTTGATGCCGGCTCGTGCTTCGTCATTCTTAGTGTCGAGTTCCAGAGCCTTACGGTAGTCGGCGACCGCCTTGGTCGGATCGCCGATCCTTTCATATGTCATACCGCGATTGACGTATGCCGCCGAGTCATTCGGACTCAGTTCCAGAGCTCGATCGTAATCAGCAACAGCACGGTCGTAGGATTTCAGGTTGAAATGCGTTCGCGCCCTGGCGATGAAGATCGCCGGAACATCCGATCGCATTTCGGCGGCCCGGTTGTAATCGCTAAGTGCGGCTGTGTAATCACCCTTGGTCGCATTCGCGTCGCCGCGCTGCTGATAAAACCCAAAATCGGGCGGGGTCGGGGTCGGAGACGGCGTCGGTTCAGGGGTGGGCACGGGCTTGACCGGAAGGCTCTTTTCACGGATCGCATTCAGTAGCTCGGGCGATGCACCCGTTGCTGCGAGTTCTTTCGCGATCTCGACCGTGTAAACGAACGTGACTCCTCGTTCTCTTATAGCCTCAGTTAGGATGCGGTTGCGTTCGGGAAGGGTCACCTTCTGTGAACGAAGCCCGATCAACAGGTCGGCCAGGCTGAGTTGCGGCGCTTGCGCGAACAACGAGGTCGAGAGAAGTACGAAAAGAACGACGCCAAGTAATGAGGTCGGCCGATGGAGAGGTGTTTTGGAGGGGGTTTTTCTAAGTGTCATGGCATTTCACCGAATAGCGGATTCATGGGGCGTCAAAGCCGTTTTGACGGATTCCGAACTACCTAATTGTCACGGATGAGATCATCGACCGTGACGGCTTTCTTAGGTGTCGCGGGTTTGGCTGCAGGATCTTGGACGGGCTTTTTCGATCGTGGCGGTGTCGGTTGTGCGGCCTTTCTCGTTGGTGCCGCTTCCTCGACCAGCTGTTGTTGGGTCGTGATGTCGTCAGTGATAGTCGGCGTAGAATTTACAGGTTCAGCGGCCGGTTGTTCGATCGGTGTCGTCACTTGCTGTGGCTGCGAGGCTTCGAGCTGCTTGATCATTTCCGCGGGGACATCATTCTCAGGTTCTGCCGAACCAGACAGCATCAAATAGCCGCCGAGAACGACCATTACAAGCACGGCTGCAGCGACTCCGGCGATCACCGGCATCGGGAGAGAGAAACTACCTGAATATCTTCCCGCAGGCTCGTCATAGGAAAAATATTCGGCTTCAGAATGGTCATGCGCATATGCCGAGTTGCCAACCGCCGTTTCAGGCTGCATTTGCAGGTGTGGATCGAACGCAGCGGCGGCAACCTCTTCGTCATGCGTCTCAACGGTCGGTTCCGGCTCCTCGAAAAGGTAAGATTCGTCGTCAGCGGGCTCAGGAGTCGCCGTGGTGGCAGCAACCTGCACCGCTTCGGAACTTGGAGCCTGGCTGGATTCCGATCGGACTTCTACTTCGACAACATCGAATGTCTCTGTTTCAAAACTAACACTCTCAACCTCAGAAGCATGAGGGTCTGCCGCAATAGCCGACGACTCAGACTCCGGTTCAGCGGCGGTCTCGATAAGCACTTCTTCCATCGGGCCATCGGAATAGCTCTCGATCTGGGGATCACTAAAGGACGTTGATTCCACATCGCTTCGGGGAGCCTCGAATGCGACCTTATTGGCAATGGCAGGTATGACCGGTTTGGCGGCAGGCTTTTCTAGGGGAATTGGAATTTCGAGATGCGAATGGACCGATTCGTCGGGGGCTGCAGCTGCCGCTAATGGCTGCGGAAGCTCGAGAATATCGAGTTCGAAATCGTTAGTTGACGCCGCTGCGGCAGACGCGGCGGCCTCAGCAGCTCGTGCCTCTTTCTCACGAAGCAGTTTTTCAGCCTCGGCAGCACGCTGTTCGGCCAGCAATCGCTGTTCTTCGGCCTCACGAAGCCTTTGCTCGAGGATCGCCGCACGCCTTGCTTCTTCAGCCTCAGCTTCCTTTTTCTTTTGCTCAAGCGGGTTCCGGCCGGTGAGATTCCGCGTCTCTCCGGCCGCCTTTATCGCTTCGAGTGCTTCGCGTTCTTCTTTCGCGTCTTCAAGCGTCTCGCGTTCCTTTGCCCGGATCATTGCCGTTCGTAGTATCTGACGCAGGATCGCTGCGGAATCGAACCGATCCTCGCGCTTCACTTCCATCGACTTCATGATGACGTCCGAAACCTCAGGTGGTATCGCTGCCCGAAGTTCGTGCGGGGATGTCAATGGGTCGTGGTTGCCCTCGAGCATCTCGATCGATCGTTCTAAAGCGTCGACGGGTTTGCGTCCGGTCAATAGATGATAGACGGTCGCACCGAATGAATAGATATCACTTCGCGAATCCAGCGGCTCATGCAGACTCCTTGCCGAACGCTCGTCGTAACTGTTCGTGATGACTTTCTGCGATGCAGGATCGAGATCCTCCCAGATCTGTTCAAGCGGCGAGTAGCTGATCTCGTCCTTTTGGGTATCAGCAGTGATGTTCGTGCTGATCTTTGTGTCGGATCCGTCAGCAAGGCCGAACGCAAGCAGCTTGATCCGTCCTTCGGCCGTTAACTTTATATGATTGGGCCTTATGTTCTTATGGATTATCGGCGGATTGAATTTGTGGAGATAATGAAGTCCGTCGAGCAGCTGGTCCGCCCATGCAAGGACCTCGCTTAGTTCGAAACGGTTGTTTGGCTGCGAGAGAAGGTCAGAAAGTTCCTGTCCATCGAGAGCTTCCATGACCAGATACTGACGTCCTATCTCTGAAAAGAAATCGTGCACGTGGAGCAATGAATCGTGCTTGATCTCAGTGAGCAGCTTTGCCTGATTCGCAAATGTCGTTTTTAGCTGTTCCTGCTGGGAAGAGGTCAATACGCGGTTGAGGCGAACGACGATCTCTTTGACCAACACATTCGTGTTCCGAACGGTGTCATAAGCATCATAAACCGTACCCTGTCCGCTAGATGCGAACTGGTGGTTGATCCGATATCGTCCTTCCTGTAAAAGTTGGTTCGTGGCGGGCATAATTGAATGTGTGAAGACGCGAGGGTAGGCGAACTGCCAAAAAGAGTATAGCGCAATTCGTTCAGAATGGAAGAAAAATGTTGGCAAACTATCAACAATTTTTATCATCAGGACCGTTATCGGGCAAATTCCACGTCTTTCGATCGAAAATCAGGTTGATCCGGAGCATCCGGCCGAAGCAATCAGGTCGTATCTCCCGAATTATCGTAAATGCCGATGTTTATCGGTCTCAAGCTTTCGTAAGCGCTTTTCTGGAACACGTATTGTGCTGACCAGGCTAATATTGCTCCATTGTTGTTGGAATAAAAGTACGAGGCAAAGCGATCATAAGGAAACCAGTTGTATCTGTTTAGCGAAAGCAACTTTATGGGGAACAATGCGAAAACACCGAAGATACCATCGAGCGAGATCACTCCGGAGTCAACCTACCTAAATCGTCGAAATTTTATGCGGGCCGGGCTTCTCGCCGGTACTTCGGCGGCGACTGGTCTTGGCTATCGGATTTTCAATCCAAGCCCGTCCGCCGAGGTTGTTACCGCCCCGATCGAGAATATTGCAGCGTCCGGATCGAACGGCAGATCGGATAAGCCGAACACATTCGAAGAGATCACAAATTACAACAACTTCTACGAGTTTTCGACCAGCAAAACAGCGGTCGCTCGCGCTGCAGCGGGTTTTGTCACGCGGCCATGGACCGTAGAAGTTGATGGGCTTGTCCAGAATCCCAGGACGTATGACATCGATGAACTAATGCGATTTCAGCAGGAAGAGAGGGTTTACCGCTTTCGATGTGTTGAGGCGTGGTCGATGGTGATTCCGTGGGTCGGATTCTCGCTTGGAGACCTATTGATGAAGGCAGAACCGCTCAGCTCGGCGAAATATGTGGCGTTTCAAACACATTATGACCCCGAGGTGATGCAGTCATCGTTTTCAGCCGGAATCGACTTTCCCTATGTTGAGGGGTTGCGTCTTGATGAAGCACTGCATCCCTTGACGATCCTGGCCACCGGACTATACGGCAAGCAAATGCCAAATCAGAACGGAGCACCGATACGCTTGGTAGTCCCTTGGAAATATGGTTTCAAAAGCATCAAATCGGTCGTAAAGATAACGCTGACCGAAGAAGAGCCGCCAACGACCTGGAGCATAGCCGGACCCAGCGAATACGGATTCTATTCGAATGTGAATCCGGAGGTCGATCATCCACGTTGGTCGCAGGCGACCGAAAGGCGAATACGGGAACTCTCAATGCGTAAGACCCTTATGTTCAATGGTTATACCGACGAGGTCGCGTCGATGTATAGCGGAATGGACCTCCGAAAGTTCTTCTAAAGTGCACGACGCAAAATTCAACAAAATAATCTTATCTGTAAATGCATTGATCCCATTGGCGTTGCTGGGCTATGACGGGTTTCGCGGCCAGTTGGGTGCAAACCCTATCGAATATTTTCTGCGAACGACCGGTGTGCTCACGCTTGTTTTCCTTCTGATAACACTTTCTGTGACGCCTGTCCGAAAAATATTCGATTGGAACGGGGCAGTTAAGTATCGTCGAATGTTAGGCCTGTATGCTTTCTTTTACGGGGTGCTTCATCTTGTGACGTACAGCGTATTTGACAAGAGCATCGATCTGATCGCGATCGTGGGCGACGTATGGCAACGGCCGTTCATCGCCGTCGGGATGCTCGCATTTCTTCTGATGGTGCCCTTGGCGGTAACATCAACGAACGGGATGATCAAGCGATTGGGCGGGAAAAACTGGGCAAAGCTGCATAAAATGAGTTATCTGATCGCCACGCTCGGGGTGATCCACTTCTGGATGATCGTCAAATCCGACATTTTCTATCCAGCCCTTTTTGCATTGGTCCTGATGGTCCTTCTCGGCTATCGAGTGACCAAGTTCATTTCAAAGCCAAATGCCCAAAAGCTGAGAGATCAAACGGCTGTCGATCTGCGGCCCGAGTGAATCTTCCGACGAAAATCGTTCCCGCTTACCTCGACGGTCCGACACATTTCGTAAAGTCTCGACCGCAGCCTTACGCCAATCCGATCTTCGAGCGTCTCTTCCCGATCGGTAGGCCGGGTGTCTAAGTAGTTCGTTGTGAAAATCGTAAATTTGTTGTCGTTGTACCGCGTGTTAATGATATGGGCCATAGTATCTTTGACCCAATCAGTCGGTTTCGACGCACCAAGTTCGTCCAATACAAGTATCTCGGCGTTCAGCACCGGAGCGAGGACACCAAGCTCAGAGGTATGCGTGTTCGAGTTGTATGAATCCTGGATCTCCTTTAGAAGAGCGCCGAACTCGTAAAAGAGACACGAAAACCCGCGTTCGGTAAGGCCTTTCAAGATCGAAACGGCCAAATGGGTCTTGCCTACCCCGACGTTTCCCATTATCAATAATCCACGGTCGACCGCAGGGTATTCCTGCGTGAACTGCATGGCAAATCTCGCCGCTTCCGCCTGTGATGGATGCTCGGGCTTGAAGCTGTTGAAGTGGCACGAAAGATAGCGGCGCGGCACACGAACTTTTTCGAACGGATTAGTTTCGTTCTGTCGCTTCTGACAGTCGCAGATCCGAGCTCCTTTGCCCGGCACGACCTCCATCCCGGACCCATTACATCGTTGACACACAGATGAGTCTTCTGAACCGCTAAGACCCTGTCCCGGATCGAGAAGTACAGGTTCTGAGTGGGACACTACGGCAAAATTGTGTTTCTTCGGGTTCACCTTGGACATATCGTCGAACTCGCAGCTCACTGAACCGGACACGAACGCTAGAGCGGTACTGCGTGGGGAAATTATAGCATCAACCCGCCACCCCTCACGAATCACCACGCCCGATGCTCGTATGGTATAATCAGGGTTGTTAACCGGTTAATTTTATGGGTTTTATTCGAGACTTTCTTGTTAGATTTGGATTAGCAGAAACCAAGACCGAGCGGGCGCCGATCAGCGTTTTTCTTCTCGATGACGATCGGCGGAGACACAAGTGGTTTGAAAAAAGGTTTGCAGGCGACGAACTTGAGATCGCCGAAACGGTCGAGGAGGCCCGCGAAAAGCTGGAAAACGGAGCATTTGACGCTATTTTTCTCGATCACGACCTTTTGCCCCATCATTACGAATCGAACGATCATAACGATTTTGCCTCGACCGGTTTTGCTATCGCGGAGTGGCTCAACGAACGCCCTGATCTGCATGCGGCCGCAACTGTCATAGTGCACACAAGAAATGCTGATGCTGCGATCCCTATGGTCAAGAAGTTGCGCGAATCAGGGCGAATCGTGGAATATTGTGCGTTCCCGATGTTGGACCTAAAGATCAGAAATTATTGGAAGCGATGATCCGCGAATATCAATAAATATAAAAGGCCGATGGAATGATCCAATCGGCCTTTTCATTTTTCAGTCGATCACTGCCTGTTTGATCGCATCTCATCAAGTTCTTTCTGCAATTGATCGATCATCCCCCTTACGGGCCCCTTCAACATCTCGTCCTTCATCAGATCCAGGGACTTTTTCAGTGCTGTCATATAGGCGATCTTTAGCGCCTGCTCTTTCGGGGCCTTGATATCGGGTTCGACACCGGTTCCTTCCCAGTTAGTTTTGGTGATCGGGCTGATCGCCCGTCCGGTCGGGATGAACGCACCGAAATGATCGCTTAGCCTCTCGAGCCCGCCGGGATGCGCTCCGCCGCCCGTTGTCTCTCCGATGACCGTTGCACGCTTCAGATTCTTGAGGTTATAGGTGAATTCTTCTGCCGCCGAAAATGTCCGGTTGCTCGTCAGGATATAGACGTCCTTATTCGGAAACTTACGAGCGGCTGCTTCCGGTTTGGTCCAAAAATCATCGGTGCGATCACCCTTGCGCCAATAGAGGCTATTTAGATGAACAGGTTTATCGCCGAAAAGATATGAGCTGATCAGAGCTACCATGAATGGGCTGCCGCCGCCGTTTTGACGCAGATCGAAAATTAGAGCATCTGTGTTTGCGAGAAACGTCATCGCCGCGGCAACGGTTTCCGCACCGGCAACGTGATCGCTAAAGCCTCTAAGGTCGATATAGCCGATGTTGCCGTTCAATCGCTCGATCTTTTCAAATCCGAAGTTGATGCGACGAGCGTATGCTCGCCCTTGTTCACGCTCGGCCTCGGTCGGCTCACCCTGTTCTGTCCGCAATGGGAGCGGCTGAGCATAAAACCTGACGCGAAGGTGTTTATCTTTGCTTATCGATTGAACGTCCTCGGTTAGCCTTTGGGCGAAAAGCTGCGAAGATGTCACAGGATCATAGGCACCCTCTGACTGCCGCTTACGAAGATGGCTCTCGATCGATCTTGCGACATCCGGAAAGACATAGCCGTCATTCAACTCCTTGATCAAATTGTCGATCACTGCTGTCCTTGTAGCCGAATCGACAGATCCATCCTGGGAATGCTGGGCCGGCGTGACGGTCGCGGCTGATAAAAGAATGCCTATTGTTAACGCAAACGATAAAAATATGCGGTTTTTGTATTGCATTGAGTTTTAGTCTCCTTGGGTCTAGCGTTTCCGGAGTCCGCTCAAAACCAGATTTGCCACATTTTTTGCTTTTTTCACGATCTCGCTTCGTTCACCTAGTTCCTTCACGCTCAAACTGTAGGGAAGCAGGGCATTAGTTGCGTCCATGAGCGTTGCTGCGGTTTCCATCGGGTCCTTTAGTTCAAATTCGCCCGAAGCCTTGCCTTCAGCCAAAACCCTTGCAAAAAGCCGCGCTTCTTCATCGAAGTATTTCTTGCGGCGTTCAAGGAGACTCGGGCGAAGTTGGGAAAGCAGTTGATTCAGGCTTTGCGTATAGTGCTGGACACTATCGAAACGAACTACGACGCGCTCGACCAACATTCGCTTAAGTCGGTCATCGCAGCTTCCACGTGATTCAGCGATCGAGAGCAGGTCGCGCTTTAGTCGCTCGATAATGCGGTCGATATGCGACAAAGCGATCTCTTCCTTGCTCTTGAAATGCAGGTAAACACTACCCTTGCCGATCCCGACCTCGCGAGCAAGGTCGTCTATCGTCATCTTTTTGTAGCCGTTGCGTGCGAGTAATCGATCCGTAGCATCGAGAATTGCGTCACGCGTTGTTTTTGGTTCAGCAGAATCCTTCATATTCGGGATAATGACCAAAATCGTATTCTGGTCAGGAATAGAGACGAGTGTATCATACAAAAGGTTTCAAACAATTTGGATCACGACGAAAAATCCAAGGCTCTCGAAATTTCAGGAATTCGAAATTTTATCAAAGCCCCGCCATGTCCCACTTCTTGACAACGTCAATGATCAGATTTGCGACCTTGTCGGTTACCCTCTGGTAATAGGTATCGGCCTTTTTTTGGTCAAATTGTGGATAGCCCTGTCCCTTTTGGTAAAGACCGATCGAAGAAGGGAAGGGCACCGCCGACCACGTTCCCGAGGCCGGGTAAGTCGTCGTCATCTCGATTTTGTATTTTTCGGGATGGACCAGCGTCGGGTCGATCGCCTGAATGAGTGCGGTTTCGTTCCATCCTGCATGACCGCCGTCTTCCCCGAAGACCTCTTTCGTCTCGTCGGAGGCGAATGACCACCAATTTATAACGAGAGTTCTGACCTTTCGTTCAATAGCTACTTCCGCGGCGACCGATTGGAGAACTGCCGTTTGGCCTCCACCATGCCCATTCATAATGATGATGTTCTTGAACCCATTCTTCACCAGACCCTCAAGGATCTGTTTCACGAAGGGCCGATAGGCAGATTCGCTGATTTGAAACGCGCCGGGATAGGCCTCCATCGAACCGGTGATCCCGTAAGGTAAGGTCGGCGCGATCATCGAGTTGGTCCGACGGGCGATCGACGCTGCTATCGCGGTCGGGGCCGTGTTGTCAGCCCCATTGTTTATAACACCGTGCGGTTCAAGTGTGCCGGTCGGCAATATCACCGTGTTGATCTTGGACGGAATGACGTCGCGAAACTCCATCCAGTTAATTCTGCCCATTTCGCGGGTTGAAACTATGTCTTTTTCGGTTTGGGCGAAGGTAGTGAATGCTGAGGCCGAAAAGAACAAGAACGCTAAAGTGAATCGGATCATTTTTAGTGTATCTCCATAAATGGGTGTTTTTGGAAGATCAGCTGCTTGGCATTGCAATCCATCTATTGGCCGATCGGTCTTCATTCAATGTACGTTCGCCCGGCGAGCTTCTCAGGCATTAAGTCATCCGGTTCGGTGTCCTTCTTCGTTCCGTAACCAAGTTCTTTCATTAATTTTGTCGGAGCGTTTCTGATCGCCATCGGAACCGGAAGATTGCCAAAGGTCCGAACATCCTCGACCGCTTTGCCGAACGCATTTGTCGAACTTCTGTCTTTCGCCGCATTTGCCAGATAGGTTACGCCGTGCGCAAGATTATGCACACATTCTGGCATCCCGATGGTCGTGACCGCCTGAAATACAGCGTTTGCGACCACGAGCGCGGTCGGCTGGGCGAGACCGATGTCTTCCGACGCAAAAATGACCATGCGGCGGGCGATGAATTTTGGGTCTTCGCCGGCTTCGAGCATTCTCGCCAGGTAGTAGAGGGCCGCATTCGGCCGGCTCGCCCTCATCGATTTGATGAACGCACTGATTACGTTGTAATGCTCTTCGCCTTTTTTATCATAACGAAGAAACGTTGACTGGAGCGTTTCGTGGAACGTCGAGACCGTTATATCGTCGTACAAACGAGCCGTATTTTCGATCATCGTGATCGCCTGACGCGCATCGCCATTTGCCATGCGGATAAGCCAGTCCTTAGATTCAGCATCGAGCTTGAAACCGGTGCGATCGATTATTGAGGCCATCTGTTCGTCGTCGAATTCTTTCAGCACGAACACCCTCATGCGCGAAAGCAGGGCCGGGATCACTTCAAAACTCGGATTCTCGGTGGTGGCTCCTATCAGCACCAGCTCACCGCTCTCGACAAACGGGAGAAGAAAATCCTGCTGTGCCTTGTTGAAGCGGTGGATCTCGTCCAGAAATAAGATCCTCGGCCGGTCACCGATCGGGCGAGACGCAACGATCCGTCGGATATCCTCTTTGCCGGCAGAGACCGCAGACAGTTCGAAAAATTCCCCGTTTATCGCCTTAGCGTAAATGCGGGCCAGGGTGGTCTTTCCGGTGCCGGGAGTGCCCCATAGAACGAACGAGAAGACGTGCCGATTTTCGATCGCCAGCCGTAGCGGCTTGCCGCCGCCGACCAAATGTTCCTGGCCGATAAACTCGGTCAGATCAACCGGTCTGATCCTGCTCGCAAGCGGTTCCATAAAGTTCTTGAACTTTGATTATATGTCATTTCCGAGGCTGCCACACCTTGCAGTGCCGCTCCACTCCGCAAAAACCGATGCGAGGATTTTCGCGGAATGCGTAATTTTACGTATGTCTCTGGAAGAATCCGCGGAACGATATAAAGGCGAGCGAGCTTTGAGCTACGGAACGCGGATTGCACCAAATGTTGATCGGTAACAATTGCCGATCAATGGAAGAAACGGAGATCTTAAGATGAAAAGCGCGAAACGATATACGAATGCGACCTTTACGAAACGCGTCGACCACGATTCCGGAGAGCATCGTGGTGAGGCCAAGATGAGATCACCTGCGATCTGTGACAAGTGCGGCTCGACCTTTGATCACGGTCGATGGGTCGCGAAGGAGAGCGTCCGTGAGATACTCGGCCCGGAATCATGGCACCCTTCCAATGTGACAACCTGCCCAGCATGCAAACAAAAAGCGGCTGGGGTAGCCGGGGGATACTTGAAGGTGAGCGGCGTTTTCCTTCAGGAGCACGGAGAGGAGATCCGAAATCTTATTCGGAATGAGTCAACCGAAGCACACAAGAACAATCCGCTTTCGACGATCATCTCATTTGGCGAAAACAACTCGGAGATTTCGATCGAGACAACCGACGAGCACCTGGTTCAGCGCATCGGAAAGGCATTGACGGCCGCGTACGCAGGGGATCTTACCTTCGATTTCTCGCATGAGAACAAGGTCGCACGAGTGACGTGGCACCGCGACTAGTTCGTTAAACAGGACGAACCGGCCGGAAGGATCGTGTCGGTCAAGTTCAGCGATGTTGGGGACGATCGATAATTGCGCGCTGAATCAGAGAGACTCCGAGCCGGCCTCATTGCGGAAACGCGAGTTCATCATCGAGACTCCTGCAAGCGTTGCAAATGACGCCCGATTCAAACCCATTCTTCAAGTTACTTGCGATATCTTCGCCAAGGCTTGCGCTGACGTAGAGTGAACGGTTGCACCGTTCGCATCCAATTGCGAATGGTTTTTCCTCGCTCCGATGTTCCGAAAATCCATCGTGGTCTTCGAACCGATCCGCATCAAATTGTTGTCTTAAGCCTGTCATGCTGCCTCCAAAAAGGTCCCACATTGGACCATCGAGCTGCCGTTTTGGTCTTCGCTGCATTTGTTCATAACCCGGAAACCTTCATCGTTGCCAACGCAAACCATGTGCCGTTTTTCTTAAGGCGAATTTGGGAAAGGCAATAAAACTATTTGAAGGAATTGAGGATGGAGCCGCGGATTAGAATGCGATCGATTCACGAAGTTGGACGCAGCGTGCTACACGATCGATCGCAAAAGAAAAGGCCGCCGTACGGCGACCCATGATCTGCGTGTTTTGTGGTGGCCAGGGACGGGATCGAACCGCCGACACGCGGATTTTCAGTCCG